>Ga0308159_1000300_pt1 | contig 139210 bp, 134 predicted proteins | sample PhyCR1_FD_201040 | JGI IMG/M metagenome (GOLD analysis project Ga0308159, IMG submission 201040) | Phyllosphere microbial communities from UC Gill Tract Community Farm, Albany, California, United States - DLSLC.R1 | ecosystem: Host-associated > Plants > Phyllosphere > Unclassified | place...
CCGTGCGTAGCGTGCCAGCCGAGAGCGATCCGCCGAAATAACCTGCGCCGCTGCGTTTCAGGTAAAAAATGGCATTCGTATCGTTTTTTGTTCCGGCGCCGGCCCACATTGCGTACACGGGATCGTCGGGCCCCATCTCAATGCGAAATCCGGCGCCTACGCCAGTGTTCACGTTGCCGGAGAAATTGGCGCGGCCGTTCTCAATCGAGAACCCAGGAGCGTGCAGCGTCCCGTCGCCCTCCACCTGGAGATATCGTCCGGTGCTGGGGTTGCCCAGCAACAGCCCCTCAAGCCCCAGGTAGTAGCCGGTACCGTTGTTGGCCGGCCAGGCATAGCCGGTGTACGCGCCACCGGCGATATTGCCGCGCAGGCGCACGCTGTTGGCATAGAAATCCCCGCTGCGCTGTAGATACCAGCCGCTTCCATTCGCGCCGGCCACCCAGTTGCTCGACCAGATGTCGCCGCCAATTTTCGCGTTGGTGATCGAGGCGTTCTGGATGAACGCGTCGGCGATGTAGACCCCGATGGGGATGGTGACGCCGCCGATTACCGTTTCCGTGGTGCGCACGATGAATGGCACCGCCGACGGCACAGTGCTGCCAGCTGGGCCGGCGATAAAGAACGTGCTGGCGCGCACACCGAAGTCAATCCGCCCTCCGCCACCGAGCAGTTCAAGCCCGCCGACCACCCCGCCAACATCCATCTGCACGCTGTATTTCGCCGCGACGCCGCCCAAGGTACTGGCGGTGGCATCCGCCAGCACTTTCACGGCCGCGTATTTATCGACCAGCCCTGTGATCGGGTCGTTGAGGATCGCCTGCGCCTGCTGGACAAAGCCGGCGGCCGCCTGCGCACTGCCGGCGGCGTTGCTGGCTGCGCTCGATGCCGACTGGCTGCTCACCACCGCAGCCTCGGCGCTCTGCCCTGCAGCGTTGCGAGCCTGGGTAGCGACGCCTGCAGCGGTGTTCGCCGCCGATGCCGATCCGCTGGCATTGGTGGCTGACTGGGCGGACTCGGTAGCCCGAGTTGCCGCGCTGGATGCGGATGTCTGCGCGCTCGTCGCCGACTGGGCGGCGCCAGTCTTATATTCACCAGCCTCACCGGCAGCGGCCGCAGCAGCGGCACGCGCCAATTCAGCAGCGGCCGCCGATGCAGCTGCTGACGCCGTATCGCCGTACATATCCGACAGGTCGGTGATTAGGTTGATCTTCGCGCCCAGGTCAGCGTAAAGCTGACCCTCCCGGATTTGTCCGGTCAGCACCTGGAGCAGATGCTCAACCTCGGCGGCTGACGCGCCGACCGTGCCGGTGCTGTTGTTGAATGGCCCCGGGATCGCCGCGCGCGATACGTACCGGATCCAATAGTACCGGGCTTTACCCGGACCGACCGGATCGGTGAATTCGCGCCCATCCGCGCGGCCGACCGGCGCCGCCTGGGCGATGTCGTTGACGGGCGCGCGCCAGATCTCGGTGTAGCCGAGGTTGGCGTAGTTGGCCGGCGCAGCATCCCAATTCAGGCGAATTGCGGCCGGCTGGCCGGTGGTGGCCAGACCGGTCGGCGCCGGCGGCGGGCGCAGATCCAGCGCCTGTTGTTTCGCCACCGTCTGGCGGGCGACGTAGGTGAGGCCCTCAATAACCGTGCTGGCCGTTACGGTCACAATGCTGGACGTCATATCCTCGAATTTCAGCACCGCGTCACCGTTGGCAACAGCGAGCGCCACCGGCGGCTCGGACGAGAACGCGATCTCGCCCACGGCGCCCAGCATCAGCGCCGAGAACGTGATCGCCGCCGGTGTCGGCGCGCCGGCCAACGACACCTCGAACATCGTGGCGCTGGGCGTGAGCAGCAGCGCGCGGTCGATGGGCGCGGCGTAGCGCGGCACGGTGTTCATGATCAGGTTGTCGCGTTCGCCTACGATTGCCGTCATACCATTACTCCTAGCGTTACACGGCCGGTCAGCCAATTTCGTTGCATCATCACCACCACGCCCGGCGCGCCGGCCGCAAGATCCCATCGGTCGTCACGCAGCACTACCGGCGCACCCAGCTGAAGCACCGCAAGCTCAGGCTCACCGTCCCACTCATAAATGGTGCGCGGCACACTGCGCAGCGCTAGGCGCCGCTCGCCCTCGGCGCGCGCATCGGCCCGCGTTTTCAGGCATGTTTCGATCTGCACCGGGTCGTCGGTCAGCCGGTACCGCGCCTGCACCGCCTCGTCCACCACCGTCTCGGTCAGCCACTCGGTGGCGTACAGATCGGCGTGCTCTGGCGGGATGCTGGTGGTCAGGTTGGCCTGCACCGTGTAGTTGCGATCGAATGCGATTTTTACCGCGGCTACCACAGGCAGACGCTCGGCCGGGCGCAGCGAGTTCGCGAGCATCTGGTCGGGGCCGATCTCCACCGGCACGCCAGCGGCCGGCAGCGCGATCTGCACCAGGCGCAGTTGCCCAGTTGCCGACATGATCGCCTGCGCGCCGATGCTGGCCGCCAACTGCTGGATGGCCTGCGCCTGGTTCATTCGGTCGGCCACATACAGACCGACCGGCTGCTGGTGGGCAGCATCAAACGCGACCAGGTTGGCGAGGTCGAGATCGGACTCGGTGAAGCGGTCGGAGGCCTTGCCGTACGCGGTGGCAATGCGGCGCACCAGGGGCGCGATACGGGGCGCGTAGCCGCCGCCGCTGTCGCCCTGCACGCTGGAAGTGATCACCGTCGAGAACGGATTGCTGGCCAGCTTGAACCGGCCGGCCTGGCTGCCCGGAGACACGGCCAGAGGTTTGCCGTTGGTGCGCACCTCGAACACCGATTCCACCGCGCCGAGGAAACCATATTCCAGGGTGACCGGATCAATCAGCAACGGCGCCACGTTGTGGCATTCGCCGAACGGGATCGGCAACACCGCGTCCTTGTTGGGCGATGTGCCGCCAAGCTTGACCTCGCTGATCGGCGTATTCAAGCGCTGCAGCTTGTCGCGCAGCACCAGGTTGATGGTGTCCCGGCTCGAGCTGCCCACGTCGTCGACGATGCCGTCGAACACGAGACGGAACTCGGCGCGCGGCCAGGCCGGATCACCGGACCAGGCGCGAATGCGGCGGTTGCGCCACACGTCGCCCAGCCAGCTATCGAGCGCGCCGTCGCCGTTGTCCAGCTCAATGTCGCCGCTGGACAGCGATGCTTCACCGATCAGCGTGACCTGCTCGGTGAAAGCCAGGCCACCCTTGGCGAGCGGCAGATACACCGTGTTGGCCGGCACGTCGGCCGGGCCGGTGACGTACTCCCGCGAGGCGATGTAGCGCGTCGTCTCGGCGCCGTCCACATTCACCTCCGCCTCGATCAGCACCATGCGCACTGCGGCTGCGTTTTTCAGCCAGGCCATGAATTGCTCATCGGTCATGCGTACTCTCCTTTCACAGTAGACGACCAGGCCGAAGCCTGGGCTGATTTCTCGACACCGCTGACCACCTTGTCGGCAGCTTTGGCGTTGGCCTGTTCGTTCGACTGGATCATCGCGCCGGTTTGTTTTGCTTGGTCGGCGCGCAGCCCTGCCACCTCCGCTCGCAGCGCCTTGACCTCCGCTGCCAGCGCATCCGAGCCAGCATTCGACCCGGCCTGATAGCGACTGAAATCGATCGCCGGCGCTGCAGCCACAGCCATCGCCGTGACGGCCGGGGCATTCGTAAATTTCACGCCCATGCTGTCGGTGACGCCCATCGCGGTTTGCAGGTTGGCGATGGCCTGGGCCACCGTCAGGGAACCCGCTTTGACACTGTCGTTGATGGTGATCAGGCTCTTCACCTGCGCTTCGAGCGCGTCGTAGCTGGCCTGCTGCAGGTCCACCTGCTGCGAGGCCCACTTGACCGCCTCCTGGTTGGCGGCCACCACGCGGGCGTAGTCGGCCGCATATTTCGCGTCCGAAGCGTTGACCACCTGCGAGGCAGTCAGGAATGCCTGCTCGGCGGCCGACAGCCCGGACTGCGCCGTCGTGTCGCCGGCATTGGCTGCTGCCAGCGTTTTCTCGAACTGCGCCCGCGCCTCGGCATATTTCTGCTCCGGCGTGAGGGTGGACTGGTTGCCCAGCGCGAGATTGGCGTTGAGGCCGTTGAGCGTGGTGACCCACGCTTTCGAGCGATCGAGCGCGGTCTTGGCGGCCGACGACTCGCGGTCGTAGGCGCTGGCCAGCGCGTCCTTGGCCGACACCACGGCCTTAGCTGCCTGCACCTGGTCGAATAGCGCCTTGTTCACGTCAGCGATGCCGGCGCGCTGGATGGCCAGCAGCTCCGCTTCGCTTTTCGTGATCTCGGCCAGCTGCTGCGCCAGGTCCTTGCGCTCGTCTGCGATTTCCTGCTCGCTCTTCGTCAGGTCCTCCGTGGCCGCGTGCGTTTTTGCAAACGCGTCGGCCAGGGCCAGCAGCGCGGTGTATTGCGCGGCGCCGGCCTCGGTTGCCAGCGCGCCCGAGTTGGACAGGCCCAGCACCAGGTCCTTGAACTTGTCGCGGGTATCGATGCCCTGCAGCCCCATGGCCGCCAACTGGTCGGTGACATATTTCTGCACCGGTGCCAGGCGCTCAGCCTCCGTCAGGAAGTTTTCGTTGAAGTTGGTTTGAGCGTCCGCCAGCTCATCGATGCCGCCAGCCAGCGCAATCAGGCGCTCCCGCGCCGCGATGCTGGACATGCCGACCTGACCGAACGACGTGCTGCTCGACGCCAGGATGGAGTCGAGGTTTGCGTAGTTCGACGCGATGCGGGTCAGGGTCTCGAAGTACCCCTCGCCCACCTGTTGGAACTGATCCAGCCCGGCCACGCCGAACCGCGCCATGTCGTCGCCCAGCTTCGAGAAGACGGCCTCAAGCTGCTCCTGGATCTCGGCGCCCGATAAGCCCTTCAAGCTGATCTTGCCGATGTCGATCACGAAGCCGTTGAGGCGCTGGGTGAAGGCGTCGCCGCCCACGCCCAGCAGGCTGGCAGCCTCGCCGATGCTCGCGCCCAACCCGATGATTACCTTCGCAAACTGCGCGTCGGCGTCACCGCCCAGTGCGTTCCAGCTTGTATTTTTTTCGTCGCTACTGAACCACCCGCCAGACTTCTTGGTGTCGGTGTACTGGAACGAGTTGAGGTCGCCAGCCATCGCCCGGGCAAATGTCGTCGGGTCGATCTTGAAACCGGTATCTTCGACCGTGGTCTTGCCGCCGAAGATTGAATTCCCGATCTTGCCGAGCCAGCCGCCCGAACTGGCTTGCTCGACGACGCCGGTCAGGCCCGACGTGCGCACCAGCAGGTTACCCAAGCCTGACATCGACGATTCGATGCTGCGCAGCGAATTGAGCATCCCCCGCGTGTAGCTCAGCTCGATGCTGCTGTTGTCGGACATCAGATCAAGCGCGCGTTTTATCGAATCCGATTTCGCGGAACTGTCGCCGAACACGGTGCCGGTACCCTGGCTTTCCTGACGCTGCTGCGAGATGGACTTGCCGCCACCTCCGCCGCCAATCGCCACGCCCAGGCCGGCCACGAGCGCCGCCATTGCCGCCATGCGAGCGAACGCTGTGTAGGGATCGCCCTGCCCCTGGCTCAGCACGGCGCTGATCCCCTTCGGCACCAGCTCGGCGAGCGTCATCGCCAGCTCGGCCGCATGGAACACCTGCGACATGGTGGTCAGCACCTTGTAGCCCTTACTTTGCTCGCCGAAGAATCCGGCGGCAGCGCCGGCCATGTCGCCATAGCCTTTCAACTGCTCATGCGCCTGCATTTTGTTCAGCTTGGTGATGTCACGGGTATATTCCGCTTCATCTTTTTGACCGTTGAGGTAGAGTTCGGCCGCATTGGCACGCTGCTTAGCGAAGTCCTTCTGACCTTTGGCAAACGACTGAAAGGTAGTGCTCAACTTCACCAGCGCGCTACCAGCGCCGCCGAATGCATCGCGCAACGCATCCCCGAAAGCTTGAGCCTTATTCGGGTCAAGAAAGTCGGCCAGCTCTTTCTTCATCGAACCGGCCTGCTGCGCATCGAACAGTTCTCGCATGGCGGCGGCGCTGCGCTTCAATGCCTCAGCCTCGGCAGCGCGGCTTGGAATATTAGCCAGCAATGCAGCATCGGCCTCCTTGCGCAAAGCGGCCTCCTCGACCAGATTGCGGTTGTATGCCACGGCCTGCTCGGCGGCCATACCGATAACTGCATTGGCGTCACGTTGTGCTTGGATCTGGGATTCCAGAGACTGGACCTCTGCAAATCGAGCCTCGCTCAATTTATCTAACGCGTCCAGCGCAGCGCGGCTGTCGGCTATTTCCAGACCAAACACTTCTTTCGATAACTCGGCGCGGCGCGTGAGGATTTCCTGATCGGCCTTTGCGACCTGTCCACGCAAGGCGGCAAGCTTCTCCTGCTGGGCGCCCTGCTGGTCGGCCGATACCGTCTCGGCAGCAGTGATCGAAAGACGCTGCTGCGCCCGCGCCTTCTCGCGCTGGATGGCTTGCTCATCCATCTTCGCTACTGCTTCGGCATAGGCAATGCGATTGTCCAGCGATTGCACGCCACCGGTCTGCCGCCTCATATCGAGGCTGATTCGGGCGCGCTTTGCTACCTCCTCCTGCACTTCGCCAAGGCGCTGCACGGCGCCAATCTGCAACGCGATGCCGGCATTGTTCACATCGACGTACTTCGCTTTGATCTGGGCGATTCGCTTCTGAATTGCCTCTTCGGTGACCACCGCATTTTCATCTGCTGGAGCAGCTGCGGTGCGCAAGATGCGCGCCTTTTCAATCTCGCGCTCCATCAGCTCTTTTCGAGTCAGGTATTTATCTTCCTGCTCTGCGAACTCGATGGCGGCCTTGTTGCGGCGCTGATCGGCTCCTTCTTGCTCAGCCTTGAGGGCGGCCACCTTGCGCTGATTTAGCAAGCTGTCGCGATCCCGCTCAGCAGCATCTAATTCAGCTTGCTTTTGGGCATTGCTGCCAGCGAACGAAAAAAATGCCAGTTTTGCCTTCTTCACGCGCTCTTCGGCTTTTTCCAGCTTTTCGTCCAGGCTATCCTGCCGGCCCACGTCCAGCATGGCATCCCACGCTGACTTGGCGCCGCTGGCGACACTGTTCCAGGCGCGCGACAGCGTGCCGAGCGATGCCTCAACATCCTTGCTCTTTTTGAGCATGGCGTCACCGTAGGCTGCTTGCGCGACCTTGGCGGCGTCGAGCGTGCGGCCTTGATTCTCAAGCGCCTTGATCTGCTGGTAAGTGGACAGCGTGAGGTAACCGTACTGCTCGCTCAACTTGAGCGTGGCCTTGAGGGGGTCGGCGCCCAGGTCGGCGTATGCCTTGACGGTATTCTCGACCTCGATTCCGAGGAACTTCTGGGACCGAACGGCCGCGACCGACGCCGCCACCAGTTGGTCAGCGCCCACCTTGCCGGTACCAACCAACTGTGCGAGTACTTCGGCGTTCTTGCCCTGCGTGCCGGCGGCCTCGGATGCTGCCTTGGCCATGTCGCCCAGCTGGCCAGCGGTCACGCCGGCCACATTGCCCGTCATAGCGATCGACATGGCAAACGCCTTGGCCTCAGCCTGCCCTTGGTAGTAAGCAACGGCAAGTGCAGCAGCAGCTGTGGCCGCGACGGTGTACGGGTTGATCAAGCCGATGACATAGCCGCCCAGGGCCTTCACCGCGTTGCCGGCGCCACCGAACATATCCTTCAATTGCCCGCCCTGTTGCAGTAGCACGGTCAGCGGCGCCTGGCCGCCTTGCAGGCTGACGATGATGTCGGTGAATTGCGCTGGCACGCCACGAATGGCTGCTGCGGTCGCGCGCGCCGACATCCCTGCGTTATTCAGGCCCTGCTCAGCCTCGCGCAGTTTCTGGATGAATGGCGCGGCCTGGTTGGACACGCCCATTTGCGCCGCCTGCAGTTCGAGCAGCTCGGTGCGGGTCTTGCCGATGGCGGCAGCCTGCTGCTGCAAGCTAGCGACGAAGTTGTCTTTGCCGGCCTGGGCCTGCACGGCCTGGCGCTGCGCCTCGGCGGCCGAGCGGGCGGCGGCGGACACCGCGTCCTGTGCCGTCTTGACGCTTTGCAGTTGCGCCAGCAGCGGGTCTGCGGCGCCGGCCAGGCCCAACTGGACAGCACGGTACCTCAAGACCTCTTCAGCCGACTTTCCGTAGAGCGCGATCTGCTCGCGCAGTCCGGCCATGAAGGCGTCCTGACCAGCGCGAACGGTCGCGGCCTGCTGCTGGGCCGCAGTGGCCAAGCGCGCCGCTTCGGTCACAGCGTCCTGGGCAACCTTCAAGCGTTGCAACTCTTGAATTATCGGCTCGGCGGCGCCGGCAATGCCGGCCTGCGCGGCGCGGTACCGCAGCGCTTCCTCGGCCGATTTGCCATACAGGGCGACCTGCTCGCGCAGAGAGGCTAGCATGTTGTCGCCGGCGGCTTGGCGCTGAGCAGCCTGCTGCTGGGCAGCAGTAGCGCGGCGGGCGGCCTCTGTCGCCGCGTCTTGGGCGTCCGTGAGCTGGCGCAGCTCACGAATGATGGGCTCAGCTGCGCCGGCGACACCGGCTTGGGCTGCGCGATAGCGCATAGCCTCTTCCGCCGACTTACCGAACAGCAGCGCCTGCTCGCGCAGGCTGGCAATGAATGCCTCGCCGTTCGCCTGTTTTTGGGCGGCTTGCTGCTGAGCCGCCGCCGTGGCGCGCGCGGCTTCGGCCACCATTTCCTGCCCAGCCTTGATCCGTTGCAATTGCTGGATCAGCGGCTCGGCCTCGGCGCCGGCACCGGCCAGTGCGGCGCGGTAGCGCAACACTTCTTCGGCTGACTTGCCCTGCAGTGCGATCTGCTCGCGCAAGTTTCCCAGGAAGCCGTCACGGCTCGCCTGGGCCTGCGCGGCCAGCCGTTGCGCCTGCGATTCCTGCCGCGCGGATTCAGCAACAGCATCTTGGGCCGCGCGCATGTTTTGAAGCTGCAAAATCAGCGGGGCGGCCGACTCGGCGGCGCCAGCTTGGGCAGCCCGGTAACGCAGCATTTCGTCCGCGCTCTTCCCAAACAGCTGGATTTGCTCGCGCAGGTTGCCCAGGAAGTTATCCCGTACGCCCTGGGCCTGCGCCACTTCACCGAGGGCGGTGGCCTGGGTGCGCGCCGCCTCGGCAGCCGCCACCTGCGACGCAGCCGTCGCATCCAACGCTGCCTTGGCGCGTGCCTGCGCCGCTTCAAGTTCCCGTGTTTGCGCAATGAGTGGGGCCAGTTTCATCATGTCAGCACCACGACTGCGTGCCAACTCTTCAAGAAACTCGCTGCCAGCCTTCTTCCCGGTGACCAGGGACGAGTTAAACCGCTCAAACTGAGCAATCATGTTGCGCGTTGCTTTGTCAACGCGATTTGCAGCCGTGTCGGCGCCAGAGCCGATCTTGCCCAGGTTTTCGGCGCCACGGCCGCCCAGGTTGTCCAGGCTCTTCCCTGTCCGCGCAATCGAGCCATCGATCCGGTTCATTCCCGACTCGACGCCGGCCGAATCGACACCTACCTCGATTGTTGCGCTGCCAATTTTTTCGGACATGGATTACCCAATAAAAATGCCACCTCAAAGGTGGCGGACTATCGAAGATCTGGTGCTGCCTATTTTTTTTCGTGGATGCAGGCCAGAGCGGTCCGCTCCATCACCATCACATCCGCCTCGAGCTGGTCGTATTCCTCTTCGGACAGCTTCATGCGGTCCATCTTCCGGTGCATGACGCCGTAATCAAGTCCTGTCGGACCGGACATTCCGGTGCGCCACTGGGTGCCCATGAAATTGAACAGCTCGAAAGCCTGTACATGCTCGGGCCAAATATCGACCGGCTCCGCCGCCACGTCCTCGAGGGTCATGCCGAACGCCGCCAGTTCCTTTTCGTCTGGCGCGCGCTCGTACATCCGCGTGGCGACGGCGATCAGTTTTTTGCGCGGGCGCCCGACATTTCGACCATGTAGGCCTGGTAGATAGCCAGCGCCGAACCAGGATAGTTCTGGATCATCTTTTCCAGCGATTCGGCGTTGAACGGGTCGTCGATATCCCAGCCGGAAACCAGGTCCTGGAGCAGGTCCACGTCTTCCTTCTCCTTCATGTCGTCCATGAATTCTTTGAGCGCATCTTTGCTGCGATGCTTGAAGGTGAACTCGATGTCCGCCGGCTTACCGCCCGGGACGGGGATCGCCACCTTCGCTTTGAAGGTAGGGTTTGCGGACAGGTTAAATTTTTGCTTTGCCATTTTGTACTTTCAGGGTAGGGAAAAAGACCCGACAAGGTGCGACCGAGCGGGCATAAAAAGGCCCGCGAAGTGCGGGCTGGAAAACGCGGGCGATGCCTTGATTAGGCGGAGTAGCGCACCGGCGGCGCGCGCAGGCTGAAGGTGGCCGTCACGGCCATGACTTCGTTGCGGGTCAGCGACGGCGTTTCGTTAAGCGAGACGTAGGCGTTGTACAGGATCTCGGAGCCGTTCGGGAGCGTGCAGATCAGCGCGCGGATTGCCCGTGCGTCGGCAGCTGCCTTGATGGCCTTGTAGCCGGGCAGCGTCGGATCATCGGCGATGGACAGCGCGATCGACTGCGCGCTTGCCTGGGTTGGCAACTGGAAGCTGTCGTTCTCTTCCAAAAAGCCCACTTCGGTAAAGCCCATTTCGCCGCCCGACGTGGTGCTGGTCAGTACCTGGATGATTTGCTCGGTCGTCTCGAGCTTGCGCACGGTGATGCGCGCGCGACCGGCCGGAAAGTCCTTCAGACCCGTGGTATCAGTACCTTCCAACTCGAAGGTGCCAGTCGTCGATTCAGCAACCCGGAAGATGCGGTTGTTCAACTTACCCCAGCTAGAAGTGACTTCGACATAGTCGCCGTCGGCGAGGCCGTGAGTCGCAGCCGACAGCACGGCAGGGGCGGCGTTGGTCGCAGTGGTGACAGCGATCGTGGCACCGTATGCGAGTGCGAGCGCCAGTTTGGCGCCGTTGGGGAGGGAGACTGCCATGGTGATTCCTTTCCGGTCGCTCTGGACCGAGGTTGTGAGCCCGTACGGGCGTAAAAAAGGCCAGCAGATTAGGCTGGCCGTCAATTGCGTATGAGTTGCTTAATTTGCTTCAAATACCTTGCTGGTGACCGTCATGGCGCAGCGCTGCTCGGCAATCGATTTCGCGTCGAAAGCCCCGTTCATCAGCGCATTAATCTGGGCGGAAAAATAAAGCTCGGACCCATCAGGCCGTCGGACGCAGTACGTGTAGCCCGGGACCACGCCGACAGCGGCGCGCAGGATGTCCTGCCCGGCGTCTGCGATGCGGATCAGCTCGATCTGCAGCGACAACTCCGCGAGCGCGCCGGTCATTGCCTGATAAGGGCGCACCAGCCCGATATGGTTGCGGGGCACGGTGGCGTACTGGTTACCCAGCTCACCCACCACTTTCACGCCGCGCACCTGGGCATACTCGAGTGCGGCGTAGGCGGCGAGCGTTTGCGCCCCTGGGCGTGTCGGCGCCACCATGAGCATGCTGCCGACCAAGGAAATCGGATGCGGCCCCATGTCAGTGCCACACCGAAAAGTCTTGCCGCGCGCCGCGCAGCTTGGTGTCTTCTTCGTAGATCGATACCCTGGCGCCGAGCACTTCGACCTGCAAACCTGCCGCCAGCCGCAGCAAATCTTCCGCCCGCTCGCTCAACTCCGACGCCGCGAGCCGCGTATCGGCCCAAGCGTTGATCTGGATCCGCGCGTTGCGCTTGCCCGGTACGGTGCCTTCGAGGTAGTTCAGCGCATCGCCGCCCACCTGCTGGTAGGTCAGGTACGGACGCACCGTGCCCTCTGGCGCCACGTCCGGAAAAGCCCTTCCGCCGGCCAGCGATGACAGCGCCGCAAAAATCTGTTTGTCCACGCTCATGATCTGCCTTTAATTTCTGTCAGCTTCACCGCCATGCGGGCGTTTCCGGCCGCGATCGCGTCATCCATCCGCGCTACCGCCGGCCGCATGAACGGATGTGCCGGCGAGCGCGAGGTGCCGAACTCCACCATTGCACCGTGCGGTGCCTTCATGTGGTTCCAGCTGATGCGATACAGCTTGTGCGTGGGAGTCGAGCGCTCGGGCGAGAACACCCGGTAGATTGCTGCCTTCAACGTGCCAGGCTGGATCAGGTATCGAACGCCGGTTTTTTTGGAGTTCCGGCCGTAGAAGTAATGCGCCTTGGTTGACACAGGCACGCGGGAACGCGCATCCTCGTAAATCACGAGCGCCATCCCGGCCGCGCCCTCGATGGCCACCTCGTCCTTGATGGCGTTGCCGAATATGCTCACTGCCTCACGCAAGCCGGCGAACTGCGACAGGTCGATGCTAAAGCTCAAGCCAGCCCCCTTGTACACATAAGTTGCAGGGTTCGACCGTCCTGCCCGAGGACCGCCAGCACGTCGTAAAGGTCGGCCCCATGCCCCACGCGCAGCGCGCTGGAAAGTCCGGGTCGGTGCCGGATCGTAATGCGGGTGGTGACTGACGCCTGCTCGGCCGTGGCGGAAACAAACTCCTTGCCGCTGATGTCTTTGATCTCCGCCCAGCACTTGCCGTCGCCGTCGGAAATCACGTTTTCCCAACCTTCGATAGGCTGACCAGCGGCGTCCTTGCCAACAGATCGCCGCTGGATGGTGACCCGCTTATTCAACCTGGAGGCGAGGCTCATGCGTAGGTCCTGAGGTCGTCGGCCAGGCGGTCGAGGTAGGCCGATTGAACAGTATCGCGCTCGGTGCGGGTGGCTGGATCGAACTGCTCGACCAGCTTCGCAAGAATGAATAACTGCGCAGTTTCAGGTGTCTTGTCCGGCGTGTTGCCGTAGCCGCACTTCACCGTTACCACTACATCGGTGGCGTCGCCGGCCGGCCACGGCGCGGCGGCAGCCGCCAGCACCGAGCTCGAGTAGTTGCCGACATTGAGCCGAAACGCTTCAGCTGCCAGCGGCGTCTCAACACCGGCGGCAGAGTATTTCACCGCAGTGATTTCCATTGCCGGATGCGGCAGCGAGATCGGTTCGCCCGCGCCAGGAAACGACGGGAGGCGGACCTCCCACGTCTGCTCCATGAATACTTGGCCCACATCATGCTCGAGCTTGCGGGTGATACCTTGCACCCACAGGGTAATCAGGGTATCCATGTCGCCGCCGTCCACGCGCAGGTTGGCGCGGGCGAGGCTGATGTCCACGGCCAGCACGGTGGGTGCAATAGTTCGGACCATGGTCATGGCAACACCGCCACGCTGGCATAGCTGTCAGCATCCGGCAGGCCGGCGCCGGTTTCGATGATTAGCATTTTTACCCGATCGATCTAGATGCCGGAGACGGTGCCGGTCAGCATGCGAGTGCCGAGGCCGGCCTCGGTGCTGGTGTAGAAGCCGACGAATTTCTTGCTGGCGAACATACCGATGGTGCCCATATAGACCTGCTCATTGACGCTGAGAGGGTTGCCCGCGTCGGTCCAGAGGACCTGCCAGTCGTTCCCGGTAACTGCAACGTAGAAGGCTGGGACCGTGTTGGAAGCGCCTAGCCCATTGGAGGTCGCGTCCATCTGGAAGCTAGTAAATGCCGGGTCGCCGGGCTTTACCTGAACAATCCCGCCGCCAATGGTGCGCGCATCGCCAGTACCCATGGGCACAGTCCAATGCATGTTGTTGAACTGGCGGTAGCCGGTGCGACCCAACACCAGAATAGCGAATGGCGCAGTGTCGGGAGTGAACGATAGGCTACCGTCGTCAGCACCCCGGATGCCGGTGAATTGCAGGGCATTGCCACCCGTGAACACCGTGTACTGTGGGGGGAGCGGCAAGAAACCATAGGTCAGGTCTTCCAGATTCACATACGCCACCTGCATTTTTCCAGCGCCTGCCACTGCAGGGCCGTTGCCGGTGTTGTCCCCGAACGAGAGGTAGGCGCGGTTGTCGAGGGCTGAAGCGTAGCAGCCATGGAAATGCACGCCGAGCGGGTTAGTAGTCCCGGCATTCAACAGGCTCAACAGGTCCACCCAAGTCTCGCCGTGGTCAAAGGTCACGTAGCTATACACCGCGCGGAGGGTGTTGTCGCCCGTTGCCTGGGACTGCGTGCCGTACAGATTGGTGACAATAGCGCCGTTGGGTAGGGTGGCATTCGGCGGAATCACGCTGCCGTTGCTGAACGCCCATCCTGCGTTGATGCCCGCCGACACGCCACCAAACGACTTCTTGCTGGTGAAGGTAACGCCTTGCTTATTGGTCGCCCAGCCGGTTGTTTTATAGACGACGTTCACACCGGCAGCGCTTGGGTTCCCCGAGCTGCTTCCCAACACCAGAAGCTCACCGTCATAGGTCTCGATGATGGCGACTGGCTTGTCTGCTGGCTTGTTGGTGAGGATGGTCCACGTAGCCATTTCGTCAGACGAGTACGCAAGTGCGTTGTCGCTGGTACGGCGGCCGATGCACAGGTTGCTACCAGTCCGGCTGATGAGCAGCGGGATGATGGGGGGTGGGGCAGACAGAACCGGGTTCAGCAGCGTGATGACTGGCTGGTCGATGGGTGCGAGTGCTTGAACAGTGGAGGTCATTTGGCGGCCTTCGTTTGTACAGTAAATCCGGTGAGTGGGCGACCCGCCCAAGTACCCGGGGCGGTCGTGGCAGCAAGGGTAGCGGCCAATGGGTAGGTGAAGGTGTTCGCGCCCGTAACGGTGACACTGGTGAACGCGCCGTTGTAGCCCGCTGGGGTCACGTCTTGGACGCGCACGCTTGCGCCTGTCGCCAAATTGTGCGGCGCTGCTGTAGTAACCGTGGCGGTGGCGCCATCGCTGGTGATGCTGGTGATGGCGAAGGCCTTACCCCGGACGTAGGGCTTGCCGGGGTCAGTCACCAGCACCTGTGCATTTGGAGGAATGTCCACCCAAGAGCCCGTAGGCTGGTTGTAATCGTTGTTTGAGGCACCGGACAGGACGTACTGCCCCCAATACGGCGTGTCGTTATGAAATAGGATGCTCGTTCGTCCGGGGTTGTGAAAACCCACCTGCGCAGCATACGCAGATGAACCAAAAATGGTATTTTTGATGATCCAGCTAAATGACGTGGGGACGGGGTCGGCTGCTAATGGCGTTACCGCATCCGCCTGCACCGATGCCGGGCCAGCACCCTGCCCGTTCAGCGTGGTCACGGTACCGGTGTACGGCGTGCCGGCCGGCGCGGTGATGGTCTGCGGATTCGTGGTCAGCTGCGTCACGTTGCCGTTGATGTCGGTCCAGATGTTGCTGGTGGTCGCGGTACTGCCGGCTGCGCCGGGTGTCCAAGCCAGGCTGACGGCGCCGGCCATCGCGGTCAGGACGGGTTTGGCGGGCTGGCCGGGGGCGGTCGCCGACGAGCCGGAGATCGAGATCGGCAAACCGTTTTCCGACAGCTTCAGTACGGGCTTGCCCGAGATCACCAGCTGCGCCGAGACCAGGCCGCCATCATATCGCGCGCGCCTGAACAGCAAAGCTGTGGAGGCCAGGTCGATCGCCAATTCAATGCCGTCGCTCGGCAGCAGCTTCACCCATGCGCCGGCCCCGGCTTTGTATTCGATGGCCCCGCCGTTACTCGTGTTCGTCAGCATGACGCTCGACGAAGGCTGGGTATTGCTGGTGGCCACGCCAGCGCCACCAGGCGCGCCCGTCACCGCGATCGACACCGTGGTCGCATCCATCACGGCGATAATGCCCTGCATCTTGCTCATGCCTATTCCGATCAATGTTCTCACCAGCGCGATTTACGCGCCAGCTGGGGTAATTATTTGGCTGCCTTCTTGACGATCTTGGCAGTCGGCTTCGAATCTTCTTGCGACACGTCCCCCTTGGCGGGGGTGGACACCGGCTCCGGAGTCGTCTGCTCGGCATCAGCTACCGCAGCCGCCGCCGGCTGGCCGCCCTCTTCCGGCACGGCGGGCGCCGCTTTCGGATCCGGCCACTTAGCGCCCTTGCAGTCGTTCACCAGGTGGTCTGCAAACGCTTGATCCGTTTTCAGGATGTCGCCGGTGGACAGCGTCCCGTACCGTGCGGTGATTACCTGGGCGACGATCTCGACTTCGACTAATTCCATGTTTTTCTCCGGTGCGGGGCCGCTATGGAAGCCGGCCCCATTTCGTTACGCTGGAACCAGGTCGCCGTAGCGCGCAGCGGCAGGCTTCTCGACCGTCAGCGCCAAGCGGCGCTCGGCGCGGATGGTGATCAGGTTTTTGGTGAAGTTGTCACCGTCCGAGTCGGACAGGTCCACGGCGATGCCTTCGCGGGTGTGGAGCGTGGCTGCCTGCGACAGACTACCGACCCACACTTTGCCGAATGCCATGGCATTCGACGCGACGACCGGCAGGCCGAAGAGAATTGGCGGCACGGTCGAACCAGGATCGCCCAGCAGATAGCGGCCTTGGCCATCCTTAGCCAGACGCATGGTCCACCAGTCGGCCGTGTTCAGGATCACCACGTCGGCTGGGTAGTCGGCCGCAGCGCAGTCGCCGATCATCTTGCCGATCAGGTCGAAGCGATTGGTAGGTGACAGCTGCATGCCGGTCAGCGAAGCGGCGGTGTAACCGTGCGCGGTGAAATTGCCGGCCAGCGTCAGGCCCGAAATGTTCGGCGCCACACCATTGCCAGCGACCAGTTGATTCTCGACGCGCAGGTTCACGCCGTAGACCATGCGGCGGTTGATGTATGCGGCCAACGCAGCGTTGTCCATCGCGAGCTGGCGGGTGATCTTGATCCAGTGGGCGACCGTCGAGACCGGCATGGTGCCCGGCACAAAGGTAATCGAGCTTTCCGGCTTTTGCGCACCTTCCGCAGTTTCGGCAGCGGCATTGGTGAACACGTTCTCGCGCAACCAGTCGATCGCATTGGCCGTGGTTGGTACGTTGACCAGCAAATCTTCGATGGTGAAGACGCGGAAGGCGCCCTCGACGATGCCCGGCCGGCGCTCGCTGAAGGTGTTGCCGATCGCATTGGTGACGGTGTTCTTCACCTCGATGCGGGTGCGCACACGGCCGTCCTGTTTGAGGAAGTTTTCGTACGAAGCATGCTTGGTGAACAGCGCGCCGGCCGATTCATCCACTGCGGGCGCATCTTGCTGCGCGCTGGCCTTTTGCTCGATCTGCAGCAGGCGATCGGCCAGCGTGCGCTGCTCGACACCCAGCGTATCGATTGCGGTCTTGGTGTCAGTGGACACTTTACCGAGCGCAGCCATTTCCGTTTCCGCTTTCGTCGAGGCTGCGGCGAGGTTCGCCTCGACACGGTCGAGGGCTTTCATAATCAGGTCGGACATTTTTTTCCTTTGGACGTAAAAAAAGCCGCTCAAGGCGGCTTGCGTGGATGGTTTGGCGTGGGCTACTGGGTCATGCGCTCAAGGCGTGCAACGATTTCCGCCTCGTTCTTGATCGCTCCTGCGCTGTCACCTGCGTCCCGCAGGGAGAACAACACCTTCGCGCGGGCGGTCAGCGCTTGCGCCGCCCCTTTGCTGAAACTGCCTGCATCCCGCAAGAAGTATTCAAAATCCCGAATGGTTTCCACGGCGGCGATTTCGTCCGCCAAGGCCGACTTCACACTGCCCGAATCGACCCGTGCGAACTTGTCGGCCGGGAACGTGACGATCGACGTCTCGGCCAGGCGCTTGACCTTGCGGATGGTGCGGCCGCCGGAAGTCTCGTCGTAGTCCCCCTTGGTGAGGCTGTAGCCGATCGACATGGAATCCAGGCTGCCGTGCTTGAGGGCCGCGCGCACCTCCTGCGCCAGCTGGTTACCAGGCGTGAACTCGCCCGTGAGCAGCAGGCCGTGGTCGTCTTCCTCTGCCTTGACCCACTTCCCGATTGGGACAGCGTAACTGTCGTGGTTGAAGAACATCTTCGGCATGCCATTGACCTTCAAGGTCTCCGCGTAGGCGCCTTTAACGATGGTGTCGCCGTAGGAATCCACGTTGCCAAAGGTCGAGGCGTAGCCGGTGAACGACCCGCCGTCCGCATCGAGCTTAAATTGTACGTCGGCGACGGCCACCATTTTGTGTTCCATGGTCTTTCCTTTCATTGAGCGATATCTTGGCCGGCGCCGCCGGCGCCGCCCTTCACTTTACCCAGCATGTCGAGGGGCGCCAGGTTGACCTGCGCGGTCAAGACGTCCGTACCCGGGATATATGGCCAGCCTTCCAGCTGCCGCACCTCGGCACGAGTTGTGATGCCGTTCTGTACGTTTTTCGCGTTAATCTCAGCGCGATCCTTGGGATTCCCGCGTAAAAGTGCGTCCAGGCTGTATTCCACCGCCATGCTGGCGCGCTGGCGCGCCGTCATCACGCGCTTGCGCAGGGCCTGCTCGATGTTGATGATGGTCGGACGGATGGCGGTAGTGTAGAAACCCTGCACAATCAACTCGATACCGCTACCCCAAGCCGTCACATTTGAGTTGTGGACCAGCACCGGCGGCACATCGAACCACCGGCAAATCTCTTCGACGCCATAGCGACGGGTTTCCAGCAACTGTTGCTCGACTGGCGACAGGGATAGTTGCTGGTATTTCATGTCGGCTTCGAGCAGGTGGACGCGCCCCATTGCGCCGGCGGCCATGCCGGCGAAGTTCAGCGTCACAGCGGCGCGCTGCTCAGGATTCAGCACCTTATCGACCATCAAAATACCTGTCGGCTTGCCGCCAGTGCCGAATATTTTGCTCGCCGATTCCTGCGCTTTCGCCGCCTCATCCGTCGTCGCGCGCATGAACTCCAGCTTCGCCATGCCAGTGGTGCCGTTGCCGAGATTTTTCAGGTGCAGCACACTTTCGGCGGCCAGCACCATAACGTTGATGCCGAGGCGGTAGGTGTAAATCATCGATCCGTTGTCGAGCACTTCTGTCTCGACCTGGTCGGCCGGCATCGGCCACATGGCCACTACCTCGCCCGCGTCGTCGCGGTCGAGCCGAGCGTAGGCGTTGCCGCGCAGATCGTAATTCATCATCATCGCGCGCCAGAACTCGAACGGTGTCATCCGGCTGTTCGGTGATTCATGCAGCAGCGCGTAAAGTCGGCTGGTGCGCGCGAGAATCTTCTCGCCACCGGCCTGTTTGTAGACGTGGATCGGCAAACTGGCCACCATCGTCGCGCGCCGGTCGATACAAGCCCACACAGTGCTGATTTGCAGCGCGCCGTCGACACTGGCGCCGGACGAATCGGCCACCAGCGCGTGCCCGGGTGCGGCATTTTGCTGGCCGAGCTTCTCGGCGATCGCGCCAGCGCGGCCCCACCAGCTGCGTACCGCTGAAAAAATGGACATAGGCCGCTTAGAAAGAGAGAGGGTTATTAAGGAAGTGGTCGATGTTTTCTTTCGGTTCGGCGTGGAGTATCCTGCCGATCGCCATGATCAGCGCCACGGCGCCGTCGATCTTGTTGTCCTCGCCTTGCTTGATCGGTCGCACCACATCGTCGTTGCCGGGCAGGTGCTTGCCTATCACATTTGAGATGCACCAGGTCATGATCGGATTGCCGTCGTGGTGGAACCGTCCGGTCGCAATCGCCGCCTCGAGCTCCTTCATGGGATCGCTCATATTCGTGTAGTTCTGGGTCACCACGATGGGATTCAGCCCCTCATCGTCCAACTGGTGCGACAGCCCGGTTGCGCCATGGGGGTCAATTGGCGACTCGTCTACGGGCGAGACTTTGTTCACCTCGACGGCAGCAGCCAGGATTTCTCGGTAATCGACCTCTGCGCCATCGGTTTCATCCATTAAGCCCGCATTCACCCACGCCTGGTACCGCTCCGACATGCGCTTGTTGTCGTCGTTCTGAACAGTCTCCTCCGGCACCCAGAACTTCGGGCCCACGCTGTAATAGTGGCGCCGCCCTGCGATATCGCGGTGGAAGACCTTGGCCATGCTGTTCATATCCAGCTTGCGGGCCAGGTCGAAACCGAGGATGCACGACTGGCCCTCAAACTGCTCCTCCGTCAGCGTCGTGTCTTCGCAGGCCCGCCACTTCTCCAGGTTGTAGAAGCCAGCTTTCGCCGAGGTCCACACGTTCAGGTGCTTCGTCTTGAACGTGTTGGTGAAGCGAGCCGACCGAATGGCCTTTTGCTGCTGGCTTTCCAGATACGAATGGAACACCGAAACACCCATGTTCGGGTTGGCCTTGGCCAGCACCGCCGGATCAGTCCAGTCGTCGCCCTCGTCGATCGTGAAGACCCAGCCGAAGAGCTCGTCGTCGGGCACCGTCCCGTCCAACATTTCCATGACCTGGCGCCGCTTGTCGTAGCAAGGACCTTCGATGTTGGCGCCGGCGGTGGTGATGATCAAGATGAGCGGCTGCCGGCGTGCACCCATGCCCGTCAGCATCGTCTCGTACAGCGAAGCTGAATCGTGCTCGTGGTACTCATCGATGATCGCGCACGATGGCGAGGCGCCGTCGCCAGGATTCCCGATCAGTGGCTCGAAGCGACTGCCGTCCTCCGGAAGCGTGAGGCTCGCTGCGTTCACCTCGATGCCTGCTGCCTCGACCAGCAGCGGAGTACGCTTCACCATCAGGCGCGCCGGCCGAAATACCTCCCACGCCTGCTTTTCGGTCGTGGCGCCGGAGTACACCTCGGCGCCGAACTCGTTGTCAGCGACAAACATACCCAGCGCCACGCCGGCGCCGATGACCGATTTACCGTTCTTGCGGGACACTTCCCAGTAGCTCTCGCGGAAGCGACGATATCCAGTCTTTTTGTGGCGCCACCCGAAGGTGCAGGCCAGACCGAATTTTTGCCAAGGCTCCAGCGTCACCGCTTGGCGCTTGAAGCCCCACTCGCCCTTGGTGTGCGGTAACAGCTCGATGAACTTGAGCTTTTTCTCTGCCTCGACCATGTCGAACTTGAAGGAATACTCACTGCCGCGCGCCCGGCTGCGCACCAGGTCGTCCAGGTGGCGCTGACACGCCAACTTCACCCACCGACAGGCCACAATCCGGCCGCCTACTACGTCGCGCGCATATTTATTCGCCTGCTCGACGCGAGGGAATTTCTTCTCAGCCATGGATGAGCGCGCCAAATGCGTTGTTACCCTGCTTTTTTCCGGCGCCGACCAGGCGCTGACGGCTTGCCGGGTCCAGGCCAAGCAGCGAGCCGAAGGCAATCATCTGCTTTCCCGCCTCGTTAAGCGCTGTCAGGGCTGGGTTCTTGATCGGGCCGCCAGTGGCGCCCTCGACAACGACACCGTTCTCCTGCACGTTGACCGAAGCCGCGCGGAACGTACCGTAGGCTGTGCAAAATGCCTCCAGGTTGTGCAGGTCAGTCAGCTGGAGCACCTTCTGCTTCAGCAGCAACGGAGCGACACGCAGCCACATATCTCGCGCCTCCTCGACGATCCATTCCGGCGGATCGATGTCCACGGCCAGCCCGAAGTCAGGCGCGTCCGTATTGATCGCGCGCTTGCCAGGGTTACCTGCAGCGATCTTGCGTTCGGCCGGCTTCAGCTTTCGGCCCGACCTGCCTGCAACACCTGACATCTTGACCTGCCTTTCATTGCCTTTCCGCAATCATTGGCGGTCGGTTTTGGATTTCATATTTCGCGGGCGTAAAAATTCGAGGAACCGGACGGTCTTAGCCGGTAACGGCCTGGACTTTTGACCCACCCTCCCCTATTACCGCCGTGGATGCCCCGCTGCCTTCACCACAGCCGTCTGGGGCGTCGATCGCAGCCTCGCGCATGGTCAGGTACGCCTGCGACCGAAGCCGCCATCCTCGGCTGCGGTCTTCTTGTCGTGGTGATGCTTGCACAGGGGCTGCCAATTTCCGGCGCTATCCCAGAACCGCGCTCGGGCCGCAGCTATCCGTGCAGGGTCGCCGCTGTCGATGGCTTGCTTGAGCTTGTGAGGGATGATGTGATCGACCACCTGGGCGGCGATGGCAGGCCGGCCCTCTTTCTTGCAGTGGACGCACAGCGGGTGCGATCGCAGGTAGCTGTCGCGGGCTTTGGTCCAGGCGCTCGTGTAACCGCGCTCATGAGCCGTGCCGCGCCGGTCATCGCTTGCGACCTGGTTGGCCTTGCGGTGCTTCTCGCAATGGCCGGGCTTCTCGATCAGTGCGCCGCATCCAGCCTGGCGACAGATCGACTTAGCGCGACGCGGCATGAATACCTCGAATAAAAGAGCCACCGCCGTATAGTGCAGCGGGAATCACGGTCGGTGGCAAAGGGTCCAACAGGGAAACGATGTTGCTGCCCAGGTCAGTCGCGGTCGTCGCGGTCTGGCTGGTGCAGCGCGGGGATCAGGTGCCAGCCAAGCTGCCGGCGGATCTCGTCGGGCGTGGGCGGCGGATCGACCTGCGCATGCGTGCGCCGCTCGAAGTACTCGCGGACGAGTTCCTTGGGTAGGCGGGTTGTATCGGACACGGCCGCCTCGCAAAACAGGTGCGGGAATAGAAAAAGCCCGCGACCTTGCGGGGCGGGCTTTGCTCGTCAAGTGCAGTTGACGCAGCGATGACGTGTATATGGATTGAGACTTTACCAGACCGAATAGTCCGACGCAAGCAAATTAAACAATGGCAAGTTTTAACTCATGGGATATCAGCCTCTGCAGCATGCCGTAAGCCCCACCGAGGACAACGGATCCTTGTGTGTCCAGTCGAGCGATCTTCGCATGCACTAATTTTCCTCGCACAGATAGTAACGTCTTGTACTGCGCAAAGAGGTGGGAACGCTCCCCGGGGCTTTTACCGAGTGTAAAGGCAAACCGATCACACAAGCGGTTTGTCATGTCTGCCATGTTACCCTCTTCACCCAAAAGCGCTTCGAGGCCGATGCAAACCTCCAAGAGTGCAACGGTTTGGTTTGATACCGCTCTCGCATCTTCATACCACTCAATCGCAGTCGCGATGCGGCTGTTATCTTGTGCATCAAGCGTAGCAAAATATTTTCTAAAATCTCTTGCTTCGATTTCCATCGATGCGGCAAAGTCTTCTTCAGTATATGTTCGCTTCTTAACCGAGGAAAATAATGATGTCATATTCAGAGAAATACTCCCAACCAACTGCGCCATTCCTTCAGGAAGAATAAAATCGTAGACGTTAAGAGTCTTTAAATCCCTAAATTCAGCAACGGAATTTCTAAATTTAATTTGAGGTTTAGTTAACGGGCCAACGTGCATCAAATAGGAAAATATCTTTGATTTACGCAAGCAGTCAGCGACGATACTATTTTCGACCCCTTCCCGCCAAAAACCTCTTGCATTAATAAGAAGATTGGCTTTTCTCTCTTGATCGGGCACAAATTCGAGCCAAATACTTTCATGGAGTTGATAGCGCCCCACAGGCAATTTGCTAAAACCCGGGAGACTCATTCGAAATTCATAATCTCTAGGGTAGCTTTCCAGCGCTTCCACCACGCAGGCAATTACTTCATCGGCCACCTCAAGACGACGCTGCAGGTCCCCTTCCAAGGCGTTACCCATATGTTGCGCTTCAATCTTGCAGACGGCCCGATAAACTAGGTAGTCCACATCGTCCTCAGTCATGCACGAATTAAACATCGGCGCAATACTTTTTATGAGATTTAAATAGCCGATTCCAGCATCGCATCCATGGAAAGGGTCATAAATCTCCATATCGCCAAAATAATCTCTAATCATCTGCAAATATTTACTGCCCACACGGAAATTCTTACTAGGAATTTTTTTCACCGATGATTTCCCCAAAAATTTTTTCCACAAGTTTCACAGGGGTTATATTAGCAAATTCGCGATCACATCTTGGGCTTTTTGATCAATCTCTTTCAGCGACTTGTGGATGCGCGCTTTCTGATCGTAGGCAGTGGCTTTCGGTACGTTGAGTTGCTTGGCCGCGTCGGCGATCGAAACGCCGCGCTCGAAAAAGGACCGGATGATCGCGGCGCGCATGTTGCGCAAGGTGATGCCGGCACAGTGGCCGATGGCCCATTCGGCCAGCGTGGCCACCGCCTCGCGGTATTCGTCGCTCATTTTGTCGCGACTCTGGCAGCACGGGCACTCCTCGAAGCGCGGCGCGTAGCGAGCGACAATGCAGGCCGCCTGCAGCGCCGGCATCTGGCTCACACGCGCGCGGATGATGCCGGCCTGAGCCGCGCCGTCGAGCGCCACCAGGCCTTTGCCGGAGCCAATACCCGTCTTCATCAGCTTGGACATGGGCGACAGCGCGTATTGCTGGCTTGAATAGTTGAAGGCGAACGTCAACGCATCGTGCGGGTTGGCGAAAAGGGGAAGTTCGAAGTTATCTCGGGCGCTCATTTGGATTCCAGGGGTTTGTGTGGATGGTGCTGTTTGTTTAATACCGATGACTCTCAATAATCATGAGGTGGCGTACCTAAAGGCGCTACGCAAAGTCGCGCGCCACTTTCGCGCCACCGCATGCAGGTTCAAGCTGCCCTTTTGGTCAAGTTCATTCTTCATGCGCTGCCCTGGCTTTGGATGGTCGGTGCTGGTGCTGATGGCCAGGTGCCGGCCAGCGGAATGCCTGTCCGGCGCGCATATTCTTCGACCTTGCGGTTGCGCTCCGCGCGCTCAGCAGCTTCCGCCGCCAGCCGCTGCTCATGCTCCGCTTCGATGCGAGCCTCACGTGCGGCCTGCCCCTCCGCCAGTTGCTGCTTGATGGCGTCCAGCTGGTCGCGGGCAACATCGCTGATGGGCTCGACATCGGTGGGTCCAGCCAGCAGTGCTTGCACCGTGGGCGCCGGCAGCTGGCCGGCCACCGCAGCGCGCTTGAGCACTTCATCGCGACGCCCGGCATCCCAACCGATTGATGCGGCCCACGCGGCGGGCCGGCGCTCTGCCCGCGCCGCAGCGACCAGGCGGACGTACGCCTCCTTGAACGCCATGCGCGCGCCTACGTCGTCACCCAGGACCATCACCGAACTGGCGATCGCGTAGGCCTCCGCGCATTCCGCAGTCCAGACCACGGTGTCCGCCTCATCCTGGCTGCGCACCGCGATCGCCCAAGCTTCCTCGACACCAGGCCGGCCATCGTTCATCGCCGACAACTCGATCTGCTCGATGATGTCGGCCGGCTTCGGCGTGAAGCGCCCGCGCACCTTGTCAACGCAGTGGGCGCCCAGAGCGGCGCGCACGGTGGCCAGCGAATACGGCGCCAGCGCGGCAAAGAACATGCTCTTCGCGCCACCGGTGATAATCTTGTTCGGGCCCGAGCCGATCAGGTCGTACACGTCGTCCAGCAACATGGCGAAGTCGTCGTAATCATTCGCTTGCATCGATAATCCTTTCGCAGTTGGGCGGCGCCGCAATCCCCAGCCGGCGCTTCGCTTCGTCGTTCGCCGCGCGCTGAGCGGCGGCCAGGTCCACCGGCGCGCCCGGGGAAGCACGAGGTACCGGCTGAAGCTTCTCGTTTCGCACCCAGTTGCGCCAGGTGGCCGACCAATCGGTCTTGCGGCCCTTGGCGCCTGGTACCGAGGTCCAGTAGTCGAAGAACGAAGCGGCCACCGAGGACGGCCGCAGATCGGGCCGTTCGGTTTTGCAAAACTCCGTGTCGGCATCGGTGGGATGCCAGTCGGCAGGCAAGCGCGTAGCGCGTGCTGTCTCTGCTTTTGACTTTGGTTCTTTCTTCTCTTCTCTTCTCTCCTCTTCTCTAGGCGTTTCCGGTGCGTTACTGGCGTTACATGGCGTTTCACTCGCAGTAACGCCAGTCTCGGCAGCTTTGCGCGCACGAAACGCAGCAACGCGCCCGGTGCTGTTGTCGTCGGAGCGCTCGCGTTTCGTCTGGCGCTTTTCCCACTCCACGACTCGCCCCTCCGCGAGCATCCCCCGCGCCTCCAAGGCCGTGATGATGTCGGCGGTGCGCGTCTCGGTCGCGGGGAAGTTGAAGAGGCAATCGACCGCCTCAGCGTCGATCTGGCCATAGGAGCCGCGTGGCGTGGCGGCGCTGGCCGCTTCAAGCAGGAATGCCCATACCGCCAGCACATCGGGCAGCGAGGCGCCGGCCTTGCGCGCCACAAGTTGAAACTTCGGATCGGTGACGCTGCCGTGGTGCCAGCGGAACCAGTCGATACCGTTACTCATCTGCGACACTCCAGCGGAGGGGCCTCTGCCAGCATGGCGCTTTCAATCTGTTGTGACATCGTATTTCTCCAACCTTCCATCCAGCCGTTGAAAAGGGTCAGGGCGTGACCGGCGGGCTGGAATCGCCTGGTCGCAGCTGCGCAGCTGCTGCCCTGTTTGAAACTGGCGCCGGCGCGTGGCCGGCGTTTCGGGTGGGGACCTCCTCCCGTGTTAAATTAGCAATTCCACTTGATAATTTGAAAGGAAGTCCCCGTGAAACTTGATCGTGCTTTGCAACACGAAATTCTTGAAAAGCTCGCCAAGCGCTACCCGCAGCGGCTGGACGTGCAGTCGTGGAACCGCGAGGAGTCACGCCTGATCCCCAACATGCACTACCTGCAAGGGCACGGACTCATAGAAGGATCCACCACGCGGGAGATCGCAGGCGACAACCACTTCATCAATGCACAAATCACCGTTCGCGGCCTCGACTTCCTTGCTGACGATGGCGGCCTTACCGCGATTCTCGGAGTGGTTACGGTCAAGCTTCATGATGAGACGATTCGAGATCTGGTTGCCTCACGCATTCAGCGTTCGGATCTTCCACCGGAAGAAAAGACTGGATTACTTGCTCAGCTTCGAGAGCTGCGCGGCGAGTCCATAAAGCACCTGACATTGAAACTGCTGGACAAGGGAGCGGAGAGCTTGCCAGCAATACTTGACGCAATTCGAACGTCCTTGCCTGGCGGCTGAGAATCGTCTCGTCGGCGCCAGCGCAGCGCGAGTAATGCAGATAGCCCAGCGGCGCGGCTCCGACGTGTTTGTTGCCCAGGGCAAGACAGAACTCCGTCAAGTCGGTTTCCACCAGCAGATATAGCTCTGTAGCGCCAGCGAACGCGCGGCCGGCCAGCAGCATCAGGCTCACGGGCTTGAGGTCGCCGGCGTTGATCGAGATCGTCATGACAGCACCACGCGCGGCGCCAGGCCAGCCAGCAGCACCTTCAACTGCTCAGCCTTCGCCAGCGCGGCGTCGAGCTGGGCGGTATCGACTTCCACCACCAGGCGGCTGACGATGGGGGTGCTGGCGCGCGCGGCGACACTGCGCTCGGCCTCGGCCACCATCTCAGCGGTCTCGGCGGCCATCGCGGCAGCGGCCTGGTCGAACGTGGTGGCGCCGACGGTGCCCAGGATGTTCGCCAGCTCGCTGAACAGGTTGCCAGTCGCGACTTCGATCTGCTTCATGTCGGCGGTCACCTTGTCGAGGTCGCGCGCCCAGGCAGGCCACTCGCTGCCCGCCACCGGCGCGTCCGCAGCCTGGGCCAGGTCGGCGCGGGCCTGATGCATCACGGCCTCGCGCGCAGCAACGCATGCATTGTGGGCGCCCGTGGTAATTCCCGTTTGCGCGGGAACTGGCGCGCCGGCGGCGCCCGCGACCAGCACGCTCTCGAGGTACGCCAGCACATCGACGGCGACGGGCTCGCCTTCAAACACCAGGCGGGTTTGAGCGATCGCGGAGCGCAGCTCGGCGCAGTGGCCGCTGGTGTCGGCCAGCGTGCCGCGCGTGTCCAGCCAGCCGAACGGCACCACCGCCGCCTCTTCCAGCGCGCGAGCGGCGCGCTCGCCAATACTGCGGCCTTCGTTGTACGTGTCGGACAGAAACTGCGAAACGCGCGAACGCGAATAGCCGAACTGGTCGGCAAAGGCAGCGATGTTGCCGGCGCTGCGGTGATCGATCAGCGTGCGGAGTTGGTTGCGGCGATTGGCGTACACCAAGGCGCTGGCGGCGGAAGAGTCGTTCATGCTCATGGTCGGCTTTCTATCAGTAAAACAACATGTAAGGGTGAGGGTTACCAAATGCGCTACTATTTCCGTTCCCCAACTTCAATAACAACGCAAAGGAACCCTCATGGAAAACGAAAAAATGACATTCAAAATCATCGTTAATACCGACCGCATACTGGCTAACGATTGGCCGACAGACTTGCCAGCTCCTGCTGTTGGTGATGAGGTGATGTGGCGACTGTTTAACGAAACCATTTTTTTCACAGTCACCAAGCGCGACTGGCAAATCGGTACAGATCCGCGTACAGGCAAACCGCTGACCATACTTGCCATCACCGGGAAAACTCTTTAACTGCACAAACGCGCACTGGGGCGGGCCCTGTTTGGTCAAATTTCAACGCAGTGGCAGGCCCGTCCTGAATAAGCGGCTCGCAGACCACGTACACAGCGGAGCCGGCGCGCGGCCGGATGCGCACAAGATAACCGTCGTCGTCCGCCTTGATGCTGACCTGTGGTGAGCTGGCGGTAACCTTCGTGGCGTTCATGGTGTGGCCTTGGTGGGTGCATCAGCGCTCCTTGTCTTTACCGCGTCAAGGAGCGTGTTCAGTGCGAAGACTGTTGCATATGGAGTGCGCTTTCCCTGCCTCCCGGTATTGAGCGCTGAGACAGTGGATTGGTCGATACCTGATCGGCGTTCGATTTCCATTTGGGTCAAGCCCAGTGCGATAAGTTCGCGGACGATGAGATTTGCATTCATCCACACATATTATTGCATATGTACTTCAAACTCAAGTACCATTCCACTTGAAAGCAATATTACAATTATACTTATGACCACCACTCTACAAGAGCGCCTGTCCGCCGCTCGACAAAAATCCGGATTTACGCAGGCTGAACTTGCGCAGCGCGCAGGAGTATCACAGTCCACCATCGCTCAAATAGAGTCAGGCAGGAACTCTGGCACCAAGTTCGCTTTCCGACTTGCAAATGCTCTTCAAATCTCGGTTGAATGGCTTTTGGCTGGCAAGGGCACGATGGAGATGCTCACTTCCGATGAAGTCGCTTTGACCTACGCATTCTCGAATTTACGAAAGGGCGTCTCGATCAATCTAATGGAGCCCCGTCCCAACGATGATGACCCAGAAGATTACCAATTTAAGACTGTTTTGCCTGGTGCGGCAATATTCGCCGAGTCGTTCTTCGATCATCATAGTGTTACCCCGATTGAATGCCGACTATTTGCAGTAAGCGACCCGGATCTTGAGCCCTACTTGCTTCCTGGGGATTGGGTGATGATCGACTCCTCTGCTACCACTCTTCGCAATGGAGAGATCTATGCATTCTGGTTTGCTGGTGGGAATTGTGTAATCCGACAAGTGAGCTGGTTGCCTGACGGAGGTCTCCGCCTCAAAACATTCCGCCATCCCAGTGACTTCTACGATATTCCAGCAACGCATCCAGAGCCTCTGCGCGTATTGGGAAAAGTAATCTACCGATCTTCGGCACAGGTTTTTGACGACGGATTCGTCAAAAAAAGCTGACGGCATCAGAAGAGTGCTAGCGGCCATCGAAATTTATTGCAAATGTACTTGATTTAATTAAGTACATTTGCAATAATTCACCTCAGATCAACGTAACATTGGCTGAGGCGAACATGACCACCACTTCCACCAGCACTACCCCAGAGGCAACAGGCCGAGGCTCCGACCAGTTCATGCTTCGACTGCCCGCTGGCCTGCGCGGCAAATTGAAGGTCGCGGCAGCGCACGGCCGCCGCTCCCTCAATGCCGAGATCATCAATTCGATTGAGCGCGGCATCGATGTCTCCCCTCTCACCGTCGAGCACTCACCAGCAACTATCGGTGGCCAAATCCGCGTAGCACGCAATCTTTCCGGCCTCAGCCTGGCCGCTGTTGGCGAGCGCCTTGGTGTCAGCGCCCAAGCAATCCATAAATGGGAAACCGGCGAGGCCTACCCGAGCCACGAGAATCTGCTCGCGGTGTCCGCGCTGTTGGGCGTGCAGTGCGGCGCCACCACCAATCATGCGGACGAAATTCGCACGGCTGCCGCTCCGACGCGCCCGGCCAGCCCGATCCTGCACGAGCTGCTGGCCGCCGAGGTCATCATCTGCACCATGCTCGGCGTCATGACCACCGAGCAGAAGCTGACCATCGCCAACAAGCTCGACGAGCTGGGCGTGTCCGGCGAAGGCGCAACGCGGTTTCACGAGCGGCGCGCCGCCCTGGTTGCGGCAGGTGCGGCATGAGCGCCCAGCGCCAGGCCCCGGGAGAGACGGAGTGCCCGCAATGCATCGTGATGTTCTACGCGTTCTTCGTCGCCGCGAATGCCCCGAGCCAGCCTGACAACACGATCGTTCAGCGGCACGTTGCCAAGGTCGTGGAGGCCGCTGCGCTTCGCGGCTTCACATCCACTGAGGTTCTCGCCCGAATGGTCGCCGATGGCCAGGAAATGAGTGAGCAGGCGCTGTGGCTGGCCACGCGCCTCGGCGAAGCGGTTGGCGTCCAACTCATGCAGTCGATGGTCGGCGAAATGATCGCCGAACTCGAAGTCAAGCAGTGCAACCAATCGAAAGGAATCGTATCGTGAGCGCCCGCCAACCACATGAACTGCTGCTCGCGGCACAGCACCAGGTCGCCGACACCATCGACGAAGCAGCCGCTGGCGCGCTCGACTTCATGCACCTGATCACCATCGATGGCAACCGTCTAATCGTAGGCTCCCGTGCGGTGGCCACGGCATTCCGCAAGGCCCATAAAAACGTCATCAGGAATGTCGACGCTACCCGGGCCAGTAAGAACCCGATCATCGCCGCCCACGGTCGGCTCAATTTTGAGCCAACCTTTTACACGGACCGATTCAACCGCCAGCAGCCAGAATATCTGATGACGAGGGACGGTTTCACTGAGCTGGCGATGAGCTTCACCGGGGATCGGGCCCGGCTGGTCCGGATCGGCTTCATCGCCGCTTTCAATGCGATGGCGCGGCAGCTTCGGCTGGACCGAGACACCTTGCAGAACCAGTTCTTCGAAGTAGAGCTGGAACTGAAAAACGAGCAACTGAAGGTCAGTGGCAGCGCGCGGAATATGCGCAAGTGGCAGATCAAGAAGCCAATCCTGGAGAGCAAGATGAATCAGCTTCGCGTGAGCATCCAGTTGAACCTGGGATTCAGCCCGGATCCAGGCACCGAGTAACCCAGCGCCGGCCCGCCGGCACCCACAAAAGAAAAAGCCCACCTGGTGCTCGAACACCAGATGGACCCGTGCGCCCTAATTTTTTGGAGAAAGACCATGGCGAATCATAATCATACTACCAAGGTAGAAGTAATGGCAATAGATATGGAATTGATGCCGCTCAAATCTGCGGCGCGCGACGCCAGCGATTCCGGCGACCGCGTGACCCCGGAGCAGATGGCCCGCTACGAAGTCGAGTCCCTGTGCTCGCACATGATGTGGTTGCGCTCCTGGTGGGCGAACTACGGCCAGGCCATCACTGCGGCACTGCCGGAAGCGGCCCGCACCGGGCACGACCACTTCATCGAAGGCGTCCTGTTTGCCCGCTCGGTCAACAGGACCGCCGGCTTCAACCTCGGCGAAGACTACATGCGCAATTACAGCTGGGGCCGCAGCACGCAGACCGTTCGCATAATCGGCGGCGCAACGTGAGCGCGCACATCTCCCCCCTGCCTGTGGCGCCGGCAGGGGCAACCCTCTACAACATCACGACCGATGCCGGAAAGATCCTGCATCCGAAGTGCACCCTCGACGATGCGCACCGGATCATCGACGTGAGCCGCCGCGAGCCGGAGAGGTACCCGGAGTGGCAAGACGGCCTGCGCGTGAAGGCGATACTGGATAGCGACCGCCTCCGGTCCCGGCGCGCTGGCGCAGCGCTCACCTATGGCGACGGTTTGCCGCTCGATGGGCGCAATGCCATGGCACCGGCGCTGCACTTTACCGGCACCAACCTTGGCCTGGGCGGCGACGAGCCGGTCGTGGTCAACGTCGCCAGCGGCACATGGTCGGCCAGCCTCACCGTCGAACTGGCCCTGTTCCACCTCGACGACTTCGTTGACGGCCACCGCGCGCGTCTGATCGGGGTAGCCGGCGCCCACTTCGGCGTGCAGCTGGTCCGGGGTGCAGCATGATGGCCGCACTCACCTGCAGCTTGATCGGACACCGGCCGGCACCGCGCCAGTACCAGCTCACCGCCGGCGCCACCGCGCGCACCTGGGAGTGCTGCCCACGCTGCCGCGAGCACCACCGCCCTGACATGCAGGCGGCGCTGCTGGTACGCATCGTGGCCGAGGGCCAGCTGATCCCGGCCGGCTTCGGTGTTGCCGCGGTAAATTGGAGAACCGGAGACGCGCTGTGCCTGCCTATACCGCTCAACCTAGTGGCCGCTGGCGCGCGCCGTGCGTGGTATTGGGCCAAGGCGCCGCACGCGCTGGTGGTAGACACGCGCCAGGCCTATGACAAGGGCTACCGCGCCGGCGTGCGCGCCCGCCAGCGCCAGAACGGCGCCGGAGGTGACGCGTGAGCGCCGCCCACCTGCTGGCCATCATGGCCGCCGGCGACCTGGCCGTCGAGCTCTGGCGCGCCGAGGGCGCGTGCGCCATGGCGAAGGACGCGTACATCGCCCGCGTGCGCAAGTTCGAAAGCCAGTTCGGCGACGTGCCGCACAACGCACCCGCCGACGATCCCGACCGCATGGCCATGAACCAGTTCACCCGGGCCAGATACGAGAGCTTCACCGACGCGCGCAAGAAGGTGTACAGCCTGCGCAGCCGGCTGCGGCGCGCCTGCGAGAAGGCGGCACGCGCCAGCGCCAGCACCAAGCGAGGTGCTGCATGAGCACCGCGATCCGACTGGGCCGCCTGGGCGCCACGCCGCAGAAGTCCGCCATGGTGCTGGTATTCGAGCTGTGTGCTGCCGCCGGCGGCGCGCGCAAGCTCGACGAAGCGGCGAAGCGGCGCGCCTGCTGTATCGCCCACACGGTATTGGCTGCGGCTGAATCCTGGGGATTCAAGTACAGCGACGTGCTGCTCGAGCTGGCCGCGCGCGGGCGCCGGGGAGTCGTGGTGCTGGACTTGGCCGCCCAAGTAATAGCGCACGTGGGCGGCCCCGACAAACTCTTCGCGTTGATCGACCTGGTCACGGCGCCAGCGGACTGGGAGGGCTTTGCGCAGTGAGCACCCGTGAAATTGAACATGCGGCGATGTTGTGGCACGAGGTGTATTCGCACCGGATGCTGATCAACGCCAGGCGCCTCGTGCTCGCGAAAGAAATCCAGGCGCGCCCGGGCTCCGATAGTTACTGGAATCCGGCCTACCGCGAGCACGAGCACGTCAAGGCGCAGATCACGCTCCTGAAGCGGAAGGAGCGCGCGGCGCAGAAGGTGCTGGCGAAGGCGTGCGCCAAGCAGCGCGACCGCTTCAACCGGTCGGACGTCATCGATGTCGAAGTAAAGCAGCTGGCCAGCGCCAGCACCACCCCAACCACACCCAAAGGGAATTGACGTGAACATGAACGAAATGAAACTTTTTATCCGCATGCCCGAGGTGGTGCGGGTGACCGGAAAATCCCGCAGCACCATCCTGCGCGCGGTGAAGGCGAAAACATTCCCGGCGCCGATCCACATCGGCCCGCAGGCGATTGCGTGGGATTCCGCCGAGGTAGCGAAATGGCAGATGGATCGCATTGCGGAGAGCCGAAAAGCTGATGAGTAGTATCAAACGATTCCAAACGGCTGCACCTGAGGCCGTGAATCTGTAGGGGTAATTGTAGGGGTAATTTTTGCGGACAAGAAAAAGGCCAATCCGAAGATTGGCCTAAGTCCTTGATTCTATTGGTCGGGGCGAGAGGATTCGAACCTCCGACCCCGTGCACCCCATGCACGTACGCTACCAGGCTGCGCTACGCCCCGACTAGGCCAAGATTATAGCAGCCACTTTAAGCATTTGTCATGTTTGTGTTGTGGCGGGTAAGATTTACTTTCTCTCCCCTGTCAAAACCCCACAGCTACCATGACCAACACCACCGACATCGCCCGTGCCGCCGCGCTCATCGCCCAGGCCGACCTGCTGCTCGTTGCCGCCGGCGCCGGTATGGGCGTCGATTCCGGCTTGCCCGATTTTCGCGGCAATGACGGCTTCTGGAAGACCTACCCTGCCCTGGCGAAGGCGCGGCTGGCGTTTGCCAGCGTGGCGTCGCCGCGCACGTTCGAGGAGGATGCGGCGCTGGCGTGGGGCTTTTATGGGCATCGCTTGCAGCTCTATCGCGCGACGGTGCCGCATGCGGGCTTTGCGCTGCTCAAGGACTGGGGCGCGCGCATGGCGCACGGGGTGGCGGTTTTCACCAGCAATGTCGATGGGCAGTTTCAGCGCGCTGGCTTCGATCCGCAACGCATCCTCGAATGCCATGGCTCGATTCACCACCTGCAATGCATGGCGCCTTGTTGCGAGGCGATCTGGCCGGCGGACGGGTTTGCACCGGAGATCGATGATGCGGCTTGCCGGCTGCTCAATGAAGCGCCGGTGTGCCCGCATTGCGGTGGCCTGGCGCGGCCGAATATCTTGATGTTTGGCGATGGCGGTTGGGTCGAGCGGCGCACGGCGGTGCAGGAGGCGCGGGTTGAGACGTTACTGGCCAAGGCGCGGCGGCCGGTGGTGGTGGAGTTGGGCGCCGGGGTGGCAATTCCTTCGGTGCGGCATTTCAGCCAGCGGGTGGTGCGCGATTACGGTGGCCGGCTGGTGCGGATCAATCCGCGTGAGGCGGGCGTTGGCTCGGCACTGGATGTGGGGCTAGCCTGCGGGGCGCTGGCGGGGCTGGAAGCAATTAACGCTGCGCTTTGAGAAGGTGCTGCGCGTTTGGCGCGCGCAAATTTGAGGGCCTGTGAATTTCCGCTGGCGCGGCGGTCCGCCAATGCGAGATGACGGACCGTTCGCTATCTGAATATATCGTTTATACGATTTTCACCGTGATGCCGTCGATGCCGGCTACCGTACCCACCAGCACCTGCCCTTGCACCACTGCACCCACGCCTTCCGGCGTGCCGCTGAAGATCAGGTCTCCCGGCGCCAGCGTAAACAGCGTGGACAGGTTGGCGATGGTTTCGTCGATCGACCAGATCAAGTCGTCGATGCTCGACGTTTGCTTGGTCACGCCGTCGACCTTCAGTTCGATCGCGGCCTTGTTGATGTCGCCGGCGGCGGCGGCCGGGGTGATCACGCCGATCGGCGCCGAGTAGTCGAACGCCTTGCCGATTTCCCATGGACGGCCGGCGTCGCGCATCTTGAACTGCAGGTCGCGGCGAGTCATGTCGAAGCCGACCGCGTAGCCGAAGATGTGGCTCGCTGCGTCTGCCACGGCGATGTTGCTGCCGCCTTTGCCGATGGCCACCACCAGCTCGCACTCGTAGTGCAGGTTGGCCGTTACCGGAGGATACGGCAGCTCGGCCACCTGGCCTGGTGCGACCGGCACCACGGCTTGGGCATCAGCCGGTTTGCTGAAGAAGAATGGCGGTTCGCGGTCCGGGTCGGAACCCATTTCGCGCGCGTGGCCGGCGTAGTTGCGGCCCACGCAGTACACGCGGCGCACCGGGAATAAGGCGTCGGTGCCGGCTACCGGCAAGCCGACGATGTCATGGGCGGGAATTACATAAGCAGTCATGATGCTCCGATATCGTGTTGGGGATATCGGACATGTTACAACAGACGCTCTCCCCCTGCATCAGGTCATAAGGAGGGCGCGCATCGCCACCTGGAATGCTTCCGTCAGGCCGGCGCGGTTCATGTCCGGACGGTGCAGGGCGCGCACGGTCAGGCCATGGAAGTACGCGATCATGGTGTCGATGCGGCTGTCGAGCAGCACGTCCTCCACCGACAGGTTGCGGCGTTCGCGGCCACGCCTCACCAGTTCGCGCAGCTGGCCGCGCGCGGAGTCCTCGTGGGCGCGCAGGCGCTCGGCGATCACCGGGTTGCGCGAGGCTTCCGCATACATCTCGATCGAGACGTGCCACGGTTGCGGATCGAGCGCTTCGGTGACATGGCGCTCGGCGTCGTCGATCATCGCCTGCAGCGGATCCTCGAGCGAATTGAGGTTGCTCAGCATGTCGCTCACGTACTCGGAGTGCGCCTCCACGAACGCGAGGATGATGGCGTTCTTGCCGTCGAAGTAGTTGTAGATGTGGCCGGCGCTCATGCCGGCCTGCTTGGAGATCTCCGACATGCTGGCGCCGTGGAAGCCGCTGCGTGCAAAGCAAACGGCCGCCGCTTCCAGCACCTGGTTACGCCGTCCCGCTGCCTTCTCGGGATCGACTCGCCGTTTTGCGGGAGAAGTGGTCATGATAATTCCTTGGGTAGGCGGCGGCCGCACAACTGCGCGGCCGCCGCATGGTCGCAGGATCAGCCGCGCGGTGCTGGCTGCACTGCTTGCGTTGCCTGTGGCGCTGGCGTTACCTGTGCCGCCTCCGGCTGCCAGCCGCCGCCAAGCACCTTGTACAGGGTGACGGCGTTGCTGGTCTGGTTCAGGCGCGTGGTGATCAGGCCTTGCTGCGCCTGGTACAACGCACGCTGCGATACCAGCGAGTTGAGGTACGTGTCGGCGCCGTTGCGATAGCGCGCTTCGTTGATGTTGTAGCTCTTCTCGGCCGCCTGCACCAGCGCCTGCTGGGAGTTCAGGCGTTCGTCGATGGTGCCGCGAATGGCCAGGGCATCGGCCACTTCGCGGAACGCCACCTGGATCGCTTTTTCGTACTGCGCTACCGAGATGTCGCGGTCAGCCTTGGCGATATCGAGATTGGCGCGGTTGACGCCACCATCGAAGATCGGCAGGTTGATTTGCGGTGCGAAGCTCCAGGTACCCGAGCCGGACTTGAACAGGCCGGACAGGTCGCGGCTGGCACTGCCGCCCGACGCCGTCAGCGAAATGCTGGGGAAGAAGGCGGCGCGTGCCACGCCGATGTTGGCGTTGGCCGAGCGCAGCGCGCGTTCGGCCTGCTGCACGTCGGGACGACGCTGCAGCAGGTCGGACGGCAGGCTGCCCGGCAGCGCGGTCAGTTCGGTCACCGATACCAGCTCGCCTTCCGGCAGCAGCGTGGTCGGCACGGTGCCGCCCACCAGCAGGTTCAATGCATTCTGGTCCTGTGCCACTTGCGCGGTATAGGTGGCAACGTCGTTGCGCGCCGTTTCCACGCTGGTCTGGGCGTCGTACACGTCCACGCCCGACGTGGCGCCAGCATCGAAGCGCTTGCGGCTCAGGTCATACGTGGTCTGCTGGCTGCGCAGGGTTTCCTGCGCCAGCTTCAGGCGCTGCTGGTCGGCCGTGAGCGTGAGCCAGGCGTTGGCCACTTCGGCCACCAGACTGATTTGCTGCGTGCGGCGCGCTTCCTCGGTGCCGAGGTAGGTTTGCAGGCCCGCCTCGGCGCCGTTGCGTACGCGGCCGAAGAAGTCCAGCTCATACGCGGCCAGCGACAGTCCGCCGCTGTATTGGCGGGTGATGGCCGCTTCGCCGGTGCCGGTCATGGTGCGCGGCGTGCGGGTGGCGTTCTGGCCCACGCCTGCGGACACGGTCGGCAGCAACGGCGCGCTGCTGATGTTGTACTGGGCGCGGGCACGCTCGATGTTGAGCACCGAAACGCGCAGGTCGCGGTTGTTGGCCAGCGCCAGTTCAATCACCTGGCGCAGGCGCGCATCGGCGAAGTACTCGCGCCACTGGATCTCGGACACCGGACGGGCATCGGCAGCAGCCGCCGGCAAGCCTTTGTAGGCTTCGCCGGCAGGCCAGGCCTGGCCCACCGGTGCCGCCGGACGCTCGTACACCGGCGCCAGGCTGCAACCGCCCAGCAGCGCCAGCGCCGCCAGGGTGAATAAGGATTTATGCATGTTGTTCATGATCGTCATGATTAATGTGCCTCCACGACTGGCGTAGCGTCAGGCGCCGGCTTGGCCTTGGTCTTGCCAAAGCGGCCGCGCACCAGCACGAAGAACAATGGTACGAAGAAGATGCCGAGGAAGGTCGCCGTCAGCATGCCGCCCAGCACGCCCACGCCAATCGCGTTCTGGCTACCCGAACCGGCGCCGCTGCTGATTGCCAGCGGCAGCACGCCCAGGCCGAAGGCGATCGACGTCATCAGGATCGGACGCAGACGCGTATGCACGGCCTGCAGGGTCGCTTCTTTCAGCTCCACGCCCTGCTCCTGCAGGTCCTTGGCGAATTCCACGATCAGAATCGCGTTCTTCGCACCCAGGCCCACCACGGTCAGCAGACCCACCTGGAAGTAGACGTCGTTCGACAGCTTGAACAGGAACGTCGCCAGCACGGTACCGAGGATACCCAGCGGGACGATCAGCAGCACCGAGAACGGCACCGACCAGCTTTCATACAGCGCGGCCAGGCACAGGAACACGATCAGGATCGAGATCGCATACAGCTGCGTGGTTTGCGAACCGGAGTCGCGTTCTTCCGTCGACAGACCGGTCCACTCGTAGCCGATACCCGGCGGCAGTTGCGCTGCCATGCGTTCGACTTCCGCCATCGCGGCGCCCGAACTCTGGCCCGGCGCCGGCTGGCCCAGGATCTCCACCGACGGCAGGCCGTTGTAGCGTTCCAGGCGCGGCGACGCGTAGATCCACTCGCCGTGCGAGAAGGCCGAGAATGGCACCATTTCGCCGGCGGTGTTACGCACGAACCACTTGTTCAGGTCTTCCGGCACCATGCGCGCTTCGGCCTGGCCCTGGATGTACACCTTCTTCACGCGACCACGGTCGATGAAGTCGTTCACATACGCAGAACCCCAGGCGGTGCTCAGCACGCGGTTCACGTCCGCAATCGCCAGGCCCAGCGCAACGGCTTTTTGCTGGTCCACGGTGATCTTGTATTGCGGCGTATCTTCCTGGCCGTTCGGACGCACGCCGACAATGACCTTGCTTTGCGCGGCCATGCCCAGCATCTGGTTACGCGCCGCCATCAGTGCCTCGTGGCCTACGCCGCCGGTATCCTGCAACATCAGGTCGAAGCCGGATGCGTTACCCAGTTCCAGCACCGCTGGCGGGGCGAACGCGAACACCATCGCATCCTTGATCTGCGAGAACGCACCCATGGCGCGGCCCGCGATCGCGCTCACGGCGTGATCCTTGCCTTTGCGCTCGGACCAGTCTTTCATCCGCACGAAGGCGATACCGGTGTTCTGACCGTTACCCGCGAAGCTGAAGCCGGCCACCGCAAATACCGATGCGACCGATTCCTTCTCGTTGTTCATAAAGTGCTGCTCGACTTTTTCGATGGTCTTGAGCGTGCGCTCTTGCGTAGCGCCGGTCGGCAGCTGGATCTGGGTGAACAGCACGCCCTGGTCTTCTTCCGGCAGGAACGACGTTGGCAGGCGCAGGAACACGAACGCCATGACCGCGACGATCAGCGCATATACCACCAGCGAAATGCCGCTCTTGTTGATGATCGAGCCGACGATGCCCTGGTACTTGCGGTTGCCGCGATCGAAATTGCGGTTGAACCAGCCGAAGAAACCGGTAGTGGCCATCGCATGGCCTTTCGGCACTTGCTTGAGCATGGTGGCGCACAGCGCCGGGGTGAAGATCATCGCGACGATCACCGAGAGCACCATCGCCGAGACGATCGTAATTGAGAACTGGCGGTAAATCACACCGGTGGAGCCGCCGAAGAACGCCATCGGCACGAACACGGCCGACAGCACCATGGCGATACCGACCAGCGCACCGCTGATCTGGCCCATCGATTTGCGGGTGGCCTCGATCGGGGACAGCCCTTCCTCGGTCATGATCCGCTCGACGTTTTCCACCACCACGATCGCATCATCGACCAGCAAGCCGATGGCCAGCACGATGGCGAACATGGTCAGCGTATTGATCGAATAGCCGAGCACCGACAGAATGCCGAAGGTACCGAGCAGCACGACCGGTACGGCCATCGTCGGGATCAGCGTGGCGCGGAAGTTTTGCAGGAACAGGTACATCACCAGGAACACCAGGATCACGGCTTCGATCAGGGTTTTCACCACTTCTTCGATCGAGATCTTGACGAACGGGGTGGTATCGAAGGCCACCATGGCTTTCAGGCCTTGCGGGAACTGCTTTTCCATCTGCGCGATCTTGGCTTTCACCGCTTCGGCAGTGTCGAGCGCGTTGGCGCCGGTGGCCAGCTTGATGGCGATACCGGTTGCAGCATTGCCGTTATAACGGGCCAGGATTGAGTAGTTTTCACGGCCCAGTTCCATCTTGGCGACATCGCGCAGGTACACGGTAGCGCCGTTGGTGGTGGTCTTGAGCAGGATGGCGCCGAATTGCTCGGCCGTTTGCAGGCGGCTCTGGGCCGACACGGTGGCGTTCAGCTGCTGGCCGGCGACGGCTGGCGCGCCGCCCAGTTCACCGGCGGATACCTCGGTGTTCTGCGCGGTAATCGCGGTGGTGACATCGGCCGGGGTCAGTTGATAGCTTTGCAGCTTGGCCGGATCGAGCCAGATGCGCATCGCGTATTGCGAACCGAAATTGGTCACGTCGCCCACGCCTTCCACGCGCGAGATCGGATCGAGCACGCTGGCGGTGACATAGTCGCCAATGTCGGCCTGGTTCATCGAACCGTCTTCCGACACGAAGCCGATCACCAGCAGGAAGTTCTTGGTGGCCTTGTTGACCACCAGGCCCTGTTGGGTGACGGCGGTAGGCAGCAGCGGCGTGGCCAGTTGCAGCTTGTTCTGCACCTGCACCTGCGCGATATCCGGGTTGGTGCCGGATTCGAACGTCAGCGTGATGCTGATGCCGCCCGACGAATCGGAGGACGAGGCCATATAGCGCAAGCCGTCGATACCCTTCATCTTCTGTTCGATGACCTGGGTCACAGCGTCTTCCACCGTCTTGGCGGAGGCGCCCGGGTACGAGCCGCTGATCGAGATCGACGGCGGTGCGATGGCGGGGTACTGGGCGATCGGCAGGCCGAGAATGGCCAATACGCCACCCAGCATGATCACGATCGCGATCACCCAGGCGAAAATCGGGCGATCAATAAAGAAACGGGACATGTGTGATCTCCTCGATTACTGCTTGGCGGCCGGCGCGGCCGGTGCACCACCGGCGGCTGGCGCGGCGGCAGGAGCCTTGGCGACAACGGCTGGCGCGCCTGGCTTGACCTTCTGTACGCCTTCGACGATCACCTGGTCGCCATCGGCCAGGCCGGATTTCACCAGCCACTTGGTGCCGTAGGTGCCGGCGGTGGTCAGCACGCGTTGTTCGACCTTGCCTTCCTTGTTCAGGACCAGCGCGGTGGCCTGGCCCTTCTGGTTGCGGGTCACGCCTTGCTGCGGCACGGTGATGGCTTTTTCGTCGACGCCCGATTCGATCACGGCGCGCACGAACATGCCCGGCAGGAGATTCTGTTTCGGGTTCGGGAAGATGGCGCGCAGCGTGACGTTGCCGGTGCCCTGGTCCACGGACACGTCCGAGAATTGCAGCTTGCCCGCTTCGGCGTACTTGGTGCCGTCGGCAAGCACCAGCGATACCTTGGCCTGGCCCGACTGTTTGAGGCTGCCGTCAGCCATCTCGCGCTTCAAGCGCAGCAGGTCTTCGCTGGACTGGGTGACGTCCACATAGATCGGATCGAGCTGCTGCACGGTGGTCAGCGCTTCGGTCTGATTGGCCGTCACCAGTGCGCCCGGGGTCACGGTCGAACGGCTGATACGGCCGCTGATCGGTGCATACACATTGGTATAGCGCAGGTTGATATTGGCTTCCTGCAGCGCAGCGGTGGCCGATTCGATATCGGCCTGGGCCTGGGCGTCGGCGGCGAGCGCATCTTCGTAATCCTGGCGGCTCACGCCCTCGATCGCCAGCAGTTCCTTGTAACGCGCGACCTTGGGACCACTGGTGAGCAGGTTGGCCTTGGCGCGCGTGAGCGCAGCCTTGGCCGAATTGACATTGGCTTGGTAAATCGCCGGATCGATCTGGTACAGCGCGGTACCGGCTTTGACGTCGGAACCTTCGACAAACAGGCGTTTAAGAATCACACCGTTGACCTGCGGGCGCACTTCAGCCACCTGGAAGGCGCTGGTGCGACCCGGCAGTTCGGTCGTGATTTGCAGTGGCTCTTGCACCACTTTATAGACGCCCACTTCCGCCACCTGCGGTTTTTGAGGTGCTTCGGACGTGGATTTGGAGCAACCAGCCACGAGGGCGGTTGCAGTGATCAGGGCTGCGACCCCGGCCGTCCGCAGGGACGGTTTGCAGAAAAGAGCTTCCATGTGGTGAGGCTTTCTGAGGAGATTACGAGAGGAATTATAAATATACAGACGCTAGAATGAACGATCATTCTAACTATGTCAAGTTGGAATTTAATTCCGCAAAGCAATTCATTACCGTATTTAAGTTATATTTAAGGAATTATTCCGTGGCTACCAGGAAACAATTTAGTTAATCAGGCAAGATTATGCCGGGCGCCGATGCTAGAATTACCGGTTACTCTTTCATCCTACTAGCGGCCGGTGGCGGCCATTTCGCCCGATGCGTACGCAGCCCAATTCTCGTGCCACCCCGCCCCGCCTGACCACCCTGGTCACGGTAGGCGTCAGCGCAACGGTGCTGCTCACGGTGCTGGCCCTGCTAATTCTGGTCGATCATTTCGCCCTCAACTATGTCGAACGCGAAGCGGGCCAGCGCCTGCAACAACTGTCCTGGCAAATGCGCGACGCCCTCAATCGCGGCGTGCAAAAAGCTGGCGGCGACGTCCGCTTGCTGAGCGAGCTGCCGCAGCTGCGCGCCGCCCGTTCGCCCGACGAAGTGCGCGCGGTGCTCGACAGCCTGCAGCGCGCCTCCCCCGACTACGCGTGGATCGGCCTGGCGGCGCCGGACGGCCGCGTGCTCGCTGCCACCCAGAACCTGCTCGAAGGCGTGGACGTGAGCAACCGCGCCTGGTTCCAGGCCGGACGCGACGGCCTGTACGCCGGCGATGCCGGACCGCTCTCCGCCGCCGCCGAGACCGACGACAAGTTGCCAGCCAGCGGCGCGCCGTGGCGCTTCATCGATGTAGCCGGCCCGGTGCCGGGCGCCGATGGCGGCGTGCGCGGCGTACTGGGCGTGCGCATGAGCTGGGGCTGGGCGCGGCGCCTGATGCACGGCGTGCTGGCGCCGGCCGAACAAACCGACGCCGCCGAGATTTTTGTCGTGCGCGGCGACGGCCAGGTCTTGCTGGGCCCTGCCGGCATGGAGCAGCAGCGGCTGCAAACGGCCAGCCTGGCGCTGTCGCATAGCGGCAAATCTGGCGCCGTGCGCGAGACCTGGAGCGACGAGCGCGAATACCTGAGCGGCTACTCCCTCACCGGCCAGACCGGCGACGCCGCCACCCTGCCGTGGTCGGTGATCGTGCGCCAGCCGCTGGCCGTGGCGCTGGCCGAAGCCCGCGCGCTCGAACGCCAGATCCTGCTGCTCGGCGCCGTCCTCGGCGTGGTGCTGGCCGCTGCCGCCGCCGTCATCGCGCGCCGCCACACGCGGCCGTTCAATCAACTGAGCGCGCAGCTCGAGCGGCATTCGGACGCGCCCGACGATGCCGGTCTGCCCGACAGCGCCACCATCGCCACCATTGCCACGGTGGGCAGCTTCCACGAATTGCAAGTGCTCTCCGGCGCGCTGGCGCGCATGGTGCACAAGGAGCAGCAGCACCTGGCCGCGCTGCGCACGCTCAACGAACAGCTCGAAACCACGGTGGCCGAGCGCACCCGCGAAATCGCCAGCAAGGCGCTGCAACTGGAGCGCGCACTGGCGCAGGAACACACTACCCAGCTGCTGCTGCAGGAACGCGCCGCCGAGCTGCGCGCCATCCTCGACAACACCCACGACGCCTTCATCGCGCTCGACCATCGCGGCGTGGTCCTGGACTGGAACCGCCAAGCCGAAAAGCTGATCGGCTGGCGCCGCGCCGAGGTGATCGGCCAGCCGCTGGGCGCGATGGTGCTGCCGCCCCTGCTGCGCCGTACCTGCGAGCGCGACATGCAGCTGCTGGCCGAGCGCGGCCCGGGCGCCGGGGCGTCGCTGAGCCGCCGGCTGGAACTGACCATGCACCACCGCGACGGCCAGGAGTTGCCGGTGGAAGCCTCGGTGGCGTACGTGCCGCGCAGCGGCGGCCACGTGTTCATCGCCTTCCTGCACGATATCAGCGAACGCAAGCACATGATCGCATCGCTCGAAAACATGGCGCTGCACGACACCCTCACCGGCCTGCCCAACCGCCGCGCACTGATGCAGGCACTGCCGGCGGCCCTGCTGCGCGCGCAACGTTCGGGCAAGCGCTGCGCCGTGTTCTTCCTCGACCTCGACCGCTTCAAGCAAATCAACGATCGCTACGGTCACGAGGAAGGCGACGAGCTGCTGCGCCAGTTTGCCGACCGCGTGCGCGGCGCCATCCGCAAGACCGACACCGTGGGCCGCCTGGCCGGCGATGAATTCATCGTCATCGTCGAAATGCTGGGCAGCGACGCCGATGCCTACGAGGCCGCCGACAAGCTGGGGCCCTTGCTGCGCCAGCCGTTCATGCTCAAGACGGTGACGGTGGCATTGAGCGCCAGCGTGGGTGTGGCCATCCACCACCCGGACGATCCGCAGGATGTCGCCACGCTGCTGGCCCGGGCCGACCGCGCCATGTACGCGGTCAAGCAGCGCGATCAGCGCCAGGCCTTGCCCTGAGCCGTCTGGGAGAATACCTGTTTCGGCCGATTGGGGTAAGATCGAATGATTCACGCTGGCCCTGTGACGCCAGCTTTCCTGCCCTCCGGACCTGCCCCATGGAACCTCAAAACAGCGACACCACCGATTTTCTCTCCAGCGGCGTGCCCGGCCTCGATGAGGTGCTGGGCGGCGGCCTCACCGCCGACCGTCTTTACCTGGTGGAGGGCGAGCCGGGCACCGGCAAGACCACGCTGGCGCTGCAATTCCTGATCGAGGGCGCGCGCCGGGGCGAGCACGTGCTGTACATCACGCTGGCCGAAACCGCCGTCGAGCTGCGCAGCGTGGCGCAGTCGCACGGCTGGGACATGGCCGGCATCCAGATCGAGGAAATCATCCCTGGCGAAAACGCGCTCGACCCCGACCAGCAATACACCATTTTTCACCCGGCCGAAATCGAGATGGGCACCACCACCCAGCGCATCGTGGCCGCCATCGACAAATCGCGGCCGCGCCGCGTGGTGCTCGATTCGCTGTCCGAGTTGCAGCTGCTGGCGGAAAACCCGCTGCGCTACCGGCGCCAGGTGCTCGCGCTCAAGCAGTACCTCACCAGCCGCTCGTGCACCACCGTGCTGCTCGATGACCGCACCGCGCTCAGTACCGACTTGCAGGTGCGTAGCGTGGCGCACGCGGTCATGACGCTGGAGCTGGCCGACCAGGCCTATGGCGCCGAGCGTCGCCGCATCCGCGTGGTCAAGTATCGCGGCATTGCGTTCCACGGCGGCGCCCACGATTACCAGATCATCCGCGGCGGCCTGCGCGTGTATCCGCGCCTGGTGGCAGCCGACACCCGCGTGAGCAGCGCCCGGCGCCAGCTATCGTCCGGCATGCCGGCGCTCGACCAGTTGATCGGCGGCGGCCTGGAGGAAGGCATGAGCACCCTGATCAGCGGCCCGTCCGGCACCGGCAAGTCGTCGCTGGCGGCGCAGTTCGTGCATGCGGCCGCGCAGCGGGGCGAAAAAAGTGCCATGTTCCTGTTCGAGGAAGCACGCAACAACCTGCTCAACCGCTGCGCCAACCTGGGCCTGGACCTGGCCGGCGCCGAGGATAGCGGCCTGCTTACCATCCAGCAGGTCGATCCGGCCGAACTGGCGCCGGGCCAGCTCACTCACGCGGTGGTGCAGGCGGTGGAGCGCGGCGTCAAGGTGCTGGTCATCGACAGTCTCAATGGCTATCTGAACGCCATGCCCGACGAGCGCTTCCTGGCCACCTACCTGCACGAAATCCTCACGTACCTGGGCCAGCGCGGCGTGGTGAGCATCATCGTGGGCGTACAGCGCGGCATGATCGGCACCGCCAGTTCTGCAGTCGATGCCAGTTACATCGCCGATAACATCATCATGCTGCGTTACTTTGAAGCCGAGGGCGAGGTGCGGCAGGCGATCTCCGTGTTCAAGAAGCGCGGCAGCGCCCACGAGCGCACCATCCGCCGCTTTGAAGTGAGCACGGGCGGCATCAAGGTCGGACCGGTGCTGCGCGGCTTCCACGGCATCCTCACCGGGGTACCCACGTACGACAGCGCCGAGATTTCCCAGAATGCCGGCCAATCCGCTGCCGACTTCCAGATCTGAAACCGATGGAAACCCGCATCCTGATCTACGCTCCCACCGGCCAGGATGGACCGCTGGCGGCGCGCGTGCTGGCGCTGGCCAACCTCGACAGCCACGTGTGCGCTACCGTCGCCGAGCTGGAACAGCAGATCGAACTGGGCGTGGGCGCCGTGCTCACGGTAGAAGAAGCATTGACGCCTGCCGGCTACAAGCTGCTGCACGACGTGGTGGCGCGCCAGCCCGACTGGTCGGACCTGCCGATCCTGCTGCTTACCCACCACGGCGCCGATTCGGCCACCGTGCGGCGCGCGGTGGCCGGCCTGGGCAACCTGACGCTGCTCGAACGCCCGGTGCGCACGCTCACGCTGATCACGGCCCTGCAGGCGACGCTGCGCGCGCGCCACAAGCAGTACCAGGTGCGCGAAGCCGCGCGCCGCAAGGATGAATTCCTGGCCAGCCTGGGGCACGAGCTGCGCAACCCGCTGGCGCCGATCCGCACCTCGGTGTCACTGCTCACGCATATGTACCCGGACGCGGCGCCGGTGGCGCGCATCCGCGACATGGTCGAGCGCCAGGTCAAGCTGCTCACGCGGCTGGTGGACGATCTGCTCGACGTCGCCCGTATCACGCGCGGCAAGATCAAGCTGCAAAACCAGCTGGTCGCGCTGCAGGCGGTTATGACCCACGTGAACGAACTGTGCACGCAGGCGGCCACCGCCAAACGCATCCACGTGGCGTGGCAGCTGCCGGTCAGCGAAATCCTGCTCAATGCCGACTACGCGCGCATCGTGCAAATTTTTGCCAACATCCTCTCCAACGCCATCAAGTTCACGCCGCAGGGCGGTCACGTGGTGGTGCGCGCGCAGGTGACGGACAACCTGCTGGAGGTGTCGCTGCGCGACAGCGGCATCGGCCTGGAGCCGGAAGCGCTCTCGCGTATTTTCACCATGTTCGAGCAGGGCACCACGGTGGCCGGGCAATTCACCAGCGGTCTCGGGATCGGCCTGAGCCTGGCACGCCAGTTCGCCGAAATGCACGGCGGTTCGGTGGAAGCGTCGAGTAATGGCGTCGGCCAGGGCAGCGAATTCGTGATCCGCCTGCCGATCGTGCACGTGAGCGAAAATCACCACCAGGAAAGCGCCCCGCTGCCCGCCCACGCCGCGCTAGACGGCAGGCGCATGCAGGTACTGGTAGTGGACGACAACCAGGACGCCGCCGACTCGCTGGCCGCGCTGCTGGAAATCGACGGCTTCGACGTGCGCGCCGAATATGGCGGCGCGGCAGCGGTGGCAGCAGTTGCCGAGCGCATCCCGGACATGATCATCATGGACCTGGGCATGCCAGGCATGGACGGCTACGAGGCAGCACGGGCAATCCGCCAGCAACCGGGCGCGGACAAGATCCTGCTGATCGCCCTTACCGGCTGGGGCCAGAGCGACGCCCGCCGCCGCACCACAGAAGCAGGCTTCGACCATCACCTGGTCAAGCCGGTGGAACTGGCGCAGATCATCCGCCTGGCGGGGGCGCGGCATAACCGCGAGCAGGTGCAGGCGGCGCGGTAGAAGTAAAATCCAATCAAACGCAAATTCAGTTTGCTATACTGGTTTGTGAACGACGAATATCGTTCGGTTGCGATCACCCATGAGGTGTCAATTATGTATAACGAACGCAAAGCAGCTCAGGTAGCCGCGTACTTCGTTGCCCAACAAGGTGGCACGATACCGCACTTGAAGCTCATGAAATTGATGTATCTGGCCGAGCGACTCTCCTTGCAGGAGTACGGCGACTCCATGCTCAATGACTCCCTGGTATCCATGCGATATGGCCCGGTCCTGTCGCGGACCAAGGACTGCATGGACGGACTCGGCGATCGAAGCTTGCCGGATGGCTGGGACGGATGGATTTCCGACATTGCCAACTACAAGGTTGGCTTGGCCAAAGCAGACTTCTCGGAAGAACAACTGGATGAAGTGAGCCCTTCCGAGCTTGAACTGATGGACCGGGTCTGGGATGAGCATGGCGGAAAGGACCAGTGGGATCTGGCCGAATTTACGCACCAGCACTGCACGGAGTGGAAAAATCCCGGCCCCAGCACGCTGTCGATTACCTACGACGACGTACTGATCGCCGGCGGACTTGACGAAGACAGCGCAGCAGAACTTTCCGCAGAAATCCGCGACCGCCAACGTGCGGCCAAGCTGCTCCAACAGCTATGACCTTTCAGGTCGTCCGCCAACATGGGCTGCTGATCGTTTCAGGCCCGGCTCACGACCCGCAGCGCAAACACCTGTACGTCATCCTGACGGACTCAAAAAATGATCCTGCCACTAATTTGCTGTCAGTGTTGATGGTGCCGATCTGTTCGGTCGTAGCCGGGATGTACCACGATCCAGCATGTATCCTCCAAATAGGCGACCATGCCTTTATCAAACACGACAGTTACGCAAACTACTATCGCGCCATCATCGAACCAGTGGACAAGTTACGCAAGGGCGTAACCTCAGGCCATATCGTTCCCAAGGGCGCCGTCAGCGACGCCGCCTTCAGGAACCTGTGCAAAGGCTTATTCGACAGCAAGCGGGCAGCACCTAAACACCTGCAGTTTTACAGGCACTGAGCCCTACTTCCAATCCCCACGCAGCGCCGCTACATCCGCCCGCAACCCATCGGGCGTGACGTCCTGCGGCGCCACCGGTTGGCCGACGGCCAGTGCCAGTTTCGAGCGCAGGCCGGCGTGGAAGGCGCGACCGAAGATGTTTTCCTTGTTGCGGCTCAGCAGGTGGGTCCACAGGCCGCGCAGCGCCATCGGGATCACCGGCACTTGCGAGCGCTCGATGATCTTGGCGATGCCGCCCTTGAACGGATTGATCTCGCCGTCGCGCGTCAACTGGCCTTCCGGGAAGATGCAGACAATTTCGCCTTCGTGCAGCGCCTGGGCGATGTCGATGTAGGCCTTTTCCATCAGCCACGGATCTTCCTTGGCCGGCGCGATCGGGATCGCGCGCGCGGTGCGGAAGATCCAGCCCAGGAACGGCGTCTTGAAAATCCGGTGGTCCATCACGAAGCGGATCGGACGCGGCGCGATGGCGCCGATCACCAGCGCATCGACATAGCTGACGTGGTTACACACCAGCACCGCCGCGCCTTCGGCCGGAATGCGGTCGGCATCGACCGTGTGCACGCGGTGCACGGTGTGGATCAGGAGCCAGGCCAGGAAGCGCATCAGGAATTCCGGCACCAGCGAGAAGATGTAAATTGCTACCAGCGCATTGAGCAGGGCCGTGACCAGGAACAGCTGCGGTATCGTCAAGCCCTGGCCCAGCAGCACGATCGCCATGCCGGCCGCCGCCACCATGAACAAGGCGTTGAGGATATTCATGCCGGCGATGGTGCGCGAGATGTGGGCGGGATCGGCGCGCAACTGAATCAGCGCGAACAGCGGCACGATGAAGAAACCGCCGAACATGCCGATCATCAGAAAGTCGAACAGGATGCGCCAGATGCCTGGCTGCCCCAGCAAGGTCATCACGTCGGCCGACGTGCCGGCCACGGCGCCGGCAATCCCTGCGCCACTGATGGCAAACGCATTGCTGGCAAAGTAGAGGTCGGCGCCGAAAATGGTCAGACCGATCGAGCCGAACGGCACCAGGCCTATCTCCACCTTGGCGCCCGACAGTCGCTCGCACAGCAGCGAACCCGATCCCACGCCCAGCGAAAACACGGTCAGCAGCATCACGAACGCGCCGTGGTCGCCGTGCAGGTAATCCTTGGAATACACGGGCAGTTGCGCCAGCAGCACGGCGCCATAAAACCAGAACCACGAGTTGCCCAGCATCGACTGGAACACCACCCGGTTCTTGCTCGAGAAACGCAGGTTGCGCACCGATTCGCCGACGAAATTCCAGCTCACCTTCAGTTCGGGCGCCGGCGCCGGCGAGGCTGGAATCCGGTAGCTGGCCAGCAAACCTACGACTGCCACGAAGATGGTGGCGCCGGCCTCAAAGTACAGGCCGTGCGGTTGCATCACCACCAGCACCGCGCCGAGAATTTCGCCGGCCAGGATGCCGACAAACGTACCCATTTCAGTCACGCCGTTACCGCCGATCAGTTCTTCCTTTTTCAGGTGCTGCGGCAGGTAAGCATATTTGACGGGGCCGAACAGCGTGGAATGGATGCCCATGCCCACCACCGCAGCGACCAGCAACCACAAATGGTGGGTCATCCAGCCGATGCCGGCGACCAGCATGATGGCCACTTCCAGCCACTTCACGCAGCGCGTCAGGCCCGCTTTGTCGAACTTGTCGGCCAGTTGGCCGGCGGTGGCGGAAAACAGCACATAAGGGAGGATGAACAGGCCGGGGATCAGGTTGGTCACCAGCGACGGCGCCAGCGTGGTCCAGCTGAGAGCATCGAAAGTGATGACAACGATCAGCGCAGTCTTGAACAGGTTGTCGTTGAAAGCGCCGAGGAATTGGGTCCAGAAGAAGGGAGCGAAGCGACGTTGCTTCAGCAGGGAAAACTGATTGGGCTGGCTCATGTCTCGCGGGTCCGTTCGTGTGGGTTCCAGAGTGAGCGGATTATACCCGCAGCTTGGCACCACCCGGCATGCGATTAGGCAACTTTAACGATGAGCAATGAAGGTCAACAATTCAAGCCTTTTGCGGCTTGCCGCGTTGCAGCCAGAGATCGACATGCGGCAAAGCCAGCCACACTACCGCCATGCCACCGAGCACGATGCCCAGGCCCGGTCCGAAGCCATAGTCTTCGGTAGCAGCGGCCAGCGCGCCGGTGGCCAGCGGTACCGACAACCAGCGCAGGAACTTGGCCCGGCCCAGCGCCGCCGGCCACAGGCGTTGGCGCGGCGCGGCCAGGTACAGGCACAGCGCTGCCAGTGCCGCCGTGAAAGCAGACGCCAGCGCGCAATTGAGCATCGAGACGATTTCCATGCTTGCCATACCTCACCCCTTGATTCCGATGAGAACAATTCTCATTCATTGAATATTAAATGAGAATCGTTTGCATTTCAAGCGGAAATTTGATGGCAGTGTCTGTCACCTAACATTGGTCAGCGTCGGACGAAAAAAAGGCCGGGTCTGGTGACAGACCCGGCCTTCTCCATGCTTGCGCACCGGAGTGCGATCAGCGCTTCTTGTCGCCAGCCACTTCATCGGCACGCAGCTTCGGCGCCAATTTGTCCAGCACGCCGTTGACGTACTTGTGACCGTCGATACCGCCGAACGACTTGGTCAGTTCAACGGCTTCGTTGATCACCACGCGGTAAGGGATTTCGAGGTTGTTTTTCAGCTCGTATGCACCGATCAGCAGCACCGCGTGCTCGATCGGCGACAGCTCGTTGATGCCGCGATCGACCAGCGGCGCAAACGTTTCGCGCAGTGCCACGGAGTCCTGGATCGCACCGTACAGCAGCTTGGTGAAATGCTCGGCGTCGGCCTTGTCGAAACCGTGGGCGGCGCGGATGTTGTTGACGACCGTCGTAGCCGGTTCGTTGTTCAGCAGCCACTGGTACAGGCCCTGCAGCGCGAACTCGCGCGCGCGGTGGCGCGGGGTGCGGTTCTTGCTGGGGTTGGCGTGTAGGCTTTTATCTGTCATGGGGTTACCTGTTAATGAAGAGCGACTTATTCGTCGTCGCCCTGGTCCTGATTGAGTTCTTCGAGGGCGATGGTCAGATTGGCCATTTCCACTGCCACGCGGGCGGCATCGGTGCCTTTTTCGACCATGCGCACTTCCGCCTGTTCATCGGTTTCGGTGGTGAGAATGGCGTTGGCGATCGGAATGCCGTAGTCGAGGCCGATGCGGGTGATGCCGGCGCCCGACTCGTTCGAGACCAGTTCGAAGTGGTACGTCTCGCCACGGATCACGGCGCCCAGGGCGATCAGCGCGTCGAACTGCTGCGACTCGGCCATTTTTTGCAGCACCAGCGGCACTTCCAGCGCGCCCGGCACGGTCACGTGCAAGACGTCTTCGTCTTCCACGCCCAGGCGTTTCAGTTCTGCCAGGCAGGACGACAGCAGGCCGTGGCCGATGTCTTCGTTAAAACGGGCTTGAACGATGCCGACACGCAGGCCGTCGCCGTTCAGGTTGGTATCGTAGCTTCCTACGGTCATGATGAGCCTCTTTAATCAGGTTAGTTAGGTTTGGCCAGGTAGCCGGTCACTTCCAGGTCGAAGCCCGTCATCGACGGCATCTTGCGCGGGCTGGCCAGCAGTTGCATTTTGCACACGCCGACTTCGCGCAGGATTTGCGCGCCAATACCGTAGCTGCGCAGGTCCATGCTGGCCGCGCGGCCTTTCGGCTTGGTTTCCGGTTTGTCGAGGGCGGCAAATTGCGAGAAGAACTGCTCGGCAGTTTCTTCGCAGTTCAGCAGCACGATCACGCCGCTATCGGCAGCCTTGACCGCTGCCAGCGACGACGACAGGTTCCACGAGTGGGTGGTCGCTTCCGATTCCAGCACGTCGAGGATGGAGACCGGCTGGTGCACGCGCACCAGGGTGTCCTTGTCTTTTTCGATCTCGCCGTGCACCAGCGCCAGGTGGGCCGAACCGCTCGGCTTGTCGCGGTATGCAATCATGCGGAACTGGCCTTGCGCCGTATTCAACTGGCGCTCGCCCACTTTTTCCACCAGCGACTCGTTGCGGCTGCGGTACTGGATCAGGTCGGCGATGGTGCCGATCTTCAGGTTGTGTTCCTTGGCAAATTCCAGCAGGTCCGGCAGGCGCGCCATGGTGCCGTCGTCCTTCATGATCTCGCAGATCACCGAGGCAGGCGTGAGGCCGGCCATGGCGGTCAGGTCGCAACCGGCTTCGGTGTGACCAGCACGCATCAGCACGCCGCCCTTTTGCGCCTTGAGCGGGAAGATATGGCCCGGCTGCACGATATCGATGGCCTTGGCATCCTTGGCCACGGCCACGGCAATAGTCTTGGCGCGGTCGGCAGCCGAGATGCCGGTGGTCACGCCTTCAGCCGCTTCGATCGACACCGTGAAATTGGTGCCAAAGGCAGTGCCGTTACGCGACGACATCATCGACAGCTCGAGCAAGTCGCAACGTTCTTCGGTGAGGGTGAGGCAAACCAGGCCGCGCGCGTGCTTGACCATGAAGTTGATGGCTTCCGGCGTGACGAAGTCCGCCGCGAGCACCAGGTCACCTTCGTTTTCCCGGTCTTCTTCATCGACCAGGATCACCATGCGGCCAGCGCGCAATTCGGCGACGATTTCTTCGGTGCTGGAAATTGACATTTTTAATCCTTGGGAGCTAATGCGAGAATAACCCGCTATTTTAATGGATTTATCCCACTCCCACCGCAAAAGCCCGCTTTTATCCTCGGGCTGCCAGTTCGATGCTTTTCTTTTTGAAAACATTCTGTGACATCGCGAGGCAGTTTATTGCACACGCGAGGCAATATTGCCCTACGGCAGCAGTTGTGCGCGTAAGATTGATCCGAACACCTGGAGACTTCAATGCCTTTTCGCCTGCCCACCTGTTTTGTCCTGTGCCTGATTTTTTCGGCGACGCAGGCGCACGCCCAGGGCGCTGCAGCGATCAAGCACGGCCAGCGGCTGTGGCAGCAGCGCTGCACAGACTGCCACGCGCTCGACACCGACGAGACCGGCCCGCGCCATCGCGGCGTATTCGGCCGCCGCGCCGGCAGCATCAAAGGCTACGATTACTCGCGCGCGCTCAAGCGTTCGCAGGTGACGTGGGACGCCCGGTCGCTAGACCGCTGGCTGACCGATCCGGAGCAGTTCATTCCGGGCCAGAACATGGATTTCAAGGTGAGCAATGCGGCCGAGCGGGCGGCGTTGATTGCTTATTTGCAAAGCTTGTCTGGCCGGGGTGTTGGCAAACCTTAGTGCTCGATCCCGGTTGCAGGTGAGATGCAGGGCGCGGTCACGATCACGGGGCTGGTCGCTGGTCGCTGGTTGCTGGTTGCTGGTTGCTGGTTGCTGGTTGCTGGTTGCTGGTTGCGTAAAAAGTTTTTCATTTTCACGGGACTGGGGCAAACGCCGCGTGCAGCGCCAGGTAAGCTGCGCCAATGACATTGGCGTCCACGCCAACCTCGCCTGCCAACACCGGCGGCCGGTCGACGCCCGACCAGTCGTAGCGCGCCAGAGCCGTGTCAACCCGCGCGAGCAGCAGCGCCAACAGACCTCGCTCCAGCTTTCCATCGACAATCACCGCGTCCAGATCGATCACGCAGGCGGCGTTGCAGACGGCGTAAGCGAGCGCGTCAGCTGCTTCGTTCGCCCAGGCATGCGTGAAGTCGGACCAAGGCGCTGCGAGGGCGCGTTCGTCGCGCGCGGCGTCCACTTCGAGGCCAGCCTCTGTATAGCGCTGTTCGAGCATCGCCAGCGACGCTACGCTGAGCAACTGCGCTGGCAACCCGCCTCGTTCTTCCGGTCCGCTCTGTCTGCCCACCCCGTTTGATCCGTTTGATCCGCTTGATCCGCTTGGCCGGTCAAGCCCGCTTGTTCCGCTTGTTCCGCTAGATCCGCTTGATGCGCCTGGTTCACCGGCGGCTGACCGCAGCGGCATGGAGCCGAGGGCACCGGCGTTGCCATGCGCGCCGCCGTGGGGCCGACCGCCCAACACCAGGCTTCCGCCAGCCAGGGCGTCGAGATACACGTACAGGTAATCCGGCAGGTCGCGGCCGCGGCCAGCCAGCAACTCGACCACGCAGGCGGCGGCGGTATCTTTGGCAAAAACTACCGGCAGCGTCGTCATCGCCTGCAAACGGGCGCGGATATCGACATTGGCCCACTGCCTGGCCTGCTCTGGCACCTGCCCCAGCAACTGGTGCCAGGTGCCCAGCGCCAGCGGCGCAGCGACTCCAATGCCGCACAACCGCGCCGCCCCGCTCGCGCCAAGCTGGGCAACAATGGCATCGAGTTGACTGGCGATGGCAGCAAACACTGCATCTACTTCGGGGTGCGGATAGACCACCTCGGCGCGAAAGCGCGCTTTGCCAGTCAGGTCAAGCAGCATCACCTCCAGGCCGCGCCGGCCGATATGGATGCCGATCGCGTAGGCACCGTCGGGGTTGAGCGCGATCGGCTGCGACGGCTGCCCCACTCTGCCGCGCACGGCCTCGAGCTTGCGCACCAGTTTTTCGTCGAGCAGCCGGTTGATGATGACCGAGGCGCTCTGGCTGCTGAGTTCAGTCGCGCGCGCCAGGTCGGCCTTGGCCAGGCTGCCAAGACGCCGCAGATGATGGAGCATGAGCCGTTCGTTGGGGCCAAGCGCGCGCAGGTTCGATGACATGGGAGTAGCGGAACAGGTTGCCGGAGATTTTGTAGTATAGTTTTCCTTTAATTAATAAATCAAGTTGACTTATTAATCCAAAAGGACAAACCATGCATTTTGACTCTACTCTGCTGGGCCTGATTGCCGCTTTTTGCACGACCGTCGCCTTCATCCCGCAAGTGCTCCTGATCTGGCGCCGCAAGTCCGCTGCCGGTGTTTCCACTGGCATGTACTGCGTGTTCTGCTTCGGTGTGCTGTTGTGGCTGATTTACGGTGTGATCATCGAAGCATGGCCCATCGCCATCAACAACGGCATCACGCTGATGCTGGCGTGCTCGGTACTGGTGATGAAATGGGCCTACCGGAACAACCCGTAGTTAGCGGGTAGCAGCGCCCACCGACACCATGCGTTCCACGTAACGCGCGATCAGGTCGATCTCGAGGTTGACCTGCACGCCCACCACCAGGTGCTTGAGGGTGGTCATGGCAATCGTGTGCGGGATCAGGTTGATCGAGAACTGGCACACCAGGTCGGCGCCGGTGCCGATATCGGTCACGCGGTTGACGGTCAGCGACACGCCGTTGACCACGATCGAGCCTTTGAAGGCCAGGAATTTGGCCAGCTCGTGATCGGCTTCGATCACCAGTTCCCACGATTCGCCCACCGGCTCGAACTTGCGCACCACGCCCAGCCCATCGACGTGGCCGGACACCAGGTGGCCGCCCAGGCGCTCGTTCAGGGTCAGCGCCTTTTCCAGGTTGACTTCGGTGAGCGTATCGAGGCCGACGGTGCAGTTGAGGCTTTCGCGCGAGACATCGACGCGGAAGCTCGATTCGTCCTTTTCCACCACCGTCATGCAGGCGCCGTTGATGGCGATCGAGTCGCCGAGCGCCACGTCGGCCAGCGGCAGGCCGCCGGCATGAATGTCCAGGCGCACGCCTGCGAACGAGCCGCCTTCGAGCGGGGTGACCGAGGCGATTTTGCCGACTGCGGCAACGATTCCAGTAAACATAAGAGTTCTCAAGTAGGGGTGGAGGAACGATTAAAACGGGCCAGCAGCCGCACATCGGCGCCGATCTGCTTTACTTCGTGGAATTTCAACGACTGTTTTTGCGACAAATGCGTGAGCGCCGGCAGCGCGAACATGCCTTGCGCATCGCCCAGCAACATCGGCGCCAGGTACACCAGCAACTCGTCGACACAGCCTTCGCGGATCAGGGAGCCATTGAGCTTGCTGCCTGCTTCGACATGCAATTCATTGATCTGGCGCCGGCCCAGTTCGCGCATCAACTCGGGCAGATCGACCTTGCCGGACGCATTGGGCAGCAGGATCACTTCGTTGCCCAGCGCGCGCAAGGCCGCGCCCTTTTCCGGGTCGCGCACGGCGGCCACGATCCAGGTGCCGCCTCCCTGCAATATCTTGGCAGCCGGGTCGATTTCAAGGCGGCTGTCGATGACAATGCGAATCGGCTGGCGCGGCGTGTCGATGCCGCGCACGTTCAACTGCGGATCGTCGGCCTTGACGGTGCCGATGCCGGTCAGGATGGCGCAAGCGCGCGCACGCCAGGCGTGGCCGTCTGCACGGGCACGCTCGCCGGTGATCCACTGGCTGGCGCCATTGTGCAGCGCGGTCATGCCATCGAGGCTGGCAGCGGTTTTCATGCGCACCCACGGCAGGCCGCGTGTCATGCGCGAGAAAAAGCCGATATTCAATTCATAGGCCTGCTCGGCCAGCAAACCGCTGCTTACCGCAATGCCGGCTGCGGCCAGCCTGGCCATGCCCTGCCCTGCCACCAGCGGGTTGGGATCTTCCATGGCCGCCACCACGCGGCCCAGGCCGGCGCGCACCAGCGCGTCGGCGCACGGCGGTGTGCGGCCGTGGTGACTGCACGGCTCGAGCGTGACGTACGCCGTGGCGCCGCGCACGTCATGGCCACGGGCCTGGGCGTCTTTCAATGCCTGGATTTCCGCGTGGTCGCCGCCTACCTGCTGGGTAACGCCAGCGCCAATCACTGCGCCGTCGCGCACGATCACGCAACCGATGTGCGGATTGGGCGACGTGGTGTACAGGCCGCGCTCGGCCCAGGCCAGGGCCAGGGTCATGCCCTCGGTATCGTTGTGGATTCTCACTATGTCCTTAATCTAAAGCGCCTGTACAGGCAGCCTCCACGGCCGGATCGCACACGCGCAGCCGGCCCAGCATATTGATCTTGATGTTGCGGGCATTGTCGCCCAGCGCCAGCGACAGCGTGCCCCACCGGGCGGCCAGGCTGTTACTCGCGCTGCAGCTGCGTCCTGCGCCATTATAAGCAACGTAGGCTGGCGGCGCTTTGGAAGAGAACGAAATGCCCATCCGCAGGCCAGCAGGTAGCGGGCCACGCTGGAAAATCTCGGTCTCGCCGGCATCGGGCCGGCGGTTGCCGTTGGCATCGACAAACACGATCCAGCCACCCCGCCAGTCGATACCGCCGGGGTCGAGCGGCACCAGCATGACCATACTCCCGCGCGCGATCGCCTGCGAACGCGTGAGATCGATCGCGGCCACCAAATCGGTAACGGCAGCGCGCAACCGCTGGCGCTGCATCGTCTGCTGATAAGCGGGCGCAGCGACGGCGAGCAGGATGCCGGCCAGGGCCAGTACCAGCAATAACTCCACCAGGGTCACGCCATATGGGGTCGAGGATCGCATGGGTGCACCGATCATCGACGCCAGCAATTGGCCTGTGGGCCGTCTGCCTGACGCAGGCCGCTGCTGGTCAGCAGCAGTTGGCCGCAGTCGACATCACGAAAGCGCCCGTCGACCCGGGGCGTACCGGGTGTGGCAACCAGTTGCACGCACGCGTCCAGCGTGTGACCATCGCACGCTTTACCTTCGATTTCGTAGCCACTGGCCGGTGCGGTGGCGCCGCTCCACCACTGGAACTGGCGCTGTTCGGGGTCGTCGGCCTGAACGGCGGCACCAAAGGCGAGATAGCTGCCGTGCTGGGTGAAGTAGCGTTCCTGCTGCAACATCAACCGCTGCATGGTGGCTTGCGCCTCGTGGCGGCGGGTGCGCACCAGGTGGTCATTCCACGCCGGTGCGGCAACTGCGGCCAGCAACATGGCGATGACGCACACGACCAGCAGTTCAATCATGGAAAATCCGCGCGGCTTGTTCATGGCACCTCCCGTTGCATGCGGTGCGCTTGTTGAGCTTGTTGAGCTTGTTGAGCTTGTTGAGCCGGTTGAGCCTGTTTCGCCTGCTTACCTTGGTCCGCCTGATCCCCCTGGTCCGCCTGGGCCGCCTGGGCCGCCTGGTACAACTGGCGCCAGTTTGCTACCTCGCGCCAGCTAAGGCGGCCGGCGCGTTTGCGGGTGTTGACCGTGCCCACCACCTGCTCGCCGTGTGGGGCAGTTGCGCCGATGGCGAAATCCTGCGTTAGGTTCACCCGGCCCGTGGGTTCACGCGGCGCGATGGGCTTGATGGACGGAACGGGCAGCAACAGCGGCCGGGGCACGTAGCGTGTGGTGCGTTCGGCAACGACAGGCGGCGCCGGTTCCGGCGTGGGCGGCGATCTGGCGGTAACGCTTTGGCCGAGCGCCAGGCCGGTCAGCACGTTTAGCACGTAAGTTCGGCTGTGCGCGGGCGAGCACGATGCGCCGGGATTGCCCGGTGTGGTCGGCGTGGCTGGCGTGGTCGGCGTCCCCGGGGTGGCAGGTGTGCCCGGCTGGCCCGATTGCCCGGGCTGGCCGTGCTGCCCTCCCTCGTTAGCGGGCAGCACGGTATTAAATGCCAGCGCGCCGTTCACCAGTATGCCACTGTCGAGGCTGCGTTCGCCGGTATTGGACGATGCCAGCAAGTCCATGTACCAGCCCATACTGCCTGGCGCCATCGCTTCGCCTTCGATGGCCAGGCGTTCGCTCGCCGGGTCGCCTTTGAGCTCGCGCCGCGTAAGCTGGCGCCGGCCGGAGACAAGTTCGGGCGGCGTGCGCAGGCTGTCACGGATGGCGTAATAGGTTTGCGGCGCGAAGCGGGCTGGATCGCGGTCGGCCTGTTCGATCAGCTTGCCGGTGCCGAAAAGTACGAGGTAACCGCCATCGTTGGCGTAGGCCACTTGCGGCTGCTGCGCGATGGGCTGGCGCCGGCCGCTGGCATCGCGCGCAACAAACAGCGGTGATAGCGACGCGTTGTCCGCTAGCGGTTGCGCCTGTCCTGTCTGAACCGTCTGAACGATCTGCGCCATCTGCCCCGTCCGCACCGTCTGAATCACCTGCCCCATCTGCCCCGTCCGAACTGTTTGAGCCACCTGCCCCGTCTGCCTCATCCAAACCGTCTGAGCCACCTGCCCCGTATGCCCCGTCAGAACCGTCTGAGCCGCCTGCCCCGTTTGCCCCGTCCGAGCAGCCTGACCGGCCTGCCCCTCGAGGCTCAACAATGGACCGGCCGTCAAGTCGAAGCGCCACAGATTGCCTTGCAGGTCGCCGGCGTACGCGTAGCGGGCGGCGCCCTGGCGGTCGTTCACCAGCGCCGGCGCATGCAAGGCATTTGGCAAGGTGGCGTCCGCGATCGGGGTGCGCAAGCGGTAGTAATTGTCGTTGAGCCGCCAGGGCGCATTGCGCGGCTTGTCCAGCGCCAGCAGGAACAAGGCACCGTCGCCGGAAGCGCTGGCATTGCCGTCGGCAGCGTAGTTGTTCAAGCCGCTGGCGACGACTGCAAAATAGCGATAGACCGGCGCGCCGCCGTGGACGCCCACGCGCAGCTTGGCCAGTTGCGGTGCGCTGGTGACGTTGCCGATGTTGGCGTCGTGGCGGTCGGTGAATTCCCACAGCACGCCACCCTGTTCTGCAAACCGGGCGGGATCGGTGATATCGAGCGCGAACACGCCTTGCGCGCCGCCGCCCATACCTGACACCAGCACCGTGCGCGCACCGCCGGCCATCATCACATCCGCAGCCTGGGCCGGACCATCGACGTAGGCGCGGTGTACATAATCCTTATCCGCCAGCCGGTGCAACGCGCCGAACAGCGCAGCAGGCACATAGGCAAACAGCTCGGCGCCATCGGCAGCATTGAAGGCGTGCAGCATGCCATCGTTGGCGCCAAGATAAAGCATATCGGGCCGCGCCGGCGCCAGTGCCTGTGACGATTGGCCGACGTACACCGGCGTGCTGTGGACCGAGTTGCCCAGGATGCTATTACGCGTGCGGAACAGCGCGCCCTCCCCGCTGCGCTCACCGCGCAGCCAGGCCAGGCGCTGCGGGCCGCTGCCGTCGCTGGCGGGTTCGAGCTGTGCGCGCTGCTCGGGCGACAGGGCCTCCCACGCGAACGACACCATGACCAGCGTGCCGTCAGCCTGGACGATGGCAGTGTGAAGATTTCGCCGTTCCGGCGGCGGCGATGCGGCGCGGGTGGCGCTGCCGGTGAGCAGTGCGCCAGCATCCCATACAGCCTGCTTCGCTTGCGACAAGCCTCCGGTACCGGGCGCCATCGCGTAGCGGGTGAAGCTGCCGGACCAGTCGGCCGTCTGCATCGCTGACTGGTACAAGGTGCCGGCCTGGTCGGGCTTGCTGGGAACACGTACCAGCGCGGGCCCCTCAAGTTGTCCCGCACTGTCCTGACGGCACGACGAAGCCAGCGGCTCGCTGGCGATCGCCAGCACCGGCGGCGCAGACCAGGCGGCGTTGCTCACGCCCCAGCTTAAACACGCAATCAGGCACCGTTCCCGCACCATCGTCAACCCAACCATCTGCGAACTCATTTTTTCCCTCACTCAGGTATGAACACACTCTGCAACACCACTTCCACGCCCGGCTTCGGGCCGAAGCCGATCGCCGTCACGCGGTAGCAAGTCTGCGGATCGGCCGCATCGGTACCTGGTTCGTGGCATTCCAGGCTTTCAATCACGTAACGCGGCTTTTTGAAGGGCAGGAATCCCACGCCGGTCCTCATCGTCGTGCCGGTCGCCTCGCCGTATTCGACGGTGCAGGCGCCGCCATCGTCGCCGCCCAGGTCGGCGCGCTGCCAGGCAAGATCGGCGGCGCATGCGTCATCAGCCACCACAGCACTGCCGTTCCGAATAGCGCGTTCTGCATCCGCCAGGGCATCCTCCGCCGCCTGGAAGGCAATTTCGCGGTCGCGCTCGCCACGCGCGGCCTGCTCGCCCTGCAACCCCAGGCGCGCAGCCGACGCGCCAAGCAACATGACCAGCAACATCATGACCAGGCACACCACCACCGTTACTCCGCGTTGCGTACGCATGGTCGTGAACATGGTGTCACCCGCTCTTGTTGCGCAGCATGACCGTCAACCCCACCATGCGCCGGGCCCGCCATCGCTCCGCCACCGGGATCTGCGCTTCCATGATGCGCGTACCCAGATCCTGGCTGTGCCCGTCTGCATACGCCGGCCCGAACAGGTCGAATTGCATGGCGTGGGTGTCACTGCGGGTGTTGCCGTCGCCATGCAGCAGCAAGGCCAGCTTGACGGTGCAAACGCGTTTCCAGTGGCTGCGCCGCTGCAGGTCGCGCTGTTGTTCTTCTGGCGTGGCGCCTGCTGGCGCCAGCGCGTTGTCGAGGGCGCGGATGGCAGTGGCGTTCAGATAGCGGTTGGGGACGCCGTCGGCGGGCTGGTCGGTGTCGATGCCATACAGCACCTGGAACGATTCGACGCCGCGCACGATGGCATCCGCACCCCAGTTGCCATTGCCCAGATATTTGCAGCGCAATTCGCCGTCGCCGCCCTCGCCCAGTGCGACATAGAAGATGCTCCAGCCGAGCGCGTCACCATCATCGGGCGCCGCCACGCCGAAGCCGCCGCAGTTGATGCTCGATCCATCGCCGCTGGCGCCCTGGCCGTGACCGGCAAAGCGCACTGCCAGCACATCGCTGCCGTTGGCCACGGCTGGCAGCGGCGTACCGATGCCATAACTGGCTTTGCCCAAGCTGTGCGCATCCCAGCCGCTGATCAACGTCGGTGCATCGTCGGCGATGGATACCGGCGCGGTCGTGCTGTCCCAGTTGACGTAAGCGCCCTGCCGCACCGCCTGCGCCATGATCTCGAGCGCGTAGCGGCCGCCATCGTCGAGCCAGGCGCTTTCGGCGTGGTGGCGATAGTTGCCGGCCGACGCCAGCAGCAGGCTGCCAGCCAACAAGGTCAACAGCAGCCCCAGGCCGGCGGCAACCAGCAACTCGACCAGGCTCCAGCCGTCCTGGCGCGTGAGCTTTATGAACCTGCTACGAGACAGGCCCTGTTCACGCCCACGCTTCGTTAACGTACGCCGATACCCGCCCTGTTTGCGCGTGCACTTCATTAACGTGCTCGGATAACGGCCTTGTCGGTGTGTAAGCTTCATCAATGTGCTGCGATACCTGCCTTGCTGTCGCGTGCGCCTTATCGACGTGCATCGATAGCCGCCATGCTGGCGCGCGCCTTTCATCACAGTGCTCCGACCTGGAGCGCCACGCCCGGCACATGCTGGCCGGTGCGATCGACTTGCGGCGTACCGTCGGCGCGTTTGCCGCGCCAGCCTACCTTGATCACCAGCGGCGCACCGGCCCCGCCACTGCAAGGCCACAGCAAGGTGCCGCCGCTCCACAGGCCGGCGTCGCGGCAAATCACCACGCGGCCGCTGGGCAGGTGCGTGCGCAGGGCGGTCTTGATGTCGTAGAGATCGAACCAGGCCAGTTGCGCCGCGTTGCAGGCATCGGCGTAGCACAGCACGGCAGGCGGCGCGGGCGATGGCTGTTCGAGCACATCGTAGTCGAGAGTCAGGTAGGGATTGACGTCATCGGGCAGTTGCATTTGCGACGGATTGGCGCGAATGCGCTCGGCCATACTGGTGGCCAGCAATGATGCCTGCGCCAGCAAGGCGCTCTGGTGCCGCGCGCGCATGGCCGCCAGTTGCATCGACACGCCACCGACGATGCCCACCGCCAGTACGAACACGGCAATCAGCACCTCGAGCAGGGTGAAGCCGCTAACCGACCACAATTTTGTACCTGAGCGCACGGCCAACCTCCGCTACATGACGAGGACAGAGTTCGACGTTAGCAGTGCTTTATGGCTGAGATCTGAGATGGATCAAGCGTGCGCTTGTGTCCGGACGCTTGACAATAATTGGCGAACACGACAGTGACGCGGTGAGGTGAGATCAGACGCTTGCATTCGGTTAACTTTTAAGCAATCATGGTCCACCATTTAATCGGGGCCAATTATGAGTGTTCTGCTTGCCGTTGCCGGTACTTGCCTGGCTTGCGGTGGTGGCTTTGTCTGGCAGCGCCAGCGCCGCACCCGGCGCGAGGCCACCATCCGCGCGTTTCTGCTGCCGAAAGGATTGTTCGAAGCACTGCGTGTTCATCATCCGCAATTGACGCCCAAGGATTGCCACCTGGTGGCACAGGGACTGCGCCAGTTCTTCCTGGTGCACCTGAAAAGCGGCGGGCAGTTCGTGTCGATGCCGTCGCAGGTGGTGGACGACCTGTGGCACGAATTCATCCTCTACACCCGGGCTTACGAACAGTTTTGCCGCAAGGCGTTCGGCGGCACCCTGCACCACACCCCGGCCATCGCGCTTGACCAGCGCCACCGTGGCAACGACGGCATCCGGCGCACCTGGCGCCTGGCCTGTGCCGAGGAAAATATTGATCCGCGCCATCCGTCGCGGCTGCCGTTGCTGTTTGCGCTCGACAGCAAGTTGGCCATCCCAAACGGCTTCGTGTACGTGCCCGATTGCGACGGTGTCGCGCGCAAAGGTGAGCAAGGCGGTGGTGGTGGTGGCGATACCTACTGCGGTGCCCACCTGGGCGGTGGTGACAGCGGCTCAGGCACCGGGAGCGGCGACAGCAGCGACAGCCATTCCGGTGGAGACAGCGGCGGCGATAGCAGTGGCTGCGGTGGCGGAGGGTGCGGTGGTGGCGGCGACTAGGCGCGCCTGACGCAACCCTCAGCGCAAGACGCAGCGACGAAGATAGTACGAATGTATGGCGCAGAGCTGCAACGCAGCAATGGATGCCTGGTCAGGCGCTCACTCGGTCTTGCGCGGCTTGCTTTCCTCACCCACTTCCGCAATCGCATTCTGGAACTCGGCCAGATCTTCGAAGTTTTTGTAGACGGAAGCAAAACGGATGTAGGCCACGGTATCGAGGCGCTGCAATTCCTGCATGACCAGTTCGCCAATGTAGCCGGTATCGACTTCGCGCAGGCCGCTGGTGAGCAGCTTTTCTTTGATTGACGAGACCGCCGCATCGACGGCGGGCGCCGCCACGGGGCGTTTGCGCAAGGCCAGCGACAGGCTGCCACGCAATTTGTCCGCCGAGTATTCGGTACGGCTGCCGTTCTTCTTGACCACGGCCGGCATCACCAGTTCGATGCGTTCGTACGTGGTAAATCGTTTATCACATTTCGTGCAGCGACGGCGACGGCGGATGGCATCCCCTTCCTCGGATACACGCGTATCGAGAACCTGGGTATCGTCATGCTGGCAGAACGGACATTTCATATGAGCCACTGAATATTGAAACGGCGCGCCGGTGGTGACCGCCGGCGCGCCAGGGGATTACTTGGCGTAGACCGGGTACTTGTCGGCCAACACTTTAACCGCAGCTTTTACACGCTCGATGGTCGCGGCGTCGTGCGGGTTGTCCAGCACGTCGGCGATCAGGTTGCCCACTTCTTCCGCTTCGGCTTCCTTGAAACCACGGGTGGTCATCGCTGGCGAACCCAGGCGGATGCCCGAGGTCACGAAAGGCTTCTGCGGATCGTTCGGGATGCCGTTCTTGTTGGTGGTAATGTGGGCGGTGCCCAGGATCGCTTCGGCTTCCTTGCCGGTCAGATTCTTCGGACGCAGGTCCACCAGCATCACGTGCGACTCGGTGCCGCCCGAAACGATACGCAGGCCGCGCTTGATCAGGGTCTTGGCCAGCACGTCGGCGTTGATCACCACTTGTTGCTGGTAAGCCTTGAATTCAGGCGTCAGCGCTTCCTTGAAGGCAACAGCCTTGCCAGCGATGACGTGCATCAGAGGGCCGCCCTGGATGCCGGGGAAGATGGCCGAGTTGATGATTTTCTCGTGCTCTGCCTTCATCAGAATGATGCCGCCGCGCGGGCCGCGCAGCGATTTGTGCGTGGTCGAGGTGACGAAGTCGGCGTGCGGCACCGGGTTCGGGTACAGGCCGGCAGCGATCAGGCCGGCGTAGTGGGCCATATCGACCATGAAGTAAGCACCCACTGCCTTGGCAACGGCTGCAAACCGTTCGAAGTCGATCTTTTTCGAGAAGGCCGACGCGCCGGCGATGATCAGCTTCGGCTTGTGTTCCTTGGCCAGCGCTTCCATCGCGTCGTAGTCGATGTCCTCTTCAGCGGTCAGGCCGTACGACACCACGTTGAACCATTTGCCGGACATGTTCAGTGGCATGCCGTGGGTCAGGTGGCCGCCTTCGGCCAGCGACATGCCCATGATGGTGTCGCCTGGTTTCAGGACAGCAAAGAACACGCCCTGGTTCGCTTGCGAGCCGGAGTTCGGCTGCACGTTGGCCGCTTCCGCGCCGAACAGTTGTTTTACGCGGTCGATCGCCAGTTGCTCGACGACGTCCACGTATTCGCAACCGCCGTAGTAGCGCTTGCCTGGATAGCCTTCGGCGTATTTATTGGTCAGCTGGGAGCCTTGGGCTTCCATGACGGCTGGCGAGGTGTAGTTCTCGGACGCGATCAGTTCGATGTGGTCGTGCTGGCGGGTGTTTTCGTTCTGGATGGCGCCGAACAGTTCCGGGTCAACGCTGGCGAGGGTGTGATCTTTTGCGAACATGAAAAAACTCCAATAATGAGTACGTTGTTGCTGGCAGGTTGGATCGAATGAGGGAAGCCAAAGCGGACAGGCAGCCTCTTTCGTGCATTCCATCGATGGGCTGCCCAGGCGAACGGCTGTTGAAATCTCACGTTTCCCGATGGATGTCCATCTTTCGCCGACGGACCAGCGCACCATTTTGGGGCTGACCGCAGCTTTTCGCCAGTTACGTGAGACGTAATGGAACCGGGATTGTAATTTATGCGCCAGATTTGAGCAAATTTGCGCAAAAGCCGGGCTGATCTAATTTGCAACATCGGGATTTCGCGGCATCGCCGGGCAACATTGGGCATTTCAGCTACAATTTTGCCACCCTGTCACTCACTCTAGGAAACCTCATGATCGTCTTTATCACTGGCGCCTCCGCCGGCTTCGGCACTGCCATGGCCCGCATCTTCGTTCAAAACGGCCACAAAGTCCTGATCGCCGGCCGCCGCGCCGACCGCCTGCAGGCCCTGGCCGCCGAACTGGGCGACGCCGCCCTGCCGGTCGTGCTCGATGTGACGGACCGCGCGTCAATCGCGTCCGTGCTGGCTGGTTTGCCGGATGCCTGGCGCCAGATCGACGTGCTGGTCAATAACGCCGGCCTCGCTCTGGGCGTCACGCCGGCCCACGAGTCGTCGCTGGACGACTGGGACACCATGATCGCCACCAACGTCAGCGGCCTGGTTGCCATGACCCGCGCCATCCTGCCGGACATGGTCAAACGCGGCAGCGGCACCATCATCAATATCGGCTCGGTCGCCGGCGATACGCCTTATCCGGGCGGCAACGTCTATGGCGCAACCAAGGCCTTTGTCGAACAGTTCACGCTCAACCTGCGTGCCGACCTGGTGGGCACCGGCGTGCGCGCCACCAACCTGGCGCCCGGCCTGTGCGGCGGCACCGAGTTTTCCAACGTGCGCATGAAGGGCAACGACGAGGCCGCCGCCAAGGTGTACGAGGGCACCACGCCGCTGACCGCCGACGATATTGCCAACACCGCGTACTGGATTGCCACCCTGCCCGCGCATATCAATATCAACCGGATCGAGATGATGCCGACCTGCCAGGGTTACGGTCCGCTCAATATCAAGCGCACGCTCTGATCACGGCAGTGACAAATGGGTGGTGAAACTTAATTTACGCTGAATTTTGCAGGGGAAGGACGCAATTGGCCCGTCCTTCCTTCAACCAGAGCAATAAATTCGCGTAGAATGTTGCTCAATCTTATTTGCACTCAATACAACATGCCAGCACAGTTCGACTGGAATGTCCGGGTCTATTACGAAGACACCGACGCAGGCGGGATCGTCTATTACGCCAACTACCTGAAATTCTTCGAGCGGGCCCGTACCGAATGGCTGCGCCACCTCAATGTGAACCAGCACGCATTGCAGCAGGAACATGACGTGTTGTTCGTCGTCAAAAGTGTGACCTCGGAGTATCATGCGCCTGCAAAGCTTGACGACGTAATAAAATTAACTCTTAGCATCCAAAAACTAGGCCGTGCATCGGTTGCATTCCAGCAGCAAGCATGGTGTGGCGAGCAATTGCTGAACTCGGCCCAGGTGACCATCGCCTGCGTCGATACCACCATGCGCTTGCGCGCCATACCATCCGCCGTGGCCGAAAAAATGCGTCACTACGTAATCTCCGACTGATCAGACTGATAAACAATGAACGTCACCCAAGACCTCTCTTTCATCTCCCTCATCACCAATGCCCACCTGATCGTGCAGTTGATCATGGCGTTGTTGCTCATTATCTCGCTGGTCAGCTGGACGTACATCTTCAGCAAATTGTTCGCGGTGCGCTCGGCGCGCCGCCAGACCGTGGAATTCGAAAAGACCTTCTGGGCCGGCGGCAACCTGCACGCGCTGCACCAGAACGCCGGCAAGGACCGCGCCGGCAGCGGTCCGCTGGCCCGCATCTTCGAAGCCGGCATGGGCGAATTCATCAAGAGCAAGGCCGCCTACGCCGCCAGCCGTGAAAGCATGGACCACGGCGCCATCCTCGACGGCGCCCGCCGCGCCATGCGCGCCGCGTTCCAGCGCGAGATGGACGTGCTCGAATCGCACCTGGCCTTCCTGGCGTCGGTCGGTTCGGTGTCGCCGTACATCGGCCTGCTCGGTACCGTGTGGGGCATCATGAACGCGTTCCGCGGCCTGGCCAATGTGCAGCAAGCCACGCTGGCAGCGGTTGCGCCCGGCATTGCCGAAGCGCTGATCGCCACCGCCATCGGCCTGTTCGCCGCGATTCCTGCGGTGGTGGCCTACAACCGCTTCTCGCACGATATTGATCGCCTGGCGATCCGATTCGAGAGCTTCGTCGAAGAGTTCTCCAACATCCTGCAACGCCAGTCGCGCTAAGCGCGGGCATTTGATAAGGCAGAGCGATCATGGGTTCTTCTTTTAACAGCAGCATGCGCGGCGGCCGTGGCCGCAAGCTCAAGTCCGAAATCAACGTCGTGCCGTACATCGACGTGATGTTGTGCCTGCTGATCATTTTCATGGTCATGCCATCGGCCAACGACGCTTCGGTGGTGGACTTGCCGCACGCGGAAAAATCGACCAAGCCGCCCAGCGACTACGTGCAGATCGTCATCAAGCCGAACGGCGCGCTGTCGATCGGCGTCAAGGGCAAGGATGCGGACGCGCCAGAGACGGCGCCAAGCCGCGATGCGCTGGTGAAAAAACTGCGCACGCTGCATGAAGCACATCCCGACTACCCAGTGCTGATCTCGGGCGACAAGGAAAGCAAGTACGACGACGTGATCCAGCTGATCTCGGAAGCGAAGAAAATGGGCATTACCCGCGTGGGTTTGGCCACTCAATAAGACCGTTTAATCGATGAATCCCCCTACCGCAGGCGGCCCGTACAAGGTGCCGCGACAACACAACGGCTGGCGCGCAACGATACTTGCCGTATCGGTGCACGCGGTGCTGTTGCTGTTCCTGTGGGTGGGCGTGAGCTGGCAGAATACCGAACCGACCGAAGTCCAGGCAGAAATCTGGGACATGACGGTGCAGGACGCCGCCCCCGCCGCCCCGCCGGAACCCCAACCGGAACCTGATCCAGAACCGACTCCGGCGCCGGAGCCGGAACCCGTGCCGCCGCCCGTGGTCAAAGCTCCACCGCCACCGCCGGTAGAAGTGCCACCTGCGCCCAAAGCACCCGACATCGCCCTCGAACGCCTGAAAGAAAAGAAGAAAAAGCTCGAGGAAGAGAAGAAGATCGCCGAGGCCAAGGAACTCAAGGAAGCCCAGCTGAAGAAAGAGGCAGACGAGAAGCAGGCCAAGCTCGACGCCAAGAAGAAGCTTGAGCAGAAAAAACTCGCCGAGCAAAAAGCCCGGGAAGAGGAAGAAAAAGAACAGGAAGAGAAAGAGAAGAAACTCGCCGCCGAGCAAGCCAAGAAAAAGGCCGCCGCCGAGAAACTGGCCAAGGAAAAGGCCGACAAAGCCGATAAAGCTGCAAAAGACAAAGCCTTCGCAGCGGAAATGAGCCGGATTACCGGCTCGGCCGCCAAGGGTTCCACCGGCACGGCTGCGCAATCGACTGGCGGCAAGGTTGATGGCGGTTACTCGGCAGCGATCCGTACCAAGGTCAAGAACAACCTGGTCTATGGCGGCACCGACGATACGCTGACGGCAACCTACAAGATCACCCAGTTGCCAACCGGTGAAATTATTGGCGTTCGCAAGATCAAGGGGAGCGCCTCGCCTGCTTACGACAGTGCGATCGAGAACGCAATTGCCAAATCGTCACCGCTCCCGAAGAAAAAAGATGGTACGGTAGAGCGCGAACTGGAACTGAACTTCAACATGAAGGATATGCACTAATGCAAACCAAATTTAAACACATCATTCTCTACGCCGGCCTGACCATCGCGGCCACCATGGGCAGCGCCCAGGCGCAGATGCGCATCGAGATTTCGGGCGCGGGCAGCAACCAGATCCCCGTCGCCGTTGCCGGCTTCGCCAACGAAGGCGTAGCCCCGCACATGGTCTCCGCCATCATCAAGGCCGACCTCGAACGCAGCGGCGCCTTTAAAATCATCGATGCCGGTGTGATCAGCGACGTCAACAACGTGGACTACAGCGGCTGGAAAGCCAAGGGCGCCGATGCGCTGGTGGTTGGCACCGTCAATGCCATGGCCGATGGCCGCTACGACGTGCGCTACAAACTGTACGACACCGTCAAGCAATCGCAGATCTCCAACCTGGACAAGGCGGTGACCGCCCAGTTCACGCGCCTGTCCGCGCACCTGATCGCCGACGATGTGTTCTTCAAGCTGACCGGCGTGCGCGGCGCGTTTTCCACCCGCATTTCATATGTAAAACAGGAAGGCCGCAGCAATATGCTGATGATTGCCGACGCCGATGGCGAAGGCGAACAACTGGCGCTGCGTTCCAACGAACCGATCATCTCGCCATCGTGGTCGCCGGACGGCACCAAGGTCGCGTACGTGTCGTTCGAGCAGAAAAAGCCGGTCGTCTATATCCAGAACCTGATCACCCGCGCCCGCACCGTGGTGGCCAACGAAAAAGGCAATAACTCGGCGCCAGCCTGGGCTCCGGACGGCAACAAGCTGGCCGTGGCGCTGTCGCGTGACGGCAACTACGAGATCTATACGGTCAATGCCGACGGCAGCAACCTGCGCCGCGTGACCAGCAATGGCGGCATCGATACCGAGCCACAATGGTCGGCCGATGGCCAGAGCATCTACTTCACCAGCGACCGCAGCGGCGGCCCGCAAATTTATCGCATGAGCGCCAGCGGCGGCGACGCCAAGCGCGTGACCTTCTCCGGCACCTACAACACCAGCCCGCGCGTCTCGTCGGACGGCAAGACCCTGGCCTATATCTCGCGCCGCGACGGCAACTTCCAGCTGTACGTGCTGGACCTGGGCAGTGGCCAGGAAACGCGCCTGTCGGATACGACCAGCGACGAATCGCCGAGCTTTGCGCCGAACGGCAAGTACATCATGTACGCCACGACGGCAGGCAGCCGCAAATCGCTGGCCGTGGTCTCGGTCGATGGCCGTGTGAAGCAACGTCTGACCACTCAGGCGGGCAACATCAAGGAGCCCACCTGGGGTCCGTTCATGCAGTAAAACAATCAAAATCTAACGTTACTAGGAGAAACTCATGCGTCAAATCAGCAGCTTAGCCCTCGTCCTGACCACCGCAGCGATCCTGTCGGCTTGCTCGTCGACCCCGATCAAGGAAAACACCCCGCCACCAGTGGTGGAGCGTCCAGCGACCGGCCCGGCGACGGCACCAGCGGACACCCGCACCGTGGCGCCAGTTGAAACCAAGTCGCTCGACCCGCTGGACGATCCAAAAGGCGTGCTGGCCAACCGCAGCGTGTATTTCGACTATGACAGCTACAGCGTGCGCGCCGATGGCCGTCCAGTGGTAGAAAATCACTCGGCCTACCTGGCGAAAAACAAATCGCGCCAGATCCTGATCCAGGGTAACACCGATGACCGCGGCGGCTCCGAGTACAACCTGGCCCTGGGCCTGAAACGCGCCGAAGCCGTGCGTAAAGCCATGACCACCCTGGGCGTGTCGGATTCGCAAATCGAAGCCGTCTCGCTGGGCAAAGAGAAGCCAAAAGCTGCCGGCACGGACGAAGCCGCACGCGCTGAAAACCGCCGCGCCGACATCGTTTACAAGTAATTTCTCTTTTGCCGGGTCACAGGCATAATACGGGGCGGTACCCGGACTTGGTCCCCAAGTCCAGGCATCGCCCCGTTTCCATTTTGATTTGTTGAAAGCGCCCGACATGATGAAACTCTCCAAATCCGGCGTCTCCGCCGCCGTGCTCGCTGCGATGACCTGGCTGCCGCTGCAAGCCCATGCCGGCCTGTTCGATGACGACGAAGCCCGCAAGGCCCTGCTGGACCTGCGCGCCAAGGTCGAAGCCCTGCGCGTCGAAACCAACGCCCGCCTCGAAACCAAGTCCGACAAGTCCAGCACGCTGGACATGATCAATCAGAACGACAATACGATGCAGGAGATCGCCAAGCTGCGCGGCCAGATCGAAGTGCTGGCCAACGAAGTATCGATGGCCCAGAAGCGCCAGCGCGACCTGTACACCGACCTCGACACGCGCATGCGCAAGCTCGAGCCGCGCGAAGTAAACGTGGACGGCAAAACCGCCCAGGTCGATCCAAGCGAAGAGCGCAACTACGACGCCGCCATGACCCAGTTCAAGGCCGGCGACTACAAGGCCGCCGGCGACGCCCTGGCCGCCTTCGTGCGCCAGTACCCTGCTTCCGTGTACACGCCCAACGCACAGTACTGGCTCGGCAATTCGTTTTACGCCCAGCGCGACTGCAAGAGCGCCATCGCGGCCCAGCAAGTGGTGCTGAAGAACTACGCAGACAGCCCGAAAGCGCCGGACGCCATGCTCAACATCGCCAGCTGCCAGACCGAGCTGAAAGACAAGGCGGCCAAGAAGACCTTGCAGGACCTGATCAAGCAGTTCCCGGACTCGCAGGCGGCCGTCACGGCCAAGCAGCGCCTCGGCGGCAAGTAAGCGCGTGCGTTGAGGCGGCCGGACAAATAAATTGTCCGGCAGGCATTTGACAGGATGTGCTGAAACATCCTATAATCTCGCTTCTTCGGGGGTCGTTAGCTCAGCTGGTAGAGCAGCGGACTTTTAATCCGTTGGTCGCAGGTTCGAATCCCGCACGGCCTACCACCGAAGCACCCTTGGGTCGTTAGCTCAGCTGGTAGAGCAGCGGACTTTTAATCCGTTGGTCGCAGGTTCGAATCCCGCACGGCCTACCAAGATTCATCAAAAACGTCCACAAGCTTCGGTTTGTGGGCGTTTTTGTCTTGAGGTGCGATTTTAAACACACCTGTCCGCAGCTCCCCGCCTCCATGGCAGTTCTTGCCATTTCCTGTCATTAGAAGTATCGTGGTCCGATGCGAGGATGCTATGCAAAGTATGAATATTTCGTTACCCGATCCGCTGAAGCAATTCGTCGACGGGCAGATCGCCAAGGGCCGGTACAGCAGCGTTAGCGAATATGTACGCGAACTGATACGGGCAGATGAGAAGCTGAAGGCCCAGGAACAGCTTGAAAGCTTGCTCCTTGAAGGCCTCGCCAGCGAAGAGTCTACCTTCACATCGGCTGACTGGAAAGCCATTCGCAAGGAGGCCCTTGCCAAAGTCGAGGAACGAAAAAAGGCGCGCTGATGCCAATTGTCAAAAAACGCGCAGCAGCTCAAAGAGACCTCATCGAGCACTTCGCCTACCTTGTGGAGAAAGCCAGCGTTCAGGTGGCTGATCGCTATCTCGTCAGCGCAGAGACCACCTTTCATGCTCTGGCGCGACAGCCATTGATGGGGGCGCCGTTAGCTCTAAGCCATCCGTCCTTGACTGGCGCGCGCAAGTGGCGCGTCAAGAATTTTGACAACTACCTCATTTTCTATTTACCGCTTCGAAATGGCGTATCGATTGTCCGTGTATTGCACTCAGCCAAGGACTGGAGGACATTGCTAGGCTTAGAATCCTAAGACGGCCCCATCCATGAGCCATTCTCGAGACAATCCATGAAAAATGCTGCATCAATCCGCCTGCTCGCGGCGCTTGGGATAACGGTATTCTCTGTTTTCATGCCACTGGAATCGGCCGCTGCGAGCATCTGCTTCGGTACATCCGCAAACGGGCGTGTGAGTGACGCCGTGGCGCTTCCCGCTCAGGGCGAAAACTATGGCCCCTACAGCAGCCTGGGCGTCACTCTAGGCAGAACCCACGTGCACCAGACCGTGCGCGATATCGTGGCGGACGCTTACGCCGCTGCCTACCGCAGCATGCCCGCCACCCGCTTTGTCTACGGCGAAACCGGCCTGTCCACCGGCGGCCCCTTCAAGCCTCACCGCACCCACCAGAACGGCACGTCGGTCGACTTCATGGTGCCAGTGTTGGACAGCAAAGGAAAATCGGTAGCGCTGCCATCCAATGCGCTCAACAAGTTCGGCTACGCGCTGGAATTCGACGTCAACGGCAAGCTGGACGATTTACAGATCGATTTTGAGGCTGTCGCCGAACACCTGTACCAGTTGGCGGAAGCGGCCAAGAGGCACGGCGCCCCCATCGATCGCGTGATCTTCCAGAAGGAACTGGTGGCGCAGCTATACCGGACCAGGCGCGGCACCTACCTGCGCACCAAGGTGGCGTTCATGAAGGCGACGCCGTGGATCAGGCACGACGAGCACTACCAAGTGGATTTTAAGATGTCGTGCCGCCCGTTGAGGGACTCCGACAAGTGAGTTCTCATCGGCACCACTACCGCCATGCTCAATAGCGGACGCCGTCAACAGTCTCCGACGTGCCAACAGGCGCCACCGGTATCGGACTGACCGCCTCGGAAAACACCGCTGCTTAACGCTTGGGAGCCTTCTTGACACCGAGTTGCGACGCTTCGTAGATCGCCTTGGCATCCTGGTGCGCCTGCTCGACCGTGCGCAATTTTTCGTCCTCGTCGTGCCGGACAAAAAACTCCTTGTCCTGCGCCGCCACCACCAGTTTTACAGCCGCAGCCTCGGCCACGCCAAATTTTTCGAAGATCAGCGTGGTGACCTCATCCAGGTATTCTTCGTAGGTCATGCGACCATCCTCTCTTGTTGATGCGATTGACTTCAGGGTTGGACATGGTAATCGCATCGCGGACAATCGCCAACCCCGTTGTCACAAAACAATTCTCCGCATCATCATCCCCCATACCCTAAGCCTCCGACCTTTCTACATCAGGAGCGATCATATGGCGACCACGCAAGCCAGCAACGACGAGGCATTATTTGATAGCGCAATCGAGTCGCTCGAGGCGCAAATCGCCAATGTCGGCACCTATCTGACCGTCGACTCACGCGCACGCGCTGCCTATGCCAGGGAAATCAGGCGCATGTCCGACCGCTTGCGTGCCGATGCACTGGCCGGTCGCCTCAGCTGGGCCGATGCGGCGCGTGAAGCGCAGGTGGCGCGCAATGCCATCATGGAAGTGATTCGGGCGCGCGGCACGCCGGTCGGACGCGCCATCGCAGAGTACATGAAAAAAGATGGCATCCCCCTCAATCATCTGGTGGCGAGCAAGACCGCCAAGGCTCACGGAAGCAGTGCTGTCTTCTCACGCTTGACCGGCACTCAACAAAACGCAATTTACGCCAGCATCGTGATTTCGGCGGGCACATCGAACGCCCGCGTCACGCACGCGATGGCAACTCTTTCCCATGTCAGCCGTGGCGTGGTGTTTATTGCGGTCGCGCTGTCTGTCTATGAAATAGCAACGGCCAGGAATAAGGTCGCCGCAGCGAAGAAAGAATTGGCGGTCAACGGGGCCGGCATCGCAGGGGGTGTTGCAGGAGGGATGCTGGCAGGCCTGGCCTGCGGCCCGGCCGCTCCGGTATGCGTTACAGTGGGCGCTTTTGTCGGCGGCGCATTGGCTGCCTTCGGCACAAGCTACGCCTGGTAGGCACCACATGAACCTCACCCCATCTGACCACTACGCGCTACGCACCATCACGCCAACAACGTCGGAACAAGTCCCTTCCAGCGAGCTGATGATTTCCGGCAAGCCAACCGGCAAGGTCCTCAATGGCGCCGTGCTGGAAGCAGCGCTGGCGTGGGGTGATCTTCTTTTATTGTTTATGACCGATGAAGTGCCGTACGAAGAAGGCTTGCGCATCGTCCTGCTGGATCGGAACCTTAACACGCTGGATTCGGCACTGATCGTGGCGATGTATTCCACCGGTGTCTTCTCGGATCTCGATCTGAGCGAGGCGGACACGGTGCGCTTCCGCTTCTTCGGCGGCCTGGTCTATACCTTGACCTTGCTGCCGAAAGCATCGTTTGCCCTCCCCTTCTTCTCCGACCCGAGCGCCGTCTGGCGCCCGTTCAAGCGTACGCGCCGGTTTCGCATCGACGCCAACCCGTTGCCGGAAACAGGAACGCCACCACCGCCGTGACGCTCCCGCCGGCAACGCTTAAAACGCCGCCCGCAACCCCACACTCACCCGCCGCCCCACATCCTCCAGCGTCAGGAACTGGCTTTCGTTGACCGCATACTCGTGCGTGCGCGAGTTGGCGATGTTGATTGCGTCCGCGTAGATCGCCAGGTTGGGCGTGAGGTTGTAGCGCAGGCTGGCGTCGGTCTGGCCGTAGGCCGAACGGTTGCGGGCCTGGGTGCTGCCGCCGCCGCAATCGACCGAGAAATGGTTGCGCCAGTTGTAGCTCACGCGTGCCTGGAAGTCGCCGCGCTCGTAGAACACCGAGCCGTTATAGGACTGCGGCGACAAACCCGGATAGCCGCACGACGGCGTGGCGACGTTATCGGTTTCGCGCTGGGCGCTGGCATCGACATAGGTGTAGTTGGCGGATACGCCAAAGCCCTGCAGCCAGCCGACCGACGTGTCGAACGCGTACTGGCCGGCGATCTCCACGCCCTTGATCTTGCCCTTCTGGCCGTTGCGCACGCGCGAATCGTGGACGATTTCGTTAAACTGCGGGATGCGCATGTCGACGATGGTCGTCTCGAGGAAGTCCGAGACTTTTTTCATGAACACGGCCGCGCTCACGTAGTTGGTCTTGGACAGGTACCACTCGTACGAAATATCGAAGTTCTTCGACTGCATCGGCTTCAGGTAGGGATTGCCGCCGCCGGTCTGCACGTCGCCGAAACGCCCGCCGTACCAGTTCTCCACGCCCAGCTGGTTGAGCGTGGGTCGGGTCTCGGTTTTCGAGGCGCCCAGGCGCAGCAGCATGTCCGAGCGCAGGTCGAACTTGATGTTCGCCGATGGCAGCACGCTGTTGTAGCTGTTCTCCACCGTGGTGATCTGGTTCGGGCCCCACACCGAGATGAAGGTGGTGTCGTTCGGGCTTTTCACCGCCGACAGCAGTTCGCGGCTGATGCCGGTGGACGTCGATTTCACGCGCACCACGCGCACGCCGGCGTTGGCCGACCAGCCGCTGCCCTCCCACTTGGAATCGACGTAGAAGCTGCTCACTTTTTCCTTCACGGCCCACATCGACGGCTTGGTGTAGTCGATCGCCATCGGGCCGTTGGGGAAGCGCGTCAGGTCCGAGTAATAGGCCGGGTCGTTCGACTGCGGCAGCAGCGACGGCTGGTTCAGGTAGTTCATGTAGGCGTACGGATCAAAGCTCAGGTACTGGCTCGGAATCTTGCCGCCGGTGTTCATGAAGTCTTCCATCTGCTGCACCGTGAACAGCGATGACGGCAATTTCACGTGGTAGCCGCTGAACGCATTCCAGGCGTCGTTGCCCCACTTGGTGCGATCAACCTTGCGCTGCGAGTGGGCCAGGCCGGTGTCGAGGCCTTTGAAGAATCCGATCTCGTGTTGCCAGGCCGCGCTCAGGCGCCCTTCATGCAGCTTGTCGGTATTGCGGATGTCGCCGTTGGAGACGGCGTGCGCGCTGACGTTGTTCGGATCGGCGATGTTGTCGCCGAAGGTGATGGTGGGCGTGCTGCCGAAGGTCAGCGTGTCGCCGTTCTTCGGTATCATGCCGGCCACCACCCACATGTCGTTCGAATCGGACGTGGTGCGCGAGGTGGAGATATCGCCCTCGATACGCCACTCGTCGCCCACCTTCCACTTCGAATTGAGCCCGAATGCCTTGGTGATCGAGAGCCGGTCGCCGCCCTTGGCGATCATGTCGTTGGAGTTGGCTTCGCCCAGCAGCTTGCCGGCGCCGGCGATGGCCGGGTTGTTGGCGTAAAAGGTGGAACCCGGGCGCAGGAAACTGGTCACCTGGTCGTTCTGGTCGTACTTCACGCCCAGCTGCACCGGGTTGTTCCAGTCGCTGAAGGCGATGATCTTGTTGTTCTGGTCGAGGCGCGAGTACAGGCCGTCGGCGGTGAGCTTCCAGGTCGGCGACGGGTTGTATTGCACGGTCAGATTGCCGACCACGCGCTTGCGGCTTTCGTCTTCCTGCTGGAAACCGTAGCTTTGCGGCATGTAGAGCTTGCGCGTGGTGACATCGGCCATGGTCAGGCCGCGCGAGTTGAGGTCGCCGTTGATCATCGAGACGTCGCGGTAGTTCCACGCATCGTTGATGGCCTTGTTCTGCTTGGACGCGCGGTCGGTGTACGACAGCGAGCCGGTCACGCCGAACGTGCGGTCCTCGTTGGCAAACGAATACATGCCGCTGGCGTTGGGCGTGTATTTTTTGGAATTGGAATCCCACGCACTTGAGGCATTGACCACCGAGCTGTGGCCGACCTTGCCCGAGAGCGGGCGCGCGGTCTGGATATCGACGGTGGAGCCGATGCCGCCCTCGGGCAGGAACGGTTGCGAGGTCTTGTACACCAGCGCCTTCGAAATCAGGTCCGACGACAGCAGGTCGAACGAAAACTCGCGCCCGCCGGTATCGCTGGTCATGGTGCGGCCGTTGACCAGCACGTTGTTGAATTCCGGCCCCAGGCCACGCACCGAGATGTAGCGCCCTTCGCCGCCGTTGCGCTGGATTTGCACACCGGTCACGCGTTGCAGCGATTCGGCGATATTGGTGTCGGGGAATTTGCCGGCATCTTCGGCCGACACCGCATCCACCACGCCATCCTGCTGGCGCTTGGTGTTGAGCGATGACGACAGCGAGGCGCGAATACCGCTCACGACCACCTTGGCGGACGGATCGACAACGGGTTCATCGGAAGTCTGGGCATGCGCGCCGCCCGCCAACAGGATGTCGGCGATCAGCGCGGCCAGCAGGGTCTTGCGCAGGGTTGCGTGTTGTGTTGCCATCTTAGTCTCCATCTTTATATTTATTGATTGCCATGGATGACTGCCTGCACCAGGTAATGCCGCAAGCAGTTCCGGTGCAGTGGCTTGTTTTTGTGACTGCACGAGGGAAATACTACGCCTGTGGCTGGAATGACAAGCTATCATTTATTTGTGTTTTGATATTCTAAAATGATATAACTTACACCATGAAAAACGCCGGCACATGGCCGGCGTTTTGCTGAACATCCATGAAGATTGCGCTTATCTCAACGTCACGATACCGGCCTTGCCGCTGTCCGGCTTGAGCCAGTCGCGCGTATCGATCTTATCGCTGAGAAACTGCACCGCGCGGCTCAGCGGCAGTTCCACCCAGCGGTGGAAGGCAGCGCCGGCCAGCAGGCTGGCGCTCCAGGCCAGCAGCATGCCCAGCATTTGCAGTTCCGGTTCGGGATCGACAAAACGGGTAAAGGCGGCGTTAACCAACAGACACACTGGGAAGTGAATCAGGAACACCGAGTACGAAATCTTGCCCAGCTTGTTGATGGCCGTCCAGCCATTGCCGTCGGAAGCCGTCTTGATCCTGCCGCAGACGAACAGCACGCTTGCCACCACCAGCGCCAGCGCGATGCGGCTGCGGAATTCCAGTACCAGCCCGGCCAGCGCTGGCAGCAGCGCTGCCAGCATGATCAGGGTGATGGCGCCTTGCTTGCGGGCGGGATCGCTGCCCCACCATGCCATCAGGCCCAGGCCGTAGCTGCCAAAGAAATATGGCGCCCAAGAATCCCATTCCGCATCGAGGTTGAAATGCAGCAGCGACATGGTGATACCGACGGCTACCAATAAAGGCATCAGCCACCGCACGACATGCTTGCCGACCAGCACACCAGCCAACCATAGCAGCAGCACCAGCGCTGCATACAACTGAAAATCGATGGCGACATACCAGGCGCCCGCCGACAGCGAAGGATAGTCGAGCACGCCGTGCAGCAGCACCGCGTGGGCGGCCAGTTGCGCCAGCGTGGCCGGTTCCGAAATCGAGTCGTGCACCATCCAGCGACTTGCCAGGGCCGACGCGGCAGCCGCAACCAGCGTGGCAGCAATGAACGGCGGCGCCAGCTTGGTATAGCGGTACCAGATGGCACTGAGCGGACTGGCGTGCGATGGCAAGCCGGCGGGCGACAACGACTTGGCCGCCAGGAAGCCGCCGATCACCAGGAACACCTGCACCGCGATGCGGGCGCTGTCACCGAGCCAGCCTATCAGGTCGGGAAACACCGGGCGCACGTAGTCGGCCATCGGTCCGTAGAACGCCAGATGATGTAGTACGATCAGTTGCGCGGCGACGACCTTGAGCAGGTTGATGTAACCGAACTGCGATGGAGTATGTTGTTTTTTTAATACAGCAGAAATCATGTAATCCCGTGTCTTCACTTGTCCTTAATACGCTGACAAGCTTGCTAACAAGGTCGCTATCATAGCGGAGGTCGGGGAATCGGGGGCGCACGGACAGTGGGGCCGCCCTGCTTCGCCCATCAAATCTTTACTGGATAGTTGAATTTTTCTGCTGGCCCCTGTAAAATTCGCGCCCTTGGGTCGTTAGCTCAGCTGGTAGAGCAGCGGACTTTTAATCCGTTGGTCGCAGGTTCGAATCCCGCACGGCCTACCAAGATATGTTGAAAACGCCAGCCGGCTACCCGGTTGGCGTTTTTTTTCGTCTGCCGCCTCTGGCATAACAGATATCACTGGAAGACACATCTCTTTCAGCCAAGAAATTCAATTTGCGAATGTCGTTTATCGGAAATTGAAATTATCTTTATATCTGAGACTTCAGTAAGATGCATTCATCGACACATTGAATGCAGTTCACAGGAGCCCATCATGACCACCGCTACCGCCAATATCAACACCATCGCCGCCGCCCCTAAAGCTCCACGCCGTTCGTGGAAAGCCATCGTTCGCCGCATCTTCGAACTGTGGGCCGAGCCGTACAGCCACGGTCCTTACCAGCCGCTGTAAGCCGTAGCAAGATCAGCATTACCGGTAATAAAAACGTAGCAAATATCGTTCGCGTGAGTGCACAATCGGTGTACTCACGGAAGAAGGCGAACGATGACCAAGCAGTTCACCATTGCCCCCCTGGCAGATTACCCCGCAGCTGTGCCTGTTCTGGCACGCTGGTGCTACGACGAATGGGGCCGCGCCGACGGCTTCACGCTCCAACATGAACTCGACCGCTTCGAGCGTGCACTGTGTGCCACGCGCGCCAACGCCTTGCCGCTGGTGCTGATTGCGCTCGACGGCGATGCGGTTGTTGCCTGTGTCCAGCTCAAGACCGAGCCAGTCTTTGATTTCCCTGAAAATACCTGCTGGTTGGGCCCGCTTTATGTGGCTGCGGCCTACCGTGGCAACCATCTTGCCGAACATCTGATCGACGCCCTCGTGCACCGCGCACGGCAATATGGCGTCACGCAACTCCATCTACAAACTGAAGTGTTTACCGGCGGCCTGTATGCCAGGCTGGGCTGGAAGCCGATGTTTCGCGCCGTGAATCATGGTGTGGACGTGCTGGTGATGCGGCGCGATCTGGTCGATGCATTCATGCTGAGTTGAGTTTCTTCAACTCTTCGTTTACGGACGCCAAGTAAGCTCCCGACACCATCCATGTCGGGAGACAGTCATGACGACGAACAAAGATGAAATCGCGTTTGAAAATGCCATCAAATCCCTCGAGGCGACCGTAGCAAGCATGGGTGCGCATCTGGAGACGGATTCCACGGCCAGGCGCAGCTATACAAAGCAGATCAATGCCGTTTCCAATAGTCTCAGAGCGGATGTCCATGCGGGAAAATTGACCTGGCTGCAAGCTGCCGATCAAGCGTGTCGAACCCGCAATCTGCTCATGGAGATCATCCGCGCACGTAGCACACCAGTCGGTCGCGCCTGGGCGGAAAAATTGAAACCCACCGGGCATCCGTTCAATACCATCGTCGCGAAAAAAACAATAGACGTGTTCGGCAGCGGCGCCAATTTCCAGCGATTGAGCGAGTCTCAGAAAAACAAGGTGTACGCAGCAATTGTTACCTCTTCCGGAAAATCAAACGTCGACGTCAATGCGAAGCTGGCAAAACTATCGGCCGCAGGCAGAGGCTTGATTTTCATTTCGATCGCTATATCGACCTATAACGTCCTCACCGCCTCAAACAAAGGCAGTGCGATAAAGCGGGAGATCGCGGTGACGACTGCGGGCGTTGCAGGCAGCATTGCGGCCGGGGCATTGGCGGGCCTCGCATGTGGACCTGCCGCACCCGCGTGTGTCACAGTGGGCGCATTCGTCGGTGGCGCAGTGGCTGCCTTCGGCGCAGGTTATATCTGGTAGGAAACTGACGTGAAATTACTTACCGACGCCGAGTGCGCCATCCGTCCACGCCGACCTTACACCGGCCAAGCGATGGCAACCTCAGAAATAATCATCGATGGCAGAGCGACGGCGTTGGTGGTGACGGGAGCAATCCTGGAAGCAGCGGTCGGGTGGGAGGACAAGCGACTGCTGTTTTTAACCGACGACATCCTGCATGAAGATACGCTGCGCATGGTTCTGCTTGATGCTCAGCATCGGATAATCGATTCTGCCGCGCTTGGGACAGCCTACTCGACCGGCGTTTTCAGCGATCTCCAGTTGTTGCCTCCGAATGAATTGACGTTCCGGTTCATCGGCGGCATTACCTGGAAACTCGTGTTATTGGACTCACCGGAGTTCGCCTTGCCTTGCCTGTCCGATCCGCGCGGCGTGTCGCGGCCATGGAAATTTCGCCGCTCGTTCAGACTCGAAGGCAAGCCACTCCCCGACATGCCGGATGAGCGTACGGCAGGCTAACGCCGCCTGAACTTCTTCGGCTGCCGCTTGCGCGCTGCCGAATTTTGATCCTGCAAGATCGCATCCACCCGCTCCGATGCTTCACGTGACAGCCGCAGGGCTAGCGCCGTGTCCGGGAAGTGTTCGGGTTGGCGGTAGGCCAGCCAGGCGTAGGCCGAGTACAGGCGGCAGGCGTCTTCCGCTTCCTGTAAATTCATGTAATGCACCGGGTTGTTTTCCGGCTTGAGGTGGGTGATTTTCTTGTGGGCCAGGGCCGTGGCCCAGCTTTCCCAGGCGTGTTGCAGGCTGTGTACCTTGGCCGAGATCGGCACCAGCGACAGCGCGAATTTTTCCGCCACCGACAGTTGCAGCATATCGAGCCAGGCCGCGCGCTCGAACTGGTCTTCGGTGATGCGCGGATAGAAAAAGCCGTCGGGTACGTCGATGTTGTGAACGAAGCGCTTGAGCAGCTTGGCCAGGCCGTGCTCGTTGGTCACGGCCGAGATGCGGTGCAGGTGTTCCAGCGTGGGCGCCACCGCAAAACCGGTGGTCTTCAGTGGCACCGGCTTTTCGCGCAGCAGCGAGCGCATGACGTTGTGGGTCTCGGCATCGAAGCCGGCCACCAGGCCTTCTTCGTGGACGCCGAAGCGCCCTGCCCGGCCGGCGATCTGGCGCGCCAGTGCGGCTGGAATTTCTTCTTCCTCGTAGCCGTTGTACTTGACGCTCGTGGTCATGACGATGCGCGCGATCGGCATGTTCAGGCCCATGGCGATCGCGTCGGTCCCCACCACCACGTCGGCAGCGCCGTCGCGGAAGCGCTGGGCCTGGGCGCGCCGCACTTCCGGCGACAGGTTGCCATACACGGTGGCCACCGACAGGCCCGCCTCGGTCACATTGTCGCGCCACATCAGCACTTCGCGGCGCGAAAAACAGATGATGGCGTCGCCGCGCCGCAAGCCGGTGAGCTTGCGTACCGGGCTTTCTTCCATCGACAGCGGTCCCTTGCGCTTGAGCACGTGCACTTCCAGTTCGCAGTCCAGGCGCGCGGCCAGCACTTCGATGGCGCGCCGCGCTTCGGGCGCGCCCACCAGGTACACGGTGTGGGCCGGGGCGCCGCAGACGGCAGCGGTCCAGGCCGCGCCACGGTCGCGGTCGGCCAGCATCTGGATCTCGTCGATCACGGCCACGTCCACTGGCGTACGGGTGTCGAGCATCTCGACCGTGCTGGCCACGTGGGTGGCGCCCGGTTCCAGGCGCCGCTCCTCGCCCGTGACCAGGCTGACTGCCAGCGGCCGGCCATGCTGCTGCATCGCCTGCAAGCGCTCGTAGTTTTCCAGCGCCAGCAAGCGCAGCGGCGCGAGGTACACGCCGCTGGGCGCCTTGGCCAGTGCTTCGATGGCCTGGTGGGTTTTGCCGGAATTAGTGGGGCCCAGCAGCGCGATGAACTTGCGCTTGATGCGGCGCGCCACCTCGAACGACGCCGGGTACTCGGCCAGGTTGATGCTCTGGCGCGTGCGTTCGGCGTGCTGTTCTTCCATGTCGCGCTCGACCGCGTGTTGCAGGCGCTGGCGGATGCGGTCGAACACCATGCCGGCCGGCTCCGAAATCTGCATATCGGCCAGGCCTTGCAGGAACGGCTGCGGATCAAGGTCGCAATCGTCGCTGGCGTCGGCGATTTCCTGCACGAACGCTTCGACGTGGCCGTGCAGCTCTTCCACCACGGCCGGGCTGGCCCGTTCACGCAGGACGGCGAAGCGGGCGTCGGCGTCGAGCTTGCGCCATTTCGATGGCTTGGCCAGCACGCCTTGCGCCGGCACCAGGTCGTAAGGATAACGGCGGCTGCCGTATTCCACCGTGCCGGTCAGGCGCAGGAATACCCGGCCTTCGAGGCGCATCAGCGAGAAGCCGAGGTCGGCCAGGCCCAGCTCGCGCATCAATTGGTCGTCGTGTTCCTGGTCTGCTATGTCGCTCATGGTCGTTTCCGGTTACTCAATGCAGGATTATATCGCGGCGGCATCGCCGCGATTTTTGTCTTTCACCGGGATTTCTGGCACGATGGCCCGGTTTACCTTTGCTGTGCCCAATATGCCCCAAACAATTATCATCCCCGTCCAGCATGAATTGCTGATCAAGAAAAGCCGCTTTATCGCTTGCGTCCAGCCGATGGCCGATCGCGCTGCCGCGCAAAAAGTCGTTGCGCAATTATGGGCACAGCATCCGCAAGCGGCGCACGTGTGCTGGGCATTATTGGCCGGCGGCCAATCGGCGGCGGTCGATGATGGTGAACCGAGTGGCACGGCCGGGCGTCCCATGCTTGACGTATTACGACACCAGGACCTCGAAGGTGTATTGGCAACCGTGGTGCGCTATTTTGGCGGCGTGAAACTCGGCGCCGGCGGCCTGGTGCGCGCTTATACCGACAGCGTGGCCCAGGCTTTATTAAAAGCCGAGAAAATCGCGATTATCAAGCAGCGGTTTTTAACCTGCACCACGCCGTATGCGCTCGAAGGCATGATACGGCGCGAACTGGAGGCGGCCGGCGCCACCTTGGAGAATGCCGCCCATGGCGACGATGTCCGCTTTGAATTCAGCCTCCCCGATACCGAAGCCGAAACCCTGATATTGCGCCTGAATGAATCGGGCCACGGCCGAATTACCTGGATAGCTCCCGAACTCGAATAACCGCAGAATAAGCAGGCAGGACGGCAACGCTGCGTGCCGCCCTGTTCAAGCCGAAAATCGGCACATTCACGCCAATTTCTGGCGCACCCGGCCTGCCCACGTGGCCCGGTGCCAGAGCGCTTCCAGCGGTCCCTGCGCATGCGAGCGTAGCCACCACACGCTGAACTGGCGTTGCGCCAGCGCCAGCACGATGCCGATCGCCAGCGCCACCGTGGCGCCGGTGTGCTGGTAAAGGCCCAGTCCATAGCCATAATACAGCGCGGTGCCAACCACTGATTGCACGACATAACTGGTCAAACTCATGCGACCCAGCGGCGAGAAAAATGCCAGCGCGGGACGGGCATAAAATACCAGGCTAAAACCGGCAACCAATACCGCCATAAAAGCGAGATTCGACCACGAAGTAATAATGACCAGCAGCGGCCGCTCAAGGGCCGGGCCGATATTCCAGCTGCCGGAATACGTCTTGATGAAATACAGGGGAATAAATGCCGCCACGGCGATAAACAGCACGCGCCACCAGCGCCGCTGATTCTCTTCGGATAATGCAAACCAGCCCGCCCTGCCCGCCAGCATGCCGAGCATAAACAAGGCGGGAATCTGGAACAGCCGGCCATTCTCCCAGCTCCATAAAATCACGCCGGTTTTCCCATTGGTGAGATTACCGATCCACACCTCGGTCATCGAGCCGTGTTTCATGTATTCATTGGCGCGGCCAAAATAAGCCCACGATGCCGGATCGGCCAGCTTTTCATTCGGCGCCGATAATGCCCAATACCACTCCAGCCACGCATACGGTTGCAACAGCAATATCACCGCAATCGCGAACACCACCGCGCCGCGCAAGCGGGCCACGGGAATGAGCGCCAGTCCGAGCACCGCGTACATACTCAGGATATCGCCGTGATAGACCATGGAATTGAACAAGCCAAAGCACAGCAGCAGCACCATGCGCCACGCGTAGCGCGGTCGAAAATCCTCGCCACGGGCGGCGCGGCCCTGGAATTGAATGTAAAAGGTCACGCCGAACAGCAGCGCAAAGATGGCATACGATTTGCCGCCGAACAGGAAGAACATGCTATCCCACACCACCTTGTCGATCGCGACCAGCCAGCCTGGCGCGCCCTGCGGCGTGAAGTACAGGTCGAAATGCTCGATGTTATGCAGCAGCATGATCGAGACGATGGCGAACCCGCGCAAGGCGTCGAGCAGGTCCAGCCGGGAAGAAGGCGCGTTCATCGTAAGCGGTTCCTTGGCAAAAGCGCCAAGCTTATCTGAAAACGATTTCGCGCGATATCTAAAAGTTAAGTGGGGAAAGTCAAGGCGTCAGGCGCGACGGCAGTAACGCGCCACGGTGACGATCAGTTCGTCGAAATCGATGGGTTTGGCGATGAAGTCGTCGATGCCGGCCGCGCGGCATTCGCTGCGCTCGGCTTCGAGCACATGGGCGGTGAGCGCGAGGATCGGCAGGCTGCTGTAGCCCTGGGCGCGCAGCCGGCGCGTGGCTTCGTAACCGTCCATGACCGGCATCTGCATGTCCATCAATATCGCGTTAAATCCGCCGGGGCTGCTTTGTGCAACGCAGGCCAGCCCTTCGGCGCCGTCATTGGCCACGGTGACCACCGCGCCTTCGGCTTGCAGCAATTCGCACGCTATTTGCTGGTTGAGAAAATTGTCCTCGACCAGCAGCAACCGCATTCCCGCCAGTCTTTGTCCCATCCCGGCTTCCATATCGAGCGCTCCCGATCGCATGATGTTGAGTGGCGATCATAACATGCACACATCTTGCGATGACAACAAGAAATATTGTCTCACGCTAGCCGGAACACCTGCACCACGCCTGCCAGCTGATCGGCCTGTTCGCGGAGCGCGCCGGCGGCAGCAGCGGCCTGCTCCACCAGCGCGGCATTTTGCTGGGTGGCGCTGTCGATGCTGACGATGGCCTGGTTGACCTGGTCGATGCCGAGCTCCTGCTCACGGCTCGAATTGGCGATCTCGCGCACGATGGCGTTGACGCGGCCGATGCTGGCCACCACTTCGTCCATGGTGCCGCCGGCCTGGCCCACGAGCGCGCTGCCCGCTTCCACCTGGCCGGCGGAAGCGTCGATCAGCAGCTTGATTTCCTTGGCGGCCGCGTCCGAGCGCTGGGCCAGGCCGCGCACCTCGGAGGCCACCACTGCGAAGCCGCGCCCCTGCTCGCCGGCACGCGCCGCTTCCACGGCCGCATTGAGCGCCAGGATATTGGTCTGGAACGCGATGCCCTCGATCACGCCGATGATGTCGACGATGCGCTGCGACGACGCGTTGATCTGCGCCATGGTGGCCACCACCTCGGTCATCACGGCGCCGCCGCGCACGGCGACGTCGGTGGCGGAGGCCGCCAGCGTGTTGGCCTCATTGGCGTGGCGGGTGTTGTGGTGGACCATGGTGGTCATCTCTTCCATCGACGACGCGGTTTGTTCCAGCGAACTGGCTTGCGACTCGGTCCGTGCCGATAAATCCATATTGCCGGCCGCAATTTCGCCCGAGGCGAGCGCGATGGCATCGGTACCGCCGCGCACCTGGCTGACGATGCGGTGCAGGCTGCTGTTCATGTCGCGCAAGGCACGTTTGAGCACGCCGGTTTCGGAGACGTCGTCGTCGCCCACCTCGATGCGCCCGGACAGGTCGCCCCTGGCCACGCTGGCGGCAAAGCCCACCGCCTGGTTCAGCGGCGTCATGATCGAGCGCGCCAGCGCGCGGCCCATCAGCAGCGAGACCAGCGCCGCCAGCGCGGCAAAGCCGATGATCTGGTAGCGCGAGCCGGTCACTGCCGCGTCGCCCACGGCCTTGGTGGCGTCGGAGTTTTTCTCGATGACGTCGCTCAGCGCCGCCATGCTTTTCTCGAGCACGCGGAAGGTGTCCATGAACGCACCGAACTGCGCCTGCGCGGCGTCCTTGTCGGACAGCGCCAGCGTCACCATCTGCTGGGCACTGGCAAGATAGCGATCAACGTCGGGACGCACCTGGCGCATGGCCTGCTGGATCTCGGCGTCGGTGGTGGCCGCGCCCATGTCGTCGATCAGCTTGCGGAACAGCGCGATGTGCTCGGCCGTATCCTCGCGCACGCCCTTGATTTCGGCAGCGTCGTTGCGGTCGGCCGCCAGCCGCGCGGCCAGCACATCGGCGCGCAGCGCGTCGTGCATCATGTCCGCCTGCAACTGGTCTTTCATGGCCGAGCCGTTGATGGTGATGGCGTCCATCGCTTGGCTCAGCACCGCCACGGCCTGGTAGCCGACCACGCCCACCAGGCCGACAAACACCAGCGTCACCATGTTCGAGAGCAGCAGACGCCGCTTGATGGTCCAGCGCATGCGCAACTCCTAGAATTTGAGCGACAAGCCGACCGTCCAGCTCCAGTCGGGGGTGTTTTTATTGAGCGCGCGCGAGACGGCCGTATCGACCTGCACCGATTTGCCCACCAGCCAGGCGGCGCCCACGTCGAGGGTGTTGATGGAGCCGCCGTCGCGGGCATGGGCGATCTGCTGCGCCGAGTATTCGACAAAGGTGCGCAGGCGGTCGTTCCACTCCTTGCCCAGCACCACGGCGAAGATGCCGCTGGTGAAACGCTTGCCGTTGTCATTGCGCTGCCAGGCCACGCCCGGCATCACGCCCAGGCCCAGGTCGCCGGGCAAGTCCCACTCGGCCACCACGCGCAGCGAACCGCCCTTGCCGGGCGCGCGGAACGGCGCCGAGCCGGTATCGAGATCCCAGTGCGCCAGCAAGCCCATTGATGGCCGCGCACCTTCGTCATCGACCATATGCCATTTCACACCGACGGCGGTGTCGGCATAGCCGCTCTCGCGCAGGCGCTGGCCGGTGGCCGGATTGTTGGCGGTGGCGCGCAGGCGGCCGTCGGTTTCCACGCGCAATTCCCAGTCCTCGGCCACGCCGAAGCGCAGCAAGGTGGGCGTGGAGACGGTGCGCAGCTTGACGCCGTCAGCCTTGTCGCGCTCGACGGCGACGCTGGTCTCGACCTGGAAGCGTCCCTTGCCCACCACGTTGCTCGACTCGACAAAGTCGGGGCGGTCGGTGACGATGCCGTCATCGTCGTCTTCGCCGGCGCTGGCCGGGCCGGGCAGCATGAGCAGCAGTGCAACCAGTACGCCGGGCACGCCAGACCACGCTGCGCAGATCTTGATCGCCATTTTCCGCCTCGCCTTATAGGTTTTGTGTCTCCACGGTATCACATTGTTTTGAATCAACGGTTGGTAAATTTCCACAGGCGGCGGTGTGTCCGGATCCGGGCAGCGGTGCCCGGCGCCGGGCAGGCCAGCGTTGGCAATGCAACCTTGATCGCTGCATAACATCTTGATTCAACAAGGATTTTGTTCATGCCCGGGGCTGGCACGGCAGTTGCACTATGTCGTGCAACTCAACCTTGCCGGAACACCTATGGATCAACCGCTCAGCCCGCACATCACCGCCCGCCGCCGCGCCACCATCGCGCTGGCAGTGGCCGCCGTGCTGGCCACCGTGTGCCTGGCGGCGTGGGGCCTCAACCGTGCTGTCGGCGCCAGCGTGGCGGCCGACAGCGTCAGCATCGCCACCGTGCGCGCGGGCGGCATCGCCAACACCATCAATGCCTCCGGCATCGTGATCCCGGTGCACGAAGAGCAGGTCGCCAGCCCGATCCAGAGCCGCGTGGCCAGGGTCCATGCGCGGCTGGGCCAGCAGGTGCAGGCCGGCGATTTGCTGCTCGAACTCGACAACCGCAGCGTGGTGCTGGCGATCGACAACATCAAGGAACAACTGGCGTTGCAGGAAAACCGCATCGTCGCGCTGACGCAGGAACTGGACCAGAAGCGCAAGCAACTGGTCAGCGCCATCGAGCTGCTGCAACTGGACTTGCAAGCCACGCGCGTGCGGCTGGGCCGCTACCAGACCTTGCGCAAGGCCGGCGGCGTGTCGGCCGAGGATTTACTGACGGCCGAGCTGAACGTGCAGCGCAACGAGATCGCGCTGCGCCAGCAACAGGAACTGATCGAGGACAGCCGTCGCGCCACGTCCACCAATATCGATGGCGCCCGCCTGCAAAAGAACATCCTCAACAAGCAGTTGCAGGAGCAACAGCTGCTGCTGGCGCAGACCGCCGTGCGGGCGCCGTTTGCCGGTATGCTCAGTTCGCTGCTGGCCGACGAAGGCGCCAGCGTGGCCATCGGCCAGATGCTGGCGCGCGTGTCGGAACCCAATAACTACAAGGTGGAAGCGTCGCTGTCGGACTTCCATGCGCGCGCGCTCGATCCGGGCCAGGCCGTGCTGGTGGAACAAGGCAACGTCAAGCTCAAGGGCATGGTGCAGACCATCCTGCCCGAGATTCAGAACGGCACCGTCAAACTGCTGGTCGTACTCGACGAGCCGCACCACGCCATGCTGCGCAACAAGCTGCGGGTGGAAGTGAACATCATCACCGAACAAAAGAAAAACACCCTGCTGGTCGATGCCGGCCCCGCCTTCAACGGCCGCGGTCCGCAAGACGTGTTCGTGGTCCGCGACGGCGTGGCCCGCAAGACCACGCTCGACATCGGCGCCGGCGACGGCAAGGTGGTGGAAATTTTACAGGGCGCCCGCGCGGGCGACCGCATCATCACGTCGGACACCAGCCGCTACAAGGATCGCGACAGCGTTCGCATCGACAACTAAAGAGGAACACCATGATACGCCTGCACAATGTCAGCAAAACCTATCGCACCGACAAGGTCGAAACCCTGGCCCTGAAAGACATCAACCTGCACATCGCCAGGGCCGAGTTCGTAAGCATCATGGGGCCCAGCGGCTGCGGCAAGAGCACCTTGCTCAACCTGATCGGCCTGCTCGACGTGCCCGGCAGCGGCACCATCGAGGTCGGCGGCCAGCCGGTAGGGTCGTACCAGGACAAGCACGTGGCGCAGCTGCGCAACACTACTTTCGGCTTCATCTTCCAGAGCTTTCACCTGATTAACGACTTGCGCGTGATCGACAACGTGGAACTGCCGCTGCTGTACCGCAACCTGCCCGCCAAGCGGCGCCGGCGCATGGCGCGCGAGGCGCTGGAAAAAGTGGGCCTCGGTGCGCGCATGGACCATTATCCGAACCAGCTTTCGGGCGGCCAGCAGCAGCGCGTGGCGATCGCCCGCGCCATCGTGGGCCAGCCGCAGGTATTGCTGGCCGACGAACCAACCGGCAACCTCGACAGCCAGATGGGCCGCGAAGTGATGGACATCCTGCTGCAACTGCACCGCGAAGGCACCACGGTGGTGATGGTCACCCACAACGAGCACGACGCCCGCCTGGCCTCGCGCATCGTGCGCGTGTTCGACGGCCAGCTGGTCGCATAAGGGGCCGCCATGTTCCGAAATTATCTGCTGACGGCGTGGAAAGTCTTCATGCGCCGCAAACTGTTCACCGCCATCAATATGCTGTGCATCGTGCTGACGCTGGTGGTGCTGATGGTAGTTACCGCGCTGCTGCAAAACACCTTCTTTCCTACCGGGGTGGAGGGCAAAAGCGAGCGCTTCGTGCAAATGATCTTGATGGAGTCGAGCCATTCCACCAAGAACAACCGCCGCAACGGCCTGTTCGGGTACAAGGTGATCGAGCAGTACCTGAAACCGTTGCAAGGCAAGGGCGGCGTGGAAGCGGTATCGGCCACCCTGTTCCCGCAGTCGGTATCGGTGTACCAGGAAGGGCGCGTGAGCGAGGTGATGATGCGCCGCGTGGACGCCGAGTACTGGCAGATCCTCAACTTCAAGCTGCTGGCCGGCCGCCTGCCCACGCAGGATGATGACGCCCAGGGGCGCATGGTGGCCGTGGTCAACGCGTCCACCGCGCGCCGGCTGTTTCCCGGCCAGCCGTACCTGGACCAAAAGGTCAGCGTGGGCGGCCAGGTGTTTACCGTGATCGGCGTGGTGGAAGATGCGCTGCACCTGAACGCATATGCCGATATCTGGACGCCGATCACCACCCTGCCCTCCACCGAATACAAGGGCCAGATGTACGGCATGTTTACCGTGATGGTGCTGGGCCGTACCGCTGCCGACCTGCCCGCCATCAAGCAGCAACTGCTGAGCGTGGCCCGCAGCGTGCCGTCGGACAATCCGAACAAGTTCGATCGCAACCGCTTCTGGGGCGACTCCAAGCTCGAAGTCTTTGCCCGCCAGCTCACGTCGAGCCGTGCCGATGACGCGGGCGTGGGCAAGCTGCTCACCACCATCGTGGTGCTGATGCTGCTGTTCATGGCCCTGCCCGCGCTCAACCTGGTCAACCTCAACGTCGGCCGCATCATGGAGCGCAGCAGCGAGATCGGCGTGCGCAAGGCGTTTGGCGCCACCAGCGCCCAGTTGGTGGCGCAACTGGTGCTGGAAAACGTGCTGCTGTGCCTGGCCGGCGGCGCGGTTGGCCTGCTGGCTGCGGCCGGCGTGCTGTGGTGGCTCGAAGGATCGGGCCTGATTCCGTATTTGCAGGTCGATCTCAATCTGGCCGTGTTCGGCTATGGCCTGCTGATCACGCTGGTGTTCGGTGTACTGTCGGGCGTGATCCCGGCCTGGAAAATGTCGCGCCTGGCGCCCGTGCAAGCCCTGAAAGGAACCGCATAATGTTGCGCCACCTGTTGAAACTGATCTGGCAGCGCAAGTCGCGCAACCTGATGCTGAGCCTGGAAATCCTGCTGGCTTTCGTGCTGGTGTTCGCGCTGGCGGCGTTTGCCGCGCGCTATGTCCAGCTGCAACAACTGCCCACCGGCTTTGCGTACCGCAACCAGTGGATGGTACAGATCCGCACCGGCAAACCGCTGGTCAACGACGCCGCCATCTACGACCAGTTGCAGCGCAACCTGATCACTCTGCCCGAGGTGAAGAACGTGGCGTTTGCGGCCCTGCCGGTGTACGAGATGTCGCGCCGCATCGGCGACTACCAGCGTGCCGACGGCACCGGTCCCGTCCGCATAGATGTCCAGGATGCGAGTGACCAGTACGGCGCCACTATGGACATGCGCGTGACCAGCGGCCGCTGGTTCTCCAGCGCCGACGACGGTACCGACACCACGCCAGTCGTCATCAACCAACTGGCGGCAGAGCGCCTGTTTCCGGGCGCTGCGGGAGCGCCAGTGGGCAAGCTGTTTTCGGATGCCAGCGGCGACGCCAACCCCACCCGCTATCGCGTGGTAGGCGTGGTGGAAGCATACCGCTCGCAGGGCGAGTTCATGGCCCCGCAGCCGTTCATGCTGCCGCGCTTTCGACCCGGCGTGGAGAACGAGGCGATGACGATCATCATGCTCAAGCTGCAGCCCGGCACGCCACGCGCATTCGAGAGCACCCTCAGCAACCGCATCAAGCAGCTGCAACCGGACTGGTCGCTGGTGATCACGCCGCTGACCGAAGCGCGCGCTTCCATGCTGAGTCTGCAACTGGTGCCGCTCAAGATCGGCGCCGTGATCGCGGCGTTCCTGCTGGTGATGGTGGCGTTCGGCCTGTTCGGCGTGCTGTGGCAAAACACCACGCAGCGCATCCCGGAACTGGGCCTGCGCCGCGCGCTGGGCGCCACCTCCGCCAGCATTTATCGCCAGATCGTTGCCGAACAATTCCTGCTCAGTTCCAGCGCCATGCTGGTGGGCTTAGTGCTGCTGGTGCAGTTGCCGCTCACCGGTGTGATGGGCGAGACGCTGAACTGGCCGGTGTTCTGGGCAGCGGCGGCGCTATCGGCCGGTGTGATCTATCTGCTATCCTTGCTGTCTTCGCTGTATCCGGGCTGGCGCGCCGCGCAGTTGAGTCCCGTGCAGGCGCTGCACTACGAATAAGGCTGTCGTATCGATGGAATCTCCCCGCAAGCAATGCATCCTGATTGTCGATGACGACAGCGCGGTCCAGGTGTCGCTGGCGCTGCTGCTCAAGCAGGCCGGCTACCACACCGTGTGCAGCGACGACCCGGCTCAGGCGCTGGCAGCGCTGGCGCGCCAGCCGGTGGACCTGGTGCTGCAAGACATGAATTTTTCGCTGCACACGAGTGGCGACGAAGGCTTGCAACTGCTGGCCGCCATCCGCCAGTCCCACCCCGCCCTGCCGGTGCTGCTGATGACGGCGTGGGGCTCGATCGGCCTGGCCGTGCGCGGCATGCAGGCCGGCGCCGCCAATTTTTTCACCAAGCCGTGGGATAACACGCAGCTGGCGGAGCTGGTGCGGGCTACGCTCGACACCGTGGATCGGCTGGCCGCGGCAACAGCGGTAACAGCGGGAACAGCAGCGGACGGCGCTGCAGCAGGCGCGCTGGCCGGCACCTTGACCGGCGCCGCGGACGATCCGGCCGCAGCCAGCCCAGGGCAGTCGCCATCGCATAGCGCCGCGCACGCCGAACGGCGCGCGCTCGACGCCCGCTTCGATTTTTCGGCCATCGTCGGCGATCACCCGCGCCTGCTCAAGGTGCTGGCCACCATCGGCCAGGTGGCCGCCACCCGGGCGCCGGTGCTGATCCTGGGGGAAAGCGGCAGCGGCAAGGAACTGGTGGCGGACGCCATCCACCGCAACAGCCCGCGCGCGGACCAGGCCATCGTCAAGATCAACATGGGGGCGATTACGCCCACGCTGTTCGAGAGCGAAATGTTCGGCCACGTGCGCGGCGCGTTTACCGATGCACGCACCGACCGCAAGGGCCACGTGGCCAGCGCCCACCAGGGCACGCTGTTCCTCGACGAGATCGGCGAACTGAATCGCTCCGACCAGGTCAAGCTGCTGCGCGTGCTGCAAGACCAGAGCTACCAGCCGGTGGGCGCCAGCCGCACCGAGCGCGCCGATATCCGGGTGGTGTCCGCCACCAACCGCGAGCTGGCCGAACTGGTGGCGGCCGGCGACTTCCGCGAAGATTTGTTCTATCGTCTCAACCTGATTACCATCCGTCTGCCGGCGCTGCGCGAGCGGCGCAGCGACATCCCCTTGCTGGCGCGCCACATCCTCACCGACGTCGCCCGTAGTTACGGCCTGGGACCGGCCACGCTGGCGCCGCAGGCGCTGGAATGGCTGTCCGCCCAGCCGTGGCCCGGCAATATTCGCCAGCTCAAGCAGACGCTGGAGCGCACCCTGCTGCTGGTCGGCAAGACCGAGCTAAAACAGGCCGACTTCATCGCCGCCGAACAGCACGAGCACGGCGGCAGCATCGCCGGCAACCGGCGCCTCGGCGTGGACGGCATGACCCTGGAGCAGGTGGAGCGCCACATGATCGCCCACGCGCTCGACCAGCACCAGGGCAATATCTCGCGCGTGGCCAAGGCGCTCGGCGTAAGCCGCACCGCGCTGTACCGGCGCTTGGAAAGGCACGGTCTGGGTAGCGCTGCCGAATCCGAGCCCCAGCCATGAACGAACCGCGAAAGACCGTCGCGAGCGGTTCGGTAGCGTCGGCAGTAGCGCCGGTGCGCGGGCATGCGCTGCGCAACGCAGCGGCGATACCAGGCCGCGCAGCAGGTCTTGCGAGGTTCGCATGAGCTTGCGCCACAAGCTGTATGCCTACCTGGTGGTCGTGCATGTGCTTGCGATCGTGCTGATGGTGGTGCTGCTGCGCGACACGCCGCAAACCATGCTGGCGCTGGAAGCGGCGCTGCTGGTGAGCCTGTTCCTCGGCTTGCGCCTGATCGGCCGCGCGCTCGAGCCGCTCGGCTACACGCGCCACTTCCACGACCTGCTGCAAGACCAGCATTACGCCGCGCGCCTGCAAGGCAGCGGCGATGGCGAACTGGGCGAACTGGTGGCGCTGTTCAACACCATGCTCGAACGCCTGTACCGCGAGCGCCTGCAACTGGGAGAACAGCAGGGTTTCCTCGACCGGCTGCTGGAAGCGACGCCCAGCGCGGTCATCGTGTTCGATTTCGATGGCAACGTCAGCCTGCTCAATGCCAGCGCCCAGGCGCTGGTCGGTACACCCGCCGGTGCGCCGGCGCCGTGCGGCCAGACCCTGCGCGCGCTGGCCAGGGACGATAACGATCAAGGCCTGCTGGCGCAATTGGATGCCCTGCCGCTGGGCGAGAGCCGGATGCTGACCGGCGCCAGCGGCCGCCGTTACCGGGGCCAGCGCGGCCAGTTCCACGATCGCGGCTTTCCGCGCCACTTCCTGCTGGTCGAGGAACTGACGGAAGAACTGGAAAGCTCGGAAAAATCCACGTACGACAAGCTGATCCGCGTGCTCGCGCACGAGGTCAACAACACGGTCGCGGCCACCGGTTCGGTGCTCGATTCGCTGCTCTATTATCGCGGCCAGTTGGCCGAGCGCGATGGCGAAGATTTCGGCACCGCGATTGCCGCCGTCAAGCAGCGCAACGTGCGCCTGGGCGAATTCATCGAACGGTTTACGCGCGTGGTCAAGATGCCGGCGCCCGAGTTGCGGCCGTGCGCACTGCGCGACATCATGGACGACATCCTGTACCTGTATCGCGAACCGTGCCGCAGCCGCGGCATCCAGATCGGCTGGGGGCGCTGCGACACGGCGCCGCTGCTGGCGCTGGACCGGCAGTTGATGGAGCAGGCGCTGCTCAACGTGGTCAAGAATGCGATGGAGGCGGTGGAACAGGCCGCTGGCGAGCGGCAAGCCATCGAATTTGTGCTGGCCTGCGAGGATGGCGCGGTGCGCCTGTCGGTGTTCGATACCGGCAACCTGCTCGGCGGCATACCGGCCGAGCAACTATTTACGCCGTTCTTCACCACCAAGAAGGGCGGCCAGGGCATCGGCCTGCTGTTCGTGCGCGAGGTGATGGGCCGCCATGGTTTTCAGTACCGGCTGGCGGCCAGCGGGGATGGGCGCACGATGTTCGAGGTAGTGGTGCCGGTGGCGCAGATTGGATTCCCGCCTGCGCGGGAATGACAGATTTACCTTCTCGGCCCCATGATTCGTCATCTCCGCGCAGGCGGGGCGGTCCGCCGATGCGGTCCAAAGGCGTGGGCGACCGTCGGATTGGTTACCGGAACATCATCCGCGCGCAGGCGGTTCGCCCATGCGGACCGATGTCAATGCGCCGCCAGGCGGGCCACCGGCTTGCGCGGGGCGGCCACCTTCGCCGGCGCAGGCGCCGCCGGCAAGCCATCGACGCGGAACACGCTGACGATACGCTCCAGGTTGGCCGCCTGCTCCTGCAAGGCTTCCGCTGCGGCAGCGGCCTCTTCCACCAGCGCGGCATTCTGCTGTGTGACGGTATCCATCTCGGTGACGGCCTGGTTGATTTGCTCGATGCCGGCGCTCTGCTCATGGCCGGCGCTGGAAATTTCCACCATGATGTCGTTGACGCGCTGCACGCTGTCCACCACGTCGTTCATGGTCTGCCCGGCCTGCTCGACGAGCTTGCTGCCGATTTCCACTTTCTCGACCGAGTTGCCGATCAGTTCCTTGATCTCGCGCGCGGCCGAGGCCGAGCGCTGCGCCAGGTTGCGCACCTCGGTGGCCACCACCGCGAAACCCCTGCCCTGCTCGCCGGCGCGCGCCGCTTCCACGGCGGCATTCAGGGCCAGGATATTGGTCTGGAACGCGATGCCGTCGATGACGCCAATGATATCGACGATCTTGCGCGAAGAATCGTTGATGGCGCCCATGGTATCGACCACCTGCGCCACCACCGAGCCGCCCTGGCGCGCCACGGTCGAGGCGGCGTCGGCCAGCACGTTGGCCTGGCGCGCATTGTCGGTATTCTGGCGCACGGCGCTGGTCAGCTCTTCCATCGACGAGGCGGTTTCCTCGAGCGCGCTGGCCTGCTGCTCGGTGCGCGACGACAGGTCCTGGTTGCCGGCCGCGATCTGGGTGGACGCAGCAGCGATGGTCTGGGTGCCGGTGCGTACCTCGGTAACGATGGCCGACAGCGCATCGCGCATCATCTTCATTGCGTGCAGCATGCTGTGGTTGTCGTCGTGGCGGGTATCGACCGCCACCGTCAGGTCGCCGGCAGCGATGCGGCCGGCGATGTCGGCCGCGTAGTCGGGCTCGCCGCCAAGCTGGCGCAGCAGGTTACGGGCGATCAGTACCGACGCTACCACGCCGATGGCGACCGCCAGCGCGCTCAGCGACAGCATCACGGTACGGGCGCGCGCATAGGCGGTGGAAGCGGCGTCGGCATCGGCATCGTTGGTAGCGCGCTGCAGCGCGGCGTATTCGGCCATGGCGTCCTGCCACTGCTGGGTAACCGGGCCCGCCTGCGTCATCAGTACTTCGGTGGCAGCGACGTCGTCGTGCGCGCGGGCCAGCTCGAACACCTTGTTGTTCAACGCGCGTGAGGCATTCTGCATCCCGGCAATGCGGTCGCGGATGGCCACGCCGGCGGCGGTGGCCGGCATCGCGGCCAACCGGTCGCGCGCCTCGTCGTAGGCCTTGCGTGCGCTGGCGACCTTGTTCATTTCGTTGGCGATGGCTGTGTCATTGTCGAGCAGCACCACCGAGCGCGATACGCGCGCAACGATGTGGACAGCTTCCGACATCCGCCCCACCAGCTCGGTTTTCACCGCATTCTCGTTGACCACGCGGTCGAGCTTGGCATGGATCGTGCTCATGTTGACCACGCCCAGTGCCGCAATCGACAGCAACAATACCAGCACCAGGCCGAATCCCAGTCCCAGCTTGGTCCCGACCTTCATATGTTTGCTTGCCATGCTCTATCTCCTGATGGATATGGTATCAAAACGATAGTTGTGATACGGAAATGAATATCGATTCTAACGCAGTCGGCAGCGTGATTCCAACTTTCCGCCCTTATATGAAAATTTTATGGAGATATAGCTAAATATTCGTTTCTTGAAACACTTCGTTATCCCGCAGCGTAATCAACCCCTATAAAATGGCTGACCCCGCCAGCTGTTTGCGGGCTTTATTTATTTGCAGTGAAAGAAGAACAATATGGCGATCAACGTGATACTGAACCTGGTGGCAGCCGCCGTGCTGCTGGGCGTGCTCTACATTCTCCAGCGGCGCAACGCGTCCTTTTCGGTGCGCGTATTCACCGGCATGGGGCTGGGCGTGGCGCTGGGCGCCGCGCTGCAGGCGATCTACGGGGTCAGCGCACCGGCACTGGCCACCACCAACGAGTACCTCGACATCGTTGGCTCCGGCTACATCAAGCTGCTGCAGATGATCATCATGCCGCTGATTATGGTGTCGATCGTGTCGGCCATCCTCAAGCTCAAGGGTCTCGATTCGCTGGGCAAGATCAGCGTGCTGACCATCGGCACGCTGATGCTCACCACGCTGGTGGCGGCCGGCATCGGCATCCTGATGGCCAAGGCGTTCAGTCTTACTGCCGTGGGCCTGACCGCGTCAGCCGCCGACGTCGCGCGCGGCGTGTACCTCGAAGGCAAGGTCGGCACGGCGCAGGCAATTTCGCTGCCGAACATGCTGCTGTCGTTTATCCCGGCCAACCCGTTCCTGGACCTGACCGGTGCGCGCAAGACGTCCACCATCGCCATCGTGATCTTTGCCGTGTTCATCGGGGTGGCAGCGAGCGGCATTCACGACAAGAAGCCTGAGCTGTTCAGCTCGTTCGATCACTTCGTCAAGGTAGCCCACGCGATCGTGATGCGCATCGTCACGCTGGTGCTGCGCCTGACGCCCTATGGTGTGTTCGCGCTGATGGCTGGCATGGTGTCCACGTCGAGCCCGACCGATATCCTGCACCTGATCGACTTCGTGCTGGCGTCGTACAGCGCGCTGCTGCTGATGTTCGTGGTGCACCTCTTGATTGTCACAGGCGCCGGCCTCAATCCGCTGCGCTTCGTGAAAAAAATCCTGCCGGTGCTGACCTTTGCCTTCACCTCGCGCAGCAGCGCAGGCGCCATCCCGATGAGCGTGCAGACCCAGACCCAGCGCTTGGGCACGTCGGAAGGCATCGCCAACTTTGCCGCCTCGATCGGCGCCACCATCGGCCAGAACGGCTGCGCCGGCATCTACCCGGCCATGCTGGCAATCATGATCGCGCCGACCGTCGGCATCGATCCGTTCACGTTCAACTTCATCGCACCGCTGCTGGCCATCATCACCATCGGTTCGGTGGGCGTGGCCGGCGTCGGCGGCGGCGCCACGTTTGCCGCGCTGATCGTGCTCTCGTCGATGAACCTGCCGGTGGCGCTGGCCGGTTTGCTGATCTCGATCGAACCGCTGATCGACATGGGCCGCACCGCGCTCAACGTCAGCGGCTCGATCACGGCCGGCACCCTGACCAGCCGGGTGATGGGCGAAACCGACATGGCCGTGTTCAACGGCGATGCCGACCTCTCGATCGACAGCGACAGCAGTGACAAGGACAACAGCAAGCGCGCCTGATCGAAAAAACAGGGAACGCGCCCGCGTGGCGCTGGTCTAAATTTTCCTCTTGCTTTTTTTGAAAGGAAAAAATCATGACTTCCCTGCATACCTTGGGCAAAATTGCGCTCGGCGTGGCACTGGGCGCAGCCTTCCTCGCCGGCTGCGATCGCCGCCCGGCCGACCAGCCGGCCAGCCCCTCGGCTTCGCCCGAATCGGCCACTCCCAGCCCCTCCTCCCCCGGCAGCACCACCCCCGGCGCTACCGGCTCGGGCAGTGGCGGCACCGGCACAGGCAGCTCCGGCACCACGCCGGGCAGCGGCAGCAGTAGCGGCTCGGGCACCAGCGGCGCCGATACCAGCGGCTCGGGCAATGCCGGTTCGGGCTCGGGCACTTCCGGCACCGGTAGCGGCGCAGCCGGCAGCGGTACCAGCAGCGGGTCCGGGTCCGGGTCTGGAGCGGCGGGTACCAACAGCGGCGGCAGCGGCAGCGGTACCACGGGCTCAGGCACTTCCGGCTCACCTCCCACCAGCGGCCAATAACGCCAAAAGGGCCCCGCAGGGCCCTCTGGTGCTACACCGTCAGGAACGGCTTAGAACTTGTAGTTGTACGACAGGCCCAGCAAGGAGATGTGGGTCTGCGCTACGCCACGGGTGGTTTCGCCGTTGCCGGTGCAAGTGCGCGACAAGGTGTTGCACAGGTTGGTGTAGTTCAGCGGCGCATCCTTGAAGTCGAGGTAGCTGTACGCGACGTCGATCGACGAGCGGTCGTTCAGCTTCCACTTGGCGCCCAGCGAATATTGCACGCGGTCGCTGTCCGGCAGCGCTGGATGGCGCAGTTCGGCGCTGACCACCGGCGATTCGTCGTGGGCGATACCGGCGCGCAGGGTCAGGCTGTCGCTGTAGGCGTAGCTGGTGCCCAGCGACAGGCGCACCGTGTTCTTCCATTGCTGGCGAATCACTTCGGCGCCTTCGGGCGTGCCCGGGAATTCGATCAGCAGGTCGCCCATGCGGTTGTGGCGCGACCAGGTGATGTCGGCCATACCGGCCCATTTCGAATCGAACTGGTGGAAGATATTGCCGGAAATGGTTTCCGGCGTGCGCAGCTTGACCAGCGCGGCCGAATTGACACGGTGCGACGCAGTCTTGAGCGCGGCGTTGACGACCGGATCGGTGGTCGAGTTCGAGAACTCCCATACCGTGCTGCCCTTGAGCTTGTGGGCAATCGACGAACGGTACGACAGGCCGAAGCGGGTGCTTTCATCGACCGTGAACATGTAGCCGAGATTGAAGCCGTAACCCCAGTCCTTGACGCTGTTCGAGCCATGGCCGTCGCCAGCTGTCGCCAGCAGGGCCGGGTTGCCGCCGGCGGCAACGATGCCTGCCAGCAGTGCCTGGCGCTGCGCCGCGTTGGCTGGCGACTGCAGCTGGGCAATGGTGCCGCGCACATCGACGCCCTGGCCCAGCTCGGCCTTCATGAACTCGGCCGACACGCCGAAGCCGAACGCATGGCGCTCGTTGACCTTGAACGACATCGACGGATTGATGGTGACCGACTTGAGCATCACGTCGGTCAGCGCGTAGCGGCCGGCCCAGGTGTCGCCGTAGTCGAGCTTGGAGCCGTAAGGCACGAACAGGCCGATACCGGCGGTCCACTGGTCGTTGATTTTCTTGCTGGCGTAAATCGATGGCGCGGTTTTCACCGATGGCACGTAGTCGGACGGGTTGCCGCCGCCGGTCGGGCTACCAACGAAGCGGGTCGAGCCGGTGTCGTTGTAGGTCGAATGCGGCACCACGAAGGTGGCGCCGGCACTGATCTGCGTGCCTTCCAGGCGCGACAGGCCGGCCGGGTTATAGAAAATGGTCGATGGATCGTTGGCTTCGGCGCCGCTGGCGTCCGCCGTGCCTTGCGCCGACACGCTTTGCGAACCGAAGCGATAGCCCGAAGCATGGGCGTTGAACGACAGTGCGCCGACGGCGGCGGCAATGACCAGGGGAAGAATCTTACGTTGCATGGTGTCGTCTCTTTATATTGTAGGGTTGTCATGTTCCCGCGCCGCGCCGACCGGCTGGGCGTTGCGGTGCTGGAAGGCCAGCAGCTTACCTGAGAGGAGTCCGCGCACGAAAGTCAAGTTACTAGAGGAAAACCCCTAATATTTCACTTGAAACCGAGCGCCCGCTCTGCACTGAGAATGTCGAAAAGGGGCCGAAGCCCCTTTTGAAAACAACAACTTATGATGCGGCGCCCGATCCTACGCCACCTTCTTGGTGTAATCGCCGCGGTCGTCAGGTGGCGCCTTGCGGGTGCCGTCGGTCAGCATCCGCACCGCCATCATGATCATGCGATAGACGAAGCGCACCAGCACCAGGAACAGCACGATCTCGACAAACGTGATCAGCACCGCCAGCGGCAGGCCGAAGCCGCCGGCGCGCGCGCCCCAGTACGCCATGCGGCGCTGGAACTTGATGGCTAGGTTTTCGCGCTTGATCTCGATGCTGTCGTAGAACGTCGGCACCATCAGCAAGGTCAGCAGCGTGGACGTGATGGTGCCGCCGATGATGGCCACCGCCATCGGACGGTAGAACTCGCCACCTTCACCGAGCGCCAGCGCCACCGGCAACATGCCGGCGATCAGCGCGAACGTGGTCATCAGGATCGGTCGCAGGCGCATGCGGCCCGCGTACATCAGCGCGTCTTCGCGGCTGTGGCCCTCTTCCTCGCGGGTGCGGGCCGCTTCCAGCAGCAGGATGGCGTTCTTGGCGACCAGGCCCATCAGCATGATCACCCCGATCAGGCTCATCAGGTTGAGGGTGCTGCCGGTCACCAGCAGGCCCACCACCACGCCGATCAGCGACAGCGGCAGCGACAACATCACGCCGATCGGCGCCATGAAGGAACCGAACTGCATCACCAGGATCAGATACATCAGGCCCACGCCGGCCAGCAGCGCAATGCCCATGGCGCCAAACACTTCCTGCATGTCCTTGCCGGCGCCGCCCAGCGACAGGCCGTAGCCGGGCGGGAAGTCGATCGACTCGGCCAGCGCCTTGGCGGCGTTGGTCACTTCGCCGTCCGAGCGGCCCTGGGCATTGGCGGTGACGGTGATCACGCGCTTGCCGTCCTTGTGCTTGATGGTCGATGGTCCTTTACCCATGGTGACGGCAGCGATCTGGTCGAGCGGCACCATCTGGTTGGTGCCCACCACGGCAATCGGCAGGCGTTCGATGTTTTCCGCGCTGGCGCGGTCTTCCGGCGCCAGGCGCACCGCCACGTCGCGCGATTCACCGGTCGGGTCCACCCAGTCGCCCACTTCGATGCCGGCAAACGCCACCCGCAGCGCTTGCGCCGCGTCGCCGGCAGCGATGCCCATCGAGTTGGCCAAGCCACGGTTGAGCACGATTTGCAGCTCGTCCTTCGGATCCTGCTCGGACAGCGTGACATCGACCGCACCGGGCACCTTGCGCAGGCGTTCCATGTAATCGGTGGTAATTTCCATCAGCTTGCGCGAATCGGCGCCGGTGAACTGGATCTGCACCGGCTTGCCGCCGCCGTTGGCCAGGTCGTCCTGCACCGTGTATTCGGCACCGACCAGGCCGGCCAGTTTTTCACGCAGCTCCTTGGCCACCTCGGCCGAGGAACGGTTACGCTCGTTTTTCTTGCCCAGGTCCACGTAGATCTTGCCGCCGGCCACATTCACATAAGCATTGGTCTGCTTGACTTCCTTGATGGTAAAGGCGATGTCGGCAGCGTTCTGCAATTTCAGGCGCGAATATTCGAGGCTGGACGACGACGGCGTGCGCACATCGACGGCAATGGTGCCGAAGTCGGACGCCGGCAGGAAGCTGCTGCCGCCCTTCCACATCTGCAAGCCGATCGCAGCCACGAACGTGAGCACCGCGATGATGCCCATGGTGCGGCGGTGGCGCAATGCCCAGGCGATCACGCGGCCGTAGCGGTCAGCCTGGTGGTCGAACCAGATATTAAAACGTTCCAGCACGCGGCTGATACCGGTGCGCGGCTTGGTATGGTGGTCCGGCGGGTCGCCCCAGAAGGCCGACAGCATCGGGTCGAGCGTGAACGAGATCAGCAGCGACACGGCCACCGAGCAGGTCACCGTCAGCGCGAACGGCCGGAACCACTCGCCGGTAATGCCGGGCATGAAGGCAACCGGGATGAACACGGCCATGATCGAGAACGTGGTGGCAGCCACCGCCATGCCGATTTCCGCCGTGCCCTTGAGCGCAGCCGTGCGGCGGTCCGCGCCCATCTGCATGTGGCGCACGATGTTTTCCCGCACCACGATGGCGTCATCGATCAGCACGCCGATTGCCAGCGACAGGCCCAGCAAGGTCATGAAGTTGAGCGTGAAACCGCACAGCCACACGCCGATAAAGGCGGCCAGCACCGAGGTGGGCAGCGACAGCGCCGTGATCAGGGTGGAGCGCCACGAGTTGAGAAACGCGTACACCACGAAAATGGTCAGCCCGGCGCCGAACACCAGCGCCTCGATCACGTTGTTCAGGCTCGATTCGGCGTCTTCGCCGCCGTCCTGGGTAATTTCAAGCGCGGTGCCCTGCGGCAGTTCCTTGTTGATCTCGGCCGTGAGCTTGCGCACCGCGTGCGCCACCGAGACGGTGGACGCGTCGCGCGAACGCGAAATCGAGATACCGACGTTGGGCTTGCCCGAGCGGACGCTGAGCGAGCTCATTTCGGCAAAGCCGTCTTCGATGGTGGCCACTTGCGACAGGCGCACCAGGTCGTCGCCGTTACGCTTGATCACCACTTGCTGGAAGTCTTCGGGACGCTCGATGCGGCCCACCAGGCGGATGCTTTTTTCGTCCAGCTCGCCGCGCACCTTGCCGACCGGCGCATTGGTGTTCTGGTTGCGCAGCGCGTTGACCACGTCGCCCACCGACACATTGTATTCACGTAGCTTTTCCGCCTTGAGCAGCACGGAGAGCTCGCGCTTGAGCGAACCGTCGATATTGACCGAGGACACGCCGTCGATGCCGCGGAAGCGGTCGGCCAGCTTGTCTTCGGCCAGGCGCGAAATGGCCGAATGGGTTTGCGCGGTCGATGACAGCGCCAGCTGCATCACCGGCTGGGCCGACGTGTCGATCCGTTGCAGGATCGGTTCGCGCATCTCGATCGGCAGCTTGTAGCGCACCGAAGCGATGGCGTTGCGGATCTCGTCCGACGCCTCGATCAGGTTCTTGCTGAAACCAAACTTGACCTGGATGCGCGCCGTGCCTTCCGACGCGGTCGAATTGGTTTCGGTCACGCCGGTAATCGACTGGAACGATTTTTCCAGGCGGTTGATGATCTCGCGCTCGACCGTCTCGGGCGAGGCGCCCGGGTACGGAATGCTGACGATGATGAACGGGATTTCCACGTCCGGGTTCTGGTTGACCCGCAATTTGCTCAGGGCCATCAGGCCCAGGCACATCATGGCCACGATCAGCACGATCGTGGCTACCGGCTTCTTGACACTGAAATTCGATAAGAACATGGCTGTTTATTCCTTCTTGTCTGCCACGGTGGCGGCTGGCGCCGAAGCGACGGCCTGGGCCGGTTTGACCACTCTCGGGGCAATGAACGCCACCTTCAGGCCATCCTTGAAGTTCGAGCCGGGCACGCGCATGATGGTGTCGCCGGCAGCCAGGCCCGACAGCACCTGCCAGTTGCCGGTGCGCTCGTCGCGGGTGCCGATGCCCAGCATCGCCTTGCTCATCACGCCGTTTTTTACGCGCCACACATAATTGATGTCGCCAGCCTGCACCAGCGACGACTGCGGCACCGTCAGCGCGGCACTGGTTTGCGATTCCACCCGCCCTTCCGCGTACAGGCCGGCCACGCGCGGCTGCGATGGCCCGGCAAACGACACCAGTACTTCCACTTGGCGGGTGACCGCATTGGCGGCCGGATCGACGCGCTTGACGGTGCCGGCAAAATTCTGGCCCGGGTAGCCGTTGACGCGGAACAGCACCGGCTGGCCCACCTTGACCACGCCGATCTTGTCGGCCGACACCGTGCCTTCGAAGCGCATGCTGGCCGGATCGATCACCTTGACCAGTTCCTTGCCCACCTGGGCGGTGTCGCCGCTGGAGACCTTGCGTTCGCTGACGATGCCGTCGAACGGCGCGCGCACCACGGTGCGGCCCAGTTGCTGGCGCGCGGTCACCAGGCGCGACTTGGCGGCAGCCAGTTCGCTCTGGGCGGTGTTGCGGCGCAGCTCCATGTCTTCCAGCGCCTGCGACGACACCATGCCCGACGAGCGCAAGGTGGTCTGGCGCTCGAGCATGCGCTGGGTCTGGTCCAGCGATTGCTGCGACGCGCGCGCAGCCTCCTCGGCCGAATTGACGTTGTCGCGGATCGAGGTTTCATCGAGGCGCAGGATCACGTCACCTTTTTTGACCGGTTCGCCATTTTCCTTGAGCACTTGCAGCACGATGGCGCTCACTTCGGCGCGCAGGTCGGCGCGGCGCTCGGGCTGGATCGAACCGGTGATGACCGGGCCCGATGCCAGGCCGCTCGACTGTACCACCAGCGTATCTTCGCTTGCAACCTGCAAGGTAATGTTCGCAGCCTTGGCGGCCGCATCTTTCTTCTTGGCCTCCTCGTCTGACTTGTTACACCCCGCCAAGGCTGTAGCGACGGCGATAGCGAGCAGGGTTTTGCGCAACATAAATGAATCTCCGGATGATGGACAAGTAGTAATGAATAGTAATTAGAATTTTGGGCAGACTACAGCGCGCAGAGTATCCCCGACTGACCGTGAGCGGTCAATGCGCCTGCGACAGACGGCAGAATCTGTGGCTGAATTGCGAAATTGGGGGATGAGCGGGAATTTTGGCGGATAGCCAGCAGCAGCCGGCAACCGGGTATGACGGGTTCCGCCCCTGGACGAAGGCCGAACCCGCTAGGCACTACCGGGGATCAGCGGCCGAAGAAGTGGTTGATCACGTGGGCGATGGCGATGCCGGTGCACAGGCCACCGGCAATTTCGACCAGGGTGTGGCCCATGCGCTCGCGCAGCCACTTGTGCCCGCCATCCTTGCCGGCCAGGCGGTTAATGGCAGCGGCCTGCTTGCCCACGTGCTGGCGCAGGCTGTTGGCATCGATGATGACGATGAAGCACAGTGTGACCGCCACGCCGAAGGCCGGGTGGCCGATGCCCTCGCGCAGCGCGATCAGGGTGGCCATGCTGGAGACGACCGCGCTGTGGTTGCTGGGAAAGCCGCCGTTACCCACCAGGTTGAACGCCCACTGGCGCGCCTTGGCGCTGTTGATCAGGAACTTGATCGGGCCCACGGTGATCCAGGTAATGAGGGGAGTGACGAGATACGCGATATCCATCCGATAATCCTTTGAATTGTTGTGGCGTAAATTTTTGTGGCGCAATTATCGCAGAACCACACACAGCGGCCCAGCAATGATGCCTGTCCGTCTACAACTGGGCTAGAATTGCTTCATCCCTAAACTTCCAAGAAGAACAATATGCGGCACTTTGGTGTTTCCTTCGCAGTCACCTTCATCCTCATGGGCCTGGCCGGCTGGTGGGGTTTCAATCACGGCGGCAGCGCCGGCATGCTCTCGGCGCTGTGGATTTGCGCCGTGCTGGGCGTGATGGAAGTCTCGCTGTCGTTCGACAACGCGGTGGTCAACGCGTCCGTGCTGCGCCACTGGAACGAGTTCTGGCGCAAGCTGTTCCTCACGGTCGGCATCCTGGTGGCCGTGTTCGGCATGCGGCTGGTGTTCCCGCTGCTGATCGTCTCGGTCGCCACCGGCCTGGGGCTGTTCGACGTCTGGACCATGGCGACCACCACCCCCGACGAATATTCGCGCCACCTGACCGAGGCCCACGCCCAGGTCGCCGCCTTCGGTGGCGCCTTCCTGCTGCTGGTCTTCCTCAACTTCCTGTTCGACGAGGAAAAGGAACACCACTGGCTGGGCTGGATCGAAGAAAAACTCGGTGCGATCGGTACCGGCGGCCTGGCCGTGCTGCTCACCCTGGCTGCGGTGTTCGGCTGCATGACGATGGTGCCGGAGAAAGACAAGCTGAGCGTGCTGACCGCCGGCGTGGTCGGCGTGGTGGTGTACCTGGCGGTATCGTGGCTGTCCGACCTGCTGGAACAGGACGAGCCGACCGATGCCGAAGATGGCGATACCACCGAATCCGGTGTCGGCAGCAATGGCCGTACCACCGGCGTCGGCGCCGTGGTCGGCACGGTGGCGCGCGGCAGTATCGGCGGCTTCCTGTACCTGGAAGTGCTGGACGCATCGTTCAGCTTTGACGGCGTGATCGGCGCCTTTGCCATCACCAAGGACGTGGTGATCATCATGCTGGGCCTGGCTATCGGCGCCATGTTCGTGCGTTCGCTGACGGTATTCCTGGTGCACAAGGGCACGCTGGACGAGTATGTTTACCTGGAACACGGCGCCCACTACGCCATCGGCATCCTGGCGCTGATCATGCTCACCAGCGTGAAATACCATATTCCCGAGTGGTTTACCGGCTTGTCGGGCGTGGCATTCATCCTGATCTCGCTGTGGTCATCAATCCGTTATAAACGGCAGCACGCTGCGTGATAAGATTCCCAATCTTGCTTAACTTGACTGCCCATCCATGAAATCGAAACGCGTGTTGCTGTACTTTATCGGCCTGGTGATCGTCGCCATGCTGGCTTTTGCCGCCTATACCTGGACCATGCTCAATGTGTCCTACTCGGACGGTGAACGGGCCGGCTACCTGCAAAAGTTCTCGCGCGTGGGCTGGTTCTGCAAGACCTGGGAGGGAGAAATCCTGCTGACGTCGATGCCAGGCGCGATTCCGGAGAAATTCTTCTTCAGCACGCGTGAAGAAGCGGTGGCCAAGGAGTTGTCGGCTGCGATCGGCAAGCGCGTGGTGCTCGGCTATGCCCAGCACCGGGGCGTGCCGACGCAGTGTTTCGGCGAGAGTGAATATTTTGTGACGAAAGTGACGGTACAGCCGTAACAACCGTAACAACCGTAACGTTACCCACCTGGATTCCCGCGCACGCGGGAATCCGGCTTGCTTACCGCGCCCGCCACACCGGCTGCACCATCCGCGCTTCCTTGCGGGCACGGGCAGCATCGAGCGTCTCCACCACTCCCCCCTCGGTCACGGTCAGCTTGGCCAGCACCTTCTGCGCGGCGCCGTAACGACGCGTTTCCAGTTCCACCATCTGCTGCTTGGCAGCCGTCATCGCGGCCGTGGTGTCGGCCACCTTGCGCTGCATCTCGGCGTGGGCCTTGGCGGCCTGCAGCAAGGCTTGCTGCGCCACCAGCTTGTCCGATACGGCCGCCAGCGCGGCCAGTTCCAGCTGCTCGCGCTCGCGCACGGCGGCCAGCTGCGCTTCCTCGGCCTCGGCGCGCTGGCGCGCTGCTGCCAGTTGCGCCTCTTCTGCTTCGGCGCGCTGGCGCGCTGCGTCGGCCACGGCCTGCTCCGCTTCCAGGCGGCCGGCAATCGCCTGCGACGCCTTCACTTCCGCCGCATTGGTGATGCGCTGCTGCGTGAGTTTCTGGTTGATCAGCGCCAGCGACTCGCGCTCGGCTGCCACGAACGCCTGCTCCGCTGCCAGGAGGGCCTCGGCGGCGGCGGCCTTTTCCTGCTCCACTTTGGCGCGCTCGGCGTGCACCACGCCCAGTTCCACGGCCAGGCGCGCCTGCGCTTCCAGCGCGCGGGCGGCAACGGCCTTCTGATCGGCTTCCAGCGATACTTGCGCGGCCAGCTGGCGCGCCGCTTCCGCTTCGGCGTCAGCAACGGCGGCCAGGCGCTGCTCGGCAGCCTGCTGCGCGCGCAATGCCTCGGTTTGCTGCTGTTCGGCGGCGGTGCGCTGGCGCGCGGCTTCCTGCGCGCCCTGCTCGGCCGCCAGCTTGGCGCGCAGCGCGGTCAAGGCCTGCTGTTCGTCGGCGGCGCGTTGTTGTTCGGCTTGCAGCGCGGCTTGCGCCTGGGCGGCGCGTTGCCGGGCCAGCTCGCTGGCTTCGGCCAGGGCGTCGGCATGCAGCGCCAGCGTGGCTGCTTCCTGTTCTTCGGCCTGGTTCTGGCTGGCGGCCAGTTCAGCGGCGGTGCGCGCCAGCGCGGCGCGTTCGTCGGCCAGGACGGCAGCGCGCTGGTGTTCCTCGGCTTGCACGCGGGCCGCTTCGGCAGCGGCGAGATCGCTGGCCTGGCGCAGCTTGGCTTCATCGAGCGCACGCGCTTCGGCTTCGACGCGGGCGTGGGTATCGAGTTCCGCTTCCTGTTCGGCCTGCACCCGGGCCAGCGCCACGGCGCGCAGCTGGTTGTCGGCTTCGATGCGCGCTTCGGTGGCAGCCATGATGCGGGCGTCCGCTTCGCGGCGGGCCTGGGCGCTGGCGGCGGCCACCATCTCCAGGCGCTCGCGGTTGAGCGCGGCGTCGCGGATTTCCTTTTCGGTTTGCAGGCGCAGGTGCAGCGACTGGGCGGCGCTGCGATCGGATTCGGCCTTGGCCAGGGCGATCTGCTCGCGTTCCTGCTCCAGGTGGGCCAGCGCGCGTGCTTCTTCCAGCGCCCGCACTTCAGCGGCGGCGCGGTTGAAGGCCGATTCCAGCGCGATCTTGTCCGCGCGTTCGCGCTGCACGGTCAGGTCCAGCGCTTCGGATTCCGCTTCGGCCAGCATCTGCGCGGTCTGGCGCGCCGAGTGGGCGTGGCGTTCGCGTTCGCGCGCCAGGGTGGCCATGCGGGCGTCGGCGCTGGCGATGCCCACGACTTGATCCTTGGCCGCTTGCACGGCAGCCACGCGTTCGACCGCTTGCAGGCGCGCTTGTTCGGTTTCCACTTCCAGTTCGTCGGCGGCGCGCGCGGCCTGTGCGGCCAGCTCCGATTCGACGGCGATCTGCTCGGAGGCGCGCTTGCGGCTTTCGTTTTCGGCGCGGGCGCGCTGTTCGGCGGCCTGGCGGATCAGGTTGTCCGCTTCCACGCGGGCGCGCAGTTCGGCGGTTTCCTGTTTAACGGCGTCGAGCCGGGCCACGCTGGCCTGGGCGGCAGCGCGCAGCGATTCGAGGCGCTCGCGGTTGGCGGCAATCGCGTCTTCCGACGCCTGCGCATTTTGCTGGGCGGCGGCAGCGGCGGCGGCATCCATGGCGGCGCGGTCCTCGGCCAGCGCGCGGGCGCGCGACTCGGCGTGGGCACGGTTTTCGGCGGCGCAGGCGGCTTTCGCTTCCGCTTCCACGCGGGCGATGGCCTCCTGGATCGCCTTCATTTCCATGGCGGCACGCGGGGCGTTGACAGCGGGCGCCGGTTCGCGGGTGTCGATCACATCGTCGTGCAGGGAAATCTTGGGCAGCGTGTCGGACAGGGACGTGAAGGTGGCGCTGTCGTGTTCAACGGTATCGCTGGGGGCCAATTGTGCTTGCATGAGAGTTCTCGCTGACGGTATGTCCCGATCGACACCGGGACTTCTGAACAGTCATTATCGAGCAGCGCGATGGCCCGCCGAATGGCAAGCAGAGCGGGAAAAGCCCGCTATTTCCCTATTTAGACTGGCAGCGGCGGTTCATCCATCAATGCCACCTGCTCGCGCAGTTCGAGGATGCGGTCCTGCCAGTACTGCTGGGTGTTAAACCATGGGAAGGCCACCGGGAAGGCGGGGTCGTCCCAGCGGCGGGCCAGCCAGGCCGAGTAGTGGATCAGGCGCAGGGTGCGCAATGCTTCGACCAGGTGCAGCTGGCGCGGGTTGAATTCGCAGAAGTCCTCGTAGCCGGCCAGGATGTCGCTCATCTGGCGCACCTGCTCGGCGCGGCTGCCGGACAACATCATCCACAGGTCCTGGATGGCCGGGCCCATGCGGCTGTCGTCGAAATCGACGAAGTGGGGGCCGGCATCGGTCCATAAAACGTTGCCGCCATGGCAATCGCCGTGCAGGCGCAGTTGCGGCAAATCCCCTGCCCGGTCGTAGCTGCGCCGCACGCCATCGAGTGCCTGCTGCGAAATGCTGGCGTAGGCGTCGGCCAGGTCGGCCGGAATGAACCGGTTGGTTTGCAGGAACTCGCACGGCTCGGTGCCGAAGGTGGCGATGTCGAGCGCCGGGCGGTGTGCATAGGGCTTGATGGCGCCGACCGCGTGGATGCGGGCGATGAAGCGACCCGTCCATTCGAGCACGTCCGGGGCGTCGAGCTCGGGCGCGCGGCCGCCGTGGCGGGCGAATACGGCAAAGCGGAAACCGTTGAAGTGGTGCAGCGTGGTGCCCTGGACGGCGAGCGCCGGCACCACCGGAATTTCGCGCGCGGCCAGTTCTTCGGTAAAACCGTGCTCTTCGAGGATGGCGGCATCGCTCCAGCGCCCGGGGCGGTAGAACTTGGCCACCAGCGGCTTGCCGTCGTCGATGCCCACCTGGTACACGCGGTTTTCATAGCTGTTGAGCGCCAGCAGGCGGCCGTCGCCGCGCAGGCCGATGCTTTCCAGCGCATCGAGCACGCACGAAGGGTCGAGGGCGGCGTAGGGGTGCGGCGCTGCGGCGGCGGTTGCCGGGCGGTCGGCGTCGATCGGGTCGGCCATGGCGGCCAGCAGGGCTGCGGCGCGCGCATCGGCGGCAGCGTCAGCTGCCGCTTCGTCATCGTCGTTGTAATCTGGGGTTTGTTGGCTCATGGCGTCATTGTACGTGGCGCGGCGTGTATACTGTCGCCTTCCAAGTAAAAGCACCAGAAAGATTAAAAATGCAACTCGACCAGCCCCTGAGCGACAAAGAATTCGACGAACTGGATAGCTTCCTGTTGTCCGACCGCAGCCCTGAAGATGCGATGACGATGGACATCCTGCACGGCTACCTGACGGCAATCGCCATCGGCCCGGAAACCGTGATGCCGGCCGAATGGCTGAAAAAAGTCTGGGGCAAGGAAGAGACCGACATTCCGACCTTCAAGCACGCCAAGGAAGAGGAACGCATCCTCGGGCTGATCATGCGCTTCATGAACGAAGTGCTGGTGACGTTCGAGGTGGCGCCGAAAGAATTCGAAGCGCTGTTCGTCGAGCACGAGCACGAAGGCCAGACCCTGATCGACGCCGAAGCGTGGTGCTGGGGCTTCTGGGAAGGCATGGACTTGCGCCCCGGTTCGTGGGACGCCATCTTCACCGAGTTGCCGGAACTGATGAAACCGATCTACCTGCTGGGCGCGGACGAGATCGAGGAAGACGAACTGGCACTGGTGGAAGACCCGGTCAAGGCCCATAAACTGGCGCTGGAACTGGAAGCGAACCTGCCGGCCATCCACAAGTTTTGGGTGCCACGTCGTAAGGCCGCCGTGGAAACCGTCAAGCGCGACGAACCGAAAGTGGGCCGCAACGACGAATGCCCTTGCGGCAGCGGCAAGAAGTACAAGAAATGCCACGGTAACGACGGCGCGGCTGAATAAGCCACTCCGTTCGGTTGGGGCGCTGCCTCATCCGTTCCAGTAAAATGGGCATCTTAACCAGGATGCCCATGTTCTCCCTGCCGTTCAAACTCCCCTCCACGGCCACTGCGCCGTTCTGTCCGTCCGAAGTTGCCGGTACCGTTGCGGTCACGGCGGGCGATCCCTATTGGAAAAAAGTCCTGCGCTTTGCCGGTCCCGGCCTGCTGGTCTCGGTCGGCTACATGGACCCGGGTAACTGGGCCACGGCGATCCAGGGCGGTTCGCAGTTCGGCTACCAGTTGCTGTACGTGGTGGTGCTGTCGAGCCTGGCCGCCATCGTGCTGCAATGCCTGAGCATGCGCCTGGGCATCGTCACCGGCAAGGATCTGGCCGTACATTGCCGCGAGCAGTACAAGCCGCCGGTCGCCAAAACCCTGTGGGGCTTTGCCGAGATCTCGATCATCGCCTGCGACCTGGCCGAGGTGCTGGGGTGTGCGCTGGCGTTCAAGCTGCTCCTTGGCGTATCGCTGCCGGTGGGCGTGGCGCTGACCGCGCTCGACACCCTGATCATTTTGGGCCTCAAAGGCAAGGGCTTCCGCCAGATCGAGGCGATTGTGCTGGGATTGATCCTGACCGTGGCCGTGTGCCTGGTGGCCGAGCTCATTTTCGTCAAGCCCGACTGGCAGGCCGTGGCCGCCGGCCTGGTGCCGTCGATGGAGACGCTGTCGCAGCGCGAGCCGCTGTATCTCGCCATCGGCATCCTCGGCGCGACGGTAATGCCGCACAACCTGTACCTGCATTCTTCGGTGGTGCAAACCCGGGTGGTGTTGCCCACGCCGGGCGCGAAACAGGAAGCCATCGGCCTGTCGCGCATCGATACCATCATTTCGCTGCTGCTGGCGTTGCTGATCAATGGCGCCATCCTGGTGGTGGCCGCTGCAGCCTTTTACGAACCCGGTAACACGCGCGTGCTGGACATCGACGACGCTTACCAGTTGCTCGCGCCCGTGGCCGGCACCGCGCTCGCTGCCATCCTGTTCGGCCTGGCGCTGCTCGCTTCCGGTCAAAGTTCCACCTTTACCGGGACGATCGCCGGCCAGGTGATCATGGAAGGTTTTCTGAAAATGAAGATCCCGTGCTGGCAGCGTCGCTTGCTCACGCGCGGTCTGGCGCTGATCCCTGCCATGATCGGCGTGCTGACGCTGGGCGAACACTCGGTGGGCAAGCTGCTGGTGCTGAGCCAGGTGGTCCTGAGCCTGCAACTGCCGTTCGCCATGTACCCACTGATCAGCCTGACCTCGCAACGCCGCATCATGGGCGACTTCGTCAACGCCTGGTGGACCACCGCGCTGGCGTGGCTGCTGTTCGTGGTGATTTCGGCGGCGAATGTGTGGCTGGTGTGGCAGGCGGTGGCGGGGTGATGGCTTTTAACTTACCCAGTCTTCGTAAGACAGGTCAGGAACGCGGCTAAATTCGCGCACGTTGTTCGTGACCACCACGCAACCTGAAGCGATAGCGTGACCAGCTATAGCAGTGTCATTGCCACCAATGACCGACCCGGATTTGGTCAGGCGGTCCTTCACCGCTACCGTGGCATCAACGGCGGCTTGCCCCCACGGCAGTACCTCATCCAGGCGCTTCAAGAACTCATCCACCAGCGCCTTGTGTTTAGGTGAAGCCTTCTTGCCGATTTGTCCATAGCGCATTTCGGCATAGGTAATCGCAGAAATGACGATCCGATTGTTCTTCCTGACTTCCTCGGTTAATCGCTGCAAAACAGACACCGGGTGCTCGCGCATGATGAACGAGCAAATGCAGGTGTCGAGCATATACGTGTTCACAACTTGAACCTGCCTTCGTCGTCGATCACGTTTTGCCGTTCTTGCAGAAAATCTGCATCAGCCGTGGGCAACTGAGCCAGCGAAGTCCAACTGGGGCGGACAGGGCGTAGCGTGATGGTGTCACCGTTACGGGTAATTTCCAGTTCACCGACACCCTCGTAAGACATATCAGCGGGTAAATGGATTGCCTGATTCTTGCCGTTCTTGACAATGGACACAGTACGCATGAAGGCCTCCGCGATATATAACCGACATATGACTAACCTATGCAATTTAGCAGCCATTGACAGGACATGCAATATCCGCTCTAGTCTCGTGCTCTAGCCGCCAACACATACCCCGCCACATCCTCCAGCGTCGGCGCCAGCCAGCGCAGTGGGGCGGCGACCGAGGCGATCAGGGTGGTGTGGCTGACGCGGTCGTAATACAGTTCCCTGACCGGCACCTGCTGCGCGCGCAGCGCCTGGGCCAGGTGGCCGGTGTTGCGTTGCGGATCGACCAGGCTGTCGCTGCGGGCGGCGATCAGCAGCGCCGGTGGCGACTGTTTCGACACGTAGCGTATTGGCTGCGAATCGGCTGGCGTGTCGGGGAAGTGGAATACCGGGCGCGTGGTGGGGTTTTCGACCGGCAGGAAATCGTAGGGGCCGGCCAGGCCGATCCAGCCGCGCAGGTCGGCCGGGGTCATGTCTTGCGCGGCCAACCAGCGCGGATCGAGCGCCACCATGGCGGCGTTGTAGGCGCCGGCGCTGTGGCCCATCACGAACAGCCGCTGTGGATCGCCGCCATACTGCGCCGCGTGGCGCTTGGCCCAGGCCACTGCCTGCGCCGCGTCGTTCAAAAAATCGGGGTAACGCACTTGCGGGTACAGGCGGTAATCGGCCACCACGGTAACGATGCCGTGCGCGGCCAGCGAACGGCCGATGAATGCATAGTCGGCGCGCTCGCCGGACACCCAGTTGCCGCCATAGAAGAACACCACGACCGGCGCCGTGCCGTGCGCGATCAGGGGCCGGTACACATCGAGTTTCTGGCGCGGGTTGTCGCCGTAGGCCAGGCTCTCGGTGCGCTCCGACGCGCTCGCTGGCGTCAGCGCGTTGAGGGTGCCCAGCGGCGAACAGGCAGCCACGCTCAGCGCCAGCAGTACGGGCACCAGCGTGATGACGACAGTACGGGAGAGGCGGGGCATGATCTGGCGGTATTGGTTGCAATAACCCCTACTCTACCGTGCGCCCGTACCCGGCACAGTGCGCCGATGCACGGAATTACTTGCCTGCCGGGTCGATGACGGTGGCCGTGTAATCGCGCAGCGGATAGCCGCCGGGGATACCACGGCACAATTGCCCGGACGAGGCCTCGATCAGCTGGAAGCCGGTGGCCGTCCAGGCCCACGTGGCCGCGACGTTGCAGTCGCCGATGCCGCGTCCCTTGCCAAAGCTCTTCAGCTGGTTGTTGTCGAAGCCGGGATTCATCAAGTACGCGTCACGACGGCCATTGGCGTCCGGCAGCTTGACCGGTTTTGGCGCATACGGCGCCTTGTCGCTGGCGGTCCACAGCTCGAAACTGGACTGGTAGGCGCCGCGTCCGCATTCGAGCACCAGCAGCACCTGGCTGGCCGACAGGCGGTGGAGTTCGTTCTGGCGCTCGCCGTCCGCAATGTCGACCGGGCTTTCGCAGCCGCCGTGCTTGAGGGTCTTGACGATCAAGGGCAGCAGCCTGGCGTCATCCTTGCGGGTGGCAACTGCTGGCAGTTGTTTCACTTGCGGGGCCGGCAACGGCGGCAGCACGGCGCTGGCTGGCTTGGCGCCCGGCATGGCCAGCGCGGTGGGCGTACCCACCCTGCCCTGCACGTCGTCGAGCTTGAGCAGCGCGGCCTTGAGGCCGGCCAGCGACAGGGTCCAGCTGCGCTTGCCAGCGCTGACCTTGGCCGATTCGGCATTGAGCAGCAGCGGCAGCAGCCTGGCCACCTGCTCGGGCGTGAGCTCCACGTCGGCGCGCAGGCCGCGCACCGTGGTCTGGCCGACCTGCACGGTCAAGGGCCCGAGCTTGGCGTCATCGTCGGTATAGGGAGAGAGCTTGAGCGACACGGGCGCCGTGGCGCCGGCATCGCGCGCCAGCGCCAGCACCACCGGTTCGGCCGCGTCTTCCTTCTGGTAACCGGCCGCCTCGCAGCGGCGCGTGTTATCGCACGCCACTTCCCAGTCCTTGAACGTGAAGTGGCCCGCGCTGGCGCTGGCATGGGCGGCGCCGCAAACGAGCGCCAGCGCCAGGGCCGGTGCGTAGCATGGGTTGATCATCACAGCTTGATGAAGTGCTCGCGGTAGTACTTGAGTTCTTCGATCGACTCGACGATGTCGGCCAACGCCGTGTGCATCTGGTGCTTCTTGAAGCCGGAGACCATGGCCGGCGCCCAGCGCTTGCCCAGTTCTTTCAGGGTCGAGACGTCGATGTTGCGATAATGGAAATACGCTTCGAGCTTGGGCATGTAGCGCACCATGAAGCGGCGGTCCTGGCCAATGGTGTTGCCGCACATAGGCGCTTTGCCTTTTGGCACCCATTGCTTCATGAAGGCGATGATCTGTTCTTCGGCTTGCGCTTCGGTCACGGTGGACGCCTTGACCTTGTCGATCAGGCCCGAGCGGCCATGGGTGCCCTTGTTCCAGGCGTCCATGCCGTTCAGTACTTCGTCGCTCTGGTGGATCACCAGCACCGGGCCTTCGGCCAGCACGTTCAGGTGCATGTCGGTGACGATCACGGCCACTTCGATGATGCGGTCGGTGTCCGGCTCCAGGCCGGTCATTTCCATATCGACCCAGACCAGGTTCATCTCGTTCTGGCGCGGGGTGATCACCGCCGGGGCGGAACCTTCTGGCAAATCATTAGCTTGTGACATAATTCTCTCTTGGCTTCAATGCAGCTGATAGTAATCCGAATCCGCCATTTTCTCACAGGCATAGAATGTATACCCTCGCGTTTTCGATTTTGTTTGTGTCTTTCATCGTTTTGACGCTGATCGTGCGCTTCTGGCTGGCCTCGCGCCAGATCCGCCATGTGCTGGCGCACCGCAACGCCGTGCCGGCCGAATTTGCCGAGCGCATCCCGCTGGCCGCCCACCAGAAGGCGGCCGACTACACGGTTGCGCGTACCAAGTTCGGCCTGCTGGCGCTGCTGGTCAATACCGTGGTGCTGATCGGCTTTACCCTGTTCGGCGGCCTGCAATGGCTGTCGGAACAGATTTTTCAGATCACCGGTCCCGGCATGGTGTACCAGCTGGCGCTGCTGGCCGCGTTCGCGCTGATCTCGGGCGTGATCGACGTGCCGTTCGATTACTATAAACAGTTCAAGCTCGAGCAGCGCTTCGGCTTCAACAAGATGACGCGCGGCCTGTTCTTTGCCGACCTGCTCAAGGGCGCGGCACTGGGCACGGCCATCGGCCTGCCGCTGGTGTGGGTGGTGCTCACGCTGATGGATAAATCGGGCGCGCTGTGGTGGTTCTACGCCTGGCTGGTGTGGAGCGGCTTCCAGCTGTTGATGATGGTGCTGTTCCCCACCGTGATCGCGCCGCTCTTCAACAAGTTCACGCCGCTGGCCGACCAGTCGCTCAAGGACCGCATCGAGGGCCTGATGACGCGCGTGGGCTTTGCTTCCAAGGGCCTGTTCGTGATGGACGGCTCGAAACGCAGCGCCCACGGCAACGCCTATTTTTCCGGCTTCGGCGCGCATAAACGTATCGTCTTCTTCGACACCCTGCTGGCGCGCCTGCAACCGCACGAGATCGAGGCGGTGCTGGCGCACGAGCTCGGCCACTTCAAGCTCAAGCACATCGTCAAGCGCATCGTGATGATGTTTGCCATCTCGCTCGGCTTCCTGGCGCTGCTCGGCTACCTGAAAAACCAGGTGTGGTTCTACACCGGCCTCGGCGTCGATCCGCTGGCCCTGCCCGGCCAGACCAACGACGCCATGGTGCTGCTGCTGTTCATGCTGGTGCTGCCGGTGTTTACGTTCCTGTTCGGACCGCTGACCTCGATCAGCTCGCGCAAGCACGAATTCGAAGCGGACGCCTTTGCCGCCCAACACACTGCCGCGCGCGACCTGGTGTCGGCGCTGGTCAAAATGTACGAAGACAACGCGTCCACCCTTACTCCCGATCCGCTGCACTCGGCCTTCTACGACACGCACCCGCCTGCAAGCGTGCGGATTCGACAACTCAATTTGGCTGCGGCTTCATGAACAACCCAAAACTCCAACAAAAACTGACGGCAACCATCATTGCCGCCCACGGCCGCCACTACCTGGCCGAAGCCGATGGCCGCAAGCTGCAATGCGTCACGCGCGGCAAGAAGACCAACGTTGCCGTCGGCGACATCGTGCAGATCACCACCACGTCCAACGACCAGGGCGTGATCGACAAGATCGAGGAACGCAGCACCCTGCTTTACCGCTCCGACCAGTACAAGTCGAAACTGCTGGCCGCCAACCTGACGCAATTATTCATCGTGGTGGCGACCGAGCCGGGCTTTGCCGACGACCTGCTCTCGCGCTCGCTGGTGGCGGCCGAGGCGGCCGGCATCAAGGCCCACCTGATCCTCAACAAGACCGACGTGGAAGCAGCGCTGCCGCGCACGCGCGAGCGGGTGGCGGCCTACGGCTCGCTCGGCTACCCGGTGCACGAGGTCTCGGCCACGGCCCGGCCCGAAGAGGCGGTGGCGATCCTGCAACCGCTGATGGCAGGCCAGTCGTCGATCCTGATCGGCCAGTCCGGCATGGGCAAGTCGTCGCTGATCAACCTGCTGGTGCCCGACGCCGACATCGCCGTGCGCGAAATCTCGGCCGCGCTCGATACCGGCAAGCACACCACCACCTTCACCCGGCTGTACCAGTTGCCCGAACTGGGGGCAGGCACGGCCATCATCGATTCGCCCGGCTTCCAGGAATTCGGCCTCTACCATTTGACGGAAGGCATGCTGGAACGCGCCTTTGTCGAATTCGCGCCTTACCTGGGCCACTGCAAGTTCTACAACTGCCGTCACCTGATCGAACCGCAGTGCGCGGTGCTGGCGGCAGTCGCGGAAGGCAAGATCGCGCGCATGCGCCATACTTTGTACGGCCAACTGTTGCACGAATCGTCGCAAACCCTGTACTGATCCAATAACAATAGCGACTTGCGCACGGGCCGTGTTTGCGGTCTATAATTCTCGATGGCAATACCAACGCAAGCAGCCCCACCCTCGCTGCGCGACCGGTGTCCTAAAGGATGGCGATGGACTTGTTTGTACTCGACGACGAAGTAGCCCAGTGGGAGACCGTCTTGCTGCGCCTGACCGGCGCCGAGCGGCTGCCGGTATTGGTGCCGCTGGCGTGGCACCTGCGCCAGCGCGACTGCGTGCGCGCCGTGGCGCTGGCGCGCGAGGGGCTGGTGCTGCTATTCGCCGCCGGCCTCGCGCCCGGCGACCTGGCCGCCACCGCCGCGCGGCTGGAACTGGTCGCGGCCGAAGCGGCCTGGCTCGCTGGCGAGCTCGATGCCGCCGAGCGCATGGCCGACCAGATCGGCGCCCAGATGCTGGCCTGCGCAGACGGGCGCGGTGTGGCCGACACCCACTGGCTGCGCGCCTGGATCGCCATCGACCGCGGCGACCACCAGCGCGGAACCAACCACCTCGAACAGATGATCGCCATTGCGCGCCGGCCCGGCGTGGACGATGAGCTGCGCGCCACCTGCGCCGAGGCGGCCATCGCCCGCTGGGCAGTGATGGAAAACCGCTGCGCCGCCGAAGCGCGCTGGTCTGCCCGCTTCGCATCGCTCGAGACGGCCCCGCTGCATCCGGCGCTGGCGGTCTGGGTGCTCGATTACTTCGGCACCGCCGCAACCCAGGGCAGCAACTTCGGTGCCGCAGCCGGCCACTTCGCCCGCGTGTACGAGGCGGCGCGCGTGAGCGGCCAGCTACGCTCGGCAATCACCGCCGCCATCAACATCGGCATCGATTTTACGAACCTCAATGATCACCGCGCCGCGCTGGAATGGATGCAGCGCGCGCTCGACATGGCGCGCCCCACCAGCTGGCCGCGCAGCATCGGCGTGTGCCTCACGCATACGGCCGACACCATGCGCCGCCTGGGCCAGCTGGAGGCGAGTGCCGCCCTGCTCGACGAAGCGTTCGATGTGCTGGCGCCGCTGGCCGACGGCCGCAGCTACGCCACGGCGCTGCAATTCAGGGGCGACCTGCAACTCGATACCGGCAACTACGCCGGCGCACTCGAGTCGTTCCGCCAGTTGCAGGTCAACGCCGCACGTTTGCGCCACGCGGACCTGATGTGCGCCGCGCGGCGCGGCCAGGCGCACGCGCTGTGCTTCCTCGACCGGCCGCAGGAAGCACTGGCGGTGGCGCAAGACGCCATCGCCCTGGCGCAAGCCCAGTCCAGCCTGACACACCACGTGCGCACGCTGCGCGTGCTCTCGGTGATCCACACGCGTCACGCACTGCCGCCGCCCGACGGCATGACCGAGCAAAACGCCACCCTGCATTATCTGCACCAGGCGCTGGCACTGGCCTCGGGCATCGAAGGCTACACGCTGCCGGGCGACCTGCTGGAAACCCTGGCCCACGAATACGCCCAGGTGGGCCAGTACCAGCGCGCTTATGAATCGGCGCAGGCGGCAGCCGCCGCGCGCCGCACTACCCACAGCCGCGAAGCCACCAACCGCGCTATCGCCATGCAGGTGCACCAGCAGACCGAGCGCGCCCGCGCCGAGGGCCAGCACCACCGCGAGCTGGCGGCATCCGAGGCGCGCCGCGCCCGCGTGCTGCAGCAAACCACCGCCACGCTCGAACGCCTGTCCGCCATCGGCCAGGAAATCACCACCCACCTCGACGCCAATGCCGTGTTCCAGGCCATAAACCGCCACGTGCAGGCGCTGCTGGCGGCCAACAGCTTTGCCATCTACCTGTGCGATCCCGGTTGCGACACCCTGAACCGCGCCTTCGGCATGGAAAACGGCAAACCGCTGGCCGACAACACCATCGCCGTGGACAACCCGCGCGCCAACGCCGCGCGCTGCCTGCGCGAGCGGCGCGAGATCTACGTGGAGGACGCCGGCCCGGACGACATCTTCCTCGCCCCGAACACCCTGCTGATGGCGTGCGCACTGTATGTGCCGCTGCTGGTCGGCGAGCGCGCACTGGGCGTGATGACGGTGCAGGCCTCGAACGCACGGGCCTATCGTGCGCGCGAGCGGCTGATCTTCCGCACCCTGTGTGCCTACGGCGCCATTGCGCTCGACAACGCCCAGGCCTACGCCCAGTTGAAGGATGCGCAAACCCAGCTGGTGTCGCAGGAAAAGCTGGCGGCACTGGGGTCCCTGATGGCCGGCGTGGCGCACGAGCTCAATACGCCGATCGGCAACAGCCTGCTGATCGCCAGCACGCTGCACCAGAAAACCACGGAACTGGCGCGCCAGGTCGCGGGCCCCGGCCTGCGCCGCTCCGAGCTGGCCGCCTACCTGGACGACGCCGCGAACGCGCACGAACTGGTGATGCGCGGCCTGAACAGCGCGGCGGACCTGGTCAACAGCTTCAAGCAGGTGGCGGTGGACCGCACCACCGAGCAACGCCGCCAGTTCGACCTGCAGCAGGTGGCCGGCGAAGTGATTGCCACCATGATGAACCGCATCCGCGCCTCCGGCCACCGTATCGAAGCGGAGGTGCCGCCGCACATCGCCATGGATAGCTACCCCGGCCCGCTGGGCCAGGTGATCGCCAACTTCATCAACAACGCCCTGCTGCACGCATTTGAAAAAGACGTGGTGGGACACTTGTGGCTGCGCGCCGCCACCGCGCCGGACCACCCGGGCCGGGTGCAGCTGGTATTCGGCGACAACGGCGTCGGCATCGCCCCGGCAAACATCCCGCGCATCTTCGACCCGTTCTTCACCACCAAGCTGGGGCAAGGCGGCAGCGGGCTCGGACTGTCGATCAGTTACAACATCGTCACCTCGCTGCTGGGCGGGCAGATCACGGTGCGCAGTTCGCCGGCCGGTACCGTGTTCACGCTGGACCTGCCACTGATCGCCCCCGCAGCCCGTGGACCGGCCGCCGCGCAGATCTATCATTAAAAGGGGCTGGCTGACCAGCACAATCTCCTGTTATTGGCCCTATCGGCCGAATTGCCTTTATAATTGACCGGTTCAGCCGGCCGGGTATCGAGTCCCAGGCCAGCTCACCTGTCAGTTGCCACTATGCCTATCCAAAAACAGATCAAGCATTACCTGCAGTTTTCCGACTTCACGCTGGAAGAATACGAGTACGTGATTGAACGCGCGCACCTCATCAAGCGCAAGTTCAAGAACTACGAGATTTACCATCCGCTGATCGACCGAACCCTGGTAATGGTCTTCGAGAAGAACTCCACCCGCACCCGCCTGTCGTTCGAGGCCGGCATGCACCAGCTGGGGGGCGCCGCCATCTACCTGAACACGCGCGACAGCCAGCTCGGTCGCGGCGAGCCGGTGGAAGACGCGGGCCAGGTCATGAGCCGCATGTGCGACATCATCATGGTGCGCACCTTCGGACAGGACATCATCGAGCGCTTTGCGGCCAATTCGCGCGTGCCGGTGATTAACGGCCTGACCAACGAGCACCACCCGTGCCAGGTCTTTGCCGACATCTTCACCTACTACGAGCATCGCGGCCCGATCACCGGCAAAACGGTGGCGTGGATCGGTGATGCCAACAACATGCTGTACTCGTGGCTGCAGGCGGCCGAGGTATTCGGCTTCCATGTCAACGTGTCCACGCCCAAGGGCTACGACATGGACATGTCGCTGGTCTCGACCGACCGCTACACTTTCTTCGCCAACCCGTCCGACGCCTGCGAAGGCGCGCACCTGGTCAACACCGACGTATGGACCAGCATGGGCTACGAAGAAGAAAACGCCGCGCGCCTGAAAGCGTTCGACGGCTGGATCGTCGATGGCGCCAAGATGGCCCGCGCCGCGCCCGACGCGCTGTTCATGCACTGCCTGCCCGCCCACCGCGGCGAGGAAGTGGCGGCCGAAGTCATCGACGGACCGCAATCGGTGGTCTGGGACGAAGCCGAGAACCGCCTGCACATCCAGAAGGCGCTGATCGAGTACCTGCTGCTCGGCCGCCTGGATAACCCTGCCGAATAATCAATAACACTTCACACACTTGGAATCAGCATGAGCGACATTAAAAAAGTAGTCCTCGCCTACTCGGGCGGCCTCGATACCTCCGTCATCCTCAAATGGCTGCAGGATAACTACCAGTGCGAAATCGTCACCTTCACGGCCGACCTGGGCCAGGGCGAAGAACTGGAGCCGGCGCGCGCCAAGGCGATCAAGTTCGGCATCAAGCCGGAGAACATCTACATCGACGACGTGCGCGAAGAATTCGTGCGCGACTTCGTGTTCCCGATGTTCCGTGCGAACACCGTGTACGAAGGCGAATACCTGCTGGGCACCTCGATTGCCCGTCCGCTGATCGCCAAGCGCCTGATCGAAATCGCCAACGAGACCGGCGCCGACGCCATCTCGCACGGCGCCACCGGCAAGGGCAACGACCAGGTGCGCTTCGAACTGGGCGCCTATGCGCTCAAACCTGGCGTCAAAGTGATCGCGCCATGGCGCGAGTGGGACCTGCTGTCGCGTGAAAAACTGCTGAAGTACGCGGAAGACGCGGGCATCGCCATCGACATGAAACACAAGAACGGCGGCGCGCCGTACTCGATGGACGCCAACCTGCTGCACATCTCGTTCGAAGGCCGCCACCTGGAAAACCCGAGCGCCGAAGCCGAGGAATCGATGTGGCGCTGGAGCGTGAGCCCCGAGGCAGCGCCCGACCAGGCCGAGTACCTGGACCTGGAATACGAAAAAGGCGACATCGTCGCACTGAACGGCGTGCGCATGTCGCCAGCCACCGTGCTGACCGAACTCAATCGCCTGGGCGGCAAGCACGGCATCGGCCGTCTCGACCTGGTGGAAAACCGCTACGTCGGCATGAAGTCGCGCGGCTGCTACGAAACCCCGGGCGGCACCATCATGCTCAAGGGCCACCGCGCCATCGAGTCGATCACGCTGGACCGCGAAGTGGCCCACCTGAAGGATGACCTGATGCCACGCTACGCCTCGCTGATCTACAACGGCTACTGGTGGGCGCCGGAGCGCGTGGCGCTGCAAACCCTGATCGACCACACGCAGGCAACCGTCAACGGCTGGGTGCGCGTAAAACTGTACAAGGGTAATGTGATCGTGGTGTCGCGCGATTCGAAGACTGACTCGCTGTTCGATATGAACATCGCGACCTTCGACGAAGACGGCGGCGCCTACAACCAGGCCGACGCCGGCGGTTTCATCAAACTGAACGCGCTGCGCATGCGCATCGCCGCCAACGCACGCCTCAAGCGCGGCCAATAAACAACGGATCGCCCTCTGAAAAGCCGCTCGCCGAGCGGCTTTTTTTTTGTCCTGGCGCCATTACCATGGGACAATGCTTAACCATCTATCGGCGCCTGGAGAAACCATGTTTAAAGACTTGAGCATCAAACGCAAACTATACCTGGGCTTCGGCGCCATCCTCGCCATCATCCTCGCGCTCCTGATCATCGCCTACAACCGTTTTAATAGCCTGTCGGAAGCCAACCAGTGGGACCGCCACACGATGGACGTGATCCAGGCCATCGACGGCTTGCGCAACGACCTGCTGCAAGTGCAGGTGGAAGCGCGCGGCTATTACCTCACCGGCACCGCCGCCCGCCTGGACCGCACCCGCAAGGAGCAGCGCGACATTCCGGAATCGATCCAGACGCTGCAAAAGCTCACGCGCGACAATCCGGCCCAGGTCACGCGTTTCAGCAAGCTGGAAAGCATGATCACCGTCTGGAGCAAGGAAGTCATTGAATCGCAGCTGGTGATGCGCGAGCAGCTGGGCAACGCGCCCGGCGCGGCCGATGCCATGGGCAAGACGCCGCAACTGGCCAGCACCGCCAATTCGGCCATCGGTGAAATCTACAAATTCATGGACGATGCAGCCGCCGAAGAACACCGCCTGCTGCTCGAACGCTCGGCCGCTTCCACCAGCCTGCAGGAGAGCATGCGGCTGGTGATCACGGTGGGCGGCATGGCGTGCGTGCTGCTGGGCGCCCTGGTGGCCTGGCTGCTGGTGGGCTCGCTCACCACCCCGTTGACGAACCTTACCGCCGCCGTGGGCCGCATCGCCCGCGGCGACCAGGGCGCGCGCGCCGAGGTGCTGTCCAACGATGAGCTGGGCAAGGTCACCACGGAATTCAACCGCATGGCGCAATCGATCCAGGACAGCCAGGCCAAGGAAAAAGCGGTGAGCGACGAATTGCGCGCCAAGGTCGATTCGCTGCTGGGTGTGGTATCGAAAGCTGCGTCGGGCGACCTGACCGGCAATATCGAAGTGACCGGCAGCGATGCCATCGGCCAGCTGGCGCAAGGCCTTGACCGCATGTTCGAAAACCTGCGCTCGCTGCTCAACAACGTGCAAAAGGCCGGCATCCAGGTCACCACGTCGGCCACTGAAATCGCCGCCTCGGCCAAGCAGCAGGAAGCGACCGGCATCGAGCAGGCCCAGACCAGCGTGGAGATTCTTTCCACCACCAAGGAAATCTCGGCCAATGCCTCGCAGCTGCTCAAGACCATGGAAGAAGCGACTGCGGTGGCGGACTACACCACCACTGCCACCGCCGACGCCCAGGGCAACCTGCGCCGCATGGACAGCACCATGCAGCACATGGTAAGCGCCACCGATTCGATCAACGCCAAGCTAGCCGCGCTGTCGGAAAAAGCGTCGAACATCAACAGCGTGCTGATTACAATCACCAAGGTGGCCGACCAGACCAACATCCTGTCGCTCAACGCCGCCATCGAGGCCGAAAAGGCCGGCGAAGCGGGACGCGGCTTCTCGGTCGTGGCCACCGAAATCCGCCGCCTGGCCGACCAGACCTCGGTCTCCACCTGGGACATCGAGCAGATGCTCAAGGAGATGCAGTCGGCGGTATCGGCCAGCGTGATGGGCATGGACAAGTTCTCGGAAGAGATCCGCCGCAGCGTGGGCGAAGTGCGCCAGGTCACCGACCAGCTGTCGGGCGTGATGGACCAGGTACAGAAACTGGCGCCGCAGTTCGACGCCGTGCTGCAAGGGATGCAGTCGCAAGCAGTGGGCGCGGAGCAGATCAGCGCCACCATGATGCAGCTGAACGACGCCACCCAGCAGACGGTGGAGTCGCTCAAGGCCACCAGCGAAGCGGTACACCAGCTGCAATACGCGGCCGGCGACCTGCAGACCAGCGTAGCCAATTTCGCGGTCGCGGTGTAAGCGCGCGATGAAACTGCTCGTCTTCCACATCGGCGTCGACCGCTATGGCCTGCGCCTGCGCGACGTGGTGCGCGTGGTGCCGCTGCTCGACCTGAAACACCTGCCGCTGGCGCCAGAGCCGGTGGTGGGACTGATGGACTACCACGGCGCCTCGGTGCCGGTGGTGGACCTGTGCCTGGCCAGCGGCCTGCCGCCCGGCGCCGACCACTTCGATACCCGCATCATCGTGGTCGATTATCGCGCGCCCGAAGGCACTGTGCACTTGCTGGGCCTGCGCGCCGAACGGGTGCAAGGCGTGCAGGAAGTACGCGACGACCAGTTGACCGAGAGCGGCGTGAAAGCCGCGCCGTTCCTGGGCCAGGTGGCCGGCGACGCGCGCGGCATGCTGCAGATGGTGGAGCTCGAACAGCTGCTCACACCCGCGCTGCGGATCGCGCTGTTCCCAAATGCTGGTAATGCCGGCAGCGCTGACGATAGCGGCAACCTGCCATGACCACGCCGGCCCAGATCATGCTGCGCGCGGCGACGGGGTTGAACCTGTCGAAGCAGATCGTCGATCGCGCCATCCGCGCGCGCGTGGTCTGCGTCGGTGCGGTCGATGCCGACGATTACCTCGACCGCATGACCCCGGAGGAGCTGACCGCGCTGGTGGAACTGGTGGTGGTGCCGGAATCGTGGTTCTACCGCGACCAGCAGGCCTTCCACGCCACCGCCGACTACCTCAAAGAGCAGATCAAGGTCGAGCCCAACCGACTGTTTCACGTGCTGTCGCTGCCGTGCGCCGGCGGCGAGGAACCGTACACGATGGCGATGGTGCTGCTCGACGCCGGCATTCCCGCCGACCGCTTCATGATCGACGCCTTCGATATCAGCCCGGTGTGCGTAGCGCGCGCCAAGACCGGCGTGTATGGCCGCAACGCCTTTCGCAGCCAGGACCTGGCGTTCCGCGACCGCCACTTCACCGAGGCTGGCAACGACGCGTGGCGCATCAACGACGCGGTGCGCAAGCAGGTGCGCTTCCACCAGGGGAATGTGCTGGAAATGACCATGGCCAAGCGCGCCGGATTGTATGACGTGATCTTTTGCCGCAACCTGCTGATCTACTTCGACAAGCCCACCACCAGCGCCGCCATCCGCAACCTCGACACCATGCTCAAGCGCGACGGTCTGCTGTTCGTCGGCTACGCCGAGGTACCGTCGCTGTGCGCCAACGGCTTCGCGCCGCTGCCGTATGCGCAGGCGTTTGGGTTGATCAAGGATGCGGAGGCGGTGGCGCGCAAGAAGGCCGGTGCGCTGGCGGTGGCTGCGACCACTGCGCCTGCCTCCGCGCGGACAGCGCGCAGTGCGCGTCCGGGTGTGACACCGTCAATGGCAGCGCTGGCGCCGCTCGCGGCCAGGCTGACGCCGTCCCCGGCCACGCCCTCGGGATCAATGCCAGCCGCACCAAGGCGTCCGGCTACCGGTGGCACTGCTGCGGCCACTGCGGGTGCGACTGGCAACAAGCCTGCGGCGGCCAAGCCGGCCGGGCCGGTGCCGGCCCCTGGCCGCGACCTGCTGGCCGATGCCCGCCGCCTGGCCGACCTGGGGCAACTGAAAGAGGCCGAGCGCGATTGCCGCGACCACCTGGCGCAGCAGCCGGAATCGGCGGAGGCGTATTTCATCCTCGGCCTGATCAACGAACTGACCAACAAGCATGTGCAGGCGCAGGACTACTGGAAGCGCTGTATCTACCTGCAGCCCGACCATTACGAAGCGTTGTGCCACCTGGCGCTGCTGGCCGACACCAACGGCGACGCGACTACGGCCGCCGCGCTCAAGGCGCGCGCCGCGCGCATCTATAAACGCCAGCAGGCATCTTAAGAACAAGGGCGCCCCGACATGACGACCACCTTAGTCAACGCCGCAGCCGCTGCCGATCCGATCGAAATCGACGACTGCTGGAACCGCATCGGCGTGGCCGGCGACCAGACCTGCGAGAAGCTCGCCGAATACATCCACTGCCGCAACTGCCCGGTGTACGCCAGCGCCGCCCAGCGCAATCTGCAGCGCGCGGTCGGCGCCGGCTACAAGCAGGAATGGGCCGCGCGCTTCCGCCAGCCCGCCATCGACACCCAGGCGCTGGACGCCTCGTGCCTGGTGTTTCGCATCGGCCGCGAATGGCTGTCGCTGCCGACCAAATTGTTCGTGGCCGTGGCGCCCGAGGCCAGGCCGCACCGGCTGCCGCATCGCACCGATCGCGGCTTGACCGGCATCGTCAATGTCGGCGGCACGCTGTATCCGTGCATGTCGCTCGCCGCCCTCCTGGGCATCGACGACAGCGAAGGCGAAGCAGCCAATGCAGCCACCCATCGCCATACGTTTGCGCGGCTGCTGCTGATCCGCTGGGAAGACCAGGCATATGCGCTGCCGGTGGCCGACCTGCACGGCATCGAACGCTATGCGACGGCCGCCGTGCAGGCGCCGGCCGCCACCATCAACAAGGGCCTCTCCCGCTTTCTGTCGGGCGTGATCTCGATCGCCGACATGCACGTGGGCGTGCTGGACGCGGCACTGATCGGCTACCAACTTGCGAGGACCCTGCGATGAGCCAGGATAACGGCGGCATGGGCGGAGACCTGAGCCAATTTTCAATGCTAGACCTGTTCCGCATGGAGGCGGACAGCCAGACGCAAGTCCTCACCGACGGCCTGCTGGCCATGGAACGGCTGAAGAACGACGCCAGCGCGGTCGAATCGATGATGCGCGCGGCGCACTCAATCAAGGGAGCGGCCTCCATCGTCGGCCTGGAAGTGGTGGTGCAGGTGGCGCACAGCATGGAAGACGCCTTCATTGCCGCGCAACACGGCAAGCTGGCCCTGACGCCCAACCGGGTGGACGTGCTGCTGGCCGGCGTGGACCTGATCCTGCAACTGTCACGCCTGCAGGACAGCGGCGTCGATGCCTGGCTGGCCGCCAACGAAACGCTGATCAAGCAGACCCTCGATTCGATCGCCACCATCGCCTTTTTGCCGGAACCGGTCAATTTGCAGGCGGAGATGGGGTGGATGCAGCAGGCGCCCGCGCCTGCGCCCCAGCCTGCGCCAGCGCCGGCGTTTCCGGTCGGCGAACTGCCGATTGCGCCGACACCGGCGCCGGCGCCGGTCGAGGACGTGCCGGTTGATCGGCGTGCATCGGCGGCCGGCGCCAAGGCGCAGAACTTCGACAAGCTGTTGTCGCTGGCCAGCGAGTCGCGCATCAACGCCCACCAGATGCATCCGTTCATCCAGAACCTGCAACGCTTCAAGCGCAACCAGGCCAGCCTGGCGGCAGTGATCGAGCAGCTGCACGAAGCGATTTCCAACAGCACCGACCCGAAACTGAAAGAACTGTCGCTGCTGGCGCTGCAAAAGACCCAGCCCTTAAAGCAGTTCGTGCTCGAACACATTGCCGACACCGAGGCGTATGAACGGCGCCTGCTGGCCGTCTCGCAAGGCATGGTGGACGAAGTGCTGACCATGCGCATGCGGCCGTTCCGCGACGGCGTGCAGCCGTTTCCGCGCATGGTGCGCGACCTGGCCCGCAGCCTGGGCAAGGATGTGCAGTTGCAGATCATCGGCGAAGACACGCTGGTGGACCGCGACATCCTGGCCCGCATCGAGAGCCCGCTCAACCACATGCTGCGCAACGCCATCGATCACGGCATGGACAGCGCGGTCGAACGCATCGCCGCCGGCAAGCCGGGCGCCGGCACCATCGTGCTGGAGGCGAAGCACCGCGCCGGCATGCTCAGCATCGAGATCAGCGACGACGGCAAGGGCGTGGACCTGGAAAAAATCCGCACCCGCGTAATCGACCGCAAGATGGCCAGCGCACCGATGGCGGCCGCCATGTCGGGCGCCGAACTGCTGGAGTTCCTGTTCCTGCCGGCGTTCAGCCTGAAGGAAAACACCACCGAGATCTCGGGGCGCGGCGTGGGGCTCGATATCGTCCACGAAACCATCCGCTCGCAGAACGGCACGGTGCGTATCGAGTCTGAACTGGGCGTGGGCTTCCGCACCTTCATCACCTTGCCGCTGACGCAGTCGATCGTGCGCGCGCTGGTGGTTGATGTAAAAGGCGAGGCTTACGCGGTGCCGATCGTGCAGGTCGAGCGCGTGATCAAGGTGCCGCAAACGGCCATCCATACGCTGGAGAATAAACAGTTCTTCGACTTCGGCGGCGAGCACCTGGGATTGGTGTCGGCGGCGCAGGTGCTGGAACTGGGTGAGACCGACGCCTCGTCGGCAGAGCTGTCGGTGGTGGTGATCGGCAGCGGCGCGCGGCGCTATGCGCTGGTGGTGGACGCCATCAACGGCGAGCAAAGCCTGGCGGTGCAAGCCATCGATCCGATCTTCGGCAAGATGCGCGACATCTCGGCCGCCGCCTTGCTCGACAACGGCGACCCGGTGCTGATCCTCGACGTGCCCGACCTGCTGCTGTCGATCGACAAACTGCTGCACGATGGCGGCCTGCACCAGCTCACCCGCGCCGACCACACCGAACGCCGCAAGACCAAGCGCGTGCTGGTGGTGGACGATTCGCTCACGGTGCGCGAGATGGAACGCAAGCTGCTGCAAAGCCGGGGCTTTCTGGTCGATATCGCGATCGACGGTATCGATGGCTGGAACGTGGTGCGCAGCGGCGAGTACGACCTGGTGATCACTGACGTCGATATGCCGCGCATGGACGGTATCGAGCTGGTCGCACTGATCAAGAAGGATATCCACCTCCACAAACTGCCAGTCATGATAGTCTCTTATAAAGATCGGCCGGAGGACCGCGCACGCGGACTGTCGGCCGGCGCAGACTATTATCTGACCAAGGGCAGTTTCCACGACGAGACGCTGCTCGATGCGGTCAGCGACCTGATTGGAGACGCCCACAGATGAAGATTGCCATCGCCAACGATGTCGCCATGGCAGCCGAAGCGCTGCGGCGCGTGGTTGCCAGCACCGCCGAGCACCAGGTGCTGTGGATCGCCCGCACTGGCGCGGAGGCGGTGCGCATGTGCGCGGAAAACCGGCCGGACCTGATCCTCATGGACCTCAACATGCCGGAACTCGATGGCGTGGAGGCTACCCGCAAGATCATGGAACAGAGCCCGTGTGCGATCCTGGTCGTTACCGGCCGGCCGCAGGACAACGTCAACCAGGTGTTCCGCGCACTGGGCGCCGGCGCGCTCGACGTCACCGCCACGCCGGTGCTGCAAGGCCAGCCGGGCGGCGACTCCGAGCTGCTGGCCAAGATCCGCACCATGGACAAGCTGATACGCCACAGCGGCGGCAGCCAGGCCATGGCGCCGCGCACGTCGCTGGCCGGCAGCGCCCCGGCGCCTGTCGCCGACAACGCCGATACACCGGTGCCGGTAACGTCGCTGCTGGCAATCGGCGCCTCCACCGGCGGCCCGGTGGCGGTCTCCAAGATGCTGGCCGGCTGGGTGCCGCCACGCGGTTGCGCGGTAGTGGTGGTGCAGCACATTGACGAACATTTCGCCAACAACTTCGCGCGCTGGCTCGGCGAGCAGCTCGACATGCCGGTGCGTACCGCCGACGAGGGCGACGAATTGGCCGCCGGCGTGGTGCTGATCGCCAAGAGCAACGACCACCTGACGCTGGATCAAAATCTGCGCTTGCGTTACGATGCAAATCCCAAGGACTATGCTTACCGGCCGTCGGTCGATGTGTTCTTCCGCTGCGTGGCGCAGCACTGGAAAGGCGTGGCGGTGGGTGTGCTGTTGACCGGCATGGGCCGCGATGGCGCCGAGGGCCTGCTGGCGCTGCGCCGCGCGGGCCACATGACCATCGCCCAGGACCAGGCCAGCAGCGCCGTCTACGGCATGCCGCGCGCCGCCGCCGAGCTGGATGCGGCGCAGATGATTTTACCGCTGACGCGGATCGGACCGGTCCTGCGCAGCACGTTGGGCAGCCGCGCATCATAGAGATAATGCGCGCAACCGAAGAAAGAGAGTATCGATGTCCGAAGCACCCGCAATCGCTGCAGCTACCGTTGACGCCGAACAGGCGCTTACCGCCTTCAAGGTCAGGGTACTGCTGGTGGACGACCAGTTGATCATCGTCGAAGCCGTGCGCCGCATGTTGAGCGACCAGTCCGATATCGAATTCCACTACGTGACCGATGCCACGCTGGCGCTGCAAACGGCCGTGCAGCTGCAACCGACCGTGATCCTGCAAGACCTGGTGATGCCATCGATCGACGGCTTCGGCCTCATCCAGAGCTATCGCGGCGACGAGTCGCTGCGCCATGTGCCGGTGATCGTGTTGTCGGCCAAGGAAGACCCCAAGCTCAAGGCGCACAGCTTTGCCACCGGCGCCAACGACTACATGGTCAAGCTGCCCGACAAGCTCGAACTGCTGGCGCGCGTGCGTTACCACTCTGGCGCGCACATCAGCCGCCTGCAGCGCGACCAGGCGTTCCGCTTCCTGCGCGAGAGCCAGAAAAGCCTGGCCGACGCCAACATCGAACTGCAAAAGCTGGCCGCGCTCGACGCCCTCACCGGCATCGCCAACCGCCGGCGCTTCGACGACACCATGCGCATCGAATGGCAGCGCGGACAGCGCGACAAGAAGCCGCTCACGCTGCTGATGTGCGACGTCGATTTCTTCAAACTGTATAACGACAGCTTCGGCCACCTGGCGGGCGACCTCGCCCTCAAGAAGGTGGCTGCCGTATTAACCGAACATCTGAAGCGCCCGGCCGATCTGGCCGCGCGCTATGGCGGCGAGGAATTCGTCATTATCCTGCCGGAGACACCATTGACGGGGGCACTGATCGTGGCCGAGTCATGCCGCCGACACCTGGAGCAGCTAGCCATCGAAAACCCGCAAGCGACCACCGACCTGTCCTGCGTGACCATGTCGATCGGTGTAGCCAGCGTGGTGCCCTCGCCGCAGTCGAGCATCGATGATCTGATCCAGCACGCCGACCAGGCGCTGTACACCGCCAAAACCGGCGGCCGTAACCGCGTCGAAAGCGCGGGCCAGTTGCCCGGTCCCCTCCCCGCATCACATTAAGGAAACAAGCAGCATGAGTGCTCAATTCGATCAAGTCAGTGTCGTCAAGAAGTCCAATGTCTACTTCGACGGCAAGTGCGTCTCGCACAACATCATCTTCGCCGATGGCAGCAAGAAAAGCGTGGGCGTGATCTTCCCGTCCACCCTGAAGTTCAACACCGGCGCGCCGGAAATCATGGAAGTCGTCAGCGGCGTGTGCAAGGTGCGCCTGGCTGGTGAGGATGAGTGGAAAAATTACGCGGCGGGCGACCAGTTCAGCATCGTCGGTGATTCGTCGTTCGATATCGAGACGGTGGAGACGCTCGATTACGTTTGCAGCTTCGGCTGATAGGCTATGGACCGCTGCGGCGGTCCAATTCCCCTACACGAATACCGGCTCCGCCTCCAGCGCCACGCCATACTTCGCCATCACATCGGCCTGAATCGCCGCCGCCAGCGCCACCACCTCCGCCCCCGTCGCCCCGCCGTTATTGACCAGCACCAGTGCCTGTTTGGGGTACACGCCCGCTGCGCCCAGGTTGCGCCCTTTCCAGCCACATTGATCGATCAGCCAGCCGGCTGCCAGCTTCTCGCTGCCGTCAGGCTGCGGGTGGTGTACAAGCGCCGGGAAGCGTTCGAGCAGCGCCGCGCACTGCTGTGACGACACGACCGGATTTTTGAAAAAACTGCCGGCGTTGCCGATCACCGCCGGATCGGGCAGTTTGCGGCGGCGGATCGCGATCACGGTATCGGCCACCTGCTGCGCGGTAGGCGCGGTCGAGCCTTGCTCGGCTACTGCCTGCGCCAGTTCCGCGTAGCGCAGGTTCGGCTGCCAGCAACGCGGCAAGGCGAATGTCACGTCCAGGATCACCAGCTCGCGTCCCTCGTCGCGCTTGAATATGCTGTCGCGGTAACCGAAGCGGCACGCTGCCGCATCCATGGTGCGCGTGCTGCCGTCGCGCGGATCGAACACGGTCACACTGTGAAACACGTCCTTGATTTCGAGCCCGTAGGCGCCAATATTCTGGATAGGCGCAGCGCCTACGGTACCGGGAATCAGCGACAGGTTTTCCAGTCCGCCGATGCCCTGGGCCAGTGTCCATTGCACGAAGGCGTGCCAGTTCTCGCCAGCAGCCGCACGGACAAAATGGTGGGTTTCGTCGCTGCCGACCACCTCTTTTCCTGCGAGCGCGAGGTGCAATACCAGGCCCGGGAAATCGCCGGTCAGCAGCACATTGCTGCCGCCGCCCAAGACCAGCCGCGGCAAAGCGCGCCAATTGGCGTCTGCATAAACGCCGATCAGCTGCTCGGTATTCATGATCCGCAAATAGGCATGGGCGCTGGCCGCGATGCCGAAAGTATTGAGGGACTGCAGGGGGAATTGATATTGGATGGATGAGAGTGGCTGCATGGACTAAAAAACCGATAAATTTAGTCGATTATAGAGGGAAACGCACAAAAAACCACTTGGCATATGGCGGCCTGCGTGCTGTTGTCCGTTAAAATGTCAGACTTTGATGCAGGGGTGTTTCACACGCCTGCATGCCACACGAAAAGGAAATAGCCATGCCGTCGTTTGATGTAGTTTCTGAAGCCGATATGATCGAAGTGAAAAACGCGGTCGACCAGTCCAACAAGGAAATCACCACCCGGTTCGATTTCAAGGGCAGCGACGCGCGGGTCGAGCAAAAGGACAACGAACTGACCGCCTTTGCCGATTCCGAGTTCCAGCTGAGCCAGGTGCGCGACGTGCTGACCAACAAGTTGGCCAAGCGCAAGGTTGACGTCCGTTTCCTCGAAGACGGCGATATCAAGAAGATTGGCGGCGACAAGGTCAAGCAGGTCATCAAGGTCAAGAACGGTATCGAAACCGATGATGCCAAAAAGATTGTGCGCGTAATCAAGGACAGCAAGATGAAGGTGCAGGCGAGCATCCAGGGCGAATCGGTGCGCGTCACCGGCGCCAAGCGTGACGACCTGCAAGCGGCCATGGCCATGCTGCGCAAGGACGTGCCGGACATGCCGCTGGAATTCAACAACTTCCGCGACTGATCCCGCCGCGCGGTTGACGCCGCGCCGTCACAAGGCTGTAGCACGGCTGGAGTAGAATGAAGGCTCCGCGCCACGTGCTACCGCGCAATCAAACTCTCTGCATACCGCCGGCAGCTTCAAGCGCCGGCAACAACCTCGGTAGTCTAAGGATAGCAATGAAACGTGTTGATGATTTCCGCCTGCGATTTGGCAATAACGAATACGTGCCCATCATGGTCGGCGGAATGGGTGTCGATATCTCGACGTCGGAACTGGCGCTGGAAACCGCGCGCCTCGGTGGCATCGGCCATATTTCGGACGCCATGGTCGAAGACGTATCGGACCGTCGTTTCGATACCAGCTTCGTCAAGGATAAAACCAAGCTCTACAAGTTCAACATCAATAACTCGGACAAGTCGGTCGTGCAATTCGACCTCGAGCGCCTGGCCGAAGCCCAGCGCTTGCATATCGGCAAGACCATGGAAGCCAAGAAAGGCCCAGGCCTGATCTTTGTGAACTGCATGGAAAAGCTGACCATGAACGGTCCGCGTGAAACCTTGCGCACCCGCCTGAATGCGGCACTGGACGCCGGCATCGACGGCATCACGCTGTCGGCCGGCCTGCACTTCGGTTCGTTCGCACTGATGGCCGACCACCCGCGCTTCCGCGAAGCCAAGCTGGGCATCATCGTATCGTCGGTACGCGCGCTGCAGATCTTCCTGCGCAAAAACGCAAAGCTCGACCGTCTGCCCGACTTCATCATCGTCGAAGGCCCGCTGGCCGGCGGCCACCTGGGCTTTGGCATGGACTGGGCCGAATACGACCTGATGACCATCACCAAGGAACTGCTGGCTTACCTGAAGAACGAGAACCTCGACATTCCGCTGATCGCCGCCGGCGGCATCTTTACCGGCAGCGACGCCGTCAGCTTCCTGGAAGCCGGCGCAGCAGGCGTACAGGTGGCCACGCGCTTCACCATCACCAACGAATGCGGTCTGCCAGCCAAGGTCAAGCAAGAGTACATCCGCGCTACCGAGGACGACATCATCGTCAACGGCGTCTCGCCGACCGGTTACCCGATGCGCATGCTGAAGAACACGCCAGCCATTGGCGCCGGCATCCGTCCAGGCTGCGAATCGTACGGCTACCTGCTCGACGCCACCGGCAACTGCGCTTACATCAACTCGTACAACCGCGAAGTGGCGGCCCATCCCGAGCTGAAAGTGGTATCGGTCATGGACAAGACTTGCCTGTGTACCCACATGCGCAACTTCAACTGCTGGACCTGCGGCCACTACACGTACCGCCTGAAGGACACTACGCACAAGAAGGCCGATGGCGAATACCAGCTGCTGAGCGCGGAACACGTGTTCAAGGACTACCAGTTCAGCGTGGACAACCAGATCGCGCTGCCGGAAAAAGAGGTCTGAATTAACTAGCTGGACAGGAGCGCTTCTTCGGAAGCGCTTTTTTTGTACCTGCTTTTCGAGTTTTACGGAATACCGAAATGAATTAGCAGGGCTCCAAATGCGAAAAACCCCCAACCGGATCACCGGAAGGGGGTTTTTCTATATAACTAGCCTGACGATAACCTACTTTCACACTGGTTGCAGCACTATCATCGGCGCAAAGTCGTTTCACGGTCCTGTTCGGGATGGGAAGGGGTGGGACCGACTTGCTATGGTCATCAGGCATTGAACTGTACGGGCCGCGTCTTATCGTAAGACGTTGCCCAGAATCTGGGAGAAGTAAGTAGGTGGGTAATGAAGTTGTGTATCAACGAACGTTCCAACGTACTTCTTATTCGCTACAACCTGCTAAGGTTATAGGGACAAGCCGTACGGGCAATTAGTACTGGTTAGCTTAATGCATTACTGCACTTCCACACCCAGCCTATCAACGTCCTGGTCTCGAACGACCCTTCAAAGAGCTCA
>Ga0308159_1000301_pt1 | contig 138694 bp, 119 predicted proteins | sample PhyCR1_FD_201040 | JGI IMG/M metagenome (GOLD analysis project Ga0308159, IMG submission 201040) | Phyllosphere microbial communities from UC Gill Tract Community Farm, Albany, California, United States - DLSLC.R1 | ecosystem: Host-associated > Plants > Phyllosphere > Unclassified | place...
GCCGACAATGCGCGAACCGGTCACGACGATGTCGTTGACCGGCTCCTCGTCCGCAGGCGTCGGCGCACCTTGCGCCATCGCCGGAGCGGCGAGCAGCAGCGGTACCGCAGCACCTGCCAGCAGCAGGCTGCGCGTGACAAACTTGTCCAAATTGCACCGCACGGTCGAATTCCGACGTCTGATACTAATGTCTGTCCCTGTGGCATTGTTCATGATGATAATCCCTCCGGCCCGACCCATCTCTGCCGCAGGCATCCTGTCCCATAATTTAAGGCGCACACCCGATCGTACCGGCATGGCACGATCGGCGGTTTCTCCTCCGCTGCTTACGATTGTCTCGTTGCTGCATCGCCCCTGTCGGAAGGGTTCGTTGGCCCGAATACCCTTTTCCGAACTCGTCCGATCTTAGCTTGAAAAGGGCGGGTGATCTCATGAAAGATCGCACAATTTCGCTATCTTCATGACCGATTTCATCATTGTAGCGATCTATGACGTAGAAAACTGAAATGAGCCGGTCGATATGCCTTTGTTCCCGTCATTCGCCAGGCGTTCGATTCGATAATGCAATGCTGAACGCAACCCAGACAGCTCGAGAAGTGGCCTGTTCTAGAGCGACGTGACGTGGAACAGAGAACAAGGTCAACAGGAACTCCGCTCTTCTGCAAACTCCTGATATACAAGCGCGTTTTTACGGCTTCTCCCCGCCGTTTTGCTGTCATGCAGGCGCACTGCTTCAAACGCCCCACACACCCGCGACGAGCAAAGATGACAAGGCAGCTTTGTTGAAATCAAGCCGCTGAAATACCCCCATTAACGCTGATCGCCTGCCCGGTAAGCCTGCGCGATGCGGGTCCGGCGAGATAGACGACGAGACTTGCAAGGTCGTCGGGCTCCGCCACTCCCAGGTGCGCCAGCGCCGCAGCCTTCTCAAACAACTTGGCGCTGAAACCGCCTTGAGTAACCAGTTCCGCCGTCGGCGTCCCGGTGATAAGTGAGGGCGTCAGAACATTGACCCGCACCCCATCCCGCTTCGCCTCGATCGCCACGGTCCGCGAGAACATAACAATCGCCGCCATGGCCGCGCCAACAATCGTCTCACCCGGAGTAGCCGTTTTTGCTGCATCCGATGCCATGTTGATGATTGATCCTCCCTTTTCCGCCTGCATCCACGGGAGGACAATGCGGGTGAGATAGATCGGTGGCAGGAGTTGGCGAGTTATGATCTGCTCGATATCGGCAATATCCGTCCGAAGCAGTAAGTCAGGCTTGTAGTTCGACGCCGTCGAATTGACGAGTACATCCACTGTTCCGAGAAAATCTCGTGCCATCTCGGCAGAAGCCGTTGCGGAATTGGGATCACCCGCATCGGTCGCGCTGAAACGCACGCGCGTGCCTTTGCCAACTTCCTCGACCAGACGGCAAGCCTGCTTTCCACGATCTTCATTGCGACCAAGTAGAACAATGCCTTTCACACCCTGATTTGCAAGTTGAATCGCGGATGCAAGACCGACTCCAGAAGTACCTCCTGAGATCAAAACACCACAATCTTTAAATTCTTTTGCAATAATATTTTTCACACTGCGCATCCCTTATGAACGCTTTCAATCTGCAAAACCAGGTTGAACAACCTTCCAATCCTTCCCGCCCACCCCTTTCGGCAGGTCGATCCCCGGCGCGTCGCACGAATTGCGCGATCGGCGCCCGCGAGTAATCAATACCGCGATTCCACGTCAACGCAAAGGTCATTTGATAAACTGGTTGACGACTTTTCGGCATATGAGTTACTCGTAAAATCACAAGCTGCGGCCGCTGACGATCACAAGATTCGGATGGTGGGTCAGCAAGCGCAAATGGGGAGGTTGAAATGCATCATCCAGTTATGGCCCGGAATGTAACTCGCATGGCACTTGCTGCCCTGCTGACAGGCACTGCGGTTCCCGCACTGGCGCAGTCGTCGAACGACCAGGCGCAGGTGGGCACGGGTGGTGCCGCGGATGCATTGTCACAAGAGATCATCGTTACCGCCACCAAGCGAGCCGAGGACGTGCAGAACGTCCCGCTGGCAGTCACCGGCTTCGGCGAAGCACAGCTCAAGGCCTTGAATTTCCGTGATGTCAGCAGCCTCAGCTACTCGATGCCCAATGTCGCACTCGACGATAATGGCACAAGCAAGGGCTATGCGAACTTTTCCATCCGCGGGGTGGGCGTCAACAGCTCCATTCCCTCGATCGATCCCACCGTCGGTCTGTTCGTCGACGGCGTGTACCAGGGCATCAACGCCGGCCAGTTGTTCGACAACTTCGATCTGGAGGCCATTGAAGTGCTCCGTGGGCCGCAGGGCGTGCTTTTCGGCCGCAACGTGACCGGTGGCGCCGTGCTCGTCCGAACCCGCAAGCCCTCCGACACGCTGGAGTTCCGGGGCCGCCTCGGGGTCGAGACAGGTCTTCGCATGGTCGCCGACGCCGCCGTTTCCGGGCCGTTGATCGATGGGAAACTCACGGCCAAGCTGGCCGCCTACTACACGTACGACCAAGGCTGGTTCCGCAACCTGCTTGACGATTCAAAGTTCGGCCGGGACAGGCAGTTCATCGTTCGTCCGATGCTGCGCTTCACGCCGACCGACAGCCTGGAAGTGCTCCTGCGCTACGAGCACGGCGAGGCCAACGGCGATGGCCCCCCGACGCAAAACCACGCAGTCTATTCGCGAAATTCTCACGATTTTCTCGTGAACACCCGGGGCTTCTACGACAACAACTGGGATTCGGCGACTGCCGAGGCCAACCTGAACACGGGGTTCGGCGACGGAACCATCACCAACATCTTCGGCTGGCGCCGCTTCGAAGGCGACTCACTGTCGGATCTCGACGGAACCCCCACGGTCCAGTTCGATATCCAGACCTACACCGATCAGGAGCAGTTCAGCGACGAACTGCGCTACGCTGGCACGTTCGGCCCCGTCCAGGTGACGACCGGGCTCTACTATTTCACGCAGGACCTGACCTACCTCGAACAGCGCACGCTTGCCGGCGGCACGGTGACGCGCAATGGCGGGGGCAAGGGCCGGTTCGATACCATGGGCGCATTTGGTGCGATCGACTGGCATTTCACCCGCTCGCTGACCCTCAACCTGGGACTGCGTTACACGCGGGAAAAGAAGAAGGTGCGCATCGCCACGATCCGCACCGGCGGGGCGGACCTTGCTGCGCATACTTTCGTGCCCGATTTCGCGAGCCAGGATCGCTGGACGGACCTGTCGCCAAAGATCGGCCTGCAATGGAAGCCTTCGGATGCGACCCAGGCTTACGCGTTCTACGCCAAGGGTTTCCGATCCGGCGGCTACAATTTCCGCAACACTCTGCTGGGTGCCGAGCCTGGCCCCTTCGATTCCGAGGGCGCCGATGCTTATGAAGTCGGGCTGAAGCAGCGCCTGTTCGACAACCGGCTGAAGCTAAACCTTGCCGTCTTCCAGAACACCATCCACGATATCCAGCGCGAAGTGCAGATCCCGGTGGTGGGTGTCGGTATTGCGCAGTTGATCCAGAACGTGGGCACCGCGCGCATCCGCGGCTTCGAGGGCGAGGCCAGCCTTAAGGTCACCCGCCAGTTCGTGATCGCCGGCCAGGTCGGGTACACCAACGGCGAGTATCGCAAGATCAGCGTCGATCTGAACGGCGACGGGATCATCAACGCACTTGACTATGCACTCAAGCTGCCGCGCCAATCGCCCTGGACCTATGGCGGCAGCGCCACTCTCGACATCCCCATCGGCGATGGCGTTGCATCTGCCCGCGCATCCTACAGCCATCGCGACAAGGCCTACCACACCGACAACAACCTCGGGTTCTACAACGCGATCGACACGGTTGATTTGAACCTTTCCTACTCGCCGGGCGGCTCCAACCTGACGTTCAACGTCTACGCCAAGAACCTGACCAACGAGACGATGTACGGCAACGACGCCGTTCTGCCGGACACGCCCGCCTTCGGCGGCGACGGTGCTGCGGGACCGCGCCCTCTCCCGACTTTCTCGCCGCTGTCACGCGGACGAGTGATCGGGGGCGAAGTCCGCTTCGAATTCTGACATTCTCCCAACCGGTACCTCAAGGCCCGTCGACCACATGGTCGGCGGGCTTTTTTCTTGGCATGGGCCATGCTGGCCCTTCTCAAGGGCCGGACGAAGTCTCGAACGTCGCGGCGGCGCGCTCTATCCTGCCCGCAACATCCTCGATCCGCCGCAGGGCGCCATCGAGACCTTGCTTGCCCGCCTCCATCGGCGCGGCGACCATCCCGCGATAGATCAGCCTGGCAATGGCATCCGCGGCATCGTCGGGCGGGAAATCGCCCTGACCGTGGAGAAAACTCCACGTCTGCCGTTCGATGCATCCGAAGATCATGTCGCGCAGGAGTGCCACTGGCACATCATCGTTGAATTCGCCCGCCTCTACGGCATCGCGCAGTACGTCCATGACAGCCGATGCGTAACGGCGGTTGAGGTCGTAGAGTCGCATGGTTCGGTAGGCGGGGTCCGCCCGGACGTCACTTAGCACAAAGCGCGCAAGCGCCGGTTCCTGGCGGATCAGGGTCAGCGCGCGCGCAACGACATGGCGCAGGCGATCAGCGGTTGCGGTGATCGACGCATCCGGCCGGACCTCGCCGAGTATCTCCTCGAACCAGGCTTCCGCCGCCGTGATCATCAATTCGCGCTTACCCGAGAAATGGCGATAGATCGCTCCCTCTACGATCCCTGCCCGCTTCGCCACGTCCGCGAGGACGAGGTTCTCGTAGCCCTTTTCGTTGAGGACGGCGCGCGCGGCATCAATGAGTTGTCGCGCACGGGCCTCTCGGGTCATGCGCGGAGATCGAGTTCGGGAGGGACTGGTCATGGGGCGACTATAGGGTTGCTCTGCCGGGATTTGAAAGGTGCAGCACGAACCACACCGTTAAGTGAATATAATTTACGATAGCGACCAAAACTTGCCTCAATCCGGCGTGAAAATCCAACTTGAACCGCTTAATCGGCCATGTTAGTGAACTACATTCACAATGGAGACTCGCATGGACCATGGGCAGCTTGATAAAATGGCAGAGATCGCTGCCTCGCCCCGGGACTATGCGGTTGCATTCAAGGCACGCACCGGCCGAAAGGTAATCGCATCCTATCCGATGCATCTCCCGGCCGAGATCGTCCATGCCGCTGGCGCGCTGCCGGTCGTGCTTCAGGAAAGCACGGAGGAAATCTCGGTTGGTCACGGCCTGATCTATCCGTTCTACTGTGGCTTTTCGCGCTCGACGATCGATCAGGCCGCACGAGGCGAGCTCGATTTCGCCGACGGCGTGGTCTTCGGAGACACCTGCGTCCAGATCCTCGGATCCGCAGATGTCGTGAGAGTCACCCACCCCGAGAAGCCCGTGTACTTCTTCCAGCTCCTCGCCTGCATGCGTGACAGCTGGACTGCGGAGAACGTCGAGGAAACCATCGGCAAGTTGCGTCGTGGCGTGGAGCGAATGCTCGACACCACGATCACCGATCAGGCCCTATGGGACAGCATCGAGCTGTTCAACGAAAACCGCCGCATGATCCGGAGGATATACGAGATTCGACGGAGGAATCCGGAGGTCATCGACGCCACGCGCCTGCAGGATGTCGTCAAGTCCAGCATGGTCATGGACAAGGCCGAGCACAATGCCCTGCTTTCCGGCGTCCTGGAGCAACTGGCCGAAAAGTCCGGCGGGCCCGGGTTTCGAACTCGCGTCTTCGTTTCAGGCCACATGTGCCACGCACCCAAACCGGAAATCCTCGACATGATCGAGGAGGTCGGAGCCGTCATTGTGGACGACGATTTGTACACTGGTTTACGATATGTTTCGACCGATATTCCCGAGAATGACGCCGATCCGATCCGGGCAATCGCGGCGTCCTACGTGACCCGGAATGCCAATATTCCGGACCCGACGAAGATCGATCCGGATGTCGATTGGGACGGCTATCTCCTCAACGCGGTCGAAGCGTCACGCGCTGAAGGGCTCATCATTCTTATGCCGAAATACTGTGAGCCACACATGTATTACTATCCCGAGATTAAGGAGGCGTTCGAAAGGGAGGATATTCCGCACCTGCTGATCGAGACTGATCACGAGCAGCTCCCGATAGAATCGATGCGCACGCGGCTTGAGACCTTCGTCGAAATGCTTCGCCAACGCGAACTCGCGTGACACCGGCCTTCGTCCGATTGCCCCAAAGGACTTCATGATGCTTGCAGAACTGGCCCCGCCGCCGACGACATCGAACCGCCTGAAGACGACGGCGATGAACAACCGCATGGTCACCGCTTATTGGGATGATCTGTTCGCGGCGAAAGACAATGGCAAGCTCGTCTGCTGGTACGAAGGCGTCGCCATCAATCCGCTGCTCCAGGCGATGGACATCAGCTGGTGCCACGGCGAGGCCTGGTCTGCCCTGCTTGCCGCCAAGAAGGAGGAGCAACCCGCGCTGCTGGCCTCGGAAGAGCGTGGCTACGGCCGCGAGCTGTGTTCTTACGCCCGCACGCACCTGGGAACAGGAATCCTGCGCGAACGCGGACAGATCCCCGGCTCGCCCGATCACGAGCACATCGCGGGGCGCGCGCCTGCCCCCGATCTCATCATCAGCGCCTATCCCTATTGCTCGACCGGGCAGCAATGGGACGAGATGCTGTTCCGCCTGTTCGGCAAGCGCGTCCCCGTCTTCAACATCACCCTGCCTTACATCTGGGGCAACGGCAGTTCGCACGCCTACATGCAAGGCGAGGAATTCGAGGACGCGGTCAAGTTCCTGACCCGACAACTGCGCGAATGCGTGACGTTCATCGAAGGCGTCACCGGTCGCAAGTTCGACTGGGACCGCCTCAGCGAAATCATGAGCTATACGAAGAAGGCCGGAGAACTGCGGCTTGAAGCGATGCGGATGTGCAAGGCGCGCCCTGCCCCCGCTACCTTCTTCGAATGGTCGATCAGCATCGCGCCGGTCAACTTCCTGTCCGCCGGACCGGAGATCGTAGAGTATTTCGAGAAGCTCAATGCCGAAATCGCCGGGCGCGTCGCCAGCGGCACTGGCTCGGTCCCGCGCGAGAAATACCGGCTGTTCTGGGACGGCATCATGAACTGGGGTAAGCTCGGCTGGATGGCCGAGAAGTTCTCCGGCTATGACGCCTGCATGGTCGCCGGACGCTATACCCACATGGGATTTTGGCAGGAACCACAGGTGATCGACGTCGATGATCCGCTGGAAGGCATGGCGCGCAACTATCTCACCTGTCCGATCAACCACAGCGCGCCCTACATGATCGACCGCATCACAGAGCTATGCGAGTTCTACGAAATCGACGGCCTGGTGATGCACGGCGCGCGCACCTGCCGCGCCTTCTCCAACCCGCAGTTCCTGATCGCTCAGGAAGTCAGCAAGCGGCTCGGCGTCAAGATAGCCATGATCGAAGGCGACATGATCGATCCGTCGTTCTACAAGGACGAGCTCGTCAACAGCCGTGTCGAAGCCATGCTCGAGGCGATCGACGCACGCCGCGGCTTGATCTGAGGAAACCGGACATGACCCTCTATGCCATGGGAGTGGATTTCGGCTCGATGACGGCCAAGGCCGTGATCGTCGATGCCGAGCGCGATGTCGTCGCGGCGGAAGTCGTCGACAAGGGCGTGCTGATCGAGGAAGGCGCGGAAATCGCGATGGCTCAGGCGCTCGCCAGCGCCGGGTTGCGGCAGGACGACATCGCCGCCACCATCAGCACGGGCTATGGCCGTCGCAAGCTGGACGTCGCCCAGCGCACGATCACCGAGATCACCTGCCACGCCCGCGGCGCGCACCATCTTTTTCCCGAAGCTCGCATGGTCATCGACATCGGCGGACAGGACAGCAAGGTCATCGTCGTCGACGAGGCCGGGCACGTCCAGCAGTTCGCCATGAACGATCGCTGCGCGGCGGGCACTGGTCAGTTCATGCAGGTCCTTGCCCGCGCTCTCGACGTGGAACTGGACGAAGTCGGGCCGCTGTCACTGGAGGGCGATGATGCCATCGTCATCAGCGCCATGTGCACCACCTTTGCCGAAACCGAAGTCATCTCGCTGCGGGCGCAGGGTCATTCCAAGCCCGACATCCTCGCCGCCGTCATGGAATCGATTACCAAGCGAACGATGGGACTTATCGCCCGCGTCGGCAAGCGCTCGCCGATCGCCATGACGGGCGGGGTCGCGCGCAACATCGGCGTGGTCCGCGCACTCGAACGGCGCCTCGGCGAACCCCTGCTGATCGCGCAGACCCCGCAGATCGCCGGCGCGCTGGGCGCCGCCCTGTTCGCGCTGGACGATGCTCGCCGGGGAATCCGGCTGCCGCCGCTCGAGCCCTCATTCCGCGGCGAGGCAGATCGGCTGGTCGAACCCGGCGGCAAGGGCGGCTGCTCACGCATCTCCACCCCGGTCTGACAAGGCACCGGGGCAGCACTCTCAGGCGCGATCGACCAGATCGGGGACAGAACCCGGAAACCGTTCCGCAAAGAAGCGCCCCAACGTCGCAAAGGGCCTGTCGGCGATCGGACCGATCTTGAAGATCGCACTGCTGCGTGCCACCAGCCGGCCATTGGAATGGACCTTGGTCTCACTGAACAGCATCGATCCGGTAGCGTGCAGGAGCGTCGGCCTGAAATCGAGCCATTCGCCCTTGGCGGATGGCCCGATGTAATCGACAGTTAGCGAGACGGTAGGAGTCAGGCGGTTCGTATAACCGGATATCTGCTGGACGAGCAGGCCCTGCATGTCGGCTATAGCCGCTATGGCACCGCCATGCGCGGTGCCAAAGACATTGAGATGCCGCGCTGTCAGTCTCACACCCAGCCTTATGCCATCATCGAACGCGGCACCGTAGAACGGCCCCAGAACGGCATTGAAATCTTCGGCACCCAAAGGGAGAGGCTGGTAGCCGGCAGGCACGTCATCGCCCATCACGCTGCCTGTGTCAGCAATGCCGTGAACGAGAAACTATCAAGCCTCGACTGCAGCACGGCCAGTTGCTCTTCGCTGGCGGCATGTTCGATGCTGACTTCGACACGCTGACGGCCTGTCACCTCGGGCACTTCCACCGTAGCGTGGCCCCGCCCCAAAACCTCCTCGACGATCCCGGACACGACTTTCTGGACGGCCATTCTTCGTAGTAGCGGCTTGGCGATCTTGCCCACCGGAGTCAGCGGCATCTTGGGCACCACGACAATGTCGATGGGACATGCTGCTCGCTCCGGAACCTGGCTGCGGCAAAGCTGCAGGAGTTCCGACGGTTCGACCGACTTCCCTTCGACAAGCTCGACATAGGCGACCGGCATCTCGCCCTTGAGGGAGTCGGGCTGACCGATAGCGGCAGACAGCAGCACCGCCGGATGAGCATTGAGCACTTCCTCGATCATGCCGGGATCGATGTTGTGACCGCCACGGATGATGACATCCTTCGCCCGGCCATTGATCCACACATAGCCTTGCGCATCGACATGGCCAAGGTCGCCGCTGTCTCCCCACACACGTCCCTCTGGTCCGCCCTCGACGAAGAATCCGCCATCAAGCGTTCGGTCGTGATAACCGGAGGTGAGGCATGGTCCCGATACCAGGATAGCACCCTGCTCTTCGGGCCCCGCGAGGCGAACGAACCGATTGCCGTCCAGCACGGCGGCGATTACTCGGTGATACGGTGTGGTGAGACCCACGGAACCGAAGACCGGCGCGGCCTCCTGCGGCTGACATGCAACAAAGCCATGGTACTCGGTGGCGCCCCATACCTCCCGCAATTCGACCCCGAACCTTTGCACGAACTTCCGGCCGAGCTCGATCGGGACGGTGCTGCCCCCGCAGGTCATCGTGCGCAGCGGATGAGCGCCACCGGCATCCTGGTGACCCGCGAAGATGGCTGCGGCGGTGGTCGGCGTGGCGAGAACCGAGGTCATGCCAAACGTCCTGGTGATGTCCCAGAAGTTCGCGACAAGATCCCGGTCACGGAAGCCGCCGGGCGTCAGCAGCAGGGCCGTCTGCCCGGCGACAAGCGCCCGCAGCCCCAGCATCAGCAAGCCTCCCACATGGAACAGCGGCATTCCGATACCGACAACCTCGTCTCGATCTGCACCCATCAGTGCACCGGCGATCCAGGCACCGAGCATCTGCCCGCGGTTCGAGAGTCTCACCAGTTTAGGCGCCGCGGTCGTGCCACCTGTCGGGAGATAGCCGCTGGTGGCGTCGAGCGTATCCTCAGGCGAAAAACCAAGCCTCTGCCCGTCTTCACCCATAAGGGCAGATCGAAAATCATCGGCACCACCATCGACCGTCAGAATCCGGCGAAGGCTAGGTACCTGTTCGCGTATTTGATCAATGTAGTCTGCGGCGCTGGGGCCGTGTGCAGTAGTCGTCACCAGAACGGTGGCCTCGACCTGATTGAGGATCGAAACGACCAGCCTGAGTTCCAAGTGGGGGTTGATGGGATTGAGTATCCCTGCAGTGGTAGCACCCCAGGCGGCTATTAGGGCGTCAGGATGGATCGGCATCATCACGGCAACAACGCTTTTATGGCCTGCTGCTGAAGCACGGAATAGATTGGCCGCAGCCGTTACGTCATGCAGATATTCGGAATACGTCCGGCTAGTCGAGACGAACGGAAGAGTGGTCTTGGTAAGGAAAACCAGCGCAGCCTTATCGGGAGTTGATGCCGCGTGCCTAGATAGAGCTGCATAAGGCGTCGTCGCGGTGAGAAGGTCATCTGCTACCACTTCCTCGATCGCCTGGACTGCCGCCACACCGGTAATATGGCCACGCGGAAAATCCGTCCCGCCGTGGCCGCCGGAGAGCCAACCACTCGACACACGCCTATCTTCCACTGAATTACTCCCAAAAATTTTAGATTTATGGAATAATTAAAAATTATTTATATTCATATAATGTTGATTTATGATGATATTTAAAAAAACAACATAATATTTATTATATATAATATTTACCTAACATTTATCAGAAAAATTGCACATATGTTTTAGGGGCGTGCTCACCAGCACCATTCTACAATCGACCTCTATCAATCGTACGGATGCGACTATAAACAAACCAAACCAATTTGTAAACTGATTTACGTCTTTTGCGGCAAAGCTTGAGATCTGGCATGCATCAACGCGCCCATTGAGCGATATGTCGCAGACTGAAGGCCATAGAGAACCCGGGCGGAGGTCAGCGCATTATGTATATATATTTATTATAATATGAACCATTCGGGTATTTGCGAGCTTGGGTTATCTGAAAGAACCCGGCGAGTGCGTGGAGCGAACGGTACCGAAGATGTGGTTCAGGAAACGTGGCGAAGGTCATCGCAGCACAGCATGTGACCCGCCCCGCCCCCCGAAAGATTCCTCACTCTCACGTATGTATCCACAATTGACTTTGGCAATCCGGATGCTGCCGCGACCGCTAGCGGCAATTGTCGACCGACGAACCATCGCTCTGCTTTGATGCCATTTAAGACATTGAGAAAATAAGATTTATCTCCTAGAACTCGCCATTCAAACCTGATAGACTTGGCGAACCCGGCCAATCAGCAGGGTCATCCGATCATCGTATTCGCCAGTGCAGCACGCAGGATCGGCTGCCCTTATTGCCCGACTGACTACGACCTAACACATCTCTGACTTGTCGCCGCGTGGCTGGCTTTTATGTAACTAAGTTGTTCATAAATCGGCGTGAGGATCAGGAACATGACGAAAGAAATGCTGAACCGTCTGGATGGCGATGCTGGTGTCAGGCGGACGCTGGCGCGACTGGCAGATTCCATCTTCCGTCGCGCCCCGGAGGCGCATGGAGAATGCTACGCTCCTGACGGGGAGTGGCATGCCTTCGGAAGCATCATTCGCGGCCGTGAAGCTGTCGTCGAGCACTGGTGGAACGTGATGCAGGGCTTCCCCTTCGTCCGACAGACCATTTCGTCGCTGGTCATCGAAGTCGATGGCGACACGGCGGCTTCGCGCGGGCACGTCGACGAAGTGCTGCGCATGCCCGACGGGTCGTATCAGGTGGTGATGGGAATCTATCACAGCACGTTCCAGAAACATGGCACGGAATGGCTGATCAAGGTGCATCGGTACGATCAGGTCTACTACGGCTCCCCACTGCTGGACGGGAAGTTCTTCCCGATCATGGACTATGGCCGCCCGCCCCATGATCCCGATCCGACGCGCGTTACCGCCACGATGGACATCAACCTCTGATCCCATCCCCGGTCGGACACAGTACCGACCGGGGATTCTCATGCTTTGGAAGGCTTACCTGCGGTCTTCCCGGATCAGGCTGGCGGCATGCCAGCCTACCGCCATCGCCGGGGCATTGGTGTTCCCGGAAATCAGTCCGGGCATAATCGAACAGTCGACCACGCGCAGACCCTGCACACCATAAACCCGCGCGCGGGGGTCGACCACTGCGTCACCCTCATCGCCCATGCGACAGCTCGCCACGGCATGGATGCCGCACATCGACAGTCGGCGGAACGCGGACAGGATTTCCTCGTCGCTCTGCACCGATGGACCGGGGACCAGTTCCTCCACTACGTGCTGCGCAATGGCGGGCATCTGCATATAACGGCGCATGTAGCGGAACATCGCGATCGCGGTCTGCTGGTCTTCGGGTGTCGTTAGCCAGTTCGGCTCGATCTGCATCGGCTTGCCGGCATCGGGGGAGCTGATCCGCACCGAGCCTTCGCTCGTCAGGTTGAGTATCTGGCCGTACATGGTCATGCCCGGCTTGTCCTCCACGTGGGACAATTGGATCGGAGCGGTCGGATCGCCACTGCGGGCGAAAGTGAAGCCGCCCATGAACAGCTGGCAATCCGGCCGGGTCGCAGCGGGATTCGCTCGGACGAACGCGCCGATCTCGAAAGGACCCGTCGCCATCGGGCCCGCATGAGTCAGGTAATATTGCGCGACACTGGCCAACAGGCCCAAGCCGCGAAAGCGGTTGTTGATACCCCTGCCCCTGGTCAAGCGGTACGGTAGCGAAAACCCAAGATGCTCCAGCAGGTGCGCGCCGACATGCGGATTGTCGACCTTCACCTCGATCCCCAGACTGCGCAGATGCGCGGCCGGGCCGATGCCCGATGCTTGCAAAATCTTCGGGCTGTTCATTGCGCCTGCGGAGAGGACCACTTCACCGCGCGCGCGGTAGATAACCGTCCTGCCGCCGGGTGCGGACGCCGATCACCCGATTGCCCTCGAACACGAGCTTCTCCACCTCGGCATCGGTGACGACATCGACGTTGCCGCGCTTGACGGCGGGGTGGAGGAATGCCTTGGCAGCGCTCTGGCGGCGGCCGTCCTTGATGTTGTGCAGGTAGTAGCCGACGCCCTCCTGCGGCATCGCGTTCAGATCCTGCTTGACGGGCAGGCCCATCTCGACACCGGCCTGCACGCAGGCATCCGCCAGCGGATAGCGGAACTTGCCGGTGCTGATATGCAGGGGGCCACCCGTGCCGCGGTCGTCGCCCGTTCCCAATTCGTGATCCTCTATTCCCATGAATACGTTCTTCATGACGTCCCAGCCCCAGCCGGTTGCGCCCCGACGTTCCCATTCGGCGTAATCTTCATGATGGCCGCGAATGTAGATCATGCCGTTGACCGACGATGATCCGCCAAGTCCGCGCCCGCGCACCCAAGCCTCGGTCGCGGGCATTCCCGGTTCGCGCGGCTGCTGCACCGGGTACTGCCAGGCATGCTTAGGATCGAGGATGATGCGACCGATGCCCTTGGGCATGTGGATGAGGTAGCTCGTGTCCCGGCCGCCAGCCTCCAGAACCAGCACGCGGACATCCGGGTCCATCGAAAGCCGGTCCGCCAGGACACAGCCGGAGGAGCCGGCACCGACGACGATATAGTCGTATTGGTCAGTCATGCGATAATTGTCCATTGAAGGTCAGAAAGGGAGAGGAGCGTTCAGTCCGCCAATACCGGGGCCGGGGCCGATCCGAACTGTACGGCGAGCGCGATCAGGAACGCTGCAGCAAAGGCTGCGGCGGCGACCATGCGCGCGCCGGTCAAATCGCCGCTCGCGATGACGCCTGCCGCCGCCATCGGCCCGGCCGCCATACCCAGCAACTGTGCGGGGCTGACGAGCATCGCCGCCCGGCCGGACGGGTCTGCCTTGAGCAGGTAAGTGATGTGGAACGGCGGCGCGTAAGTCCAACCGAAGGTAAAAATGAGCAACCCTAACGTCCACACGGCTGCACTGCTGCTGGTCGCCGTGATTAACAGGACCACCAGGCTGGCTGCCGTGGTCGCAAGGATCACCGGCACAGGCCTGAAGCGCGATGCTGTGAGGCACGCGGCTATACCTGCGACTATGAGCCCTATGTTCGCGGTGCTGATGATGCGGTTGGCCTGTTCCTGCCCGAACCCGACGCGCATCGCCAGCGGGACGGCATAGACCCAGAAGGCCATGATCGCCGCGATCTGCGCGCCCACGCCCAGAAGCGCCGCCCAACCCAGAGTCGGCGGCAGGGAGATGACACCCTGTTCAGATCCCGATCCGCCCCCCGGCCCCAGTGGCACGAAGGCGCGGGGCGCTATCGGCACCGCAGCCACCAGCAGCAACACGTTCAGCCCGAGCAGCACCAGATAGGCGGCATTGGCACCGTGCGTGGGCAGAACGACGTCGGCAAATAGGGTCGAGAGGCCGAAGGCCGCGATCGACTGGCCGGTGATGTAATAGGCGAAAACTTGCGCCGGATGCCGGGCGCGGGTCATCAGGCCCACCAGCACCCACAGGAGAAGCCCGTTGGCGGCCCCGTTCAGCCCGCGTGCCCAGACGATCCCAGCCCCCTGCGCGAGCATGGTACAGCCCCCGGCCGCGAAAGTCGCGAGCAGCGCAATCGTCATCAGCGGGCGCAGGTGCGCGGGCCGCAGGCAGAATGTCGCCAGCACCGATGTGATGGCCATGCCCAGGCTTTCCAGTGTGGCGGCATGACCCAGCGTGACGGGATCGAGCCTTCCCGCCTTCAAGAGGGAGCCGAGTAGCAGCGGCTGCAGAGCCGGAACGACCCCCGCGCCCACGGCGATGGCAATGACCGACCACGTGCCCGCACGTGTGATCTGGGGCGGATTCCGCGACATTTCCATCTCCCGTATAATGCACCCAGCCTTGCCGATACAGATCGCCAGGATGTTTATTTATCACTATGTTCAAAAAACGATGACGGCACCTCGCACAATGTGCAGGGCTTGGAAAAGCTCGGATCGGACGGTAGCGTGCGGTTTCGAACAGAAGGTCTTCCAATGAGGTTTCCCGCCCAAAATGCCGCGAATTGTTGACCATGAGAAACGGCGCAAGGACATCGCCAAAGTGGTGTCCAGCCTGGTTCTCAAGGGGGGAGCAGAAGCCGTCACCGTTCGAGCCGTGGCGGAAGCATGCGGGTATAGCACGACGATCGTGTGCTATTACTTCCGCAGCAAGCATGAGATGCTCGCATACACGCAGCGGATCGCTTGGGAGCGCAATCTGAGCCGCATAGAAAATGCGGACAAAGCGGGTAAGGACCTGCTGACCTGCCTGGAACTTGCAGTCCCGAACACGCCCAAACGATGGCAGGACTGGAATTGCTGGATGGCGTTCTGGGGCCAAGCCGCGACGACAAAGGGGATTGAGGAGGATTGGCGGGCCGCGAACGTTGCCAGCAACTTGCTTTTCGCTGATCTTGTTCGACGGGCACAGGCGCGCGCGGAGTTCGATCCAGATGAGGATCCCGTCTCTGCTGCCACTGGCATCCAGATCATGCTGAATGGCATCGCTACCCTGGTGGCTCAGGCGCGTTCGGACTGGCCGCCTAACCGGCAGCGCGAAGCATTGCGTGAGCAACTGGTCCGTCTGGGGTATCGCCCTGTAGCCTGACAGGGGACTTGCGAAACCAGGAATGCAGACGGCATCACGCCATGCGGGGAAAGCGCGTGTCGTCCAGTTCGCCCAGATGAACAAGCCCGGTCGTATCGAAGGACACGGCTGGGGCCCCCGTCCAGCGGGCATCGGCAGGGTTCATCACCGCCAGATAGGTCCAACGCGGTTTGCCCGAGGTATTGGGGCCCGCCATGTGGACGCACAGGTCGGAGTGGACGGTAACGTCGCCCGCCGAAAGCGTCAGTTGCCCTGAAGAGGGGCAGCTTTCAATGAGTTCGGGGTAGACATCGAGCAGGTTGCCATCTCCGTACGTCCGGTAATCGCCCATGACACCTTGCCGGTGCGATCCGTTGAGGAACGCCATCGTGCCGTACTCAGGCGTCATGTCGGTCAGCGCTAGCCAGAAGACCATGCCGCCCGAACGGTCTGCCACTTGCGCGGCGAAGTCCTGATGCCAATCGGACTTTCCGTGGCCTTCGCCTTCCTTACGCGGCAGTTTGACGCCGAAATAGTCCAGGAAATAGCGGTATCCCGAAGGCCGCCTGAGGTTGCGAAGGTTGACCGCATTCGCGCCGAAATGCCTAAGGATCGGCGCAAAATCGGGGTTCTCCAGATCCTGCACGGGCAGCGCGTTGAAGTAGGAGAATGCGCCCGGCGCCTTGTCGACCGTGCCGTCTGCTCCCATGCGCGCCTTGGCGAAGGCGAGGATCGTTTCCACCCTGTCTCGCGGGACGAAGTTCCTGAGGTGGACCCACCCGTTCTCGTGATAGTGGCGGATTTCCTCAGCGGTCACCGCACGGAAGGCGGGATCGGGGGATCGCGTGGACGTGTCTTCCATGGCTTCCTCTCCTCATTGCGTGTTCTTTACCGGCGGCCGCTGCCGATGGCCTCCAGCAACCTGCGCGAACGGGCAACCGCCTCGCGCGCATGGTCGAGGGCGGATCCGCCTGCTGCGATCCGCGTGAGCAAGGGAACTTCGACATCGACCGCGATGCCTTCCGGAAGCGCAGCCACGAAAGCGGCAAGGGGAAAGTCACCGTCGCCCGGCAGTTTGCGCTCCAGCGCTTCATGCAGATAGTCGCCGGTCGCGTGCAGGCCATCGGCGTCGCATATCTGCGCGTAAGTGAACAGCGCTGCGGGAATGCGCGCCACGTCCGCGGGGACGCCGCCGGTACGGATCAGGTGCAGCGCATCGACACCGATCCCCACGTTGGCGGGACCAGCCTGCTGCGTGAACCAAGTCGCGCGCTCGATCGAGGCGCAGGCAGGTGTCAGGCCCATGAACTCCAGCCCCAGACGCAAGCCATGCTGAGTGGCAAGTTCACCCAGCCTGCCAAGGGCATCGACCGCACTTGGATCGTGCGGATCATGAATATGCGTGACCGCGCGTTTCGCCCCGACCGCAGCGGCAAGCTCGAAGCCCTCGCGGTATATCTCGATATCGACGTCTACGGTCACGGGAAAGAATTCGACGTTGCCGACGGTGACGCCGTTGGCGCGCAGGCTGTCCTGCAAGGCCGAAAGGCTGTTCCGGTCGACGATGGGAAACAGCGTCGGCGCATCGTCGCCAGGCAAGGCGGCGATCGGGATGTGCGTGAACAGGCAGACTTCCTCGCATCCCGCGGCGGCGGCCACTTCGACAAGCCGGGCGGGCGAAAGTTCGTTTGCGGTAATCTGGTGAAGACCCAGTTTCATGACCATCCTTCCCAAGTTTTTATCGGCCCAAGCTTTTATCGGCCCAAGTTCTCATCGACAAAGGGGCGCCCGCAACTTCAAGGAAATCCGTAACCCTTGCGATGCGAGCGCCAAGGGGGAGCCATATGTTTTCGCCGTTCAACCGGCAGCCGCGCCAACCGCCTGCGCCAGTTCTTCGCGCGACGGGTTGCGCCGGAGGGTGAGGCCGCCGTTCACCTGCAGGTTCTCGCCGGTCATGAAGCATTCGTCGGACGCCAGATAGACCGCCGCCGCCGCGATATCTTCCGAGCTGCCGATCCGGCCGAGCGGATAGCCCTTGAGGAAGCACTCAGTCAGGCCGGGCATGTAGACATGGCCCTGCGTCATCGGCGTCACCGTGAGCCCCGGCGAGATGGAGTTGGCACGGATACCACCTTCACCGAACTCATGCGCGGCCACGCGGATCAGGTGATCGGTGCCGGCCTTGGCGCCCATGTAGGCCGCATGGTCGTTCAGCATGATGGTCGAAGTCGCCGAAGATATCTGGACGATCGAGCCGCCACGGCCCCCACGACGCGTATCCATCACGCTGATCATCGCCTGCAGGAACAGGAACGGACCCTTGAACTGCAGTTCGCTCATCGCGTCGAATTCGGCCTCGGTGGTTTCGAGGAACCCCGTCAGCAAGCCCCACCCCGTCGCGTTGAGCGCGATGTCGAGGCCGCCGTAACGGTTCTTCGCGAATTCGGCGGCGGCATCGAGGTCGGCGCGGCTGGTCATGTCGACACGCAGTGCGGCGCCGCCCAGTTCGCTCGCCAAGCGCTCCAGTTCGTCCATCTTGCGTCCCGCGACGATGACGCTCGCTCCCTCGGCCGCGAACCTGCGAGCGATGACCTGCCCCATATTGTCGCGGTTGGCGGCACCGATCACCAGCGCCACTTTTCCGTACAGCCTACCCATGATGCTCATCCCGAATGTGCGTTGCCGATTGTTCAGACGGACAGACCTTCGCCTCTCCACCAGCGTGCGAAGACCGGCTTCAGCTCTTCCGAGACGATCTCGATGGCCATGCCGCCGGCGACCGGACGCAGGTACGTGAAGACGCCCCAGCCATCTTCCGGCGCAGCGCCCGCAGCGATGACTTCCCAGCCGTTGGCGGTGAGGTCTGCGACGCTGGAAGCAATATCGTCCACCCAGAAGCCTACGTGATCCCCGCGTGACAAGGCCGGATCGTAGAAGCTGCCCGGATCGCCGCGCTGCAACTCAAGGTGCATCGGCCCGTTGATCGAATACGTGAAGCGATTGCGGACGTGCTGCATCCCGACTTCGGGTGTCCAGATGGGCAGCGCGTCGAACTCGTAGGGTTCGGCGAACGTGAGGCCCAGCGTCTTCGAATAGAAATCGATCGCTTCATCAAGGTCCGGCGTCAGAACGCCGGTGTGAAAGGCGCAGGTGTAATCAAGCATTGTTCCGTCTCCCGTTCTGTCATTCTCAGTCAGGCTGTGGCCTTGGCTTTCAGGACGATGCGTTCGCGCGCGAGGAGGACCTGTTCATCGCCGGTCACCTGCGCATCGCGAGCCTGCCACGCCTGCGCTGCCGTTTCGGCATCGGGCCACCATGAACTCTCGATGCCGTAATACGCGGCCGCGTCGGTGCCTTCCGCCTCAGCGGATACGATCCGGGAGCGTACCAGTCGCGAAGGAGCCGTCTGCGCCATTCCGAGCGGCTGCGACAGGTTTTCCCAGGAATGCTCGAAATCCCCGATGGCATCAGCCGCGGGGCCTCCGATCAGGCGCATCAGCTTTACGCCGATAGGGGCACCGTCAAAGACGATCCGATCCTTCACGAAGAAGCTGATCGCAGGCATTGTGATGAACAGCGGGCTGTCTACGTCATAGGCATACTGGAACTGCTCAGCCGCGAAGAGATCGGCAAGTGCCTGCTCGTTACGGATCCAGAGCTCCGGAGCACCGTCGAAGGATTGCGCGAAACCTGCCGGGCTCTGCTCCAGGCTGACATCCTGAACATATTGCAGGATCGGACCGGGATCGGCGAACTCCATTACCAGATTGCGATGGATCGTGCCCCAGTGGTGGGAAAAGTCGGCATGCGACATCCCTTGCCGGCGACGGATGAAGCCGATGTAGTGGATAGTATCCCGGTCCATAGCTGCTCCTTAAAATTCCGCGCCGAAAGACGCCCCGAAGACGCGCGGTTCGCGGGCGGCGGCAAATGCCCACAGTTCGGGGTAGGCAGCGACGGTGAAGGCGGTCGCGGTGCCACGATCGTCCAACAGGTTGCGCGCGAATACAGAGAACTTCGCCTTGGCGCCGTTTTCGTTCATCGGGATGACGAACCCGATGCTTGCATCCACCAGGTACTGACGGTCCGAGCGCAGGCGCGGATCGTTGCGCTCAACGGTGATCACACCGGTTGCCGGGATCGGCGTTGCGAGGTCCGCCGCTATCTGCTGGTCGTAACGCGAGATGTAACGATAGCCGCCGCTGAAGGTCAACTTGGACTTCTCGCCCACCAGAACTTCATAGTCCGCGTTGAACGACGCGGTGATCTTGGGCGCGTAGATCAGGTTCACGTTCGAGAAGTCGAAGGTCCGCACCGTGCCAAAGACCGGCTGATTAGCAAGAAAGCCCTTGAACTTGGCGTCGGTATAGCCGGCCGAACTGCGCAGCGTCAGGCCCGCGAAGGGCCTCGCGGTAAGGTCCGCCTCGATGCCCTTGATCTTGGCCCCGGCCGCGTTGACGACCACGGTTTCGTTGCCGTTGCCGCCGTCGCGCGTCAGCGTCGTGTTCTGCTGCATGTTCTTGTAGTCGGTGATATAGGCCGCGATATTCAGCGCCACCTTGCGGTCGAAGAACTCGCTCTTGATGCCCCCCTCGAACACTGAAACGGTTTCCGGCCGGTACGGCGTCGTCGCCGAGAACAGCGTCGCACCGCGTCCGCTGAACCCGCCCGAACGGTAACCCTGGGACCAGCTACCGTACAGCATCAGGTCGTCGGTGGGGCGCCAGTCCAGCGAGATCTTGGGGGTGAACTTGCTCTGCTTGTAAGTGACCGCGTCGTCGAACAGGGCAGGTACAATGTTCTGCTTGCGGTCTTGGGTGATCCGGCCGCCGCCCGAGAGGCGCAGGCGGGGTGCGAATTCCCAGTTGAGGTCCGCGAAGGCCGCCATCGACCGGGACTTCCCGGTAATGTCCATCGTTCCGGTGTCGGCCCCGAAGATGACCGTATTGTCAAGCAGGTGGTATTTGCTGGAGAAGTAATAGGCGCCTACCACATAGTCGAAACCATCGAAAAGGTTTCCGCTGGCGCGCAATTCTTGGCTGAACTGATGATAGTGCTGCGTGCGGGTTCCCACATAAACCCCGGCCGTACCGAAGTCCTGCTGCTGGAATTCTTTGCTTTCGCGATAGGACGTGACCGAAGTGAGCTTCACCGCGCCCAGATCCAAGTTCGCTTCCAGCGTGGCAGCGCGGGCACGATAGCTGGCGGGATAATAATCCTGCGCGCGGTAGACCGTGTAGAGGTCAGTCGTATTGTTGCGACCACAGGCACCCGCCGGCATCGCGCTGCAGAAAACGTCGCCGGGGGCGGTCAGGCTTGCCTGCGTCGGGTTGAACTTCTGGTCCTGCTGCTCGACGGTGAGAAGCGCGTCGAAGCTGCCAGACGGCGTCAGCAGGAGGCTGGCGCCGAAGTTTTCTTGGTTATTACCCCCGATCCGCTTGCCGGTGGTAGCGCTGCGGTAGAAGCCGTCCGTCTGCTGGTGGAATTCGAAGACCTTGGCAGCAAGCAGGCCTTCGACGACGGGCACGTTCACCACGCTTCGGAGCGCGACCGTGTTGTAGGTGGCGTAGCTCGCTTCGAACTTGCCTCCCCATTCCCCGGTGGGCTTGCTGCGGCGCACGTTGACGACGCCGCCGATGGTGTTGCGTCCGAACAGCGTGCCTTGCGGGCCGCGCAAGATCTCGATCGAGTCGATATCGAAGAAGTCCAGCAACTGGCCCGTCGAGGTGCCAATGTAGACGCCGTCGATCATGACGCCGACCGCCGGGTCGAAGCTTTTGTCTATATCGGCGAAGGCGATGCCGCGGATCGAGATATTGGCGGCCGAGGCACCGGTGGACTGCGTGGTGATGAGCACGCTGGGCGCAGTACCCTGCAGGTCCGTGATGCTCAGGCTGGCCTTATTCTCCAGCATGACCGGGGAAATCGCAGTAACCGCCACCGGGGTCGACTGGATGGATTCATTGCGGCGGCGGGCAGAGACGATGATTTCCTGCACTTGGCCGCTGTCGGGAGCAAGCGCCTGGGCAGGAGCAGCTGCATCTGTTTCGGACTGAGCGACAGCTGGTGTGCCGATCAATGCCGTAGCGGTAAGCAGGCTCGCGCCCAGAATCCTGAATGTCGGTCGCATGACGATTTTTCCGCTCCCTTTGTGGGCCGTTCGGCACCTTTTAATCGTAACATAGTTACAATACCTAATCGTCACATAGTTATAAAATAGGTAGGTGATCACCTAGCCATTCAACGAGGTCGCCTGTACCACCGGCAATGCGATGTCAGCCCTTCTGGGCGAAGCCTATGGCGGTGCCGGCGGCAAGCTGGGGCCGAGCATGACCTTGGGGTATCGCCGGCAAGCGCCTGGGCGCCTACATTCCCAATCACTGAAAGGCCCGGCTCGACTTTGGGGAAACCATGCGTTGGCACCGCCTTCGCGCGCGGAACCGTCAGCAGAACCGGGATCGTGCTTGCCCGAATGCCCGCCCGCTACGCGCGGCTCGGAGCCAGTCGTGCTCAGGGTACCTACGCCTTATCTGCGATAGCTGCCTTGCGACGATAGCCCAGGCGGATAAGCTGTTTGACGTGATGCACCATCGCATAGAGCTAGAGTTTTGCGATGGCAGCGCCGGTCAGACTTAGCGGTGATTTCAGTTCTGTGCAGGTTAGCGCCTTTGCTCGCGGTGCCAAGGACGCGGACCAAGTTCGCTGTCTTCTGGAGATTGCGAGGATCCTGAACGGTAGCGCATGCGGAAAACTCGAGCGCGGGCGACGTGGGAAGGTCCGCTACGATTAGTTGGGCGGCAGAGATCCAGGATCCCTGCTATTCCCGAAAGCGAAGGGACTCCACGAGCAAGGCAAATGCCGCCGAGTGTTGCCGCCGGCTCGGATAATAGAGCCGGTACCCCGGGTAGGCGGGCGACCAATCTTCCAGCACGACTTTAAGTCGGCCTGCTTCGACTTCGCCGCGCACGCGGTCCGCTGGAAGGTAAGCGAGCCCAAATCCCCCGAGGGTTGCCTGCAACATGATGCGAAGGTTGTTGAAGACCAGCGGGTCTTCAACGCGCACGTTCAACTCACGGCCCGCCTGCTCGAACTCCCAGACATAGAGTCCTCCATGGGTCGGCAGTCGCAGGTTGATGCATCTGTGACGCAGAAGATCCTGCGGAGTGTCCGGCGTTCCGGCCTTTTCCAGATAAACAGGCGAGCCGACCACCAGCATTCTTTGATCCCCGCTGATCGGGATCGAGATCATATCCTGTGCGACAATATCGCCGAGCCGCACGCCCGCATCGAACCGCTCGGCAACGATATCGATAAGCCCATTGTCGACGATCAACTCGATTTTGATATCCGGATAGTCTGGCAGGAACCGCGCCAACGCGGGCCAGAGAACGGCCTCGGCGGCTTGTTCGTCTGCGGTGAGACGTATGGTTCCGGCCGGTTTGGCTCGAAGCGCATCGAGCGCTGCCAGTTCATCGCGGATTTCATCGATCCGGGGGCCGACATTGCTCAACAGGCGCGCACCGGCTTCGGTGGGGGACACGCTCCGCGTCGTCCGTGTCAGGAGGCGCAGCCCCATTCTTGCCTCGAGGTTGCGAACTGTCTGGCTCAGCGCCGACTGCGATACACCGAGCTTTGCAGCCGCTTTTGTGAAGCTGCCTTCGCTGGCAACCGCCAGCAGGATTTCGATGTCGTCGATGCTCGGTCGGGCCATTCAGAAGAATCTCTTATAAGAGCATACGTAAAACACGCTCTAATTGATCGATACGATCTGGTCCATATCACCACGGAGCGTTGGATTGTTCTGCCCCGGTGCATCGAGCGCGACGGAGCAGTTCGACATATGAAGCGCCGCCGCTGAAAGCCGGTACTCCGGCTTTCAACGCGACTGGTCAGCAGAGGTAAGATATGACCGACTTCCCTTTGGACATCGTCCGCAGACGGACCATTCTCAAAGGCGCGATGGCCCTGTCCATGCTGGGCCTCGGGTTCGGGGCGGCCCCGGCAGCGCAAGCTCGCCGTGCCGCCGCAATGGCAGCGACCGGCGGTGCAAGGATCGACCCATCGACGGTTCAATTGCTGATTGCTGATCTTCAGCCGTCCCTTGTCTCGGGCAGCAGAACCATGCCGCCGTACGATCTCGGCCGTGCTGCCGCTGTACTAGCGAAGGTTGCCCAGATCCTGCAAATGCCAACGCTGTTCAGCATCGTGCCGGAGGGAAGTGGCACTCCCTCTTTGATCCCGGAACTCAAGCCTTTCGGCACGCCGTCGAACACACTGCTGCGGACCCTGGCCGGGCCGTTCATGGACACCGCGACGGCCGCAGCGATGGAGCAAACAGGCCGCAAGACATTGGTCATCGCGGGCTATGCGGCGGAAGTCGTGGTCCTTCAGGCTGTGCTTGACGCTGTCGCGGCAGGCTACACCGTCCACTACGTCGTCGATGCCATCGGGAGCAAATCGGCCCGGACGGAAGAGGCCGCCTTTCGCGAAATGGAGGAGGCCGGAGCGATCCCGACATCGGTCCTCAGCCTTACGACACGGCTTACCCCGGACTTCTTCCATTCGCCCGGCTCCGAGACTTTCGCCGCGCTGCAGACATTGCTGCGCCAGTAGCAATCGCAGCGTTGGTCCGACCCTCGAATTACAATCAGATCCAAGACTGACCCTGTCCTCGGACCCAGCACGAGGACCGATATCATCGGAGTGACATCATGAAGCATCGCAGACTCGGAAATTCAGGAACGTCCGTTTCCAAACTGGCGCTCGGAACGATGAACTTCGGCTCGCAGACCCCCGAGGACGAAGCGTTCAAGATCATGGATGCCTATGTGGAGGCTGGCGGGAATCTGATCGATACTGCCAACGTCTACAACGGTGGTTTGTGCGAGGAAATCGTCGGGCGCTGGTTCAATAGCCGACCCGCTGATGTGACGGACAAGGTCGTGCTGACCACCAAAGGCAGGTCCGGAGACGACAGCATCGATCCCAATGCCACCGGCCTTTCGCGAAGGACCCTTCATCGTGCGCTGGACGCATCACTCAAGCGCATGAACGTCGAAAACGTCGACCTCTATCAATTGCATGCCTCCGACATGAAGACGCCGATGGAGGAGACGCTCGGATTTCTCGCCGACGCGGTCCAGGCAGGCAAGATTCATTACATCGGCATTTCCAACTTCACCGGCTGGGAGTTGCAGCTCTTCGTGTCGATCGCAAAGGCTATGGGCGCCCCCCTGCCCGTCAGCCTGCAACCACAGTACAGCCTTCTTTCACGGGAATGCGAATATGAGATTGTGCCTGCGGCCGTCCACAATGGTCTGGGCATGCTCCCCTGGTCACCGCTCGCAGGCGGCTTCCTGAGCGGCAAATATAAACGCGGTTTGCAACCAGCAGCCGACACCCGTGCGGGCTCGGACAACAAGCTTTATCAATGGGTGTCCGAGGAATACGCCAACATCGACCGCAACTGGGCAACGATTGCCGAGATCGTGCGTATTGCCAACGAGATTGGCGCGACGCCATCGCAGGTGGCCTTGAGCTGGATCGCGGATCGACCCGGCGTGACGGCTCCGATTTTCGGCGCGCGCAACATGGCTCAGTTGACGGATTCGATCGCTGCGGCCGAGCTGACATTGGACGATGCCGCTTCGGCAGCCCTTGAGGCCGTCAGCCGCCCAACGCCCGGCGGCTACCCCTATGGCGCTTTCGGCCAAGGTCAACGCAACCGCGACCTTCATGATGGCGTGCCAGCCCCCGGTCTGCCGGTATGGGGCGGCTCCGAACATCCTACGGGTAGGGCTTAATCATGCGCAACCGGTGGCGGGGCAGTCACCGGCTGCCGGTCGTGGCCTTGAGTTTGGCGATGGTAGCGGGACCTGTGATGGCAAATGAAATCGAAACGCCGAATATCAATGAACAGCCCCTTCAGTTGAAGGCTCGAGGAAGCTTTTTCGTCGGTGGTGAAGGTATAGAGCAAACCTTCGTCGAGCTCGGAAGTCAGCGGGCAGCGGATCGTGTGACGATCGGCCAGATGTATGTCGAATACATGGAGCCGGTCGGTGCGACCAAGGCGCCAATCGTCCTGATCCACGGTGCGGGCCAAAGCGGAGCCGGATTTGATACCACACCCGACGGCCGGATGGGTTGGTTCGAGTATTTCGTGCGTCGCTCCCATCCAACCTATGTGGTCGATCAAGTGGGTCGGGGACGTTCCGGGTTCGACCAGTCCATCTTCAATCGTGTCGGCGCAGGCGAGGCGAGCCCCGACAAGCAGCCAAAGATCACTCGCATGGGTGACCGCATCGCCTCATGGATCAACTTTCGCATCGGCCCAGATGCGATCACGCCCTATCCGGATACCCAGTATCCTATCGAAGCGGTCAGTGCGCTGTCCCGCCAGGGCGTGCCGGACCTGATCGCATCGCTTCCCTCCCCAAATCCAAACTACAAGGCGCTTGCTGCGCTCGCGAAGAAGCTGAACGGCGCGATCCTTCTCGGCCATTCGCAGGCTGGAGATTATCCGCTCGAAGCAGCTCTTCTCGATCCCAAGGCGGTCAGGGCAATGGTCCTGGTCGAACCCGGCCGATGCAACGCCGAAATCTATACAGCCGACCAGATCGCTACACTCGCAACGATCCCGCTATTGGTCGTATATGGCGATCACCTCGACACGCCGACCGGAAACAAGGGGTCGGACTGGCCCGAACGGTTCCAGGAATGTAAGCGACTGATCGCCAGATTGAAGAAGGCAGGCGGCCAAGCAGAGATGCTCCATCCTCCGGAACTGGGCATTCACGGCAATACACATCTCATGATGCAGGATCGAAACAACCTGCAGATCGCAGACCTGATTATTGACTGGATGGAAACACGCGCGGCTGGTGCCTGACCTCTCGTTGATGCAGGTGCCAGGTCCGTTTCGAAGCAGTCGGATCGGCGCGGGAACCGGATCGACGGCTATGCCATCTTTGACGGGACGATCACGAAGAGGCTGGACTTTGCCGAGGTCATACTGCGGGTCGAGAACATTTCGATCGGACCTATGCCGTATCGACCCTGGACGAGATCCGCGGCGCGTTCGTCGGACGGCCACGCACCGCATTCGTCGAACTGCGAAAGAACTTCTGAGCGGCTTCGCAGACAAGCCGGAAGTGCGAGGCCTCAGGCGAGCGTGGTGTCGATCGGCACGCCCGCCTTAAGCGTCAGGGTCACCGGCGTGCGTTCTGCAATGTCGGCAAGCCGGGCCTTCTGATCGTCATCCAGGCCCGCGATCACAAGCTTGCGGTCGATCCGCATGGTGTCCTTCCCGCCGGCCAGATGCAATTCGACATCCAGCGCCTGCAACGGCCAGCCCTTTCGCGCCGCATACATCTTAAGCGTGATCGCGGTGCAGGCGCCGAGGCTGGCAAGCAGAAGATCATAAGGGGCTGGCCCGGCGCCCTGCCCTCCCAATGCTGCTGGTTCGTCTGCTGTGATCCGGTGGCCACCGACGACGATCTCGGTGCGCCAGGGCGTATCGCCGATATGTGCGGTTCCATGTGCCATGATCGCTGTCCTTATGCCGGAAGGGGAATGAATTCGTGCTCGTGCGGGACGGAAGCGAACCGCTGTTCGCGCCAGTCCTCCTTGGCCTGCTCGATCCGATCGGCCGATGACGAAACGAAATTCCAGAAGACGTGCCGCTTTTCAGGCAGGGGTTCACCACCCAGGAGCATCAGGCGAGCACCTGCCCGGGCACGCAGGACTACTTCGGCATCCGGCTTGAACACCACAAGCTGACCCGCCACGAAAGTCCCGGTCTGGCCTTCGACCTCGACGGTGCCGGAAACCACGTAGATCGCGCGTTCGATATGCTCGGCCTTGACGCGATAGCGCGCACCGTCCTGCATGTGGATGTCGGCATAGACCATGTCGGACCAAGTCTTGAGCGGCGAAGTCATGCCGTCCGAACTGCCCGCGATCAGGGTCAGGCGTGTGCCTGTATCTTCGGTGACGGGAATCTCGTGAGCCTTGTGATGCGAGAAGGCCGGAGCGGTTTCTTCCGCTTCCTTCGGCAGAGCAACCCAGGTTTGCAGACCGAACAGCTTGCCGCCCTTGGCGCGATTGTCTGCAGAGGTCCGTTCGGAATGCACGATGCCGCTGCCTGCCGTCATCCAATTCACTTCGCCCGGCCGGATGGTCTGCAGCGAGCCGAGCGAGTCGCGATGAAGGATTTCGCCTTCGATGAGGTAGGTGACCGTCGAAAGGCCAATATGTGGGTGAGGACGGACATCAAGCCCTTCGCCGCTACGAAACACCCTCTCGCCCATCTGGTCGAAGAAGATGAAAGGACCGACCATGCGGCGCTGCGCACTCGGCAAGGCCCGGCGCACTTGGAAACCGTCTCCCAGATCACGCACCGGAGGCAGAATGACCTGCTCGACGCCTTCAACGTCGTACTCCGGGCTAAGCGAGGAATGAATGGTCATGGCGTTCGGTCCTTGGTCACGGTGGATGCTGTAAGGGAGTTTCCCTGTCCATTCGTCGTTACCTTGATCCAAAAATCTCAATCAGCCGAAAAATCTCGCACGGATCATTCAACAAATCCGAAAAGCCTTGCCATCATTTCAGCGCCGACATGCCGTCTGAAGCTAACTGCCGCCGGGTGCCGCGACGATGCTAGCCTTTGACGCGATGACGATGACCGTGCCCCCGGCGGTTACTTACCGGTCCGAGCAGGCAGTCCAGCGCGCAATCACTCGGCCCTGAACGATCACCGAACGCACCGCGCAACCGCATGACACGATCAACGCAGGCACGGCAGTGATCGCAATGGCCGACAGCAGCCGCCCGTTCAGCAGCAGGTCGGAAAGCATGCCCGCCACCAGAGGACCGACCGCGCAGAACACCGAAACGACGAAGCTCCAGATCGCGAAACTGCGGGCGCGCAGCGAAGCCGGTGTCAGGTCCTGCAGCATCGTGGGGACGAGCGCATTGGCGGTGCAGGTGAGGAACAGGAAAAGGACTACCGCGAACAGCGCCTGATCGATGTCCGACGCTGCCAACAGCAAAGCCGCGCAAGGCACGGCAGCAAGCGCACTTAAGCCCATGATCAGCGGCCTGGCAGCAAGGCCCATTCGTTTGCGCAACAAACGATCAAGCACCCCCGCCACGGGCAAACATCCGATGCTGGTCGCCAAGGTCACTACCCCCAGAGCGTGACCGATCGGCCCCATGCCTGCGTTGAACCTGCGCTCCAGCGCCAGCGCGATCAGTGGATTGAGCGCCTGCACTGCGATCATCAGGCTGCCGGCCACGCCCACGAACAGCCCGACCGCCTGCCAACGCTCACGCAGGAACGCTGGCAGCGAGCCCTGCGCCTGCACATTGGCCACCGCGATATGGCGCGGCGGGTCGGTTGCCAGCAAGCCCAGCAGCAACAGGGGCAACCCTGCGGACGACAGCAGCAGCATGGCCTTGCGCCACGCTTCCATGTCGCCGGGAATCAAAGCCTCACCGATCGAGACGATGGCACTCCCGAAGTAGAACCCCGCACTGGCGCCTGCCGCCATCAGGGCCGCAAAAGTCAGGTTGGCGGCAACGCGGTACCGCTCCGGCGCAAGATCCGGTATCAGCGAATAGACAATCGGGATCATCGCGAACTCGGTAACCCCCGCAGCGGCGCGCCCCACGAAAAACAGGGGAAAATCAGGTGCCACCGCACTCACCACCATCAGTGTCGTCCAGGCGACGATCAGGCCCAGCAGCACCAGCTTGCGCGAAAAACGGTCAGCCAGCCGCGCGACCGGCACCGCGACGGCACTTCCCACAAGTACTCCCGCCAGTCCCTGCAGAGCGCCGATCGTCGCGTCACTCACAGCGAAACTGTGCTGGATCGCCGACAGCACGATCGCCTGCAGCCCTCGATCACTCATCTGGATGCCCGCAGTCACCCCCAGAAAGCCGACGGTGAACAGGCCGCCGGTCGTCCAGGCAGCGGGCGCCGGGTGATCGATATGTGCGGTGCCGGAAATGACCGCAGCCACCTCAGCCTTTCTCCGAGGTCAGCATCATGCCAGCAGCCGAATTAACCATCGTGTCACGCTTCCCCAGAATTGGTCCGAAAACCCATCGAAACACCGCTCTTTGTTGCAACTGATTCGCACTTGCTGCAATAACTTACGGCGCGCCGGGTGAAATTTCACCCACGAGGCAGGCTGAAGAGGCAGAGGCGAGAGATAACGCCTCGCTCGCCTTCAGCTATCAAGCTGCTGGACAATCACGAGTTGGCAGCGGCCAAATCCTTGCAATAGCCCGGCCGCAGAGATTTTTTCAAAATGTTGCCGCCGTATATTACGCCGGTCTTCCAAGCACTTGCCTCGAACATGAGACGAAGATGAAGGTCGCGCGACTCAGATGTCATCGAACTTCCATACAACTGTCGTGATGCAGCCATATTAGCCGCCCCGAGGCAGACAAATTCTGCCAAAAAAGGGTGGAAATTCAACATGATGAATAAGGTTGTCCGCGCGACGCTGCTCGCCGGCTCGATCCTCGCCAGCATGAACGCCTCGAGCGCCTGGGCCGATGCTCCCGCAGCCGACGCTGCGGCGGACGCAGCAGCGGATTCGGGCCTCGGCGACATCGTCGTCACCGCGACCAAGCGCGAGACCAATCTTCAGGAAACCCCGATCGCCATCGCGGTCGTCAGCCAGGCAGCGCTCAAGGACCGCCACGTCCAGAGCCTCTATGACCTCGCCGACGGCGGCGTGCCGTCGCTGCGCGTTGCGACCTTCGAGGCGCGCCAGAGCGCGCTGACAATCGGTATCCGCGGTATCGTGCCGCTCGACGCCAACCAGCCCGCGCGTGAACAGGGCGTCGGCATCTACGTGGACGGCGTCTACATGGGCCGCCAGCACGGCCTCAACGCCGCGCTGTTCGACGTCGAGCGCGTCGAAGTTCTCAAGGGTCCGCAGGGCACCCTGTTCGGCCGCAACACCGAAGGCGGCGCGCTCAGCATCGTCTCGAAGGCCCCCACCGGCGAGTTCGGCGGCCGCATTGATGGCGGCGTCGGCAACTACGGCGCCTACAACGGCAGCATCCACCTCGACCTGCCGGAAATGGCCGGCTTCTCGGTCAAGCTGGACGGCGTGCTGCAGCACCAGGACCCGACCACCAAGAACCCGCTCGAAGGCCAGGCCGGCTTCAACCAGTACCACCGCAAGGGCGGCCGGGTCGCCGTGCGCTGGCAGCCGATCGACGGCATCACCGACGACTTCTCGTACGACGTCGCGCGCGATGCCAACACGCCGTTCTACAGCCAGCTGCTGAACTACAACCCCAACGGCTGCGTCGCCGGCACCCAGGCCGCCAGCGCGGCGTGCACCCTGCCCGGCACCCAGTACACCAACCTGACCGGCACCGTTAAGCCGCTGCTTCCCGGCGTTGTCGTCAACGGCAAGACCCGCATGAAGACCGCCGACATCGGCGTGCCGCAGCAGCCCAGCGTCGACAAGACCCACGGCTTCACCAACACCCTCAAGTGGGCGGCCTCGCCAGAGATCGAGATCCGCGCGATCACCGCCTGGCGCGGCGTCGATGCGACGCAGTGGGACAACTCGGGCGGCGCGCACCGCGTGCCGGTCGTCACCCTGACCTCCGCCTGCACCGAGGCCAAGCCCTGCGGCTTCAGCCGCTACAGCCTTGCCGACCTGCGCCAGCGCCAGTTCAGCCAGGAACTGCAGGCCGTGGGCACCGTGGGCAAGATCGACTATGTCGCCGGCCTGTTCTACTTCAACGAGCACGTCAGCGACGACGCGGCGACGCCGAACTCGAACGGCGTCTACCTCAACAGCGCCGGCCAGGCGGTCTACACGATCCTCGACTCGTGCACCGGTTCGGCCGGGTTCGGTTCGGACGTCGGCTGCCGCTCGATCGACCGCGCCTCGGAAGTGTGGTCGAAGAGCTACGCCGCCTATGGCCAGCTGACCTACAACGCCACCGAGCAGCTCCACCTGACCGTCGGCGGCCGCTACACGCATGACGAGAAGAAGGGCGTCCTGCACTTCTCGCGCAACGTCAACTACGACACCAACACCGCAGCTGCCGCAGCCGCGGGCTACTCGCCGCTCGACAAGAAGTGGAACCGCTTCAACCCGATGGCGACCCTCGCCTACGACGTGTCGGACGACCTGCATGTCTATGCTAAGTACGCAACCGGCTACCGCGCAGGCGGCGCATCCTCGCGCACCGCGAACTACCAGGCGTTCAATCCGGAGGACGTGAAGTCCTACGAAATCGGCCTCAAGAGCGACTTCTGGGATCACCGCGCCCGCTTCAACCTGGCCGGCTACATCATGGACCGCAAGAACAGCCAGGTTGACATCAGCTCGATCCAGTCGTTCAACGGCTCGAACTACAACAACCTCGTCACCATCAACGCGCCCGGCACCACCAAGATCCGCGGCATCGAAGCAGACCTGACGCTGGAGCCGATCGACGGTCTGACGCTGAACGCGTCCTACGCCTACACCTACACGCACATCCCGCTTGTACCGATCACCTACACCGGCACCAACGGCGCCAGCACCACGGTCGACCAGCAGTTCTACATCGTGTTCACCCCGCGCAACGCGGCGAGCGGCTCGATCGATTACGTGCTGCCGATCGGCGGCAACGACACGGAGCTGAAGTTCCACTTCGACGGCAACTACTCGCAGGCGACCCAGGCCTTCGACCAGTTCGCCACCAAGAACGACGCCTCGCTGATCTTCAACGGACGCATCTCGCTGGCCGACATCGGCGTGGGCAACCAGAAGCTGACGCTGGGCGTGTGGGGCCGCAACATCTTCAACGAACAGTACGTGTTCCGCCGCGACCCGTCGAACAGCCTGCCCGGCGCGCCGACCACCAGCGTGACCACCGGCTCGGTGAACAATATCCTGGGCGACTACGGCAACTTCAACGCGCCGCGCACCTTCGGCCTCGACGCGAGCATCGCGTTCTGACGATTTCCCCCGGCTTTCGCGGGCCGGGGGGACATTGCGGATCGCGCGGGCGAGCATCTGCCCTTTCACGATGGGACAGGCGCTCAAACAGCCCCCGCGCGATCAGCTACTGGACCGGCGTGACGCCTCCCCCGTGTCACGCCGGTCTTTTTGCGCTGCCAGCATCCTCCCTGTCGCGCAGCGATGGGGAGGGTGACGCCCGTGCAGCGGGTGGTGGAGGGATTGCAAGGCCCCCTCCGTCAGCGACTGCGCCGCTGCTACCTCCCCATCGCTGCGCGACAGGGAGGAATGCGCTCAAACCGGCAATCTCGCCACGATGCGCAGGCCCGGCCCGGCGTCCTCCAGCGCCAGCGTCCCCCGGTGGAGGCGCACGATCGCCTCCATCAGCGGTAGACCCAGACCATGGCCGCCGCCCTGACCACCGGCCTGCCCCGCCCGCTCGACGCGCCCGAACCGGCGCATCACATGCTCGCGCTGGCTTGCCGGGATTCCCGGGCCATCGTCAGTAACCACAAGCACCACCGCTTCCGCTTCGCGCGCAACCGAGACCCTGATCCGCGTGCCCGAAGGTGTGTGCCGGACGGCGTTCTCCAGCATGTTGACCAGCAGCTGCGACAGGAGTTGTCGGTCACCGACGAGCTTCGCCTCGTCGGCGCGTTCCATCAGCACGCGCTGGCCGCGCTCCTGCGCGACGGGCTGCACCATCTCGACGATCTCGGTCGCCAGTTCGGCCAGGTCGAATCGACGGAAACCAGCGCGGCGCGATCCGTCCTCTATCTCGGCGATCCGCAGCATGGCCGCGAACATGCCGAGCAGTTCGTCCGCCTGCATCCGCGCCATCGCCACCCGCTCGCGCACCGGCTCGGCGGCGGCGCTTTGCTCCAGCAGCGCGAGTTCGTTGCGCAGCCGTGCCAGCGGCGTACGCATCTCGTGCGAGATGTCGTTGGAAACGTTGCGGATTTCGCCCATGAGCTGGCCGATGCGGTCGAGCATGCGGTTGAAGGCACCCGCCTGCTGGTCGAACTCGCCGCCGTCGCCGGGCATCGGGACGCGCTGGGCAAGGTCGCCCTCGATGATCGATTCCGCCGTGTGGCGCACCGCGTCGATGCGCTTGCCGACCAGGCGCCGAAATGCCAGCAGTCCCCACAGCACCACCAGCACGATGGCGCCGAACCCGGCGAAGTAGATCCGGCGGCGCGCGGCGAAATAGTTGTCGACCGGCTCCGTCTCGGCGAAGATGGCAAGGCGCATGCCGCCGCCGATCTCGCGGACCAGCACGCGGCCCGCGCTGAGCCCCGCGATCCGGTCCTGCCGTCCGAGCGTGGAGTAACCCAGCGGCAGTTCCCGGTTCAGCCGGACATTGCCGACGATGGGGTTCCCGTGCGCATCGCTCAGCAGCACGCCGAGGTCGCCGGTATCGCGCTGCCGCGCCATCTCCATGATATGTTGGCTCAGTTCCGCACGGTTCGGAGTGGTCCCCCTCGGCACCAGCGTCTCGCTCTCCGACTCGATGCGCTCATCCACCAGCACCCGCACCATCGAGGCGGTCGCGAAGAAGGTTCCGAACCCCGCCAGCGCCGTCACCGTCAGGAACAGCGCGAGGAACACCACGGTGAGGCCGCGCAGGGATCGGGGGAGCGGCCTCATGCCCGCAGCACGTACCCCATGCCGCGCACGGTGGCGATCGGATCGTCACCGTGCTGCAACAGCTTGACGCGCAACTGGCGTATATGGGCATCGACGATGTTGGTCGTGGTCTCGAAGTCCTGCCCCCAGATCCGCTCGATCAGCATGGGCCGCGTCACCACTTCGCCGGCATCGCGTGCGAGGGCCAGCAGTAGCCGGAACTCGGTCTGCGAAAGCGCCAGCGGCTGCCCGCCGCGCCAAACCATGAGGCGCGAGGGGCTGATCACGATATCGCCCGCAGCAATCGTATCACTGGGCTGCTCGGTCGTCCGCCGCGCCCGCACGAGGGCATTGAGCCGCGCGTTCAGTTCGAGCGGATCGACCGGCTTTACCACGTAGTCGTCGGCACCCGCCTCCAGCCCCTCGACCTTGTCGAGCGTCTGGCCAAGCGCGGTCAGCATCAGCACCGGCATGGTCATGCCCTGCCCGCGCATCTCCCGCAGCAGCGTGACGCCGTCCATCGTCGGCAGCATCCAGTCGAGCACAACCGCGTCGAAGGGCCGTCTGCCCAGCAGCGACAGCGCTTCCTGCCCGTCCCCGACCGGCTGCACCTCGTGCTCGAAATGCCCGAGTTGCTCGGTAAGCTGGCGGCGAAGGTGGGAATCGTCCTCGACCAGGAGGATCTGCAGGCTCATGCGGACGTGCCCCGTGAAATTGCGCTCCATGAAAGCGCGAGGGTGAATTGTCCCATCATAGTGCCCGGATTTCCGCATGACCACCAGCGAGATGGCAGCGATCGTCAAACCGTGAAAGTCACCGTCACCCGCAGGCCCGGCTTCGCATCGCCGAGTTCGAGCTGTGCGCCCATGCGCTCGGCGGTGGACTTGACGATGGCCAGGCCGAGGCCGCTGCCGGGCGGCCCGCGCTCGCCCTGCAGCCGGGCGAAGCGCGACATCGCCATCTCGCGCAGTTCGGCCGGAATGCCGGGGCCGGTATCGACCACCGCGAGCCGGACCACGCCCGCTTCTGCGCTCAGTTCGATCTGCGCCATGCCACCGGGGCGATTGTAGCGGATTGCGTTGTCGACGAGGTTGGACAGCATCTCGAACACCAGCGTGCGATGTCCGTGGATGCGGTAAGGCCCGTCTCCGGCCTCGAGCAGCAATTCGACGTCCGCCTCGATCGCCTGCCGGATGCGGCGGGAGATCACGTGCTGGCTCAGTTCCTTGAGATCGATCTCGTGGTCAGGCGGAAGCACCCCCGCCTCGTCGGCACGGGCAAGCGTGAGGAGCTGCGTCAGCAGGCGTTCGAGGCGGTCGGTCGCCTCCTCGATCTCGTGTAGCGCCTCGCCCGAGCCGCGCCGCGCCAGCGCGACCTGTACCTTGAGCACCGAGAGCGGCGTGCGCATCTGGTGCGAAGCATCGGCGGTGAAGCGCCGCATGCCGGTGGTGGCATCGTCAAGCCGCGCCAGAAGCCGGTCGAACGAGCGCGACAGCGGGCGCAGTTCGGTCGGCAACGGTCCGGTGCGCAGCGGCGAGAGATCAGGTGCGGCGCGGGTATCACGCGCCTCGATCACGCCGCGCAGGTCCGAGAGTGGCCGCAGGCTCCACCCGAGCGCGGGGCGGATCAGCAGGAGCACGATGCCGACCAGCACGCACTCGCCGATCAGCAGCGCGATCATCAGCTTGTCGCGCAGGGAATTACGGTTCTGCAGCGTCTCGGCCACCTGCACCACGACCGGCGCATCGATGCGCGGCAGGTTGCGGCGGATCTCGGCTATGCGGATGCGCTGGCCGCGAAACTGCGCGAAACGGAAGCGCGGCTCATCGACGGAGAGCACGGAAATGTCGGGCGCGGGCAGATCCGCGTAGCCGGTGAGCAACGTATTGCCCACGGCGATCCGGTAGTAGACGTTGTCGCGCTCGGAGTTCTCCAGCATGCCGAAAGCGGCGGGCGGCAGGTCGAGAGTAACCTCGCCGCGCTCCACCTGCACGGTCTCGGCGATGGCGCCCAGCGCGCCGCCTAGCACGCGGTCGTTGGTGCGGCGCACGACGTCGGAAATCAGTACCCAGCCGAGCAGTCCCAGCACCAGCGCCAGCGCCGCCAGCGGCCCGAACATCGCCAGCAGAAGGCGGAAGCGCAGGGAAATGGCTCTGCCCGCACCGCCGCTCATGACCGGTCGAGCATATAACCCACCCCGCGCACGGTGCGGATCGCTGGGCCGTCGGGTGCGAGTTTGCTGCGCAGGCGGGTGACGTTGACCTCCAGCGCATTGGAGCCGACCGGGTCGTCGAAGCCGAAGACCTCGGCCTGCAGCGTCTCGCGCGAGACGATCTGGCCGGCGCGGGCAGCCAGCGCCTCCAGCACCGCCCATTCGCGGCGGCGCAGTTCGATCAGACGCCCCGCCACCTCGACGCGGCCGGTGGAGCGATTCACCGTCATCGCCCCGATGGCGATTTCAGGTGCCGCATCGCCGCCCCGGCGGCGGCCCAGTGCACGCACGCGGGCCTCCAGTTCCTCAACCTCGAAGGGTTTGCGCAAGTAATCGTCGGCGCCGAGGTCGAGGCCGCGCACCCGGTCATCGAGGCCGTCACGCGCGGTCAGCATCAGGACCTGCGACTGGTCGCCCCGCGCGCGCAGGCGAGCGAGCACCTGGAACCCGTCGATGTCGGGCAGGCCGACGTCGAGGATCACCAGCGAATACGGCTCGGTCGCCGAAACCGACAGCGCTTCCTCCCCGCCCGCCACGTGATCGACCGCGTGTCCCGCCGCGCGCAGCAGCGAAAGGATGCCGCGTGCCAGTGCCGCGTCGTCTTCAACGATGAGGATTCTCACGATCGAAATCCATGAAAGGTCAGTGACAGGTTGAAAACGTACATCATCGAGCGCTGCTTATCCGAACATAGAGGCGGAAAGCGAGAGGAGTCGACAATGCGTTCTTTCACCCCTGTTCTGGCACTAGCGGTCCTTCTGGCCGGACCCGCAGCCGCGCAAAAGCCCGAGGCGCCGCAGCGCCCCTCCGGTTATCCGCGCAGCTACGACACGCTGATCGCCGACGCCCGCGCCGACGGCAAGGTACGCATCTACGCCAATGCCGACCGCGCCGAGATGGTGCCGGTGGTGGCGGAGTTCAAACGGCTCTTCCCCGGCATCGCGGTCTATTACGCCGACATCGGCTCGACCGAGATGTATCAGCGCTACACCCGCGAGACGCGCAGCCGCGAGTATTCGGCGGACATCGTGTGGTCCTCGGCGATGGACCAGCAGATCAAGCTCATCAACGACGGCTACGCGCAGCAGTACGCCAGCCCCGAGAAGCCCGCCCTGCCCGAAACGGCGGTGTGGAAGAACATGGGCTACGGCGTCACCGCCGAGCCGATCGGCTTCGTCTACAACCGCAGGATCATATCGGACGCACAGGCCCCGCGCACGCATCAGGGACTCGAGGAACTGCTGCGCCGCCGCCGCGCCGAATTCACCGGCAAGGTCGCGACGTTCGATGCGGCCCGCTCCAACACCGGCTATCTCTATCTCTCGCAGGACTTCCTCGCGACGCGCGACACCCGCTCGCTGGTCGAGGCGATCGGCGCGACGCGCCCCGTTCTGGAAATCAGCACCCAGCCGATGCTGGCGGGCGTCGCCTCGGGCAAGCTGGCGATCGCGTACAATGTCATCGGCTCCTACGCGCTGGAGCAGGCGCGCCGCAGTCCGCAGCTGGGTGTGGTGTTCCCCAAGGACTACACGCTCGTCACTTCGCGCATCGCCTTCATCGGACGGGACGCGCGCCATCCGGCGGCGGCGAAGCTGTTCCTCGATTTCCTTCTTTCCCGCGCGGGGCAGGCCCAGCTTGCCCGGCACAGTCTGTGGCCGGTGCGCACCGACGTACCCGCCCGCCGCCTACCCGCCCAGCAGACGCGCGTGGTGCGCGTCGGCCCTCAACTTCTCGTCAATCTGGATCACCTGACCCGGCAGCGATTCCTGCGCGAATGGAACGCCGCCCTGGTCACAGGGAGAGAACAAAAACCATGACCCGTACTCTGATGGCCAGTGCAGCATTCCTTGCGCTGGCAGTTGCCAACCCCGCGCTGGCGCAGGCCCCGACGCGCGACGAACTCGCCGATCTGGTGCGCGCGCAGGCCGCCGAGATCGCCTCGCTGCGCCAGCGCGTCGATGCGCTGGAAGCCACCCGCACCACTGCAGCAGCGCCGCAGCAAAGCGCTCTCGTAGTCGCTGCCGCGGAACCCGAGCAGGCCGCGCCGACCATCCTCTCGACCCAGCCTTATGCGGCGCAGCTCCTTCCCCCCGGCCCCGCCGAGCGCGACATCGAGCGCGTGCGCGCCACCGCCGTCGCCGCGACCGACGTGACGACCGAATGGGGCCAGGGCCTGCCCGTCTTCCACTCGGGCGACGGCACCTTCAGCTTCAAGCCGCGCGGCCGCATCATCACCGACGTCAGCACCACCCGTGGCTCCAGGTACGACGGCCGCAACCTGACGACCACCGGCATGCGCGCGCTGCGCATGGGCCTTGAGGGCACTGTCGGCAGCCACTTGTTCTACCAGTTCGAAAGCGATTTCTCGGAGAACGCGGTCGATGTCGTCACCGCCTTCATCGGCTGGAAGAACAAGATCGCGCCCGGCCTCGACTACGACGTGCGCGTCGGCCACTTGTTCAACGACCGCAGCTTCGAAGGCTCGACCGGTTCGGACTCCACCCCGTTCGCCGAGCGCACCGTGGTCGCCACCGCGATCATCCCGCAGCGCGCCTTCTATGGCCTCGGCATCATGCCGCGCCTGTTCTGGAAGACCGGCCACGCCTCGCTCACCGTCACCGGCGACCGCATCGACGGCGACCAGTCCACCTCGGACAATCGCACCGTGATCGCCCGTGCCCACTGGAACCCGATCAAGAGCCCGCGTCAGGTGCTCCACCTCGGCATCTGGGGCTTCGACGAGCACCTCCAGCCGGGCAAGAACTCGCTGGGCCGGAGCACCGTGATCGGCGGCCGCTTCAACGGCGCGCTGCGCCTGTCGACCGGCGACATCATCGGCGGCACCGGCACCACCGGCTACGGCGCGGAACTGGGTGGCTACACCGGCCCGCTGTGGGTCATGGCCGAGGCGGGCGAACGCCATGCGCGCCTCGACAACGGACGCCCGGACTTCGTCACGCAAGCGTGGAGCGTCTCGGGCGGTTTCTTCATCACCGGCGACCTGCCGCCCTACAACCCGCGCCTCGGCAGCTTTGGCCAGCCCAAGGTGCTGCGCCCCGTCTTCGACGGCGGCCCGGGCGCTATCGAGTTGACCGCGCGCTACGAGAACCTGGAATTCAAGGACATCGCCACGCCTGCTCAGGGCTGGGCGGCGACGCTGGGCGCGAACTGGTATCTCAACAGCTTCGTGCGCTTCCAGCTCAACGCGATCCACTGGAACACCGAGAACACCGCCGGGATCTACACCGGCAAGGATGACGGCGAGACGCTCACCGCGCGCGTCGGCGTCACCTTCTAAGCCTTTCCCTTTCAAACCATGACCAGAACCGGGGACCAACAATGAGTCTCGCCCTTATCGGCTTCCTGATGGTGGCCACCTTCATGACGCTCATCATGACCAAGCGGATGACCCCGCTGGTCGCGCTGAGCGTCGTGCCCACCCTCTTCGCCCTCGTCGCCGGCTTCCATGCGGGCCTCGGCGACATGATGATCGACGGCGTCAAGAACCTCGCGCCCACCGGCGTCATGCTGCTGTTCGCAATCCTGTTCTTCAGCACCATGACAGACACCGGCCTGTTCGACCCGCTGGTCGGCAAGCTGATCCGGCTGGTCCACGGCGACCCGATGCTGATCCTGATCGGGTCGGTGGTGCTCTGCGCGCTCGTCAGCCTCGATGGCGACGGCTCGACCACCTACATCATCACGATGGCCGCCATGCTGCCGCTCTACAAGCGCTACGACATGAACCGCCTCTACCTCGTCTGTCTGCTGATGGTGACGAGCGGCGTGATGAACCTGACGCCGTGGGGCGGGCCGACCGCACGCGCCGCCAGCGCCCTGAAGCTGGACCCGGCCGCGCTGTTCCTGCCGCTGATTCCCGGCATGATCGCGGGCCTCGCGTTCCTGATCGCGATGGCCATCTACTTCGGCCGCAAGGAGCGCCGCCGCATCGGCAAGGTGGAGAACCTCGCTGCGCTGGAAGCCAGCGACCTCGCCGTCTCGCAGTGGCCCGAAGCGCGCCGCCCGAAGATGATCTGGTTCAACGGTGCGCTCGTCATCGCGCTGCTGGTGCTGCTGGTCTGGGGCGTGCTGCCGCTGCCGATCCTGATGATGCTGGCCTTCGCCCTCTCGATGATCGCCAACTACCCCGACACCAAGTCGCAGAAGGAGCGCATCAGCGCCCATGCGGGCAACGTCCTCTCGGTCGTCTCGCTGATCTTCGCGGCGGGCATCTTCACCGGCATCCTCTCGGGCACCGGCATGGTCGAGGCGATGAGCAAGGAAGTCGTCGGCCTGATCCCGCCGGTCCTCGGCCCCTACATGGCGCCGATCACCGCGCTCATCAGCCTGCCGGGCACGTTCTTCATCTCGAACGACGCCTTCTACTTCGGCATGCTGCCGATCCTGGCCGAAGCCGGCGCCCACTATGGGGTCGAGCCGATGGCGATCGCCCGCGCCTCGCTGATGGGCCAGCCGGTCCACCTGCTGAGCCCGCTGGTGCCCTCGACTTACCTGCTGGTGAGCCTTGCCGGCGTGGATCTGGCCGACCACCAGAAGTTCACGCTGGTCCCGGCGGCGCTGTGCTGTCTTGTCATGACCGTGGTGGGCATGGCCGTGCTGGCCTTCCCGTTCGTCGGCTAATCATGCCCCTCGCGCGCCCGACGTCTCCCCACACGCCCCGTCACCCTGAACTCGTTTCAGGGCCCATCGGGCCGCATGGGCCGGAGCGTCGGGCCGCAAGCCGCCGGTTCCGTCGGCGGAACGACCCTTCGGCGCAAACCGGGGGATGGACCCTGAAACAAGTTCAGGGTGACGATGGATGTACTTCAAAGTGATCTCCCCCCTTCGTCATTGCGAGCATAGCGAAGCAATCCAGGGCAGCCTCACGTCGCCTTGTATTGCCGCGCCCCTGCGGGGCTCGCAATGACGGTGCGGGGGATCATCGGTGACGCCGGGACGCTGGGCGTCATCCTGCGCTTCCTCGCCGCACTCACCGTCGGCGCGTGCGGCGGCGTTCTGTTCTGGTCGATCCATGCCCCGCTGCCGTGGGTGCTGGGATCGATGACCGCGTGCGCGGCGGGCAGCATCGCGCGCCTGCCGATCGCGGCGAACTCCGCCACCCGCAGGCCCATGTCCGCCGTGCTCGGCGTCGTGCTCGGCAGCGCGTTCCACCCCGGCATCGCTGCGCAGGCCGCGCAGTGGATCGTCCCGATCGCACTGCTACCGCTGTTCCTGACGAGCGCCGCCGTCGCCTGCGTCTTCTATTTCCGCAGAATCGCGAAGTTCGATCCGCCCACCGCTTATTTCGCCGGAATGCCCGGAGGCATCGCCGAGATGGTCGTCCTCGGCTCCGAGCGCGGCGCGGACGAGCGCATGATCGGCCTCATCCACGGCGCGCGGATCTTCCTCGTCGTCTTCATCCTGCCTTTCCTCATCCGCCTGTTCGAGGCGGAGACCGGCCACGCCCCGCTTCCTCCCCAGGTTACGGGCGTGGCCGACTGGACCCTGCTTCCCTGGGCGCTCGGCTGCATGATCGTCGGCAGCGTGATCGGCCGCGCGCTGAAGCTGCCCGCGTGGCACCTGATGGGGCCGCTGTTCGTCAGCGCCGCCGTCCACCTGACGGGCCTCAGCGACTTCCACATCCCGGCATGGGCCATCGCCGCCGCGCAGGTCGGCCTCGGCGCGACGATCGGCTGCCGTTTCGTCGGGCTGGACCTGCCGACGCTGCTGCGCACGCTGATGCTGGCGGCGGGATCGACCGCGATCCTGCTGTTCATAACCTTCGTCTGGGCATTCGGCATCGGCTGGGCTACCGGACTGGACCCGGCGCTGCTGACGCTGGCCTACTCGCCCGGCGGCGTGGCGGAGATGAGCATGGTGGCCCTCAGCCTCGCGCTGGAGGCAAGCTTCGTGGTCGTCCACCACCTCGTCCGCGTGGTCTTGGTCATCATCGGCGCGCCCGCTGCCTTCAAGTTGATGAGATCGCCAGATGCCTGATCCCTTCGCCGAGAAAATCGCCGTTCTCTATCAGGCCATCGAGCCGCCGGTGATCGACGGCCAGCGCAAGGACGCCAAGCCCGGCGGCTATTCCGACAGCGGCGCCGACATGGGCGTGGCCCTGCGCTCGGTCGGTTGCAAGCTGGTGACCCCGGTGGCCGATCCCGATCCGACCTCGGTATTCGACTGGGTCTGGCCCGACACGCCCGAAGGCATCGACGCCGCGCTGGCAGCAGGCGCGACGCTGCTCTGGGCCAACACCGTCGTGTTCGACGGCCACCCGATCGAAGCCGCCAGCCGCCGCGCATGGGTGGTCAGCGCCGACCCGCGCACGATGCAGGACGTCGACGACAAGGCCTCCACCAACGCTCGCCTCGCCGCCGAGGGCCTGCCCGTCGCCGGCTCATGGGTGGTCGACGGCGCCGCGCCCGATATTGAGGCGCAGCTTGCCGCCTTCGCCGGGCACCTCCCGCTGGTGGTCAAGCCTTTGCGCGGGCGCGGCAGTCAGGGCGTCAGCGTCGCGCGCAGCCTCGACGAAATGATAGCGGCCACCCGCGCCATCGTCGCAGGCGGCAAATTCGGCACCGCAATCATGATCGAGCAGTTCCTGCCGGGTCAGGAAATCACGATCACCGTCATGCCCGCAGCGGGACGAGAGGGGGCAACCGGCCCCTTCGCCCTCCCCCCCGTTCGCCGGTTCGACCAGCATGACGACGTAGCGCCTTACAACGGCGACGTGCCCGTCAGCACCAACAGCGCCGCGATGACGGGCGAGGAATGCGCTGACCCGGCCATCGTTGCGGTCACCGCCGCCTGCGAGCAGGCCGCCGCGATCATCGGCATCCGCACCCCGATGCGGATCGACTGCCGCCAGGACGTGACCGGCGCCTACCTGCTGTTCGACGTCAACATCAAACCCAACCTCACCGGCGCGGGCCGACCCGGCCGCGAGCATGAGGACAGCCTTTCCACAATCGCCGCCGCCGCTGTAGGCTGGCGCTACGCAGACCTCCTCGTCGCGGCCATCCGCGGCGCGTGGACCAACAGGGACAATACCGCATGACCGACTTGTGGCAGCACATCGTTGCCGACTTCTCCAACATCACCAGCCCGGCCGCGCTGTCCGCCTTCGGGCAGGTGGTGCTGATCGACATCATGCTGGCCGCCGACAACGCGATCGTCGTCGGCGCCCTCGCCGCCGGGCTTCCCGCCGCGATGCGCCGCAAGGTCATCATGATCGGCGTGATCGCCGCGCTGGTGCTGCGCGTCGCCTTCGCGCTCGTGGTAAGCCAGCTGATGCAGATCGTCGGCCTCGTCTTCGCGGGCGGGCTCCTGCTCGTCTGGGTGGCATGGAAGATGTGGCGCGAACTGCGCGAGGACCACACCGACGAGCACCCAGATTCGACCATCGCCAAGGTCGCCCCACGCAGCTTCGCGGGCGCGGCATGGGCCGTCGCCGTCGCCGACGTCAGCATGAGCATCGACAATGTGCTGGCAGTCGCGGGCGCGGCCCGCGATCACCCCGGCATCCTTGCCGTCGGGCTGATCCTCTCGGTTGCGCTGATGGGCATTGCCGCCAACGTGCTCGCCCGCGTGATCGAGCGCTATCGCTGGCTTGCCTACGTCGGTCTTCTGGTGATCCTGTGGGTCGCGGGCAAGATGATCTGGGAGGGCCTCGTCGACCCTTCGCGCGGAATCATTGCCCTGTTCTGAACGATAGATGCGGACGGCAGGCGGCGAACCGCCTGTCGTCCGACCGCCCCGTGATGAGACATTGTATCGGCACGGGTTGCATCGCACTGCACTTGCACGGCATGAGTATCCGATGACCAGCTTCGGAACGCCTGCGTGCAACTGACCCGTTACACCGACTATGCCGTGCGCGTCCTGCTGCATGTCGGTGCGCGGGACGAAGGAGACCTCTCCTCGATCGCCGAGATCGCGCAGACTTACGACATTTCACGCAACCACCTTATGAAAGTGGTGCAGGATCTTGGTCAGGCCGGGTTTCTAGAAACCGTACGCGGTCGTGGCGGCGGGCTGAGGCTGGGTCGCCAGGCGAACGAGATCACCGTCGGCGAGGTCGTACGCCATACCGAAACCGGCTTCCAGCTGGTCGACTGCACGAGTTGCATAGTGCACACCGCCTGCACCCTTCCGCGCGTCTTCAACGAGGCGACACGTGCCTTCCTCGACGTGCTTGATCGTTACACGCTGGCCGATGCACTTACCCGCCGCGACGATCTGCGGCAGATTTTCCGCACTTTTGCCCCGGCCGATCAGGCACTCTGACCCACCGGCGTCAGAACCGCCGCGACACCCCGAAGTACACCTCCATGTCGGGTGCATCCCTATCCAGTCCGGCATTGGCACCGACGTCCAGCTGAAGATCGTCCGCCGGCTGCCAGCCGAGCGACAATCCGGCGAGATGCTCGACATGGCGATGCTGCGGATCGCGATCCGCCGTCAGCTGGTATTCGGCCGTAGCGGTCAGGCTGTCGTCGAGCTTCAGCGCAGCGCCTACTGCCTCGTCGAACGCGAAGTGCCGCCCGTGGCCATCCTCGTCCACGGCAGCCTCGAAGTCCGTGGTGGTGACGAGGCTCACCGCATCCGTAAGTTCGTAGGACAGCGGCACCTGCAGACCCGCCGCCCAGTCCCCGGCGCCGACCGGCTCGCGTCCGACCGGGAGCGATACGAAGGGCATCAGCGCAATCGAAAAGCCGGAGCCGTCCGGATTGATCAGATTGCGGCGCAACGCCAGCGTCACGTCACCTACGCTCGTCACATGATCGACGCCCCCGCTTGCCCGATCCCTCGTACGAGCGAGGCCGAGCGCCGACCACTCCACCCGCAGTTCGGCATGCTCGGCGATGCCACGGCGCAGCAGGGTATCGCCGAGCAGGATCACGTCCTGCCGCTGGCTGGTATCCCGGTTCAGGGTCCAGTCGCCCACGCCCACCTCGACCGACCATTCGCCCGGCCCGAGCGTGCATGCAGGCGTGGAAATGCCCGGACGATCGGGGCAGTAGTCGCGGTCCTCGGTCCGCACCATCGACGGCAGCGCGGTCAGGCAGAGGAAGACGAGCAGGCGGTTACGCAATGATGAATTCCTCACGGCAGGGCATCAGGCAGAATACGCCGCGCCATACTCGGTTCCCCGCGACCGCAAAGCCCGTGGTCCGGGACGCCCGAGCGATACTTGCGCCGGGTTAGCATCGCCGCCGCGACACGGCGGAGCGGGCTGCGCTAGCCAGACCCTCGATACGATTCGGGGAGACGAATATGAAGATCGACAACACCCTTGCCGCCGTGGTCACCGGCGGCGCCTCGGGCCTTGGCCGGGCGAGTGCGAAGGCGCTGGCCGATGCAGGCGTCAAGGTCGCCATCTTCGACATCAGCGAGGAAGCGGGCGAAGCGTTCGCGGCGGAAATCGGCGGCGTGTTCTGCAACGTCGACATCACCAGCGAGGAGAGCGTCGAGGCCGGCTTCGCCAAGGCGCGCGAAGCCCATGGGCAGGAGCGCATCGTCGTCCACTGCGCAATCGTCGCGGGCGGCGGCAAGACCGTCTCGTTCGACAAGAAGACCGGCGGCTACAAGCGCACGCCGACCGAGCAGATCGCCAAGTCGGCCGAAGGAATCTTCACCGCCTCCTACCGCGTCGCCTCGATCGCGGCGCTGGGCATGGCAACGGCGGAAACCCTGAACGAGGACGGCGAACGCGGCACGATCATCCTCACGTCTTCGGCCGCTGCCGAGGACGGGCAGATCGGACAGGTCGCCTACGGCGGCGGCAAGGGCGCGGTAAACGCGATGGTCCTGCCGATGGCGCGCGACCTCATGGACCTCGGCATCCGCGTCAACGCGATCATGCCCGGCACTTTCGCGACGCCGCCAATGCTGCGCGTCAAGGAACATGCGCCCGAAGTGTACGAGAACCTCGGCAAGGCGGTGCCCTTCCCGCGCCGTCTCGGCAATCCGGAGGAGTTCGGCTCGCTGGTGCTCGAACTGGTGCGCAACATCTACTTCAACGGCCAATGCATCCGCCTCGACGGCGCGATCCGCATGCCGCCGAAGTAACCGCCCGGCCCACCCCGTACGGCTAGGTCGCTGCGCTCCCAAGCCTTCCGGCCCTCCCGCCTGCGGGAGGGTGCGGCGCTGTTTCTCCCCTCCCGCCTGCGGGAGGGGCTGGGGGTGGGTCTTTTCCCATCTTACTTCCGCTTGACTCCCCCTCCCTGCCCGGCCCAATCGGCCCGATGCGACGCATGGGGATTCACGCTCTCAAGGCCCTGGCCATCCGGCAGCGCCAGCGGCTGCGGTCGAGCGAAATGGCCTTCATCGTGCTGGCCCTCGTCGCCGGGCTGGCGGCGGGCTGGCTGACGAACCTGCAGGGCTTCATCGCCCACGCCATCCAGCGACTGCTCTACGGCATCGGCGACAACCGGCTGAGTGCGCTCGGCGAGATCCGCAACTGGTGGCGCCTGCTGGCGCTGCCGCTGGGCGGGCTGGTGCTGGTGGCAATGACGCATTTCCTGAAAGCCCGCCGCCGCGCCCCGATCGACGTCGTCGAGGCCAACGCGCTGCACAGCGGCCGCATTCCCTTCGTCGACAACCTGGTGATCTCGGTCCAGACGATCCTCTCCAACGGCGCGGGTGCATCGGTGGGGCTGGAGGCGGCTTATGCGCAGATGGGGGGCGGCGTCGCCTCGGTGCTGGGGCAGTGGTTCAAGCTGCGCCGCTCGGACATGCGCACCCTCGTCGGCGCGGGTGCGGGCGCGGCGGTCGGCGCCGCGTTCGGAGCGCCGCTGGCGGGCGCGTTCTACGCCTTCGAGATCGTCATCGGAACGTATACGCCCGCCGCGATCGCCCCGGTCGTGGCTGCCGCGCTGGGCGCCGCCTTCGTGACGCGGGCGCTGGGGGTGGAGCCCTACCTCATCGCCACCGCCGCCGACCGGACGCTGACCACCGGCGACTACTTCATCTACACCATCCTGGGCCTCGCCTGCGCGCTGGTGGGCATCGCGATGATGCGCCTCGTCACGTTCGCGGAGCAGAAGATGCAGGGCGTGAGCGGACGCATCGCGCGCTGGAAGCCGGTGATCGGCGGGTTCCTGCTGATGCCGCTGGCGATGGTGACACCGCAGACGCTGTCAGCCGGGCACGGGGCGATGCACCTCAACATCGCGATGCAACCGGCGCTGCAGTTCCTCGTCACCGTGCTGGTGCTCAAGGTGCTGGCTTCCGCCATCTCGATCGCCTTCGGATTTCGCGGCGGCCTGTTCTTCGCCTCGCTGTTCATCGGCTCGCTGGTCGGGCTGATCTTCGCCGCGCTGGCATCGATGGCAGGCATCGCACTCGACATCAACGACGCAGCGCTGGTCGGCATGTCGGCGCTCGCGGTGTCGGTGGTGGGCGGCCCGATGACGCTGGCCATGCTGATGCTGGAGACCACCCACGACTTCGCGCTGATGGGCGTTGTGCTGACCGCCTCGCTGGTGTCGAGCGCGCTGACCCGCGAGACCTTCGGCTATTCGTTCTCCACCTGGCGCCTGCACGTGCGCGGCTCGATCATCCGGTCCCCGCGCGATATCGGCTGGATGCTGGCGCTGACGGCCGGGCGCATCATGCGCAAGGACTGGAAGAGCGCAGCGGCCAGCCTCTCGGTCGCAGACTTCCGCGCGCAAGTGCCGCTGGGTTCGACGAGCAAGGCGATCCTGCTCGATGACGAGGGGCACTACGCCGGGATCGTGGCGACGGCTTCGGCGTACAATCCCGAACTGGCGCCCGATACACAAGTGGGCACGCTGGCGACGCTGCAGGCGAACACCCTATCGCCGGTCACGGACATCCGGGCGATGCTGAAAGCCTTCGACCTTGCCGTGGCGGACGAACTGGCGGTGGTGGACGGCGTCGGCAACGTCGTCGGCGTGGTGACCGAACGGCATGCGAGGCGGCGCTACTTCGAGGAAATCGAAGCCTCGCAGCGGGAGCTGTTCGGGGAGAATTGACGGCGCGGGGTGCCCCCCCGTCCGGCCAGGCCCTTTGGACCAAGCCTCCCGGCCCTCCCGCTTGCGGGAGGGGTCGGGGGTGGGCCTTCGTTCAGATCAGTCCTGAGCCACCGGCAGCCACACTGCGCTGGCCTGATCGCCGCCGAAGTGCACCGTCTCGGTTGCCTTCACGTAGTCCTTGGGCTTGGCGTCCATGATCGAGGGCACCCAACTCTGCGGGTTACGATCGTAGAGCGGGAACAGGCTGGACTGCACCTGCACCATGATCTTGTGCCCCGGCAGGAACACATGATCGACGTTGGGCAGTGCCCACTTGAAGTCGTAGACCTTGCCCGGCTCTAGCGCCTGCGGCTTGTCGAAACCACCGACGTAGCGGCCGCGGAAGATCTCGATGCCGATGCCCAGCTGGTAGCCCGCCATCTTCGGATCGGCGGTGTTCTCCTGAGGGTAGACGTCGATCAGCTTGACGACATAGTCACTGTCCTGCCCGGACGTCGCCGCGCGCAAGTCCACCTTGGGCGCGCCCTTGATGTGGACCGGCTTGTCGAGCACGCCGGTCTGGTAGCTCAGCACGTCGGTGCGACCGTCGGCGAAGCGCTGGTCCTGCACCAGCCAGGTCTTCCACTCGTCGCCCTTCATGTGAACCGGACGCGGCAGCATCGGCACCGGCTTCGCGGGATCGGAGACGTAGCTGTCGGTCCCGGCCGCGCCCTTGCTCCACGACAGTGAGGAATTGGCTCCTAGGTAGAGCGGTGTATAGGCGCCCGCCGGCCATGCCTGCGACACCTCCCACTTGTTTGCGCCGGTGGCGTACGTCAGCACCGGCGGCGTATCGCAGGCAGGCGCGTTCGTCTTGAGGTGGCAGTCGAAGAACGGCTTCATGTACTGCGTGCGGAACTGCAGGCCGGTATCGCCCTCCCACTTGAGCGGGCCGAGTTCGCGTGCTTCGTAGTTCACCTGAGAATGACGCCACGGACCGATGACGAGGCTGACGTTGTCGTTGCCGCCCGCCTTCAGCGCCTGATAGACCGCCGGAGCGCCGTAGCTGTCCTCCTGGTCCCATTGGCCGACCACCAGCATCGTCGGCACCGTCAGCTTGCGCGCGCCAAGCAGCTTGTCGACCGCCTGACCCTGCCACCATGCGTCGTAGCTCGGGTGCTCCAGCACCTTGCGCACCACCGGCAGGTCGAGCAGGCCATAGGCCTTGGCGTAGTCCATCGCCGAGCCGCCTTCGAGGTACGCGGTGTAGTCGTCCCCGCCGCCACGCGGAACGTCGCCGCCGCCCTTCTTCACCGTCTGGCCGAGGTCGTAATCGAAGCCGAACATGCGGAAGGCGCCGTTGTGGAACCAGTCGTCGCCCATCCAGCCATCGACCATCGGGCTCTGCGGCACGGCCGCCTTGAGCGCCGGGTGCGGATCGATCAGCGCCATCAGCGAGGTGAAGCCCAGATACGACGAGCCGGTGATGCCGACCTTGCCGTTGCTTTCCTTCACGTTCTTCACCAGCCAGTCGATCGTGTCGTAGGCGTCGGTGGCGTGGTCCACCTTGGTCTTGTTGAGCGGCCCGCGCAGCGGGCGGTTCATGACGTAGTCGCCCTCCGACCCGTCCAGCCCGCGCACGTCCTGATAGACGCGGATGTAACCGTCGTTGACGAATTCGGCGTCGGCGACGGGCAGGATTTCCTCGATCTTCTGGCTGCGGTTGCGGCTGCTCATCTTGTCCGCATTGTACGGCGTGCGGCTGAGCAGGATCGGGCCGTCCTGCGTGCCCTTGCGATAGATGATGACGGTGAACAGCTTGGTCCCGTCACGCATCGGGATCATCACCGTCTTGCGCACGTAGTCCGCCTGAGGGCGAACCCAGTCGTAGGACTTCACCTGCTCGTTCATCATGGTGTCGGTGGGCGCCTGCGCGGAAAGCGACGAGGCAAGAGCGAGGGCCGCGACGGCGGCGGCAGTATAGCCGAGGGGGCGGAAATGCTTTGTCATGGTCGCATGGGTGGACCGTGCATTTCCTGGGGTCAAGACGGGAAGAGAGACGCAGGGGTTTACCACCCCTGCACCCGTATTTCGTCGAGATCACGCGCGCCGCATCGTCATGCCGGACGGTAAGCCGGAAGACCTAAAAGCCTGCGGCGCGATTTAGAACTGCGGTGGCTGCGCGCACACCGAAGCCATTTCACGGGGTGCAGGGGTGGTAAACCCCTGCTTATATCCCCTTCAAGCCGCCTGCTTCTGCCCCTGAGTAGCCTCAAGGTTCAGCAGGTCCGCCATCTCGAACGCCAGTTCGATCGACTGCGCACCGTTCAAACGCGGATCGCAGTGCGTGTGGTAGCGGTCCTTCAGCGCCTCGTCGGTGATGGCGATGGCGCCGCCGGTGCACTCGGTCACGTCCTGCCCGGTCATCTCGATATGGATGCCCCCTGCATGCGTGCCTTCCGCGCGGTGGACCGCGAAGAAGCCGCGCACTTCGGCGAGGATGCGGTCGAACGGACGGGTCTTGAAGCCGCTGTCCGACTTGATGACGTTGCCGTGCATCGGGTCGCACGACCACACCACCGGATGGCCTTCGCGCTTTACGGCGCGCACCAGCTTGGGCAGGCCGGCTTCGACCTTGTCGTGGCCGTAGCGGCTGATGAGCGTCATGCGGCCCGGCTCGCGGCCCGGGTTCAGCGTGTCGAGCATCCGCAGCAGCGCGTCCGGCTCAAGCGACGGACCGCACTTCATGCCGATCGGGTTGCCGACGCCGCGCAGGTACTCGACGTGGGCCGAGCCTTCGAAGCGGGTGCGATCGCCGATCCACAGCATGTGGGCCGAACAGTCGTACCAGTCGCCGGTCAGCGAATCGCGGCGGGTCAGCGCCTGCTCGTAAGGGAGCAGCAGCGCTTCGTGGCTGGTGTAGAAGTCGGTGCCCTGAAGCTGCGGGACCGAGCTGGGTTCGACACCGCAAGCCGCCATGAAGTCGAGCGCCTCGCCGATGCGGTCGGCCATCTGCGAGAACTTCTCACCCCAGGGGCTGCGGCCGATGTGGTCGAGCGTCCACTGGTGGACCTGGCGCAAGTTGGCATAGCCGCCGTGCGCGAAGGCGCGCAGCAGGTTCAGCGTCGAGGACGACTGGCCATAGGCGCGCAGCATGCGCTCGGGATCGTTGCGGCGCGCCTCGGCGTTGCCTTCGATGCCGTTGATGATGTCGCCGAAGTAGCTGGGCATCTCGACGCCGCCGACCATCTCGGTCGGGGCCGAGCGCGGCTTGGCGAACTGGCCGGCCATGCGGCCCAGCTTCACCACCGGCTGCTTGCTGGCGAAGGTCAGCACCACCGCCATCTGCAGCAGCACGCGGAAGCTGTCGCGGATGTTGTCGGCGCTGAATTCGGCAAAGCTCTCGGCGCAGTCACCGCCCTGGAGCAGGAAACCGCGACCGGCGGCGACTTCGGCAAGGTCGGCCTTCAGAGCACGGGCTTCACCGGCAAAGACGAGCGGCGGAAACTTCGCAAGCGTGGCCTCGACCTCGCTGAGTTTCGCCTGATCGCCATAAACCGGGAGGTGGCGCGCCTCTTGCGTCTTCCAGCTCTCCGGTGTCCAGTTGGTAGCCACTATTCGTACTCCTCTGGCCCGTCACCTGATTGTGTGGGCTTTTCCAAGCGCTGCAGGTCCTCCCGGGCAGCGCAAGCAAGGCGCGGCCTTTAGCGCTTGTCGGCAATTTTTGCAAAGCCGGGTTTGGCGATCATGGTGATCGGTTGCGTGATGGGTATGAGAAAGGCCCACCCCGCTGTGACTAGGCGATAAATCGCCAAGTCTCGCGGCCCTCCCGCAAGCGGGAGGGCGATACGTTCTGCTCCCCTCCCGCTAGCGGGAGGGGCCGGGGGGTGGGCTTCTACTTACTTCCCCGCCACGCCGCCTTCCTTGCCCTCGGGCATGACCTCAAGCCGCCACGAATGGTCACGGCCGAGATACCGCGCCGCCAACGCCTGCATCGCCTGCGGGGTGGTGACCGTGTAGTCGCTCAGCACCGAGCGGACGGTGCCGATGCGGGTGGGATCGGTCGTCGCGCCTTCGAGCTGGCTCATGAAGAACGAGGTGCTCGACGCCGCGCGGGTCACCTGCTGGCGCAGCGGCTCGGTGACGAGCGCCAGTTCGTCCGCCGTGGGCGGGTTGGCGATGAGGTCCTGCGCGATCTCGTCGGCGGTCTGGAAGAACACCGGCACGGACTTGGGATCGACCTGCGCCACCGCCGTGATCGAGCCGCCCGCGGCAAGGTCCACCGGCCACTGCGAATAGACGTAAGGCGCATAGGACACGCCCAGCTTCTCACGCACCGCGTTCATCAGGCGGTTGGTGAACAGCTGCGTGAGGATTTCCAGCTGGCGCGATTCGCGGATGCCCATGACGCCGCCGCCGGTGGGCCAGGAAACCACCGCCGCCGCCTGATCCGGGTCGCCGTGGTGGATCAGCTCGATCGGCTTGTCCGACGGCTGCGGCACGTCGATCTTCGCCTGCACCGCGCTGACCGGCGCGGGCTGGCGCGACTTGAGCGCGCCGAAGGTCTTCTCCAGTGCGGCGATGGCGGCGGCCTTGTCGAAGTCGCCGAAGATCTGGACTTCGACGGGCCCTTCCTTGAGCGCCTTGCTCCAGACGCGCTTGAAACCGTCCGCCGTCGTCGCCTCGATCTGGTCGGGCGTCGGGGTGGCGAAGCGCTTGTCCCGACCACGCTGGTAGAACTGCAGGTCGCGGTTCAGCACGCCCTGCGGCGAGGTGTTGAACGTGGCGTACTGGATCGCCGCCGCGGCCTTGGCGCGGGTGAAGGGCGCGACGTCCCACTTGGGAAGGTCCAGCTTGGCCGCGAACAGGTAGAGCTGATCGGCAAGGTCGGACGGGCGCGTCTCTGCGGAGAGCTGGAACGAGGCGTCCTGCACCTCGAAGTCGAAGCCCATCTTGCGCCCGGTGGAAATGCGATCGAGATCGTCCTGCCCCAGCGTGGCGAGGCCCGAGCCGACGAGCGCGTAATTGCCCAGCGTGATGTAAGCCGCATCCTTCGGGTCGATCGAGCGGTAGCCGCCGCCGAAGCGCGCCTTGACCATGACGCGGCCCGGCTCCTCGACCACCGGCCACAGCATCGCCTTCACGCCGTTGGCAAAAGTCAGTTCCTCGATTTCGAGGAGGCCGGTCGGCACGTCGCTGACCGCCTTCTTGGCCGCACCGATCGCGGGCAGCTTTTCGAACGAGATCGGCTTGAGTGCCGCGCGCACGCTGGCGTCGGCCTTGACCGGCTCGGAGAGCGCAAGCTGCAGCGCCTTGTCTGTCGCGGCGCCGTCCTTCTGCACGGTGAACAGGGCGCGGGTGACGTTGCCGGTGAACAGCTTGCGGGTGTGCTCCAGCACCGCCTGCGGCGTGAACAGCGGCTTGGACTTGCGGAAGATGTCGAGCACGTCCTGCGGCGCGGCCACCGTCTCGCGGATGTCGAGCGCGTTGACGAGGTCGTCGGCGATCTTGCTGCCGGGCAGGATGCGCTGCTGCTCGACCGGGACCTGGAAAGCGACTTCCATCTCGGCCGCCTCGCGGTCGATCTCCGCCTGGCTAGGCGCGCGAGTGAGTGCATCGGCGATCACCGCGCGCACGTCGCGAAGGCTGGCCTGCCAGTCATCACCCAGCGGCGTCACCGACACGAACGTCGCGTCCGCCGAGCGCGCGACATCGTCCTGATTGACCGAGGCCGACAGGAAGCTGCCCCCTGCCCGCGCCTTGGATTCAAGGCGGCGATTGATGATCGCCTGAGCCAGCGCATCGGTCATCAGGCCCTGGTTGTAGGGAATGTTGTCGATCACCTGCCGCCACGGGCGCAGCACCGCGTACATCAGCGAGGGCGGCAGGTCGGGTTCGACCAGCACGCGAGTCTCGCCCACCGGGTTCTTCGGATCGGCGCCCGCAGGTGCCTCGGGATCGCCGAAGCTGGGGGCCACAGCCTTGGGACCGGGCACCTTCCAGTCGGTGAACCACTTCTTGACGTAGCTTTCCAGCATCGCAGGATCGACGTCACCGGCGACGATCACCGCCACGTTGTCCGGGCGATACCAGCGCGAATAGAACGCCCGCACACTTTGCGGCGTCGCCGAAGTCAGCGATTCGAGCGTGCCGATCGGCTCCCGGTTGGCCAGCGGCTGCCCGGCATAGAGCACCTTCTGCATCGCGTCGGACACACGCTTGGAGGCACCGCCCCGCTCACGCATTTCCGACAGCACGATCGGCAGGTCCTGCTTGAGGTTCGAGGCCGAGAGCGTCGGCGCGGTGACCATGCCGCTCATCAGCTTGAACGTCTCGTCCAGCGAGGTCGGCGTGGCATTGGGCAGGTCGAGCTTGAACACCGTCTGCGTGGTAGAGGTCACTGCATTGGTATCGCTGCCGAACGTCGCCCCGAGGCGCTGGAACGCGGCGATCGCGGTGCCCTCGGGGATATACTTGGACTGGCGGAACAGCATGTGTTCGAGCAGATGCGCATAGCCGCGCTCGCCGTCGGTCTCGTAGAGCGAACCGGCATCGACGCGGATACGGATCGAAACCTGGCCCGGCGGCACCCCGTTCTTGCGCACCGCATACTTGATGCCATTGGGCAGTTCGCCGAAGTGCCATTCCGGATCATGCGGAATGTCGCTGCCGCGATAGAGCCACGGATCGGCCTGGCCGACCGAGGGGGCCACAATCGGCGCAGTATCGGGCACCGACTGAGGCTGCGCGGTTTGCGCCTGCGCCTCCGGCACCAGCAGGAGCGGAATCGGAGCCTGGGCAAGGAGAAGCAGGCAGGCGAGCGAGCGAGCGGCGCGCGGGGAGGTCGTCATTACGCAAGGTATAGGGAGGCCTCTCCTTAAGGGCCAGTGAATAGCGCCGTCATTTCGGCGCTCGTTTCGCCGCTTTCATGGCCCTTGTGCCCTTGACCCTTCCGACACTTCACCTAAATCGCAATCATCATGTTCATCGAAACCGAAGCAACGCCCAACCCCTCGACGCTCAAGTTCCTGCCCGGCCGGCAGGTCATGACTTCGGGCACGCGCGAATTCCTTTCGCCCGAGGATGCGGAAACCTCGCCGCTGGCACAGGCGCTGTTCGACCTCGGTGACGTGGTCAGCGTGTTCTTCGGCGGCAGCTTCATCGCGGTTACGGCTGCGCCCGGCGTCGAGTGGCCCTCGCTGCGCCCGCAGGTGGTCGCGATCCTGCTCGACCACTTCGTTTCGGAAGCCCCTCTGTTCACCGGCGGCGACGCCAGCGGTTTCTCGGTGCCGGCCGAGGACGAGGATTATGGCGACGACCCGGCCGACGCCGACATCGTCGCCCAGATCAAGGACCTGATCGAAAGCCGCGTGCGCCCGGCCGTCGCCAACGATGGCGGCGACATCATTTACCGCGGTTTCCGCGAAGGCATCGTCTACCTTTCGATGCAGGGCGCCTGCTCGGGCTGTCCGTCCTCATCGGCGACGCTCAAGCATGGCATCGAAAGCCTGCTCAAGCACTACGTCCCCGAAGTCAGCGAAGTCCGCGCGGCCTGAACGGCGCGATGACGACGCGGCGCGGGATATTCGCGTGACGGCCGCCTCCACCCTGGTGATCGACAGCGCGACCGACGCCTGTTCGGTCGCGCTCTTCTCGGGCGATACCCTCGTCGCGGGTGAATATCGCCTGCTCGGGCGCGGCCATGCCGAGGCGCTGGTGCCGATGATCGCCGCCTTGCCCGGCAAGGGTCGCGCGAACCGCATCGCCGTCGCGCTCGGCCCCGGCAGCTTCACCGGCGTGCGCGTCGGCCTCGCCACCGCTCGCGCACTCGCGTTGGCATGGGGAGCGAGCACAGTCGGCTACCCCACGCTGGCCCTCGTCGCAGCCATGGCCCGCAGCATCGAAGGGGACCGGCCGCTCGCCGTCGTCACCTCGGGCGGGCACGGCGAATGGTTCGTCGAGAGCTTCGCCGCCAACGGCACCGGCACACAGGCCCTCGCCTCGCTGCGCCCTGATGCCGCCGCCGCTTTGGTGACCGAAGAACTCGTTGTCGGCAGCCAGGCGCAGGCACTGATCGCGGCGCGAGGCTCCGGGCGGGCATTGCTCCTGCTTCCCGACGCGCGCGCTTTTCTGCTCCTGCCCGAGACGGCGCTGCTGACGGAGACTCATCCGCTCTACGGACGCGGGCCCGATGCCAAGTTGTCTGCGGGGGCGGCATGATCGACGATATCGACCGGATCATGGCGGTCATGACCGCATCGTTCGACCCGGTCTACGGCGAAGCGTGGAATCGCCGCCAAGTCGAGGACGCGCTGAAGTTCGGGAACTGCCATTACGAAGTCTTGTGTGCTCAAGGTCACACACCGGACGAAAGCGAATCGGCTGCGGGTTTTTTCTTGTCGCGCACCGGATTTGAAGAAGAAGAACTTCTGCTCCTTGCCGTTACCCCCGAAAGTCGTGGGCAAGGACTTGGGCGTGCACTTCTCCAAAACCTTCGCATCGGTGCTATCAGTCGCGGCACGCATCGGCTGCTTCTGGAAATGAGAAGAGGTAATCCCGCCGAAACACTTTACAGAAATTTCGGCTTTTACCCAATTGGCGAAAGACGCGAATACTATCGCACCCCAAGCGGTCAGCGGCTCGACGCTGTTACATTTGCCTGCGACATCGGTTGAAATAGGGCCGAAGCGACCCTTTTCATTCAGAAATCGATTAATGCAAGTCACGTGCAACTTTGAATCGAACTTGCACTCGTCGTGAAAATCGTTCATTGCGTCGCACAGGAGACCTGCAAAGGTTTGCCGTATGAATAACTTGGTCGCACCAAAGGACGTAGAAGAAATGGAAACCATCCAGACCGACCTGAACGAGACGCTGATCACGCTCGCGTCGGACATCGTCGCCGCGCACGTCAGCAACAACAGCGTCTCGGTCGAAGATCTTCCCACTCTTATCACCAACGTCTACGGTGCCCTCGCCGGCCTCGGCGGCGCCCCGGTGGTCGAGGAAGAGAAGCCCGAGCCCGCCGTTTCGATCCGCGCCTCGGTCAAGCCCGACTATATCGTGTGCCTTGAAGACGGCAAGAAGCTCAAGATGCTCAAGCGCCACCTCATGACGCACTACAACATGACCCCGGAAGACTACCGCGCGCGCTGGAACCTGCCCGCCGATTATCCGATGGTAGCCCCCAACTATGCCGAAAAGCGCCGCGAACTGGCGAAGAAGATCGGCTTGGGCCGCAAGTCGAACGTGCGTCGCGGCCGCAAGCCCAAGACCGCCGCAGCCTGACGTTTTCCAGGCGGTCACCCGAGGCCTGACCTCCGACGCACCCGCACTCGCGTTACGGAAATTCGATTTTCCGGGGACAAAGGGTGCGATCGATTGCCAGGGCCCGGTAACCGACCGTCCAACTCGGTTGTGATTGCAGGCGCATCGCCTTATCTAGGCGGTGCGCCTTCTTCTTTACTTACAGGTCCACCGTGAACCAACCCATCGACATCGAAGCCCTCTGCGCCGAGCGTGGCCTGCGCATCACCGAACAGCGTCGCGTGATCGCCAAGGTCCTTTCGGAAAGCACCGACCACCCCGACGTCGAAAAGCTGCACGAACGTGCGACCGCGATCGACCCCGGCATCTCGATCGCCACGGTCTACCGCACCGTGCGCCTGTTCGAAGAGGCAGGCATCCTCGATCGCCACGACTTCGGCGACGGCCGCGCCCGCTATGAAGCCGCGCCCGAGGCCCACCACGATCACATGATCGACGTCGAGAGCGGCCAGGTCATCGAATTCGTCGATCCCGAGTTGGAAGCCCTGCAGCGCCAGATCGCCGAGCGCCTGGGCTACCGCCTCGTCGACCATCGCATGGAACTCTACGGCGTCCGCCTCGACCGCGAGGATGGCGAGACCACTCCGCGCCGCTGATCCCATGACTACCGCCATGCCCCTCGCCGACCGCCGTATCGCGGCCTGGGGCTGGCCGCTGATCGCGCTGCGCCTCGCCGCCATGCTGGCATTGCTGGTGGCGAGCGTGGCGCTTTACTATGCCTTCGCGCCGTTCACTGCGCGCAACCCTGTCCCGCGCCGGTTCCTTCGCGGGGTGGGCGCCATCGCCGGCCTGCGCGTGCAGGTTCGCGGCGCCCGGCCGGCCCGGCGCACCTTCTTCCTCGCCAATCACGTCAGCTGGCTGGACATCCTCGCCATCGCCGGGCGCACCGGCAGCGCCTTCGTCGCCCATGACGGCCTCGCGCAGATCGGCCCGCTGCGCTGGCTGTGCGAAATGAACGACACCGTCTTCGTCGCCCGACACGAACGCCGCAGTGTCTCCGCTCAAATCGAGCAGGTTCGCGCCGCGCTGAGCGATACCGGCGCACTGACGATCTTCCCCGAAGGCACGACTTCGGACGGAACCGGCACGCTGGCATTCAAGTCCTCGCTGCTGTCCGCGATCGAGGGCGATTCGGATATTCCCGTCCAGCCGGTGTGGCTCGACTACGGCGTGGAAACCCGCGCGGTGGCCTGGGTGGGCGAAGAGCCGGGGCTCGATAATGCTCTCGCCATTCTGGCGCGCTGGCGGCCGGTGGACCTGACGCTTCACTTCCTGCCACCGCTCTCATCCGAGGATCGCACCGACCGCAAGCGCATGGCTGCGGCCGCACGGACAGCGATAGAAACGGCGCGGTCGGGGTCGTAAACGATCCATCGCCATAAGTGCATCATTTGCAAGCGAAGCGAAGCAACCCAGGACGGCGTGGCGCTGCCCTGGGTTGCTTCGCTTCGCTCGCAATGACGAAACAGGCGGGGCACACGCCCCAGCCACACCCTCAACGCGTCGCGTTGTAGGCCAGCTGGCCTTCGTCGAGCTGGAAGCCGACCAGCACTTCGAACGAAGCGCGGGCGACCGCAGCCTTGACCTCGGGCTCGGACAGCGGATCGACGGCAGCGTCGGTGTCGCCAGCCTTGCGCTTGCGGGTGATGCGGTCGCGAATCTCGTCGGGCAGGGTCGCGGCGGCGCGGTCGATGAAGGCGTTGGTGCTGACGTTCGCCTGCGCGCGGGCCTGCCCGTCCGCGAAGTTGAGCGTCACGTTGCCCACGCGCTTGGAGATTACCGAGCTGCCGCCCTGCAGCACGCTCACGAAGAACGGCAGGGTCACCTGACGCGCGCCCGCAGTGTCGGTGCGGCGGCCGAGAACCTGGAAAGTCACCGTCGACGTCACCTTCTCGCCCACGGCTTCGTCGCACTGTGCGCGCACCTGCGTCATCGAGGCGGTGACATCGATCGCGTCGGCGGTCCTGGCGGGGCCGCGGAACAGCGTCATGTCGCCGGTGTAGTCGGGAATGCCGACCGCCGGGCACTTCGAGCGCACGGCAGTGATGCCCACGCCCTGATCGACCACGATCTCGCCCTTGGTCTTGCACCCGCTCAGCGCGGTCATCGCGGCGGCGGAGCACAGGACAGTAGCGGTCAGGCGGCGTGCATTCATCGTGAACTTCCTCGAATGGCGTGCGCTTGCCCTAGCGAGGCGCGCGGCAAAGCGCTAGGGGGACGAACATGAACGCGCCCTTTCAGTCCACGACGGCGAGTGCCGCCGACAGCCCGATCCGCCTCCTGATCGCCGCCCCGCGCGGCTTCTGCGCCGGGGTGGACCGCGCCATCGAGATCGTCGAGCGTGCGATCGAGCTTTACGGCGCGCCCGTCTACGTGCGCCACGAGATCGTCCATAACAAGTTCGTGGTCGACAGCCTCAAGGCAAAAGGCGCCGTTTTCGTCGAGGAACTGGACGAAGTCCCGGACGGCGTGCCGGTGATCTTCAGCGCTCACGGCGTGCCCAAGGCGGTCCCGGCAGCCGCCAGTGCGCGCGGGCTGGAATGGCTCGACGCCACCTGCCCGCTGGTCAGCAAAGTCCACCGCCAGGCCGAGCGCCAGATCGAGGCCGGGCGCCACATCCTGTTCATCGGCCACGCCGGGCACCCTGAGGTCATCGGCACTTTCGGGCAGGTCCCCGAGGGCAACATGACGCTGGTGGAAACGGTCGAGGACGTCGCCGCGCTGGAATTCGCGCCCGGCACCGAGCTTTCCTACCTCTCGCAGACGACGCTGTCGGTGGATGACACCCACGCCATCATCAAGGCGATCGAGGCCCGCTTCCCGCAGGTCGTCGCGCCCAAGGCCGAGGACATCTGCTACGCCACCTCCAACCGGCAGGCGGCGGTCAAGCAGATCGCGCCGCAGTGCGAACTGGTGATCGTGATCGGCTCGCCCAAGAGCAGCAACTCGCTGCGCCTCGTCGAAGTCGCCGAGCGTTGCGGCACGCCTGCGCACATGATCCAGCGCGCGACCGAGATCGATCCGGCATGGCTGGAAGGCATCGCCACCGTCGGCCTCACCGCAGGGGCTTCCGCGCCCGAGGAACTGGTCAACGAAGTGATCGCCCGCATCAAGGAACTGCGCACCGTCGCCGCTGAGGAAATCGTCACCGAACGCGAGCACATGACCTTCAAGCTCCCCCGCCAGCTGGCCCGCTGAACCATGGCAGTCTACACAAGGCTCGGCGCCGAAGAAATGGCCGGGATCATCGCGGCATTCGACGTCGGCACGCTGACGTCCGCCAAGGGCATCGCTGAGGGCGTCTCCAACAGCAACTGGCTGATCGAGACCGAGCAGGCCGGAACCGCACGCCGCTTCATCCTGACGATGTTCGAGAGCCGCACCGAGATCGCGGACCTGCCGTTCTTCCTCGATCTGCTCGATCACCTCGCCGCGCACGGCGCGCCCGTCGCCCGCACCATGCACGACTGCGAGGGCGCCAGCCACCGCCTGCACCGCACGCCCGAGGGCGACAAGGCGCTCGCGCTGATCGAGTTCCTGCCCGGCGTCTCGGTCTCCGAGCCGACGCCGGAGCAGGCCCGTGCAGTCGGCGGAGCGCTCGCGCAGATCCATTTGGCGGCGGCGGACTTCCCCGCATCGCGCGAGAACTCGCTGGCGCTCCCGGCCTGGCAGCAACTGCTCAAGGATTGCGGGCGCGACGCGCTCGAATCGATCCACCCTGAACTTGGCCGAATCGTCGAGCGCGAACTGGCGCTGCTGGCCGCCGAGTGGCCCGCCGATCTGCCGCGCGGCGTGATCCATGCCGACCTGTTTCCCGACAACGTCCTGATGCTCGGCGACAAGGTTACAGGACTCATCGACTTCTACTTCGCCTGCACCGACCTGTTCGCTTACGACGTTGCCGTGACACATGCGGCATGGTGCTTCAGTTCCGACGGCGCCCGGTTCGACCCGGCGCTCTCCCGGGCTCTCCTCGAGGGCTATGTCGCGGTGCGCCCGCTCAGCGAGGCTGAGTGCGCGGCGCTGCCGCTGCTGGCGCGGGGAGCAGCGATGCGCTTCCTCGCGACGCGGGCCTACGACTGGCTCAATACGCCTGCCGATGCGCTCGTGACGCCCAAGGACCCGATGGCCTTCGCCCGGCGTCTGGATTTCTACGCGAACCCGGAAAATGCGGGAGTATTCGCATGAAGCAGGTCGAGATCTTCACCGACGGCGCCTGTAAGGGCAATCCCGGCCCTGGCGGCTGGGGCGTGCTGCTGCGCATGGGTCCGCACGAGAAGGAGATGTCGGGCGGCGAGCCCGACACCACCAACAACCGCATGGAGATGACGGCCGCGATCAAGGGCCTGAGCGCCCTGATCGAGCCTTGCGACGTCACCCTCTTCACCGACAGCAAGTACGTCATCGACGGGATCACCAAGTGGGTCCACGGCTGGAAGAAGAAGGGCTGGATCAACGCCAGCAAGCAGCCGGTCCGCAATGCCGACTTGTGGCACGATCTGATCGAGGCCGCTGGTCGCCACAAGGTCGACTGGCAATGGGTGCGCGGCCATAGCGGCCATGCCGAGAATGAGCGCGTCGACAAGCTGGCGAGCGACGCGGCGAAGGCGGCGGCTTAACGCAAAGCGAAGGCCCATCCCCGGCCCATCCCGCTTGCGGGAGGGGAGACATGAACTTGCCCTCCCGCTTGCGGGAGGGTCGCGAGATTTGGCGATTTATCGCCTAGTCGCAGCGGGGTGGGTTTTCTAAGGTCACCGCGATGCTCTCTCTTCCCCCGATCCTGAAGACCGAAATCCGCGCGCTCGTCACCCCCGGCCCGCGCATGGCGGACGAGTGGGCCTGCGTCGCCTCCGTATTGCTGGCGATCGTCATCGCCCGTGCCATCGGCGCGGAGATGGTGTCATGGGCGGCTTTCAGCGCCTTCGTCCTGCTCAAGAGCGACGTGGCGGAGACGCTCGTGCGCGGGGTGATGCGGATCGTCGGCACGGCGATAGGCTCGGGCCTTGCACTGCTGGTGGTGCCTTATGCCGCGCGCTCGCTGCCTTTGGCGATGATCGCAGCCGAACTGGTCGGCGCGATCGGTCTCTACGGGATGTTGACGGCGCGGCGCGCTTACGCCTGGCTGCTGTTCGGCCTGACCTTCGAGATGATCCTGTTCGACAAGATCGAGCGGCCGGACCTCGACACTATCCACTTCGCCCAGACGCGCCTGCTGGAAGTCGTCGCGGGCACCGTCGCCTGCACGTTGGTCAGCCTGGCTGCGGGTGCGCTGGCGGGCAAGCGCTGGTGGATGGATCGCAAGGCCCCGCCGGAACGGATGCGCTGGCACCCTCATGCGGCGCGCCATGCCTCGCAGGCGGGGCTTGCGATCGCGATGCTGCCCCTGCTCCACGCGCTGTTCGACCTGCCCGAGCTACCGCAGGCAGCAGTGACGATCATGGCGGTGATGATCGTGCCGGTCGCCGGGATCGGCGCCAGCGGCTTCGTCCCCGTATCCCGGCGGCTGTTCCAGCGCGCGCTCGGGTGTATCGCAGGTGGCGGGCTGGCGCTGGTCGTGCTGCTTCTGGCGCAAGGAAGCGCACCGGTGCTCATCGCCGGCACCTGCCTCGGCATCGTCGTCGGCCGTCATATCGAGAACGGTCTGCCCAAGGTCACTTACCTTGGCCTGCAGTTCACGCTGGCGGTGCTGGTCGTGCTGGTGCCCGACAGCTATGAGCATGCCGCTGCCGGCCCCGCTGCGCAGCGCCTGCTGAGCGTGTTCGTCGGCATGGCGGTACTGGAACCGGTGCTGCTCGCCTGGCACTTCGTCGCGCCGGGGCGCAAGGTGCCACAAGGCTCCCCGGACGCCCCGAACGCGGAATGATGCTCAATCGGTGGTCGTATCGACCACTTCGGCGCCGGGCCCGTTCTTCTTGAGCGATTCGATCGCGCTTTTCGCGCTGGCCTTGCTGGAATAGCCTTCGGTCCAGAACATGGTCTCGGAATTGTAGCAGAAGTAGGCGACGAACTCTCCGGCCTTGTTCTTCCGGATTTCGAAACGATGGGCCATTTGCGACTCTCCATGCGGGTGTCATTTCCCAGCCGCAGATGAGCAATTTGCGCGCATGGACGCAAGCGCCGCGAAGGTCGAACTCAGCCGAAGCGACCCGGCGCGAACGGAGCCGGATCGACCTCGCCCGGCGCCTCGCCCATCAGCAGCCGCGCGCCAAGATCGGCGGCCGCCGGAGCGGTCTGGATACCGAAGCCACCCTGCCCGGCGAACCAGAAGAACGCAGGCTCGTCCGGCGCGAAGCCGTAGACCGGCAGGCGATCCGGCGCGAACGAGCGCAGGCCCGCCCAGCGATGCTCCACCCGCTCGACTGCCCAGTCGACGACGTGTTCGAAGCGGTCGACCGCGAGAGCCACGTCGATCTCCTCGGGCGCGGCGTCGCACGGCGCACTCGGCGTCTCGTCATGCGGGCTGAGCCAGAGGCGGCCACTCTCGGGCTTGAAGTAGAACGTCTCCGCCACGTCGAGGACCAGCGGCAGGTCGTCAGGCACATCGGCGGCGACGGCGACTTGCGCGATCGTGCGGCGATAGGGCGCGATGCCGAGCGGGGAGATGCCCGCCAGCCTTGCCACGCCGTCCGCCCAGGCTCCGGCCGCGTTCACCAGCACGCCCGCCTGCACCTGCCGCCCGTCCGCGAGCGTCAGCGCCCAGCCATCGGCGTTGCGCTGCGCCGCCGTCAGTCCGGCGCGGCACCATAACTCGACACCTGCGCGGCGTGCCGCAGCAAGGTAGTGCTGATGAAGAGAGGCCACGTCGATGTCGCACGTGCTCGGCTCCAGTGCACCGCAAGTCCATTCGGGGCACAGGCCGGGCACGCGGGCGACGATCTCCGCACGGCTCAGCAGGTGCACTTCCACCCCTGCGGCACGGTAGCGCTCGGCGAAAAGTTCGACTTCCCGTTCCTGCCCGGCCCGGCCGAGCGTCAGCGCGCCGCGCGGGGTGAGGACGCCGAGGTCGCGCAAGGTCGGCCCGGACGCGGTAGTCAGCGGCTGGACCCCGGGACCGCCGTAACTCTCGGTCCAGAAGGCGGCGGAACGGCCAGTGGCATGATAGCCCGGCCGCTCCTCGGCTTCCAGCATGAGCACCCTTGCGCGCGCGCCGATGGCCGCGGCCAGAGATGCGCCGGCCATGCCGGCCCCGACGACGACGATATCGAACGCTGCTTCCATCGCGGTCAGCCCCTAGCGGGGGCACGGCGATCGAGAAAGTCCCTGATGGCATCGAGCGCACGAGTGCGCACCGGATCGACTTCGCGCAGGATCTCGTGGCGGCACTCGGACCCGAAGGCGACGAGTTCGCCATGCGGCAAGCGCCCGGCGGCACGGCGGATCGCGCGCCAGGAGACGAGGCCGTCGATACTGGTGCCCAGCAGCAGGACCGGCACCTCGACCGCCTCCAGCACGCCGGGCCGCTCCAGCGAGCGGATCGAGGCGAGCGCGCGTTCTATCCAGCCCCAGCTGGCCGCGCCCATGCCGATGACGGGGCGCTTGCGGCGCCACCAGTCCTCGTCGTCGTAGCGGCTCTCGTCGTGAGTGAGCAGCAGGCTGCGGGCCTTCGGCTGGGCGCCGGGCTTCTCGCCGCCTTTCCATGCCGGGCGGCGCGGATCGCCGAGCCGCACGATGCCCCGCGCGACCCGGTGCAGCACGCCTGCCGGAATCCACGTCGGGTGGATGCCCAGCATCGGTGCGGAGAGCACCAGCGCGTCGGGCCGCACGACGCCTTCGGCCACCGCGCGCAGCACGATCTGCCCGCCCATCGAATGCGCAATGGCAATGTGCGGTCCCGGCGTCGAGGCGGCCCAGTCGGCATAGAGCGCGGCGTAATCCTTCACCCAGAGCGCGAAGTCGGGCACGTGGCCCGTTGCCGCATCGCGGCCGAGGCGGCCCGAACCCGCCTGGCCGCGCCAGTCGGCCGAAGTAACGTTCCAGCCCTCGCGGTGCCAGCCGTCGAGGGTTTCCAGCCATTTCTCGTAAGCGTCGCCGCGCCCGGGCATGAACAGGATCGAGCCGCGCCCGCCGCCCTGCCAGTCGATCCGGCGCAGCAGGTGGCCATCGGGCAAGGCCCAGCGCGATTCGCGGGCTTCGGCGGGAATCGCCCGGCGCGCGGGGGACTTGACGAGACTTTCGACGGCGGAGGTCACTATGATGGAAAGCCCCGGTTCGTGATCGATGTGTCGTGGTTACTATTTGGTAGCGGTTGCCGAGGTAGAGCGCTCTCGATCCGATAGGATGAAAAGCATGACGGGCGCTGTATTTTCCTACGCACTGCTGGCCGCATTGGCAACGGCGCTGCTCGTCGCGGCGTTCACCGACTTGCGCGCGCGGCACATCGACAACTGGCTCAACCTGGGCATCGCGGTCGCCGCGCCGCTGTGGTGGCTGGCGATGGGGCTCGGCCCTTTCGACATCGGCGTGCAGATCGGGCTGGCGGCGGCGACGTTCGCGGTGGCCTGCGTGCTTTTCGCCATCGGCCAGATGGGCGGCGGCGACGTCAAGCTGCTGACCGCGCTGGCGCTGTGGTTCTCGCCTGCCGCGTTCCTGCAACTGGTCGTGCTGATGGCGGTGCTGGGCGGCGGCGCCTCGCTGGCGATGGCCGCGTTCAACATGCAACCGGGGCGCAAGGAGATGGTGCGCGACGCCCTCGCCGGGCTCGTCGCCTTCGCCTGGGTGTGGTGCGCGGGCGCCATCGTCTTCGCCATCGCGACGCATCGCCCGGTGGTGGAGCCCGCAACCATGGAGGCCGTCGCCGGGGTCTTGCCGGGCCTCTGGGCGATCCCCCTCGCCGCGATCGTGGTGCTGGGCCTGTTCCTCTTCGGGATGCGCCACATCATGCGCCGCCAGAAGTCGCGAATCGAGGTGCCCTACGGCATCGCCATCGCCGCCGCATCGCTGTGGGTGATGGGTTCGCAGACGCTCAGCGCCGCGCATTCCGCCGGAATCGCAGGCTGAAGCTAACGCGGTTTACGCAAGCAACGGGGTGAACCCGTTCTTAACCAATTTACCTCATAAGTCCGAACAGTTCGGGGATTTTGCTAAGGGGCTTTCCAAGCCATGGACAGGAAGAAAGTGGTGCTGCTCGCGGTTGCGCTGCTCGTCGCAGCCTTCACCGCATTTGCTGCGAGGACGATGTTCGCAGGCGGGGGCGCGCCGCAGGCCGGAGCGGTTCCGGCCGCCGACCAGAATGGCCCCAAAGTGCTGGTCGCGCAGCGCGCACTGCCTGTAGGCACGATCATCACCGCCGATTCGGTCTCTTTCCAGAGCTGGCCGGACAACCTCGTCCAGGACGCCTATTACGTCGATGGCAAGGCCGACATGACCAAGCTGCTCGGCACCGTCGTACGCTTTCCGATCACCGCCGGCCAGCCGCTGACGCAAGGAGCGCTCGTCGCGCCGGGCGACCGCGGGTTCCTGGCTGCCGCGCTCGGACCGGGCATGCGCGCCGTCACCATCTCGGTCTCGGCCGACACCGGCGTCGGCGGCTTCGTCTTCCCGGGCGACCGCATCGACCTCGTCCTCACGCAGGACGTGAAGGGCGAAGGCGACTCGCTGCGCACCGCCGAGACGATCCTGCGCAACCTGCGGGTCCTCGCGACGGACCAGGCGACCGCCAGCACCGTCGAGGATGGCAAGACGGTCGTGCAGGGCTTCCGCACCGTCACCCTCGAAGTGACCCCGCGCATCGCCGAGAAGGTCGCCGTCGCGCAGACCATCGGCACGCTCAGCCTGTCGCTGCGCGCGATCGCCGACAACCAGGGTGAATTCGACCGTATTCTCGCCAGCGGCGACGTGAAGTTGCCCGAGGGTGCGACCCGCGAGCAGGAAGAGAAGTTCATGAGCCAGGCCATGAACCGCCCGATGGACGGCGCCACCACGTACGTTACCGGCGCCGACGTCTCGCGCTTCCAGCGTTCGAGCCGCCCGGCACAGGGCGGCAGCGCCCCTGCCCCGGCCGCTCCCGCCGTCGGCGCCGCGCCGCAGGTGGCCGCAGCGCCGGTCCATGTCGGCCCCGTGGTCCGCGTAACTCGCGGCAAGGAAACCACCGTAGAACCGGTGGGCAAGTAACGATGACCGCCTCCACGCACCGTCCGTCACCCTTTGAGGGCATCTCGATGAAGCAGCGTCTTCTCAAGTCCGCACTGATCGCCGCCACTGCCGTCCCGTCGCTGGCCGCCGTGAGCGTCGCGTCCGCCGAGGCCCAGACCGCCTCGGTCGTTCACCCGGCGCAGGACGTCAGCCTGTCGATCGGCAGCGGCCAGCTCGTCAACGTACCGGGTTCGATGGCCGACGTATTCGTCGCCAACGACGCGGTCGCGGATGTCCAGGTGAAGTCGGCAAAGCAGTTCTACGTGTTCGGCAAGGCCGGCGGCACCACCACGGTCTATGCCAGCAATGCGGCGGGCGCGGTCGTCTGGTCGGGTACGGTACGCGTGGGCTCCAATCTCGACAGCGTCGATTCGATGCTGCGTCTCGCCATACCGGATGCCCGGATCGGCGTCTCGACGATGGGCTCGAACACCTTTCTGCTGACAGGCACGATCAAGAACCCCGAAGACGCCGCAGAGGCCGAACGCCTCGTCACGGCTTACGCGGGCAAGGAAGCCAACGTCATCAGCCGCCTGCGCATCGCGACGCCGCTGCAGGTCAACCTGCAGGTCCGCATCGCCGAAGTCAGCCGCTCGCTGGTGAAATCGATGAGCGTCAACATCACTAGCTCAGACGCCTCTACCGGCGCCAAGTTCGTGATCGGCCAGGGCTCGGGCAAGTTCCCGCAGTATACGCACGGCGGCCCGATCATCGTTGGCGACGAAGCAAGCACCGGCGCCTCGTCCATAACGCCCAACGCCACCGGCACCACGCTGGGCCTCGGCGGCAAGCTGCTCGGCATCGACCTGCTCGGCGCGCTCGACGCGGGCGAGACGATCGGCCTCGTCAGCACGCTGGCCCAGCCCAACCTCACCGCGCTCTCGGGCGAGACGGCAGACTTCCTCGCGGGCGGCGAATTCCCGATTCCCCTTAGCCAGGGCCTGGGATCAACCTCGATCGAGTACAAGAAGTACGGCGTCAGCCTGAGCTACACCCCGACGGTGCTCGCCAACGGCCGGATCTCGATGCGCGTGCGCCCCGAGGTTTCCGAGCTTTCTAGCGAAGGCGCCGTTACGCTCAACGGCTACGAAATCCCGGCCCTCACCGTGCGCCGCACCGAGACGACCGTGGAACTGGGCTCGGGCCAGAGCTTCATGATCGCGGGCCTGCTCAGCAACAGCGCGACCAACACCATCCAGAAGATGCCGGGCGCGGGCGACCTGCCGATCCTCGGCTCGCTGTTCCGCTCGACCAGCTACAAGCGCGGCGAGACCGAACTGGTCATCATCGTGACGCCCTATCTGGTCAATCCGATGAATTCGTCCTCGCAGATCGCGCTGCCGACCGATGGTTTCAACTCGCCCAACGAACTGCAGCGTCTGCTTGGCAACATGGACAGCGACGGCGCCAGCGGTGCGAAGCGTCCCGAGGCGACCAAGGCGCCCTCGGGCTCGTCCAGCCAGGGCGGTAGCACCCGCCGCAGCTCCGACAACTCCGCCAAGCCCGGCTTCAGCTTCTAAGCGAGAAAGGTGACCATCATGCGCAAGTCTACTCTCGCCCGTACCGCAATCTGCCTCAGCCTCGGCCTCGCACTGGCGGCCTGCGGCGGCGTACCGACCAATCGTTCGGTCTATTCGGTCCACCAGCCGGTGGTCGAGAAATCGGACTACAGCATCGACGTGACCAGCAGCGGCTCCGGCCTCGCCTATGGTGAACAGGCCCGCCTTGCCGGTTGGTTCGACGCCATGGGCCTCAAGTATGGCGATCGCATCGCAGTCGACGATCCGAATATGAGCGCCGCCACCCGCGGCGCGATCGCGGCGGTCGCGGATCGCTACGGCGTCGTGATCGATGAAGTGACCGCGGCATCCGGCACCGTGCCGGCAGGCACCACCCGCATCACCATCAGCCGTTCCAAAGCTTATGTCCCGGGTTGCCCGGACTGGTCGGCCAAGAGCGACTTCAACCCCGGCAACGCCACCTCGACCAACTACGGCTGCGCAGTCAATTCCAACCTCGCCGCCATGGTCGCCAATCCGGAAGACCTGATCCACGGCCAGACCGACACCGGATCGACCGCGGTGATGACGTCGAACAAGGCGATCGGTGCCTATCGCGCCGCCGGGACGACCGGCAAGGGCAACTCGGTCTCGCAGACCGGCAGCAAGGAAAACTGATGGCCATGAACGCTCCCTGGAAGACAGGCGGTCCAAGTGGCCGCGACCAGTTCGCTGCGTTTCTCTGCGACGAGGCTTCGCTCGACGTGCTGCGCCCCATCGCCATCGAGATGGGCTGGCAGCCGGAGAAGTGCTACAAGGGCGGCCTGCGCAATGCCGTCCAGTCGCTGTCGATTGCGGCCAGCCCGAACATCCTGTTCGTCGATCTGTCGGAGAGCGGCGACCCGCTGAGCGACATCAACGCTCTGGCCGAAGTCTGCGAGCCGGGCACGGTCGTCGTCGCCGTTGGCCAGGTCAACGACGTGCGCCTCTACCGCGATCTCATCGCCAGCGGCATCCACGACTACCTGCTCAAGCCGCTGCAGCCCGCCGCCCTGCGCGATGCGCTGGCGCAGGCGCAGTCGGTGTTCTCGACCCCGCGCACGCATGACGTGGCGGCGGGCAAGCATCATGTCTCGACCGCCGTAATCGGCACGCGCGGCGGCGTCGGCGCCTCGACCATCGCCACGTCGCTGGCATGGCTGTTCAGCACTGACCACAAGCTGCCCACCGCTCTGCTCGACCTCGACATCCATTTCGGCACCGGGGCGCTGTGCCTCGACCTGGAGCCGGGCCGCGGCCTGACCGACGCGATCGAGAACCCCAGCCGCATCGACGGCCTGTTCATCGAACGTGCGATGATCCGTGCGAACGACAACCTTGCGATCCTTTCCGCCGAGGCACCGATCAACGCGCCGCTGCTGACCGACGGCTCCGCCTTCCAGCAGCTGGCCGAAGAGTTCCGCGCCGCGTTCGAGATGACCGTGATTGACATGCCGCGCAACATGCTGATCAACTTCCCGCAGCTCATAGCAGACCTCGGCGTCGCGGTGCTGGTGACCGAGATGACGCTGGCTTCGGCGCGCGACACCATCCGCCTGCTGTCTTGGTTCAAGGCCAATGCCCCGCAGACCCGCGTGATCATCGTCGCCAACAAGGTTCAGGCGACGCTTGCCGAGATCAGCAAGGCCGACTTCGAAGCCTCGATCGAGACGAAGATCGACGTGTCGATTCCCTATGACCTCAAGGCCGCGTCGATGGCCGCGAAGCTGGGCCAGACGTTCGCAGATGCCAACCGCGCGGCCAAGTCCGGCGCGGTGCTGCGCGATCTCGCCCGCGACATCGCCGACATCGGCGATGAAGCTGGTGCCACCGCCAAGCCTTCCCTGCTCGGTAAGTTCGACCTCAAGGCGATGATGCCCAAGGCGAAGAAGAAGGCCCCGGCGTCCTCGTAAGGCGATGCTTCTCAAGGTTCGGTAACGGCTATGAACTTCCTTCAGGTCATCATGGTAACGACGGGGCTCACGGGCTTCGCGCTGCTCATCTGGGCGCTGCTTTCCGGGCCGTCGCCCAAGAAGGAATCGACCCGGCGCCTGAAGTCGGTGCGTTTCCGTCACTCGAGCAATGCCAGCGATCGGCTGGAGGCGCAGATGCGCCGCGCCGTCGCCGCCCGCAAGCCGCGAATCCACCAGATCGCCGGCTCTGCCTCGCGCGCGGAAGCGCTGGCGCTGCGCCTGCACCGTTCGGGCCTGCCCTGGACGATGCAGCAGTACCTCTATGGCTCGATCGGCCTCGGTGCGGTGATAACGCTGCTCATCTTCATGAAGTCCGGCGCGATGTTTCTCGCGCTCGCATTCGGCGTGTTCGTCGGCGCGGGGCTGCCGCACATGGTCGTCAGCCACTTCATCAAGCGCCGCTCCAACGCCTTCACCGTGAAGTTCGCCGACGCCATCGATCTGCTCGTGCGCGGTCTGCGTTCGGGTCTGCCGGTGTCGGAGACGCTCACCATCGTCTCGCAGGAAATCCCCGGCCCCGTCGCCGAGGAATTCAAGCTCATCACCGACCGCATGAAAGTCGGCAAGACCATGGAGGACGCCCTCCAGGAAACCGCCGACCGCCTGAACATGCCCGAATTCAATTTCTTCTGCATCACCCTGGCCATCCAGCGCGAGACCGGCGGTAATTTGGCGGAGACGCTGGCGAACCTGTCGGACGTGCTGCGCAAGCGCGCGCAGATGAAGCTCAAGATCCGTGCGATGAGTTCGGAATCCAAGGCTTCGGCCTACATCGTCGGCTCGCTGCCGTTCATCGTCTTCTTCATGATCTGGTGGATCAGCCCCCAGTACATCGGCCAGTTCTTCATCGACGAGCGCCTGATGGTCGCCGGCATCGGCGGCGCCATCTGGATGGGCATCGGTGCCTTCATCATGGCCAAGATGGTCAGCTTCGAGATCTGAGGACCAGCACATGCTCGAACAACCCGCCGGTCCCACCCTCCTCGGCTTCGACGTCACTTACGTCGGGACACTGCTCACCATCGTCGCGGCCGCCGCGGTGCTCTTCGCGATCTACACCGCGATCACCATCCGCGATCCGATGCAGAAGCGCGTCAAGGCGCTCAACGCCCGGCGCGAGCAGCTCAAGGCGGGCATCATAACGACCGCCCGCAAGCGCCAGAGCCTGATCCGCCGCAACGACACCACCGACAAGATGGGTGCGTTCCTCGGCAAGGCGCGGATGCTGCAGGACAGCCAGATCAAGACCATCCAGCAGAAGCTGGCGCAGGCCGGCATCCGCAACAAGGAATGGGCCGTCGCGGTCGTCCTCGCGCGCCTCGTCGCGCCGATCGTGCTGGGCGGTTTCGCCGCACTGGTGATCTACGGGATCGACTACTTCCCCGACTGGTCGAGCTTCAAGAAGTTCATGGGCTTCGCCGCGATGGTGCTGGCCGGATACAAAGGTCCGGACATCTACATCCAGAACCTCGTCTCCAAGCGCACCGACGCGATCCGCAAGGGCTTGCCCGACGCGCTCGACCTGCTCGTCATCTGTGCCGAGGCGGGCCTGACGGTGGACGCCGCCTTCGAGCGCGTCTCACGCGAACTGGGCCGCGCCTATCCGGAACTGGGCGACGAGTTCTCGATGACCTCGATCGAACTCTCGTTCCTTACCGAGCGCCGCGCCGCGTTCGAGAACCTCGCCTATCGCGTCAATCTCGACGCGGTGAAGGGCGTGGTGACGACGATGGTCCAGACCGAACGCTACGGCACTCCGCTGGCTTCGGCGCTGCGCGTGCTCTCGGCCGAATTCCGCAACGAACGCATGATGCGCGCCGAGGAAAAGGCCGCGCGCCTGCCCGCGATCATGACCGTGCCGCTGATCCTGTTCATCCTGCCGACGCTGTTCGTCGTCATCCTCGGCCCTGCGGCGTGCTCGATCGGCGATGCCTTCTCGGGCACCGGGCCGGGCAAGGCGGGGTGACGCCGAAGCCTAGGCTGGCCGCGACGGCGACAACCCGCGCTGCACGATACCGGCAATCCGATTGAGTTTCGGCACCCACCAATCCTCGAGCGCGACGAAGGGCCACGCTGCCAGGAAGGTCAGTACCAGCGTCACTACCCCCGTGCCCAGCAACACGAGGGCCTCGTCCCATCCCCGGTCATTGAGTTTCACGAACACGAAGCTGGATGCCGACAGGATGACGGTCAGGTGGACCAGATAGACGGGAAAGGAATAGCGCCCCAGAAAGCTGCCAAAGCGCCCGGACAGCCCTCGCGCCAGCGATGGGCATGCGAGAACCGCGAGCAGGATTATGACAGCGCCGATGTTCTCGGGGACGAAACCGTCCATGCCGCACAGTGCGAGCCCCGCCAGCATGAGCCCGATACCGCCGATCTTCGACAACGACAGTCCTCCAGGTCGATAGAACCTGGCGAGACATGCTCCCAGCAGGAACGGCAGCGCCGCCGCTCCCAGCACCGCAATCAGGGCCAGAACCGTCATTCCGGCCGGCACGACCGGCCACCAGCGGCGCGCTTCCATTGCAAGCAACAGCCAGACGATGGCGAAGCACAGCATGCTGCCGAACAGCTCGAAATACATCGTCCAGAGGTTCGTGTTGACGAGCCCCGGATTGGCAGGGTGGAAGAAGAGCGTGACGCTCTGCCCCATGACCGTTGCAAGGTGCGGCCGGTAAGCGGCTGGAAATCCGGCGTTGGCATAGAGCCTCAGCCAGTCGCTGCCAGTCGATCGCGCCGCCTCGACGTTCCATGTCAGATCCAGGCTGATCACCAGCCACGCGAGGATTGCTGAAGCGGTCGCCGGAACCCATAGCCTCGGCATGCGCTTGGCCGCCGCTATTGCCAGTTCACCTCCTGCCCGGCCTCGATCGAAATAGCGGCGCGTCAGCACGAAGCCGGACAGCACGAAAAACAACGTCACCGCCGCTGAACCGTTGATCAGGCAGAACAACGGCGTCCCGGCGATCCCATCCGGAAAACGCAGGCGTATCGCCGGTACGAAACCCAGCGCGAAATGATGAAACACCACGACCAGCGAAGCGATTCCACGCACCGCCTCCAATTGCGTGAGTCGGTAACTCCCGGCACGCAAGTCGCCTGCCTCGCTTCCCGAAGCCGCCATGATTTCCCCGGTACAGGCCCCCAACCGAGCCCCATCGCCCTGTGAAATCAATCCGATGGCATCGGCTGTCAAGCGTCTCGTCAGTCCTCGTGACCTGACTCGCTATCCGTCTCGACAAGCTCGGCGATCTCGAAGGCGAACCCCTTCCAGCCGCGCATTCTGGCTGCCTCGTCCAGCGGCAGGCGCTTCTTCTTCGCCTCCGCCAGCGAACGCGCATGCCCCCAGAACACCTCGGTCTTGCCGTTCTGCAGTTCCGCCACCACGCGCCAGTAATGCGTGAACGTATCCGCCGTCGGCCCGATGGTCTTGACGTAGCCGTCCGCCATCGTCGCGGTGAGGTAACGCTTCTTCTTTCGGGCCATCAATGCGCGAGAATGCCTGCCATGATGATGTCGATGGTATGCTCGCGGTAACGGTCGCGCAGTTCCTCGGTCAGGCTGTCCTGATCGAAGCAATGCTTGAGCACCAGCCGCGCCGAGAAGAAGCGGTCCACCGCCCCCGTCACCGTGAAGTAGAACAACTGCGGGTCGATCTCGCGGAACACCCCTGCCCGCACCCCGTCGCCGATCAACTGCTCGTAAGCGCGGTAGATCGGCGAGAGGTAGCAGTCGGCGATGCGCCGCGCCTCGGTATCGTCGCTCTCGCGCACCATGCGCATGGTCAGGCGGTTGAGGTAAGGCACTTCGTAGAAAGTATCGACCACCTTCCACAAGTGCCGCCGCAGCTTGGCCTCCGGCTCCCACCCGTCCTTGGCGACGAGCGCATCGACGCTGACGACGATTGCCTCCCAGTCACGGTCGAGCAGCGCCTTGAGCAGCCCCGCCTTGTTGCCGAAGTAGTACTTCACCAGCGCCGAGTTCAGCCCGGAGCGAAGGCTCAGTTCGGAAAGCGAGATGTCGATCACGTCGCCGTCGCGCATGATAGCGCTCGCCGTATCGAGCAGCATCGCACGCGCACCGGGAGGCGCTACGTCTAGAGCGGAGACCGGACGGTCCTTCATCGGCGTTTACTTAGGTCCCATGCGGATGGCGCCGTCGAGACGGATCGATTCGCCGTTGAGATAGTCGTGCTCCAGCATAAACAGCGCCAGCTTCGCATACTCCTCCGCCTTGCCGAGGCGCTTGGGGAACGGCACCATCGCCGCCAGCGCATCCTGCACGCCTTGCGGCATTCCCGCCATCATCGGCGTCTCGAAGATGCCGGGCAGGATCGTGTTGACGCGAATCCCCTCGCTCATGAGATCACGTGCCACCGGCAGCGTCATCGCCAGCACGCCGCCCTTGGATGCAGCATAGGCGGCCTGCCCGATCTGCCCGTCCTGCGCCGCGACGCTGGCGGTGTTGACGATCGCCCCGCGCGAGCCGGCCGCATCGATCGGCTCCAACGTCGCCATGCCCGCTGCCGACTTGCTGATGCAGCGGAAAGTGCCGACGAGGTTGATTGCGATCGCCTTCTCGAACAGCGCCATGTCGTGCGCCCTCGGCTCGCCCGTCTCGCGATTCTTGCCGACCGTCTTTGCGGCCGGCGCGATGCCCGCACAGTTGACCAGTACCCGTTCCTGCCCATGCGCCGCGCGCGCCTTAGCGAATCCGGCGATTACGCTTTCCTCATCCGTAACGTTCACGGCGCAGAACACCCCGCCGATTTCCGCGGCCAGCGCCTCACCGGCATCGGCATTGAGATCGAAGATCGCGACTTTCACGCCTCTTCCTGCGAGCGCCCGCGCCGTAGCCGCACCAAGCCCAGAAGCCGCTCCCGTGACTACTGCTGCGACAGAACTGCCGAGTTCCATGCCGATTTCCTTTCTCTGTCGCGTCCGCGATCGATCAGACGAAGCGAACAACACGTTTTGTGCGAGCTTATTTAATCAATCGGTTAAATGCGTCGCGGCGGCCGGTCAATCCACTGCGCGGAAGGGATTTGCAACAACGCAACAGGATTTCACCACGGCGATGCCCCGCGCAAGAAATCATGTGGACAATGCGCATATGCAACAGGTCTATTGTTCCGCTTAATCGGCTGGAATCCTTGTGCGGTTGCACACTGGCAACGGTTCGTCGCGAATGCCTGTTGCGTCATTGCCACAATCGCCAACCCATTTTCCCCATGGCGGCAAATTCCGTTGAAAGGAGAACCCTACGGCGCAACAACATTTCACATGGCATCACGATGCGTGCGCGCATCCGAAAGCCGGCAACGGGTCATCAGGCGAACTTGGTCACGCATTCGCCTGCTGAACGAAGCAACAAGGGACACAAAAGTGAAAACCACAATCCAGAAGGCCGCACTGCGCGGCGCGACGAGCCTCACGGCTTTCGCACTGCTGTGCGGCACCGCGCACGCGCAGGACGCAGCACCCCAGGCGGCCGACAACGGCGACGATAACGTTATCATCGTCACCGGCTCGATCACCCGCAACCCGGCAGCGGCCACCGCTTCGCCGGTCGTTTCGGTGACCTCGGACGACCTGACCAAGCGCGGCATCACCACCGTTGCCGACGCACTGCAGACCCTGACCGCAAACAACGCCGGCACCATTCCCGCGAGCTGGTCGGCCTTCGGCTTCACCACCGGTGCGACCGCACCGTCGCTGCGCGGCTTCAACAACGCCTACACCCTGACGCTGTTCGACGGCATGCGCACCGCGTATTACCCGCTGGCGGACGACACCCAGCGCAACATCGTCGACGTCAACAGCATCTCGGGCACCGTCGTCGATCGCATCGACACCCTGCTTGACGGCGCTTCGGCCACTTACGGCTCGGACGCCATCGCCGGCGTGGTCAACGTGATCACCAAGCGCCAGATCACCGGCCTGCACCTCGACGGTTCGATGGGCATCTCGCAGCGCGGTGACGGCGGCGAGCAGCGCATCAACGCGACCTACGGCTACGGCGACCTGGAAGACCAGGGCTTCAACATCTACGCCACCGCCGAGTACCAGCACAACGACTCGCTGTACCTGCGCGACCGCAGCGGCCCGTGGAGCACTGCCGACCAGAGCGGCATCTGCGGCACCGCTGAACAGGGCTGCCTCACCAACGGCATCCGCAACGGCATCCAGGCCGACGGCAGCTACAACGGCTTCCAGTCGACCGTCGTAAACTTCGTCCGCCCCTACAGCACCGGTCTGGTCGCTCAGGGAGGTTACGAACTGCTCAACCCCGCAGCAGGTTGCGGCCGCCTGAACTCGGTCACGCTGACCCCCGAACAGCAGGCGGTGACCGCCGGTGCGCCTTCGGTAGTCTGCCAGCAGGACCTCGTGAACGACTACCGCATGTACAATGCGGAAATGACCCGCAAGGGCGGAACGCTGCGCGGTACGGTGAAGCTTGGCGACAACGTCGAAGCCTTCGCGATGTTCAACTATTACAACGTGAAGACGGCCAACTCGACCAGCAATGCGGGCTGGGTCGGCCAGACCGCGGCCGGTGGTGAGCAGGTTACCGTCAGCCAGATCTACCTGCCGACCTACGTTTGCTCGAACGGCACTTCGTCGATCACCGGCGGTGTGCTGACGGCATCGGGCTGCGATGCCTCGAACGGCACGCTCAACCCGAACAACCCCTATGCGGCCAACGGCCAGCTTGCCCGTCTCATCGGCCTGCCCGACAAGCCGCGTGAAACCTTCACCGACGCCAAGACCTACCGTCTGTCAGGCGGCGTCAACGGCACCGTTGGCGACGGCTGGAACTTCTCGCTCGGTGCGACCGCCTCGAAGGTCACGCTGGACGTCAAGAACACCGGCTACATCTATCTCCAGGGCCTGATGGACGCCATCGCCCAGGGCACCTACAACTTCGTCGATCCCTCGGCCAACTCGGCTGAAGCTGATCAGCTCGTCTTCCCCGACCAGAACAAGCGGGCGACCTCGAAGCTGGCCCAAGTCATCGCGACGCTCAACAAGGACGTGTTCGAGCTGCCGGGCGGCTTCGTGAACATCGCCGTTGCCGGCCAGTATCGCTACGAGTCGATCAACAACCCGAGCTCGAACGCGCCGAACAACGACAATCCGACCGAGCGCTACTACGGCATCAACGCCGTGGGCGTGAAGGGTAACCGCGACATCTGGTCGGCTTCTTACGAAATCTCGATCCCAGTCCTCGACCAGCTGCGCTTCAAGGCGGACGGTTCGTACGACCACTACTCGACCGGCCAGAAGAACTTCTCGCCTAAGTTCGAGGCCGAGTTCAAGCCGATCGAGGAAATCAAGGTTCGTGGTACCTTCTCGAAGGGCTTCCGCGCACCCAACCTGAACGAATCGTTCCAGCTGCCGGCAACCGGCTACACAAGCGCCCAGATCAACTGCGACAGCCCGATCTACACGGCGTTCTGCGCAGCGCACGCCAGCAACCCGAACTATTACGCGGGCACGTACTCGCCGGGCATCACGTCTTCGGGCAACTCCGAACTGAAGCCTGAAAAGTCGACCTCGTACACCTTCGGCGTCGTGCTGCAGCCCAAGCGCAATATCACGCTGACGCTTGACTACTGGCACACGAAGATCAGGAACGTCATCACGTCGGCAAGCGCCTCGGAAGACCTCTACACGCAGTACTACACCAACAACGGTGTCGTGAACATTCCGGGCGTGACCGTCACCCCGGGCGTGGCCGATCCGGAGAACCCGAACGCGCTGCCGCTGCTTGGCCAGATCATCAGCTCGTTCAAGAACGCCAACTCGATGAAGGGTAGCGGCATCGACTTCTCGGCCGATGCCCAGTTCGGCCTGACCAACACCGTGTCGCTGCACACCAAGGCGACCGCTTCGTACCTGATCCGTCTGGAGCAGGAAAACGAGGACGGCTCGGTGTGGCGCTACGACGGTTCGCTCGGCGGCTGTAACCTGACCTCGTGCTCGGGTGCCCCGCGCTTCCGTCTGACCTGGCAGAACACGCTGGACTTCAACGACAAGGCCAGCTTCACCCTGACCACCAGCTACACCAGCGGCTACTCCAGCACCTCGGCCGATGCCGGCGGCGTGTACAAGGATTGCGCCGCCAGTGCCGAGAACGGCCAGCTGGTCACCTACGACAACGGCGATCCGGTCCAGTGCCACTCGAAGGGTATCCTGAACTTCGACGGTCACGGCGAAGTCAAGGTTGCCGACAAGTTCAAGCTGTACTTCGACGTCCTGAACATCCTGGACACCAAGCCGAAGTACGACCCGAACGCGGCTTATGGTCTGTACCAGTTCAACCCGGCATGGTCGGACCGCCTGTTCATGGGCCGTTACCTCCGCGTCGGCGCGAAGGTCGACTTCTAAGCCAAGTCGTTACAACCAAAGGATGGGGGGCGGTCTCGCAAGAGACCGCCCCTTTTCTTTTGCACCACGCATCGTCACACCGAACATTATATGTGCACTTGCACACACATGATGCGTCCATCGACAATTAAAGGTCGCGAAGTGTTGTAATGTTACAACCCATTACGCATTTATTTCACTAACATTTCAGTTCCTTGTTGCAGTCGCGAACGGCCCGGGCAGGATGGGGCCATGACCCGGATTTCCGGCCGGGTCGCGGGCAGGCAGAGCCCGCAGACGCATACAGGGGACACACCATGATCAGGACCAAGGGCGGACTGCTTCGCAGTGCCGCGTTCCTTCCAGCCATTGCACTTCTCACCCCGTTCACGGCCTTCGCACAGGACAGCGACCCCGCACCCGAGCAGGCCGCGCCGGTCTCGCCGGATCTCAGGGCGCCCAACACCCCGCCGCCAGCCGACGAAGGGACCATCATGGTCACCGGTTCGCGCATCAAGGGCGGCGATGTGTTCCGTAGCCCTTCACCGATCTCCATCGTCGATCCCGAACTGTCGAAGAAGATGGGCCTCATCGATACGGCCGCGATGATCCAGGGCTCGCCGATCGCCAGCGGTTCCTCTCAGATCACCTCGGCGATCTCGTCGAACTTCGTGACCAACGGCGGTTCCGGCGCCCAGACGATCTCGCTGCGCGGCCTGGGTGCCGAGCGCACGCTGGTCCTGCTCAACGGTCGCCGTGCCGGTCCCGCCGGTACGCGCGGCGGCGTGTCATCGTTCGACCTCAACGTGCTGCCCTCCTCGATCATGGAGCGCGTCGACATCCTGAAGGACGGCGCCTCGTCGATCTACGGGTCGGACGCCGTCGCGGGCGTGGTCAACCTGATCACCAAGACCGACACCAACGGCATCGAGGCCAACGGCTTCACCTCGGTCCCCACCCGCAGCGGCGGCGAGGAATACAACGGCTCGCTCACCTGGGGCAAATCGTGGGATCGCGGCCACATCCTGCTCGCGGGTGACTACTACAAGCGCAAGGAACTTGCGCGCGGACAGCGCAAGTACCTGCAATGCGAGGAAGACTACGTCTTCACCGACGAGAGCCACAAGACCCGCGCCGACCTCGTCGATCCGCGCACCGGCGAGTATCGCTGCGGCGGACTGGCCTGGGGCCATGTCTGGACGTACGACTACAGCTATTACTATTCGCCCAACGGCTCCAACATTCCCGGAAGCCAGGGCGTGGGCGACGTGACGCTGTTCCAGTACAACTATCCGGGCAGCAATCTGCAGAACTACATCCCCGGTATCGGACCGCGCACAACGGCCGGCCAGATCGCGGTCCCTGCGGGCTGGTATCCCGTCGGTTACGATCCCGCATCGATCGCGGTCCAGAACAGCTACCACCCCTATGTCAACCAGGATACCGTCATCCCGCAGACAGAGCGCTACACGCTCTATGCCGACGGTGCCTTCAAGGTCAGCGACGCAGTCGAAGTCTACGGCGAGTTCCTGTTCAACCGCCGCAAGACCTACCAGAACGGCTCGCGCCAGATCTGGCAGTTCGGTTACGGCGAATACTTCGACTATGTCGATGCCGATGGCAACGAAGGCGGCTTCGCGGGCAACCCGCTGGCGCAAGGCTGGGGCGGCGCCGCACTGTTCAGCCCGACCGGCTACACCAACCTTTCCGACAACTCGCAGCGGGTGGACTACTACCGCGGCCTGTTCGGCGTGCGCGGCGACATCGGCAAGGGCTTCAGCTACGACGTCTACGGCCAGTACTCGAAGTCGAAGGGCATCTACCGTTCGCAGCAGATTCTCGCCGACTCGATGGCCTATCCCTATGGCGACGGCCGCGACGCGACTTGCGCCGACATGGGCAACCCGGTCACCCCGATCGGCGGCAAGCAATGCGTGGACGTGCGCTGGTACGATCCTTACTTCCTTGCCGGCGAATTGACGCCCGAGGAAGTCAACTTCCTGTCCGACTGGGAGGAAGGCAAGACCACCTATACGCAGAAGTACGTCGAGGCGATCGTCACCAACCCCGAACTGCTTACCCTGCCCGCCGGACCGGTTGGCATCGCGATCGGCGCCACCTACCGCGAGGATCGCATCAACGACACGCCGGGTGCGATCACGCTGGCCGACAACGCCTGGGGCAGCACCGGCGCCGGCATCACCGCCGGCAAGACCCAGACGACCGAAGCCTTCGGCGAAGTTCGCATCCCGATCCTGTCGGACATTCCATTTTTCAAGAACCTGGAATTCTCAGGAGCGGCGCGCGTTACCAACGTCAAGGCGATCCGGGCTTCGGACGGTTTCTCCGACAGCGACAACGGGAACTGGACCTACAAGCTGGGCTTGAACTGGCAAGTCAACGACTGGCTGCGGCTGCGCAGCACGTACGGCACCTCGTTCCGCGCGCCCGCGCTGTTCGAGCAGTTCCTGGCCAACCAGACCTCGTACCTCAGCCAGCGCCAGATTGATCCCTGCATCCAGTGGGGCACGAAGCTGGCTGACGGTGCGATTTCGCAGCAGTTCGCGGACAACTGCGCGGCCGACGGCGTCGCGGCAAATTACACCGGCGCAGGTGCAGATGCGGAGACCGTGACCGGCGGCGGCATCGGCCTGCTCAAGCCGGAGACCTCGAAGGCGTTCACCGGCAGCGTCATCCTGACCCCGCGCTTCAGCTTCCTGCCCGATACCCGCTTCAGCCTTGCTGTCGATTACTTCGACATCGAGGTCAACGGCGAGATCGCGCAGCTCGGCGCCGGGAACATCCTATCGCAGTGCTACAACTCGGACTTCTATCCGACCGATCCGCTGTGCGCTTACTTCACCCGTAACGACGACGTTCCGGGCGCGCAGGGCAACGGTTCGAACGTGAACACGGTGCGCGACAGCTTCATCAACGTGAACAGCCAGCGCAACCGGGGCATCGACGCCACGCTGCGCATCACGCACGAGTTCACGCCCGACGTGAAGCTGACGCTGCAGAGCGAGATCACCTGGCAGCTCAAGGACACCACCGCGCTGTTCGACGGCCTCTATGAAAGCTCGAACGGCGAAGCGGGCGATCCCAAGTGGACCGGCGACTTCAAGGCGATCCTCGACTGGAGCAACGTCAGCTTCTTCTACGGCCTGACGATGATCGGCGGCACCGACAATCGCCCGGACTTTCTGGATGACGGCGGCTCGATCTGCGACACCAGCACCGCCTATCCGGACGGTCGCTGCGTCAGGCTGACGACCCCTGCGTGGTTCCAGCACAATGCATCGGTGACCTGGAATCTCGACGAGGACAAATATGCCTTCACCCTGGGCGTCACCAACTTCACCAACGCCAAGCCGCCACGCGTCTCGGTGGTCGGTGGCAACGGTGCCACCGTTCTGGGTAACGGCGTGTTCTACTCGCAGTACGACATGGTCGGCCGCCGCTTCTTCGCGAGCGTAAAGGCGAAGTACTGAGGGTTTCCCGGTCAGGGGGATGCGTTTCCCCCTGACCAACCTTCCAGGCAGGGGCGGTGGGTGACGGCTCACCGCCCCTGTGCTTATCTGTCCTCCCGATCCCACAGCACAGGCATAAGATGACCCGCATCCGCCTCAAGCCCGATACCCTCGACGAGGAGAACGCTCGCTTCGAGCAGGTCGCGCTCCCTCGCCCGCTGTTCCTCAATTCCGTGCCGAAGTCCGGCACGCATCTGCTGCGCAATGTCATGCGCATGTTCGTGCCCGTTGCCGACCACTACAAGGCGACGTTCATCCAGTGGGGCAACCTGTTCGACCACCTCGGCGCCTTCGACGCCTCGCGCAACATGCTGAGCTGGGGGCACCTGCTGTTCTCCGACGCCTCGGCGGTCGAAGCGGCGCCCGCGCGCAAGATCATCCTGGTGCGCGATCCCTACACCTGGGTGCTGGCCCGCGCGCGCTTCTTCGTTTCCGAACAGTTCGGCGACAATGCCGTGCTGGTGAAGGACGAGGGGCTGAGCGTCGATGCCCTGATCAACCTGATGATCACCGGCATCCACCAGAAATCGATGGGCCTCAAGGACATGTACATGTTCAACGCACTCGGCTGGATGGGGCGCGATACCACCGTGATCCGTTACGAGGACATGGTCGAGGCGGTGAAGGATCTCGACAGCCGCCGCGCCGAGGCCTTCTTCATGGGCTTGTTCGACGCGGCCGGACTCGCGAAAGTGCCCGAGGACTGGCGCGAGCGGGTCCGCATCGGCGCCGACCGCAAGCAGAGCGGCACCGCGCGCGAAAACCTCAATGCCGCCGCCGAGATTCCCGACGAATTGAACGCGCAGCAGAAAGCGCTGGTCGACTTCAACGCCCCTGGGCTTCGCGCGCTTCTCGGGTACTACTGATGCTCCATTCCTCCCCGAGCTTGCTCGGGGAGGTGGCAGTCGCGCAGCGGCTGACGGAGGGGGAATTGCCTGATCCATCCCCCTCCACCACCGCCTGCGGCGGCGGTCCCCCTCCCCGAGGCAAGCTCGGGGAGGATGCGCATCACTCGACGGTGATCGCCAGCGCGCCGTCACCATCCTCGATCCGGACCTGCGAGCCGTCCGGGATTTCCCCGCCGAGCAACTTCTCCGCCAGCGGGTCCTGCAGGTAGCGCTGCACCGCGCGCTTCAATGGCCGCGCGCCGTAGACCGGGTCGTAGCCGACACGCCCCAGCCACCGTTTCGCCGAGTCCGACAGGTCGAGCACGATCTTGCGGTCCTTGAGCAGCTTCTGCACGCGGGCCACCTGGATATCGACGATCGGCGCCATGTGCTCCTGCCCGAGGCGGTGGAACAGCACGATCTCGTCGAGGCGGTTGAGGAACTCGGGCCGGAAATGCCCGCGCACCACTTCCATCACCTGCGGCTCCACGGTGGAGACGTCCACGCCTTCATCCAGACCGGCAAGGTACTGGCTGCCGAGGTTGCTGGTCAGGATGATGAGCGTGTTGGTGAAGTCCACCACGCGGCCCTGTCCATCGGTCAGGCGCCCATCGTCGAGCACCTGCAGCAGCACGTTGAAGACGTCGGAATGCGCCTTCTCGACCTCGTCGAACAGCACGACCTGATAAGGCCGCCGCCGCACCGCCTCGGTCAGCACGCCGCCTTCCTCGTAGCCAACATAGCCCGGAGGCGCGCCGATCAGGCGGGCGACCGCGTGCTTCTCCATGAACTCCGACATGTCGATGCGCACCATCGCGGTGTCGTCGTCGAACAGGAAGCCCGCCAGCGCCTTGGTCAGCTCGGTCTTGCCGACGCCCGTGGGGCCGAGGAACAGGAACGAGCCGAGCGGCCGGTTCGGGTCCTGCAGGCCCGCCCGCGCGCGCCGCACCGCCTTGGAGACGGCGGCGACGGCATCGGTCTGGCCGATCACGCGGCCGCCGATGATCTGCTCCATCTTGAGCAGCTTCTCGCGCTCGCCTTCCAGCATGCGGTCGACCGGAACCCCGGTCCAGCGGCTGACGACGCCGGCGATGTCGTCCTCGGTCACTTCCTCGCGCAGCAACGCGTTCCCCACGGTGGCCTGCGCCTCGGCCAGCTTCGCCTCCAGCGCGGGGATGGTGCTGTAGGACAGCTCGCCCGCCCTGGCGTAGTCGCCGCCGCGCTGGGCCTGCTCCAGTTCGATGCGCGCGGCGTCGAGCTGTTCCTTGAGCTTGCCTTCCGCCGCGATCTTGTCGCGCTCGTTCTGCCAACGGGTGGTCAGCTCGCTCGACTGCTGTTCGAGGTTGCTGAGTTCCACGCGCAGCGCGGCAAGCCGGTCCTTCGACGCAGAATCGCTCTCCTTGCCGAGCGCCATTTCCTCGATCTTGAGCTGGACGATGCGGCGGTCGAGCTTCTCGATCTCCTCGGGCTTGCTTTCCACTTCCATGCGGATGCGGCTGGCGGCCTCGTCCATGAGGTCGATCGCCTTGTCGGGCAGGAAGCGGTTGGTGATGTAGCGGTTGGACAGCGTCGCCGCCGCCACGATCGCGCCGTCGGTGATCCGCACGCCGTGGTGCAGCTCGTACTTTTCCTTGAGCCCGCGCAGGATCGAGATCGTGTCCTCGACCGTCGGCTCGCCCACGAACACGGGCTGGAAGCGGCGCTGCAGCGCGGCGTCCTTCTCGACGTACTTCTGGTATTCATCCAGCGTGGTCGCGCCGATGCAGTGCAGTTCGCCGCGTGCCAGCGCGGGCTTGAGCAGGTTGCCCGCGTCCATCGAGCCTTCGGAGGCGCCCGCGCCGATCAGCGTGTGCATCTCGTCGATGAACAGGATGATCTGGCCGTCAGCGCCCTTCACCTCGTCGAGCACGGCCTTCAGGCGCTCCTCGAACTCGCCGCGGTACTTGGCGCCCGCGATCAGCGAGCCCATGTCGAGCGACATCAGGCTGCGGTCCTTGAGGCTGTCGGGCACGTCGCCATTGGCGATGCGCAGCGCGAGCCCTTCGGCGATGGCGGTCTTGCCGACGCCTGGGTCACCGATCAGCACGGGGTTGTTCTTGGTGCGCCGCGCGAGGATCTGGATGGTGCGGCGAATCTCCTCGTCGCGGCCGATGACCGGGTCGAGCTTGCCGTCCTTCGCCGCCTGCGTGAGATCGCGGGCGTACTTCTTCATCGCGTCGTAGGCGTTCTCCGCGCCCGCGCTGTCGGCGGTGCGGCCGCCGCGCAGTTCGGTGATCGCGGCTTCGAGCGCCTGCGCCGTGACATTGCCCGCCTTGAGCGCCTGGCCCGCCGCCGTGGTCGTCGCCAGCACCAGGCCCAGCAGCAGCCGCTCGACGGTGACGAAGCTGTCGCCCGCCTTGGTCGCAGCCTGCTCGGCCGCGTCGAGGACACGCACGGCGTCGTTGTCCAGACCCGGCGAACCGGCCGCGCCGCTGCCCGAAACGGCGGGGATTTTCGCCAGCGCCTTGTCGAGTTCCTGCGTCGCGAACACCGGGTTGCCACCGGCGCGCTTGATGAGCCCGGCGGCCATGCCTTCGGGATCGTCGAGCAGGGCCTTGAGGATATGCTCGGGCGCGATGCGCTGGTGGTTCAGGCGGATCGCGACGGTCTGCGCGGCCTGCAGGAAACCCTTGGCGCGGTCAGTGAACTTTTCGAGATTCATTGTGGAATGTGCCTCCTGATCCCGCTCATATGGTGTTGCTTATATGCAACACAAGGGCTGGGCGCCCGAATTTTTCCTTAGTCGGTGAAATGCCCGAAGTCGTTGATCGGGCGCAACAGGAGCAGGCCGGAGCCGGCTGCCGAGGCAAAGATGGGTGCCCGTTGCCGATTTGCCAGAGGGCGTTTCGCTCCCTCCGATCGTCATTGCGAGCGTAGCGAAGCAATCCAGGGCATTCTCAAACTGCTCTGGATTGCTTCGCTACGCTCGCAATGACGAATATGGGGCGGCGATATCCATGCGGCCTTCGCCGGGGCGGTAATGCATAGCGTCCGCTAGTCCCGCCCGAAGCCCTGCCCTAGCCTTCGCGCGATAACCCCAAGGGAAGAGGCTCAATGGCGAAATTCACACCCCAGCAGGCGGCAGACGTCCTCGCGATCAAGCAGGTGATCTACGAGTGGGGCGACGAACTCGACATCCACAACGGCCTGAAGATGCGCGAGACCGACTGCCTCGCCGAAGATGTGCGCTACAACGTCGGCGGCCAGTGGCGCGAGGGGCTGGCGGCGGTCGAGGCGTTCTACAAGGGCCGCGCCGAGACCATGAAGGCGGGCGCCGGCCTCATGACCATGCGCCACATCATCACCTCGCTGCGGGTCGGTTTCGAGGGCGAGGACCATGCGAAAGTCGGCTACCTGCTGGTGTTCTTCGCGGCGCTGGGCGACGGGCCTTTCGACACATACTGCGATCCGCTGGCGGTGGCCGACGTGAAGATGGAATGCCGCCGCGATGCCGATGGCGAATGGCGAATCTCGCTGTTCGATTCGGGGCAGATCTTCAAGCGGGGGTAAATTTCCCGCCTCGTCATTGCGAGCGAAGCGAAGCAATCCAGGGCGGCGTAGACCTGCCCCGGATTGCTTCGCTTCGCTCGCAATGACGAAATTATGGGCGAACATATCGTTTAACGTTTGCCGCTGGCCACACCGAAACAAGCTGCTAACCTCCCGCTCATGCGATCCGTATCCACGTCGAGCCTGAGCGCTCTCGCCGCCGCCCTCCTTCTCTCCGCCTGCGCTGCCGCCCCCTCCGGCACGCCTGTCGCCAGCACGCCGACGGCGCCGCCTGCACCGGAGGCCGCACCGCCTCGGCCCGCCGCCGCATCGCCGCAGGAACTGGTCGCCAAGGTGGACATCCCCTACGACAAGTTCGTCCTCGCCAACGGCCTGACCACCATCGTCCATACCGACCGCAAGACGCCGATCGTGGGCGTCACGCTCTACTACAAGGTCGGCTCCAAGAACGAGCCGCGCGGCAAGACCGGCTTCGCGCACTTGTACGAGCACCTGTTCTTCGGCGGCTCATCCAACGTGCCCAACTTCGACATTCCGCTGGAAGCGGCCGGGTCCACCTCGACCAACGGCTCCACTTGGTACGACCGCACCAACTACATCGAGACGGTGCCGACCGGCGCGCTCGACCTTGCGCTGTTCATGGAGAGCGACCGCATGGGGGCGCTGCTCCCGGCCGTCACGCAGGACAAGCTCAACAAGCAGCGCGGCGTCGTCCAGAACGAGAAGCGGCAGGGCGACAACCAGCCCTACGGCCTCGCCGAATATGCTGTGGCCGAGGGCCTGTTCCCGGTCGGCCACCCCTATCACCACTCGACGATCGGCTCGATGGCCGACCTAGACGCCGCCAGCCTGACCGACGTGCGCAAGTGGTTCACCGACCATTACGGCCCCAACAACGTCGTCCTCGTCCTCTCGGGCGACATCGACGCGGCGACCGCGAAGCCCAAGGTCGAGAAGTGGTTCGGCGCCATCCCGAAGGGGCCTGAAGTCGCCCCCATCGCGGCCGGGCCGGTCACCCTGTCCGCGCCGATCTCGCGCGACCTGACCGATCAGGTGCCGACCCTGCGCCTCAGCCGCGACTGGAGCGGCCCCGGGCTCAACGATGCGGACGCCCCCGCGCTGCGCATCGGCATGCACATCCTCGGCGGCCTCGCCAGTTCACGGCTCGACAACGAACTGGTGCGCGGGCAGCAGCTTGCCGTCTCCGTCACCGCCTCTGCCCAGACGTTCGAGCAGGCCAGCTTCCTCGACGCCTCGATGGACGTGAAGCCCGGCGTCCAGCGCGCCAAGGCCGAAGCCGCGCTCGACAAGGTCATAGCCGATTTCGTCGCCAAGGGGCCGAGCGAGGACGAAGTGCGCCGCGCTGTCACCTCCATCCTGTCGAGCGAGATCGGCGGGCTGGAGCAGGTCGGCGGCTTCTCCGGCAAGGGCGCGACCCTCGCCGAAGGGCAAGTCTATTCGAACGATCCGGCCAAGTACAAGGCGGACCTGCAGGCCATCGCCGCGCTGACGCCCGACGCCGTGCGCACCGCGATGGCCAGGTGGCTCGGCCGCCCGGTCTACAAGATCGCCGTGGTGCCGGGCGCGCGCACCGAGGACGGCGCGAAGATGGGCGGCTGGGGTGACGAAGCCGCCAATCCGCCCGCAGCGGCAGGCAAGACCGCCAAGGCCGCGAAGCTCGTCCCCGCGCCCAAGCGCACCGCGCCGCCGGTCGCGCCGGTCAGCGCCCTCGCCTTCCCGGCGATCGAGCGCACCACGCTGTCGAACGGCATCCCCGTCACGCTGGCGCGGCGGACCACGGTGCCCAAGCTGGTCCTGTCGATCGACTTCGACGCCGGGTACGCGGCCGATGCGCTCGACACGCCGGGCACGCAGGGGCTGATGCTCGGCATGCTCGAGGAAGGCACCAAGACCCGCAACGCCACCCAGATCGCCGAGGAACAGGAGCGCCTCGGCGCCTCGATCGGCACCGGTGCCAGCCTCGACACCAGCAGCCTGACGCTGAGTGCGCTCAGCGACAACCTCGCGCCCTCGCTGGCGCTGGCCTCCGACGTGCTGCTGCATCCGGCTTTCGCGCAGGCCGACTTCGACCGCGCGCGCGGACAGGCGCAGGCCGAACTGGCGCAGGCCCAATCGACGCCGAGCGCGCTGGCCTCGCGTACGATGAGCGGCGAACTCTTCGGCACCCATCCTTATGCCCAGCCCGGCGACGGCCTCGGCAGCGATACCGCGCTCGCCGCCCTCACGCCCGAGGCGCTGCGCGCCGCCCACGCCAAGTGGCTGCGCCCCGACCTCGCGCGGATCACCGTGGTCGGCGACGTGACCATGGAGCAGCTCAAGCCGCTGCTGGAAAAGGCGTTCGGCGGCTGGAAGGCCCCGGCCGCACCCAAGCCGGTGAAATCGCTCGACACCGCGACGCCCGCACCCGCATCGCGCGTAGTGCTGATCGACCGGCCGAACTCGCCGCAGTCGGTGATCCTCGCCGGGCGGGTGCTGCCGCTGACCGGCCGCACGCCGAACGAGGAATCGCTGATGCTGGCGAACGACGTCGTCGGCAACGGCTTCCTCTCGCGCCTGAACCTCGACATTCGCGAGGAAAAGGGCTGGAGCTACGGCGTGCGCTCGGGCATCAGCCAGGCGACGGGGCCGGTGACGATGCAGGTCATGGCGCCCGTGCAGGCCGACCGCACGGGCGATTCGATCCGCGCCATCATCGCCGACATGAGCGCCCTGCCGACGAAGCAGCCGATTTCGGCCGAGGAGTACCAGCGCGTCACCGACGGCGCGATCCGCAGCTTGCCCAACGACTTCGAGACGAATGCGCAAGTGCTCGCCGCCATCGTCAAGAACGACCGGCTGGGACGGCCCGAGGATTACTATGTGAAGCTCGCGCAGACCTATCGCGGTATCGACGCGAAGCGGATCGGCGGCGCGGCGGCGCAGTATCTGCAGCCCGCCGACCTGACCTGGGTGATCGTCGGCGATCGCAAGATCGTGGAACCGCAGCTCAAGGCCCTGGGTTTGCCCGTAGAGGTCCGCCCCGCACCCAGCGTCGCGGGCGAGAACGAGAGCGAAGGAGCTTCCGAATGACCGTTGCCGGCACGTACGACTGCGTCACTAATACCCCGCTGGGCCGCCAGAAGGGCGTCCTCACCATCGAGCCCGGAGCAGGCGACAGCTTCTCCGGGAACATCACCGGCGACCTTGGCAGCATGGACGTGACCAACGGCCGCATTGCCGGGCAGACCCTGACGTGGTCGATGAAGATGACCGTGCCGATGCCGATGGACCTCGATTGTTCCGCGACGGTCGAGGGCGATGCGCTGACCGGCACGGTGAAAGCCGGGATGTTCGGCGCGATGGAACTGACCGGAACGCGGCGCGCGGGCTGAGCCCGCATCCCCGATCGTCATTGCGAGCGTAGCGAAGCAATCCAGGGCCACATAAACCGCTCTGGATTGCTTCGCTACGCTCGCAATGACGAGAATCAGGTTGGAAAACTGCAAAGGCCCGACACCGCGCGCTCCACTGTGGCGCAATGCCGGGCCCCCTCACCCCCCCAGGTGAGCTTGTGCAGCGCACGGAGCCAGATGCCCCGCGTCGCCGAATGCGCGAACGATGCCCTTTGGGCACGCCAGCGCGAAATTGTTGGAAAGACCCCCCCGGTCTTCGCGCAATCGATAGCACCGCGAATTGCGAATACAAGCGGATTATTGCGAACAGTCCCTTCCCGGGACAACAAGAGTTGCACAGCGGACACAAAAAAGCCGCCGGACCGAAGAAACGGCACGGCGGCTTTTTCGTGAGGCTTGTTAAGCGTCAGCCGAGCTTCGCCTTCAAGATCTCGTTGACGACCTGCGGGTTGGCCTTGCCCTGCATCGCCTTCATCGTCTGGCCGACGAAGAAGCCGAACAGCGCGACCTTGCCCTCGCGGTACTGCGCAACCTTGTCGGCATTGGCGGCGAGGATCTCGTCGACCTTGGCCTCGATGGCGCCGGTGTCCGATTCCTGCTTGAGCCCCTCGCGCTCGACGATGACGCCCGCGCCGTCGCCGGTCTCCAGCATGATCTCCAGCACCTGCTTGGCGATCGAGCCGGAGATCGTGCCCTTGCCGACCAGCGCCAGCAGTTCGGCGGCCTGCGCATGGCTGACCGGCGAATCCTCGAGGCTCTTGCCCAGCTTGTTGAGCGCACCGAAGAATTCCGAGATCAGCCAGTTCGCCGCCTGCTTGGCGACTTCGGCGGGCGCCTTGCCCTGCGCCGAAGCGGTCTCGGCCAGCAGCGCCTCGAACCACTGGAACGTGTCGACGTCGGTGGTCAGCACCGCGGCGTTGTAGGCCGAAAGCCCCAGTTCGCCTTCATAGCGCGCGCGCTTGGCGTCCGGCAGTTCGGGCAGCGAGGCGCGGCACGCCTCCAGGAACGCATCGTCCAGTTCCAGCGGCAGCAGGTCGGGATCGGGGAAGTAGCGATAGTCGTGCGCGTCTTCCTTCGAGCGCATCGAGCGGGTGGTGCCGCTGTTCGGATCGAACAGGCGGGTTTCCTGCACGATCTTGCCGCCGCCCTCGATCACATCGACCTGGCGGTTCGCCTCGTGCTCGATCGTCTGCATGACGAAGCGCACCGAGTTGACGTTCTTGGTCTCGGTACGGGTGCCGAACTCGTCACCGGGCTTGCGCACCGAGACGTTGACGTCGCAGCGCATCGAGCCCTGGTCCATGTTGCCGTCGCACGAGCCGACGTAGCGCAGGATCGTGCGCAGCTTGGCGACATAGGCCCCGGCCTCCGCAGGCGAGCGCATGTCCGGTCGGCTGACGATCTCCATCAGCGCCACGCCTGACCGGTTGAGGTCGACATAGGACATCGTCGGGTGCTGATCGTGCATCAGCTTGCCCGCATCCTGCTCGACGTGGATGCGCTCGATGCCGATGACCTTGTCCTCGGGGATACCCGCCTTCTCGTCCGCCTCGATCGTCAGCGAGCCTTCGCCGACGAGCGGGTGGTAGAGCTGGCTGATCTGGTAGCCCTGCGGAAGATCGGCGTAGAAGTAGTTCTTGCGATCGAAGCGCGACCACTTGTTGATCTGCGCGTCGATCGCCATGCCGGTGCGCACAGCCTGACGGATGCACTCGCGGTTCGGCACGGGCAGCATGCCCGGCATCGCCGCGTCGATCAGCGAGACCTGCGTGTTCGGCTCCGCGCCGAACGCCGTCGCCGAACCGGAGAACAGCTTGGAATTGGACGTGACCTGCGCATGGACTTCAAGGCCGATCACGACCTCCCAGTCCCCGGTGGCGCCCTGGATGCGATAGGTGGAAGTGGACATCTCAAGCCTTACTTGTGTCGATGTACGGGTCGATCAAGTCGACCTCGGGAAAATACGTCGCGAACCCCTTACGGTCCCGCGTGACAATAGGCCAGCCCCGGTTCGCCGCCTGCGCGCCGATCAGGAAATCGGGCAGGATGCTGGTGCGGACGCCGCCGTTGCGCCGGTATTGCCTGTATGCCGTTCCGGCCCGGTGGCAATCGGGCAGCGACAGCCGCACGATTTTCAGACCGAATCCTTCGAACAGGTCGGCAACGTCCTGCGCGGAACCGTAATTGCCGGAAATCTCGGCGAAGATGATCTCGTTGACGAACAGGTCGCTTGCCGCGCCCAGATCGGCGATCCGCTGGTGGAAATAGTCGGGAGCGCGGTTTCCGAGCATGTCGATGACGACATTCGAATCGAAGATCACACTTCCGGCCCGTCGCCGCGCATCATGCGCTGGTATTCGAGCCCGTCCATGTCCGGATCCAGCGCCTTGCCCGCAAATTTCGCTCGCGTTTCGTGCAGGCGGCCCAGAAATGCTTCCTTGCGCGCTTCGATCCGCGCCGGATCGTCGGCACGGATGATGCGGGCATTGCCGTCGCCGTCCAACTCGAACGCCACCGCCTGACCGGGCTTGAGGCCCAGCGCATCGCGGATGTCCTTGGGCACCGTGACCTGGCCCTTGACCGTCATGTTGGACTCGAACTTCACGGCGGAAGTATTACCTCTCGCCCGCATTACCGTCAACGCAGCGACTGGGCCGATGCCTCCGTTTCGGACGTAGGAACCCATGGCGCGAGCGGGGCGGCGCGTCCGCCTTCGCAGGCGCCTCACGCCGCCGCGCGGCCTTTTCGCGCGAGGGCCGCGCGAACAGGTCGCCCAGCCCTTCAATGACTGAGACGACCAGTTCGAACCAGCTTACCACCACTTCTCCGGCCTGGCGTCAAACGCCGCGCGGCCTTCGATAGCCAGTCCTGCGTTCAGCACGCCCTGCTCGTCGAGCGGGCGGCCGATGATCTGGAGGCCCAGCGGCAGCCCTTGCGCGTCGAGGCCGGCCGGCACCGACATCGCGGGCAGACCCGCCAGCGACGCCGGGACCGTGAACACGTCGTTGAGGTACATCGCGATCGGGTCTTCGTTGCTTTCGCCAAGGGCAAAGGCGGCGCTCGGCGCGGTCGGGGTCAGGAGGACATCCACCTGCTCGAAGGCCTTGGCGAAATCCTGCGCAATCAGCGCGCGGACCTTCTGCGCCTTGGTGTAGTAGGCGTCGTAGAAGCCCGCCGACAGCACATACGTACCGATCAGGATGCGGCGCTTGACCTCCGCCCCGAACCCGTCGGCGCGGGTGGCCGCGTACATGTCCTGCAGGCCCGCACCGTCGGGCAGATCGCGCAGGCCGTAACGCACGCCGTCATAGCGCGCGAGGTTCGACGAGGCTTCGGCAGGCGCGATGATGTAGTAGGTCGCCAGCGCGTACTGCGTGTGCGGCAGCGAGACTTCGACCACTTCGGCGCCCGCGTCCTTGAGCCAGGCGATGCCCTGCTCCCAGATCGCTTCGATCTCGGCGGGCATGCCCTCGACACGGTATTCCTTCGGGATGCCGACCTTTTTGCCCCTGAGGTCGCCCGACAGAGCGGCGGTCCAGTCCGGCACCGGCAGGTTCAGGCTGGTCGCGTCCTTGGGGTCGAACCCGGCCATGCTTTCCAGCAGGATCGCGCAGTCGGTCACGTCGCGCGCCATGGCGCCCGCCTGGTCGAGCGAACTGGCATAAGCCACCACGCCCCAGCGCGAGCAGCGCCCGTAGGTCGGCTTGATGCCGGTGGTGCCGGTATAGGCGGCGGGTTGGCGGATCGAGCCGCCGGTGTCTGTGCCGGTGGCGGCAGGCACGAGCCGCGCCGCGATCGCCGCCGAGGAGCCGCCCGAGGAGCCGCCCGCCGTCAGCGGCGCATTGCTGCCAGGCCGGCGCCAGGGCGACACGACCGAGCCGAAATGGCTGCTCTCGTTCGAAGAGCCCATCGCGAACTGGTCGAGGTTGAGCTTGCCCAGCAGGCCCGCGCCCGCGTCCCACAGCTTCTGCGAGACGGTCGATTCGTACTGCGGCACGAACCCTTCGAGGATGTGGCTGGCAGCGGTGGTCTGGACGCCGTTGGTGGCGAACAGGTCCTTCATGCCGATCGGCACGCCGCCCATGGGGCCGAGCGCTTCGCCGGCGGCGCGCCTGGCGTCGATGGTCTTCGCGGCGGCGATCGCGTGGTCGGGGGTGGCGACGATGAAGGCGTTCAGCGCGTCCTGCGCCGCCGCGACGTTGGCGTTGAACGCCTCGGCCACCTCGACGGCGGAAAAGGTTCCGGCGGCGACGCCGTCGCGGATGGCGGCTACGCCAAGGTCGGTAATGTCAGTCATGCTGCATTCCAGATTTTGTGTGCTGCCCGTGCTTGCTTCGACAAGCTCAGCATGAGCGGGGATAGATTCAAAGTCCCTCTCCCCCAACTCCGCTCATCCTGAGCTTGTCGAAGGATCGGGATAATCCAAAGGCTTATTCGATCACCTTGGGCACGCCGAAGAAGCCGTGCTGCGCGGCGGGTGCATTGGCCAGCACCGCGTCGCGCTTGTCGCCGCCGGTCAGCGGGTCGGCGTCGATCACGTCGTCGCGCAGGCGCAGGGTGTTGGGGATCACGGCGGTCATCGGCTCGACACCGTCGGTGTCGACCTGCCCGAGTTGCTCCACCCAGGCGAGGATGCCGTTCAGTTCGGGCACCATGGCCTCGAGTTCCTGCTCGCTCACCTTGATGCGCGCGAGGCTGGCGATCTTCGCCACGGTTGCGGTATCGACCGACATGGCTTTTTTGTCCCTTGGCCTTTTTACGGTTGAGCCCGCCGCGCATGGAAGCACGGCGGGCGGAAATTCGATAGCGGTGCGCTAGCAGCGGGGCGGCGCGGCTTCAAGTTCCCTGCCCCACCTTCGTCATCGCGAGGCCCGAAGGGCCGTGGCGATCCAGAGCAGCGGCACCGCCCTGGATTGCTTCGCTACGCTCGCAATGACGAGCGGTGTGTCACTGCGCAGGCTTGGCTGCCTCGCCCTGCTGCTGGGCCGCCTGAGCCTGCATCTGCGCCATCATCGCCTGGATTTCCTCAGGCGTCTTGAAGTCGAGCAGGTCGATCTCGAAGACCAGCGTGGAATTCGCCGGGATCGGGCCGGATGCTTCGGCGCCGTAGCCGAGTTCAGGCGGAATGGTCAGGCGATAACGCCCGCCACGCTCCATCTGGAGCAACCCTTGCGCGAAGCCGGGAACGACTTCGTCCAGCGCCATCGGCATCTGCTCGTTCTGGTCGAACACGGTGCCGTCCTGCAGCATGCCCTTGTAGTTGATGAGTACGTAGCCATGCTCGGGCGGCTTGCCGCCGGTCCCGGCCTTGATCGCCTCGACCTTGACCTGCGGAGCCGCCGGCGTCGCCGCCGGGGCAGCGGGCTTCGGCGCAGCTTGCGCGAACACGGCCGAGGGCGCTGCCACGAGGAGCAGCGCCGCGATCGCTGCCTTCACTGGGCCGGAGCCGGAGCAGCCGGTGCTTCGGCGCCCGGAGGCATCGCGCCCGGAGCGCCGCCCGGAGCACCCGCGCCGCCCTGCATCTGCTGGAGCTGCTGCAGGATCTGCTGCTGCTGGCGGATTTCGGCAAGGCTCTTGTAGTCGATCAGTTCGACTTCGAACTTGAGGTCGGCGTTCGCGGGGATCGGCGAACCGGCGGGCGGGTTGGCGCCGTAAGCCAGCTCGGCGGGAATCGTGACGTCGTACTTGCCGCCGCGCTGCATCTTCATCAGCGCCTTGGAGAAGCCGGGCACGAACTGCGCGACGGGATTGGGGTAGTTCTTGTTTTCGTCGAACACCTTGCCGTCGGTCAGCATGCCCTTGTAGTTGATGAGCACGACGTCTTCCATCGTCGGCGAGGCGCCGGTGCCAGCGGTCAGCGTCTTGACGGTGGGCGCGGGCGGCAGCGCGGCATAGGCCACACCGGCCGAGGCCAGAGCGATCGCGACGACACCGATCCAGATCTTGGAAACGGCACCTTTTTCGATCGGCTGCAGCGCAACGCGGGTGATCTCTGTCATCGTCTGTGGCCCTCGTATTCTTTTGAAGCGCCCGGGCAGGCATCCCTTGCAGATGCACAAAGGGCGCGGAATGGTGATTCCGCGCCCTCATGGCTCAACCCGGCGCGGCATTCAAGCCGCTGATCCAGATTTAAAGGTGCCCTGCGCAAAAGCGCAGGAAAGCTCTTACTTGGAGCCGTCGCGCTCGGCGCGCTTGCGCTCAAGCTTGCGGGCGCGGCGAACGGCAGCAGCCTTTTCGCGAGCGCGCTTTTCCGACGGCTTCTCGAAGTGACGGCGCAGCTTCATCTCACGATACACGCCTTCACGCTGCAGCTTCTTCTTGAGCGCACGAAGAGCCTGATCGACGTTGTTGTCGCGGACGAGAATCTGCATAAACCGAAACACCTCACAAAACAGACGAAGCCGCCACGCATCCGGTTCGGCGCGGCGTGCTGCGAATCTAGAGCCAATAAAAGGCCGCCGCCGGACTCGGAGGCAGCTGATTGAGCGGCCCGTTAGCAAAGTGACGCCTCGAAGACAAGAGTTAAGGCGAAGAGGCCGCATCCATAACCGCGCCATCCGACTTTGCGGAAAACCGTCTTCCCCTCCATCATCGAACGCCATGGAGCAACACCCCAAGCCTTTGTCCATCCCTCAGGCGCAGGCCCGGTTCGCGGCGCTGGTCGATGAAGCCGTAGCGGGGAAGGAAGTCATCATATCGGACCAACATGGGCGAACGGTACGCCTCGTGCCTATCCGTCCGCCCCCGCCTTCGGCTTCCTGACGGGCTGACTTCCTACCCTGTCAGTATGCCTGAAACCGAGAAACGCGTCTCCATCGCGCAGGTTCATCCCTAACCTTCAACCCGGCCGGATTGGAATTCCGGCGATTCGCGGCTAAGGCGGCGCCATGCCCCAACCTTCCTTTATACTGGCCTCTCTCTATGTGGCCCTCGGCGGCGCGTTCGGTTCGTGGTTGCGCTTCCTCGTCGGGCGCGGCTGGACCGCTGCGCTCGGCCCGGTGCGCGCGGGCGTCTTTCCTTATGGCACGCTGACCGTCAACGTCGTCGGCAGCGTGCTGATGGGCGTTCTCGCCGGGTGGCTCGCCCGCTTCGGAAGTTCCGGCGAAGGCACCCGCCTGCTGCTTGGCATCGGCGTGCTGGGCGGGTTCACGACGTTCTCGTCGATGAGCCTCGATTTCGCCACCTTGATCCAGCGGGGCGAGATCGCCACCGCTGCCTTTTATACCGCCCTGTCACTGCTCGCCGGATTCGGCGGCCTGTTCCTCGGCCTTTTTGTTATGCGGAGCGTGGCATGAGCAATATCGATATCGTCCGTCAATTCACCGTCGGTCAGGATGACGACGGCGTCCGCCTCGACCGCTGGTTCAAGCGGCACTTGCCCAAGGTGGGCTTCGCGATGGTCTCGCGCTGGGCGCGCACCGGTCAGATTCGCGTCGACGGCAAGCGCGCCGACGTCGACACCCGGCTGGAAGCGGGCCAGACCCTGCGCGTGCCGCCCGGCGGCGAGCAGAAGGCTTCGGCAAGCGGCGAACGCTCCCGCCGCGAACTGACCGAGGCCGAGATCGAACTCGCCGATTCGATGGTGCTGACGCAGGACCGCGCCGCGATCGTGCTCAACAAGCCGCCGGGCCTCGCCACGCAGGGCGGCTCGGGCATGAAGGAGCACGTCGACGGCCTGCTCGACGCCTATGTCGAGAAAGGCCCGCGCCCGCGCCTCGTCCACCGACTCGACAAGGACACCTCGGGCGTCCTGCTGATCGCCCGCACCCCGGGCAGCGCGGCGTTCTTCTCGAAGCGGTTCTCCGGCCGCACCGCCAAGAAGATCTACTGGGCGCTGGTGGTCGGGGTGCCGAGCATCAACGACGGCATGATCGAACTGCCGCTCGCCAAGCAGCCGGGCACCGGCGGCGAGAAGATGCACGTCGACGAGAAGGAAGGGCAGACCGCCCGCACCCGCTACCGCGTGATCGACCGCGCCGGCAACCGCGCCGCCTGGGTCGAGCTGCACCCGCTGACCGGCCGCACCCACCAGCTGCGCGTCCACATGGCGGCGATCGGCCACCCGATCGTCGGCGACGGCAAGTACGGCGGGCAGGAGGCGTTCCTGACCGGCTCGATCAGTCGCAAGATGCACCTCCACGCACGTCGCCTCCTGATCGAGCACCCGGACGGCGCCCCGCTGGACGTCACCGCTCCTCTTCCGGAACACTTCGCCAATTCGCTGGAGCAACTGGGCTTCGTCGAATCGGAAGGCGACACCGAGATCGAGGCTCCGGCCGAGTTCACCAAGGAAGACCAGAAGAAGGCCGCCAAGCAGCACGCCAAGGAATATCGCAAGGAACGCCGGGGCGAGCGCCGCAAGCGCAGCGATGGCCCCGGCTCGGGCCAGACGCGGCTGAGCAAGCCCGGCGGGAAGCCCGGTGGAAAGGCGCCCGGAAAGCCTGCGGGCAAGTCGTTCGGGAAGCCGGGCGGCAAGCCCGCACGTCCCGGTGGCAAGCCTTCCGGTCCGCGCACGGGCGCAGCGCGCTCCGGTCCCAAGCCCGGCGGCGCGCCGCGAGGCAGGTCCCGGTGAAACTGGCGGTCTTCGACTGCGACGGCACCCTCGTCGATGGGCAGGCGCCGATCTGCGAGGCGATGGAGGCGGCCTTCGCCGCCTTCTCGCTGCCTTCACCGACGCGCGGGAGCATCCGGCGTGCGGTCGGGCTTTCGCTGCCTCAGGCGATCCGCCAGTTGCTGCCCGATTCGGACGCCGAGCAGCAACACGCCATGGCCGAGGCCTACAAGCTCTCGTTCCGCACCGCGCGCGAACAGGGCCGTGTCGCCCAGCCGCTGTTCCCGGGGATCGAGGACACCTTGCGCGCCCTTCATGCCAATGGCTGGACGCTGGGCGTCGCCACCGGCATGTCGGATCGCGGCCTCGGCTTCTGCCTTGAGGCGAACGGCATCGCCGACCTCTTCGTGACGCTCCAGACCGCCGACCGTCATCCCTCCAAGCCCCACCCCGCGATGCTGGAAGAGGCTTTGTTCGAAGCGGGCGCGCAGGCGTCGGAAGCCGTGATGATCGGCGACACGGCCTACGACATGCAGATGGCGACGTCCGCGCAAGTCCGCGCGGTCGGCGTGGATTGGGGCTATCACCACCCGCGCGAACTGTCCGAAGCGGGCGCCGAAATGGTCGCCGAGACCCCGGCGCAGTTGCTGGAGCACTTGCTCAGGTGAGCCAGCCGAAACCCGATCGCGATCCCGCAGCGCTGCGCTTCGCGATCATCAATATCGTGCGCATCGCCGGTGTCGCTTTCGTCGTGCTCGGCCTGCTGATGACGCAAGGCCGTATCTTTCCCGGCGCACCGGCATGGGTCGCCTACCTCCTCCTCGCCAACGGGCTGATCGACGCCTTCGTCCTGCCCGCGATTCTCATCAGAAAGTGGCGCACACCCAAATGAAGCGTTTCTACAAGGAAGCGACCGCCGAGCAGACCGCAAACGGCCCAGAAGACTCGGGCTGGCGCGCGGTCCTCGACGGCCGCCCAATCCGCACCGCAGGCGGCCGCCCGCAAGTCGTGCCGACGCAGGCGCTAGCGCAGGCGCTGGCCGCCGAATGGGCCGGACAGGGCGAGGAGATCGACACCGCGACCTTCCACTACCGCGACCTTGCCGACTTCGCGATCGACGCCGTCGCGCCCGCGCGCGACACCGTCATCGCCGAACTGCTGCCTTACGCCGAAACCGATACCCTGTGCTACCGCGCCGACCCGGACGAGGCGCTCTACAAGCGGCAGATGGAAATGTGGGAGCCCGTGCTCTCATCCGCAGAGGCGCGGCTTGGCGTCACTTTCACACGCATCTCCGGCATCATCCACAAGCCGCAGCCGGGACCGACGCTGGCGTGTCTGCGCAGCGAACTGGACGCCTGCAGCGATTTCGAACTGGCCGCGCTCAAGATGCTGTCGAGCCTCTCCGCCTCGCTGGTCATCGCGCTGGAGGCGATCCGTCCCGGCGCCGATGCCGAAGCCTTGTGGAAGGCCGCCGAACTGGAGGCCGACTGGCAGGTCGAACTCTGGGGCGAGGACTGGGAAGCCACCGAACGCCGCGCCGCCCGGTTCGAGGCGTTCAGGCTGGCGATCGCACTGGCCGCACTCTCCCGCTGAAACGGAAAAAACCCGCCGCGGCGAGAGCCGGGCGGGTCTTTTGGCAAGAGCGGACGCCTACGGCGCCCGCCCCATGTCCTGAGATCAGAACTTGGCGCCCAGCGCGACGAGCGCGTTGTGGCGGCTGAAATCGCTTTCGTAGTTCGAGTAACGGTACTCGGCCTTCACGAAAAGGCGGTCCGACAGGTCGTACTGAGCGCCTGCGCCGAGACGGAAGCCGTCGCCATTGGCGCCTTCGCCGTAGCTGTCGACACCATCGGTGTAAGTCACGCGCAGACGGGCGTTGGTGTAACCGCCGAGCACGTAAATCTTGCTGCGCTCACCGACCTGGGTGCCGAGGCGCACGACAGCGGCGAGATCGCGGCCGGTCTTGATGCAGAGACGCTCGGCACCGGCCGACGCGCATTCCTTGGTTGTGCTGTCGGCGGCAGTGCCCTGGATGCCGACGAACAGGCCGTTCGACAGGGGAATGTCGTAGCCGGCGCTGATGCCGTAGGCGACGCCCTCGTCCGATTCGCCACCGACCGAGATCGAGTCGAGACCGGTTTCCACCTGCACGAAAGCCTGTGCCTGGGCGGCGGCCGGAACGGCGAACAGCGCGGCGGCAACGGCCACCGGGACGAACTTCTTCATGGTATGCTCCTGCAATATTCTTGTCGCACCCGCACCGTTACCGGCAGCAGGGAGGCGCCCCTTAGCGGGAGCGAAATTGCCGTCAAACCAAAGAGTTGTTTCTGGATTGTCATCAAAGCGTCACTGTTGCCGACAAGCAACAGAAACAAATGTCGAGAAACGGTATTTTCAACCGTTTCCCGTCAATTCATTCGTTTGCCGTGATTTAAGCGCAATATGCGAATGAAAACTTTTTACGTTCGTCTCTTTTATATCGCGAAGGCGCTTCCCATGGACTTTTTAAATTAGTCCTGGCCCTTGGCGAAACTCCGCCTGCGCTCCACGCAGCGAGGTGGTCAGCCCTTGACCCAGTCCGCCACCTGCCGCGCGACGTCATTCGCCGCCTGGTTGAGCGCTGCGCCCACCGGCTTGGCCTTGGCCTCGACGCCGTTCACCACGGCTTCAAAGCGCTTCGTCTGGAGCGGGCCGGTGCCGCGTTCCGAGCGCACCGCATCGAAGCGCACCACGACGGCGCTGCGCTGCGCGTCATAGCCCATCTGCAGCAGGCGGCCGCCGATGAGCGTCTTGCCGGTGACCTCGAAGTCGCCGCCCTCGACCACGAGTTGTCCGGTGCGCGCGCGCAGGGTCTCCGCCAGCAGCGAGCGGAACTGGCGCGTGGGCTTCTCCACCCACAACGCGTCCTTGAGATAGGCGACGCTGGAGCTGTCCACCGTCACCGGCACCCGCAGCACGTCAAGGCCGCGATCGGATTCGGGATCGAGCACGACGATCGCATCCGACAACTGGCCGCTCGCAGTCGCCCCGACCGGCGCGCCGTCCTGCGCGGTGAGCTTGAGCAATTCGTCGGGCGGCTTGGTGCCGAGGCTCACGCAAGCCGACAGGGTGAGCGCGGCAGCGGCCGCCATCAGTCCATGGCCAAAACGGTTCATCGCGATACCCCTCACGGCTTATAGTCGGGCAGCTTCTGCCCCTTGAGCAGCGCTCCGGCGCCCTGCTCGTCGATCTTCTCGGTCAGGCTGCGCAGCGCCTTGCTGGTCGCGCGCAAGTCGCGGATCGCGCTTTCGGCGGCAGGCAGCGTCTGCTCGGACACCTGATCCAGCGCAGGCTGAGCATGGGCCATCGTCTTGTCGAGCTGGTCCATCGACTTCTGCGCCGAGGCCAGAGTCTTGCGCAATTGTTCGGCCAGCGAACTGCCTTCGTCGCCCAGCAGGTCGTCGGCCTTGTGCGCCACGCCCTCGAACGCGGCGAGGGTCTGCGTGCCCTGCTTGAGCGTCGCCTGCAGCTCGCTCATCGTCGCGCGCAGTTGCGGCGTCGCCTGCGACAGGTCCTTCGTCATCTTGTCGGTATTGGCGAGGATGCCGGTGATCGACTTGCGGTTTTCCGCGCTCATCAGCTGGTTGAGGTTCTCGGTCAGCGTGGCGAGGCGTTCCATCAGCAGCGGCGCGTTGGTCAGCAGTTCGCCGAAGCCGCCGCGCTTGGTCGGGATGACCGGCACACCTTCCGGCCCCGGCTCGGTCAGCAGCGGCGCGCCCTTGACGGCGCCTTCCAGCTGGATGTCGGAAACGCCGGTGAAGCTGCCCTGGATGGTCGCGGTAGTGCCCACCGTGATCGGCACCTTCTCATCGACCTTGACGCGCACGCGCACGAAGCTGGGGTCCTGCGGCCACAGCTCGATCTGCGTGACCTGCCCCGAAGGCACGCCCGCATAGCCGACTTCCGACCCCTTGGCCAAGCCGTCGACCGACTGCTTGAAGAAGATGTCGTATTCGTTCTGGGCGCCTTCGTTGAGCCGCGCGATCCAGATGACGAACGCCGCGAGCGCCGCCAGCAGGACGAGCGTGACGACTCCGACCCAGACGTGATTGGCTTTGGTTTCCATCGCCTGCGCCCCTATGCCTCCGACTTCTTGCTGTCCGTGTCGGACGGCGAACTAGCTTGAACCGCCTCGGCGGCCCCATGTTCCGATTTCATGTGTTCCGGCAATGCCTGTTCGGACATCGGCGGATCGTCCTTCGCGGCAAGCGCCGCACGACCACGCGGGCCGTTGAAGTATTCCTGAATCCACGGATGGTCGAGAGCCAGCAGTTCCGGGATCGTCCCCACCGCGATGACCTTCTTGTCGGCCAGCACCGCCACGCGGTCGCAGATCGCATAGAGCGTGTCGAGATCGTGGGTGATGAGGAAGACGGTGAGCCCCAGCGTTTCCTTCAGCTCGCGCGTCAGGCTGTCGAACGCGGCAGCGCCGATCGGGTCGAGGCCCGCGGTCGGCTCGTCGAGGAACAGCAGTTCGGGGTCCAGCGCCAGTGCGCGGGCAAGCCCTGCGCGCTTCTTCATGCCGCCCGAAAGCTCGCTCGGGAACTTGAACGCGGCGTTTTCCGGGAGCCCCGAAAGGCGCACCTTGAAGCGGGCGATCTCGGCCCGCAAGCTGTCGGTGATCTCGGGAAAGAACTGCTTGAGCGGGACCTCCACGTTCTCACCCACCGTCAGGGTCGAGAACAGCGCGCCGCCCTGGAACAGCACGCCCCAGCGCGAGCGCAAGTCGATATCCTCGTCCTCGGTCGCCTCGCCCATCTTGTGGCCGAGCACGGTGATGCTGCCCTCGGCCGGCTGCTGCAGCCCGATGATCGAGCGCATCAGCACCGACTTGCCGGTGCCCGAACCGCCGACGACGCCCAGGATCTCGCCCTTTCTGACCTTGAGGTCGAGGTCGTCGTGGATCACGTGGTCGCCGAAGGCGCTGCGCAGCCCTTCGACGAGGATCGGGTATTCGCCCTGATAATCGTCCGAGAGGTCCGTCATGCCCAACCGATTTTCGTGAAGAAGATGGCGAAGAAGGCGTCGAGCACGATCACCGTGAAGATCGCGGTGACCACCGCCTGCGTCGTGCGCGCGCCGACTTCTTCGGCGTTGGCGGTCACCTGCATGCCTTGATAGCACCCCGCGAGCGCCACGATCAGGGCGAAGACCGGTGCCTTGATCAGGCCGATGTAGACGTCGGTGATCGGCACCACTTCCTGCGTGCGCTGCAGGAAAGTCCAGAACGGAATGTCGAGCGCAAGGCCGCCGATCGTCGCGCCGCCGATGATCGCAAGGACCGAGCTGTAAAAGCCCAGCAGCGGCATCATCAGCATCGAGGCGAGCACGCGCGGCACCACCAGCGCCTGCACCGGCGAAACGCCGATGGTGCGCATCGCGTCCACTTCTTCGGTCAGCTTCATCGTGCCGATCTGCGCGGCGAAGGCCGATCCCGAACGACCCGCGACCATGATCGAGGTCATCAGGATGCCCAGTTCGCGCATCGACAGGCGGCCGGTCAGGTTGATCGTATAGAACTCCGCGCCGAACTGCGCGAGCTGCACCGCGCCCTGCTGCGCGATGACGATACCGATGAGAAAGCTCATCAGCCCGATGATCCATAGCGAGTTGATGCCCACGTACTGCATGTGGAACACCAGCGCCGTGCCGCGCAGCTTCGACGGGCGGCGGATCACCGCGCCGAGGGCGAGGATCAGTTCGCCCAGGAAGTCGAGCACCTTGACGATGCCCTGCCCCCAGTTCGCCATCAGATCGCCGAGTTCGTCCAACTGGCGGGTGATGAAGGGCAGCTTCGGCTCCGGCTCCGCCTCATGCTCGTGCATGTTGCCGATGGCGGCGAAGAGGCGGCGCGCCTGCTCGTTCTCCCCGGTGATCTCCAGCCCGCGCTGGTTGGCGTAGTGCGTGACCAGCCATGCGCCAGTGGTGTCGATATCGGTGACGCCGGACATGTCCACGCGGGTGAAATTCCCGCTCAGGCCGTGTAGCTTGGCGTCGAGATTGCCCAGCGAATGGACGCAAAGCGGTCCCTTCAGCGCCAGGACATGGTCGGCGCCTTGGTCGTTTTCCGACAGGGTGAATTCAGCCCATTCCCGCATGTTCGCTCGCTTTGGGGGAAAAACCATGGACCGGCAAGATGTTCCATGCTGGCGACGAGATGTGTCAGTTCGATTTCTGCGAAGGGTTCGCACGCGAATGCGGCAATCGCGTGGCAATGCGACCTTGCGCCAAAACCGTCGCTTTGGCATGGCCCCCAGCCATGACCGAAATCGTTTCCGAACCCGCTCTCGACAAGACTTTCGACCCCGCCGGGATCGAGGCCAAGTGGTACGCCCACTGGGAACAGAACAACCTGTTCCGCCCCGAGCGCCCCGACGCCGCGCCCTTCACCATCGTCAACCCGCCGCCGAACGTGACGGGCTCGCTGCACATCGGCCACGCGCTCGACAACACGCTGCAGGACGTGGTGATCCGTTACGAGCGCCTGCGCGGCAAGGACGCGCTGTGGGTGGTCGGCACCGACCATGCGGGCATCGCCACGCAGATGGTGGTCGAACGCCAGATGGAACAGCGCCAGGACAAGCGCACCAACTACACGCGCGAAGCCTTCATCGAGAAGGTCTGGGAATGGAAGGCCGAAAGCGGCGGCACTATCACCGGCCAGCTGCGCCGCCTCGGCTGCTCGATGGACTGGAGCCGCGAGCAGTTCACCATGGACCCGCACTTCACCAAGGCCGTGGTCAAGGTCTTCGTCGACCTGCACAAGCAGGGCCTGATCTACCGCGACAAGCGGCTGGTGAACTGGGACCCCAAGCTCAAGACCGCGATCAGCGATCTTGAGGTCGAGACGCGCGAGATCCAGGGCCACTTCTGGCACTTCAACTATCCGCTCTCGGACGGTTCGGGCCATATCGAGGTCGCCACCACGCGGCCCGAGACGATGCTGGCCGACATGGCCGTCGCGGTGAACCCCGCCGACGAGCGCTACAAGCCGCTGCTGGAGCGCGGGGCCACCGTCACCCTGCCGATCACCGGCCGCGAAATTCCCATCGTCGCCGACGAGCACGCCGACCCGGAACTGGGCTCGGGCGCGGTGAAGATCACCCCGGGGCATGACTTCAACGACTTCGAAGTCGGCAAGCGCGCCGGGATCGAGGCGCGCGACATGCTCAACATGCTCGATGCCGAGGCGAAGGTCTGCCAGACGGCGGACGCCCTGATCCCGCACCACTTCATCGGGCTGGACCGCTTCGACGCGCGCGCCGCCGTGGTCGAGGCGATGAAGGAGCTTGGTCTCCTGATCCCGCACGTCACCAAGGACAAGGAAGGCAACGAAGTCGAGCACGACGCCGAGCCGCGCACCATCGCTACGCCCTACGGCGACCGCGGCGGCGTGGTGATCGAGCCTTGGCTGACCGACCAGTGGTACGTCGATGCCGCCACCCTCGCCATCCCGCCGATGGAAGCGGTGCGCAACGGTTCGATCGAGATCGTACCGAAGAGCTGGGAGAAGACCTTCTTCAACTGGATGGAGAACATCCAACCGTGGTGCGTCTCGCGCCAGCTGTGGTGGGGGCATCGGATTCCGGCGTGGTACGGTCTTAAATTCGAGGACGTGAACTCGACCGGCGGAAAAATTGCGGCAGGCCACGAAATATTTGTTGCTGAGACAGAAGAAGAGGCATTGGACCTCGCTCGTCGACACTACATTATGCACTCAGTCATCAACGATGATTTTCGGCCCGAGAATGTCATCATTGTTGATAAGGATGAGGTCGATACGGCCTTCTGGGATGGGATGCACATTCCCATCTGGCGCGACAACGACGTCCTCGACACTTGGTTCTCGTCTGCCCTCTGGCCCTTCGCGACGCTCGGCTGGCCCGACGAAACCACCGGTGCCATCCCCGCTCAGCCTGAGCTTGTCGAAGGCCCCTCGGGCAGCGCTGCCGGTGCTTCGACAAGCTCAGCACGAGCGGAGGGGGGGAGCAATATCCAGTCCGCCTCGCTCCTCGCCAAGCACTATCCCAACGACCTGCTCGTTTCCGGCTTCGACATCCTGTTCTTCTGGGATGCGCGCATGGCGATGCAGGGCATCCACTTCATGAAGGAAGTGCCGTGGAAGCGGCTCTACCTCCATGGCCTCGTGCGCGCCGCCGACGGGCAGAAGATGTCCAAGTCCAAGGGCAACGTCGTCGATCCGCTGGGCCTCATCGACCAGTACGGCGCCGACGCGCTGCGCTTCTTCATGACCGCCATGGAAAGCCAGGGCCGCGACGTGAAGATGGATGAAAAGCGCGTCGAGGGTTACCGCAACTTCGCCACCAAGCTGTGGAACGCCGCGCGCTTCTGCCAGTCCAACGGCATCGTCGGCAGCACTTCGGTCGCCGCGCCCAAGGCGACTTCGGCGGTCAACCGCTGGATCATCGGCGAAGTCGTCGAGACCGTCGCCGCGCTCGACAAGGCGATGGCCGACCTTCGTTTCGACGCTGCCGCCAACGCGATCTACCACTTCGTCTGGAACCAGTTCTGCGACTGGTACATCGAACTCATCAAGGGTTCGTTCGATGACGAGACCAAGGCCGTCGCCGGCTGGGTGCTCGACCAGATCCTCGTCATGCTGCACCCCTTCATGCCCTTCGTCACCGAAGAGCTGTGGAGCAAGACCGGCACCCGCGAGGCCGAACTGATCGTCGCCGCATGGCCCGCACCCGAGGCTGCGGTGGACGCCGAGGCCAAGGCCGAAGTCGAGTGGCTGATCGCGCTGGTCGGCAACTTGCGCGGCGCCAAGGCGGAACTGGGGATCTCGCCCGGCGCGCGCCTGACCGCCTACCTCGCCGATCCTTCGGCCGAAACCCGCGCCGTGATCGAGCGCAACCCGGCGGTGGTGGACCGCCTCGCCCGCCTCGACGGCATCCGCTTCGAGGCGGCCCCTGCGGGCGCGGCGATGCAGGTCGGCGCGGGCGACGCAATGCTGGCGATCCCGCTCGAAGGCGTGATCGACATCGCTGCCGAGAAGGCCCGTCTGGAAAAGGCGCACGCCGCCTCGATCAAGGAGCGGGATTCGCTGGGCAAGCGCCTCGACAACCCGGCCTTCGCGCAGAAGGCCAAGCCCGAGGCAGTCGAGAAGGCCAAGGCCGACCACGCCGCGCACTCGGCCGAGGCGGAGCGTCTGGCGGCCGCACTGGCGCGTCTGGGCTGAGGCCAGCCAAAAACCGCTCGTCCCCCTTGCTCGTCATTGCGAGCGTAGCGAAGCAATCCAGGGCAGCGCCACACTGCCCTAGATTGCTTCGGCCCTGCGGGCCTCGCAATGACGAAAGGTTGGAGATGGGCCTAGAAGGTTGCCTGCTCGGATCGCGGCCGGGTCGCTTTCCTACATAGCGCGCCTCTGACACGATGCGCCCATGTCGATGATCGCTCCGCACAAAGTGACACCCAAGGTTACACCTGCCCTGCACAAGGTGACACATTTTCGCCGCAAGGTGACAGGTTTCGCCTGTAAGGTGACACCTTCAGCCACAAGGTGACACCTTTTCCCTCTGGACCGTGTAAACCGTGTAAACCTGCGTCACCTTACGACACTGAAACCATGACCCTGACCCCATGTTGACTTTGGCCACCACCACCCCCGGCCAGCCGGAAATCTTCGCCTCGCTGCAGGGCGAAGGCCCCTCGATGGGCCGGCCGAGCACGTTCGTGCGCCTCTCGCGCTGCAACCTCGCGTGCCAGTGGTGCGACACCGCCTACACCTGGCGCTTCACCGGCGACAACCGCTTCCACCGCGACGACCTCGCCTTCGAGCGGCGCGAGAACCAGGTGACGATGGAGGAAGCGGAACTGGCGCAGGCCGTGGCCGACCTCGTGCCCGACCGCCTCGTCATCACCGGCGGCGAGCCATTGCTGCAGGGCGCGGCGCTGGCCCGCATGGTCAAGGCGCTCGACGAAATCCGTCCCGGCATGCATGTCGAGGTCGAGACCAACTCCACCGTTGCGCCCCACCCTGCGCTCGACGCCCGGATCGACCAGTACAACATCAGCCCCAAGCTGGCGCACAGCGGCAACCCCGCCGAACTCGCCCTGCTGCCCGAACGCCTCGCCGCCTGGGCCGCTGAACCGCGCGCCTTCTTCAAGTTCGTCGTCGCCACCCGCGACGACCTCGACGAAGTCATGGCCCTGCAACAGACTTACGCCATCCCCGGCGCCCGCCTGTTCCTGATGCCCGAAGGCCGCTCCAGCGATGTCATCCGGGAACGGTCGGGCTGGCTGGCGGATTTCTGCTCGCAGCATGGCTTGCGGTTCACGGACCGCTTGCACATCCATCTTTGGGGCGACACGAGAGGCACATGAACGAAGCATCGCCCATCCCGCTGTGCGAGGACAGCTCGACCGCCGACACTCCGCAGGTCGAAGCGCCCGCGCGCCCGGCGATGCGCGGCGATCTCACCAAAGGCCCGATCCTGAAGACGCTGCTGTTCTTCTCGATCCCGATGCTGCTGTCCAACGTGCTGCAGACGCTGAACGGTTCGGTCAACGCGATCTGGGTGGGCCGCCTGCTGGGCGAGAGCGCCTTGGCGGCGACGGCCAACGCCAACATCGTGATGTTCCTCGTCTTCGCCGCCGTCTTCGGCTTCGGCATGGCGACGACGGTGCGCGTGGGCCAGCACTTCGGCGCGCGTGACATCGTCGCGGCGCGGCGCACGTTCGGCACCGGCGTCGGCTTCTGCATCCTGATCTCGATCGCGACCGGCGTGATCGGCTGGTTCGGTGCGGGAGCACTGCTCGACAAGCTCGGCACACCGGCCGCCAGCCGCGCCGATGCGCTCGCTTACCTGCAGGTGATCTTCGTGACGATCCCGCTGGCGAGCGTGAACATGATCGTCTCGATGGGCATGCGCGGCGTCGGCGATTCCAAGACGCCGCTCTACGCCATGATCCTGGCGGTGGTGCTGGACATCGTGTTCAACCCGCTGCTGATCATCGGTGTCGGCCCGCTGCCGACCTTGGGCGTCGCAGGGTCGGCCATCGCCACCGCCATCGCCAACACCGCAGGCATGGTGCTGCAGATCTGGGTGATCTACCGCAAGGACCTGCCGCTGCGCCTGCGCGGCCCCGAACTCGGCTATCTCACCCCGCGCGGAGAGGACCTTCGCTATGTGCTGGCCAAGGGTCTGCCGATGGGCGCGCAGATGCTGATCGTGTCCTCGGCAGGCCTCATCATGGTGAGCCTCGTCAACCGCGAGGGGCTGGACGCGGCGGCCGCCTACGGCGCTTCGCTGCAACTGTGGAACTACCTGCAGATGCCCGCCTTCGCGATCGGCTCGGCCGTCAGCGCGATGGTCGCGCAGTCGCTGGGCGCCGGGGACCATGGCCGCGTCAGCAAGGTGACGCTGACCGGCATGGGCACCAACCTCGTCATGTCGACCGCCGTGGCCGCGCTGATCGTCGGATTCGACCGACCGCTGCTGGCACTGTTCCTCGGCGGCCAGAGCCCCGCCCTGCCCATCGCCGAGCATATCCAGGTGGTCTGCACCGCCTCGTTCGTGATCGTGTCGATCACCATGATCCTGACCGGCACGATGCGCGCGTACGGCGCCGTGGTAGCGCCGCTGGTACTGCTGTTCCTCGGTCTCTATCCGGGGCGCCTCGGCTTCTATGCGCTGGCCCGCCCGTTCATCGGCAGCGAGGCGGTATGGTGGGCCTATCCGGTTGGGTCATCGCTGACGGTGATCCTGACGCTGGCCTACTACAGCACAGGCCGGTGGCGCAGGGCCTTCAAGGGTTGAGAATCTGACCCTTCGACAAGCTCAGGGTGAGCGGAAGTAGCGTAAACTTCCCAAATCCCCTCAGGCTGAGCTTGTCGAAGCCCCTGCGGTTCAAGCCGACCTCAACGCCCCTGCGCGCGCCAGCGCTGTACGGTGCGCAGGACCATCTCTTCCTCGCCGCCGCTGCGGTTCCACAGCTGCGTGAACGATGGGTCCGCCGAAGCCGGCCGTTTGTTCTCCTCGAGGTCGTCGAACGAAACGCGCATCGGGATCGCCACGCCCTCGCCGCAGACGATGCACTCGCGGTTGCGCAGCGCCGGGATCGAATCGAGGAACCCGCGTGCACCCTCGGGCATGGCGGCGCGCACGAAGGCCTGGTCGCGCTCGTTGTTCAGGCGCATCGAGATGATCGTGCCGCACTGCGACAGCACGCCCTCGGCCAGATCGGACGGCCGCTGCGTGATGAGGCCCAGCGAAATGCCGTACTTGCGCCCCTCCTTGGCGATGCGTGAGAGGATGCGGCCCACCGACGAGCCATCGGCATTCCGCTCGTTCGGAACGTAGCGATGCGCTTCCTCGCAGACGAGCAGGATCGGCCGCGTTTCCTCCTCCCGTGCCCAGACGGCGAAGTCGAAGACCATGCGGCTGAGCACCGCGACGACGGTGGAGGTGATCTCCGTCGGCACGCCGGAGACGTCGATGATCGAGATCGGCCGCCCGCGCGACGGCAGGCGGAACAGCTTGGAAATGAAGTCCGCCATCACGTCGCCCACCAGCATGCCGGAGAACATGAACTGGTAGCGCGGGTCGGACTTCATCTCGTCCAGCTTGTTGCGGATGCGCAGGTACGGCGCGCTGGTATGGCCCTTGTCGAGCTTGCCCATCGCGTTGTTGAGGATGTTGCCAAGGTCGGACAGCAGGTAGGGGATCGGCGAATCCACCGTGATCTTGCCCATCTGCTCGGCCAGCCGGTTCTTCGAGCGCGCCTCCAGCAGCGCCTTGCCGAGGATTTCGGCGTCAAGCTGGCGCTCGTCTCCGCGAGAGGTCAGCAGAATCTCGCAGTGCTCCTCGAAGTTCATCAGCCAGTACGGCATCTGCAGGTTCGAAACGTCGAGGATCACGCCGGTATCGCGAAACGCCGCCGCGTACTCGCCGTGCGGATCGACCATGATGATGTGGCCTTCGGGCGCATGCTCGCAGATGCGGTGGAGGATCAGCGCAGCGCTGGTCGACTTGCCGGTGCCGGTCGAACCGAGCAGCGCGAAGTGCTTGCCCAGCAGCGCATCGACGTAAAGCCCCGCGCGAATGTCGCGGGTGGGATAGACGTTGCCAACCTGGATCGCCGAGCGTCCGTCGCTGGCGTAGATCTGCCGAAGGTCGTCGCTGGTCGCCGGGTAGACCAGCGCGCCCGGGATCGGGAAGCGCGTGACGCCCCGCCGGAACCCGTGGATGCGGCCGGTCTGGCGCTCCTCTAAACCCTCACCGAGAAAATCGACTTCGGACAGCACGCCCGCCACGCGGCCGTCCTGCTTCTGGTTGCGGACGCTGGCCAGCAGCCAGCCGGTGCCGACGCGAATCTTGACCTGGCTGCTCACCTGCCCGGACATCGCCACCGAAGGATCATCCGCCGCGGTAATCTCGTTCAGACGCTCGAGATCGAAGGCGATGCGACTACCCGCGCCGCTCACGTCGAGGACGACGCCGATCGGCTCGAGCCCAAGCGCGACGGCCGGCTCCGCATCGGTCCTGGGGTCTTGAAATCTGTCGAGACCGTCGAGATGCATCCGCTTCGTCAACCCATCGCATTTGTATGGCAACCGATTGCGGTGGCTACCAGCGACGAGGTTAATTTCCGCCTAAAGACGGCATCGTATATCAGATCAGCGCGAAAAGACGCCCGGCCAGCCAGCCCATCGCCACCGAAACGAATACCGCCAGCAGGCCATAAGCGAAGCCGTAATCCTCCGCGAAATTGGCGATGGCGCGCTCGATACCGAGCTTGCGCACCTCGACCTGGCTGCTCGCCGACGCGACTACCCGGCCCTTGGAAATGGCGAAAGTTTCTGCGGTATAGATGCCCGTCGGCACGCGCGAGGGCAGTTCGATCCGGGCCTGGTAAAGCACCTGCTCCTTGACCGTGACGCCGCCCTCCTCCTCGCGGTAGAGCCCGATCCGGCGGTTGAGATCGACCAGCCCCGAGGAGAAACGCGCCTGTTCGTCGGGATCGATCGCGCCGATCGGCGACAGTTGCAGCCACTTGAGCCCAAGCTCATAGATCGCCGCCGTCTTGTCGTCGACGATGTCAGCGATCGGCCGGCTCGAGGCGATGGCGTAGTAGCTCGGCGCGCTGCGCAGTTCGGTGCTGGCAGCGTTGATCCAGACGCCCGCGACCTTCTGCTTTTCGCGCAGGACAATGGACTGGGTCGGCCCCTTGAGCACGACGACGATGTCGTAGTCCTGCGCCGCGCGGGAGCCTTCCGGCGTCAGCACCGCACCGAAGAGCAGCAGTTCGGTGCCGGTGAATCCCTGTTGCAGATCGACTTCGTGCTGCGAGACTTCGGGCACGAGGATCGGGTCGCGCGCACCGGTCAGCGCGACGAGCGCCAGCAGTGCGAGCCACACCCTCACAGCGGCGCGACCGTATAGATCTCGTCAGGCCGATAGCCGAGGCCCAACGCCATGCGCCCGGCGACCAGCAGCACGATGACGGCGAGGATCAGGCGCAGTTTCACCGGGCTGGCCTTCTGCGCGAACTGCGCGCCGACCTGAGCGCCGGACACCGAGCCCAGCAGCAGCAGCGAGGCCAGCACGATATCGACGGCGTGAGTCGTCAGCGCGTGCATCATCGTCGTCGCCATCGTCACGAAGAGGATCTGGAACAGCGAGGTGCCGACGACGACATTGGCGCTCATGCCGAGAATATAGAGCATCGCCGGGACCAGCACGAAGCCGCCGCCGATGCCCATCAGCATCGTCAGGATGCCGGTCCCGATCCCCAGCAGCAGCGGCGCCAGCGGCGAGATGTAGAGGCCCGAGCGGTAGAACCGCCAGCGCATCGGCAGGCTGGCGACCATCGGGTGATGGCGGCGCTTCCTGGCGGCAATGGGAATCCCGGTCCGCTCGGCGCGGATCGACTGGATACTTTCCTTGGCCATCAAGCCGCCGATCGAGCCGAGCAGCACGACGTAGAGGATGTTGATGACCGTATCGATCTGGCCCAACTGCTCGAGCAGGTTGAACAACAGCGAGCCGAGCCCGGTGCCCATGATGCCGCCCGCTACCATGACCGCGCCCATCTGGTAGTCCACGCCGCCCCGCCGGGTATGCGCGAAGACGCCCGAGACGCTGGCTCCCGTGACCTGGCTCGCGGCCGAGGCAGCGGCGACAGTGGGCGGGATACCGTAGAAGATCATCAACGGCGTCGTCAGGAACCCGCCGCCCACGCCGAACATGCCCGAAAGCACGCCGGTCAGCGCCCCCAGCGCGACGATGATGAGGCCGTTGACCGAAAGGTTGGCGATGGGGAGGTAGACGTCCATTGCACCCACTCGCTACCGCAGCATGGCGTCGCGGAAAAGGCGCGTTTCAGAATCCTGCGGATAGCGTGAGGGCGGGGCCGGAGCCGGGCACGGCGTCACCCGCAAGGCGGAAGCGCCAGTCCACCGCGACCCGCCCATTGATGCCGCGCCCGAGCGGCATCGCAACCGAGGCGGTCGGTCCCGCATCGAGCCGCGCCGCGCCCTTCTGCGCTCCGCCCCAAAGCCCTCCACCGATCCGCACGTCCGCTGCCCGCACAGTCAGCAATCCCCGATCCGCTCGGAACTGACCGTCAGCGAACATTGTCGCGTAGCGCCCGGCGACATATCCTGCCTGCGCGTAGGCCTCTCCTCGGAAGCCGGCGAGCAGCGGGAATAGCGGCAATTCGGTGATCGCCATCGCTGCGCCCTGTACCCGGCGCTGTCCCATCTGGTCGGTCATCCGCCCCTCCAGCGCCGCGACGACAGGCAACGCAGTGATCGGCCGGGCCGACAAACCAACTGCCGCCGTGGTTTCTCGGATTTGCCCGGTCGTCGAGGTGCTGCGCAAGTAGACCGTCGGCCGATGCCTACTGGCCAATGCCAGCCGGTAGCGCAGCACTCCGCCCGCCTGACTAGCGCCGTAAGTCCCGGGAATCGCCCCAGGCGAAGCTGGAGCACCGGAACTGTCCCGTCGCATCAGCGCCCATGCGTCCATCGACCAGCGGCGCGGCCGCCAAGGCGCGATCGGCAGCCCGGTCGGCTGAGGTGCGGCGACCGTCCCGGGCACGTCGGGTGCGTAGAAACGCGGCAAGGGCTGCAAGGCGCCAAAGTCCTCGCGCAAGTGCGGCACGATCGACGGAGCGGAAATGCCGGACGACACCGCAGGCGCGGCCGACGCGGAATAGGTCATGACATAACGCACCGCAGGCCGGCCAACGCCAAAATCGGGCGCAAAGTCATAGGCTCTAGGCTCATCGCCGGCATAGCTCGGAAGGGACTGGAGCCCTAAGCCGACTTCACTACCCGCAACGACGGCTGGCGCGGCCTTTGAGACCAGCGGTTCCCATGTCGCAGCGCGCCCTCCAACCCAGCCCCCCAACAAGGCCAGCAGAGCCAGAAGTGGATGCCCGCGTGAAATCGCTCCGCCGCTCACGACGCAGCCAGCCTTGAACGGGTCGGCGCCAACTCAAGCAGTGTCGGGTGCCCGACGTGCTCGGTCTTCTCCCAACGTACGGGATTGCCCCTCAAGGTCATCACATAGCTGAAGAGCGCGCGGCGGCCCGCCAGAATGGCGATTGCGTTGGCAACGACGATACGCGGAATCGCGCCAAGCCCTTCGACCAGCCCGTATTCGCGTGCGGTGAAGAAGCACCGCAAGCCGCTTCGCCAGACGAAACTCACCAGGCAGATGGCCAACAGCGCCTGCAGCAAAGGCGAAAGCTCCGTGCCTTGTATGAGTCCTTCACGTTCGGCCAGTTTCAATGTCGCCTCGATCAGCAGCAACCCATAACCGCACGCGAGGACCAAGGCCGTGAGCGGGCCACGCCGGTCCCTAAGTGCCATCCACTGGTCGATAACTCCGCTGCCCCAACCAAGCCGGTCCCACCCCTGGAACGAAATCCCGTGAATCCACCGCGATTTCTGACGCACAGCGTCGGCGAGCTTTGACGGGAAGTAGGCCCGCGTCGCGACCAATCCGCCAGTCTCGTCACGAACCCTCAAGAAGCGCGAAGTTCCGCCTTCCCGCTGCACCAGCAGCCCGAGTTCGTAGTCTTCGGTAAGACACTCGGCCGCGAACGGGCCGCCGTCGCGACCGCGACGAAGCGCAATGCGCGCGATCATATCGCGCGAAAAACCGCACGCTACGCCTGCCGCCGGCATCGCTGCTCCCAGCGCATCGCGAACGACCATGGCCTTGCCGTGCGACTCGGCGAACTCATCGGCATAGTGCGCCGCGATCCATGGCGAGGCTGGCTGCAGCTCGGGTCGCACGGGAAGCTGCGCGAAGTCTGCCCGGCGCAGCGCCCGGTCGATCACGGCGAGTTCCGCCGGATGCACCATGTCCTCCGCGTCGTGGAGCACGACGGATCGATAGCGCCAGCCATAGCGAAGCTCGTCAGCGCAGAGCGCGGCGTAAATTCGATTGAGGCAATCCGCCTTGGTAGTCGGCCCTGGGCAGTCGCCTATCACCATACGAACCCGCAAGTCACCGCCTGCCGCAGCGGCGACCGCCGCGATCGTATCCGGATCGTTGCAATAGCAGCCGAGGTACAGTGTGAACTCGTCCTGCCGCCAATTGGCCAGCGCATGGCGAACCGTGTGCCCAATTACTTCCGCTTCCTGCCAGGCAGCGATCAACACGGCGGCGCGTCCGGAAAGCGGTGCGGTGGCTTCTGCCTGCGTGATGCGCGAATCCGGCGAGCGTCCCGTCAACCGAAGTCCGATCCACAACGCGTCGATCATGAATTCGTCCAAGGCGCCAAGGACAAGCCAGAATGCCACGAACAGCAGCAATTCCTGCTCGAACGCCTGCACATGGGCGACGATATCAATGAGCGCCTGCGATCCCCGCACTTCGTCCCCCAGCCACGGCCAGTGGTCGATCATCCCCTACGATCGACCACTGGGCGCAGATTATCGGCAGGGACGCTCTCTTCGCAAACGCGAAGGCACGCCGTTTCAGAAAGTTAACGGCGGCTTGACGATACTTACCAGGATCCGACGTTGGGCATGCTCGCCCACGGCTCGGCAGGTTCGAGATGACCATCCTGCAGCAGTTCGATGGAAATGCCGTCCGGCGTGCGCACGAAGGCCATGTGGCCATCGCGCGGCGGGCGGTTGATGGTCACGCCGCCGTCCTGCAACCGCTGGCAGGTCTCGTAGATATCGGAAACCTGAAACGCGAGGTGACCGAAATTGCGACCGCCGCGGTAAGCCTCAGCCGATCCATCCTCTGCAGGCCAGTTGTAAGTCAGTTCGACCTCTGCCTCTTCCTGCCCCGGCGCGGCCAGATAGATCAGCGTGAAACGGCCTTGTTCGCTGGAGAACCGGCGCGTTTCCTTGAGTCCGACGAGTTCGAAGAAGCGGATCGTCTCGTCCGGATCGGTCACGCGGATCATAGTGTGAAGGTAGCGGGTCATGGGATGGCTTTCTTCATTTCATCGACACTGTGGAACAATTCATCGCAGATACAGCCGCCAGCCTGCATGACGCGGCGACGATCAGGGAGAGAGCGATGAGCGAAGATAGTTCCGCCGAAAGTCAGCACAAGGGCATTGCCCGCCTGGGAGGCACAACCGGCCGGTGGCTGGCGAGCGCGACGATCCTGGCGGTGGGCATCGTCATCGGCGGCTTCGCATTGGGTGACGGCATCAAGCGGGCGCAGCGCGCGGACCGTGCGGTCACCGTCAAGGGCCTCGCCGAACGTGACGTCACCGCCGATCTCGCCACCTGGACCATCAGCTATTCCGCGACCGCACCCGATCTTGCCACCGCACAAGCGAGCGTGGACCGCGACACCGTCCAGATCCGCGCATTCTTCCGCGAACTCGGATTCCCGGCCGAGGCGCTCCAGCCAACCGGCGTCAACGTCAACCAGACCAAGGACAATGGCGTCGTCAGTTTCACCGTGCGCCAGCGGGTGAGCCTGCGCACCACCGACATAAAGCGCGCGCAGAATGCCGTGCGCCGCCAGTTCGACCTCGTGCGGCGCGGCGTGATGCTCGAGGAAGGTTCGGGCATGGCGTATACCTTCACCCGGCTCAACGGCATCAAGCCGGAGATGGTCGCCGCCGCGACCCGAGATGCGCGCTCGGCCGCCGAACAGTTCGCCAAGGACAGCGGTGCCGAAGTCGGCGCGATCAAGAATGCCGCTCAAGGCTACTTTTCGATCGAGGCGCGGGACGGCGATTCGGGCGGTAGCTGGGGACAGTCCGACACGCCTTACAAGAAGGTGCGCGTCGTCACGACGATCGACTTCTACCTGAAATGAGGAAGCCCGTCCGGATCGTTCCGGACGGGCTTCTTCCTGCTATGCGTTGACGATCAGAACGCTGCGGTCAGCGTCGCGACGACGGTGTCGTCAGTGTAGCTGTCGATGCTCGGCCCGCTGACGCCGACATAGGACAGACTCACCGAGAGAGGACCGTAGACTGTGGCCGAAGCGCCGATCGACCAGTCGATTCCGGTCTTGTCGGCGTTGCAGTAGTAGCACGGAGCCAGCGCGCCGTCGGTGTAGCCGAGGTGACCCGAGACCGTCAGCGGCGTGTTCGGAATACCGATATCGACGTTGGAGTAGACGTAGAGATTGTCATGCTTGGCCGTGCCCGCGAAGTTCGGCAGTGCCGTCTGCTTCCAGGCGTAGTTGGCGCCGACCTTCACCTTGGCCGGGCCGACCTGACCGGAGACCGAGGCATAGGGCTCGAAGAACTCCGCGGTGCCGACGTGGCCGTTCGGATAGGCGTAGTAGAGCAGACCCGCATCGAGCGTCAGGCCGGGCGTTACTTCGCCGGTCCAGCCGCCGAAGATGTCGAGTTCAGTGCTGCCGTAGGTGGAGCCGAGGTCGATCGAAGAGCCCCAGGTTGCGATGTAGAAGCCGCTGGCGTGCGACACGGTAATGCCGCCCTGGATCGCAATGTCGCCGCCCGACTGCGAGACGCCGCGGAAGCGGTAGTCGCTGGTCAGGGCCGCGCTGCCGGTGATCGTGATTTCCTTGGGCGCCTCGGCGTCCTGCGCAAATGCCGAAGTTGCGGAAAGCGCAGTGCCCGCAAGGAGAGAGGCGGCGACGACGCCGCGGACGGACAAGAGCATGGTGTTTCCCTCACAAATTTATTGTCTTTGATGCTTCGTCCCACCTGCGTCCGCTGCATGGAGCCTCGTTCCGGACTTCGATTGCAGCGGCACAATATTGCTGCACTGCAGCTAGACGAGGTACAAGAAAAATTTCAATTCAGAAACATTCAGGAAATGATGTGTGGATTTTTTGTCACTGCAACCTCTGGTGGTTCCTACGGGTTGTGCAGTTGAAGGGTGCGGTTTATACCGCAGTGCAATAAATGCTGAACACGATACGAAAGCTCATGGGCCGGGCCGACCAACGGCGAGCCCCTTCGATCCCCTCAGGTGAACGGGTCTATGCCGTGGGCGACATCCACGGCCGTGCGGATCTCTTCGAAGATCTCATCCACACCATCGAGCGGGACGATGCAGCACGGGGACGTGCCCACACGACCGTCGTGTTGCTGGGCGATCTCATCGACCGGGGCGACGACAGTGCCGGGGTCGTGGCGCGCGCACGCCAGTGGGGCCAGGAGCGCGAGGTCGAGTTCATCCAAGGCAATCACGAGGAAATGCTGCTGGTTGCCAGCAAGGATGCCGATGCCATGCGCGGTTTCCTCAAGTTCGGCGGGCTGGAGACGATCCTGTCCTACGGTATCGACAAGGACACACTGCTCGCAGCCGATGCCGAAGAGATGCAGCGCCTGATGAACAAGGCGATTCCGCAGGACGACTTCGACTTCCTCGACAGCTTCAAGAAGATGCACCGCGTAGGCGACTACGTGTTCGTCCATGCAGGTGTCCGCCCCGACACACCGCTCGAACACCAGCTCGGCCGCGACTGCCGCTGGATTCGCGAGCCTTTCCTGAGCCATCGCGGCGATTTCGGGGGCTTCGTGGTGCATGGGCATACGATCACGCCGGAACCGGACGAGCGCGGCAATCGCATCGGCATCGACACCGGCGCATTCCTTCACGGCACGCTGACTGCCCTCGGCCTGCAAGGAACCGACCGCTGGTTCCTGACCGCGAGCGACAATGCCGCCGGCTGCAGCGAAGCTGCCTGAATAGCCGGAATTTCAAGGCCCTGAACGCGCCGGGGAGCCTGTAAGCCGGGTTCTGTTCCTGGCGTGGTCTCCCAAAGAGAGGGACCTTACGCCGCGGCGGCAGCCATTCCTCTAGGCGAGACATCGCTGCCTCGCTCAAGCGACCAACCCGGGCTGCCTGGGTTCGAAACGAACCCGCCGATCTCCCCCGCTTTCGCGAGACGCCGGCGCGCAGCCCCTATTCGGTCTTGCTCCGGGTGGGGTTTACCAAGCCGCTTACCGTTACCGGCAGCGCGGTGCGCTCTTACCGCACCCTTTCACCCTTACCTGCTTTCCGAGGAAAACATCGGCGGTTTGCTCTCTGTGGCACTTTCCCTAGGCTTCGGACGGTCTGAAAACCGCCCTCGCCCGGCAGGCGTTACCTGCCACCCTTGTTTCGTGGAGCCCGGACTTTCCTCGCGGTCATCCAAATTTCCTTGGCGACCCCGCGGCTGCCCGGCTCCCCGGCGCGGGCGGTCACCTAGCACGGCCGGTATCGCGTTCCAACAGCAGTTCGAACAGGATGCCGCCGATTTCTCCATCGATCTCGCCATCCATGAAGATCGGCCGCCAGCGGCGCTGAAATGCGGTGACGGCGGCGCGCCCGTCGGTGATGTCGTAGCCGAACCGCTCCAGCGCCAGATAAAAGGCGCCGGGGTTGTCGTAGAAAAGGTTCATCTTCGCCTGGGGAATCTCCAGCGCAAGGCCGAGTTCGCCAAGGCGGTTCCAGTCGAAGTATTCGCCCGGGTCCTGCTTGCGGGCAGGCGCGATATCGGAGTGCGCGACCACGTTGGCCCGGGGAATGTCGTGCCGGTCCATGATATCCGCCAGCAGCGGCAGCAACGCGTCCATCTGCGGTTCGGGAAACGGACGATAGCCCCATTCATGCCCGGGATTGACGAGCTCGATGCCGATGCTGGCCGAATTCACATCGGTCTCCCCCCGCCAGTAGGAGCGACCCGCGTGCCAAGCCCGCTTGTCTTCAGGGACCAGCGAGGTGACCATGCCCTCTTCGTCGATCATGTAGTGCGCGGAAACCTCGGCGGCCGGATCGCACATCCGCTCCAGCGCCTCCTCGGCCGACTTCATGCCGGTATAGTGCAGCACGACCATGGTGATCGGCAGCTTGCGCTCGTTCCAGTTGGGGGAGGCGACGGTGCGATTGACGAGCCAACGGTTCATCTTCGTCGCGCCTCCTTCCCGTCAGGCCCTTGGCAGCATCGCGCCAAGCACCAGCGCATCGTCCGCCAGCGCAAACTGAAGCTTGCCCTTCAATTCCACGGCCAACTGGCGCAGCATCGCCGCAGGCGCGGTACGGCTCGAAAGTTCGCCTTCAGGCAGAGCGCCTTCGAGCGCGGCGCCGACCGAACGGTCGAAGGCGATGCGCGGACCAGCAGCACGCACCACCAGTTCGCTGTGATTGTCGCGATACTCGGCCGCAATTTCCAGCGTACCGCCGCGCGGCAGTGCCTCTAGACCAATCAGTGCGAAGTTCAGCAGCGTCTTGATCGCCGCCTTTGGCAGCGAATCGCTCGGCAATGCCCAGGCCAGCGTGACGCGCGGATTGTTCGCCACCAGCGCATCGACGAGAACCTTGGCCTCGCTCACCGCCACCATCTCGCCGAAGCCGCCCGCCGCACCGAAGGCGAGGCGGAAAAACTTGAGCTTGTCGGTGGAAATCCGCGCGCTCTGGTCGAGAAGTTCGAAGCAGCGCTGGCGCATCTCCGGGTCTTTCTCGTCCGCGAGCAGTTCAAGGCCATTGGTCAGCGCACCGACCGGGCTGAGCATGTCATGGCAAAGGCGCGAACACAGGAGGCTGGCAAGTTCGATCGAACTCGTGGTCATGGGCTTGGACTGCTCTTTCGTACTTCTGACGCGGCCCACTATTCGACGACGCGGAACGGCAGGGCCTCGAATCCATTGGCGTTATCGCGCCAGAAAGCAACCTCGCTCTCCGAGATGATCGCCCAGATGCGCGAATCCCCGGTGGAATGTTGCCGATCGGTCGCCGAAGGCACGCAAATCCCCGTAGGATGAGAGTGATAGTAGCCGATCACTTCCGGCCCACCCGCCCGCGCGTCCTTGTGCGCCGCCAGCAGCATGACGGGGTCGATCTCGAAGTGAACATGGCGATTTTCCGCCAGATTCGCCGCAGCCCGTGCTTCGTCTATCCGTTGACCGCGCCCAAGCAACAGTCCGCAGCATTCTTCGGGAGCAGCCCTGCGCGCATCTTCATGCAATGTTGCAAGAACACCACTTGTCAGTTCGACGATCATCCCCAAATCCTACGCGCAATGGGGGCGCTTACAAACATCATCGAAGGCGAAGTCGCCAGCGGCGGCCGGATCGACAAGGCCCTGGCCGAAGTCAGTGGCCTGTCGCGCGAACGCATCAAGGCGCTGATGGGTGAAGGCCGCGTCTCGCTCGCCGGAAAGCCCGTGGCACAGGCCTCGCTGAAAGTGGATGCCGGAACACCGTTTGCCATCGACGTTCCCGAGGCTACGCCCGCAGAGGCGGTGCCGCAGGACATCCCCCTCGCCGTCGTCTACGAGGACGAGCACCTGATCATCGTGGACAAGCCGGCCGGACTCGTCGTCCACCCGGCCGCGGGCAACCTCGACGGAACGCTGGTGAACGCCCTACTCCACCACTGCCGGGGCCAGTTGTCCGGCATCGGCGGCGTGGCGCGCCCCGGAATCGTCCATCGCATCGACAAGGACACCTCGGGGCTGCTCGTCGTCGCCAAGACCGACAAGGCGCACGAAGGGCTGGCCGTCCAGTTCGCCGACCACTCGATCGAACGGGCCTATCACGCCGTCGTCGGCGGTCGTCCGGTGCCGGTGGCCGAAACCGTGCGCGGCGCGATCGCCCGATCGTCGCACGATCGCAAGAAGATGGCGCTGGTGGAGGACGGGCGCGGCAAGCACGCGATCACGCATTTCCGCACGCTGGAGGCGCTGCGCGGCGCCACTCTCGTCGAATGCAGGCTAGAAACGGGACGAACCCATCAGGTCCGTGTTCACATGGCGTCAATCGGTCATGCGCTATTGGGAGACCCTGTCTATGGGCGAACTCCTTCTCCGCTTCGACCGATTCTCTCCCGACTCGGTTTTTCCCGCCAAGCACTCCACGCTGCGGAACTCGGGTTCGTTCACCCCGTTTCACAAGAAAGGGTCCATTTCGCCAGCTCGCTGCCCGACGACATGCGGACACTGATCGACGAACTGCGACACTGAAATCGCAAATCCATGCTAACGTATAGAGGTGGTCACAAGCTAAGACGCCTATGAAGGGTCCTAGACCGTGACCGACCTAGAAAGGACGGATGATCGTGAGCAATAATCGAAACCTGCCGAGTGTCCCGGCTTTGGGCGGTGAGCAAAGCCTCAACCGCTACCTGTCGGAGATCCGCAAGTTCCCGATCCTGGCTCCTGAGCAGGAATACATGCTGGCGAAGCGCTATTCGGAACATCAGGATCCGGAAGCCGCGGCGCAGCTCGTCACCAGCCACCTGCGACTCGTTTCCAAGATTGCCATGGGCTATCGCGGCTACGGCCTCCCCGTGTCCGAGCTGATTTCCGAAGGGAACATCGGCCTGATGCAGGGCGTCAAGAAGTTCGAGCCCGAGCGCGGCTTCCGCCTCGCGACTTATGCGATGTGGTGGATCAAGGCTTCGATCCAGGAATACATCCTGCGTTCGTGGAGCCTCGTGAAGATGGGCACCACCGCCGCGCAGAAGAAGCTGTTCTTCAACCTGCGCCGCATGAAGAAGAACCTCGACGCCTACGAGGACACCGACCTGCACCCCGACGACGTCGCCAAGATCGCGACGACGCTGGGCGTCTCGCAGACCGAGGTGGTCAACATGAACCGCCGCATGATGATGGGCGGCGATGCCTCGCTCAACGTCTCGCTGCGTGAGGAAGGCGAAGGCCAGTGGATGGACATCCTGCAGGATGACCGCCCGCTGCAGGACGAAACCGTCGCGGATGCCGAGGAAGCGTCGGTGCGCCACGACATGCTGGTCGAGGCCATGGGTTCGCTCAACGAGCGCGAGCGCGACATCCTGACGGAGCGCCGCCTGACCGACGATCCCAAGACTCTGGAGGAACTGAGCCAGGTCTACTCGGTCAGCCGCGAGCGCGTGCGCCAGATCGAGGTGCGCGCCTTCGAGAAGCTGCAGAAGGCGATGAACCGCATCGCCGGTGAGAAGCGCCTGCTCCCGGCCTGATCCGGAGCAACCAGGCATAACGAGAGGCCGGGCCGTCCGCGAAGGATGGCCCGGTTTTTTATGCCGCCTCTCTGGCCATTTGCCGAGGATGCAATCTCAGCATGGGCACCCAGAGCAGCGCCAAGAGCGCGATCCCGGCGAACGCCCAGAACATGCCCGTGTAGCTGCCGGTGAGGTCGTAGATCAGGCCGTACAGCGGCGGCGTCGCCAGCATCGCCAGCAGGATCGCGCCCGACAGCAACCCCATCGCCCTGCCCACGCCGCGCTGGCCGAAGATGCGGGGGGCGAGGTAGCTTTCGGCCGGGACCATCATCCCGCCGAACAGCCCAGTCACCGCCACCCCCAGGGCGATGACCTCGTAGCCGGCGTGCGCCTGGGTCATGCAAGCCATCCCGGCCGCGAAGCCGCCGAGCGCGCAGAGCATCAGCGCCCTCGGCCCGACTTTGTCAGCCAGAGCCGCGAAGCCCAGTTTCGCCACGAAGGCGCAGGCCGCGTAGATCGAGATCAGCGGCGCTGCCTGCGCGGCCGTCGCACCCGTGTCGATGGCAAGCGGCGCGAGGTTGGTGACCATTCCCTTCATCCCGGCCGTCACGATCGAGACGGTCAAAGCGATCATCCAAAATGCCGGATCGGTCAGGATCGCGCGGGCCGAGATCGGTGCGCGCGCCAGTTCCTCGCGGGCCTGCGGCGGCGGCTCCTGCGCACCGTCGGGATTGAGCCCACGGTCCGACGGCCGATCGACCACCAGCAGCGCCATCGGGATCATCCAAAGCAGCAGCACCACCGCCAGCGCCCGCAGCGCCACGCGCCATTCGAAAGCGGCCATCAACCCCGAGAGCACCAACGGGAACACGAATCCCCCCGCCGAAATCCCGGCGATTGCAATGCCCACCGCCCTCCCCCGCTTCTGCGCGAACCAACGCGAGAGCAACACCGTGATCGCCACCGGGCCGGTCAGCACGTTGGCGGGCGCGATCAGCACTGCAAAGACCACCAGAACGTGCATGAACGACGTCGCCAGCGAGATCGCCACATAGCCTGACGCGAGCAGCACTCCGCCTGCCACCATCAGGCGGCGGAGCGGAAACCGATCCATCACCATACCCAGCAGCGGCGCGAGTACCGCGCTGGTGCCCGACATCACCGTCATCGCCAGCATGAGCACAGTGCGACTCGGCCGGAACTCACGCGCCAGCGGCACCGCGACGATCGAATAGGTCGCGGCCACCATGCCCGTCGCCGCCAGCAGCATGAAGCCGACCGCGACCTGCCTCCATCCCAGCCCGAAGGATGCCGCCATGCGCCTGTTCTCCCGTTCCTCTTATGCGACGATGTATCCGGGAGAACTGTCAATACTGCAAATGAAACGTCGATATTACGAATACATGCATCGGCTGGGCGTTGCGCGCGCCGATGCTGGCGCAATGCCGGGCATTTCGACTAGAGAGAAGCTTCCCGACCGTTTCAGAGGCTCCCTGCGTCCATGCGTCTCCTTGCCAAGATCATCGTGTGGTTCATTGCGATCAGCGTGGGCTTGACGATGCTCTATCGCTTCGTGCCGCCGCCGGTGACGGTGACGATGCTGGTCGATGGCAACGGGATCACCAAGGACTGGGTACCGCTCAGCCGGATCGACCGCAACATGGTCGCCGCCGTCGTGGCCGCCGAGGATGGCAAGTTCTGTACGCACAACGGCTTCGACACCGACGCGATCGAAAAGGCCATGGAGCGCAACGCCCGCGGCGGACGCATCCGTGGCGGTTCCACGATCAGCCAGCAGACCGCCAAGAACGTGTTCCTGTGGCAGGGCGAAGGCTGGACCCGCTACTTGCGCAAGGGCTTCGAGGTCTGGTTCACGTTCCTGATCGAGAACCTGTGGGACAAGCGCCGGATCATGGAAGTCTACCTCAACGTCGCCGAGACCGGCATCGGCACATACGGCGTCGAGGCCGGGGCGCAGCGGTACTTCGGCAAGTCGGCCGCGAACCTCTCCCCTGCCGAGGCGGGCCGCATGGCTGCCGCCCTGCCCAGCCCCAAGACGCGCTCGGTCAAGAACCCGGCGGGCTTCACGCGCCGCTACGGCAACACGATCGCCGCCCGCATCGGCACCGTTAAGCGCGGCGGCTACGACTCCTGCGTCTACGAATAAGGCTGCGGGAACGACCGGCGCATTGCCGCCCGGCCGCTCCCGCAAGGTGACAGGTTTACACGGTTTACACAGTCCAGGGAGAAAAGGCGTCACCTTACCCCGGAAGGTGTCACCTTGTGCCAAGAAGGTGTCATCTTGCGAGGGGGAGGTGTCACCTTGCACGCCCAAAGCGTCACCTTGTCCACGCCCCGCCCCTCTACCGGTGCGAACCCCGAACGCGTGGCGATCACATTCCGTGGCGCGCATGTGACAAGGGGACAGTCGCGTTTTCATGCACCCATTCTAGGCCCGCTGTCCGATGTAGGAAAACAGATAGCCCTCGAATCGCACTGACCGCGACAACTACCAAGCCGGGACTAACAGAAAAAAGGGGAGGAACCTCGCGGTTCCTCCCCTTTCACTGTTCCGTTACCGGATCGGATTCGATCAGAAGCCGAAGCTGACCGAACCGATGAAGGTGCGCGGGGTGCCGATGAAGGCATTCGGCACGCTGGTGGTCGAGGTGCCTGCACCGTCGAAGCCGCCGACATAGAGCTTGTCGAAAACGTTGACGACGTTGAGCTGCAGGAAGGTACGGTCGCCGAGGCCGACGAAGTCCAGCTTCACCTTGGCGTCGAGATCGACCAGCGTGTAGGCCGGGGTCTTCTTCGCATAGACCTGGGTACCGCCGATCACGATCGCCATGTTCTGATCGTTCACGTAGCGCGGACCGGTGCGCTTGACCTGCGCGCCCAGTTCGACCGGACCGATGTTGCCGCTGGCGCGGGCACCGAGCGTGTAGACCGGCGCACCGGCTTCGCGCTTGCCCTTGGTGGCGGCGTAGATCGGATCGCCGGCAGTGGTCTCGCCGATCTCGACGTCCTGCTTGATCTTCGACTTCAGGTACGAACCGAACAGGTACAGGCTGAACTCGGGGATCGGGCGAACGGCGAAGCTGCCATCGACGCCGTACTTGTCGACGCGGCCGAGGTTACGGTAGATCGTGACGTCGAGGTCACGATCGAACGCCGAAGCCAGACGGTTGGTGTAGCGGGTGTACCAGCCGGTCAGCGACGCCTGGATGATGCCAGAGGTGTAGCGGACGCCAAGGTCGAAGTTGTCGGTGGTTTCCGGCACCGGGTTCGCACCGGCAGTGTCCTTCGCATACCAGAACGACTGGTACAGGTTGTCCGTACCCGGGACCTGAAGGCCCTTCGAGTAGTTGAAGAACAGGCTGGCGTTGTCGGTCGCGTCGAACACGACACCCGCGGTCGGCAGCACCTTGTTATAGTTCAGGATGCGCTGCTGCGGCAGCTTGTAGGACGGGTTCGCGGCAGCGTAAGTGGCCTGGTCGGCACTGTTCGAGGTGAAGCAGTCGACGAAACCGGTCGCGCTGGTCGCGAGGCAGTAGTTGGTCAGGTTGCGCTTGAAGAACGGCGCACGGACACCAACGCTAAGGTGCAGCGAGTTGTCCATCCAGTCACCGGTGTACTCACCCGAAACCTGGTGCAGAATCGCGTACGACAGGCGATCGCGCTTCTGCAGGATGTTGCCGTCAGAGTCGGTCAACTTGCTGTCCGAGAAGACGTCCGACGCGAAACCGTTGCTCTTGAGCAGGCTGACTTCGCCGGTCTGGCGGTGACGGCCGCGATCGTACGAGTAGGCAACGCGGACGCGGTTGTTGTCGTCGATGTCATAGCGCAGCGAGGCGATGACGCCGATGCGCCAGGTCTCGGTGTTGCTCGGCGCCAGAACGCGGACGGTGTCCAGCGTGTCGCCGTCGCCATTGAGGTCGACGCCGCCGAAGTACGGACGGCCGCCGAGGTAACCGGTCACCTGCTGGGCAGCAGTGATCGCGCTGCGCGTGGCGTTGGCGCTCTGGGTGAAGTAGCCTTCGCTCGCCAGCACGGTGCCGCCGCCGTTGGCGCGGGTGTACTGCAGGCTGGGATCGACGTTCAGCGTCAGCTTGTCGGTCAGCGTAAAGCGCGAGTTGATGCGCAGGTTGCCGGTGTTCGACGGGTTGAAGCGGTAGTCGTAGAGCGAACCGCAGCCGAACGTGCCATCAGGATTAACGTTGGCATCGACATCGGCAGTACCGTTAACGCCCGTCTTAATTTGGCAGCCAGCGATCTTGTAGAAGCGCTCGTCCTTCGTCAGCGGGAAGCGGTTGCTCGAATCCGGGCCGACGGTGCGGCTCGGATCGACACGCAGCGGGGTAGAACCGAAGAAGTTGTTGCGGTTGCGGTTCCAGTGGCCGGCGACCGAGATGAAGTCGCCGTTGTCGCCCAGCGGCTGGTAGATCTTGGCGTTGAACTGGGTCTTGTCGATCTTGCCGATGCCGCCGTAGACAGTGTCGTTGGTCGCCTTCGAAGCCGAGAAGAACGCCTTGGTGCCGCTCGAGTTCAGGACGCCGGTGTCGATCTCGCCGAACATGCGGAAGAAGTTGAAGTCACCGGCCGAACCCAGGAAGCGCACGCCGAATTCGTCACGCGGGTTACGGGTACGGATGTTGACAGTGGAGCCCGATGCAGCGGCGGTCGGCGAGTCGACGTCGGTGGTGCCGAGGTTGACGTTGACCTGCTCGATGATTTCGGGATCAACCTGCTGGTTCGAATAGAGCGCGTAACCGCCGGTATCGTTCAGCGGGATACCGTCGACCGTCTGCGAGATGCGGCTGTCGTCGAAGCCACGGATGGTCAGCGTACCGCCCGACGACCCAAAAGCGTCATTGTTCTGGAAGCTGACGCCCGGCATGAGGTTGATGACGTCGTTGATCGTCTGACCGGGAACCTGGGTCGCGATGATCTCCTGGTTGAGGACCTGCTTGGCCTTCGACGTGTTGGGAACCTGGATGCCCGCGACACCCTTGTTGACCTGACCGGTGACGACGATGGTGCCTTCTTCAAAGTCGACGGCGCCGGTCGACTGCGCGAAAGCGGGAACCGCAAGGAAGGCGGCGCCGACGGCGATCGTGCTGGTCGCCGAGGAGAGGAGGGAGGTGAGTTTCATTTTATGCCCCTGAGCTTGTCAGACTGGAGTAGTCACAATGTGCGACGAACGCTTGAGCCACGCCGCATTTGCTGCGGCTGCTAAGAGCAGCGGGATATGACAACTTTCTGACGGTGAGGACTCAATTGCGTGCGCAAACGTGAAATTTTGTGACACTAGCGTAACACAACACGCTTTACGGCAAAAAATTGCATATATTTCAACATATTGCGATACGCGCTCAATATCGCGCTGCGGCATAAATGTCACGGGGAAGGGAAAGTGTTGCTGCACCTGCAACACTGCAAAAACGTAATGCGGGCGTGATGTTACGTCATAGCTTGATGACTGTCGGGCACTCGTGCCACTCGTCGGTCATGAGCGCAGGTCACAATCATCACGGGCATCAGCATGCACATGGACATCACCATGGGCATGGCCATCATCACGCGCATGCGGCACCGGCCAACCCGGGACGCGCCTTCGCCATCGCGGTCTCGCTCAACCTCGTTTTCGTCGTGGCCGAGACGATTGCGGGCTTCCTCAGCGGGTCCATGGCGTTGCTGGCGGATGCCGGACATAATCTGTCGGACGTGCTCTCGCTGGCACTTGCCTGGGCGGCAGCGGTGCTCTCCGCCCGCCCGCCTTCAGAGCGCTTCACTTATGGGTTGAAGAGTTCGTCGATCCTCGCAGCGATCGCCAACGCAGCGCTGCTATGGGTGGCGATCGGCGCGATCCTGGTCGAGACGGTGCGGCGCCTCGCCGATCCCGAGCCGGTCGGCGGCACGACCATGATGATCGTCGCCGGGATCGGCATCGCGGTGAACGGCCTTTCCGCGCTGCTCTTCGCAAAGGGTTCGAAGTCCGACCTCAATTTGCGCGGAGCGTTCGTGCACCTGATGGCGGACGCTCTGGTCTCGGTCGGCGTTGTGGCAGCGGGCCTGCTGATCACGTACACCGGATGGGGGCTGGTCGATCCGGTGACCTCGCTGGTCATCACCGTAGTGATCGCTTGGTCGAGTTGGGGCCTGCTGCGCGATTCGCTGCACATGGGCATGCTGGGCGTGCCGGAGGGCATCGACGGCCCGCGCGTGCGCGCCTTCCTCGAGGCGCGGCCGGGCGTCGCGCGCGTCCACGACCTGCACATCTGGCCGATGAGCACGACCGAGACCGCTCTCACCGCGCACCTCGTCATGCCGGGCGGACAGCCGGGCGACGGATTCCTGCATGCCCTGGCCCATGACCTCGAGCATGAGTTCGGCATCGGCCACCCCACCATTCAGGTCGAGACCGACGACCACAGCCCCTGCGCGCTGGAGAGCGAGGCCGTCGTCTAGGCTATACGAATTCGTGCCGCGCGCCGAGGAAGTCCTCGGGCAGAATGGCGAAGCCGGATGATATGCAGCCCTCGCCCGTCAGGCGCAGCTTCAGCTTGTCCGCGAAATGCGCCCGCGCCCTGCCCACATCGGCGATCTTCCAGACGAGCGCATAGATGCCGTTCTGCGTACTTTGCAGGAACGCACCGAGCGGGCCACCGGCAGGATCGTCCGGCTGCACCCAGGCAATCCGCGTGTCGCCCACTTGCAGCAGGACGCGGCGACCGGGTTGCGGCAGTTGAGTGCGCGCATCTTCGAGAACCTCACCATCCACCACTTGCGTGAAGAAGCGGAGCGCGGCTTCGATATCGGCGGTGACGCAGCCGATGTGATCCAGTCCGGTCACCGTACAGTGATGCCCTGCCCCGACTGACGGGTCCCAGTTGCCCCGCTCCCACGGATCGTTGGGCATCGGCAGTTCGCAGACTTCCAGCAGGACGCCGCCGGTCGATTCGGGCTTCACGAAGAAGAACACGCCGTAGTCGGCGGCGACGGTGCAGCCCGCTTCCCGGAAGGCGGCGCTGGCTGCCTTGCCGTCCGCCACCTTGATCTCGAAGGAGTGGAAGGCCTGCCCGATCCGGGCGAACTGGCGGGCGAAGGGCTTGGTGAGGTCGTCCGTGCGGCGCGGCGCCATCGGTTCGACCATGTGGCCGGTGACGTAGAGCAGCGCGGCGTCGCGGTCCTCGGCGGGGAAGTAATTCTCCGCAAAGACCAGTCCGCCCAGCGCATCCTGATAGAGTGCGCGCGCGGCATGAATGTCGGCGACGGCGTGAATGGTGTGTATCACCCGCGAAACCGGAACGCGTGCGGCCATAGCACTCTCCCCTTGTGTGTTCGGCGGAGAGTGCGGGCGATAAGGGTAATTGCCAAGACAAGGGCCCTACGTCCCGGCGATATACGAAAAAGGGCCGTCCACCTCGCGGCGGACGGCCCTTTTTCTAATGCATCGCTGCAGCTTAGGCCGCAGCTTCCGCCTTGTCGCCCTTGAGCACGCGGACGGGTTCCTTGCGGCCCTCGACCACGTCCTTGTCGACGACGACTTCAGCGATGTCGCGCTCGGTCGGCAGGTCGAACATGGTGTCGAGCAGCAGCCCTTCCACGATCGAACGCAGGCCGCGCGCGCCGGTCTTGCGCTCGATCGCCTTCTTGGCGATCGCTTCGAGCGCGTCGTCGGTGAAGGTCAGTTCCACGTCTTCCAGCTCGAACAGGCGCGCATACTGCTTGATCAGCGCGTTCTTCGGTTCCTTGAGGATCTTGACCAGCGCCTCGATGTCGAGGTCGTTGAGGGTCGCGATCACCGGCAGGCGGCCGACGAATTCGGGGATCAGGCCGAACTTGAGGAGATCTTCCGGCTCCGCCTTCTGGAGCAGTTCGCCCACGCGGCGCTTGTCCGGATCGGCGACATGCGCGCCGAAACCGATCGAACGCTTCTGCAGGCGGTCGGCGATGATCTTGTCCAGGCCGGCGAAAGCGCCGCCGCAGATGAACAGGATGTTGGTCGTGTCCACCTGCAGGAATTCCTGCTGCGGATGCTTGCGACCACCCTGCGGCGGAACCGAGGCGGTGGTGCCTTCCATCAGCTTGAGCAGCGCCTGCTGCACACCCTCGCCGGAAACGTCGCGCGTGATCGACGGGTTCTCGGCCTTGCGGCTGATCTTGTCGATCTCGTCGATGTAGACGATGCCCTGCTGCGCCTTCTCGACGTTGTAGTCGGACGCCTGCAGCAGCTTGAGGATGATGTTCTCCACGTCCTCGCCCACGTAGCCGGCTTCGGTCAGCGTGGTGGCGTCGGCCATCGTGAACGGCACGTCGAAGGTGCGCGCGAGCGTCTGCGCGAGCAGCGTCTTGCCCGAACCGGTCGGCCCGACCAGCAGGATGTTCGACTTCGACAGCTCGACGTCGCCCTGCTTGCCGCTGTGCTTGAGGCGCTTGTAGTGGTTGTGGACAGCCACCGACAGGACGCGCTTGGCGCGTTCCTGGCCGATCACGTAGTCGTTCAGCATCTCGCAGATGTCGCGCGGGGAGACGATCTCGCCTTCCTTGCGACCGGCAATGCCCGCCTTGGTTTCTTCGCGGATGATGTCGTTGCAAAGCTCGACACATTCATCGCAGATGAACACCGTTGGGCCCGCGATCAGCTTGCGCACTTCATGCTGCGACTTACCGCAGAAGCTGCAGTATAGGGTGCTTTTCGCGTCAGATCCGCTCAATTTCGTCATTTTCCGTCTTTAGCCTCCAACCGAGGCGACTCGCTCACTCTAGCCTGCCCGGGACCGGCTTTGCAATCCTACCGCCAAAAGCTTGACGGAGACTGAAAGCGCCGGTCCCGCTTCAGGACGTTACGCTTCCGCCGGCTTGTCGCCGTCGGGGCGGGTCTCGAAGACCTTGTCGACGAGGCCGAATGCCAGCGCTTCGTCAGCTTCGAGGAACGTGTCGCGGTCCATCGCCTTCTCGATCTCGTCGAGCGACTTGCCGGTGTACTTCACGTAGAGATCGTTCAGGCGGCGGCGCATGCGCAGGATTTCGCGTGCCTGGATCTCGATGTCGCTGGCCATGCCCTGCGCACCGCCCGAGGGCTGGTGAACCATGATGCGCGCGTTCGGCAGCGCGATGCGCATGCCCGGCTCACCGGCGGCGAGCAGGAAGCTGCCCATCGAGGCGGCCTGGCCGATGCACACGGTCGAGACGCGCGGCTTGATGTACTGCATGGTGTCGTGGATCGCCATGCCGGCCGTCACAACGCCGCCCGGCGAGTTGATGTACATCGAGATGTCCTTGGTCGGGTTCTCCGATTCCAGGAACAGCAGCTGCGCGACGATCAGCGAAGCCATGTGGTCTTCCACCTGGCCGGTGATGAACACGATGCGCTCACGCAGCAGGCGCGAGTAGATGTCGAACGAACGTTCGCCGCGGCTGGTCTGCTCGACGACCATCGGCACGAGTGCGCCCGTCACGGGATCGGTGGTGAACTTTCCTTGGGCGTTCGAAGCGCCGAACAGGTCGAGCATGGGAGTCCTCTTTGCGATTTTGCCTCGCCTATGTCGCGTGGCAATGCGCGATGTTCAAGGGGGTTAACCTATCAGGCGTGAATGGACGGGGGAGAAGCCGCCGGGCGCGCTGCCCGAGGTGCACAAGGTGACGCAGGTTTACACGGTTTACACTGTCCAGGGAGAAACGGTGTCACCTTGGGCCGGGAAGGTGTCACCTTATGAGGCGGAAGTGTCACCTTGCGGTGTAACCTTGTGCGGTGTGAGGTGATCAGACTGGGCATCGGTGCAAAGTATCGGAGTAGGCCGCGTGTAGGAAAGCTGGCTTTCGGGAAGCGCCCCCGTTTCGGCATTCGCGGACATGCGGCTCATGCCCAGGAGCCCGCTTGCCACGGTTGAAACTGGTGAGTGGCCTGCTAATCCTCAAATGATGAAGGTATGGCGACTTACGCGTCCAGAACACGTCGCGCTCAATGGCGCAGGAGCAGCGAAGCTGGGCGGCCGCTACTCTTCTCCGGGCACGCCTCTGGTGAACTTCGCCAGCGACGCCGGGCTGGCGGTGCTTGTGGCCTTGCGGTACGCACAGGCGACCCCTGAGACGTTTGACGCTGACTTTGTTCTGGGGTGGACCACGATAAGCCAGGAAGCAGAGCGTGTCCCCCATGAGCTTACGGATGAGGGTAAGGTTGCCTTCGTCGATGCCTGGGCAGCAGAAAGGCGGTCCCTGATCGTGGCGGTACAATCGGCGGTTCTTCCAGAGGCGGACATCATCTTGATGAACCCACTCCATCCCGACGCGTCGGACGTAGCTCCGCTATGCACTCGACCCTTCAGGTTCGCCGATTGCCTTCACCGGCCCCCGATGCTCGAACGCTATGCTGCCCGTTGACGATCACGTCCCCCATCCATCTATCGTCATTCCCGCGAAGGCGGTGTTTAAGTTCAAGCCGTTTCAACGGCAGCTATCCAACCAAAGCTGCCCCACCCTCCCCGCTCAGTATGAACGGTGGATGGGGCCAAAACGCACGCGGTCTTCCGCGGAATGACGATCGGCCCTCGCGCAAATCCAACAACACGCTCGCAGCAACGCTCTGGCGCCTCGCTGCAGGTTCCGCCATCGTGCCGGGCTCCATCCTGCCGGAGCCTTGAAGTGTACCGCCCCTCGACTCTCGTTCTCGGCATTCTCGCCGCCGCCTGCCCTCTCTCCTGCCCCGCCGCCGCACAGCAAACGCCGGAGGCGTATCTCCAGCGCATCGAGGCGATCGACGACAGCGGCCCGGCGATCCATGCGGTCGTCGCGGTAGCCCCGCCGGAATCGCTGGCCATCAAGGGCAAAGGCCCGCTCGCCGGGCGCGCGATCCTGGTGAAGGACAACATCGAGACGCGCGACATGCCCACGACCGCAGGCAGCCTCGCGCTGAAGGACAACGCCACCGGCCGCGACGCGACTCTGGTCTCCAGACTGCGCGGCGCAGGCGCAGTGATCCTGGGCAAGACCAACCTCTCCGAATGGGCGAACTTTCGCGGCGAGCACTCCTCCAGCGGCTGGAGCGCGGTGGGCGGGCAGACGAAGAACCCTTACGCGCTCGACCGCAGCCCCTGCGGCTCGTCCTCGGGGAGCGGCGCGGCGGTGGCGGCGGGCATGGCCTGGGCGGCGATCGGCACCGAGACCGACGGCTCGATCACCTGCCCCGCCTCGGTCATGGGCCTCGTCGGGTTCAAACCTACGGTGGGGCTCGTCAGCCGCACGCATATCGTGCCGATCAGTTCGAGCCAGGACACCGCCGGACCGATGGCATGGACCGTGGCCGACGCCGCGCTGCTGCTCAACGCGATCGCCGGCAGCGACCCCGCAGACCCCGCCACGGCGGACGCCGACCGGCACAAGCCCGATTTCACGGTAGGCCTCGGCAAGGTCAGCCTGAAGGCGGTGCGCATCGGCGTGCTGCGCCGTCAGGTGGGCAACATGCCGGCTCTCACTGCGCTGTTCGAAACCGCGCTCGCCGACATGAAGCGCAACGGCGCGCAAGTCGTCGAGATCGACTTTCAGCCCGAAGCGCGGCTGGGCAAGGCCGAGTTAGCGATCATGCTCCATGAATTCCGCGAGGGCGTGAACGCTTATCTGGCCGGGACGCCGGCCACTATCCCGGCGCGCGACCTTGCCGGGCTCATCGCCTTCAACCAGGCCCATGCCGCCGGGGAACTGCGCTGGTACGGGCAGGAACTGTTCGAAAAGGCCCTCGCCGCCACTGACGACGCCGCTTACGCCGTCGCCCGCGCGGACGCGCAGCGTCTCGCGGGAGCCGAGGGGATCGACGCTCTGCTCAGGAAGTATGAAGTCGACATCCTCGTCGCGCCGACCACCAGCCCGGCCTGGCCGATCGACCCGGTGCTGGGCGACAACTTCGTCGATGTCGGCGCCGGCTCACTGGCGGCCGTGGCAGGCTATCCGCACCTCTCGGTGCCGATGGGCACGGTCGAGGGCTTGCCGGTGGGCATTTCGTTCATGGCCGGGAAATGGGACGATGCCAAAGTGCTGCGTATCGGCGCCGCCTACGAACGGTCGCGCAGCGCGAAACTGACCGCTCCGGCCTTGCGCAACTGGGCGCAGTAGCCCGAAAACGGGACGATCGGGGCGCGCGCCGCGACGATAGTGACTGGCGGGCGCGCTCGTCTTCGGCCATCGTGTCCCTTTCCCGCATCGCAGGAGACCCTGTGTACCGATCGACTTTGCTAGCCGTGAGTGCAATCGTTTCCATGGCGCCGGCGGCCGCCCGGGCCGATACCCCTCGAGAACTGCTGACGACGGCCGCCTTCCAGACCGCCACCAAGGCCCAGGCCCTCAAGCTGGTAGCGCTGGCGATCACGGCTTCGGACAAGATACTCGCCGCGCGTCCCGGCGATCACGAAGCGACGCTGCAGCGGGCCATCGCCATCGGCTATCGCGGCAAGCTGACCCGTAGCCGCTCGGACGTGCGGGCCTCGCTCGACGTGTTCCAGAAGCTGGCGGCGGCCAATCCGCGCGATCCGGAGGCGCAGATCGTGATCGCCGGATGGCACCTCGGCGCGGTGGATGAACTCGGCGGGTTTCTGGCGCGCACGGCGCTCGGCGCGCGGACCGCGGCGGGGGAGACGGCGCTGGCCAAGGCGGTTGCACTCGGCGGCGACCGGGCGTTCTACCCCGGCCTGGCCGCGCTGCTGCAGATCCGCAACGACCCGAGCGACATCGCGCTCGCCAGACGCTGGGCGGAGGCGGCTGCGAACGGCGAGGCCGCAACTCCGCTCGACGCGCTGATGAAGCGGGCGGCGCTCTCGGTACTGCCCTCGCTGCGGGCGAACAACGGCAAGGCGGCAGCGGAACTGGCCCGCAAGCTGGTGCCGTTCGGGAAGATCGGGGACTGAAGATGGCCCGAGGTCGCAGGCGGGCTTCGACAAGCTCAGCCTGAGCGGGTTTGGGTTTCTCCCGCGTCCATTCACCCTCGATCCCGCTCAGCCTGCGCGGGCTCAGAGTTTTCCCGCGTCCGTTCGCCCTCGATCCCGCTCAGCCTGAGCTTGTCGAAGGCCCCGCGCCCAAACGCAACGCGATAACGGAAAAAGCCCGGTGCATCGCTGCACCGGGCCTTTTCGTTATCGGTCAAACCGCAAGCGAGGAATCAGTCCTCCTTGGCGGCGGCCTTCTTCTTGGCCGGGGCCTTCTTGGCGGGCTTGGCTTCGTCGGCCGGAGCCTCTTCAGCGTCGTCCTTCTTGGCGGCAGCCTTCTTGGCCGGAGCCTTCTTCGGCTTTTCCTCGGCGGCAGCTTCGTCAGCCGGAGCGGCTT
>Ga0308159_1000302_pt1 | contig 138480 bp, 112 predicted proteins | sample PhyCR1_FD_201040 | JGI IMG/M metagenome (GOLD analysis project Ga0308159, IMG submission 201040) | Phyllosphere microbial communities from UC Gill Tract Community Farm, Albany, California, United States - DLSLC.R1 | ecosystem: Host-associated > Plants > Phyllosphere > Unclassified | place...
ATCTCGTAAGTATTTTTATAGCAGGTATAAATCCGAATGGAAATGTTGAAGGAATGAAGTAAGAAATAAGATGATAAATTCATTTTTACCCACAATCTTAAATTAGATTTGGACCCTTCTATATTCGCTTCTGCCGGAAATCTTTATCCGGTTTTCACTTCGTGCGGAAAGGGAATACAGCGTTTTCGTTTGCCCTGTTTTGCGGTTGGGTAATGAATGACATCGACAGTAATTCTATCACCCGTTCCGGGTTCCAGCCCGAAATCGATATTCCTATAAAAATGTCATCCCTTCGGGATTTGAAATTGGGGTGATCAAGACTATTTCTGCGCTAATGACATCTCGTAAGTATTTTTATAGCAGGTATAAATCCGAATGGAAATGTTGAAGGAATGAAGTAAGAAATAAGATGATAAATTCATTTTTACCCACAATCTTAAATTAGATTTGGACCCTTCTATATTCGTTTCTGCCGGAAATTTTTATCCGGTTTTCACTTCGTGCGGAAAGGGAATACAGCATTTTCGTTTGCCGTGTTTTGCGGTTGGGTAATGAAATGACATCGGCCAGTAATTCTATCACCCGTTCCGGGTTCCCGCCCGAAATCGATGTTGCTATTTCTATAAAAATGTCATCCCTTCGGGATTTGAGATTGGGGTGATCAAGAATATTTCTGCACTAATGACATCTCGTCAGTATTTTTATAATAAGTATAAATCCGAATGGAAATGTTGAAGGAATGAAGGAAGAAATAAGCCGGTAAATCATATTTATCTACCATCCGAAAGTAGATTTGGACCCTTCTAAATTGGTTTCTGCTGGAAATCTTTATCCGGTTTTTACTTCGTGCGGAAAGGGTATACAGCATTTTCGTTTGCCTGTTTTGCGGTTGGATAATGAATAACATCGTCCAATAATTCTATCACCCGTTCCGGGTTCCCGCCCGAAATCGATGTTGCTATTACTATAAAAATGTCATCCCTTCGGGATTTGAAATTGGGGTGATCAAGACTATTTCTGCACTAATGACATCTCGTAAATATTTTTCACAGCAGGTATTAATCCGAATGGAAATGTTGAAGGAATGAAGGATGAAATAAGACGATAAATCATATTTATCTACCATCCGAAAGTAGATTTGGACCCTTCTAAATTGGTTTTTGCTGGAAATCTTTATCCGGTTTTTACTTCGTGCGGAAAGGGAATACAGTGTTTTCGATTGCCGTGTTTTGCGGTTGGATAATGAATGAAATCGTCCAGTAATTCTATCACCCGTTCCGGGTTCTCTCCCGAAAGCGATGTTGCTATTTCTATAAAAATGTCATCCCTTCGGGATTTGAGATTTGTGTGATCAAGGCTATTTCTGCACTAATGACATCTCGTAAGTATTTTTCACAGCAGGTATTAATCCGAATGGAAATGTTGAAGGAATGAAGGATGAAATAAGACGATAAATCATATTTATCTACCATCCGAAAGTAGATTTGGGCCCTTCTATATTCGTTTTGCTAGAAGTCTTTATCCGGTTTTTACTTCGTGCGGAAAGGGTATACAGCATTTTCGTTTGCCTGTTTTGCGGTTGGATAATGAATAACATCGTCCAATAATTCTATCACCCGTTCCGGGTTCCCGCCCGAAATCGATGTTGCTATTACTATAAAAATGTCATCCCTTCGGGATTTGAAATTGGGGTGATCAAGACTATTTCTGCACTAATGACATCTCGTAAATATTTTTCACAGCAGGTATTAATCCGAATGGAAATGTTGAAGGAATGAAGGATGAAATAAGACGATAAATCATATTTATCTACCATCCGAAAGTAGATTTGGACCCTTCTAAATTGGTTTTTGCTGGAAATCTTTATCCGGTTTTTACTTCGTGCGGAAAGGGAATACAGTGTTTTCGATTGCCGTGTTTTGCGGTTGGATAATGAATGAAATCGTCCAGTAATTCTATCACCCGTTCCGGGTTCTCTCCCGAAAGCGATGTTGCTATTTCTATAAAAATGTCATCCCTTCGGGATTTGAGATTTGTGTGATCAAGGCTATTTCTGCACTAATGACATCTCGTAAGTATTTTTCACAGCAGGTATTAATCCGAATGGAAATGTTGAAGGAATGAAGGATGAAATAAGACGATAAATCATATTTATCTACCATCCGAAAGTAGATTTGGGCCCTTCTATATTCGTTTTGCTAGAAGTCTTTATCCGGTTTTTACTTCGTGCGGAAAGGGAATACAGCGTTTTCGTTTGCCTGTTTTGCGGTTGGATAATGAATGACATCGTCCAGTAGTTCTATCACCCGTTCCGGGTTCCCGCCCGAAATCGCTATTCCTATAAAAATGTCATCCCTTTGGGATTTGAGATTGGGGTGATCAAGACTATTTCTGCGCTAATGACATCTCGTAAGTATTTTTAATTTTAAGAATTGGCTTATTTCTGGTAAAATGTATACTGCGAGGAATGTCAATAATTGAAAAAGGTAATTTTTATCTGCAATTCAATTTGGTCGATAAACCCGAAGGGTTGACATTATTATAGAAAAATGTGATAGGGGCTACCAGCCAAACCCTGAAAGGGTGACAGAATATTAGCAAAGATTTTGAATAGGAGCTAACGACTGTCTAAATATAAAATCTGATTTTTAAACAGTCTTTTATAAATATAACCGGCATGGCCACTTAATTCAACCGTGTAAAAAAACTAAGAGCGACGACAACAAATCACTTCTTCTCAATCAAATGTTTCCAATACCGTTTCGGAACATGTTGAACGTGCAGTTTTATATTTCGTCTTGAAGGAATATTGACATTTTTAAAATAATTCTGCCACAACTCCTGATACAAGGTTTCAGAATCGTGGAAAACATCTTTGACAGCTGTCTTTCCTCCGTTCTCGTTTGAAAAGTTCAAAGTGATTTCTTCCACTTTTTCCTGATCATAATATATTCCATATTTCCTTCTGATATCATAAATCAGCCAGCTCTGATCAGCGTAACGTTCGGCGAAATGTTGATTTAGTAAAGGTATCACATTAAAGTCTGGCTCAATTCCGGCATAATACAAATCATCGGCCGTTCGCTGGAATCTCACAAACGCCTCCATCCTGTGTTTTTCGCGGTATACCATTTTGGATGTCTGGCTTATTTTCAAAACGTCAGGATTGCCATATGCCAGATGCGGAGAGTCAAAACCTGAAAAGTAGAACCTGATGCAGGAAAATATCGTCAGCTCCATTCCGGGAATTTCGGAGAGATAACAACGGTAAAGTTGCATGCAGTTTTCTTTTGGGATGATCTTTTTTAAGCCCAGCCAGACTCTTTGCGCTTTTACTTCATCGGTAACCACGATAGCTTTTTCAGCAAAAAAATCGGACTGACTTTCCCTGTCTATGACTGCAAAGCCGGAGACATTCCATTTTTTGGAATAGGCGTCAAAAACAGCGGTAAGTAACCCGAACCAGGTTCCGTCGTAAGATACGCTAACAGGCTTATCCGAAAAGATTATACTGCTGGCCGCCATTGGTAAGAAATTTGCTTCGGGATTCGTTGAGTATGAATTGCCGGATTTTGGCCTCCGTATAATCCTTGCGATCGGTTATCGGACTATTGCAGGTAATAAAATACTTCGCTCTGTTGAGTGCAATACCGATTTTTTTAAGGTGGTCCCAGCCGAGTTTATTGAACCGGCGTGCGCCGACGATTTTCTGTGCAGACTGAACGCCGATTCCCGGTACGCGCAAAATGAGCTGTAAATCTGCCGTATTGACATCAACAGGGAAAAAAGCCATATTCCGAAGAGCCCAGCTCAATTTTGGATCAATTTCAGGATCCAGGTTTGGGAACTGATCGTTCAGCAATTCCTGGACATGAAACCCATAAAACCGCATTAGCCAGTCAGTCTGATACAAACGATTTTCTCTCAGTACGGGAACGGCACTTCCTAATTCCGGAAGGCGGTTGTCATTGCTGATAGGAACATAACCAGAATAATATACCCGTTTCAAATTAAATCCTTTATAGAATTTATTTGCCGTGTGCATGATATCCTTATCCGACTCGCCGCTGGCTCCAATGATCATTTGCGTGCTTTGTCCCGCAGGAGCAAAAAGCGGAGCCGATTTAAATATTTTGGATTCTTCCTTGGTCCGGATGATTTCTTTTTTCAAATAAGTCATCGGCTCGATCATGTCTTTGATATTCTTATCGGGCGCCAGTAATTTCAGACCGCTTTCTGTCGGAATCTCAATATTGACACTCAGCCGATCAGCCCACAAACCGGCTTCGTGCATTAATTCGTCACTTGCGCCGGGAATGGTTTTGAGGTGGATATAACCGTTGAACTTATTTTCTGTACGAAGTTTTTTCGCAACCGAAACCAGTCTCTCCATCGTATAATCGGCATTTTTAAAAATGCCTGAGCTAAGGAAAAGCCCCTCGATGTAATTTCTGCGGTAAAAATTCATCGTCAGGTCGACCACTTCCTGGACCGTGAATGCGGCCCTTTTGATATCATTGCTTTTTCGGGTCACGCAGTAAGCACAATCGAAAATGCAATGATTGGTAAGCAGGATCTTTAAAAGAGATACGCAGCGACCGTCCTCGGTGTAAGTGTGGCAAATTCCGCTTCCGGTTGCTTCGCCTAACCCTTTATTATGATTTTTGCGCTTGCTGCCGCTGGATGAACATGATACGTCGTACTTGGCCGCATCTGCAAGAATTTCAAGCTTCTCATGAAGTCTTTCCGACATATCGATGTTCTAACGTTTGTTGATGATACTATTAGTATCACAAATATAGTCAAATTTTGATACTAAAACTAACTTAATGAGATATAATTTTCTGGCCTGTTAAATTTTTTGACTCAGTTTTTTGCAACGCTGTCACCCGACTTCACACCCTTGATGAAACCAAGGATTCTATTATAGGATTTGTTCCAGGGATTGAAAAACTGGGTGATCATAGGAATGTGTTTTTTGTTCTTAATAATTTCATATGGTGTTCCCGGCGCAAATTCATTTAGTGCTATCCTGAATTTTTCATTGCTGGAAATGATCGACGGATACGTATTCTCACCTCTGAAAATGGTTACAGGAGGCATTTCCTTATGCAAATGGTAAAGCGGCGAAGCATCCTTCCAATCTTTTTGGTCTTTTGTGAAAGTTTTGAGATAGGTGTTTTCGCCCGAAGGTTTCTCTTCCAGTAAATACCCATACATATCCAGGCCGGCTGCGTCAATCAATATCAATCCTTTTATCGGGTTTAACATGTTCAGCTTTTTGAAATATTGATCGTCAATGGCAATCAAAGCAGCAAGGTGTCCGCCGGCAGAATGTCCCGAAATAAATATCTGGTCAGGATTTCCGCCATAATTCTGAATATTATCCTTTACCCATTTCACAGATCTTGCCGAATAATCCGCCATTTGTCTGTAAGTCGCCTCCGGGCTTAGCGGGTAGTCAATGATCACACATACGATTCCCTTCCTGGACCAGTTCCTACCGATCAGATTGTACTGTGATTTTTTTCCCGAATTCCAGTTGCCGCCATGAATGAATATGAGCACATCTTTTGGATTGCCGGACCGGTTGGGTGCGAAAATATTCAGGCGTTGATCAGAAATTTTTCCTTCACCACGGGCATAGACTATATTTTTATGGGCTTTACTACCCAATAGCGTACATCCGGAAAGGGTCAGCATGAAAGCACCGAATAATATAAAAAGTATGATAATGCTGACACGCGCTTGTGAACTCACAGATCGATTTAGTTAGATGGTATTTTAAGTAACATACGCCATTCAGGTGGTGGCGGATTAACTTTATCAAAATACATACCAACAAAAAAATCCACCGGCTTTTGAAAACCAGTGGATTTAGAATAGAAATTCTTCGAAACTTAAACTTTCTTCGGAGGCAAATTAAATGCAACCGCATTATGTTCAAAGTGTCCTTTGTGCGATCCGTCACAAAATGGTTTGTTGGCAGAAAGTCCGCAGCGGCATATCGAAACCACTGTTCTTCCTTCCAATCCGTACACATTTCCCTGGGCATCTACGATTTCGAAATCTCCGTCAACTTTCAGAGATCCGTTGTTATTAACGGTAAGTTTTACTTTTGTCATGATGAATAATTTTGTCCAAAGGTAGTAATCCTGCTGATTGCAAGACTGACATGGGGCTAATTTAGCATCAGTACAAATCTAAGTTACCCTTAAACCCAGGGGGAATCAGCGGAATGCGTATTTATGAATGGGTATTAAATCAACAGCTGCTTGCGTATGACACTGGTTAACTCATCGATTTTAAATGGTTTTGTAACAAAGTCATTAAAATTACAATCCATAATATCTTTTGTTGTCTGGGCGAAAGTGTCTGCTGTGAAAGCAACAATCGGAACAGCATTGAGATGCTGGAAAGAATCGCGTATGATCTTCGTTGCCGTCATACCATCCATTACAGGCATTTGCAGATCCATCAGCATTAGATCGAAATTGCGGTGTTCCAATGTGCTTAATACCTCCTGTCCATTGTTGCAAATCACAAAATCGGCTTCCCACTTATTCAGTAAATGTTTCAGCAGCAATTGATTGGCCAGGATATCTTCCGCTACAATAACACTGTATCCTTTTAAAGAAAATGGGCTTTCATTCAGCAGGTTTCTGACAGGAAGGATTTCACCCTTTCCGAAGGTAAGTTTAACTTCAAAAATGCTTCCTTTACCCAATTCACTTGTAGCCGTAATTTCGCCCCGCATAAGCTCAGTGATCTTTCTTGTAATGCTGAGGCCGAGCCCGGTTCCGCCAAAATACTTTTTGGCATTGTTGTGATGGGCCTGAGAAAAACTATCGAAAATCGTGCTTAATTTATCCTGAGAAATGCCAAGGCCGGAATCAATAACCTGGATGATTAAATCCACAAGGCCTTCATGTTGGCCTGCGGTTTCAATTTTGAGTTTTACAAATCCTTCGGATGTAAATTTTAAAGCATTTCCGATCAGATTTACCAATATCTGATTCAATCTGTAAGCATCTCCTACCAGAACTGCCGGTATTTGTTCGTCGATGTCAAAAGTCAGCTTTAATCCTTTATCCAATGCTTTAAATTCAAAAGTCTGGTATAGATACTGAAGTTTCTCCCGCAGATCGAACTCAAAGTTTTCAAGGCTGAACTTTCCGGCTTCAATTTTTGAAATATCCAGGATGTCATTGAGTATAACCATCAGGTTATCAGCAGAATATTTTATTGTGTTCAGATATTGCGACTCCTGCTCCGAAAATTTGCTGGTCAGTAACAAGTCTGTAAAACCAATGATCGCATTCATCGGCGTGCGGATCTCATGACTCATGGTCGATAAAAAATCCGATTTGATACGAGCCGCTTCTTCCGCTTGTTTTTTAGCCTTTATAAGTTCTTTCTCAGCCATTTTCCGGCTTGTGATGTCAATGGCAGTTCCCAGTACTTCCTGAACTTCGTCGTTTTCATTACGCTTAAAAGGCACTTCCCGCGTGATGATCCATATGTCGGTTTTGTTTTTATGTTTTAAGCGAAACTCTTTTTCAATCACCTCACCATCTTTCAGGTTGTACTTAATATGATCATAATGTTTCCTGAATGTGATCAGGTCCTGGGAATAAATCAGATCAATAAAAGCAAAAGCGCCGTCTGTTTTGGTTTCCGATGTATCATAACCCAGTATTTCCGCGATCCGGTGATTGTGAAAAATATTGGTCCATTTTTCGATATCGATCACATAGATGATGTTTGGTGACAGCTGCGCAATCTTTTGAATGAATTCTTCCTTTTCTGCGAGTTCTCTTCGGGCTGATTCTCTTTCTTTTTCCACTTCAAGCATCTGGCCCATCGTATGAAAAGTCTTGGTAAGCTTTCCGGCATTTACTTCCGACTTTGGAAAATATTCCATCGCCCCTGCTTTCATCATTTCAACGGCGATCCGCTCGTCGCCCTGTGACGTGAGAATGATCACCGGCAATTTGGGAGCGATCTTTTTTATTTTTTTCAAAAGCTCCAAACCATTGGTTTTCGGCAATTGGTAGTCGATAAATATGCAGGTTGGCAGCCATGTTTCGAGTGTTATGATGGCGTCCTCCGCATATTTGCAGACTCTTATTTCCTGAACTTCAATGTTACATTTTCCTATCGCACGCCGAAATTCCATAGCGTCAATCGCGTCATCCTCTACCAACAGAATATTTAATGAGGTCATAACTTTTCCAGAGAGGATTTTGAGCTTATTGAGGGTATTCGCAAAGTGTCCAGTAACTATTCAAAGTAGAAACGGCCGCGATGAAGCGGTCCATCGAAAGCGGTTTCAATATATATCCGGCTACATTCAGGTTAAAGGCATCAATTTTATCACCGTCTTCATTGGAGGTGGTCATGACGAAAACAGACAAGGCAGCAAGGTCAGGATCCTGGCGAATCTCTTTCAGAAATTCAATCCCACCCATTTTTGGCATGTTCAGGTCGAGCAGCACTATTCTTGGTTTTGGCGCATCTGTTGCGGTAGAACGCAGAACTTCCAGTGCTTCAATCCCATTGTGTGCGACCACAAGCGGATTGGAGATGTTGTTTTTCTTGAAAGCCCGCTTCACATTCATAATATCGACCTCATCGTCTTCAACGAGTAAAATTGTCATAGGAACAGGGTTTGGAATGGACATTTGTAAAACTTTTTTAGTTGATAACTTATTTCACAGAGGGTTGGGTATGGATTCGGTCACACGTTGGTTTTTTCAAAAACAGGCCATGTGAAAAAGAAAGTTGTACCGGCGCCCATGATCGAATCGATCCGGATCTTTCCGCCTTTTTCATCCATTATTTTTTTGACAATCGCGAGGCCGACGCCGGTACTTTCAAAGTCATCCCGGGATTGTAATGTTTGAAAAATGACAAATATCTTTTCATGGTATTCAGGGCTTATGCCAGGGCCGTTGTCCCCGACAAAAAATTCCAGTTCGTTTTTGTTTTTTTTCCACCCGATTGTGATCTCAATATCGGGTTTGTCATTGTATTTAATGCCATTTGAAATCAGATTCTGAAGAATCTGGATCAGTGTTATTTTCTCTGATATCAATTCAATGTCCGCATCTCCCTCGATTTTAAAAACAATCGGTTTTTTAGAACTGAATGTCTCGCAAAGATCGTCCACGACGGATCTGACAAGAAATTTCTCTTTATTGGTTTTAATGCGCCCGGCTCTCGAATAGGATAAAATCCCGTTGATCAAGCTTTCCATCCGGTGAACACGCCCGCGTAAAAGCCGGAACTGCTCTTTGGTATCGCCTTCCAGAAGGTCTGAAATGTCTTCTTCAATCCATTCCGACAGATTGTTAATCGCACGAAGAGGCGCTTTTAGGTCATGGCTTACGACATAGGCGAACTGATCCAGCTCTGCATTGATCCTCTCCAGATCACGCATATAAGATTTGAGCTTCGTCTCTGCTTCTACACGCTCGGTAATGTCTCTTATAAATGCCAGCACATAACCCTGACCGTCTTTTTCATAATATTTAACACTCGCCTCCACTGGAAATGTCGATCCGTCTTCACGTTTATGGACACCGTTTGTGATCACTTTTGACGTTCCTTTCAACATTTCAACGTGCTCAAGCCATTGGGCTTCATCTTCGAATATTTTTTCAATCGTGCTGATATGGGTACCTATCACCTCGCGCTGTGACAAGCCCAGGCGCCTGGCCGCTTCATGATTTATAAATAGTAAATTTCCCTGATCGTCGGATACCTGCACTGCTTCACTAGACTCGTTAAACCAGTCGACCATTCTGTTTATTTCAGCCTCTTGTTTTTTACGTGAAGTGATATCACTTATGGTGCCGATAAATCCTATGATTGTATGATCCGGAGATCTCTGGTCAGATAAAACAAGTTCCAGCCACTTTTCTGAATTGTTCCTGGTCTTTAAAATGAAGGTTTCCTGAATCGATGCAGTCTGGCCTGAGAAAAGGCTTTCCAGTCTTATCTGCGCATCCTGATTGATCTGAAATTCTTTCCAGTTCTTGTTCAGGCTGTCCCCGATCCGGTAACCGGTAACCTTTTCCCATGCGTTGTTCAGATAAATGATGTTTCCGTTCTTATCCAGCTGGATAAGAACTTCCGAAATGCTGTTTGCTACTTCTTCGAGCCGCCGGTTGGTTGAAGCTGCTTCTTCGGTTTTTTCCTCAGCTATCTTGATCAGTTCGCGGTTGGCTTTGAAAAGTTCAGAGGAGCTTTGCTCCAAAATGCGTTCCACCCGGGCCATATCATCCTGAAATTCAAGATATGCCTGGTTTACAGAAGAAAGAAATTCCTGTATTTCAGGATTTTCGGCCAGTTCAACCGGTAGTGACTTGCGAATCTGACGTTTTAAAAGACGATGATACGTGACGTCCGTCGTTTCTGTTGCTGTCATAAATTTAGAACTCACGGAAAGTTGTAATAGTCATGGTCTGATTATGGAGTTCGCAAAGTGCATTTTGGTTAAAAGGCGCAATTTCCCCGTAAGAATAAAATCCGGTCATTACCGGTTTGTCGAGGACTTCGGAAACACATTCCACTTCTTCCTCCACAATCTGTTTCAAAACCAGCTTTCTGCCAACACAACTTACCAGCACTGCAAATTCGGGAGATGCTGCATTCCCATTCCGGGCAGCAACAGCGGCTTCTTCGGCACCGTTTATCAGCCTGTCGGTATTGGCTTTCATCAGGCGGACAAACGAACCTTCGGGGATATCTCCTGCAAACGTCAGACTTTTTTCGTCTTCGTTGATACCCAGAATCGTGCGGACCACAGGAGCCCGGTCCTCGCTGTCGCGCATGCTTAATGGAAACAAGAGACCGGAGGAGGGGAGGTCTTTGGCTTTATCACCAAGAAAAGATTTGTATAGATCCAAGGCAGGCTGCCCGTCAATCTCAAATAAAATATTCTCCCTGGACCTGGTAACCAGCCGGTCCAGTCCAAAGCTATCCCAGCCTCCACGCGAACCAAAACTGATCTGCAGAGATTCACCGTAAAAGGCAATGGCAGCGACACTTTCGGCGGCAACAGCGCCATCGGGTTCCACAATGACAGTCCTGGAAAAATGCGGCCCATCACCCGCCAGTCCGCCAGTCAGGGTGACATTGGCTGGCAGCTGTGCGGCTATGCCTTTTACAAGATCGGTACCGTTGACTTTCAATCCGTCAGAAACGACAAAAACGTGTTTTAATCCGGCAGGTGAAAATTGGGAAACCAGTTTTTTTCCTGCCTCGAAACTGTCAAATCCAATATCTGCCAGTGACACCTTTGCAGACTCTATTTGCGACTTTTCAAATTCGATACCGGTTACCACCACTTTGCCGTCACTGACAGATTCTCCCATGATCTCTCCGGATGTTGAACATCCGGTGAAAGCTGCGGCAGGATAGTTTTTTACGAGTTCTTTTGTGAGAATATTATTTTCAAGGATTTCCCTGTGTCCGAAAGCAAAGATCAGATGCGGCGTTATAGCAAACGCTTCGGGAGAAGACCCGACGGAGTAAACAAACTGTTCAATTTTCATGTTGAGTAAAAGCGCTTTAACACTGATTAGAAATACAATATAATGAAAGTTTTTTAAGGTGTTTGAATTAAATGATGAAGAGAACTTCTCACTTACGGTTACAATAAAGTGCTGTTTCAGCCGATCGACGGGAATGAAATTCCCTTTATTTTTCTAAACAATTCTACTGCATATAAATCGGTCATTCCTGAGACAAAATCAAGCACGGTCTGAATTTTCGAGTAGTCGTCTCCGGCCCTGGTAATGAACTGTTTTGGTATCAGTTCCACCAGTTTCTTGGCGTAATGTGAATCATTGTTAAGATATGCCGGAATAAACTCTTCCAGAAGCCCGCCCATCACTTTATAACCCGCCACCTCGATCTGCACGACAGAAGAATAGTTATAAATTTTCTTAACCGAAACTGTTTCAATTTCTTTCATCACGGTACGAAAGGGTTCATTGATCTGATCAATCAGGGAGTGGTTGAATTTTCCTGCAAGAATGGATTCCTGTTCCCGGTAAAAAAGCTCAGAACACTGCCCGATCAGGGTGTTGATGGCCTTAGCCCGAAGCAAACTTATCTTGGCATCACAGTCGTCGATATCCCTTAGCCGCTCTTCCATTGCCGGGTCGTTGGAAAGTGGCAAAAGCAGATTTTTCACTTCATCATACGACAGGATCTTCAGGCGGTGTGCATCTTCCAGATCAATAATATTATAACAGATGTCATCCGCAGCTTCCACAAGAAACACGATCGGATGTCTTTTATAGATCACATGATCTGCCTCAACTCTGGTCAGCCCGAGTTCTGTGGCAATCTTGACAAACCCCTCTTGTTCTGATTGGAAAAAACCATATTTCTTACGGTAAATTTTGGTTTTATCTTTTCCCGCCAGAGACTCGCAGGGATATTTTGCAATGGACGCCAGGGTTGAATAGGTTAATGCAAAACTTCCGTAACCTTTTCCAGCATAAGGATGCGTCAGGATCCGGAAAGCATTGGCATTTCCCTCAAAATTCGTCAGATCCTTCCATTGCGCTTCTGTGACTTTCTCCTTATAAACCAGTCCTTCACCATTTGTAAAATAGTAAGAAATGGCTGCCTCACCTGAATGTCCGAAAGCCGGATTTCCAAGATCATGTGCCAGGCATGCCGCGGCGACAATATTTCCGATTTCACTGATCAACGGAAGTTCCTGGTCGAGTTGCGGTCTGTCTTTTCTTAAACGATTGTAAAAAATTCTGCCGAGCGAGCGTCCTACACTTGCCACTTCAAGGCTATGAGTCAGCCGGTTGTGGACAAAAATGCTTCCCGGTAAAGGGAAAACCTGAGTTTTATTCTGAAGCCGTCTGAAGGGCGACGAAAATATCAGGCGATCATAGTCCCGCTGAAATTCCGACCTGGCTTCAGCCTGATCTTCAATGTTCTTATCCTCACTTCCCCAGCGTTTTGCTGAAAGTAACTTTTCCCAATTCATGCTTGCTGAAATAAAAAATGATCTTTGCCCTGCCGAAAGAATACGCACAGGCATTGTAATTTGTTGTGAACAGATTGGTTCGATCAGATGTCCTGACGGATGTAAAACCGGTCAGCCATGAAGTGCGAAAAATTCTTGTCTCACGATTTCTGGTAAAAAGGAACAATCTTTGACGTAAATACTGTAAAGATTATTTGTTTAAAGCCAGTTCATGAATCCAGGTAAACATCGTTACTTCATTTTAAACAAGCCGGCCAATATGGTATCGCAGTTTATCAGCCCTGATCAGGTCGGGTTGTTAGGTGATATCGCGTTCGATTTTCCGGAGGGTACGCATGCCATCGGGCGCCTGGACAGCCATTCGGAAGGGTTATTGATTCTGACAACCAATAAAAAGGTAACACGTCTGTTGTTTCAGGGAGAAGTCCCGCATTCCAGGACGTATATTGTTCATGTTAAAAATGTTGTAAGTGAATCAACGGTTCATTTGTTGCGGACCGGTATCCCGATTCTGATCAAAGGAAATGTTCATTGGGTTACGACACCCTGTGAAGTCGAAATCATTGAGAAGCCGGAGGGGTTGGTCAAACTATCGCCTGAACGGGAGAACATCCCCCATAGCTGGTTAAAGATCACCATGACTGAAGGTAAATATCACCAGGTCAGGAAGATGGTCTGGGCAGCCGGGCACAAATGTAAAAGGCTTATCCGGGTATCCATCGAGGATCTCGTATTAGGCGATTTGAAGCCAGGCGAGGTTCAGGAGTTGGAAGAGGAAGTATTTTTTCAAAAATTAAAAATAAATAACTGGAAAGAAGCCGCGAGTAATTCATGAGCGAAATTGACTTATCATAAGAATAAATAGCATCCTGTCTTGTTGTAGGCTTTATTCTTAAATTGAATACATGAAACTCGAAATATATCCGTCAAAAGATGCCATGTCCAAGGCAGCAGCTGATCTTGTTGTAGCCCAGGTTCATAAAAAGCCTGATTCGGTTTTATGTTTTCCTTCAGGCGAATCTCCATTGACAGTATTGGCCTATCTGGTTCGTTACGCAAAAGATCAGGCCGTCAGTTTTGCGCAATGCCGTTTTGTAGGTCTCGATGAATGGATTGGTATGAATGAAATGGATGAGGGTAGCTGCCGGCATTTTATGAATACCCATTTTTTTGAACCACTCAATATCCGCGTAGATCAGATCACGTTCTTTGATGGTATGGCTGACGATCCTGATGCAGAATGCCGGAAAATGGATCAGTATATCAGCAAGGATGGCCCTGTTGACCTTATGATAGTTGGACTGGGTATGAACGGGCATATTGGTTTGAATGAACCCGGAACCGACTTTTCTCTGTATGCCCACCGGGCCGAACTTGATCCTGTAACCGTCCGGACTGCCCAAAAATATTTTAAAAATGAGACCGTGTTATCAGGAGGCATTACGCTCGGTTTGCAACATCTGATGGAAGCAGAAACGGCTGTTCTCATCGTATCAGGAGAGAAAAAATCAGACATCTTTGCCAGGCTGATGGCAGATCCGGTTACGAATAAGATGCCTGGAACAATCATGAAGTCTCATCCGCATGCCTATGCTTTTGTGGATGAAGCAGCGGCTTCAAAGCTCGACACAGCGTCTTTGCATTCCTGTTTTAAATAATCTTGTTCTTTGCTGTATGTCAAAAAATGATCATTCTTTTGATGCAATTGTAATCGGTTCGGGCATAAGTGGTGGCTGGGCGGCGAAAGAACTTTGTGAAAAAGGGCTAAAAACGCTGGTGTTGGAAAGAGGCAGAAATGTGGAGCATAATAAAGACTATCCGACCGCACACCTGAATCCATGGGATTTTGAACACCGCGGAAACCTTACTAAAAAGTTTCTGGACGAAAATCCTCTGATCTCCAGAGCGGCTGGATTTGGAGAAGATACCAAACACTTTTTTGTACAGGATAAAGACCACCCTTACGTCCAGGACAAGCCGTTTGACTGGATCCGCGGTTATCAGGTCGGTGGGAAATCACTAACCTGGGGACGGGCTTGCCAGCGCTGGAGTGACTTTGAATTTACTGCTCCGGAACGCTTTGGATATGGTATCGGCTGGCCGATCGGGTATAAAGATGTCGCGCCATGGTACTCGCACGTGGAGGAATTTATCGGCGTTTGCGGTAGTAAGGATGGACTGGAATCAATGCCCGATGGTGAATATCTTCCGCCGTTTGAATTGAACTGCGTTCAGAAAGCTGTTCAGGAAAAGATTAGTGAAAATTACAAAGATCGTCACCTGGTGCATGCACGGTGGGCACATTTGACCGAACCGAAAGAAATCCATATTCAGCAAGGCAGGGGAGGGTGTCAGGCAAGAAACTTATGTATGCGCGGCTGCCCTTATGGAGGCTATTTCAGTTCCGTAAGCACTACGCTGCCGTGGGCAGAAAAAACAGGAAACCTGACGATCAGGCCACATGCTGTCGTCCATTCGATCCTCTACGACCAGAAATCCGGAAAGGCTGCCGGTGTGAAGGTTATTGATGCAAACACAAAAGAAGTCCTGGAATTTTCTGCAAAAGTAATTTTTCTCAACGCTTCTGCTCTGAACAGTAACCTGATCTTGCTTCATTCAAAGTCGGACCGCTTTCCAAACGGACTTGGCAATGACAGCGGTGTTTTAGGAAAATACATTGCTTTTCATAATTATCGCGCATCCGTTGCTGCCGATATGGATGGCTTTGAAGATAAATATTATTCTGGACGAAATCCGACTGAACCCATTTTGGCGAATTACAGGAATCTGCATGCGCAGGATACCGAATATGTCGGAGGTTTCACAACCTTCATGGGCGCCTACCGGACCAGAGGGACAATGGCCGCACAATCGGAAATTGGGCAAAGCCTTAAGGAAAACATGACTAAGCCGGGCGGGTGGAAAGTGTATATGTACATGCAGGGTGAAACGATACCCAAAGTGACAAACCAGGTCAGTCTGAGCAAAGATGCGAAAGATCAATGGGGAATACCGCTCCTTGTAACTTCTGTCGGGTATGACGGTAATGATGAAAAAATGATCCTTGACTTTCTGAAAGAAAGTGCTGAAATGCTTAAAAAATCAGGTTGTAAAAACATTGTACAACATGATAACAAACAAGCACCGGGACTGGATATTCATGAAATGGGCGGCTGCCGGATGGGTAAAGATCCCCTGACATCCATGCTGAATGAATGGAATCAGTTGCATCAGTGTAAAAATGTTTTCGTAACAGATGGAGCCTGTATGACCAGCACAGGTAATCAGAGTCCGTCCCTGTTGTACATGGCCCTGACGGCCAGAGCCGTGGATTTTGCAGTCGCGGAAATCAAATCAGGAAAGCTCTGACAATAAAATTTAGGAACGATGGCCGCGTCTATCTGAAAGACACATCGTAAACATGGGCGGTGATGTTTTCCTGAAATCCGGCTTTGTTTTGTAGAAACTGCAATTTAGTAATCGATTTGTTTTCCCCCCGCGTCCTGAAAAAATGTTCAGCTTCGGTATTGGATTGCAGTTTTTTAAGAAATATTCCAGCCTCGATTTCAGAAATAATAGCCTTAAAAACTTCGGTGCTCCCATCCTCATAAGTGACCTTGACGCGCAAGACCGGAGGCTGCACGAGGACTCTCATTATTTTCCCCCAAAGAGAATAATTTACCTTAACTTCAATCCAGGTTAGTTTATGCTGTTGGGATACTTCTACTTCTTCTCCAAGGCTGAAGGCCAGATCTTTCTCTCTTGATTTTACGATTTGAAGGCTTGCAGGTCGTTTTCTGACGATCTGAAGAGTGTCTTTACTGATTGTCGTGGTATCGTAATCATAGTTCTGAAGCATGGCCAGCGTTGTTTTTGAATCGCCCCAAAAAGTGTAACGCTGCGAATCGGTAGGTCCCATCGTAGAATACAAGACAAAATCCGGCGCCGTTGGTGACAGGTACTTATCGTAATTAAGACTGGTCAGATAATTGTTATAAGCCTGATAAGACTGAATAGCCGGACGCGGATTGTAACGCAGATCGTTAAAATAGGTATAGGAGATTTCGAAAGGAACGACATCGACCGTTTTACCTTTAAACGAACTGGCAATTTTGGAATCTATATGGTATTCCACACGGTTTTTCTGATCGTTTACTTTTTGCTGAAAGGGAAGATTGGTAAACAAAACGTCCTGATAAGGAATCGTTATTTTGTTAAATGAAAAACCTAGTCCTGTACTGACAAAAGGAGAAACGAAAAGGAAAACCATAAATACATCGCCAAGTCGTTTTTTTAGGACAATATTGTCAATAAACAGATAAGCGATACCTACGAAAAGTGCTCCGTAGAAAAACGGATAAGACATCCCGGCAAACCCAAAACGTGTGAAGCCTTGTTTGAACCCGAGATACCAGGCAAAAAGCATCACAAGAAGAACGAAAATGTCGGAGTGGCTTTTTAGGATGGTAGGCAGTGAATAGATAAAAAATACCGCCAGTGTAATAATGACCACGGAAGCAATCGCCATATTGAAATAAGCGTATCTTGCCGTGAGATTGATGAAGTCGACGCTGAACATGGCGTCATTGTAGTTGTTGATGATGCTGAGTGCGCCTTTTACATAATTGAATATGTCGACGTGTAATAGTTGTCCCAGAAAAGCAGTGGAAAGCACATGAACGCCCAGAAAGGGAGCCAGCTTTATCCAGGATTTTTTGTCTGATAAAACGGCAAGCAGCAAATGGCAATACAGGATCACCGAGGTAACAATTCCCAGATTAAGCTTGATAAAAAATATCAGTACGGAAATTCCGGTTGCTAATGCAAGAGAAATTAAGTTTTTTGTCCGGTAGTGGTGGAATATAAGAAAAATGAAGAAAGTGAACAGTTGAAATGTTGTTTCGGAATTGTGCGTGCTCATCATAATAAAATAAGGCACCACCAACCATAACACTGTATTATTTAAGGCTTTGAATGTAATCCTGAGAACATAAATAAGCACGCCGGCTGTGAAAAGGTCATAAAGTAACAACGGGGTGATCCCAATGAAGGTAGGAAGGCGTGTACTTAAAAAACCAAGCGGGCCATAGGTAAACACCCAGTCTTTACCGAAGGTCAGGCCCTGATGAATGGCCATGTTGATACTGATCTTCCATGACGGATCAATCCCGCCTGACGGATTTTCGACCAGTGCTTTGGGTAAAAATAATAATACTGTAAATAGAATTAATATTCTGTAAGTCGTAAATTGACTTATTATCGAATTGTAAAGTTTATTCACAGTTTTTGTAGAGGATATAAATTAGTTGGCAAAAATACGATGTTTTAACAATTAAAGAAGTTACTTTTTATATACTTATATAACGGCTTTCTATGAATTTAATCGGTAATATTATCTGGCTGGTCTTTGGTGGGCTTTTTGTAGCCATAGAATATTTTCTAGCAGGATTAATACTCTGTGCAACCATAATCGGGATACCGTTTGGGATACAATGTTTCAAAATAGGCGTTTTTACACTGTTTCCCTTTGGCCGTCAGGTCAGAGAAGTTCCCGGTGAAACGGGCTGTTTGTCAACACTGTTCAATATCATATGGATATTTCTGGGAGGAATCTGGATTGCGCTGACACATCTTATTTTTGGAATTTTACTGGCGATCACCATCATCGGTTTGCCGTTCGCCAGGCAGCATTTCAAACTCATGAGCCTATCTTTCGCCCCATTTGGTAAAGACATTTATTGAATCAATCGTGATCTGTAAGCAGCTGCCGAAGGTATTAATTTCATTTTAACGGCGAGTCATTCCACCCGTGGTACAAATGTTTTCCTGATCAAGACAAAATGTCTGAGGTTAGTATGAATATGAAAGCTGTGGTTATTACGGCTCCCGGTAAGCCGGAGGTGCTGGTTGTCAAAGAACGTCCATTACCCGTTTTGGGCGAAAACGAAGTGTTGATCAGGGTACATGCAGCCGGAGTGAACCGTCCTGATGTTTTTCAAAGGAAAGGTAATTATCCGCCACCGCCAGGCGCTTCTCAGGACATTCCGGGTCTGGAAGTTTCCGGTACGATTGAAAAGTGCGGAAAATCCGTTGTCAGGTGGAAAGAAGGAGATGCGGTATGCGCACTTCTGGCTGGTGGAGGATATGCAGAATACGCTGTCGTAGACGCCGGACATTGCCTGCCTGTTCCGGAAGGTTTCAGTTTCGCCGGGGCGGCATCGCTGCCTGAGACAATGTTCACAGTATGGCATAATGTCTTTCAGAGGGGAAAGTTAAAAAAAGGCGAGAATTTTCTGGTTCATGGCGGAAGCAGTGGTATCGGGATCACGGCGATCCAGCTTGCAAAAGGCTTTGGTGCCCGGGTTTTTGCAACGGCCGGTTCGGATGAAAAATGTCAGGCTTGTCTGGATCTGGGAGCCGATATCTGTGTAAATTATAAAAAAAAGGATTTTGAAGAAATACTGAAAGCGGAAGGTGTGGATGTAATTCTGGACATGATCGGCGGAAAATATATTCCTAAGAATATGCGGCTGCTGAATATGGAGGGACGTTTGGTTTTTATCAACACGATGGACGGAAACAAAGTCAGACCAGAGGAAGGCAAAGCCTCGGATGAGGTGGATTTTGGGCTGATCATGAAAAACCGGCTGACCTTGACGGGAAGTACGCTGCGCAACCGGGATGCTGCTTTTAAAGCGGCTTTGGCCAACGAGATTTTAGATAACGTTTGGCCGCTGATCGGTATAGGGCAATTTAAGCCTGTCATCTTCAAAACTTTTCCCTTGTCTGAGGCAGCGAAAGCACATGAGCTTATGGAAAGCAGCGACCATATCGGTAAAATTGTGCTTACCATTAACGGGTAGTTTGCCGAAAGCCTTTACTGAACATTTTTACAGCATACCAAATGATGGTCACGAAAATGAAAGTGTAAAAATAAAATGCTTCAAATCCTGGTGTGTCAACCAGCAGCAAATGGTTGTTTCCAAAGGCGTGTATAAAAGTGGTGAAGAATATATTTCCGGTAATTACATAAATAAAAAAATAAACCGTTCCATAAAAAAATACACTTACCAAGGCAGAAGGCAAGTCTGCCCATTCGGTATGGTCCCGGAGCAGGTAAACTGAAATGTGCGAAAGGCTGAAAATGACAGAGGCCATAATACCGAGACCTATTAGTTTTTGTTTTGAAAAAGCTTTTTTTTCGGCATAACGGATTGGAAGCACCCGGAATATGAATTCTTCAATGAGTGCGTTCGGGAAAGAGTTGAAAAGAAAGACCAGAATATATCTTAAAATCCTGGATTGATCCGGAAATTCAATGCCGGTGCCGAAGGTGCGGTGGGTCCAAAGTTGTAAAAGTATCCAGACAGCAAGGCCTGCAACGATTGCGTATATCAGTTTTCGGAAAGAGAATAATTCATGGTATGACAGTTCTTTTGGAAATGGCTTCAAAAGAGCATAGAAGATAAAACATTCGATGGCCATGATCAGCAGGCCTAACGGGATGGCCTGCTGCCATATTACGAAAACTTTTTGGACCCAGTCTGTAATGAAAATCAGGCCAATGGTGTTACCATAGAGGAAGCAAATCAAAAGTATTCTTACCAGATCTTTAAAACGCATGAGTGTTGTTAAAGTATTGTTTATTGAAAATTTTGCTTTTAATTAAACACAAAACTGAATCATTACCGCCGAATCGTTTGCGCTATGATTACCCTCCTGATGATCAGAGAATAAGATTGGTGTAATTTTTTCGTTTAAATTTAATCCAAATCATCGTGTAGATGTGCTAATTCAAAAAAGATGGCAACAAAAATCAAAGAAGTTACAGCCGCCAGTATCACAGAAATGTACATTCATTACTGTCTGGAACATAACGAAAATCCTAAATCGGTTTATTTGTTCTGTAAAAGGAATGGTATCGTTGAAAAAGAATTTTATGCCTATTTTTCATCCATTGAGGCAATCGAAAAATCAGTTTTTGTTAGTTTTCACAGACTGACCGTCGAGCTGATTAACAAGAGTGCGGATCTGAATGTACTCGGGTTTAAGGACAAGTTACTTACTTACTACTATACTTTTTTCGAAATTTTAACGGCTAACAGAAGTTATGTTGTTTTTGCTTTAAAAGGCGATCGCAGCAAGCTGAACGGGCTTTTGAAGCTGAAAGAGTTTAGAGGTCATTTCAAACAGTTTATCGGCGAAATCAGCCAGGGCTATTTGAAAGTAAAAAGCGAACGAATCCAGAAAGTGCAGCAAAGCGGCCTGGAAGAGGGCGCCTGGGTACAGCTTCTGGTGACGCTCAAATTCTGGCTTGATGATGAATCTGTTGCTTTTGAAAAGACCGATCTTTTTATCGAAAAATCTCTTCGGGCAACTTTTGACCTGATCGATATAACACCGCTTGAAAGTGTTCTCGATTTTGGTAAATTTTTAGTTAAAGAAAAACTGAGGTAGTACATGGAAACAATAGACAGCATACCTACTTCCAAAATTCAGCGTGCATCCAAATTGATTTCAACCGGCGTCAAAATCGGGGGGAACTATCTGAAATATTACGGAGAGAAAATAACGAATCCTGAATCTGCACGGGATAATCTGAATACAAACAACGCAGAAGATATTTATGACGGACTTAAAAACCTGAAAGGCAGCGCTTTAAAGCTTGCGCAAATGCTTAGTATGGAGAAGAGTTTTATGCCACAGGCTTATGTGGAGAAATTTTCTTTGTCCCAATTTTCTGTGCCGCCGTTATCGGCTCCTCTGGTTATCAAAACGTTTAGAAAATATTTTGGTAAATCGCCTCTGGATCTGTTTGATACGTTCAATCCGAATGCCATCAATGCGGCCAGTATCGGCCAGGTTCACAAGGCTACGGCCAACGGAAAAGAGCTGGCCGTAAAAATCCAGTATCCTGGTGTAGCAGAAAGCATTACCTCGGATCTTGCTTTGGTAAAACCCATCGCAATGAAGATGTTTAACATTCAAAGCAAGGATTCTGACAAGTATTTTAAAGAAGTAGAGACGAAGCTGACCGAGGAGACAAATTACATCTTGGAAATAGCACAAAGCAAAGAAATCGCTGAGGCTTGTGAGCATATTCCGAACCTGCTTTTCCCAAAATATTACGAAGAATTTTCTTGTGAGCGTGTAATCACGATGGACTGGATGACTGGTATTCATTTATCGGAATTTGCAAAAACGGATGCTTCACAGGAATCTTTAAACAAGGTTGGCCAGGCACTTTGGGATTTTTATATGTTCCAGGTACACCAGCTGAGAAAAGTTCATGCGGATCCGCATCCGGGAAATTTCCTTGTCGATAAGGATAATAATCTGATTGCGATCGATTTCGGTTGCATGAAAGAGATACCCGAGGATTTTTACAAGCCGTACTTTGAGCTGGCCGAAAAAGAAAATATGGACGACCCGGAAATTTTCAAAAGCCGGTTGTTTGAATTGGAAATCCTTACAGCGAAAGACACACCGGAAGAAACAGTTTATTTTTCGAAGTTATTCCACGAAATCCTGACACTGTTCACACAGCCGTTTCAGGTTGAAACATTTGACTTTGCTGACGAGGTATTTTTCGGCAAACTTGTAGAGCTTGGAGAAAAATATGCGAATGACAAAAATTTAAGAAAGATGAATGTCAACCGCGGCTCGAAACATTTTATCTACATTAACCGTACGTTTTTTGGATTGTTCAGCTTATTGCACGAATTGAAAGCGAAGGTTAGTATCAACCAGTTTGTAAGCCTGGCTGAGTAGAAAATGGTAACAAAAAAGCATGATGTCGTGAGGCATCATGCTTTTTTTATGACAGTGACTTCTTAAGACAAACACTGATCTGCAGGTCGTCATACTGATTATAATTTTCAGTGATCTCATAACCATACTTTCGGTATAACCGGATGGCGTTGGGCTGGCCTTTTCCGGTTTCTAAAATCACCTCGGAATAACCCAGTTCTTTTGCCCACGTTTCCAGTTCTGCCAGTATTTCGGACGCAACTCCTTTTCCTCTGAAAGCTTCTCTGATGAACATGCGTTTTATTTCAACCGTGTGCTCATCAATAACTTTAAAACAACCGCAGCCTACCGCGTCATCATTGGCGTAGGCCAGCACCACGGTTGGAAGATCCGTTATCCGGTTATATTCTTCATAGTCTTCCGGATTGGTGTTATAAATTCTGCATAGTTCAATGTCCAGTTCTCCGGTCAGGCGTTTGAAGTCGGGACATTCACTATTGGTTCTTAAAAGCATGCATAGAATGATTAAGGTGATTAGACACTGCGTCTAACGTATTAAATTTTCACCAGTTCTTTATTTACTCCGGTGCTCACCTTCGTCTTTTTATCTTTCTTTCTTCTTCCCCACCAGATTATACATCCTGTGACGGGTAAACTCGCTGTGATCAGAGAGATGATGAAGGCCAACATCTTTCCAGGCAGACCGAGTATAGCACCCACGTGAATGTCGTAGTTCATTCGCATGATCTTGTTTGCCAACGTCAGTTTATCATGGTAACGTCCAAAATTGTGCGTTACCGGAACCTGCTTCATCGTGTATTGGTCATAATAGATGTAATCCGACTTCCAGTATGTTCCTGCAATGGGATTGGTGACGGCTGCAATCGTGGCCTTTGGTGTTTCAGGATAATGCATTTCTATCGTTTGCGCCTGTGGATTTTCAGCAACGGTTTTTTTCCAGAGTATATCCAAAACGGGGATATCAGGGTTGGTACCCGGCTTCCCCTTCGATTCAACTTCATAAAACGGTGTCATGGTCTCACCTCCGGAAGCTGCCCAGTAAACACTTTTGGAAAACCATTGAAAGCCCATGATCAAACCTGTGGCTGCAATGATCAGCGCAACCGGAATCGAATAAAAACCTAAGACGTTATGAAGATCATAATTTTTGCGTCTCCATTTGGCATTCCATTTCACAGAAAACCGCTGTTTCAAAGCTGCTTTGTTTTTTGGCCACCAAAGTACCAGTCCCGACAGCAGCATAAAGGCAAATATAAGGGTTGCCGACGCCGCGATCGGCTGACCGATCGTTGGCGGAAGCCATAAATAGTAGTGCCCCATCAGGATAAAACGAAAGAAATCGCTATCCATATTTTTTACTTTTAATACCTCCCCGGTATAAGGGTTGGCATAGGCGAGATAATAATATTCCTCAGGCGCAAAACTGAAATACGTGATAACAGCCGCTGTTTTAGAATCCGCATATTGTACGCTATGAACTTTTTTACCCGGTAAGGTTTTCTCAGCAATGGTCTGAAATGCAGATGGAGGCAAAAAAGGTTTTTTCTGAGGCTCGACGTACCGATAGGATTGTGTTGCATTTTGAATTTCTTCCTGAAAAGCATAAATACAGCCTGTCACTGCAAGAATAAAAACGACCAGCCCGGAAGCCAGCCCTAACCAAAGGTGGAGAAAGTGTATGACTTTTTTCATCATATATGATTTGGTAACCTGGCAGCTTTGTCACATTGCTACGATCCGGAGGATTTAATTGTTCTTCTCTCTGGGTAGTAACGTGTAATTAGTCTTAATAAGCTACAAAGCTATTGATCGGAGGGTTTGTATCCAAATTAAAATACAAACAGCAGATCATTTGATGATAATGCCAGTATGACAAAGGAGCAATTTGCAGTCAACATTCAAATCGTTTCTTTCACAGGCGACTGTGAAGATCTATTGCCTTTGGTAGTAAAAAAAGTGCATCAATCCAGCTTACGGCTCAATTGTTCATTAAGGATTTTTGAAATTTGGTCATGCTGTGCATACACCATCAAGTGGCCGCCGCCTTCAACAAGGGTATCCGGCTTCACGATTTTGAGCGGTATCAACCGGTCAGCAGTTCCGTGGATATGATAGAGATTTTTGACTTTGTCAGGATGATCCCATTCGCTCATCCGTGTCAGCGCCCATTTCAGAAACTTGCTGTCGGTGTCATGAAGGATCTGTTTTAGAAGCAGTTTGAGCTCAGGCGTATCAGCACCGAAATACTTATAAGTGAAAGAATTTGCAGACTTGAGAACAGGCGCAGCAAAAGGGCTGAACAGGAGAAATTTGATTAGTCCACGGTTGAATTTTGAAATTTGAATGTTTGTAGGAGTACTCGAAATAAGGATTATTTGTCTTGGATGGACAATTTCAGAAAGTTCAGATGCTATAATTCCGCCGAAAGAAAGACTCACCAGTTGAAAAGGTTTTGTGGTATCCATCTGCGCAGTCAGTCTGAGAGCATAATCATGAAGCGCTTCTTTTCTCTTTGGCGGGATCCAGTCTATGTAGTGGACATCAAACCGGTCGTCCAGGTTTAATTTACTGAAAACTCTTTTGTCAGCGCCAAGCCCGCTCAGAAAATATACATTCATTTTTGCAGGTTTGGAATTTTCAACGGAAGCACTTGTATAGGATGTGATTGCCGAAAAAAGTGACAACATGAGAGCCAGAAGTAACATAGGAATTATTTCAGTGTAATATAATCGTTTTTAAATGTACGAACGCACCGGACGTAAAGATTGATTTAAAAGGAAACCGCGAATCATTCTGATTAAAGAACGGTTCCGCGGTTTACTATTTTGCATAGCGGTTATCTGACAAAGTTGTATTTCAGCCCGCCCGTCAGCCATCTTCCCGGCATTTTTGAGCCAAGTAAATCGCTGTATTGTGTATCGCCAATATTATCTGCCTGAACAAAAGCGGACAATGTCCGGGCAATGACCGCGTATTCAGCTTTTGCATTCAATACAAAATAGGCTCTTGAGATCGTTGCTTCAATGGCCGAAGCTTCACGTTTTGCCCGGTTTTTGTAAATTCCGTTAACGCTTACAGAAAAGCCGGAGATTTGGTACAGCACCGAAAAATTCCCTAAGAACCGGGCATGCGACGATATATAAAATGAAGGAGTTGCTTCGCTGCTTTCACTGTCCAGCCAGGTCAGCCCCGTGGTCAGCCAAAGTTTCTGATTTTCGTTTAATTGCTTTGCATACTGGAAATCAAGTTCAGCCCCTGTGATGTTGACGCTCGCAACGTTTTTGGCCAAGCCATAGGTCCCGTTCGGCGCTAAATTTTCTTTTCTGGGCATTTGTGCATAGGGCGTCGGGGTATAGTCGATCAGATTATCCTGACGACGCTGGAAAAATGTTCCCGAGAACTTGAAATCAGACATGAACCAATCCGCACCCGCTTCGTAGCTGAATGAACTTTCAGCTTTCAGTGAAGGATCGCCAACGCTGCTTCCATTGCTCACGAGGGGTTTGTTGTAGTTGTTGTAACGTTCAGTAAAATCAGCATCCCGGATGGTTTTTCCTGCACTTCCGCGCAGTTGCCAATGTTCTTTTTTATATGAAATATTTACCTGCGGCACTGCTTCCGTACCAATATTTTCCCGCCAGTCTAAGCGGATGGACGGGCTTATCGTAAATGATTCTCCGATCCGCTGAGACAAGGTGACAAAGGGTGCAAGCTGGTTGATGGAATGATTGCCGCGGTCGTTGGATGCAATATTTTTGTTCTGGACATTGAGTCCGGCGACCAGTGTTGTGCTGTTTGTCAGGATCTGCTGCCAGGTCAGCAGGCCCTGCCATAGTTCCGATTTGCTGTTATTACGGATCGACGCCAAATTGAACAGATATTGATCCTGCACAAATTTGTAACCTGCATCAAAAGAGAACGCAGATTTCCCTTTTTTATAACCTATCTTAATCTGATTCCAGAAGGTCTTTACCTGCTCATTGGCAGTATCTGCTTTGGATGTTGTGTAAAAGTTCTGTGCAGCAAAATCCCGGTGATCGAATGATGAGCGGAGTGCCACATGCCACACCGGAGATAGCGCATAGCTGGCTGAGAGCGAAACGGTATTGTTATGAAAATAGCCTTTAGTGCCTCTTTGCTGTACACCATTAGCATTATTTGTAACACCGCCGATGGAGGCCGCAAGTTTGTCGCGCTGAATAAATGCACCCGCGTTTGCACCCAGAAAACCATGCTCACCGCCGCTAATAGATCCGGTGACGGTTGTTTTGTCAGCATTGGGTTCTTCATTTGCGGCGGCCAGCTTTGCAGCAAATGTTTTCGATATCACATGTATGACACCACCCACAGCCTCAGAGCCGTATATCGCGGAAGAAGCTCCTTTTAATACTTCGATCCGTTCAATTTCGGAGGGCGCTATCGGTATATAACTGCTGAAATGCCCGGTATTGGGATCGTTTAACCGCAAACCGTCGAGGATCACAAGCACCTGCTGATAAGTTCCGCCTCGCAACACGATGTCACTTTGCGAACCCATCGGTCCACGTGCCTGCATTTCGACGCCCGGTACATACCGCAGCAGATCGTCGATGCTGTGGACCGGAAGATTTTGAAAATAATCTCCTTTAATCACAGCAATATTTCGTCCTGACTCGGATGCACGTTTCTCGATGAGGGAAGAGGTGACCGTCACAGGATCGAGTGAAATTTCCTGCGCTTTTGTTAAATGAACAGTAAAGAGTAAAAAGAAATAAAAGTAGTGTTTTGACAATTTCATGAACAATCGATTTTGATAATGACTACAAAAGTATTGTTCATCCGGACGACTGGTCTGCGCCGGTTTTAAGATTGCCGGTAGTCCGGCTGAAACTTTATTCTGCCGGATCGTCCGTGATCTCTCTTTTTTTCTTTTTGACAAACCTGAACAGGCTTCCCTTTTCTTCTTCTGGCGTTTGATCCCCTAACAATATGCCCCAGGCTTCTAATCCTTCCACACGGTCAAAGATCACTTTCAGCATAGCGATTGCAGGAATTGATAAGAACATACCGGCAACGCCTGCAAGCGCGCCGCCGACCAGCACACCAATAATCGAAACCAGCGCATTGATCCGTACTTTGGAGCCGATAACCAATGGAACCAGAAAGTTGTTGTCAACAAACTGAACCGCTAAAAAAATGCCGACTACACCCAGAATCGTATCGATCTCAGGATGGCTGATAAATGTTACAAGAACAGCGAGGACCGTAGCGACAAGGCCTCCTATGTAGGGAACCAGGTTTAATATTGCTGCCATGATTCCTAATAAAATCGCGTACTGCACATTTAAAATTAACAATCCGACACAGTTCAAAACGGCCACGCAGGTTGTCTCCAGCAATAGCCCGACCATATAACTCTGGATAATGGCCTTAATTTCATGTAAGACTTCAGTTACTTTTTCCTTATGCTTATGGGTGAAAAGCACAAGCATGAAATGCACCAGCATGGCCCGGTAATAAAGCAGAAGGAAAATGTAAATAGGAAGTAAGATCAATGTACCAAGCGGGCCTGTGATCACGCCGAGTGTTTCTCCGCCTTGAAAATTTTCTAAAGTCTGTGTCTGCGCTTTTTGAATGTATTGATCCTGCTGGCGGTAACTGACGCTATACTCCCGCCTGATCCAGCGGCGCACTTCCCGGTATGTATCGTTTATGTTCTTTTTAAGCTTTGGCAATTCATCAGAAAAATCGGCGAGCTGCATGGAAAGTAAAACCGTGACACCGGCGACGATCAGGATCGCCAGCATAACCACCATGCTTATGGCCATTACTTTCGGAAAGCCTATGCGTATTAGCCAGCCTTCGAGTGGATGAAGTAAAACGGCGATGAGGCCTGCCATAGCCAGCGGAACAATAATATCCTGTCCCAGGTAAATGGTAAGTGTAATCAATGCCAGCCCAATCATGGTATGTGAAAGCTGGTGGTAAAACGGCCGCGGCGCAAGAGAACTCATAAAAGGTATAATAAATTCAGATCAATCAGGTTGGATTAATTTAAGATAACAAAAATAATCGGAACATGGGTACTGATGTTAAGATGACATACCGAGCATTTAAATATAACGCAGCCATTTTTTTTCTTTATGCGCTGCCTTGTAAGCGTTATACCATTTGCAAAGCGGATATAAGGAAATGACCACAAAAGCCCAGATGATGTAAATATAAGGAAGTTCGACGCCGGACCCAGCAGGCGGACGCCCGAACTGAAAAGCGCCAAAGGGCAGATCTTTCCAGGCAAACCCCTGATAAAACATAAGCAGGAACATCAGCGAATGCACCAGATACCAGTGCAGGATGTAGTAAAACAGCGGCACTTTCCCATATACGGAAATGATGGCTGTAAATTTATTCCTTACACCGTCTACTGCTGCGAGGATGAAAAACATAATCCCCAGCGTCAGGGAAGTATACAGAAGCGACGGTGGGTATTTGAATATGTTTATAAAAGACAATAGCGTGAAAAGAGGATTTTTTTGAATCTTCCATGGTATCGGATCGCCGTAAAAATTGCCGAACCGAAGGAGTATGAAAAAGGAAAGGATAGTCAGACTGGTGACAAATAAGGTTTTACGTCTCTTATTTTCTTCCTGTAGAAACAGGTTGCCACTGGCATAGCCGACCAGCATGATGCCAAACCAGGGAATAAAAGGATACAGGACCGCAAATGTGAAATCCGGAGTGACAGGAAATATATCCAGTCTGAAGAGAAATGACCAGAATACACGTAGCGGGATGTTATCATTGAAACTGATTCCCTGTACTAGATTATGTCCCAGAATAATAATTAACCCCATCGCTCCAATCGTTTTTGAAGAGAGCCTGGTCATCAGAGAAAGGCATATCAAACCCAGCCCGATGGCGCCGATCACCTGAAACACCATCATCCTGAATTTAATATCAGCCCACAGGCCGAGTGTGATAACGGTGAATTCCAGCAGGATCAGCCAGAGGCCCCGCTTTACCATAAACTTTCTTCCAGCGCTGGGGTCATTGGAATTCCTGAGCGAAATAAAAGCAGAAGTGCCGGATAAAAAAACGAAGGTCGGAGCGCAGAGGTGGGTGATCCAGCGGGTCAGAAACAGCCCTGTGGTAGTGGTGTCCAGATTGGTCGGGTCCTGTGTCAATGCCGTCGTATGCATCAGGTCCCGTACGTGGTCCAATGCCATGATCACCATGACCAGTCCACGTGTAAAATCTATTGAGTCAATCCGTTTCATAGCGAAAAAATCTACCTTTCCCTTAAAAGTAAAAAATCGGAAAGTTTACTAATGGAAGGTGCCAGGCTGGAACAGTTCTTTTCTGCGTGAAAACATATAAAGATTTACTCCGAAAACTTTCATGGCCGAACAATCCAAACTTCCTATTTACGGTGCACTTGCCGCCAACTTTGGTATAGCTGTTATCAAATTCATTGCTGCATCTGTAACCGGCAGCTCTGCGATGCTGTCCGAGGGAATTCACAGTACGGTGGATTCCGGGAATGAGCTTTTGTTGCTTCTTGGCATTAATAAAAGTAAAAGACCAGCAGACAGAAATCATCCTTTCGGTCACGGAAAAGAGCTCTACTTTTGGTCGTTGATCGTCGGTATCCTGATTTTTGCACTTGGCGGCGGCATGTCTATATACGAGGGGATCACACATATCCAGCATCCCGAACCGCTTGACGATCCGAAGTGGAACTATATCGTACTTGCTTTTTCCATGGTGTTTGAAGGTGCTTCTTTATTTATTGCCGTTAAAAAATTCAATGAACAAAAAGGATCTGATACGTTCTGGAAAGCGTTACGGGCAAGCAAGGATCCGTCCCTATTTGCCGTTATATACGAAGATGCAGCCGCCTTGGCTGGTCTGTTTACTGCTTTTCTCGGCGTATTTCTGGGCCACTATTTCAACAATCCGCTTTTTGACGGATTGGCATCCATTATGATTGGTGTTATTCTGGCTGTCGTTGCCGTGATTATGGTGATCGAAAGTAAAAAACTGCTGGTCGGCGAAAGTGCAGAATCAGGTACGGTGCGTGGAATTTATCAAATGGTTAATCAGGATGCCGACGTATCGACGGTTTATTATCCGTTGACGATGCATCTTGCACCAAACGAAATTCTTCTGGCATTAGACGTACAATTCCGGACCGATATAAGTTTAAAAGATCTGGTTGATGCCATAGGCAGAACAGAAACCAATATTAGGAACGCCTATCCGGACGTAAAAAGAATCTATATTGAAGCGCGGAATCTGGCAAAATCAGGTGAGCAGATTTCAAGGGAATACCGGGAAAGAGAACAACAAGAGGAAGATTGAACGGGGTATGAGCGAGTACTAAAAATTATTTGATGTTATTCTTATAAAATTCAATTAATTTGTAATAAAATCATATTGAGAGGTTCTTTTTCTCTCTGATTATTATGCAAATAAATTGAAATGGAGAAAAGAACCTTTATCAAACTATCTTCCACGTTGATGGCAGCACCTTTATTTTCTCCTTTGACCGGCTGGGCGACAGGGGAGAAGCTCATGAACTGGGCCGGGAACCTTGAATACAGTACCACGAAGTTATACCAGGCCGGGAATACAACAGACGTACAGGATTTTGTCAGAAAACATCCAAAGTTCAAAGTGCTGGGTACGCGCCATTGTTTTAATAAAATTGCCGACAGTAAGAATGAATTCATTTCTGTTACCCAGGCACAGGAAAGTATTGACATCGCTGCTGATGGGAAAACGGTTACCGTAAATGCAGGTATAAAGTATGGTCAGTTAAGTCCGTATCTTGATAAAAAGGGCTTTGCGCTTCACAACCTGGCTTCTTTGCCGCATATATCCGTTGCAGGCGCATGTTCAACCGCCACCCATGGCTCAGGAGAAAAAAGCGGAAATCTGGCGACGGCTGTTTCAGGTTTGGAGATGGTAGCCGGTACAGGCGAAGTGGTCAAGCTTTCCAGAGAAAAAGACGGTGAAAGGTTTCTTGCGGCGGTCGTAAATTTAGGTGCACTTGGCGTAATCACAAAAATGACACTGGATATTCAGCCTACATTTGAAATGAACCAGTTTGTCTATGAGAACTTGCCCATGGCTCAGCTGAAAGATCATTTTGATGCCATTGAAGGAAAAGGATATAGCGTCAGTCTGTTCACCAACTGGCAGAGCGGTGATATTGCTGAGATCTGGGTTAAAAGAAAAATCGAAAAAGGAGAAAATTACAAACCTGAAGCCGAGCTTTTTGGTGCAAAGCTGGCAACGAAAAACCTACACCCGATTCCGGAACTATCGGCTGAAAACTGTACCGAACAGATGGGAGTGCCGGGGCCATGGTATGAGCGAATGCCACATTTTAAAATGGGTTTTACACCCAGCAGCGGGAAAGAATTACAATCTGAGTTTTTTGTGCCAAGAACAAATGCCGTTGAAGCAATTATGGCCATCGCACGTCTTGCGGACCAGGTGGGGCCTCATTTGCTGACCTCTGAAATCCGTACGATCGCTGCAGATCAGTTCTGGATGAGTCCCTGTTACAAGCAGGATAGCGTAGCCATACATTTTACCTGGAAACAGGACTGGCCGTCAGTCAGTAAGCTGCTACCTGTCATCGAACGGGAACTGGCACCTTTTCATACGCGTCCGCACTGGGGTAAACTTTTTACCATGCCTCCTGCCACTTTAAAATCTCTTTACGAAAAACTTCCCGACTTTCAGAAGCTGGCGAAGGAATACGATCCAAAAGGGAAATTCCGTAATGAATTTCTGGATACCAATATCTATCAGAGTTGATTGTAAGAACGCACTAGCAAAGAACAAATTATTGGATTAAGCGTAAGAGTGCCGGTTTTTTCCGGCACTGCAATTTTTTTGTTATACTTAAATTGCCCGTATGATTCCTGTTTATGCTCGTGCCCTGGCATTGGGTTTGCTGCTGATCCCGGTGCTTACATTCGGCGTTTACATCTGGAAAAACGCCGTTAACATGCCTTACGCCGATGATGAAGCTTTGCTTTACACGCTGAACTATGTCTATGAACACGGAAGACTTTTCACGAGCCTGCTCCATCAGCACAACGACCATCGGATCGTCTTTTCAAGGCTGGCCGGCGTAGTGATTCGTTTCTTTACCGGGTCAATGAATTTCAGGACCATGATTATTTTAGGTTATCTCAACCTGGTGCTGCTGGGGCATTCCTTTTTTCTGGTTTACCGATCTTTCCGAAAAGACCTGTTATTTTTTCTTCCAACATCGGTTCTTTTGTTTTCCCCGATCTTGTATTGCACGCAGCTATGGAGTATCACCGCCTTTGAGCAAACTTTATCGATTGCATTTTCATTGTATAGTCTTTATTTCTTACAACCTGAAAAACAAAAAATCTGGTACATTTCAATTCCCTTTGCCATCGCGGCGACGCTGGCCAATCTGGACGGGATGAGTGTGATACCCATTGCATTATTCTGGCTTATTGTTCAAAGGAGAAACAGGGAAAGTCTGATTTTTGCGCTGTTCTCTGTTTGTTATTGTTATGTATTTTTTCTGGGATTCAGGTTTTCATCGGCTTCCCACTTTCCTGAGCTTTCGAAGTTTTTGAGTGTTGTTGTAAAAGGTTTTATCGCGCTTTCTGGCTCAATTGTGAAGGTTTTGTCAGACTCCTATGGCTATCAGATGGCGTTCATTTTAGGCGCTTTCATCTTCCTCACCTATATTTATTTTACTGCCAGAAAATTTTATAAAGTATATACAGACCGGCAAACAAAATACGAGATCAACTTCACTGAAATATGTTTTTTCAAGGTGCTCGCCTGCGTCCTGATGATCGCGCTTGGGCGGTCAGGTGATGCCGCAGATGATATTTTGTCCATAAGATTTCAAATTTATTCTGCCAGCGTTTTTGTAATTTTTTATCTTTTCGTACTTAATAACCTCAAACAGGTCAAACTTGAAAAACTATTCTTCCTGACTTTTCTGACGGCTTCGCTCACGTTGAATCTGCTGGCCTATGTGAAGTATAACAATGCTGTGCGCACGCACAATGACCAGCTGATGGTCGATAATTTTAACTATACAACGCGCGGTTTCTTTATGTATCAGTATTTCGCATCGCCACAACCCGAAGCAGGATTTTATAACCATTATAAGTTTCCTGAATATTTTAAGAAGTATGTAGTGTCTGCCTGGCATGGTCAGCTTCAATCGCAGCATCCGGTCACCGGAGTATCCCTAAAAACCGAAGTACTGAAAACCGCTGTTGATTATCCCGAAAGTTTGTATCCTGTCATTCGCTTTCAGTTCAATAATCTGCCTGCCATCGTACCGGGCCGCAACGTTTATCTGGCTTTGTCTGATAGAGGTAAGAACTTTTTTCTTCTAGCCGTAAGGCCGCCTATGTCAGGCTGGTTCAGGGAGCTGATGGGGCAGCGTAATTCCAGAAACTCATTATCAGCATCTTTTCCTAAAAAAATTGCAAGTGATTTTTATGATGTGTCCTTATGCTGGACAGTCAATAATGTTCCTCACAGTATGTTGGTTGCGAGGAACATAAATATTGGCCGCTAACTAAATGTTAGTTAATTCTTTCCAGGAGCGCCATGTAAAATCCGTCGTAACCTTCGTTGGCGGTGGAAGTCCGGCGTTCATCGACAAGTCGCCACTTATCACCATATTCGATGATAAAGCGGGTTACCTGATTCTCAGATTCTGAAGGCAGCACACTGCAGGTGGCATAAACCATTTTGCCGCCACGTTTTACCATTTTAGAATAGGTGCTGAGAATCTGCCATTGGGTATTCCGGATCGTCGCCAGAAACGTTGGCTGGAGTTTCCATTTGGTATCGGGATTTCTTCGTAAAACGCCAAGTCCGGAACACGGTACATCCAATAAAAGTCTGTCCGCTTTTTCGACAAGATCCTTAATCGTTTTTTCAGATTTAATGACACCTGTGGTCAGTATCCTGACACCGTTTCTTGTTGCGCGTCTTTGGAGCTCTTCGAGTTTATAGTTTTCGATGTCGAGCGAAATGATATTGCCTTTGTTTTCCATCAAGGCCGCGATCTGTAAAGTTTTCCCGCCTGCTCCCGCACAGGCATCAATAACTGTCTGCCCCGGATGGAGATCCATGAAAGGTGGAATAAGCTGTGAACCTGCGTCCTGAACTTCGAAAAAACCTTTCTTAAATCCCTCTTGTCCGGCGACATTCTGCCTCTTCTTCAACACCAACGCATTCGGGACTTCCGGGATCGTTTCGACTTTATCTTCTCCAAAAATGGAAATAACCGATTCCATATCTGATTTCAACGTGTTGACACGTAATACAAAAGGTGCCTGGTTGTTGAGCGCGGTGATCTCTTTTTCCCACTGGTCTCCCAATTCCTTTTCTCCTACTTCATCCATCCAGTCGGGTATGGACTGCGCTATCTTTCTCGTTTTCAGCCCTAGCTCGTACCGGGACAGTACGTTTTCTAAATTGATACCGTCGAATTCGGCCCATTCCGGTAAAATATTGTCCGTATCAAGATGCATATGTTCAGGTTTGATAATCTGCCATACGCCAACGATTTTCCAGTAATCTCCTGGCTGGGTTACTTTTTCTAACTGGGCCGAAAATTTGATCAGCCGCCACCAACGAACGATCTCGTAAATATTTTCCGCTAAAAATGCCCTGTCGCGTGCTCCCCATTTTGGGTTTGATTTCAGCAGGCGTTCAACCACACGGTCAGCCTGTTGTTTATCTGAGAAAATGTGCTGCAAGGATTGCACCGTTGCTTCTATAAGTCCTTTGTATAATTTCAAAATAGAAACAGACTGACTTGTCTGTAATTAAGTTTTACACGAACAACAGCGTTCATGGTTACGCTGCAAAGTTCGGGAAACTTTTTGAGGTAAACGAATATGGTCTGCTTAGTCTTTTTAACAAAAATAATAACGCTGGCACCGTTTTTGAGTATACGTTATACAACCATTTTTTAAATCACCATGGATAATATCAGTATGCCGGCAGATCATGAACATGTTTTATTTACAGATCATAACGGAACAAGACACGAGGGTATTTACAGAAAAGTTTTGAATGCATTTGTTGATACAGAGAACGGAAAAGATCCGGAGGATATCAACAACATATATCAGGAAGATAAAATTGTGGAGTGGAAGTACGTTCACAAACAAAAGGATCCGGATTCTGACATCATGGTCATTTTATAAGCAGAAATGCCGGAGCACATTAGTTCTCCGGCATTTCTGTCAACAGGTTGAGCTGTTCTGTTTTGCATCAAAATGGAAAACGTCTGCGTAATGGTTTTCAAAAGGATAACGATTAACAGACACCAGCTAAAATACAATGATCTTCAATTCCACATGCACAAGTACGCCAAGCGTACTTCGAATCCCTGTCGGCCTTTCATTCCGCGGAACCGTCCCGGGTATTGCCGGTATTTTAATATCGGTTTTTCTTTTGTCCTGTTCCACAGAAAAGGAGGATGAAATCATCGGTGACGATGGCAACGGCCAAACCAGTACCGGACTTGTTATTGACAGCACGACAATTTCAAAAGGTATGGTCGAAGGCAACACCGGAACGGCCATTAATGAAGAAGATATTCTCGCGAATTCGACTTTTTCAACAACCGTGTTTATTGCTTTTGGCAATACCGTCACGATCACCAATCCGCTGGCAGGAAGTGGTGTTACGGTCACGGAGTCAAACGGCGACGTAACTGTAACGTCGACAGCGTCCGAAGTTGCTTATGAAGTTTCCGGTACTACCGCCAATGGTTCGGTTAAGGTTTACAGTAAAAAAAAGTATAAGCTGACTTTAAACGGAGCAAATATTACGAATGCCGATGGACCCGCGCTTAACCTGCAATCCAAGAAAAGGGCTTTTTTGGTCCTTGCTGACAACACGGCCAATTCATTGGTAGACGGAGCTACGTATACACCCACCGGTGAGGAAGATATGAAAGCCACTTTGTTCAGCGAAGGGCAATTGATTTTCAGTGGGAACGGGAGTTTAGCGCTGAAAGGCAATTACAAACATGCCATTTGCAGCGATGAATATGTCCGGATCATGAGTGGAAATATTACGGTAACGAGCGCAAAGTCAGATGGAATCCATACCAATGACGCCTTTATTGCTGATGGAGGAACGATCGCAATAACTACTTCCGGTGATGGAATTCAGGTTGAAGAAGGTTATATCGTAATCAATAGCGGTACTTTTATTATCAATGTCGCAGATAAGGGAATTGCTGCTTCCTGGGATACCGATGCGACAATTGACCCTTATCTGACCATCAATGGCGGAACAATAACAGTTAATTCGTCGGCCGGTGAAGGGATCGAAAGTAAAAGTATACTGACGATTAACAACGGGACGATTGTCGTGAAAACGGCAGATGACGGATTAAATGCAGGGACATTTATTTACATCAACGGTGGCAATATTTATACTTACAGTACTTCAAATGATGGAATTGACTCCAATGGAAAACTGACGGTGACAGGTGGAAAGGTTGTGTCTGTTGGCGCCGGCTCGCCTGAGGAAGGCTTTGATTGTGACAGGAATACTTTCAAAATAACCGGCGGCATACTCGTTGGAATAGGCGGTGCGACAAGTTCACCAACGGCCAGCGTAAGTACACAGGCATCCGTAATTCTGGGTGGCGGAACTTTAAATCAACTTGTTAGTATACAGTCAAATGATGGTGCTGAAGCGCTTACGTTTTCGATTCCCCGCACCTACGCAACCATGTTATTTTCAAGTCCGAAACTAAAGGTGGGTACGAATTACAAGTTATTTACCGGCGGGAGTGTAACCAATGGTACCATGTTTAATGGCTTATATACCAGCGGTAATTATTCCGGCGGAACACAATCATCCACTTTCACAACCAGCACTATGGTAACCAAAGTGGGCGGCAGCAACGGTCCAGGCTGATTTGTCAAAAAGTACCGGGAAGCAGGGGCATGGACGTTGGTAAGACCAGCGGCATGCCCCTCTTTTTTTCTTTTTTTTAACAAATGATCGGGCTGGGTTTCAATGGCGTGATTATTTAATAAATCTGGCTTTCAGAAACAGGAAAACATAAATAATCAGTAAGATGCCAGAAGGTCCGTCGATTGTGATTTTAAGACAAGCCATTGAGGAATTGCACCTCAAAGGTGAGAAAATTGAGTTCGCAGAGGGAACCGCCCAGATCGATATGGAAAGGATCATGGGCCAGGAAGTGATCCGTTTTCAATCTTGGGGAAAACACTTCCTGATATGTTTCCGGACTTTTACGTTACGTATCCATTTTATGCTGTTCGGTTCTTATCTGATCAATGATAGGAAAAAATCGCTGGCCCGGTTAAGCCTGCAGTTTGAGAAGGCGGAATTGAATTTCTATGCGTGCTCAGTGAAAATTTTTGAACAAAAAGCAGAAGAAATATATGATTGGGAAGCAGATATTATGTCCGGGCAATGGAGCAGTAAGAAGGCATTGCAGAAGCTGAAAAATGCGCCGTCCATGCTCGTCTGTGATGCGCTACTTGACCAGAATATTTTTTCAGGCTCTGGAAATATCATTAAAAATGAAGTTTTGTTCCGGATAAGGGTTCATCCGCAGAGCGTTCTGGGCGAAATACCGGAGGGGAAACTGAAAGAAATGATCAAAGAAACACGTGCATACAGTTTTGATTTTTTAGAATGGAAAAAAGAAAATACGCTCAAGCAGCACTGGCTGGCACATACCAGAACAATCTGCCCGCGCTGCCTCATCCCTTTCCATAAAGAATACCTTGGCAAGACCAAACGTAGAAGTTATTTCTGTACTAATTGTCAGGTTTTATATCTTGATGATGACCAAAATTAAATCATTTATGTCCAACGTTCAGCACATTTGCAACGGGTGGCTGTTCCAGGACTATTTCCGGTTTTCTCAGGAAGTGTTTTCAGAATTTAAACAGAAGCTGTACTTACGGTAGGCCTGACCTATGACCTCCACAGACCCAGGGTTAATGAAGTAAATATTCATTCCATGATATGGGTTTCAATGTGCTTGCCGCATAACATCGTTAAAACAAGCGGGGGCATGATTACGTTAATAAGATAAACCTTTTGAGTAGGAATTCGCCAGCGGTTTGGATATCTTTATTTTTCCAAAAATCCATCTTCCTGACGTGTAGTTTAAAGCTTTCCAGAACTTAAAATTATAGCGATGTGCCGGAATAACTTTCACAATCCCATTCAATGCATCATCCCGCCATACATCAGTGATAAGCTTTTGGATGCAGCCGGTAGTGCAAAACTTCTGATAGCTCTGAACAATGAACTCCGCAGTTCCCGGTTTAGGAATGACCGCGCTTTTTTCGGTAATTTAACTGAAAAGCAGCGGACTGTACTTGCGAAACCTGCCAGGGCTCCTAAAAAACCGGTCATGAAAATGCAGGTTTATGATATGGAACATGATACGGTTTTGAGCAATGGAAAGCTGGTGTGGAATAATGGGAAGGTGATAAAGACCATGGATACAGATACTAAAAATGTTGTGGCCGCCGGCACGGCCACCTGGGATCTGTATTACCAGATTTTTGGAAGGAATTCTATTGATAACCTGGGGTTGGTTTTAAAACATTATATTCATTACGACAACAAATACGACAACGCGTTCTGGGATGGCCGGCGCATGGTTTATGGTGATGGTGACGGCAAGATTTTTGGGAGTTTCACAGCTGATCCTGATATAATCGGGCATGAGCTTACCCATGGCGTCACCCAGTATGAATCCAATCTGACCTATCATAACCAAAGCGGTGCGCTGAATGAATCGCTTTCCGATGTGTTCGGTATCATGATCAAGCAGCGGCTGTTGAATCAGGATGTGAAAAAATCGAAATGGCTGATCGGAGAAAATGTCTTGAAAGGAGCAAAGTATTCCCTGCGAAGTATGAAAGCGCCAGGCACGGCCTATGTTGCCCATCCCGATTTGGGTACAGACCCGCAGCCAGCTACATTTGATCAGTATATGGCACTGCCAGACACGGAGCGGGGTGACTGGGGAGGCGTTCATATTAACTCAGGTATTACCAATTTCGCTTTTTATGTGACGGCTCTGAAAATCGGCGGTTTTTCCTGGGAGAAGGCAGGCAGGATCTGGTATGCAGCCATGACCGACAAGGAACAGTTTCAGTCTGCTTCCAGCTTTGAAGATTTTAAAAACCTGACGATCCGGAAAAGCGAAACACTGTATGGTGCAGGAAGTTTGGAAACGAAGGCGGTAAAAGATGGCTGGGCGGAGGCAAAAGTATAGTGGCTTATGGAAATTAAATTGCAGCGGGTCGGAGGAATCCTGCCATTGACGAAAGAGGCTGCGGCTGAGGTGGACTGGACGGAGCAGGAAACAAAAGCACTGCTGGATTTTATTGGCCTGAAAGAAAAAAAAGATACACAAAACCGTGATGCAACAGCACATTTTCTGGAAGTGAACGGGCAGACAGTTCCTGTTGATCTGAAAAAAGTGCCCCCCAAATACAGGACGATATTTGAGGGGCTGGAGGCAGATCTGAAATTTGTAAAAAGCTGATTATCTAAGCAGCTCGGTCGCTTTGTCAATTTCGGAGCTGAACGCTTTCAATGCATCACTAACACGCTGTATGCCCGACTCCGCTTCTGTCCAGTTTTTCTGTTCGACAGCTTCGCGGATCATAGGTAATGTTTTGACGCCATAACCCGTATAAAACCCAGGTGCATAGATCTGATGTTTATACCATGGACGCCTTGGCAAACCGGCATCGTTAATCAAAAACCGCTCTGTTTTATACAGGATCTGATTCAGCTGAGCTAGTTTTTCTGCCGGAACCGCTGTCGTTTTACTACTTGCCTGAGCATATGCCGCAGCACTTTTTTCCAAAACTGCAAGCGCGTTTTCAAGCGGTGCGAAATTCAGATAAGGAACGGAAACCATCTCTCTGGGTTTGGTAAAAGGTTCTTTCGGGTCCGCTGCAAGCTCGAAACGGTTATCTCTTACCAGTTTGTTATGATCGTCTGACCTGCTTCTTACCGCTTCCAGGTCTCTTTTAATTTCGGTCGTATAGGTCTGAACTGTATTTGAAAAGTTGCTGAAATCGAATGGCAGTATTTCGGCGTTTGCAAATCTTAAAACGGTCCTTCCCATTGTTTTTGCCAGCGTTGCGCCATATGCGAAATCACCGTCTTTAAACCTTACGTAGTTATCGTATGAATCGTAAATGGAGTGGTAATCTCCGCCGGCATCTTCACCGCCAAATCCTACATTCACCGAAGCAATACCCAAATGCTGAATGAAAGGCGTGTAATCCGATCCGGAGCCGAGCGCGCCAATGCGAACATCGGCTCGCAATTTGGCATCTTGTTTGGCAACCGGATTTCCCTCAACCAATATTCTTGAACGTAAACGATCGATGATTGGAATATTTCGTTCAGGGTCGATGACATCTCTGCCGACCTGATTTAAAAATTTTTCCAATGTATGTGATCCGCCGGCACCTAAAAATCCCCGGCCATTTCCATCTGAGTTCAGGTATACCACGGCTTTTTCCGACAAAGTTTTCTTATATTTTTCTACCCATTCGGTGGAGCCTAACAAACCTGGTTCTTCACCATCCCACCAGCAATAAACGATACTCCGCTTAGGTTTCCAGCCTGTTTTAACCAGTTCTCCCAATATTCTTGCTTCCTCAAGTTCCGCCACTGCACCGCTTACAGGGTCGCTCGCACCAAAAACCCAGGCATCATGGTGATTACCACGTACGATCCACTGATCAGGAAATTCACTTCCTTTCAAGGTTGCGATCACATTATAAGCCGGTACGATATCAAAATTAAATTCGAGCTTCAAATGAACCTTTGCTGGTCCTGGGCCAACATGATAGGTAATAGGTAAAGCACCACGCCAGGATGCTGGTGCGACCTGCCCGCCAAGCGCTTTTAAGAGCGGCAGCGCGTCTCCATAGGAAATGGGTAAGACAGGAATTTTCATCATGCTCGGCGCATCCTTTACCGATAGGCGCGGATTGTCCTTGTCTGCGACAAAACCGTTTGTCAGCGGATCTCCGGGCGCTAATGGTAAGTCCACAACGGAGCCACGCTGTGCGCCGGCGTCGTTTTTAAACGGTCCTTTCGGATATACTTCTCCCTGGAAAAAACCGTCTTCTTTTGGGTCTGAATATATGATACAGCCAATCGCACCGTGCTCGTAGGCTACCTTAGGCTTGATACCGCGCCAGGAATTTCCATATTTTGCAATAACGATTTTCCCTTTTACATCGATGCCAAGTTTTGCCAGTTCGTCATAATCATCCGGGATCCCGTAGTTAACAAACACAAGTTCTGCCGTTACGTCACCGTTGGCAGAAAACGCATGATAAGGCGGTAACACATCTTTCGTTTGTCCGGACGTTGCATCTTCTTTAACGGCACGTTCGGTCAGGGAAGCTTTAAACTTTGTAGGTTCGGTCAACTCGAGTATTCTAACTTTTGGAGTTGGAAATAACACATGGACAGTATCCAAATGTGCCTCAAAACCCCACGAAGTCAGCTTGTCACGAAGAAAAAGCGCATTATTTAGTCCATATGCAGAACCAAGCTGATGCGGATAAGCAGTCATTCTTTTCATCCAGTCGCGCAGATTATTGACCTGAAGCTTTTTGTCGAATGACGTTTCCAGCTCAATCTCCTTTTTTGCCGACTCTGCGCCAAAGCCATCAGCGACTGGGAGCAAACCGGACCGAGCAGTATTTGTGATAATAAAATTGCAGGGATTGTTCTTCTGAAAAGGTGTTTCATAAACGGAGTGAAAATTAAAATTCAGGAAAAGGATAATCCTAATATAGTGATAATTAGGAAATCCGATTTTCTTCACTCCGTAAATTCATACTATTAATGGTATCGTTTCTATATCAAGAAAAAATACCATCTTATCGCTCAACATTTTTATTGCAGTAAAACGGACGATATTCTGACATTCAGGCCATAGGCAACGTCGAGCGCCAGTTTGGTATCGATTTTGAAGAACCTGCTTATTTTTTGTTTCAGGATAAGGTCGCTATCTGCACCCTGTATCCTTTTGAGCGTACCGACGATATTTTTTACCAGATTATCCCGATCGTTCGCAGATAACATTTCCCTGAAAAAAATACCGGAAAGACGAAAGTTCTGATCGTCGTCGTTGAAACAATCCGTAACATTCAAACCCATCAGCAGCGGTGTACTCAGCTCGTCCGCATTCCCATTGCAGCAGATTCCCAAACATTTATCCAGACATCTTGTCGTCTCCTTAAAGTTTTTATATTCGGTTTTGATTATTGTATTCATCCTCAGCGCACATTTATGATTTGTCAAAAGAGACAGATCGGTGATCATAGCAGCGAAAGCAAAGTGGTCAGTTCGTTTCGCAGGGTTTTGGTACCTTTCAATAGACAATACAAAGATAATCTACCCCTATTGATAAACCGATTGCTATTTCAGGGTAATGATGGTACAATTCACTGCTTTTGCGATCTGGCCCTGTTTTACCGGCTCCTCTTTATTCATACGCAAACTGACCGATATTAGATTGACCGATAGGAAAAAAAACGGCCTGTTTTAAATATCAACCCGGCTCCAGAACGAGAATGATCGCGTCATTAGAAAGCGCCTCGAATTCCAGTTGGTCCAGATTCCATAAGGTAAGCCCGTCCCGTGCTTCCATCAGGCGATTCTGAACTTCAAATGCACCTTCAATGATAAAAACAAAAATGCCGCTGGCCGGATTTTGAATGTTATAAATTCCTTCTGCTCTTCCATCATATTTTCCCATATATCCATTAGGACCCTGCTTCATTTTCAATTCGCCGTTTGGCAGCGGAAAAATTGGGGAAAGTTGATTGTGTGTTTCCAGCCCGATGTATCCCTGTTGATTGCCGATAACGTAATCCTGATTTTCATTTTTCAGCCATATCTGGATAAAGTTGACCAATGCTGTATCATATGGATTTGTAATCTGATAACTACCTGGTGTTTCGGAGGCAAGAACCAGGGTCTGGCCGGCTTCCAGAATTTCTGTTTCCCCCGGGGCGTGTTCAAACGCGATTGCACCTACAACGGGAATCAAAATAACGGCCATATTTAGACCGGGCTTTATGAAAATACTTTTGCCTGCCGCCAAGGTATCATCATTGAACACATGCAGATTGCCAAATGGCATGCGGAACGCTTCCTGATAGGAGCCGAAATTGAATGTATGAAAACTCCTGAACCAGGGGGTCAGGGAAACTCCCCGCTGACCAGCCAGGTACATTTGGCCTTGTGTTTGCTCGATCATAAGCATGTTTTTTCAGAAGTGATTTCAAAGCTTCTTTTCGGGACCAGGTTCCTGGGTCGCCAGAACGATGCTGGAAATAGTAAGATATGGCTGGAATGGGATCAGGTCGGTATCCACTTCCTGGCCTGACTTCAAAGTTTCCCGCTGATCACCATAAGCGATAAGTAATTTTCCATCGACTGTATCAATCCAGGTTACAGGCTCGCTGTAAAAATAAATGGCTACCTGATGCACTGCCTTGTTCCTGATATCGGAATGAATGATTTCGAATTTAAAGCGTTTGAACGGCAGACAACGTTTTTCAGAAACATTGGTAATATCCGGAATAATATCATTCAGCTGGCGAATGTAATTTATTGCGGCTGTACTGACCATGTAAGTCAAACCGTCTGCTGCAGGAACATTTTCCGTGATTTCCTCAAAAGTATGGTAGCTGCCGTCCCTGGTATAGTTTTGAGCCTGCATAAAAAACTCCATCCAGGTATCTTCGAATACATATTTATCCCAAACTTTTTCAGAAGAAGCAGTGATGATTTTTCGGTAACACAATTGAATCAGTCCCTTCGGCATATTCTTTTTATTTGCGATCAGACACTAGTCCGAAAAAGTTTTATTACCCGTTGACGACAATGGTATGTGTCAGCACATATCCCTCTGCAATACTTCCTGTAAAAACACCAAGCTCTGTACCTATGCCATCACTAAAAACATTATCGCTGGCGTTGGAGGTATCCTGCAGGCCGTGGCTTTTATAGACGCCCTGGGCGTATACGGTATTATTAATTGTTTGATCAAAAGCGATTTGCGTAACCAGCAGTGAAACGCCCGAGCTGCTGTAAATATGAGCATGAATATGTGGCGCGCGGCCTGAATACCAGCCAGGGTAAATACTTGTAAACGTCACCAGGCCGTTTGCATCCGTTGTCTGTCTGCCCCGCAGGAAATGTACACTGGTGTAATTCGTTGACTGCATACCTGTGCCGCCGTACTCGGAATAACTTCCGGCTGCATCGCAATGCCAGATATCAACGATCGCATTGGCCAGTGCCGCACAACTATTATTCTTATTCTGAATCGTAATTTTAACCGTCAGTTTGGTTCCGCTACGGTCCGATGTGATATCATTCATAACCAGTGAACCTGGTGTTTTCGTTGGGAAAGGTCCGGCCGTTTCTGTTGCCGTTGTTGTGCATGAGCCTGTTGCTGTTCCTGTAGTTGTATCGGTTGTAGATCCGGGGTCCACGGTGTCGCTATTGCATGCACCCACCATCGGAAGAATAAACGATGTTCCTAACGCCGATAACAAACCTCTTCTTAAAAATTCTTTACGTTCCATAAGTTTGACAGTTCTGGTTTTTCAGACCATACGCTTTTAATCTGGTTGTTGTTGCCGAAATCAGATAATTAAAGGAATATGCTGGAATGTTGCGGTAAATTGAGCGTTTTATGAGCAGCCTTTATGATAACTTATTTACTTTGCCGTATGAAAAAATTATTCATCTTAATCGCAGCGGTGGCCTTGGGATGTTCCACGTCCAAACAGCCATCGATTACTTCCGCTTCTCCCCTGAATCTTACGGCGGACGGAAAACTGTTCGGTGCATTATTTCAACAGCGAGCCGCAGAATATAAAGCATTGTGCTTTCAGGCTTTCAACATAGCACACCTTCGCGTCGACGAAGCTTTATCGCTGCCTCACACAAAGCCGCTGGCTATTGTCACAGATATCGACGAAACCGTGCTGGACAATAGTGCATATGATGTAAAACAGTCGCTTGTTGGAAAAGATTATGAGCAAAAATCCTGGGAGCAATGGACCGGGCTTTCAAAAGCGGATACCATACCCGGTGCTTTATCATTTTTAAAATACGCAGCTTCAAAGGGCATAAAGATTTTTTATCTTACAAACCGTGCAGAAACCGAACGCAAAGGGACGCTGGAGAATCTGGTCCGTTTTGGATTTCCTGATGCTGATAACGACCATTTAGTTTTAAAACAAACCATATCATCAAAAGAAGCAAGGCGGCAAAGGATCGCAGAAACGCATAACATCATGATGCTGATGGGCGATAATCTGGGCGACTTCAGTGTTTTATTTGACAAAAAACCGGAAGAGGAGCGCATGAAAAATACATACGCATCGGCAGGTGAATTTGGTAAAAAGTTTATTGTGCTTCCTAATCCGGTTTATGGAGACTGGGAGAATTCGGTTTATCGATACAATACCAAACTGACCGCCGCACAAAAAGACTCCATTATAAAAAGTGTTTTGAAAAGTTACTAATCCTTTAAAATATCCTGATTATTCCCAAAACCATGAATCATTCTTTTATGCTAAATCGTTTTTTCGCTTTTCTGATACTCCTTATTCCGTTTAGTACTCAGGCGCAAAAATCTGCAAAGCCGTTGAGCCAGCTTCAGCAGGAATTTATAGATCTGCGCTTCGGGATGTTTATCCATTACAATATCCCGACCTACATGGACCAGGACTGGCCTGATCCGGATGCCTCACCAGCGATGTTCAATCCGACCAGGCTGGATTGCAATCAGTGGGCCAGGGCTGCTAAATCGGCCGGTATGTCGTATGGCTGTCTGACCACAAAACATCATAGTGGATTTTGTATCTGGGATACCAAAACGACGGATTACAGCGTAATGAACAGTCCGCTAAAACGTGATGTTGTTAAAGAATATGCGGAAAGTTTCCGGGCTAATGGCCTGAAAGTGATGTTGTATTATTCCATCCTGGATACGCATCATAAACTTCGTCCGGGGCATATTGAAAAGAAACATGTGGATATGGTCAAGGCTCAGCTTACGGAATTACTGACCAAATATGGTGAAATATCAGCATTGATCATCGATGGCTGGGACGCGCCCTGGTCGCGGATTTCCTACGATGATGTGCCCTTTGAAGAAATTTACACGTTGGTAAAAACCTTGCAGCCAAACTGCCTGCTGATGGATCTGAACGCGGCTAAATATCCTAAAGAGGCACTTTATTACACAGACATCAAGTCCTATGAACAAGGCGCCGGGCAGCATATTTCCAAAGAAACGAATCAGCTGCCTGCACTTTCGTGCCTTCCGATCAACAGCGCCTGGTTTTGGAAAAAGTCTTTCCCTGCTGCCCCGGTTAAAAATCCGGTTGATCTTGTAAACAATAACCTGGTTCCGTTCAATCAGGCCTATTGCAATTTTATTCTGAACGTAGCGCCAAACCGCGACGGGCTGATCGATGACAATGCCCTGGAAGCATTGGAACAAATGGGTAAAACCTGGAAAAAGGGAAATGTTCCAAAACTTGGCAAGATGGAAGCGCCGATTATTTCTTCCAATATTGCCAAACACCAACCGGCCAATTCTAGCTGGAGTGAGGATATGGACATTATGGATTTTGCCAACGATGATAGTTTTACGACTTCCTGGAAATCAAATAAGGAAGTGAAAAATCCGTGGTTTGAAATCGATTTTGAAAAAGATCAGTCTTTCAATATGATCACGATTGCGCAGGCAGGCAATGCTGCAATCAAAAAATATCGTGTTGAGTATTTTGGAAACGGTACCTGGAAATCAATCCAGACGATCACTAATCCTGAAAAAATAAAAACGCTTCGTTTCGACAGGGTATGGGGAGGAAAAGTGAGAATCATGATCGATGAATTTACAGCACCGCCGGCGCTCGCAGAAGTTGGCGTTTATAACGAAAGAAGATAAATCTGAATAAGACTATGACGTCCGTTTGCCAGTATCTTGCTGGTAAACGGACTTCTGCCTTTAGAACCTGCATGATTTTAATCATGAATACGCCGAATCGAAATCAATATTTCTCTTGCCGGTTAGATATAGTTTTGGACCGTGAACTTACAATTTCCGGCAAAAAAAATGATTCAGCAAAATACCACGCATACTTTTCATATACCCGTTTTAGGACTGGGATACTCTGTCGACACACCGATCAAAGTTTCTCATTTGGGAATCTCTTCGGTTGCATCCATCGTCGATGATGAAATGATAGAGCGGATGAGGAAATATCATACGTTGAAAAACGGAGAAAACTTTGAACCTATCTATTCAGGAGCCGACGATTTTCGCAGCCGCCGGATCACAGCATATCTGGATCTGATGGAAAGGATTGTGAATAGAAAGTTTGATTCCATGAGCATGCAGCCGTTTGAAGAAGGCAGTGAGATTGTGAGGTATTTTGAGCTGCTTCCGGAAAGGTCATTACTCAGAAAACGATACCTGGAAATGACCTCGTGCGAGAATGAAAATCAAAAAACAGCCTTGCAACAGGAATTGCGCGCCGGTTTAAAAAAAGGTGCGATTGATGTCAATATTATGTCCAAAGTAGACAAGCTGAATAAGGATGTTCACGGGGAAATGCTGCCGGATGAATATTCAGATGCATCTGCTTCTTTAAGAGGTTTTGCAAACAGCACGCTTACCTCTTCGCTGATTCTGTCGGCAGGGATGAATCCGCGGCTTTATAATTATCTTGAAAAGTTTGATGATTTTTATCCTGATGAAAATGGTAGTTTCAGAAAAAAGATAATCCTTAAAGTAAGTGATTTCAGATCCGCTTTTATCCAGGCGAAATTTCTTGCTAAAAAAGGCATCTGGGTTTCTGAGTTTCGGATAGAATCGGGCCTCAACTGTGGCGGCCATGCTTTTGCTACCGAAGGCTATTTGTTAGGGCCTATCCTTGAAGAGTTTAAGACAAAGAAAAAGGAAATGATAGTCGAGCTTTTCGGACTTTACCAAGCGGCCCTTTTTGTGAAAGGACATGAAACGGCCAACGTTCCTGATCTGAAAATTACGGTTCAGGGCGGGATAGGAACCTCGGAAGAAGACTCTTTTTTGCTGGATTATTATGAAGTGGACGCCACAGGCTGGGGAAGTCCGTTTTTGCTTGTACCCGAAGTGACCAATGTGGACAATGAAACCCTGCGGGATCTGGCAGCGGCTGACAGCACCGATTATTATATCAGTAATTCATCACCGCTGGGTGTTCTGTTTAATAATTTCAGAAGAAGCAGTGCAGAAAAAGAACGTTTGCAACGCATTGCAGCCGGAAGACCGGGAAGCCCGTGTAAGAAAAAGTATCTGGTTTCGAACACTGAATTTACCCAGGAACCGATCTGCACGGCGTCCAGGCAATACCAGCATTTGAAGATCCGACAACTAGAAGCGATTCAGCCGCGTCCGCATGATTTTCAGGAGCAATATGACCTGATCACAGAAAAACTTTGCTTGTGCGATGGATTGAGCACATCCACATTACTGAAAAATAATCTGATCAAACCAAGAGAAAACAAGGCAGTTTCGATTTGCCCGGGACCTAATCTGGCCTGGTTTTCAAAAATTTATTCCCTGGAAGAAATGGTCAGCCATATCTACGGGAAAGTGGATCTGCTTGGTGATGTGAAACGCCCGAACATGTTTATCAACGAACTGATTTTATATGTGGATTACTATAAAAAAGATGTTGAAAAGGATGCGGGTAAATGGAGTGAAAAGAAGAGGAAGTCACTTCAGAAATTTGGAGAGCAACTTCTGAATGGTATCGGTTATTACAAAAGTCTGATTCCGAAACTTTTGAACCAGACCGCAGCTTACCGTGAAGAAATGTTCCGCCATCTGAACACCATTGAGATGGAACTGCTGCATGTAGACTTATACCGTTTTGATGACCAGAAAATTATTTCTACCGAAAGTCAGATTCTAGAAAATAATTAAAGCGAGCGGCATACACAGCAAAATAAACAGTTTAATGCCAAAGAAACGCTTGAAAAAAAGACGCCGTCCCTGATGACATCAATTCTCTTTGTTCTATTTCACCGGTTTTCTTTCAATGCAATGGTTAACTGTGACCTATGAACGTCGAATTTGGTAAACCAATCGGTTTTGTATTTGGAAAACATTAAGCTGAAAACCGGCTTAATGTTTCCCTTGAAACGCCAAGATAGGAAGCCATCAGCGTTTTTGGAACTCTTTGATAAAGCTGAGGATATTTTTCGATCAGGTGCCTGTATCTGGCTTTTGCGTCAAATTTTAAAAAGGATAAAATTCTTTGCTGTAAACCGACATAACCGGAATTTGTTTTGATCCTGAAAAAATGCTCCATTTTGTGCATTTCCAGGCAGAGCTTGGTCTTATTGAAATCGGTCAGGACAAGCACTGAAACGTCTTCAACGCAATCAACGTTGAGCGTTGCTTTTTCGTGGTTGTTGAATGCCTGATAATCCGTAACCCACCAGTTTTCCATGGAGAACTGAAGAATATGTTCTTTCCCGTCATCGCTCAGATAAGTTGATTTTAACAGACCTTCCAGCACGAAATATTCCTGATCTACGTAGTTTCCTTCCTGCACTACAAACTGGTGTTTTTTGAACTTCTTCAATTCGAAATGAGGCAGAATGTAATCGAACTCAGCGTCGGTCAGGGTGATAATTTCTTCGATATGTTTCCTTAACTGTAAACTCATGATTTTTGATCTGTATCTGGCAGCCGTTTGGATCTGCATTTCATCGTCGGCAGTCTGTTGTGATATTTATCACAGCAAAACAGTGATTTATTTCCTTAACCGCACTGCTTGTTCCTGCCGACCTTTGTAAAAAAGATGAAGATAAAATCTTTTCTATTGTCAGTCTGCCTTATTCCTTTGCTAGCGGCAGGGGCAGGCGGTTTAGATACAAATTTAACCAAACAAATGATGAACCATATGAAAACGCAAAAAGTCCTGTTTGTTGTAACGTCTTTCGATCAGGTACCCAACGGAACCAAAACCGGAATCTGGATTGAAGAATTTGCTTCTCCTTATTTTTTATTGACTGAACAAGGTTTTGATATCACTGTCGCATCGCCCAAAGGCGGCAAAGCGCCGATTGATCCTAAGAGTACAAAACCGGAGTTCACGACAGCGTCGGTAACAAGGTTTTTTGCAGATGCTCCGGCGCAGGAAAAGCTAAATAATACGATAGCTTTGGAAGATATAGATTCGAAAGAATTCGATGCTGTTTTTTATCCGGGGGGTCATGGTCCGATGTGGGATTTGCCCGAAAACGCCATTTCCATCGACATCATTGAATCGTTTTATAATGCCGGCAAACCTGTTTCGCTGGTATGTCACGCACCGGCTGCTTTGAAAAATGTCAAAAGTGCGAACGGTGAGCCATTTGTAAAAGGTAAAAAAGTGTCCGGGTTTACCAATACGGAGGAAATTGCAGGACAATCTACCGGAGAGGTGCCGTTCATGCTGGAAGATATGCTTTTAGAAAATGGCGCCTTGTACGAAAAGGGAGCAGATTGGCAGCCATTCGCAGTAAGCGACGGCGTGCTGATCACCGGCCAGAATCCTGCATCTGCAGAACTGGTTGCAGAGAAAATTATATCTGCTTTGAAATCAGTGCAATAATCATAGAAGATAAGAAGTATCAGGAGACTGCCGTCAGGTGGTCTCTTTTTCCTTTTACCCGTAACAATTTTACCAGTGCTCTCTCCATTGTCCAGGCCCGGTGTATTTTTGTAAAGTGGTAATGTGCAATGGAAACGGCTCCTGATCAAGTGGTTAGTAGGTTTCCAATACTTTCAGCTTATTTCTGTCGTTGATCGGAACAGAGGCAAATGAAAGTTTGTAACATACAAATCCGGCTGCCATCAGCGCTCCGCCGACAATGAAAGCCGACCCATCGGTTGTAAAGCGTTTGTCGTCAACGCCCTTATTTACAAAATCAGCACCGATGTATAATAAACCTGCAATCGGAAAATAATAGGATGCCTCGGTAACAAAAGGAATTCTCTTTGAGATTTTAATACGTTTTACATCTTTTAACATGAATTTCCTGAGATCCATTTTGCCGGTACCAGCGTTGGCGATGGTAAAGGAAGTATCTGAAATGCTCACGATAGAAGATTTGAAGCGGGTCTTTTCATTGTTTATTCTGAACTTTAGTTCGTCCCCTGCGAAGAAACGGTATCGCCGGAATTTGCCCAGTCGCGGAGAAGAATCCAGCACCAGATATTTTTGCCCGGAACCTCCGGCGATATTCTTGCTGCCATACTTCCTGAAGAAAAGCTCCTCGCTTGTTAATGCCTTAGAACGGTCATAATTGTCTTGTGACCAGGCGACAGCGCTTGTGAACATGATTGCGAAAATGATCAGAAAGATGTTTTTCATAAAACTTGATTAATAATAAGTTATTCGGCAAAACTGATAAAAGTGTTGCATACGTCCTTAAACCAGATCCATTTTTCTGAACTCCGTAGGCGTATGGCCGGTATATTTTCTAAACTGTTTGCAAAAATGGCTTTCATCGGTATAGCCGAATTCATCTGCGATTTCAGAAAACGACAGCTGACTGTATAACAGACGCGCCTCGATCAGTTTGATTTTGTGTTTGATGATGTATTGTTTCAGAGATTCGCCGGTCTGTTTTTTGAAAAAGATACTGATATAGGCCGGAGCATAGTTGAACACGGCTGACAGGCGTTCCATCGTAAGCTCTGCCGGGTTGTAGATATGCTGTCTGACATACAGCAGAAGAGGCTCGACAGAATCTTTTAAAACAGGTTTGGTACGTGTTTGTCCGATCAGATTTCTGGCTAAAATAACCATCATACTCTGCATCAGGCTGTCGCGGATAATTTCAAAGTACTGCGAGGGATGGTTTTCATATTCGCCTTCCAGGATGGCGAGTAAGCTTTGAAGTTTCTGCTTTTCCGGTTTATCGGTCACGATGGAGCCGCGGCTCTGAGACGATGTATACAGCAAAGCCTTTCGGATCTGTTGCCAGGGACCGTCTTTTTCGGCTGTATGATTTTTATTGAACAGTTCATTAAAACGGATGAAGCAGAATTCGGTCATGGCTTCAATTTCGAAGTCATGAAAATCTTCCGGCCCCAAAAGAAACACATCGCCCTCGTTGTAGCTGAATGTATTTCCGTTGATATTGTGTGTCCCTTTTCCTTTCAGTATAAAAATAATTTCGAAGTAGGTATGCTTATGCACGGAATGCATCCACTTTTCAGCTTCAAAGTGATAAATGTTGAAAGGAGTATGAAGTATATATCGTTTCATAAAAAAGAACTGCAAAGATAAACGTACCGATAAATATTAGATTTTTACAACGGATATAGTTTTGTCAGGAACTAGTTTTGTGTTAGCATAAGCGGTTATGCCTCTAACGGTCATTACAATATGAAACATATTTTACTATCAATTGCTATTTTAGTATGCGTTCTTATACTTCTATCCATGAAAAAGGCTGATGAGTGGACGGTACTGCTGGACAAGGATTTGTCTCAGTGGGAATCTTACCTGAGCTATCGTCATAAAAACGGATATAATGGAAAAATACCGAAAGATGCGTCGGGTGCAGACATCCCGCCGATTGGATATAACAAGGATGATACCCATGTTTTTTCAATACTAAATGAGCCGGCCGGACCGGTGCTGCGGGTAAGCGGTGAAATATACGGCTGCCTGATTTCCCGTGCAGTATACAAAAACTACCATCTGAAACTTCTGGTGAAATGGGGAAAGGATAAATACGAACCACGGAAAGAAAAACTACGCGATTCGGGAATTCTGTATCATTCAATTGGGCCTGCCGGTGCGGAATATTTCCGTTCGTGGATGCTTTCACAAGAATTTCAGATCATGGAAGGGCATATGGGCGATTTCTGGTGCCAGGCCAACTCGGCTATTGACATCCGTTCGTATCCATCGGAAGGTGTCATGAACAGAGTTGCCGACGAAAAACAGCCCTTTGGCGTATTCAAATCAGGCAGTGATTATTTCTGTCTTCGATCTGTTGATTACGAGAAACCAGCCGGAGAGTGGAATACGCTTGAACTGATCTGTGTCGACGGGAAAAGCCTGCATATCGTGAACGGGCGTGTAGTGATGGTTTTGAAAAATTCACGGTACATTGAATCGGACGGAAAAGAAGTGCCGATGACCAGCGGAAAAATTCAGCTGCAAAGCGAAGCTGCGGAGGTTTTTTATAAAGACATCCGCATCAAACCGCTTTCAGCTATGCCGAAAGAATACGAGAAGCTGTTTCTCTGAAATAGTCGCTCGCCCCGATTTGCAATCGGGGCGTTGTTGGTCAAGCGTTTGTAACGCGATTAAATAAAATGCCGTTACAAACGCCTGACAATTCAACCCCGATTGCAAATCGGGGTTAGCGGTAAAGAAATCGTTGCGAAAGCACTTGCGGCTTTGTTATATGATTTCTTATCACGAATTTTAAAGCAAGAACACCAAGGAAGTTAAATCATCCGAAATTTCGTTCCGAGCAACCATCTGACCGCCGACCGCCGAAAGCCGACCGCCCAAAATGACCGACCTCGAACAATACCTCCATTCTTATTTCACCTTCGATCAGGACGACCTTCTCAAAGTGTCCGCCTTGTTTAGAAAGAGAACTTTGAACAAAGGCGATTATTTCCTGAAAGCCGGCAAACAGTGTAACCAATTGTGTTTTATCCAGTCGGGCATGTTGCGGGTATATGCCGATGTGGACGGCAAGGAAGTAACACAATGGATATCGACGAAAGGTTATTTTGTAGCGGATCTGTCCGGTTTACTTTTTCAGACACCGTCGCGCTGGAATATGCAGGCACTTACCAATCTGGAACTATTTGTGATCGAGCGGACAGATTACAACCGGCTAGGGGAGATTATCCCGAAATGGCCGGAGACGGAAAAGCTGTTCCTTGCGCACTGTTTCACGATGATGGAAGACCGGATTTTCTCCTTTATTTCGATGACAGCCGAAGAGCGGTACCATTTCTTTTTTGAAAAAAACCGTGAGTTATTCAATCAGGTACCGTTGCAATACCTTGCCTCGATGCTTGGTATGACGCCCGAAACCATCAGCCGTATCCGGAGAAAACAACTGCAGTGATCTCGTAAAAATCAGCTTCTCAAAACATATTTATTTTCCATAAGATACATTTCTTGATTTTTATCAAGTAACCTGGCCTGGCTGACCGGTACTTTTGTCATGTACCAAACCAAGTCAGTAATCATGTTTTTAGGACATTACGGCCTCGCCCTTGCCACAAAGAAAATAGCACCCAAAATTTCGCTTACCATGCTTTTTATAGCCGTGGAATTTGTAGATATCCTTTGGCCGTTTCTGTTGCTGTTCAATATTGAAACTGTGAAAGTCCATCCCGGGTTTACCAAAGTAACACCTTTCGAGTTTGTCCATTATCCCTATACGCACAGTCTTTTCATGGGAATTGTCTGGGGACTTATCGTTGGAGGCGGCTTCTGGCTTTTCAAAAAGGATACCAAAAGCGCGGTTATAGTCGGTCTCGCGGTGTTGAGCCACTGGTTTCTGGATGTTATTGTGCACATCCCGGATCTGCCCTTGACGCCTTTTGGTGATTTCAAAGTAGGGATGGGTTTATGGAATTATAAGATGATCACCGTATTGCTGGAAAGTATTATCTTTTTCGGCGGTGTTTATATCTATGCAAATAGCACGAAAACAATTAATGCCCAAGGTACCTGGGGACTATGGATCATGACCAGCTTTTTCGTTCTGGCTAATGCCTACAACCTGTTCGGTCCGCCACCGGAAAATAATATCATGGTTTTGTTTGTTTCGTTTGTTGTTTTGCAGGTGATTGTGCTGGGGTTGGCCTGGTGGGTTGATCGGAATAGGGTTATTGTTGACCGCTAGGTTAAATAAAACAAAGTGCGCAGTATACTTTAAACATACTGCGCACAACAACTGGAAAAAATTACTTGCCGTCAGGACTTCCAAAATTACCTGACAATAATAAATGAGCTGCTTGCCTCCTGCTTTTTAGCCCGGATTTTAATATAATAAGAGCCTGGCTGTGTGACAATTCCAGGCAACAATATCTGCTGGTTATCAGGTAGTGCATACTTGGTATTTTGATACACCGACGTTCCTTTCTGGTCATAAATGTATACCGAAATACCTTCCTCATTGATATCTCCTGACACGATAAAAGCAAGTTCTTTACTGAAACCCGGGTTGGGAAATGCGTTAACCGTGAGTTCCTGATGATACCCCTTCACTGCAATAATCCGGCTGTAAGCAAAACTTCCGTCCAGATCAACCTGCTTTAAGCGGTAATAGGTATAAACGGTTTCCGCATTTGGATCCGTAAACTGATATGATACATTTGCGGCCGAATTCCCCTTGCCCTTTACCGATCCGACAGGCTCGAATCCGGTAGCTGGATTAAGCGTCCGTTCAATCTCAAAATGATCATTATTCGTTTCACTGGTTGTCGTCCAGTCCAGTTGGACTTGTCTGGCATCAAGACGTTTCCCAACGAAGCTGATCAGTGTTACCGGAAGCGGTGCCGAAATACACGATGAACCGCAATCTGCAACGGCTCGCGTACGGGCATCAGGCATTTTACTGCCTTTTCGGTTTGTGACAAAAAGCGCGGTGTAATAACCGGGCCTTGTCCGGGCAAGCATCTCATTGGCCTTCTGCTTTGTTTTTGAAACAGGAGGATCAGGAAGCTCCGTTGGTTTGGTACCAGAGGCTGCGAAAGAAGCTGGCAGCAAAGTCAGCCAGCTTGCAAAAACAATCAGCACAATTTGGACAAACCTGTTGCCATTCATAGTGGGGATAGGCATGAGGATCGGTTAAAGGGCTCTGTTTCTGATAGCATCCCAGCCAAAAGGGGACGGATTTTGAGTTACTCTGCCGTCATTTTGTTGCGAATAGGTAAAGATTTGTAAGGTCCCGTATTGAAGAGTATAGCTTTCAGCAACACCGGCACATCCGTTTCCACAATCTCCTGCAGCGCTGGCAGAGAAATTTTTGATTCCGGCAGTACCAAGCAAAATTTTGTATGTAACACGCAATTTAGCCTCCTGATTCGACGCCAGAAAAATCACTTCTACCGTCTGTAATGCGGTTCCTCTTGCCTGAACCTGTAGCAATCTTGTGGAAGCAAGATTGGTAAGTGTAGTGAAAGAAAAGTCGCCGAATGCTATTTCTCCGACACCAGCTCCCGTGGAACCCGTACTATAAGTCTGGTCTGTACCAAATTGTATACTGGTTACCTCCATGTAATTTTTGAGTACCACGGTTCTGCCATCATCAGTGACATTTGTTGCAAACGGGCTGGCATTCGTGGTTAATTCATTGCCCCTTTCATCGGTGCATCTGATATACATCCTTTGGGCCATCGCGGTCCCGGTAATCAAAAAGGTAAATACTAATCCCGCAAGGGCCATGTAAAATTTTTTCATACTGTAAAGCCAGTTAATTTTTAATAATAGTTGAAGTTCTTGTTTAAATCATAACAAGTATCAGCAAAAGTAAACATACCGTCCAACTAATTACATGAAAACAGGATTTAAATTACTGATTATTAGCCAGGTTTAAGGTGTAATGTGTAAATGGGGGATTTGGGACGGTGTTCAGGTTTTTTCATTCTGGCTAACCCTTACAACATGTCCGGCCGGTCTATAGTGTTGGGCGTAGTCTCCAGATAACGCAAGAGCATTATCGGTCTTTGACTGAATGTAATGTAAAGATATTATTCTATCCAGCGGTCAGAGACCGGGATACAGACAGACGTAGTCTGGAGGCTACGCCTAACGAGGGTTGCTTTCCGGGAAATGGAAGCCCGAAATATTTCGTCTGGCTGTGGACGGCACCTTGCGTTTCAGTAGCCTGCTTCGCCAGATTGAGGGCGCTAATAAACAAACACTGGCCGTTGCCTTAAAAGAGCTGGAAGTCGTTGGACTGCTGCAAAAAAATGTGATCAAACAAAAACCTTTGCACATTGAATATGTACTGACCGAAAAGGACAATCGCTAATTCCTGTTTTTCAGCAGCTTGAGCGTTTTGGTTAGGGTATTTGATATTCAGGTTTCAGGCATTATCACCATGCCGTTTTAATTCAAAAATTATCTATACAATTGTATTGAAAAATTATCTAGGGAAATAGTTGGCAAATAGCCAACTATTTCCCTAGATTTGTATTTATGTAATTGTTATGAAAATCTTGATAATCAATCCATTGGAATAAGTGCACGGAGCGTTTAGAAAGAACCTTTTATGACATGATACTATTATATTCCCGCAAACTGGACCAGTTTGCCAGTAAGCATTCCGACTCGGGGAAAAGTCTGCGCGTTTGGATATCGGTGGTGGAGAGGGCAGTTTGGAAAAGAAGTTTTGATGTACTTCATGACTTCCCCAAAGCAAAAATTATTAAAGGAAACAGAGCCAGATTCAAGATCGTTGGTAATAAATACCGCCTCATTGTGGAGTTGGATTATGAAGAAGGAATTGTAGAAATTAGGTTTATCGGAACACATTCAGAATATGATTTGATAGATGCTGAAACGATATAATCATACTGGATTTAAAAGAAAATAACGACATGACACAGCCACAATGGTTTTTGATAGAAACCGAGCAGGAGTACGAGAGCGCTCTTGCCCGGTATGAAGAAGTAAAACGGGCTTCAAAAAATTCTGCTGATCACAAGGAAAAAATCCTTTTGGTACATCTCATTTCAGAATACGAAAAGGAAAACCGCAGCTTGCCGGAGGTTGATCCCATTGAATTAATCAAAATCAGAATGGCGGATTTTGGCTATAAATCCGCGGATCTCGCCAATGAATATGGCGACAAGGGAACAATCAGCAAAGTGCTGAACTACAAACAGGCACTGTCGCTTACCATGATCCGTAAGTTCAGCAAATTGCTGCATATTCCTGCGGATGCTTTGATTAAGGAGTATGAGTTGGTTGGGTAAAATAAATTAATCTTGGGATTGTGGATCATGACCGCCTTTTTCATTCTGGCCAACGCTTACAACTTGTTCGGCTCGCCACTGGAAGATAATGTCGTGGTTTTGTTTGTTGTTTTGCAGGTGATACTGTTGGGGTTGGCTTATTGGGTTGATGGGAATAGGGTTGGGGGTGAAATAATATGATTGTTGATAGAATTGAGGTTCTGGCTTGATGAATTTAACTGTTGTTAGTTGTTGTCTTTACGTAAGGTATAATTGTAACGCTAACTAATATTTGAATATGTTAATTAAGAATCAAGTTTTTTTACGATTTTGAAAAAAACTTAAAACTTTCAATAAAACTTAAAGTTGTATTCTTTTTATTAATCTTTTTTGATATTGCTTGAATTTGCTTATATTTGCTAGCGATCAGTAATTATATGAAAAAGAAATCTAAAATAAGAGACAATAGAACTAAACTATCAAAACTATTAGGTACATCTGATAGTCAAATTGCTCGGTTTGTTAATTCGAAGAGATTTCAATTATTTTCCAAGGGTGGACAGAAATCGGTCAGAAAGACCTTCGCTAACATAGTTAAGTTGGCAAAAGAAACTCCTTATTCAGTTCAAGATATTTTCTTTGAATTGTATAAGGATAAAGTAACTGAGTTTCAATTTGAAAGTTCAAAAGCTAAATATTCATCAGAATTTGTCTCATCAATTCCATTTGGGAAAATTGGGTTTTCACTGCTTTTGCGACAACTCGAATCGTGTAGTAATACCAAGAACTATTCCAGTATTTTTAGTCATGAAGACCTTGCCTATGGGCGTAATGATATAAAGCTATCCGGAATTACAATTAATATTGTTGATTCTGATCCTGATGCAATCGCGGTCAAAAAAATCACAAAGTTCTTTAATCTTGTATTGTACAAACTTCGAAAATTTCAACAACGAGATTGGTTGTATGTATTTAAATTCACAACTGCAATAATTCTACGTTCACGACTTTTTTATACCTATCCAGATGAAGATAATAGTCAACATATACATACATATGTTGGCTTCTCATGGTGACGTAAACTAAATGGGGAGCTTAAATTTCATATTTAAAGCTACCAATATGCGTAATAAAAAAACAAACAATAGAAAGATAAAAGGAAGTCTTAAAAAGGAGACTTTTTCTATATCGGATAAAGTAATCATAAAGGATGTTTCTAGTAGTAATAGATTAAATTTTGACAAAATATTATCTCGTGCAATTATTGCTGTTAAAGCTTGGGAATTGTTTGAGAAGTATTTTGATAACACTGATTAAACGTAATATTATGGATTTTGGAAAAGCTATAAAAAATATTAGGAAGCAAAAGGGGTTCACTCAAAAGCAATTAGCTGATCTCTGTGAGATTTCTGTGACTACTCTGAGCCAAATAGAAACAAATGATACTTTTCCTCATAAATCTAATTTAAAAAAAATAGCATTGGCATTAGATGTTCCAAATACATATCTTTTTTTTATGGCTTTGGAAACTGATGATGTTCCTGCTGAGAAGAGGATTCTTTATAAAACTATAAATAATTTAATTCAGGAGATGCTTGTAGATTAAGCTATGTTTTTCTTTTAAATGTAATTTCGATAATAATTAATGATCCAAGAAAGAGACATCTTACAACTTAGATGTCTTTATTCTTGGGAGTTTTTAAACATGATTTCTACTGAAGTTAATGTATATTTTACTACTTATAATTGTTTTCATTGTATGAATTTTAGTAAGTTAGCCAAGAGGGAATGATTATTAGTTGCTATTATTAACATTCTTATTTACCCTCTAAAAATTATATTACATATATAAGTGTAACATGAGGCTATTGTATAGCTTTCCATACATCGATAGAAATTCAAAATCCGATAATGAAAATTCATATAAAAGAGTTAGGAGCTATAAAGGAGGGCATTATTGACCTTTCTAATAAACTAAATGTTTTTTGTGGCCCAAATGGCACGGGCAAGACATATATGGCTTTTATTATATACGCTCTCACACAAAATGAAATTCACGTTGGCTATACAGACGAAAAGATTATCAATGAACTTATTGAAAAGAAGAAAATTATAATACCGATCAATTTCAAAGAGATTTTTAAGTACAAAGCTGATTTGGTCGAGAATATAGCATCGGATTTTGATAGTATTTACGGTATTAGTCCAGAATTGTCAGAGACATATTTCAAAGAGACGAAAATAGCTTTTGATGATGATGAAGATGTTATAAAAAGTAGCTTAATTAATTCTTCATTTGATTTATCATTTAAGATAGGTTCTATTTTTATAAATTTCACAAAGGAAAAAGGTCTTGATTCCTTGATTATAGAAATTAAAGACAAAACTATATCTAATAAAGATATCGAACCGCTGAGGTTTCTTCTAAAATCAAAAATACTTTCTTTTCTTTCTAACTATCCAATAATCTCGTCAAGTATTTTTCCTGTTGAGAGGAATTCAATTTATACTTTTAGTAAAGAATTATCACTTAGTCGAAATGATGCTATTGATCATTTACATGCGGTTACAAATAATAAAAATATTTCGAAGTTTGATTTATTTTTTCGAAGAACAACAAGGTATCCAATGCCAATTAGGGATGGGTTGATCATAGCAGAGGATTTAGCAAACATAAAAAAAACAAAAAGTGAATATTTTCTATTTGCAGAACAAATGGAAGATGAATTACTAAATGGTAAGGTTATTATAACAAACGATGGAGAAATTCAATTTAAATCTAATAAAGCTCCAAAAAAACAATTGCCTATTCATTTAACAGCTTCAATTGTAAAAACCTTATCCAGCTTAGTTGTTTATTTAAAGCATATTGCAAATAAAAATGACTTGATAATTATTGATGAACCAGAAATTAATTTGCACCCTGACAATCAAATAATTTTGACAAGACTATTTGCTAGACTAATAAATAATGGATTCAGACTACTTATAAGTACTCATAGTGATTATATTATAAGAGAGATCAATAATTTAATAATGCTAAGTTCTAAAAATAAAAGTGTCAAGGAACTTAGCAAAAAATTTAATTATAAAGAAGATGAAATAATTAATCATCAGGATTTAGGAGTATATTATTTTAATTATCCCAGCCGGAAAACATTAAATAAACAAGTAGAAATAGAAAATCTAATTGTCACAGAAGTAGGATTTGAAATTCCGTCAATTGATAAAGCAATTGAGGAGCAAAATTCTATTGCAGAAGAATTATTTTATATGATAAAATATGATGATTTAAATGAGCAAGCTTGATAAGATTTCAAATGTATTGGACCCCCATTTTAAAGAGACAGATATCACAAAATTGAAGGAAGTTAAAGAGGATATGGAAATTATCTTTGTTAGTGGAAATCAAAGATTTTTGTCATTTTCTTATGATAAGGAATTAACTAGAAATGAATTTCCTAAAGGATTATTTCCCTTTTTTAATAAAGGTGAAGCTTTGGTAAACTCTTTTTGCGATTATGTCATTTTTAGTGAAAAGGAAGGTGACTTATATGTTTTACTTATTGAACTTAAAAAGGGTAACAATAATGTAACTAAACAATTAAGCGCAGGGAAATGCTTTACAGAATACATAATTTCTACTGTGAATAGAGTTTATGACCTAAATATTACACCAAAAATAAGGTTGATTTCTATAAGAGATCGGCATATCAAACCTAAGCAGATGCAAAAAGAAATTAATTATGATGAAAATAATTTCCATACTTTTTGTAGTAGTAAATTTTGGTTAAAATCATATCTTAAATGAAACATTAGCCTAGTTTAACCTAGCCCTTCACTCCCCCCTCACCTCCAACAACCCCTCACTCTCCAGATAAACCTCCTTCAACCCCTGCAAAACCTCAGCGGAAGGCTCGGCCCATAAGCCTCTTTGTGAGGCTTCGAGTAATCTTTCGGCGATGGCGTGTAAGGCCCATGGGTTGCTTTCGGCGAAAAACTGCTGCATGTTCGCGTCCAGAGCGTAGGTTTCGGCCACTTTTTCGTACATCCAGTCGTCGATGACGTTCGCCGTGGCATCATAACCGAAGAGATAGTCCACCGTAGCAGTAAGTTCCAGTCCGCCTTTGTAGCCGTGTTTTTTGATGCTGTCGAGCCATTTCGGGTTCACAACCCTTGAACGGAATACACGTAACGTTTCCTCTTTCAGGTCGCGCACCACCGGCTGGGCCGGGTTTTGCGAGTCGCCGAAATAATGTTTTGGCTGCTGTCCGGTAAGGCTGCGTATGGTCGCAATCATCCCGCCATGGAATTGCAGATAATCGTCGCTGTCGAAAATATCGTGTTCGCGGTTGTCCTGGTTGTGCAGCGCCACCTCCACGCCGGAAAGACATTGCTGAAATTCACTGCGGGCATCCACACCCTGCGCGTTCTTCGTATAGGCATAACCGCCCCAGTTGACATACGCCTGCGCAAAATCCGCATCGCCATGCCAGTTTTTTTCATTGATCAAAGGCAAAATTCCCGCACCATAAGCGCCCGGAGCCGCCCCGAAAATCCGGTAACTGGCCCGTTCCTCGGCATCTTCAATCGATAATTCATTGTCTTTTTGCAGTTCAGCCAGATCTTTCAGATAATGTTTGCGGACAAAATTCTGGTCAAGCGGTTCGTCCAGCGCGATAACCTGCTGCACGGCATCATCCAGCAACTCGATCAGATGCGGGAAAGCATCACGGAAAAATCCACTGATCCGGGTGGTCACATCAATCCGTGGCCGGCCAAGTTCTTCGAGCGAAATAATTTCCACGCCGGTAATGCGCCGGCTTTCCTGCTGCCATACTGGCCGGGCACCCATCAGCGCCAGCACTTCCGCCACATCGTCTCCATGGGTACGCATCGCCGAAGTGCCCCATATACTGATCCCGACACTTTCAGGATAACGCCCCGTTTCTTTCAGGTGACGATCCAAAACCTCCCGTGCAAGCTGCTGGCCCACTTCCCAGGCCGCTTTGGACGGAAGTGCGCGCGGATCTACGGCGTAAAAATTCCGTCCGGTTGGCAAAATATGAGCCATGCCCCGTGTAGGCGCGCCACTCGGACCGGCAGGAATATACCCGCCGGAAAGTCCGTGCATGAGGCTGGTAATTTCTTCATCCGTCCGCGCCAGATTCGGTACCAGCTGGGTACAGACAAATTCCAGCACCAGCCGGATTCCTGCCAAACCAGTCGTCGAAGGTGCCAAATCCAGCGTTTCATACAAAACCTGATCGATGGATTTTGGATGAAAACGGTGCTGAGCCAACACGCGGAACAAATGATTGTTCAGCTCATCAATAATTTCCATCGCATCCGCCGCCGTCACCACCGGCCGACCAGCCAGCGACTGAAACTGCGACGAAACCGAATCTATTTTCTGACCTTTTTTCTGCAAAAGATCTTCTATTTCAAATCCGAAAAGTGAAGCCATTTCCGACTGTAAACCCGGCACGGTGGCGTTGGGTAGCCGGGTCAGCGCTTGCAGCATATCAATCAGCGCATCACCTTCCGGCATTTGTCCGAGCGTGTGCAAACCGTTGCGGATCTGCGCCGCGCCCAATTCACACAAATACCCGTCGATGTCTTCGATCAGGTGGGCAATATCCTTTCCATCCATCTCCGCCAGACTCGCCGGCACACCTTCGGGTGTCATATCATCGTCCCAATCGTGCTTGTGATCGCCATGATCGCGGCTCAGCATCGCAGCCAGATCGGCATCCAGATTGGTCTGTTTGATCAGCTCCCAGATCTGTCTTTGCAGCAAAGGCAATTTCGAAGGATCAAGCGTTTCCACCTGATAATATTCATCGACAAGCTGGGTCAGCTGCGCCAGTTCGCCATAACTATCCGCGGAAGTCATAGGTGGCGTCAGGTGATCAACCACCACGGCGTGGGCACGGCGTTTGGCCTGTGAACCTTCGCCGGGATCGTTGATGATAAAAGGATAAAAAAGCGGCAGATCACCCAGAATTGCATCCGGGAAACAGTTTTCCGACAACCCGATTCCTTTACCCGGAAGCCATTCCAGCGTTCCGTGTTTGCCTACATGCACAATCGCATCAGCTCCCCAACCATCACGCAGCCAGCGGTATAAGGCATAATAATGATGCGTCGGCGCGAGATCCGGCTGGTGATAAATGGCATCCGGATCCATGCCATATCCACGCGGCGGCTGCAAGGCTACGAACGCATTGCCAAGTTCAAGTCCGGCGAGGGCGATATGACCGTTATGGACATAGGTTTCGCCGGGTGCCTGTCCCCATTGTTTGGTTATTTTTTTGCGTAAAGCGTCCGGTAATTCTTCAAACCAGCCAGCATATTTTTCAAACGAAACCTGACCGGCAGCGTTGGAAAGCTGTTCCGGCGTGAGGTATGTCTGGTCGTAGGAACAGCGGTCAATTAACTGATGAATTAATTCGGTCCCGGTGGCAGGCAGGTTTTTTATCTTATAACCTTCTGCCTGCATCGCATGCAAAATATGCATCAGAGAAGCCGGCGCATCCAGCCCGACTGCATTTCCGATCTGGGAAGCTTTGGTATTGGAATTGGTAAAAATGAAAGCGACTTTTTTCTCTGAGTTTTTCAAATGACGCAAGCGGGCAAAGCGTAGCGCAATGCCGGCCACGCGATCGATACGGTTGTCAAGCGCTTCATATCCTTTTGCCTGTCTGTCTTTTTCCTTGAAAGAAATCGGAACGGTGATAATCCGCCCGTCAAATTCAGGAATCGCCACATTCATAGCCGTATCCAAAGTACCCAACCCGCGACTGGAAGATTCCCAGGCATTGCGGTTCATGGTACTGGAAATAGCCTGGATAATTGGCACATTCAGCTGACTTAATGCTTTTTCTGCGCCAATATTATCAGAACCTGCCTTTTGAATATCAGTAATAGCAAGCGAAAGCGTATTGACCAGAACATCAATCTGAACCCCTTTTTCACCATTGAAGAACTGGAAAGCAACGGGTTGTCCGGAAACCGGATCAGTCACTTTCAGCGATGAGGTGAAAATGGGTAAAACATTCATATCACGACCCTCCAAAGCAGCCACCATCGCGTCAATAAAAGTCGTATTTCCACTCGTCCAGTGCGAGCGGTAAAAGGTAATTCCGGCCGTGGGCTGGTCTGGATTATATCTTTTGAGCCAATCCGAAAGATCAGCGTTTTCGGGTAGTTCCGGGTGGTAAATACCATGTTCTGGCAAGGTAACCGGCGTTTCTGAGCCAAAACCTGTCATCAATAAATGATCAGAAAGGTAATAAAGCAGTGAAGTGAAATTGGTATAACCACCGGCTTGGAGATATAACATCGCATCATGCAGAATCGCCGGCGAAACTGTTGAAGCTGCTGCAAAATCAGGATTTAAATCACCCGTTCCACTCACGACAATAAGATGCTGCCCGTTTTTTTTGGCACGATTTACCAATTCATTAAATCCGGGAATAGCACTGGGCCGACCGAGAATCCGTAATATAATGATTTGTGCCGCCGCAATTTCACCGTCGAGCAACTGCTCCATCTGCGCTTCACTTTTGACAGCCATTAAGTTGATGCCTAATGTTTTTGGGAAATCATCCGGCAAATCCTGAATGGTACGGTGGAGAGTTAGTAAGTCCGTATCGGCATGGGTAAGGAAAATAATACCTTCCGTCGGCATGGGCGTCTGACCGATTTTAGTAGAAGCTTCCGAGCCTTTCCAGGTATAAAACTGAAAAACATTTTCAGACAAGTCTGCTGGTGGAACAAGAAAACGATCCGCTGCGATCATGCTGTCGATGTAATCAAAAATGGCAATAATCTGCCAGTCACTGTTCACCGAATGAAACCAGACAGAATTCCCGTCAAATAAAAGTGTAACAACATTCGCTAATGTACACGGACCCAGGCAACCACCTTTCGTCATGTGCACAACGTTCCGCATTTTCCGGCGCAGCCACTCACTTTTGTACAATTCAACGGGAATGGGCGCATAGCCGCGATCCACCCTGCCGCAGCAGCAAGCGTTGTAACAATAAGACAAATGTCCCCGTCGCTGTACAAGATTGATGGCTTTCCCGTCTGCGCGGGTGATACGTTGGCGTTTAATTTCTGACATAAGTTGTTAGGCGTTGGCTATTAGCGGTTAGCTTTTAGTGTAGCCGTTAACGTGTTTGTTGATAAAAAGAAAGACTCCGGGGTAGGAGTCTTTTTAGGTTGATGGTGTGTAAGGTGTTTTAGTTTCAATCAATTCTACGTGGTTTTAACACTTTCAACAAAAGCCTCAGAAGCATTAGTAAGAACTGCAATTTGCGAAGTTGTAAAACTGTCGGTTGCTAAAAGATTTTTAATAAATGAGATTTGTGCCATTTCAAAACCTTTTTCAACTCCTTCGTCCAGGCCTTCAAGACGACCTTCTTGTTTGCCTTTTGCAATACCCTCCTTCTCAGCCTTATCGAGTACCATTTCTCTTATTCCCATACTTTTTTGATTTTCGGTTAGCTCTCCGATTTCTTTATCAAATTTAACATTATATCCTTGATCTGCAAAGGTTATGTAGCGTTGCAAAAAGATCAGCAGATCATCTATTTTCTTCTTTGAAATCTTCCGTCTGAGCAAGTTTTTGGCCAGCGAATATTTCAGATCAAACAAACTTTCATCATCCAGCTTTTTCTTTTTTAGTGCTAGCAATACAGTTAACACGACGATTGCAAATGGATTTTCATTTTCAATCAGCGCCGTTTCATCCTGCTCAATAACTTTATACGTATTAAATTCGTAAATAATTTTTGAGCCGAGATATTTGTATTCATAAACATCAGGATGAAATTTCCTGTTCGCATCTGTGAAGATTGCAATGGCTGTTACCGGTTTTCCATATTTGTCCAGAATTTGATAAAAGTAGGTGAACATCCGTTTTGCGAAATCCTTATCATCATATCCCTGCACTTCAATATGTATCAAAATCCAGTCTTCTTCTCCGGTTTTGGTATAAACTTTCACAAGCTTATCCACAAACTTGGGCGCTTCTATTTCTTCGGTTGGGAAGAGCTGTTCGAGTTCTTTATCTAAAAACTGAAAACCTCTTTCCAGGTCAAAGAGCTTTTCGGCGTTTTCGAAGAAGAATTTTAAGAAATCATCACAGATATTTTCTAATATGCCTTTCCATAGTGTGTCGTCTTTATTCATTTTTAGATTTAAAAGTGTGTGTTGTGTTTTTTTTTCATGCAAAGCAAAAAAGCGGCGTCCGCTTACCTGCTTTGAGTAAAACCCTAAGACGCGAAATTCTTTAATAAGTATTCAATAAACTCAACCCGCTCTCCCCAATACAAGTGAACATAAGACGCAAACGTATTCAGTTTCCGGTAAAGCCGGGTTTCCACTTCAATTCCTTTTGCATTTTTAACGATTACAGATTCTGTTTCCATAGCATTTTCCAATAATCTGGAATAATGAAATTCATGTCCTTTCAATTCCAAATCATTCCATTGAACTGTTCGATAACCCAGAGATAGTTTAGAATTTTCCATGGAAGTCACGCAATCCAAAACACTGGCCATTGGAAAATTGGAGCCTTCGGAAGAAATAATTTCATTCCCCAAGTACATTAAACCTCCACATTCCGCAAAAGCTAATCCACCATTTAAACAATAGCATTGAATACTTTCAAGCATCGTTTTATTTTCACTTAGTGCACCCGCAAACAATTCAGGATAACCGCCAGGCAGATACAGGAAATCTGTTTCAGGAAGTATCTTATCATGAATCGGGCTGAAAAATGTTATCTCGCCTAAAGCCGCAAGTATTTCAATATTTCGATGATATGTAAAAGTAAAAGCTTCGTCCCGGGCGATGGCTATTTTATATTTTTTAGCTGGAACAGGAGTTTGGGGTTCGGTATCTGAGATAGTTTCGGAAGGAATTTCTCTTCTAGAAATTTCCAGTAACCGATCTATATTAATGGTTTTAGGAATTTCCTCAGCTAGCTTTTCAATAATACTTTCATAATCCGTTTCAGCAGAAATATGCAATCCTAAATGCCTTGAAGGAATGGCCAATGATTCATTTTTTGGTAAATACCCAAGTGCTTCAATACCGACTTCCTCGCAAGCTTCCTGTAAAAAACGGTAATGCGAAGCGGTGCTGACAAAGTTGAAAATCGCGCTAACGACACGAATTCCTTTATAAAAATTTTTAAAACCATATAATAAAGGAGCCGCAGAATAAGCCATCGATTTTGCATTAATGACCAGAATCACCGGAATATCCAGTAACTCAGCAATCGCCGCGCTACTTCCCTGCATTTTATCAGCCCCATCAAAAAGTCCCATAACGCCTTCAGTGACGGAAACGTCGGCCTTTCCAGAATACTGTTTATAAATATCCCGAACATGCGCTTCCGAAGCCATGAAAGTATCCAGATTGATTCCCGGATTTCCTGACGCGGTGGAATGGTGCTTTGTATCAATATAATCCGGCCCGCATTTGAAAGGCTGGACGTTCAACCCTCGGTTTTTCAACGCTCGCAAAAGTCCGAGGGTAATAGTAGTCTTACCGGAATTACTGGACGGAGCTGAAATGAGAAAATGAGAATCTTGCATGTTTTTTGTTAGGTTACACAGAGAAGCACAGAGGTAAAAAGAGGGACACAGAGGTTTGTTTTTGAGATAGAGAAAAATCTCTGTGTATCTCCTTTTACCTCTGTGGCCCCCTGTGTAACCTACTATTTTAGAACGGGCAATATCACGTTGCTGCTGTTTTTTAGATCGTGGTGAACTGTGATTTTGGCGGATTGGAAATCTGATTCGTTGGCTTCGAAAATGTTTATGAATTTTTGCGGGTTGCGGTCAACCAAGGGGAACCAGCTGCTTTGGATTTGTACCATTACGCGGTGACCTTTTTTGAACGTATGCGCGATTTCGTTCAGTTTGAAACTAACTTTTTCTACTTTGTCTTTTACGAACGGTTCCGGTTTGGAGAAGCTGTTACGGAATTTTCCACGGAACACTTCTGCCCGGACCAATTGCTGATAACCGCTCATGTCCAAAGGTTTTAGTTGTCCGCGCTGCACTTGTGGGGGCAAACTATCCGGCCATACATCAATCACTTTTACAACAAAATCAGCATCCGTTCCGGTGATGGAAACGAAAAGATTAGCCGTAATTTCACCTGTTAAGGTCAGATCCGAGGTTAAAGAATCCGTTTGGAAAAAGATCACGTCAGGGCGGCGCGAAGCGAAACGCTGATCTTCGGCCATGTATTTATTATTTCTGTCGCCGCTGATCTCGTTGGTATATGGGACAGGTTTGGCAGGATCGCTTATATACTCAGAAACAGCTTTTGCAGCCTTTGGTTTCTCAGCAGAAAGTTTTCCTTTGGATTGAAAATAGAAGGTTTCCGGCTGATTGTTTTTTGGCGGCCATACATCGTAATTTTTCCATTGGTTTGAACCTGTTTCAAAAACCGTCGCTTCGGCCTGATTAAATTCGCCTTTATCTTTCAAATAAAAATTGAAAAACTTCGTCTCGATTTCGTTTTGGTAATATTGGTTTAAATCTGCGCCAAACTGGTAATCCGCAAAAGATTTCCAGCTTGGTGACGCCCAGCCGCCATGCGTCCAAGGACCCATAACTAGTCTTGTATTGTTGTTTGGAGATTGCTTTTCAATCGCAGAATAGGTTTTCAAAGCACCGTATAAATCTTCGGCATCAAACCAGCCTCCAACCACTAAAACAGCAGGTTTGATATTGTTCAAATGCTTTTTGATATTTCTGGATTGCCAGAATTCGTCGTAAGTATCATGAGCAGTAACTTGTCGCCAGACACTTTTTGGGTCAGAGAAGTAAGCATTTGTATTCGCTTTTTTCAACGGGCCAAAATCAAGGAAATATTGATACGCGTCACTAAAATCTGCATTGAAAAATGGTTTATAACTTTCTCCGTTGGCACTTTTCGGACCGTCGAAATGGCTGTAAAAACCGAAATTGTCCATCAGGAAAAATGCTCCGTTGTGGTTGCAATCGTCGCCCAAAAACTCATCTGACATAGGTGCTTGCGGGGAAACGGCTTTTAAAGCCGGATGCGCATCCGGCAGAGCTGCCGAGGAATAATAACCTGGAAACGAAATGCCATAGATCCCGACATTACCATTGGAGGCCGTATTTTTCAGAAGCCATTCAATCGTGTCATAGGTATCGCTCGATTCATCGACATCCTGTTTCGTTTTTTTATTGTCAATGGCCGGCGTCATTTCCCGGAAATTTCCTTCACTTTTATAACGTCCACGCGCATCCTGATAAACAAAAATATATTTTTCTTTCATCAAAACACCATTCGGTCCGATGCGTGGACGGTAATTATTTACACCATAAGGACGGCAGGAATAAGGCGTTCTTTGCATCAGAATCGGATATTTTTCGTCCTGATCTCTTGGCGTATAAATGGCGGTATATAACTTCACACCATCACGCATTTCGATGAATTGTTCTGTTTTCTGGTAGTTTTTTCTGACCCAGCCTGTGTCAGGCATTGCTGCATTTTGTGCATTGGAAAGAAGTGGAATTAAAAATAGAAACAGGTAGAGAATTCTATACTTCATAGGAGTTGGCGATTGGCGTTAATTGTTGTCTTAACAAAAATACATTAAGAATCGGGTTTGTTAGTATTGGTGAAAATTAAACTGTATTAATGAATATTGGAGCAGATTAGATTTAAATCTATAATAGCAAAGGATTAGTTGGTGTATTTTAACCTCAATCATATTTCCAATGATATTTGATCGGGGTTAATTATTTCGGTGCGCTGCACCTGTTAGAATCTGAGTAGTGCGACTTTTACTACAAATATTTCGGCGCTCTGCGCCTTTTCTAAATGCTGTATTTTAGGCTTAACAAGAAGTTTCTTGTTGCCCCCGGTGAGAATTGATTATCAAAAATCGCGTTCGCGAAATATTTTTCGTTCAGCACATTGTTGATATTGAATCTCAGTCCAACGCGTCCAATGCGGTATCCGATTGCAAGATCCGTTGTGGTATAGCTGTGCAAGGCATAATTGTTAGCGCTGGTTGTGAAGGTTTCACTCATGTAATTTGCTCCGGCACCTATGCTTAAACCTTTCAAGACAGTTGTTTGCAATTCATAATTTAGCCAAACGTTAAGCATATTGGTTGGTGCGAAGGCTACTCGTTTCCCGGCGGCGGCATTAAATTCTCCGCTTTTGTACGGCAAATATTTCGCTTTTGAATAGGTATAACCAGCCGTCAGATCCAAGCCTGGTAACAGACTTCCGCTGATTTCTGCTTCAAAACCTTTTGATTCCGCCGAACCGATTCTTTTGTAAATTCCTCCTGGCAAAGCTTCCAGCTGATTGTTTTTACGCATGTAGTAAAATGCCAGATTGGCTGCCCATCTTGAAGACAATTCCAACCGACTTCCCACTTCTCCCTGATATCCTGTTTCCTGATCAAAAGTTTCTCCGTTTGGTGCTACGCGGCGCGATGGTTTGAAATAAGTAGAGTATGATCCATAAATCGAAAGTGGTTCGATTGGCTGATAAACCACTCCTGCGCGATAGGTTAAGGCTGCTTTTGAAATGGTAGATTTTGCTCCGGGTTCCGTTACATTTCTGTCTGCATCAACCAGATTCGTATAATACGTTCCATCGAAAATGTCGTAACGAAGTCCAGCCAATGCTTTCAGATTTTCTGTGATTTTGATCCAGTCCTGAACATATATACCATGAACATTTTCCATGGTTGCTCGATAATTCTTGTCGGTGAAATTGATGTACCCTTGGTTCAGAACTGGGTTTTTAATTGAGATAGTTGCGTTTTTACCAGCACCGTATACATCTCCATTGTACGTTTTTCTGTTCAGAAGGCTTAAAGAATAACCAACTAAAAGTTTGTGCTCAATCCTTCCTGTGTTGAATTCATACGTAAGCTCTAATTGATTTTGAAGCGGTTTTGTCAAATGGTTGAAATAAAACGGATAGGAACGGTTTATTGAATCCAGCGTAGCATTTGGCGACAATTCTTCCGTAGAAAAATAGTTGATGTTGTCATCATAATATGAAAGCTGATTCGAGATTTTTAACCGTTCATTGAACTTGTGCACGTATTTAAGCTGATAATCATAGCGGGTATGTTTCAGGAAATCTGCCGGATCATTGTAACGTGTATTGACATCCAGACCTGGAATCGTTTTGCTTCCTGCAAGCATCGGAATTCCCGCGTCTGTATCATAAATATCCTTATTTGCACCAACGGTCAGATAGAATAAATCTTTGTCGGTCGGCCTATATTCCAAGGCCAGATATCCGTTGTTGGTATTCGAACCGGAATGACGATAACCATCTGTGTCCGACATACCGAAATCTACCCGGTAACGTAATTTATCGCTGATCGCACCACCGGCACCGGCACGTATCCGTTTGGTATTAAAACTTCCATAAGTCGCTGAAAAATCCGCTTTGAAATTCGCAGTTGGTCTTTTTCTGGCGATGTTGATAATTCCGCCCAAAGCCGAGTGACCGAAAAGCACAGAGGCCGGACCTTTCAAAACTTCGATGCTTTCTACATTGGCAAGATTTGTATTCGGTGCGCTGGTCGAAATATTATGTCGTTCATCACGAACGCCATCAACCAACAAAACGAAATTTGAAAATCCACGAATAGTAAAGTGTTGAAAACCACCGTATGTATTGTTTGCACGAACACCGGTTGTATTTTTCATCGCTTCGCCTAAATCATCTGCACCACGTTGTTCAATTGTTTTTAGAGAAACTGTGGAAGTTGTGATGGGCATATCACGTAGCGGAACGTCAATTTTGTTTACTGAAGAAAAAGAGCGGTTTGAACCCGAACTGATCACCACTTCCGATAATTCGTTGGTCTTGCTATTTAGTTTGTATTGTAAAAGTGTTATCTCATTTTGCTTGATATCGATGTTTTCTTTTTTTGCTTCATAACCAATTCCGCTTGCAAGAAATGTATAGCTCCCAGCCGGAATATTCCTGATTTCAAAATGACCGGATTCATTGGTGATTGTCGCAAACGAAGTGCCTTCCAGATGAATATGAATACCGATAACCGGCTCTCCCGTTTCACTTTGGATCGAACCGTTTAATGTTCCAAAATGATGCGCAAAAGCATTATTAATCAGGAAAAATTGAGATAATAAAGCAATTTTCAGCGCATAGCTGTACCGTTTTTTTTGAAAAATGAGATTGCCGTTTCCAGTCCGCGGGAAACAGTTTTTTTGCGTTTGCATACTTTTAACTTGTTTAGAGAAATGAGTTAAAAGCTCTTCACAGCATTTTACAATGCAAACGGGAAGGAAGAAAAACGGACAAGAGAAATGTGTAAATCGTACAAAAAGCGCACGATGATCCATGGCAAAATTGCCTGGATAAAAAACACCAAACCTGACGAAGCTTCATTCCGCGAAAGCAATGTCAACAAAGAAAAAGGCAGGTCTCCTGACTTGTAACATTTATATCGTCCTTCCCGGATTTAATATCCAGTGGACATGGTAGATATAAACTTTTGATGTTACTTACAGTTGCGCGACAGTTCGTGATTTGCACACGATTCCCTATTAATTCACTGATAGTAAAACCTTTTTCTGTTGGAAAAATATAGAAAAGAACTTGTTGGGGGGCAAATGTAGGGTTTTAAATTATTACTATTCCATTATTCTGAAAACTATGTAAAAAGACCGTGTCTGGAAATTTCTTTTCGATACTTCAAATAATTTTCCCTGTCACTATAAAATTAAATAGTAAGTTTGCACCCGTTAAGTGGTGTGTGAAGCAAAATTTGCCGAGCACTTAAAAGGGAATCCGGTGAAAATCCGGAGTAGTACCCGCTGCTGTAAGTTCACTAAAAAAGTCTCAACATTTTGCCACTGGAAATAATGTTGAATGATAAAATGAGTGAATGAGGATAACGCCAAAATCTGGCACAATCCATCATTTCTCATTCAAACTAAATCATTCAGCATGGGACCGGGAAGGCGTTGCGAACCGAACGAGCCAGAAGACCTGCCAATTAACATCATATTCGGAATGCTTTCGGGAAAAAGGGCATGAGGTTACTGGTTTGACAACGGCGTTCTGTTGTCAAGGTTGCTTCGTATTGCATTTTCCATAAGTTACCCGTCTATGATAACAGGGTATTCTCAATAACTTATAGGAAAAGAAATGATCAATTATCTACTTCTCGACTCGCTTCTGTTAGGTGTTCAACATTCTTTTGAACCGGATCATATGGCGGCCGTTTCTGTACTAGCTACCGAAAAAAAACAAAAGCCGAAAGATCGTTTGAAGTTAATCTGGCGGTCGTCGCACTGGGCACTTGGGCATTCTTTGACGTTGGTTCTTTTTGCCTGTCTGGTTTTGATATTGAAATCGACAATCTCTCTGAATATTTCTGAAAAGGTTGAATTGGTAATTGGTCCGTTGATGATCTGGCTGGGAATTGTAGCTTTCCGCCGGAATTTCAGAAAGCCGGATTTGGCAGCTCAATCGGTAACCGAACAAAAAGTCAGCCGTTCTTTTTGGGTTGGGATGGTACATGGACTTGCGGGAACGGGTGGTGCATGCGCAGTTGCGTTAACGCTGGCTGCAAGTGATGCTTATACCGCTGTATGGATTATTATACTTCAAAGTTTTGGAATCATTTTCTCGATGTCTGCTTACGGTTATTTTTTCGCTTTTTCGATCAATAAATTCGCTTCAAAACGAGATCGCGTTTTACGAATTATCAATTATGTAGTCGGGAGTTTTTCAATAGTTATCGGTCTGATCACCCTATACGGCGCTTTTAAAGGGCAGTAGTACTCAGTGCATTTTCTTTCGTTTCGCTTAAATCGCATACCATTTTTATATCCATACCCCAATGAATTTTAATTTTTACAAATCTACCATTCATCAACTCACGTTTGCAGGTCTACTAGCCATGACCGCCACTTTCTCAGCGCAAGCTCAGGAAGTGGTTTTATCTGATTCTACAAGAGAAAATATTTTAAATCCTGTGGTCGTAACGGCTACACGTTATGAAACCCGGAAAGAAAAAATTCCTCAAAAACTGGATATCATCACGCGTCAGGATATTGAAATGACGCCTTCAAACGACCTGACGGACATTGTAAGAAAGACGGCTGCGGTCGATGTAATTCAATATCCAAATCTGTCATCCGGAATCGGTATCCGTGGATTTCGTCCACAGTTTTCAGGATTAAATCAGCGCACTTTATTACTGATTGACGGACGCGCTGCGGGAGCAACCAACTTATCCCAGATCAATCTGAATGGAGTTGAAAGAATTGAAGTTTTAAAAGGACCTGCCTCTTCTTTGTACGGTTCTCAGGCGATGGGTGGTGTTATCAACATCATCACGCAAAGATCAAAAGGTGATACAAAAGGAAATGGTTTTCTGGAATATGGAAGTTTCCAGTCTTATCAGGCCGGCTTGAATGCTGGCGGGAATCTGACTAAAAAGCTGGATTATGATATGTCCTTTTCTTATTTTGAAAGATCAAAAAATTACAAGATCGGGAAATGGAATTTGTTCCGTGATACTTTTGATTATACCAGAGTTACCAAAAACTATACGACCCAGCCCGTGGCGGAAGTTGACGAGACGCTGGCCGACGGTGCAACAAGGCCTTATACAAAACTGCATTATTTTTCAGGTGCTTTGCGGTTGGGTTACCAGTTGAATAACAATTGGAGAATTGATATTCGTGGTGATAAATTTCAGGCGAAAAATGTAGAATCACCGGGAGAAATTTCTTCTGGATCTACCGAGGCAAGTACAAAAGATGTGGATCGTGCAGCATTTGATGTTTCACTTACCGGAAAAATTGGTAATCATAGTCCGAGCCTGAAAGTGTTTACCTCGGAAGAAAATACCAAAAATTATACACTAAATGTTTCCGGCAAACCTGTTGTCCCTTTCCGTTCTGCCGAACTTGGGAATAACTGGAAAGGTATTCAGGTAAAAGATGTGTGGTCAATCGGAAATCATTCTTTGATTGTTGGATATGATTATTTGAATTCTTCAACAGAAAGTCGTCGCTGGACAAATGACACAACGGAACGTGCACCAACACAGCCGGCATATGCATTGATTTCTTCCGCGTTTTTCGCGCAGGCCATGTTGAATTTTGGGCGTCTGACTGTTCAGCCGGGCGTTCGTTATGATAATATTACTTTTGATGTGAAGGAAACGGCACTTTTACCAACGTATAAATCGGGTAAAAAAACCAATCCGTTTACTAGTCCAAGTCTTGGTTTGAGTTATGAACTGGTTCCGGCTTTGCGTGTGAAAGGAACAATCGGCCGTGCTTTTGTTACGACGGACGCTTACAGTGTAGCGGGATATAATGAAGTGCGCGATGCCAAAGGAAGAATTGCGGTAACTGCAGGAAATCCGGATCTGAAGAATGAGAGCAGTGTAAGCTGGGATTTGGGAGTAAGTTTTAATAAACCGAAAACCGGACTCTCTGCTAATGTTACTTATTTCTCAACGAAGGTAACCAACCGGATCGCCAAGGTGATCAGAACAGTGAACGAACCGCTTGCCAACAAAGATGTGATCGTATCCCGTGCGACTTTTGTCAATGCGGCCGATGCGGAAATCAACGGTTTGGAGACGGAAGTAACTTATGATTTTGGTGCGTTATCAAATTACAGGTATTCGTTAAGAACTTTTGTGAATGCCACTTCCATGTTCAAAGCAACAGAAGATATTGTAGGTACAGACGAATCAAAAGTCACCCGTGATATTCAGAATGTGGCGAAAAACACATTTAATTTTGGTTTGGAATATGACAATTTAAAATGGCTGAGGCTGCGTTTATCGGGTCGTTCAATTGGAACGCGTCAGGATATTGACTATACTGATCCGATCAATCCGGTTATCGATTATCCAAAATACATGGTACTTGATTTTACAGCTGCATTCAAAATCGCGCAAAAACATACTCTGGCTTTGAAAGTAAACAATCTAACAGATGAAAACTATTATGAAAAACGTGGTTATAACCTACCAGGCCGCGCCGTTTCTGTACGTTATACTGTCGCATTTTAAAGATTCAAATTCGATTTTGGTTACCATAATGCTGAATTGAATTTTAAATAAACAATAATATAAATCCTTCATCCGTACTTTTGGGTGAAGGATTTTATTTTTATGATACCTATTAATCCAAATCATCATGAGACAACGGATTTACAACCTGATTTTAACTTCCATTTTCTACCTGATTTTTGTTTCAGTCAGTATCGCCCAACCGGCGTTTAATGTTGTACCGCTTGGTGTAAAAGGCGGTGGTGCAGAGGGGAATTTGTCAGCCTATATGATTGCTCCGGTTAATTCCCAGGCTTATGTTTGTCTGGATGGCGGAACGGTTCGGCAGGGGATTGAAGTGGCGGTTGCTAATGGTGCTTTTGCTGCAACGGCAGATCAGGTTTCAAGAAGTTTTATCAAAGGTTTTCTTATTTCGCATGCGCATCTGGATCACGTTTCGGGTATGATTACGAACGCGCCTGAGGATACTGCGAAGTTTATTTATGCATTTCCAAAATGTCTGGAAATTATCAAAAATAATTATTTCAACTGGCAAAGCTGGCCGAATTTTGGAAATGAAGGTGTCAATCCGTTGAAAAAATATACTTACAAACCATTATCGGAAGGACAGGGAATGCCGCTTGAAAACACTGAAATGACTGTAAAAGTTTTTTCATTAAGCCACGGAAACCCTTACGAAGGTGCTGCTTTTTTAATTGAAAATAATGGAAAACAGGCTTTGTATTTTGGTGATACGGGGCCCGACGAAGTTGAAAAATCCAACAAACTGCAAAAGGTCTGGGAAGAAATTGCACCGCTGATCAAAGCAAAAACATTAACCGGAATTTTTCTGGAAGTTTCCTATCCAAATGAACAACCGGACAACAAATTGTTTGGGCATCTGACACCAAACTGGCTTATGAAGGAAATGAATAAACTGGCAGTTTTGGCGGGAAAAGAAAATATGCGGGATTTAAAACTGATCATTACTCACATGAAACCAACCGGTCAGAATGAAGTGATCATAAAAGGGCAGCTGAATGACAGCAATGCGCTGGGAATGAGTATCATGTACCCTGAACAGGGAAGCGCCTTCGAGCTTTAACCTAAAATAAGCTTAACTGACTGGATTCATGCGGGTTTTGAGGAATGATTAGACTGGTGCCAAATTCCTTGTTTAATTTTGTATTTAGATAGGTTGCCAGCAACGAAAATTCCTTGTCATAATTCTGATGAACAAAGAAATAAATATTTTCTATCCCCTGCGTTTTCCACATTTTCAGGCGGTTTACCCAGTTGTCCATGCGATGATAATCTGCATTCGTCATCGTGGCGTTGTACCGGATGAAAGCGCTGGTTGTCGTTAAGCGCATATGCAATACATCTTGACGGCCAGGAGTATCTGTAATGACGAGTGTTATATTTTCTTTTTCGAGATGGGCATATAACGGCTCATTGTTCCAGGAATTATTATACCAGGCAGGATGCCTAAGTTCCAGGGCCAGTGGAAAACCAGCTGGCCATAATTCAAGATAATTTTTCAAAACCAGCCAGTTTTCAGGTCCGAAATTATCAGGCATCTGCATGAAGGTCATCGCGAACTTTTCTTCCAGATGTGAAATGTGATCAAGGTAAAGGTTTGTCGGCTGTACGGCATCTTTCAATTTTTTCCAGTGGCTGATTTCCTGATGGACTTTTGGAAAGAAACGAAAGTCATCTGCTGTTTTGGTACGCCAGTTATCAATCACATGAAGTGGGAAGTTGTTGTAGAATGTCGCGTTCAGCTCGATGCAATTAAACTGTTTTGAATAGTATGCCAATTCATCTTTTACACCTTTCGGATACAGATTTTTTAAAGCAGACCGGTTCCAATTTGTAGCACCGACGAAGATGTCCGGTGTATTTTTTTGTCCTTTTCTTAAAATAACTTCATTGGCAGAAGGATCTGGCGGAAGTGTAAATTGTATTCTACTGGTATCTTCAACTTTTCCAAATTCCATGGGTGGGAATTTTATTGTAAACGTATGCAGAAGGATGAATTGATAAGACTTTAATAATCCTGCAAGCATTTATATAAAAAATCAGTGCCATAGCTATTTTGATAGCTACAACACTGATTGATGCTTAATAATTATCTGCCAAAATCGTCCTGAACACGAACGATATCATCTTCGTCGGAAGGATTGGAAGGATCTGTGTGCTGCCAGATCTCAGCCACTACGCCCCATTCGTCAACCCCGATCAGGCGATGACGTTCACCCTGGTTGAGACTGATCACTGTGCCGATCGGCAATTGCTTCATTTCAGTTTCTTCATCCGTATCGCTGATCACGATACCTGCGTTGCCTCCGATCACCTTCCATATTTCGGCACGGCGGTGGTGATACTGCCACGACAAACGTTTCTGAGGAGCGACAACCAATATTTTTGGGCTCAGTTTCTCGTATCCTGCAAAATCTTCCAGCGAAAGGTGCGGGAAAAAGGTTTTGATAAACTGTGGTGCCTGACTTTCGTCAAGTACGAAAAAGCCGCCCCATGGACGGGAATGGTCTTTGGCTACCACTGAAAAACCCTGTTCGTCAATGAACTTCTGAACGTTTTCAAAAACAACGGCTTTGTCGGTAGAAGCGGGGAATACATCAAGCATGTTGAATAAGTTTGGTTATGATCCGGTAAAATTCAAAATTAGGATAAAAAGCAAAAAGATGCCCTTTTAATTGAGGGCATCTTTCGATAACTTTTTTAATGGTAATTTATTTATCCCACCAGATTCTTGTCATGAACGTGTCACCTCCCTGACGGGTGATGGCTTCGGTGATATTATCGTTGACACCGACTTCACTTTGCGGATAACGGAGTCTGCGGGGAATTTGTCCGTTTGTTTCATTGCCGGGATAATTTACAGGAACAAGTTTTGGATATCCTGTTCTTCTCCAGTCTGCCCAGGCTTCCATATGGTTCAGGACGGACCCGTTGATCAGCCAGTTTTCTGTTTGAATTGCTTCCATTTTTGCATCCAGTGCTCCCGACGGATAGGGATTCGCAGCAGCATACGCTTTTGCGTCTGCGTCGGTCAGTGTTCCGCCATATGCATTCAACTGAAGTATTGCAGCTGTTTGACCGGCTGTGAAAGCTGCTTTCGCATCACCTGTTGCCCAGCCGCGTTCAATTGCCTCTGTTTTTAACAATTGAGATTCGGCATAAGTCATAATAAAATAAGGATTATTCAACGCATACATGTTTGGTGCAGTGCGAGAGTAATTATCCAGATTTTTTTCAGGAAGACTTGTTAATCCTGTTGCGTCGGTTCCGCTTGGGATTCCGACTTGTTTATCGACTGACCGGTCGCCATTTTTCAGTGCAGCTACAACAGGAAGTCTTGGGTCCTTTCTTGCCTTCATCATATCAATAAAGGTTTTCGCCCATTGGATATTGTTACCATCAGCAATTTTTCTTCCTGCGCCAAGATTCCACGAATTGGCATTGGAATTGTTTCCTGCGCCAGTTTTATCCATTTTGATCGAAAAACTGTCATCATTGCTGGCCATGATGCCCGCATCAATAGCCTTTTTTACCCAGGCTTGTGCATTGGCAGCATCCGCTTTTTGCATACGCATGGCAATTCTCAACATTAGTGAACTAGCACCTTTTTTCCACTTGTCCAAATCACCTCCGTAGACAAAATCTGCCGTTGTAGGTTTGTAAGAAGCAGCGTTAAATGCCTTGCTGGCTTCATCCAGTTCCTTAAGCATATCCATATAAATGGCTTGCTGCGCGTCATATTTCGGAGAATTGATCTTACTGATGAACCCTTTTCCTGCTTCAGAATAAGGTACGTCTCCATAAAGATCTGTCAAAAAGGATGTTTCTACCACTCTCAGGATTCTGGCCATCGATAAGATGTTCACATCCTTGGCATCTTTGCTGGCAAGATCAATCAGGTTGACCAGATTTTTAATTGAGTTTGGGTAAGAGCTTTCAAAGTATGCCGCACTTAAATCTCCCTGAAATGTATAAACCGTACCGCGGTAAAAACCCACTTCAACGGAAGCCATTTGTTGCATGATACAGCCGGCATAGATGAAATTCGCACGCCAGGATTTATAACCCGGGTCGCCGGCAGAACCTGCAAGCAGCAGCGATGACTGGCTCAGCAGATAATCCAGAGGGACAGACGCCGGTGCATTTGGATTAACGTTCACTTCTTCAAAATCCTTTGTACAGGAACCTAAACAGGTCATCAGGCCAAGCAGGACTAATATCTTATATTTCATAATAGTATCTTGTTAAATATTGATCGTCTGGTTCTAGAATTTCAGGTTTAAATTAACACCCATACTGCGTGTCGGGGGAGCGCTGTAAAATTCAAGACCCTGGGCATTGGAGTTATTATAATTTGATTCAGGATCAATGTTAGGCGTTTTCTTATGGATGATCCAAAGATTACGTCCGGTCAGGGAAATTGAAACGGCTTTAAACGGCGATTTTGATCCCAGATATTTGGAAGGAATTGCGTAATCGATGATCACCTGACGAAGTTTTATAAAATCAGAACTGTATACAAAAGGTGTTGCAATGTTGTTTGCAATTCTGTCATAATAGGGCTGTGCCTGTACACGCACGGTATTAGGCTCTCCTTTTTCATTAACACCTTCTCCAACAAGACCTCCGTCGCGGCCCACCAACGTTTCTTTCATGTTTCCGCGTCGGTATCCAAGCGCATTGGTTCCTGAGAATATTTTTCCTCCAAATTTACCGTCAACCAGGAAGCTCAAACCTACGCCTTTGTATCTGAATGAGTTGGTGAAACCCAGTGTCCATGGAGAAACACCCGAGCCAAAGCTCTTAAGATTTCCCTGCAGAGGATATCCCTGTGCATCATAAACGATGCGGCCCTGATCATCACGTTTGTAGTCAAATCCTTTCACCTGGCTGTATGGCAGTCCCACATCCTGGTGTACATAAGCAGTTCTCGTTCTGTTTTCATCTACCCTCAATGTCTGAAGATCGTTATACAGATTAATCACTTCACTTTTATTGTAGGCCATATTGAACGAAGCGTTCCAGGTAAATGAATTTTTTCTTAGTGCTTCAAAGTTCAGTAAAAGTTCGACGCCCTTGTTTGAGATTTCACCCACGTTGAACACCGCAGCATTGTAACCGGAGGTGTAAGAAACAGTTGCGTTAACGATGTCATTGGTGGTCTTTCTCGTATAATACGCGATATCCGCACTGACTCGATTGTTGAACAAACGAGTTTCCAAACCAGCTTCAAAGGTGGTAGACGTAAGAGGCTGAAGCAAACTATTTGGTATTTCGGTATTGTTGATCTGCGCAAGGGGAGCTCCGTTGTGAGCGCCGGACAACGCATAAGTCAGCAATAATTTGTACGGGTCAGTTGCACCTCCGGCCTGGGCCCATGACGATCTCACTTTGAAATAATTGATCACATTCGGCATCTGGATCGCTTCTGAAACTACAAAACTTGCACCAACCGATGGATAGAGGATACTATTATAACCAGATGCCAGGGTTGAGAACCAGTCATTTCTGGCAGTAGCTGTTACAAACAGATAATTGTTGAAGGAAAATTCACCCGAACCGTAAAGTGAATTGATGCGTCTTTCAATGTAGTTTTCACTCGATGTTCTGGCTGCGGGATCGATGTTGGAAATGTCGTAGAAGAATGGAATGTTAAAGTTATTTCCTCCGAGATTCGTCAAACGGTTCACGTTTCTCATCTGGTTTCCACCAACAAGCAGGTTAAAGCCAAACTTATCACCAAATTTCTTGTCAATTCCCACCATCAGGTCCATGTTTCTTTCCATGAACTCTCTCTGGTTTGACGTGTATGAACCTAACACTTTATAGGCAGTTCCATAAGGTTCGATGGCGCGGTACCGGTAATTAAAGTAATCGATACCGATCCTTCCTTTTACATATAACCAGTCCAAAATATCAAATTTAGGCTCTATGGCACCTATCACACGGTTTTTTTGGTCGTTATTCTGAAAATCGTAGGCGGCGAAATAGGGGTTTGTTACGTAGACGTTGTCTGACCAGACCTTTTCATTTCCCGCACTATCATATTTACTATCCTTGAAGGTCTCAACATCCATGGAAGAGGCGAGCGAATAGATCGCATAATTTGCGTTTCCAGGAGAATCGGACAATCTAGGTCTGTTTTTCGTCTTTTCGTAAACGTACTTGATGTTCGTCAGGATGCTTAGTTTTTTACCAAGATTCGAATTGACATTTAAAGCAAAGTTGTTTCTGTGCAGGGTATTGTTCGGCATCACACCCTTGTTATCCATATTGTTCATGGAAAAACGGTAGGTGCTTGTGGCTGCGGCCCCAGAAAATGCAACGCTGTTTGTGAAGGTGCTACCCATCTGGTAAAATTTGCTCAGGTTGTCGCGCTGCGCAGTATATGGACGTGAAACGCCGTCAAACTGTATCACATTAGAGCCGTCAAGTTTGCTTCCCCAGCTGTTTGAAGTCAACGCTTCACTCACCGTTGTAGGTTTCAGGCCGTTGTTGCCCATACCATACTCATACTGATAATCTTTGAATTCCTTGATCAGCAAATCCTCAGCCAGGAAATTACTATTGACTTCCAGGCCGATACCTTTTTCCATTTTGCCACCTTTGGTCGTCACCAGGATTGCTCCATTGGATGCACGTGAGCCATAAAGTGCGGCTGCGGTAGCCCCTTTCAAAACGCTGATATTTTCAATCTCATCAGGATTTAAGCTGGAAATCCCGTCACCCTGATCAGCTCCACCCCACATACCCGCCTGTCCCAGGTTCTCATTGTTGATCGGAATCCCGTCTACAACGATCAGAGGCTGGTTATTTCCGGAAATCGAGCCGTTTCCGCGTAAGGTAATTCTGGTCGAACCAGCCGGACCGGTTGCAGTGCCTGTAATGTTCAATCCGGCTACTTTTCCAGCCAGAGAGTTGGCCATGTTCGGCGTACGTGCCACCGTCAGCTCTTCGCCTTTAATTTCTGAAACGGCATATCCCAGGGCTTTTTTCTCCTTCTTGATACCCAGGGCCGTAACAACAACCTCATTCAGCGCGGTCGCTTCCGGCGTTAATGCTACATCTAAAATAGATGAGTTGACAGTAACTTCTTTTGAATTATAACCGATAAAGCTGAAAATTAAGATTTTTCCTTTTTCAGCCGCGATACTGAATTCTCCCTTGTCATTGGTGGTTGTTCCCCGGTTGGTTCCCTTGAGTACAACATTCACGCCGGCAACTTCGCTTCCTCCTTCTTCATTCACTTTTCCGGTTACCGTCATTTCCTGGGCATAACCGAGGTTGACTAGAAAGATGAAAAAGAAGAGTGTCTGGACTAGTACATTTTTTTGCATACAGTTCTTTAAAGATTTAAAATAGGTTAAATTTTGCAGCTAAAATTTCATTAATTATACAGATAGTTACAAAGGATTTTGACCCTTCCCGGCATAATCAAAAAATTTATTTCAAATGTACAAGTTGAGCAAGAGTTTATATAGTCTTATTTTATCAAAATATAACACATATACCATCTCCTCAGCACTAAAACCACATCCTGGTCAGCAGCAAGCCGGTGCAGGAGGGAATTGCTGACAGATTCAGTTCAAATGAAATTAATTCAGGGAGCTACGACAAACGTTAAACCATAAACGCTTTGCCTGAAAAGAGACTACCAGACACAAAAAAAGCAACCAGGTGTTGCTTTTTTTGTGTCTGGTATGTTACTTAATTCGTTTGAGAATTTCCATGCACGCCCGTGCATTATGGTAAGGGCATTTCCAGAACCCGATTTTATCTTCTTTCATCCTGGAGTAATCGTCCAGAACTCCCCAGAACCATTCGCCTCGTTCCTTGTCCAGTAAATGTTTTTGTATAAAAAGCCATAGACCCAGGGCCCGTTTTAAATAACTTTCGTCATCGGTTATCTGGTATGCATTCAGATAACCCACCATACCTTCTGCTGAAACCCACCATTCGCGATGGGTATCCGGATGATGGGTAGCCAGATCATATTCATGGATCAGGCTTCCGTCGGGCATGAAACCTTTTGCAGCCGCATCGGCTATCTGAACGGAAATTTCTTCCCATTTCGAAACAAGAAACTGATCATCTAAAACAATCGCTGCATCGTGCAGCAGCCAGGCTGCTTCAATGTCATGACCATAGGAAATCGCCCTTGACTGACTTTCCCATTTTTCGTTGAAGAATAATTTCAGATGATGGGTTTCAGAATCGACAATGTGGCGTTCAAAGATCTCTAACAAATGCTCAATTTTTTTGGCAACACGTTTTTCTGGCCAGGCACGATAGAGGTTGACGTATGCTTCCAGGATATGGAGATGCGTATTCATCGTTTTAGGATCGTTACGATCTTTCGCGCTTAACCGCAAATCTTCAAGCGGCTGCCAGTTTTCAGTGAAAGCTTCCAAGTAACCGCCGTTTTTCTGATCAAAGCTGTGCTTTTCGATCAATTCAAAAAGCCCGATGGCAAAATCAAGGACTTCCTGGTTTTTGTTATTGCGATAAAACTCACTCAGCCCGTAAATGGTGAACGCCAGTCCGTATATTTGCTTTCTGGTATTCAGTGGTTTTCCCGCCGCATCGACAGACCAAAAAACGCCGCCATTTTCTGTATCATAAAAATGTGTTTTAATGTAGTTATAAGCGCGCTCAGCCAATACACGGTGATCCGGATTACTGAGTTGGTTATATGCTGCCGCAAATGTCCATAATATTCTGGCATTTAAAACGCAGCCTTTTTCAGCTTCCGGATGGACCGTCCCATCGTTTTCTACCTTACCCAGAAAGCCGCCATTCTGTACGTCAAGCGCGTGAGTGGCCCAAAAATCTAAGATCAGATCAAGCTCTTTGTTAATATCGGACTTGAAACTTTGTAGTTTTTCTAACATCAGATCGACATAGAATGACCTGTCCGGGACAGGTTTTTGTTGATTAGGCCCGTCAGTACTTCGACCGAAGCAGCAGAGCGGAAATCATCTGCCGGTGTATTGATCACATAATCGAGTAATCTCTCAATGGATGAAGTTGCTACGTGAAGTCGGGTATCAGATGATGCGTAGTAAATAAAAACAGTTCCATCATCATCTGAAATCCACCCGTTTGAAAACGTTACATTGGATACATCGCCAATTCTTTCCTCGCCATAAGGTGCTATGAAATACCCCCTCGGCTTGTAAGTTATCCTGGTAAGCTCATATAAATCGGTCATAAACATATACAGAACATAACGCAGGCCGGCAGCTGTATTTCTGACACCGTGGGCGAGGTGGAGCCATCCCTTGTCGGTTTTGATGGGAGCCGGACCTTGCCCGTTTTTCGCTTCATAAACCGTATGGTATTGTTTCTGGTCAAGTATAAATTCCTCTTCTATAACCGCATGATCAATTGTATCAGAATACCCGAATCCGATCCCGCCACCGGAGCCGGCTTCAATAAACCCATCTTGCGGACGTGTGTAGAAAGCATATTTTCCATTTACAAATTCCGGATGAAGCACAACATTACGCTGTTGCGGAGACGGAGTGATCAGGTCCGGAAGGCGTACCCAGGTCTTCAGGTCGTTCGTGCGCGCGATGCCGCATTGTGCAACAGCCGAAGATTCATCGCCTGGTCTGGCGTGGGGATCTTTGCGTTCTGTACAGAAAAGCCCGTAAATAAAACCATCCTCATGTTTGGTCAGGCGCATGTCATAAACATTGCCATCGGGCTGCTCGGTTTCCGGCATAACGACCGGGTGGTCCCAGAACCTGAATTTATCGATACCATTCGGGCTTTCAGCAACAGCAAAAAACGATTTTCGGTCAGCACCTTCCACACGGGCCACGACCAGGTATTTTCCGTCCAGTTTTATTGCGCCCGCATTAAAAGCTGCGTTGATCTCAAAGCGTTTCATCAAAAATGGATTCGATTCAGGATCCAGATCATATTCCCAGAAAATAGGCGCATGAGCAGCTGTCAGGACTGGATGCGTATACCGTTCATAGATCCCGTTTCCTGGCCATACTGCATGATTTTTTAGTTCGAGCAAGTCCCTGTGCGCTTGCTGCAATTGGGTTAGGCGTTTTGTAAACTCTGACATTGTCGTAATATTTGTTGATTACAGTGAGTTGTTTTATCTGTATGGTTAGGTCGTGGGTAATTTTTGATACCAGGTTTTCCAAAGGATAGTGACGCATAATCCAAGGATAGCAGCGGTGATACCGGTTTGCAGTGGCATCATTAAGACAGCAAATACAGGGAGGGCGGTAATGGAAGTTTGTCCGATGGTGCCGATCAGGACGTTAAACATATCCATTTTAAAGTTTTTGTTGGCAATGAAGGCAGGATCTTCCCTTACTACTGCTACGTGAATAGGCCCCCAAAATCCCCAGGGTCTTACATTTTTGTAAAATTTCTTTAACACTTCGGTGTCAGTTGCCGGTGCCATGAGCGATCCCAGGACAGCTCCCAGACCGGAAAGCAGCAGAATTACGGGGAAATAATAAAGCGGAACGGTATTTCTAAATATATATGGAAGCACCATCGCTGAGAGAATTCCTGCAAACATACCCCAGAAAAACCCGTTACTGTTGAAGCGCCACCAATGCCATTTTAGAACATTGGAAGCAATGTAACCGCCATATAATGCTGAAACGATCCATTGAAGTATACTATTTACGTCTTTTGCAAAAAAACCAAGTGAAATGCTGATGGCAACCACAACAAGGCCTGTCAGGTAATTCATTTTTTTGATCTGTGCATTACCCGCATTCGGATTGAATGATTTCAGGTAAATGTCGTTGACCATATATGCCTGCGCTGCGTTGAATGTTCCGGCGAATGTACCCATAAAAGCACCCATCAGCCCGACCAAAACCAGTCCGAGCAGTCCCGATGGAATGTAGGCATTCAAAACAGCGGGAAGGATCCGTTCGAAATCCTGACCACCGGGTGAGGAAATGTTGATGTCTTTATAATAGAGCAAACCCAGCACCGCAATACCGATAATCAATAAATATCGGGTCGGTAATAAAACGACGTTCACAATCATACTCATCAAAGCCGCTTCGCGTGGAGATTTTGTCGAAAGGATCTTCTGCATATCATAGTTTGGCGCAGGGCCGGCCAGGCTTGATAAAATTCCCTTGGCAGTCATCAATGCAAAGAAATAGCCAAACGGGTTGAAGCCATCTTCAATGATCTTCTCATTGACTTCGTCTATGTAATCCGTCCAGTTCAGGTCCAGGTTTTTTCCGAAGAACAGATCTGCCCAGCCAGATGGCACCGGCAAACTTCCATGGCCTGCCAAAGCCTGCATGGCAATGATGGCTACCGCAAACGAGACAAAAACCATGATGACATAATGGATCAGATCTGCCCAGACGATACTCTTCATTCCTCCGAGGAGCGAATAAAAAACGGTGAACAAAGTGAAAATAATGCCATAGGTGTGGGCTACATACTCAGGTGCGATCGTAAATGGAACAAACGGCTGAATGATTGTCCACGGAATAAATATCTCTATAAATTTCCCCAGCCCTATAAATCCGTAAGCCATAAATCCCAGACAGCTCAGCAGCGCAAAGGCAATGATGATTTTGTGCGAAAGCTGTGCGTCAGCCTTGTTTCCAAAGCGGGTTAGCATCCATTCCGCACCTGTTGATACGTTTGACCTGCGTAACCAGATGGACAAATAAACCATCATGAAGATCTGGTTGAAGACGGGCCAAAGCCAGGGCAACCATATACTTTTCACGCCATAAATGAACATGATGGCAACCATCCAGGCGGTTCCGGAAATATCAAACATACCTGACGCGTTGGATACGCCAAGCATCCAGTACGGCATGGATTTTCCTCCCAGTAAATAGTCGTTTTTACTGCGTTCTGCTTGTTTTTTCAGTACCAGACCAATCACAGTGACAAGCACCAGATAAGCGGCTATGACCAGGAAATCTATGAGTTGGATTTTCATGTAGGGAAGGGTTAATATCAACGTTGATGATCGCCAGCCGGCTTGCCGTACATATTTTCACCGGCTACTTTTCTCTCTAGTAATATTTTCCCTGACTGCTTTAATTTTTTAAAATCTTCAACGGTACTGTTTCCCTCAAACGGCGCATAATAGTGATCGGGGCGGCCGTTTCGCCAGACGAGCATGTAGCTCAGTCCCGATTTTTCAATGATAGGCTGAACAACTCTGGTCCACCAGTTCACTTCCGTCAGCTGGTCAAGACCTGTTTCCGTTATGGCAAAAGGTTTACCGCTCATACTTCCAAGGTCCCGGATGGTTCCAACCATTCTTGTTGCATTGGCAATGAAGGCAGAATCACTTTTTGGAGGGTTTCTATGGTAGGTGTCAAACCCTAAAATATCGACCAGATTATCACCCGGATATCTTTCAAGGTAATGTGTTTTATTTTTAAAATTGTCGGTAGAGTAGGCGACCAGCAGGTTATTAACCTTTTTTGTCTTTAGCAGGTAATCCACGGTGAACTTCCAGAATTGTTTGTATTCTTCCGGCGTGCAGTGATCGGCTCCCCACCAGAACCAGCTTCCGGTATGTTCATGAAAAGGGCGGAAAATGACCGGGATTAATTCTCCTTTTGGTCCTTTCAAAGAAAGGAAAAAAGCGGCCAGTTTATCGAGCGTCTTTTCAAAATTTCTTTTATTCTGTTCATCATTCAAAATTCTTCTGATGGTAAAGGGTTCTTTATCCCAGGTCGTTTTAGAAAAATCAAGGGGGTTGTTCGGGTGCCAGCTAATGGTATTGACACAGCCGCGCTCATAATTTTTTTGGATATCAGATTTAATTTTGGAAAAAGGAACACCGTCAAGATTATTGGCACTATCCAGTTCCAGATGACCAAGATCAAAACCAACCAGGCCGGGATGTTCGCCAGAAATTGTTTTGATATCCGAGCGGTTTTCATCGCCGGTCCACCGGCTTTTATCTGCATTCAGACCATAGGCAAGTGCATCCTGCTGACCAAAAATCACCCCCTTAGCAGCACTTCTTTTTAATCCTGAATAAAGGTTTCTAGTCTCTTGTGTAGCATTTTTATTGATCTGAGCACGAATAGTCGTGCTGAAAACCAACATGAGCATTATTAGAAAAGAAAGGGAAATTAAAGGTCTTTTTAAAGGCATGATTTTGAATTTTGATTGGAATCCGGCATGCTGTTCTACCCGGAGCCGGGTTCATTTTTCTACTGAATCTCCCTGAGGCAGAATAGTACGCGATTTATTTTTATACCGAAGTTAGATTTTTTGTATCACGAGCTCACCCTGTTTCGTATAAAAATTTAAAGCCTGCCAAAAAAAAGCTCCTTGTGAGTCGCCTGCTCCGGGAGGAACAGGCTGCTCGCAAGGAGCCATATCAATCTTCACATTTACATTGCTATAAACAGACCTTATGGTGGATACTAATCAGATCAGTATCCCGGATTTTGCTGTAAACCCCAAGTTTGCACTTCGTTCAAAGGAATTGGCAAAACCGGAATCGGATTAACCGAACCTTGGATCGAACGCGCTTGTGCACGTGCTCTGATATCCGCTGGCAGAGTGCTCATGTAAGTGCCCGTACGGACCTGATCCCAGAAACGAAGGGATTCCATACCAAGTTCAACACGGCGTTCGTGCAGGATGGCTGTCATCAGAGCTGATCCCGATACAGCACTTGAAATGTCAGGAAGTGCTGTTGCAGGGATATTGGTCGGATCATAGGTAGAACCGCCAACAACAGATCCTAACGGCAACGTAGATTTGCGTGCTCTTGCGCGGACTTCATTCACGGCTGCACGCGCAGTGGCTTCATCACCTGTCTGAGCTGCTGCTTCTGCTTTCATCAGCAATATTTCGGCATACCGCATTCTGCGGATGTTTTGGCCTGATGCAGATGCCTGGGCTGGCTGAACAATTGCCGCTTTCCGGTTTAAATATCCCGTCATGTTTTCTGCAGGGTACGCTACGGTCTGTCTTACACCAAACAGAATATCGCCATTTCCGTAAACGGTCATTGCTTTGCGCGGGTCATTTGCTTCAAAAGAATTAACCAGACTTGTGGTAGGATTATTGAAACCCCATCCCCATGTGGCACGGTTGTTCTGGATCACGTTATTAGTCACCCCGGTTTTAATCGGGCCCCAGGTCTGTCCTGATTCTTTCGCCTGGATTTCGAAAATTGACTCGATATTATTTTCACTTACCTCGTCAAAGATCGCAGCATAGTTAGGGGTAAGGCCATATTGTCCTGATTGCGTAATGGCATTGGTCAGATCGAGTACCTGTTTCCATGTATGGTTATTCGTATTGTCCATGCCGAGCTGATAAGTAATAACACGGGCAAGGTAACCACGTGCAGCACCTCTTGTTGCGCGGCCGAGATCAGCTGCATTGTACTGATTTTTTTCAGGAAGCATCGCAATAGCCTGTTCCAGATCTTTTTCAATAAATGCATAGGTCTCAGGCAATGAAGCACGCTTCGTTGTTGAATATTCCGTCGTTTTTACCGGCTCAGAAAACAGTGGCATACCACCGAAAAGGCGTGCCAGATAGAAGTAATAATAAGCACGTAAGAAATGTGCCTCTCCTGCCACACGCGTTTTCAGCGTATTGCTGATCGGCGCGGTTTCGATGTTTTTCAAAACCCAGTTTGCACGGTATACTCCGATCCAAAGGTTACCCCAAACACCTACAACCGGTGTATTTGTTGGTAATGCTCTCCATTCTTTCAGATACTGAATATCTAAAAAGTCACTTGGTGTACTTCCTTTTTCAGCATCATCAGACAGCACATCTCCCCACATCCATTCGTAGTTGTGTGGAAGGTAGTTGCCAAGTCCGTCACTTCCTTCGTCATAAGAAGATACGTCGTAAACAGCATTAATGGCCAGAAGCGTATTGGTTGAATCAGAGAAATAGTTGGTGTCTGTCTCACGCCCAAGCGGTTCTTTATCAAGGAAATCACTGCAGCCTTGCATCAGCATGAAAGCGGATAACAAAAGTGCGGGAAAACTATATTTTTTCATTTTTGGAATTATTGATTGAATTAGCTTGTAGCCATCAGCCGTTAGTTTGCACACCGGCTGATGGCTTTAACTGGTTATTAAAAGTTTACACTTAGTCCGATTCGTCCTACGCGAGGCTGAGGGTAAGCGCCCAGGTCGACACCGAAGTTCAATGGATTGTTGTTAAATTCTCCAATTTCAGGGTCCATACCTTTGTATTTTGTGAACGTCAGCAGGTTGTCTGCTGCAACATATACTCTGACATTGCTGATGTGTAATTTTTCCAGCACACCTTTTGGCAAAGTATATCCAAAAGTAAGGTTACGCAGACGCATGTAGTTACCGCTGCTAACGAAACGGTCGCTGAACTGGTCATTGTTGTTTGGGTTCATTTGCGTCATACGAGGCTGGTCGGTATTGATGTTCTCAGGTGTCCAGCGATCCATACGGCTTGATACCGAATTGAACATACCATTCGCATTGTTCATCCAGTGCCCCAGACCGTTTACAAGTTCAACGCCTGTAACACCTTGCAGGAAGAAACTCAGATCAAAACCTTTGTAACCAAGACTTGCGTTAAAACCATAAGAAAGATTTGGTGTTGCGCTGCCCAGGTAAGTACGGTCATTGTTGTCGATTACGCCGTCATTATTCAGGTCGACAAATTTTACATCGCCTGGTTTTGCATTCGGCTGAATGGCTTTTCCTTCGTTGGTATAGGCGTCAAGATCTGCTTGGGTTCTGAATATTCCGTCGGTTTTCAATCCGTAATAAACGGCGATCTCCCGTCCAACTTCAGTACGTGTTGTCTGTCCAAGTCCGTTGATATCACCACCTGCGATTGGTTCTCCGCCGCCAAGGTCAACCACTCTGTTTGTGATTTTGGAAACATTGAATCCAAGGTCATAAGTGAAATCTTTGATCTGACTTCTGTAATTGATTGCCAGTTCGATACCCTTGTTGCTCATGCTTCCTGCGTTTACATACGGAGGGCCTACACCTGCAAAAACAGGGATTGGCACACGAACGATCATATTTTTGGTATCCTTGATAAAGTAATCAGCTGTCAGCGTCAGGCGATTGTTGAAGAAACCTGCATCGACACCGAAGTTTGAACTCGTCGTGGTTTCCCATTTCAGGTTCGGGTTGCTTGCTGTTGTTGGTGCAAAGCCCTGAACTGCATTATCTCCGAAAACATACATGTTGTTACCTGTAACCGTAGTTGCATAACCATAGTTGGCTGCACTGTTCTGGTTACCTACCTGTCCCCAGCCTGCACGAAGTTTTAACTGACTGATTGCAGGAATACTTTTGATAAACGATTCTTCGGCAAGGTTATAACCTGCTGCGAAAGATGGGAATGTTCCCCAACGGTTATCACCTAGAAAACGTGAAGATCCGTCTCTGCGCAGCGTGGCTGTCAGCAGTAATTTTTCATTGAAGTTATAATTAAGACGACCGAAGTACGATTGCAGCGATTCGTCAGACTGTGTTGCTTCAACTAAATAATCAGTACCTTTTGTTGCTGTCAGATACCATTGCGATTTGTCGTTCGGCACGTCCAGAACAGTCAGGAACATATCGCTGTACGTAGTACGCTGTGCTTCAAAACCTGCCATGGCTGTGAAATTATGACGGCCGATCGTTTTTGCGTATGTCAGGTAATTTGTCCAGACCCAACCCAGTTGCTCACCTCTTCCCTCACGCAATGTGCTGTGCTGACGCTGATCGTCGTTGGCAAGGTAATACTGAGGCAGGTATCTTTTCGCATGTGTTGTTTTCCAGTTAACACCGAACTGCGTCCGGAATGTCAGGCCGGGGATGATTTTTGCATCCAGGAAGAAGTTTGAGTTTACAAGTGTTTCGTAAGCTTTGTTGTTTTTGTATTCATCAACAATACGCAACGGATTATAAGCTCCGCCTTCCGGCACAGGGCGTTTTCCATAAAAATTAGTAGCAGGATCCCAGGCTTTCGCTAATGGTGATACTGACAAGGCGCTGGTCAGAATACCACCGTACTGGCCGCCGGTATACTGTGTTTTATCGGTGTTGGCATATGCTGCTGAGATACCAGCGTCAAGCCATTTGGCTACATAGAAGTCATTGTTGAAACGCAGGAAAAACTTCTTCAGAGGTGAATTTTTTACGATACCATCCTGTCCGAAATAAGTTCCTGTTACGCTGTAACGGTGTTTTTCATTACCACCCATGATATTAAGGCTGTAATTTTGAACAGAGCCGGTCTGCATTACTTCATCCTGCCAGTTTGTTCCTTTGTCCGTTCCGTTTTTGAAAGTATTTAATGTCTGGTACAACGTCTCGTTTGTCGGAAGTACGGTTCCATCGTTGCTGTATGATTCCAGACGTAGAGTCGCATACTGGCTTGCATTCAGCACATCCACTTTATTCCATGCTTTCTGAACACCTGCATACGTATCAAAAGAGATTTTCGGCGCGCCGCTTTTTCCTCTTTTCGTTGTAATAAGGATTACACCGTTTGCACCACGTGAACCGTAAATGGCCGTTGCGGAGGCATCTTTCAGGATTTCCATAGATGAGATATCACCAGGAGCCAGAAAGCTGATATCGCTGGTTTGAAATCCGTCCACAACATACAATGGATCGCTGTTGTTGATCGTACCGACACCACGTATACGCACACGCACGCCTGCGCCCGGCTCACCGGATTGGCTCACAATATTAACTCCCGGAACACGGCCCTGAATTGCCTGCAAAGGATTTGAAGTTGCAATTTTAGTGATCGCTTCGGCTTTCACAGAGGCAACAGCACCGGTAATATCACTTTTTTTGGTTGTTCCGTAACCGACAACCACGATCTCGTCAAGCGCGCGTTCGTCTGAAAGCATCGTGATTGCGAAAGTCGATTTGCCACCAATTTCGACTTCAAGAGATTTCATCCCGACTGAGCTCAAAACCAGTGTTTTCGAGCCTGCTGGTATACCTAAAGTAAACTTTCCTTCCACATCCGTCGTGGTACCAATGGTTGTTCCTTTGATAACCACACCTACACCGGGTAGGCCTTCCCCTTTTTCATCCGAGACCGTCCCGTTAATATTTTGATTTTGGGCAGCCGCCATCAGGCAACTTCCCAGAAACAAAGAGACGATCATAAGTAATCTTTGAAACATGCTTATGACTCTTTAATTGGTTTATGATTTTAATACAAATTAATAGACTTTTTTGATCAATACCATAATACTATTTTATCTATTTCTGGAATAAATAAAACTTTTTGTAAGTATTTTTTTATGCTTAAATCACACTATGTATTGCTATTGTATTATTCTAATGAGATAATTAGGATTATTTTATGATTAATTACGTATATAATAAAAGTCACTGGGGTAATATTTAATATGATACTATTATATCACTTTTTAAAGTTTAATCAATTATGTGTATTGTGTAATTGTGTTAATTGTACACTTTTTGAAATTTGGTTATTTTCATACGCTTTCCGGATCTTTCAGATACAGAATAGTTTACAGGATTAAAAAGTGATTAAAATATCTGAAAGAGGGCGGGTCTTCCGGGTAAGAAATTGTAAAATTTTAAGATTTCCGAAGGAGGATCTATTATGAAGCATTTTTAAATTTTACCAACGGTGAGCAGTGCTGGTAAAAAGTTTTTGTCAGACATAAAAAAAGAGGCGGCATTGCTGCCGCCTCTTACAATATTTTTTCTTCTATTATACTTTCAAAGTCCAGCCAAAAAGATCTTCTGTTTTCCCTGTACGGATTTCAGTAAGATAGTCTTTTACTTTATTTACAAATGAATCTTCTTTCAGATCAGGCAAAGGATAGTCAACGCCTTCGAAAGCGATCGTTGCAAAAGGAGATACCACCACGGCAGTTCCGGCTCCGAAAGCAGATTCAAGCCTTCCGTCTTTCAGTGCTTCGATTATTTCTTTAACAGAAATTCTGCGTTCTTCAACCGGGATGTTCCAGTGCTGAGCTATGGCAACAATACTTTTCCTTGTTATACCATCCAGGGTCGTATCAGAAACAAATGGAGTAACAAGCTTTCCGTCAATAACGAACATGACGTTCATTGTCCCTGACTCTTCAATGTAAGCGTGCTCACGCGCATCCGTCCAGATCAGCTGATCGTAACCTTCTTCCTGGGCAAGTTTGGCAGGATAAAGTGAGCCGGCATAGTTACCTGCGCATTTTGTTCCACCAACACCGCCTTCAGCAGCACGAATGAAATGTGTTTCTACTTTTACTCTCGGAGGTTTGGCATAGTAAGTTCCTACCGGAGAAGTAAAGATGATAAATGTATATGTATCAGACGGTTTTACACCGATGTAAGCGTCAGTTGCGAACATGTACGGACGGATGTACAGCGAGCATCCATCCTGTGAAGGAACCCAGCCAGAATCCAGGCGCAACAATTCGGTTAGCCCGTTCATGAAAAGCTCTTCAGGGACCGTTGGCATACAAAGGCGTTCGGCTGATTTGTTCAATCGCTTCCAGTTGTCAATTGCGCGGAAAAGAAGTGTATCGCCTGCTTCGCTTTTATAAGCTTTCATGCCTTCGAAAATAGCTTGTCCGTAATGTAAAGCAGCAGTAGCAGGACTGAGCGAAAGATCTCCGTAAGGGACGATGCGTGGGTTGTTCCACTGTCCATCACGATATTCGGTAATGAACATATGATCGGCGATGTTCCGACCAAAAACAAGGTTGTTAAAATCAACCTCTTTCAAACGTGAATTTTCCGTTTGCTGGATCTCTATTTGCAATGTGTCGGCAGTCATAAGGCCTGAAATTTATGCTGAATATTAAATACGCTTTTCTTTCTGAATTCTGTCTCGCAATTTAATGAAATTATCTGCAAAACGAAGATATTTAGTATAACAATTATTTTTTCGAAGATAGCCTTGGTTTCCAGGTAACTTCTTCGATTCCGAGTTCGTAAGTCATTGCACGACAAAGCATAAACAAATAATCGGACAAGCGGTTCAGGTATTTTACGACACTGTCTTCCACTTCTTCCTGGGTTTGCAAATGGATCACACCCCGCTCTGCGCGCCGGCAGACAGTTCTGGCTATATGCCCGAATGAGACAGACGGATGGCCGCCTGGCAAAACAAATGCTTTCAACGAAGGCACTGCGGCATCGATCTCGTCCATAGCTGTTTCAAGCAGTTTGATATCTTCTTCGGACAGGTCCGGGAGTATTTTCTTGGTTTGTTCCGGTTCGGAAGCCAGGTGCGAACCTACGGTAAATAACCGGTCCTGGATCTCCTTTAACAGGTCGCGGCGATTTTCGTTGACAGGCTGGTCACGAAGCAAACCTATATAGCTGTTCAGTTCGTCGACCGTTCCGTAGGCTTCAATACGGATATGCGCTTTGCTGAGCCGCGTTCCGCCGATTAACGAAGTTGTACCTTTGTCGCCGGTTTTAGTGTAAATTTTCATAAGAGAATGATTGGAAGAAAGCCGCCCAGGTGATAAAGCCTTCTGGTTTGTTGAAACAATGGTTAATGCTACAAATAATAGACCGCTATACCGCTTACTTATTAATCTTTTTCATATACTCTTACTGCGATTAGGTTTTAGAAAGTCTCCAACCTAATTTTGCACCCAAAATAGGGCGAATTTAGAAAAGATAAGGAGAATTGACATTTCATGAAAGTTGGAACTTTTAGTATAAAGATATGGCGTTGGTTTTCAATGCTGATGGTATTCGGTGCACTTGTTTGGACCTATTCGGTTTTTCCTGAGCAGATTGCAGTGGACTTTGCTGCCTCTGGCCTGGCGGAAATCTATGTTAACAAAGAACATTTGTTCTACATTGTGATGGCTTTCTTTATCCTGAATAATGTAGTTCTCTCTGCATTTGCAAAGCAGATCCCCAAAATCGATACAAAACATCTGCCCATTCCAAAGCGGGCAATATGGGCCCTTTACCGGGACGAGCTAAATGAACACTTAATCAACTGGTTATATACGGTTGTGGCTTCTGTCAACACCGTCATTGCGTTGAGCCTGCTGGCGTTGGCCACGATCAACAGCAGTCAGTACAAATTAACCGTGTTCGATTTTGCCTGGGTATCTTATGTTGGCCTTGCGCTGATGATCCTGGTTTTCCTTCTTCCTCTGCGTTTATTACGGACGCCTGTTCCAAAAGAAGAAGACACTTATTAAGAATTGAATGGAAAATAACTGGCTGGAAAAAGCAGAATCGCTTCGAATAGAGTCGTTTGATTATGAACTCCCGGATGAAAGGATCGCGCGTTATCCGCTGGATCCGCGTGACAGCTCCAAACTGTTGGTTTACGATCAGGGGAAAATCCGTCACCAGCATTTTAGTGATCTAACGGGCAATTTACCTTCTGATACACTTTTGGTTTTTAACGATACCAAAGTAATTCCTGCACGCGCCTATTTTCAAAAGGAAACCGGTGCAACGATTGAGATTCTTCTGCTCCATCCGGAATTGCCGACGCGTATCATCAATGATGCCATGCTCATAACCGATTCCTGTGTTTGGGAATGTATGATCGGAAATAAAAAGCGGTTTAAGTTGTCAGATACGCTTTCTACGCAATTAGTTGTTAATGGAATTGCTGTTACGCTTAAAGTCGCTTATGCCGACTATGAAAAAAATCACGTCAAACTTTGGTGGGACCAGCATATCGAATTTCTGGATATTGTGCAGGCACTGGGGGAAATTCCCTTGCCTCCTTACCTGAAACGGGATACAGAAGAAGGAGATAAACAAACCTATCAAACAGTATATGCACGCCAGAATGGCGCTGTTGCAGCACCAACCGCTGGTCTGCATTTTACGGAACATATTTTCAAAAAGCTGGCCGAAAAGGGCGTTCGTCGTTCCTTTCTCACATTGCATGTCGGAGCAGGAACATTTCAGCCGATAAAAGCGAACTCGGTTACCGAGCATAAAATGCATTCCGAGCAAGTAGTATATTCCCGCCAGTTAATTGACGGGCTGCTTAAAAATACGGAATCCATCGTTCCGGTGGGTACTACTTCGTTGCGTTCACTGGAAAGCCTTTATTGGTATGGCGTAAAATTATTCCGTGCGGAAACAACAGTTTTCAATATTGAAAAACTTTATCCCTATCCGTTTTCTGCGGACGACCTTCCCTCGGCTTACGAATCACTAAAGGCGATTGCTGATTATATGGATGCTCATAGTCTGGATGAAATTGTGGGTGAAACAGAGATTTTTATTTTTCCGGGATATAGGTTTCACTTGTGTAAGGGGTTGATTACCAATTATCATCAACCCGGTTCAACATTGATTTTATTGGTAGCTGCTTTGGTAGGAGAAGATTGGCAGCGGATTTATAAAGAGGCAATGGACAATGGATACCGGTTTTTGAGTTACGGGGATAGTTCTTTGTTGTGGCGGAGTGAGGTTTGATTTCAAAATTTATAATTGGCTCGATTTAATTTTATTTGACTTATCATTTGTTGAAGATAACATCGGGCAGTCGCAAGTTTTAGAAGGGAAATACACCGCCACTGAGTTCCTGAAAATAAAAGAAAAAAGCGAGATCCGTCATGAATATAATGACGTATATTGTAAAATATCCAGGTATTCTGGTTAGAGTTATTTCCGGATCTTCTGCCAATTATGATCGGGGCTTCAAAGTAAGAAAGGATCAGGAAATAGCATCTCTGTCATATTATGCTCTGGTTTCTCAATTTGAATGTTTTGTATAACTTTATTCCGGAACTGGTCAGAGGGGGTTTGGACTTACCAATCTTTCGATAAAGCTGACAACATGATTTTTTTTGATATTTTAAATTTTACAATGCCCGTTTCAGCAGTTTATGAGGCAATTGTATTTCTGGATGACGAAAAGCCGGCGTTTGACATTTAGAATTTTAAAATGGAAGGCTATTCATTTGTTCAAAATATTGTAAACTGTTAATTACTTAATCGCAACTACTTCACTGATTTTCGAAACGCCATTTTCATCGAAAGTTTCAATAGCAAAATAATAAGGCACGCCAACGTTTAACGCCCGAAGTTCAAAGTTATCCGGCTCATCATGCCAAAACTGATAGGTTTGATATAATTTGTCAGGGGCTATTCCCCACAATACATTATAACCAACCGCGCCTGGAACTTTCTCCCAGCGCAGGTCAACATTTCGTTGGTCTTTCTGCCTGACGGCCATGAATCTTTTAGGAGCAGCAGGCGCTTTTCCTGTCCCATTCCCAAAAATCCTGAACTCACTTATGGCCAGAACCGGAGCAGCGACGTGTATATGCTCATAACGGACATACCGTGCGTTGACTGGTTTCGTTAATTCAATGTAAGCACATGGACGATCGCGTTTTGGTTTTCTGGAAAGGTCAGTTACAACTTCCCACTTTTTTCCGTCAACAGAAATCAGGATCTTGAATGCTGTGAAAACCAGTTCGGGTTTGTTATCAAAGATGTCCGATTTATAATCCGTATAATTTACCTGGATAGCTTTTACTTCCTGTTCTCTTTGAAGGTCAATGGTCAATGTTTCACCAGGTCTGTTTTGTTTTGCGGCCCAAAAAGTTCTTGGATTTTCATCAGTGATTTTTGAAGCTGCCATCGTGTCCAGCGTAGAGGAAGCCATCACTGGTTTTTTGTAAGATAAAAGCATCCAGCCTGTGAACAGTTCATCGCCTTTGCCATTCCATTTTTTAGTCGTCATCTTATGCGGAAAATCACCAAAACGGGTATTGGCGAACATCTGACCATCTTGGTCAAACCCGGCCGGGTGCATCACAATTCGTCTTTCCATGGCCCAGTTTAATCCTATCCATGAAGTACCGGTGTTCCAGTAATTTCCGTAATTATCCTGAAAGGTATTTCCGTGACCTGCACCCGTCGCGAATCCGCCAGGTTTATACGAAACGGGATTATACGGGGCATAAGCAAAAGGGCCAAGCGGATCATCAGCCACATAAGTGCCATTTGCATAAACATTGTATTCTGTACCCGGAGCACCGTACTGCAGATAATATTTACCATTGTATTTCGTCATCCAGGCACCTTCCGTAAATGGTTTGAAAGGATCTGAATGATTTGGTCCGAAACGTTCCCAGCCATGCTCATACTGGTTCAGCCAAAACATGGCTTTGTACTGATCTTTGAAAGCCAGTTTTTTCGAATGATCCAGTTCTGCACCAAAAATGGGATATACATTAGATGAGCCCCAGTACATAAACCAGCGATTGGTATCCGGATCATGAAAAAGTGCAGGATCCCAGGGCCCGATATCTTTTGGCAGACGCGGTGTCCAGCGATTGTAAAATTCCCAGATACCTTTTTCAGGAGCGACTGAATAGAGTATCGGGCGTGATTCAAAAGTGGATTGAAACAGAAATAAGGTGTCGTTGACAGAAGCCGCAGCCGGTGCGCACATATCTTCGAATGGCCAGCGGTTTGCGGTAATATATTTCCAGTCCAGCATATCCTTCGAGTGCCAGTAACCTCCTGAGATGGTCACAAACAGGAAATATTCAGACTTGTGATTGATAATAACCGGATCAGCTCCGGAACGGTAAGAGATTTTTTCATTCAGTTGCTCAAAATTGTATTTATAGTCGATATCCATCGGGTTGCAGTAAGTAGTAGGCTGCTGACCGAAATCCGGAGTTGATATAATACAAAAAACTAGGCTCAGGAAAAGCAGGATTTTTGTCTTTACCAGCATGTGATTGAATGGTATATGTTAAATAATTTCGAGTTAAAATACTAAAAATGACTGTGTCAAACAAAAAAACTCCTGCTGGTATTTTTAATCTTCATATGAGATAGCTTTTGTAAATCTGCAAGGTTTCCCAAAATCACTCTATCTTTGCACCTTGATTATAAAAATTGCCAAATAGTATAAAAATGAGAACCGATTTCATTGAAGAATTGCGCTGGCGCGGCATGTTGCAGGACATGATGCCAGGAACGGATGAGCAGCTTAATAAAGAAATGACGACCGGTTATATCGGTTTTGATCCCACTGCGGCTTCTCTGCATATCGGTAATCTGGCGACGGTGATGCTGCTTGTTCATTTGCAAAGAGCCGGCCATAAACCGATCGCACTCGTGGGAGGAGCAACCGGAATGATTGGCGATCCGTCCTTTAAAGCATCAGAACGTTCATTTCTGGATGAGGATACGCTGCGTTTTAATCAGGAAGGAATTCGTAAGCAATTAGAACAATTCCTGGATTTCGACTGTGGCGAGAACTCCGCTGAGATGGTTAATAATTATGACTGGTTCAAAGAAATAGGTTTCCTCCAGTTTTTACGGGAAGCAGGTAAGTATCTGTCCGTTAACTACATGATGTCGAAAGATTCAGTGAAAAAACGTTTGGAAACAGGTATTTCGTTTACTGAATTTTCATACCAGCTTCTGCAGGGATATGACTTCTACCATTTATATAAACATAAAAACGTCCGCCTTCAGATGGGTGGTTCGGATCAGTGGGGAAATATCACTACCGGTACGGAGATAATCCGCCGCAAAGAGGGCGACGAAGAAGGTTATTTCAAAGCCTACGCGCTGACCACACCACTGGTGACAAAATCAGACGGGTCCAAATTCGGTAAAAGCGAAGGCGGTAATATCTGGCTGGACGCTGCAAGAACTTCACCTTTTGAATTTTACCAGTTCTGGCTCAATCAGAGCGATGAAGATTCTCCAAGGTATCTGCGCGTTTTTTCACTTAAATCAAAAGAAGAAATCGAAGCTTTGGAAAGCAGTCATGCTGTTGAACCGCATCTGAGAATTATGCAAAAAGCATTGGCAGCAGAACTGACAACGCGGATCCATTCGGAAAGTGCTTATCAGCTGGTATTAAAAGCTTCGGACGTTTTATTTGGGAAAGCAACTTTGGAAATGCTTCAGACGATCGCCATAGACGAGTTTGATACAATTTTCAACGGAGTACCGCAAACGGAAATCACACGTGCCGACTGGGATTCTTGTCCAAATCTGCTTGATCTGATCTCTACTGTCACAAATGCGGAGATATATCCTTCAAAAGGAGAAGCACGCCGTGCGCTGCAGCAAAATGCGGTGAGTATAAATAAAGTAAAAGTATCGTCACCAGAACAACTGCTGGCAGATTTTCAATTACTTCAGGACCGGTTTGTTCTGGTTTCCAAAGGGAAGAAAAATCATCTTATTAAGGTTTTGTAATTGAAAGGATTTATAAAAGACAAAGGCGAAATGAATCGATCATTTCGCCTTTGTCTTTTATCATGCAAAGTTAATTTATTTTTTACCTGTAAAGGAATTAAGAATTGGAGCCGCAGTTGGATTATATTGATAGGTCTGCCAGGTATCATCTTCATATATTTCAACGACGCGATAACCCTTATAGGCTGTACCCCAGTTTCCTCCAAAGTGGCCGTCAAAAAAATATGGTTTCTGTCCTAATGTTTTCTGACTATCCTGATCATGATCGTGGCCATGAAAAATTGCTTTTACATTCGGGGTTTTAGCAAAAAGGTCAGTCACTTCTTTGCAGTTGATCCCATTGTCCGTCCATTTCTCCGGCGTGATGTGCAAAAATATGTAAATGCCCTTCACTGCCGAATATTTGGCGATTTCCGTACGAAGCCAGGTGATATCGGGGCAAATATATTCTCCTTTTTCATTGGATGTATCTCCCAAAATAAAAGCATATTCCCCTTTCGCAAAACTATGGTTAGTAGGGTAGCCCCAGGTACTTTGCCATACGTCCAGTCCCACTTTGTCATGGTTTCCCCGGGTGACATAAAAAGGAACCCGCAGGTTTTCAAATGTTGATTTTACATCATACATCAACGTTGGATCATCGTGTATCAAATCACCATTGATGACGGTAAAATCGACGCCCTTTTGCACTTTTTCCTGATTGATCCAGCCGATCAGGTCACTGTGGAATTTTTTATAATCTGTATCTGGCTGCCCATAATGGCCGTCGGAAGCAACAATAAAACGTAATGCAAGTTTTGCAGCCTTTGAATTGTTTTCCGGTAAGTTTAAAAAAGATAATCCGGACATCGCAGGTAAAAATTTTAAAAAGGAGCGTCTTTCAAAAAGCATATGGGTTAGGTATTTGGTTTGGAGGCTTGACTGTTAATTGTTGATATTCCAAAAATAGTTATTCGGAGTTGATATTTTATCTTTAATCTTGTGACACCTTATCAAATATACACATAAGTTAATATTGCCTGATGGATCGTCTAATTCTTCAAAAAGCTGCTTCATATTGTGCGTATCAGGAACGGACGCAGGACGAAGTGCGGAAGCGTTTGCAAAAATGGGAGGTCTGGGGTGAGGAAGCAGACGAGATCATCGCAGAGCTGATCAGTATGAACTATCTTAGTGAAGAGCGGTTTGCCAAAACCTATGCGGGGGGCAAGTTCAGGATGAAAAACTGGGGCAAAATGAAGATCAAACAAGAGCTACACCGCCGCGGCCTTTCAGAATACAGTATTAAAGAAGGTATGAAAGAGATTCCCGACGAATCTTACTCTGCTGGACTTAAGGACCTGTTATCGAAAAAAAAGGAGCTTTTGAGCAGAACGGAAACGGATCGGTTTAAGTTAAAACAAAAGCTGGCCCGGTTTGCACTGGGAAAAGGATATGAAAGCGATCTGGTTTGGAAAATGATCGAAGAACTTGAACAGCTTTGACGTCGTTCTTAAATTAACCTTAGAATTCGTCGCTGACTTTAAAAAATTATTTAATTTTCAGCAGAAATCTGCCTCATTTTGCTTATTATAGTAAGGAGAAAAATCAACGTTAGGAAACGACTGAAAATGTTGTAAACCGGCCAGTCATGAATGACAATTAAAATGTTAGGAAAGAAGCTCAAAATTCTTGTTAGCAGAACAGATGCCATCGGAGATGTTATTTTGACAATTCCTATCTGCAATATATTAAAGGAAAATACCGGTGTTTCCGAGCTTCATTTTTTAGGCCGTTCCTATACGGAGGATGTAATTGACACGTGCACCGCAATTGACAAGTTTGTAAACGCAGATCTGATCGATAAGCTGGATTATAATGATCAGGTTGACTTTTTAAAAGCAGAAAAATATGATGCGATCCTGCATGTGCTGCCTAATCTGAAAATATCAAGGCTAGCAAAAGATGCTAAGATCCCGATCCGGATAGGTACTACCAACAGATGGTTTCACTGGATGACCTGCAACAAACTTGTCCAGCTGAGTAGAAAAAAATCACTTTTACACGAAGCTCAGTTGAATCTTAAATTGCTGAAAGCGCTGCAAATTGAGAAGAACTTTTCCTTAGAAGACCTTTTCCGTCAGTTTCAGATGAACAATATAGCTCCGCTTCCGGAAAAACTGTTCTCTTTTTTGAAACAGGACAGGCTTAACATCATCCTACATCCAAAATCAAATAAAAGTGCAAGAGAATGGGGCCTTCAGAATTTCGCTGATCTGATCAATCTATTACCCAAAGAAAAATACAGGATATTTATTTCCGGCACAAAGGCAGAAGGCGCTTCCATGAAAGACTGGCTCCGGCAACTTCCGGAACATGTGGTGGATGTCACAGGTATGATGACCCTGAAGGAATTCATTTCTTTTATTTACCATTCGAACGGCCTTATCGCTGCCAGTACCGGGCCCTTGCATATTGCGGCGTCGGTAGGTAATAATGCCTTGGGGTTATACCCTCCCATGAGGCCGCTGTTTCCGATGCGTTGGGGGCCGATAGGGCCTAAGGCTTCTTTTCTGGTAGGAAGTACCTGCTGTAACAAGTGTCAGGAGGATGTTTCCAAATGTGAATGTATGAATCAGATTTCGCCGAAAGAGGTCGCGTCAGTTGTAAAAAAGTGGCAAAAAAGCGAAGAGATTGTGAGGATCTGAATGACGGATTAAGTCAATACATTATAAAAAAAAGCCTGATCAGGCTGGATAGCTCCAACATGACCAGGCGTCTTAATTTTTGAAACATCAGAAATCAGAGTCAAAAGAAATCTTATGTCCAGAATCCTTATCCTGCAAGCCACTCATCACGCCGGCTTTTTGATAGTCACCGACACGTTTTTCGAAGAAATTGGTTTTTCCGGGAAGTGATATCAATTCCATGAAGTCGAACGGATTGGACGATCCAAACTGCTTTGGACAACCCAGGCGTTCCAGCCAGAAATCAGCGATGTATTCAATGTACTGATTCATCAGATCGGCATTCATACCGATCAAGGAAACCGGAAGTGCTTCCGTTACAAATTCCTGCTCGATCTTCACGGCATCCATCATAATTTCAATAACGCGTTCCTGCGGCAATTGATTAACAATGTGCTGTGTATACAGCAGACAGGCAAATTCACAATGCAAACCTTCATCGCGGGAGATCAGTTCATTTGAAAATGACAATCCGGGCATTAGTCCGCGCTTTTTCAGCCAGAAGATAGAGCAGAAAGAACCCGAAAAGAAAATGCCTTCAACAGCAGCAAAAGCAATAATCCGCTCTGCAAAAACGGGACTATTAATCCATTTTAAAGCCCATTCGGCTTTTTTCTGTACACATGGAACGGTATCAATCGCTCTTAACAGGTGATCTTTTTCGGAAGGATCTTTTATGTAAGTATCGATGAGCAAAGAATAGGTTTCCGAATGGATGTTTTCCATGGCAATCTGAAATCCATAGAAACACTTGGCTTCGGCATACTGTACTTCACTCAGGAAATTTACTGCCAGATTTTCATTGACAATTCCATCAGAGGCAGCAAAAAATGCCAGGATATGAGAAATAAAATGGCGCTCGCCATCATTTAAATTATCCCAGTCTTTCTGATCCTGGGAAAGGTCAATTTCCTCAGCTGTCCAGAAGGAAGCTTCGTGACGTTTGTACATCTCCCAGATATCCATGTGTTTGATCGGAAATAATACAAAACGCAATGGATCTTCAATCAACAGGGGTTCCTGCTTTATAATTTCTTGTGACATAGTTAGTTATATTGTTTTACCGAATCAGATTAAGGTTGCAGCATTGTAGGATCTTTCAGGGTAGTTACTGCGGAAAACAAATCTACATCGTTTGGAGCGTAATTTCAAGGGAGATCTGTTCAAATCCGGAGCTTATTTTGAATCATCTGTCAGCAGTATTTTTCTTGCGTCGATAGCAGTTGTTCATTCAAAAAAGGTGCTGGAATATGTATAAACTCACTTATCCTTAAATAACTGTACTTATAAAATCTAAAAGCATTGTAAATCAAATTACTATTTCAAAATTTATGATCAGATTCTCTAAACACCACGATTAACTACCATACCGGCCCATGCCTAAAAAAATAATCCTTGACTGCGAAAGAATGCGGTATCCAAATACCGGCTTATATCATTTTTGTAAGCAGCTGGGAATGTCTTTAAAAGTACAAGCCGATCCTGAAAGTGAAATAGGATTTTATCTGCCAAAAACTGAAAAGGGAGTTTTTGGCGGGGATTCCAAATTTGCCACGCATCATTCTATGCAGAAATATATCTTTCCTGATACCAGGAAGGTAGACTTATGGCATTGCACCTACCAGAATTCAAATTATTTTCCATTCCGGGAAAGACTTCCAATTGTACTTACGGTGCACGACCTGAATTTTCTTTACGATTTAAATCAACGTAAAGAAAGGACAGATAAGCTTTTAAAGCAGCTGCAGCAAAAAGTTAACCGGGCAGATCACGTGGTGGCCATATCACATTATGTGCTCAATGACCTTAAGCAATATTTGTTTATGGATGGAAAAGCAACCTCGGTGATCTACAACGGCTGCAATGTGAACGACGACACACCTGTGCAGGCACCTGGTGTCCGCTATGACAAACCGTTTTTATTCACCATCGGAACTATTGCCGAAAAGAAGAATTTCCATGTTTTGCCTGCTCTTTTGAAAGATAACGATCTCATGCTTGTTATCGCGGGAATTGAACAGGATAAGGAGTACAAACGATTGATTATAACAGAGGTTGAAAAAGCCGGTGTATCCGGGAGGGTGGTGTTTACCGGCTCCGTATCTGAAAATGATAAAAAATGGTTACTGGCCAATTGTGAAGCATTTGTTTTTCCTTCCACAGCCGAAGGTTTTGGCTTACCTGTGATCGAAGCAATGTTTTACGGAAAACCGGTATTGTTGTCGCGCTGCACCTCATTGCCGGAGATAGGAGGTGACTGCGCTTATTACTTTGATCATTTTGAACCTGCGCATATGCGTTCGGTGCTGGAAAAGAGCCTTGCAGATTATAAAAAAGATCTGCCTCTTGATAAAATAAAATCAAGAAGCAGATCTTTTTCGTGGGAAACGGCAGCTAACGAATATCTTGGAATATATAAAAGCTTGCTGACGTAACCTTTTTATAACTTGATAACATGTTGGTATTTAATCATCATCTTGATGTTGTCGATCACATCCAGAATCCCGATGTTTGAGTGGTTTTTCTTCATTTGCCTATTGAAAGCACTTTTTTTAATCCGCAAACCTCTTCGGTTACTCAGGAAGTCTCGGTAAGCTTCAATCTTGTAAAACTGACAGGTAACTGCTCCGAGCATTACATCGCAAAGAAGGATCTGCAAGTGCCAGAGTGCAAGGTCCGATCCCTGTAAATGCAGGTAGTGAACATAATATCGGTTACGAAAATGGATTCTTTTAATCGCACGTTTGTGATTATGGTTTTTAGTGCTGGCCATTACTTCATGACGGCAAACTGCGTTATGTTCGTAATAACACTTCCAGCCCATTCTCCACGCACGAATAGAAAGCTCCTGATCTTCACCATAATAAGGGTTAAACATTTCATTGAACCCGTTGATGGTTTTCAACTTTTTGGTATCCATTAATGCATTCGCCCCCGATAAGTAGAATGTTGGCGTGAAAGCATCCATATTCTGAAGATGAAATAAATCCGAAGATTTAATTTTTCTGCCCATGATCCGGGGTTCCCTCGCAGCCTCTCTGATCAGGTCGTCATCCATGCCGATGATCCGGCCCATGACACCAAACGTATCTTCCTTTTCAAAAAATTTATATAGTTTTTCAAGATATCCCGGTTCCAGCGTAACATCAGTATTCAACAGAAATATTAAATCCATATTGGCCTGTTTAATACCAAGATTACAAGTCTCAGAGAAACCTGAATTAGTTTCTTTTTTCAGCAGTGTGATGCTATTCCCATAATGTTGTTGCAAATATTCCACAGATCCGTCTGTCGACGCATCGTCAATTACAATGATCTCAACCGCTGTATCGATGGAAGTAAGCACCTGAAAATTATGTTTGAAATACTTTTCAAATAGATGTTTTCCATTATAATTTGGAATGATTACTGAGATGCTTTTCATTCAATCGGTTATTTAGTTAAACAGATTTTTAATAACCTCTACGGTTGAAACTGTCTTCGTTCAATTTCTCAGTAAGGTTTTTTTACTAAAACAGCCTATGGCAAAGATTCTCACGCTGGGATTGAAACGTCTTTTCTTTAAGAAACATTGCGTCATGATTAATAAAGCACTCAGAAATCAAGCACTGAAATTAACATGCATTCATAGTCTTTTGTACATAAACCTTTGATTCCTCAACTGATAGTATTACAGTACTACCTATAATACTTACCAGATTTCTGATGAATCTGTTGCAAGTTCTATGCCAATATTATCAAGACACTGCTTTAAGAAAAAGGGTTGGAAGAGGAATTAAAATCTGAAATCTGCTTTGCCGGAAACTATATAGTTATTTGGAATTTGAGTTGTTAATTTTCAAGGACCGGGCAGATGAATGCGTTGATTTCCACAATATTAGAAAAATAAAGTCTATACGTAATATTTAATCTACATTTTAGCAGCAAAGTGCTAATCATTACTGGTTAAATTCAAAATAAAGTGCTGTCTGGAGAATTAGCGAATTCTGTTTGTTTCTGGTTCAGCGAAATTCCAGGCAACCACATTCCATTCGTCCATATGATCCCGGTGCACATGAATTGTTTCAAAACCCACACGCTCATGCGCACGTTGAGACCTGTTATTAGAAGTCGAGATTTCAGTTACCAAAAGATCAAATGCAGGCTGGTAAATTGTCTTATGTGTTTGATATAACCGGTCAAATACGCCCTGGCCCCGGAAGTCCTCGCTTACGCAGATTTGACCCATTACATAATAGTTATATTCCCCAATGGTCTTGCCCTTCCAGACAATATCGTTACATATATCAAACATCGGCTGGAGATCCGGGATGAGCGCGCCAAGTGAGGGCAGCATGGCGAGTGCAAATGCGATAACCTTACCGTTGGCAGTGGCCATTACCTGCGGAGTTGTTTGGCGCATCAGCGCTATCTGCTCCCGGGTATGAGAGACAGTCAGAAATCCCTGATCTTGTTTGATGGCTTCTGAAATATTAGTCTTAAGGTTTAGTTTCTGAAGTGCTAAGATCTGATCAGTATCGTGCTCTGTTTTTGCAAATGTATATTCTATGGTGGGCGGTGTATTATTCATGAAAGGAATAGGTTGGTAATATGTAATAAATACCTGGTGTTAAATCCAGCGTTTTCTTCTGAAAAACCACAGAACGACGAGTGATGAAAATACCATGAGCAGCAAAGAAATCCAGAACCCCCAGGGCTCTTCGGTAGACGGTATGTGTGTGTAGTTCATTCCGAAAATTCCAGCAATAAGCGTCGGCGGCATAAAGATGATCGTAACAACCGTAAAAATCTTGATCACCTGGCTTTGTTCAAGATTGATCAAACCCATAAATGTATTTTGCAGATACTCTAGCCGCTCAAAATTAAAGGTCGTGTACTCCAGAAGTGAATTTATATCTTTCAGGATAATGCGCAGATGTTCTTTTCTGTCTTCCGGGAAATATTGACTGCGCAAGATGCCGGAAAGTACCCGTTGTTTATCTATACTTGTCTCACGGAGCATCATAGTCGTTTCCTGCAACGCACTTATCCTTAACAAAACTTCCTGCCTTGCCTTCTGTTCCCGCGCCAGATCCTTACTGATCACTGAAATATCTCTGGAAATCGCTTCGAGTGAATCTGCATCGGCTTCGATTCTGGTTTCAAGAAGCATCAGCATAAAGTCCACACCTGTCTGAAAAGTGTCCGGGCTGACCTTCATTTTCTTGACCGTATCCGCAAAAGTTTTTGAGTCCCCGCGCCGGTAGGTAAACAGAATATTTTTGTGCAGAATAAATGAAACAGGATAAGTTTTATATCCGTCGCGGTCAATGCTAAGAAAGTTAGAGTTGGCATTGATGGTTTCATTCTGTTCAAAAAACCTTGAACTGCTTTCAATTTCTACGATTTCCTGAGGTGTTTGAAAGCTGATCTCGCATTTATTTTCAACCCATTCCTCTTCTTCAGCAGAAGGTGACTGCAGATCAACCCAGACAAGATTTTTTACCTTTCCAAGCTCGCGAATATCATTTTCACGTTTTATCAACCGTCCTTCTTTGTGAAATATTCTGACCATTTTCCTAGTTGAGAATTGAAAGTTATGCGTTAAAAGTGAACAGAATAGCCAGCGGCATCCTGAGTTATCAGTTAGACTGAGAAGTTGAACTTTGTATCGACATTGGCGGAATTTGTCGATGTCAACCTTTAACTTTCAACTTTCCGCCCGGCCCGTTCAACTTTTTCCCCAAGATAGTTGTAATTTTGTGGGATGCAAAATACGGCTTCTCCCGGAATATTTACACTCCAGTTCTGGTTGCTGGGTACCAGTTCGTTTTTATTTTCTTCCAGTTTTAATATGCTTATCCCCGAGCTTCCAGGCTATCTGTCAGCGATGGGCGGAGCAGAGTACAAGGGAGCTATTATAGGTTTGTTCACATTGACGGCTGGTCTTTCCCGTCCGTTCAGTGGCAGGCTGACCGACCGCGTGGGCCGTGTCCCTGTCATGGCTTTTGGGTCGCTGGTCTGTTTTCTGTGCGGGTTTCTCTATCCGGTCTTTACCACGGTGATGCCTTTTTTACTTCTGAGGCTTGTGCACGGCTTTTCGACCGGTTTCAAACCTACCGGAACGGCTGCCTATATCGCTGATATTATTCCGGCAAACCGCAGAGGCGAAGCAATGGGAATCCATGGTATGTGCATGGGCGTAGGGTCTGCCTTCGGCCCAGCGGTTGGAAGTATGATCAGCCAGACATTTTCTATCAATGCGCTTTTTTATACCTCATCTTTTTTTGCGCTGTTATCCATTGTCATTCTTTTCAATATGAAAGAAACGTTGGCTGAAAAGGAACGCTTGTCCCTTAAAGCGTTCAAATTAACGTGGAGAGACATTTTCGAGCCGGATGTTTTCAGCCCTGCTTTTGTCACTTTTCTTGCTTATTTCGGATTTGGTGCAGTTGCAACGCTGACACCCGATTTTAGCGAAATTCTCGGACTGGGTAACAAGGGGATGTATTTTATGGTCTTTACATTGTTCTCGATATTGATCCGTTTTGTAGCCGGTAAGCTTTCAGATCGAAAGGGAAGATTGCCGGTTACGATCGCCGGAATTATGGTATTGATCTTGTCGATGGTTATCACAGGTTATGCCGAAACCGTTTTTATGTTTTTAGCAGGTGCTGCTTTTTTTGGTGTGTCCATGGGGATTTTATCTCCGGTACTTTCAGCCTGGACAGTTGATCTCAGCAGCGATCATAACCGGGGCCGGGCGATAGCGACAATGTATATCTGCCTGGAAGCAGGTATTGGTCTGGGTGCATTTCTTTCAGCAGCACTGTTCGCAAACAAACGTGAAAATCTGCCTCTGGTTTTTCTTTGGATGGCAGGTTTCGCTGCCGCGGCTCTGCTTTATTCCATACTTTTATACAAGTTCAAAAAAAGATCCAAGCGTGTTATTTGATGATACTTACCGCACGATAGCGGAACCAGGTGAAGGTTTTTTCAAAGATAAAGGGAGTAAATTTATTTCGTTTATCTTTCCTATTTCCTCTGAGGAGGAGGCAAAAATGCATTTACTTGAACTGAGGGAAATACATCCAAAAGCAAATCACCATGTATATGCTTACCGCTTGGGGCTCGATCGGATGACTTACCGCCTCAGTGATGACGGCGAACCTTCCGGTTCTTCCGGCAGACCTATCCTTAACACGTTGTATTCAAAAGAAATAACCAATATCCTCGTTGTGGTCGTACGTTATTTCGGAGGAACATTACTTGGCATACCGGGACTGATCAATGCCTACCGGTCTGCAACCGAAGATGCGCTGGACAATGCTGAGATCACTGTAAAACACCTGTTCACTATATATGAACTTAAATTTTCATATGTCAGGATGAACGATGTCATGAAAATTGTCAAGGAACTTGACCTGCCTGTCAGAGACCAGCAATTTGAAATGGAGTGCAGAATGACCGTTGAGGTAAGAACTACCTTAGTTGAGCGTTTTATGACAAAAGCTGAAAAGGTAGAGGAATTGGTGATTGAATTAGTGTAGGATATGGGGGCATAGGCAGTTATCCGTTATCCCGCAAAAACTTTATAAAATCATCCTCATAAGCTTTCACCGCTTTCAAAAGTTCTTCTAGCTCTTTTTTTTCCGGTGTTCCCGCTTTCGCGCCATATATTTCGTCAATTCTTTCAGAGGCCTTTTCGTAGTCGCTTTCGTTTTTTAGTACCATCGGATATGTTCGTTTATATTGATCAGGATTTTCAGGTGCAAATTTAATATAAAAAGCCGACTCAAGTGAATCGGCTCTTTGATCGTTAAAATTCAACCTAGTTTTGGTTAATAAGTTTAATATCCGCTGTTCTGGGTCAATGTAGCTTTTCCGGCAACCTGACTGTTTAATATTTCCTGTTGTGGAATAGGGAAATATTCATGTTTTCCTTTCACGAACTGAGAGCCTTTCAGATAGGCACGTTTATTTCCTTCAACAGCATAATAGGCATTCATTGTTTCTGCGGCTACACCCCAACGTACGAGGTCAAAACGGCGGTTTCCTTCCATTCCTAATTCAAGCCTTTCTTCAAAACGTACGGCTTTGCGTGCATAGGCCTGGTCTGCGAAAGCAGGATATTCCTTTATTACATAATTTGCAGCGGCGGTTCCATCAGCATTTTTAACAAAGCCTTCGGGTTTGGCAGCTCTTGCACGCACCTGGTTGACATAACCCCGTGCTTTTTCGATACTTCCAATCTCTGTTTCTATTTCGGCAAGCCATAGTAAAACCTGAGCATAACGTATCAAACGGAAATTGTTGGCGTTCAGACGGTTATTAGAAGCAAATGATGGATCCGATTTATGAGATACGTGTTTTTTAGGGGAATATGGACCTCCGTAACCTTGATCACGGATATAGGACTTACCAGGATGAACTCCCCAGTCAAGGTATGGAATTCCACGGCGGCCAACTGTCCAGTCCAGGCGCGGGTCAAGATTTCCCTGATATGGCGTGAATGGTGCGGTAGCTTCAATTCCCTGATCGTTAGGTAAGTCTGTATCATTGAACGTATCCAGTAACGGAAGACCATTTGCGTCCGTTTTAAACGAGTTGGCAAGGTTAACAGAAGGCTGGAAAAATCCACAGCAGGTCGTAAAAGCTCCCCCGCCATAAGGATAATTCAGTGTCGATCCGATGTTACCGTTCTCTCCGCCGGCAGCTCCGTCATTTACAGAATACTGGACTTCAAAAATTGATTCAGCATTATTGTTTGTTGAAGCCTGGAAGTTGTCATGGTACTTGTCAACCAGTCTGTATTTTCCACTGGCTACGATCGCTTCCAGAATCGGTTTTGCCTCAGCATATTTTTTCTGGAAGATGTAAACTTTTGATAACAATGCACCTGCTGCCCATTTTGTAGGGCGGCCTGGCTGCGACTGCGATGTTGGCAGGGCGTCATAAGCTGCTTTCAGGTCACCTTCAATCTTTGGATAAATGTCCTCGTTATTTGGAAGTTTCGTACTTTCCAGGTTGTTCGGATCGTAAATGGCGTCATCAATGTAAGGAACCATGTTGAACATTTTTTTAAGTTCAAAATGATAGTTTCCACGCAGGAACCGGGCTTCTGCCACGATCTGTGCGCGTTCAGCATCCGTAAAATCAGTGGCCTTTGCAAGATTCTGCAATACGTCATTTGTACGTGCGATACCGTCGTACATTCCTCTCCATTTTCCCCGGAAATAAATATTGTCAGCTGCAATATTTCCCTGCTCAATTTGAGAGATTGGCGGCTGGTCACCAGCGTTTGTTCCTTTGTAAGCATCGTCGGACGCAACACTTCCGTATACCCAGTTGTCAGCGCCGACATTGTAGGAACGATACGCCCCTTCCGCCGTTGCCCAGCCGTCAAGCAATGAATAGGCTCCGATCAGTAAGGCGTTGACGCCAACTTTATTTTGCAGTGTTGTCGAAACAAGTGCGGCTTTGGGGGTTACTTCTAAAAATGAATCAGAGCATGAACTGAGAATTCCCAGGACGATGGATGATAGTATAAGGGTAATTTTTTTCATCTTTTGAAAAAATTAAAGTTTCTGTAAATGAATACTTTAAAAGTAGTTCTGTTTGAAATAGGACGAAATGATTAGAAACTGATGTTCAGACCGACAATGTATTGTTTGGAAGCAGGATATGATCCGCCGTCTACACCAATTTGTCTGTCATTGCCAGCGCCATAATTACGAAGGTTAACTTCCGGATCCATTCCTGAATATTTTGTCCAGGTTACAAGGTTTTGTCCCTGAACGTAAATGCGGCAAGGCCCGAGTCCTACTTTTGACAAAAGATTTTTAGGTAAAGAGTATGTTAACTGGATATTTTTGAAACGGAAATAAGAACCATTTTCCAAATAGTAATCAGATGGAAGGATACTCACCTGATCGCTTGAATTCAGCTGGGGAAGTATTGCATCCGTTTTGCCTGGTCTCCATGATTCGTTCAGCATACGGGTACTTTTGTTCCCAAAGAATGTCGGGAAGTCTGTCCAGTATTTGGTGTAGTTGAAGATTTGGTTTCCTTGTACACCTGCTCCGAAAATGGCCAGACCAAAACCTTTGTAGTTAACATTGATATTCAGACCATAGGTAAAATCCGGGTGGGGGCTGCCGATGATGCTCAAATCCTTCGTGTCGATCACACCGTCACCATTTACGTCAACAAACTTGAAACGACCAGCTCTGTTTTCATTCGATCCCAGATTGTTTTTTGGTGCTTCTTTTGCCTCTGCATCCGTTTGGAAAATCCCGTCATGTTTGTAGCCAAAGAAAGAAGAGATCGGATGGTTTTGCTGAGTTACAACAAAGTTCTGGATACGCTCATCATTGATACCGAAATACTGTGTGTTCGGATCACCATTTGTTCTGGTCACAAGGTTACGGTATGTACTGAAATTTCCTCCGATGGTATAAGTAAGATCACCATCCAACGCCTTGCCATTGTAACTGATACCCAGGTCCACACCACGGTTTCTCATCGAACCAATGTTCTGGAATGGTGAAGCAGCAACACCGGCTGTCAATGGAGGAGATACCGGGAACAGCATGTCTGTTGTTTTACGGCTATACACATCCAAAGCCACATCTACCGTTCCTTTAAATAATACCGCATCCAAACCAAAGTTAGTAGAAGTAGTAGTCTCCCATTTCGCTTTCGGGTTACCAAACTGCGTCAATTCATATCCGGCAGTTGCTGAAGTCTTGGATCCGTTGATGTCGTAGAATGAAAGCGCAGGGTTAGTCGAATACAGGGTATAAGGGTTCAGGTTACCAATTTCCTGATTTCCTGTTTGTCCCCAACCTACACGAAGTTTTGCATAAGAGAGCCAGGAAGCCGTTGATTTTGCAAAGTTTTCATCAGACAAAACCCATCCACCACTTAGTGCTGGGAAGTAAGCTACGTTATTTGCAGGCGCGAAACGCGAAGAACGGTCACGACGGATTGTTGCATCAAACAAGTATTTACCGGAAAAACCATAACTCGCTCTTCCAAATTCAGAAGCGAGCTGCCAGTTCGCACCGCCGCCATTGTTGGTCTGAACACCTGTACCAGCGCTTAGGAAGCGGTTATCCAGGGCATCAACCAGGAAGTTAGTGCGGGATGCATCGAAGTTTTCATAGTTGTTTTTAATTGCTTCGGTACCAACGATGACATTAAGCTTATGCGCATTTTTCAATACGACATTATAGGTTAATGTGTTATACCAGGTCCAGGTCCATTCGTAGTTGTTGGTCGTTGTCAGGCTTTGGGTGCTTCTTGCTTCCGCAGACTCGATATCGCGGGGAACATAGTTGCGGTAGTTATACAAGTTGTAGTCAATACCGAAGCTTGTTTTTGCTGTAAGGTTTTTAAGGATGTCAACTTCTGCATAGGCATTTCCGAACAAACGAACTTCATTTTGTTTGTTGTCTTTGTTACGGAACAACAGAGATACCGGGTTAACTGAGTTATCAACGTCAGCGCCGCGCGTTCCTGCAAAGTTACCTGCCACATCATATACCGGAACGATAGGAGGGACCCGGTAACCAAAAGAAGTAGGGTTACTTTCTGCGTTATTACCATTAGGTTGTCCGACACGTGAAGCATAACCAACCTGGAAATTTTGTCCTACCCGGATACGTTTCGTAACGTTAAACTCTGTATTGGACCGTAAGGTGTAACGTTTGAAACTGGTATGGATCATTAAACCCTGCTGATTGAAATAGTTTAATGACATTGCATAGCGACCGCTCTCGGTACCGCCGGAAACACCGATCTGATGATTTTGAATCGGGGCTGCCTGATATATTTCCTTAAGCCAGTTTGTTCCTTCTTTGTTTGCCTTTGTGATCAGCCATTTTGTTTTGTTAAAATCTGCAGAGTTTACATCTGTCGTGTAATTTTTATATGTTCCGTCTGGATTTTGAGCAACTCTTGGGTCACCTTCGTAAGCACCTGATGGAAAAATATAATCAGGAATCTTTGGCGTTGATCCGTTTCCGAATTGTGCATGCGTCGGATATGTCAGCGTAGTTCCTGCCGGGAAAGCACCGTCTACCATTTTTGCCTGGTTGATTGTATTGGTTCTGGCTTCCCAGGTCAGATCTGCATATTGCTGTGTGTTCAGCATGCTCATTAGCTTTCCGGGGCGCTGCGTTCCGTAATAGGTGTCGTAGGTAAAAACAGGCTTGCCCACTTTTCCTCTTTTTGTTGTAATAATTACCACGCCATTTCCTGCTCTTGAACCGTAGATAGAAGCAGCAGATGCATCCTTCAGGATCTGCATGGATTCAATATCGTTCAGGTTTAGGGTGTTGAGCGTGTTAGAAACGCCGTTTGCACCAACGCCTTTTGTCGGCACTCCATCAACAACATACAGGGGGGAGTTGTCATTAATTGTACCAAATCCGCGGATACGGATAGAAACACCACCACCAGGGCTGTTTTCATTTCCGATCACAACACCTGGTACTTTTCCCTGAAGTGCTTGTCCAAGGTTGGTAGCAGGGGTAGTCAAAAGTTGTTTGGCATCAAGTGTCGCTACTGCTCCGGTGATCTCCTTTTTCGATTGAGAACCATATCCCGTTACAACTACTTCACTTAAACTTTTGATGTCATCCACGAGGCTGACATTTACAACGGATTTCATGCCAACCGGAATTTCCTGTTTGCCAAAACCAATGGAAGAAAAGACAAGGGTAGCATCCGGGGATTTAGTTTCAATTGTATATTTTCCATCGGCATCTGTCACTGTACCTGAGGTCGTACCTTTAACAGTTACATTGACGCCCGGCAAACCAATGTTGTCGGAGGAGGAAACGACCGTACCTGTAATACGTTTTTCCTGCGCGAAGGCAGTGCTGCTGCCAAACATTGCCAGTAGCAATAGCGTTACAGAAAGAAATTGGGATCGTAGAGTTTGATTCATAGACAGAGAATTTTGCAGATGTTAAAAATGTATCATTTATTGTCAATATAATATTAAAAGTACGAATACTGAATAATCATATCCTAGTAAAACGGTATTATTTTGATAATAAATATTAATATATAAATGGTTACATAATTACTGTTTCTAATTAATATCCAATACACAAACGTTTGCATAGATTTCGCGCTCTTGCTTTCGCACAATATGCGGTATGGTTCTTTAAGGGTAATAAACCGGTAAATTTTTGCAACTCAACCCGTACTTTTGTGGTTATTCTATATAGTGCCGTCAACGATTATAAATCAATAGGAACATTTTGGAACATTTAAATGGAATTGAACTCGCTGAGCAGGACCTGATCGAAGTACAGGGAGCTCGTGAGCATAATTTGAAAAATATTGATGTAAGTATACCGCGAAATAAGCTTGTGGTAGTAACGGGTATCAGTGGCAGTGGAAAGTCTTCTTTGGCGTTTGATACTATTTATGCTGAGGGGCAGCGTCGTTACATGGAAAGTTTCTCGGCTTATGCCCGCGGATTTATTGGCGAAATGGAGCGGCCTGACGTTGATAAAATAAGCGGCCTGTCGCCGGTAATCAGTATTGAACAAAAAACCACATCCAGAAATCCGCGCTCAACGGTCGGAACGGTAACAGAAATATATGACTTCCTGAGGCTATTATACGCAAGGGCGGGGGAGGCTTATTCCTATGTAACCGGGCGCAGAATGGTGAAGCAGTCGCAGGATCAGATTGTGAACCAGCTGATGACACAATTCCTTGGCCAGAAAACCATTCTTCTTGCACCTGCTGTGAAGGGACGAAAGGGGCATTATCGGGAGCTTTTTGTTCAGATTGCACGTCTGGGTTATACCAAAGTGCGTGTGGATGGTGAGGTGCAGGATATTTTACCGAAAATGCAGCTGGATCGTTATAAGGTCCATGATATTGAAATTGTTATTGATCGGGTAGTTCCTAAAACAGAAGCCGAAGATCCGCAGTCACGGTACCGGTTGAGCCAATCGGTTGCCACGGCGATCAAGCAGGGGAAAGGTGCCTTGATGGTCCTGGACGAAAAAGGGCAAACCTATTATTTTTCCCAAAATCTGATGGATCCTGAATCCGGAATCAGTTACGATGATCCGTCGCCTAATAATTTTTCCTTCAACTCTCCGTACGGCTGGTGTCCAACTTGCCAGGGACTTGGGATGGTGGAAGAAATCACAGAAGATTCGATCATGCCTGATCGCTCGTTGTCGATAAGCAAGGGCGGTATTGCTCCTATGGGAGAATACAGGGATGCATGGATTTTTAAACAAATGGAGGTTTTGTTAAAACCCTTCAAAGTAAACATGAATACGCCGCTCGAAAAATTTCCGGAAGAGGCTATCAAAATGGTACTCTACGGAAGTGAAGAGCCGGTAGCAGTGCCTTCCAAAAAATATCCGGGAACGGAATGGGATACCAAATTTGACGGTATTGTTAACTTTCTGAAACGGCAGCAGGAAACAGGCAATGACAAAATTCAGGATTGGCTGAAAGATTTCATGACTACGAATGTTTGTCCGGAATGTCATGGAAAACGTTTGAGAAAAGAATCGCTGCACTTTAAAATTGATGGAAAGGACATAGCCGATCTTTCAAACCGCGATGTGCGCGAACTGTCTAATTGGCTGGTTGATCTGGAGGACCGCCTTGAAGAAAGGCAGCGAGTGATCGGTCATGAAGTATTGAAGGAAATCAGGAAACGTGTCGGCTTTTTGCTGGATGTAGGGCTCGACTATCTTACATTGAACAGGTCTCTTCGTACACTTTCCGGTGGAGAGGCGCAGCGGATCCGGCTGGCAACGCAGATTGGCACGCAGCTTACGGGTGTTCTGTATATCATGGATGAGCCTAGTATCGGGCTTCACCAGCGTGACAATGTCCGGCTGATCAATTCCCTGAAAAGCCTTCGTGATCTCGGAAACACGGTGCTGGTCGTCGAGCATGATAAGGATATGATGCTTGCTTCTGACTACATTGTTGATATAGGCCCCGGCGCAGGCCGCCATGGCGGAAATGTTGTAGGAGCCGGAACGCCGGAAGAATTTTTAAAAAATGGTTCATCGACGGCTGACTATCTGAGCGGCAGACAAAAAATTGAAATTCCAAAAGTCAGGAGAAAAGGGAACGGGAATTATCTTTCTTTGAGAGGATGTACAGGACATAATCTTAAAAATGTGACCATGGCATTTCCTTTGGGAACCATGATTTCTGTTACCGGTGTAAGTGGCAGTGGAAAGTCTTCACTGATTCACGAAACGCTGTTTCCCCTTCTGAACCACCATTTTTACAAGTCGAGAAGAGAGCCGCTTCCCTACAAAAGTATTGAAGGGCTGGAACATATCGATAAGGTTATTGAGGTAGATCAGTCACCGATCGGACGAACACCCCGGTCGAACCCTGCAACCTATACCAATTTATTTACCGATATCCGTACGCTTTTCGCAGAATTGCCGGAAGCAAAAATCCGTGGTTATAAGCCAGGACGTTTTTCATTTAACGTGAAGGGCGGAAGATGTGAAGACTGCGAGGGCGCCGGAATGAAGAGGATTGAAATGGATTTTCTTCCGGACGTGCACGTGAATTGTGAAACCTGCAAGGGAAAACGCTTTAATCGTGAAACACTTGAAGTCCGGTTTAAAGGGAAATCAGTGGCAGATATTCTGGATATGACCGTTGAGACGGCACTTGAATTTTTTGAAAACCAGCCACGTATTCTGAGAAAAGTACAAACACTTTTTGACGTCGGTTTAGGTTATATCACGCTCGGGCAACACGCGACGACGCTTTCAGGTGGAGAAGCGCAGCGGGTGAAATTGTCTGAGGAATTGTCTAAACGTGATACAGGAAAAACGCTTTATATCCTGGATGAACCTACAACCGGTCTACATTTTCAGGATATTAAACATTTGCTGGTCGTTCTGGATAAACTGGTTGAAAAAGGGAATACCGTTTTGATCATTGAACATAATCTGGATGTAGTAAAAGTGTCTGATTACGTGATCGATCTGGGTCCGGAGGGCGGTGCACTGGGCGGAAAAATAATCGGGGAAGGTACTCCGGAAAAAGTTTCAAAGGTGAAGGGAAGTTATACCGGATTTTTTCTGAAAGAGGAATTGAAAGGATAAGTTCAGCGATTGGAAGAACAGTCAGGTATTGAGATAAGTGTCCTTAATACCTGGCTGTTTTTTGTTTCTGAGGAAGGATCCAGGATATAGGAAGTAATTTATCCCAAATTTTTCCGGGCTCCTTTGGAGCCTCATATTTATAGAAAGTATTTGTTCCAAAGATATCCTGGCTCCGAAGGAGCCTCCTGGAATTTGCCTGATAATTTTTGGTTAAATTTCCAGAAAACTCCGATGGAGTTACGTTCAATTTTGCAGTTGCGTTTACTATAAACAGGATGTCCCTAAGGGACAATTAGCTTGTAGAAGAATCCAATCTTTAATAATCTCACATCCACTTACTTAAAAACTGGCTGAAATTCTCTTTGTACTGATCACTCACCGGAATTGTTACAGTACCGATCTGAATTGTATTACGCGTGACAGCGCCGATTTTATCAAGATTGACAATGAACGAACGGTGCACGCGCATAAATTTCGCCGAGGGTAATTTTTCTTCCAGCGATTTAAGACTGGTCAGGGAAAGAATGGGTTTAACATCCGATTTTAAAATAACCTTTACATAATCTTTCAAGCCTTCAATGTAAAGAATATCGTCGTATGCAATCCTGACGAGTTGGTACTCCACTTTTAAAAACAGATAATCTTCCTTCATTTCTGGTGCCGGCCCGTTAGCAGCACGCTGAACGAGCTCTACATAGGCTTTCCCTTTTGAAGCCGCCTTTAAAAACTCTTCGTAATTAAAAGGTTTCAGCAAATAGTCAAGTGCATCTACCCGGAATCCGTCCAGGGCAAATTGATTGAAAGCGGTAGTAAATATGATCCGCGGACCCTGGTTTCCTGATTTTTCGATAATACGTGCAAGTTCAATACCTGTCAGATCGGGCATCTGAATATCAAGGAATATCAGGTCAACCTGTTGCTGGTGGATCGCCTCCAACGCTTCCACCGCGCTTGAATATCTGCCTGCCAGGTTTAAAAAAGGAGTTTTCTCAATAAAGGCACAGACCAGTCCAAGCGCAAGTGGTTCGTCGTCTACGGCTATGCATTGTAATACGTTCATGCAGTTTCTAATTCCAGATGTACTTCAAATTCTTTTTCTTCGGCATTTTCGTTCACATCCAGCTGATACTTGCCGGGGTATAAAAGATCCAGCCTTCGCTGTGTGTTAGTCAGCCCGATTCCGTTGCTCTCGTCAAGCACCGTTCTCTTTTCTGTAAACAATGTATTTTTTACGTCAATAAAAACTTTTTGACCTTTCTGAGAAATCCTGATATCAATATGGCTTGGCTGGACCGCGCTCACACCATGTTTGAAAGCATTTTCAATAAAAGGCAAAAACAGCATCGGTGCGATAGACACATCATGCAGCGGCATGGGAGGTTCCAGCCGCACTGTCACCTTGTCGGTAAGCCGAAGCTGCATAAGCTGAATGTAATCCTGTGCGAATGCAATCTCCTGACTTAGCAGAACGGTGCCATGCTGTGTTTCATACAGTACGTAACGCATCATCCTGGAAAGTTTGTGAAGCGCCTCCCGCGCCGTTTCCACATCGATAATGGTTAAGGCATAGATGTTGTTTAAGGTATTGAAAAAGAAATGTGGATTAATCTGCGCTTTCAGGAACGACAATTCCGAATTGATTTTTTCCTGTTCCAGGTTTCTTCTGTATTGTTTATCACGTTCGGCATTCTGAACAGCAGCTACACTTGTACTGATCCCGATTATGATCAGCGCAGTCAGCAAAGCGAAATAATCAAGCCTGTCCTGGTGTTTTTTGTCGCCGTTTGCCTCTTTCGCCATCTTGAAAGCTTTGTCCATTTGCTCCCCATGATTGATGGCAATTTTTACCTGTTCCATCAGTACAGCAAGAACAATCACAGACAGGACGTTGAAGATAATAAACCGGGCATATCTGTTTTTGGCCAGATACTTGGGAAACCAAAAATAAAAATTCAGATAAAATATGGCGATAAGCAGTGAAAACAAAACGGCCTGCTTAACCCAGAATGTTACCGGAAACTGAATTTGCCAGCTGAGAGGCTGCCACATTAAAAATAACGCGAGAAAACTCCAGCCTAACAGATGTAAGAAAAGCGGAGGATATTTCCGAACCGTGGGGTTGTTCATCTAAATAATTTATTTGTCGGTGATTTTAAACCTTTTAATCACATTACAATCATACAGGGAATAATCGTAAGCGCCTAGCCCATTCGATCAAACCAAGGTAAAAATCGACAGATCGCCAAAGGCAGTCTATCAGTGAATTTGCGAATCGAACGAAAGTTGAAAGTGGGATTCGTTTTCTGATCCTGTTGATTTAGAGGCCTCAATCTCATCGGTTAGAAATGCCCATTGATCGGTAGAACCTGTCTTTCCATCTATTGCCTTTTTTTTACAGTGTATTTGATATTTATTTTGAACTTGATTTATACATAATCTATTGCCCGATTCACCATGAACATGATAAAACAATTTACATTATTAGGACTGATTCTTGGACTGACCACTACTGCATTTGCACAATTTGGCGGTGGAGGCGGAGGCGGCCGTCCTGGCGGAGGAGGCGGTGACTTCCAACGCGGCGGAGATCGTCAGAAACAAGCGGCAATTCCCGGCACGCTGGACGACGCACCGAAAGGAAACGGCAGAATTAAAGGTATTCTTGTCGATTCGTTGAGTAAAAAGCCTGTGGAGTTTGCTGCACTGGCACTTGTAGACGAAAAAACAAATGCTCCGGTAGACGGAACGACGACGGACGAAAAGGGCGCTTTCAATATGACCAAAGTTGCCTCAGGAAATTTTAAGATACTTATTTCCTTTATCGGGTATAAAACAAAAACGATTAAAGGAATAAAGATCGATAAAAAGACGGAGCTTGATCTGGGTTCGGTAATTCTTTCTCCGGATGTTGTACAGCTCAATGAAGTTCAGGTTGTGGGAATGGCACAGCTTATTGAAGAAAAAGTGGACCGCCTGGTTTTCAATGCTGAAAAGGACATTACAAGTAAAGGTGGGGACGCGAGTGATGTAATGCGTAAGGTACCGATGCTGACGGTGGATCTGGACGGCAATGTATCATTAAGAGGTAACTCGAATGTTCGCGTGCTGATCAACAACAAGCCCTCCACCATGGTTGCGACCAGTGTTGCTGACGCTTTAAAACAGATTCCGGCCGACATGATCAAATCTGTCGAGGTGATAACATCTCCTTCTGCAAAATACGATGCGGAAGGTTCTGGCGGTATTATTAATATCATTACCAAAAAGAGCACCATTCAGGGCGGTACTTTGAACCTTGACACGGGTGTTGGTAATCGCGGATCCAATTTAGGTTTAAGAGGAAATTACCGCACAGGTAAACTTGGATTCAATCTTGGTGGTTTTGGCCGCTTTAATTACAATCAGCCGGGCAGGACAGAAAACCTGCAAACAGGCGACAACTTCTCGATTGAGCAAAAAACAACTTCAAAAAATAAGGGCGCTTTCGGATCCTACAATCTGGGTGCTGATTATGAAATCGACCCTAACAGTACCATTTCTGCCGGTGTTCGTTATGGTTTGAGAAACAACATCACGCCTCAGTCGATCACAACAAACAGCATGCGCGGCGGCGTATCCAGTTCCACACTTCGTGACGTCGATGTCAAGGATCTATCGGGAACCTGGGATGTGAACGTTGACTACATCAAAACATTAAGCAAGCCTCAGCAGGAACTGAGTATCCTGGGGCAATACAGCCGTAACAACAGAACGAACGACTTTGACGCAGATTTATATACCTACAAAAGCGGTATCGCTGAATTCTTGGGAAAATCAGGAAACAATAATAAAAGCTCTAACCAGGAAAGTACAATCCAGCTCGATTATCAGACACCGATTAAAAATAACCAATTGCTGGAAGTTGGAGGTAAAGGAATTTTCCGCCAGGTTCTGAGCCGTTTTGATTATTTTGACGAAGTTAATACGCCGAGCCCGTCAAGCAGTCTCGACTATGACCAGAACGTAGCGGCCGGATATGTGTCCTACACCCTGACTACAAAAAGTAAATTCACATTTAAAGGAGGAGCCCGTTATGAATATACCGCGATCAATGCACAGCAAGGTGAGGTGGATCTGAATTTACCGGCTTATGGTAACCTGGTTCCAAGTTTGAACGTATCCAAAACTTTTGGAAAAGGTCAAACAGTTAAGTTAGGGTACAACCGTCGTCTCCAGCGCCCTGGTATCCAGTTCCTGAATCCAAACGTTAATGCTGCGAACCCACAGAATATCACTGTTGGTAATCCAAATCTTAATCCTGAATTAACTGACAATATCGAGTTAGGAACGAGTTTCTTCAAGAACAGCCTGTACGTCAACGTTTCGACTTTCGCCCGTTTTACAAACAATTCAATTGAAAGTATCCGGACGACCAATGAAGCGGGTGTGATCACGACGACTTACGGAAACATTGGAGACAAGCAGAATTATGGTGCTAATATTTTTGGTAACCTTACACTTTTCAAGATCTGGCAAGTGGGTGGTGGTATGGATGTCTACTATGTTAACCTGAAAAATAACAGCCCGGTAGCAGCCTTGCAGTCCAGCAACAGCGGATATGTGGTAAGCGGTCGTTTCAGGACAGGCGTTACGCTGAAAGGTGGCTGGGGAATCCAGGGTGGCGGGTTTGCAAGAGGAAAGGAAGTGCAGCTTCAGGGATCAGCAGGCGGGTTCAGAATGTATGACCTGGGTATTAAGAAGGATTTCAAGAACAAAAGAGGCAGTGTAGGTCTGGCTATGGAAAATTTCCTGACGGATGCGCTTAAAATGAAAACGGATCTGTCTTCTTCAACATTTAACCAGGTTAGCACGATTTATCGCTACAACCGCGGTTTCCGTATCAATTTCTCTTACCGCCTGGGTAAAATGACTTTTGTTGAACAAAAAACACGCAGAAGAAAATCTGTGAACAATGATGACCAGAAAAGTGAAGGCGGCGGAAACGATGGTGGTGCACAAATGCAGGCAGCACCAGCTGTCACGCCGGCAATAACACCGGGAGCAGCAGGTGGACGCCCGGCTGGAATGGGTAACAGGCCACAAGGGCAAGCAGGTTTTAATGCACCGCAAACCAAACCGGATAGCGCTTCCCGCAGACAGCCGGGAATGAATATTCCGCAGCAAGCCGACAGTGTGCAGCAAAAAGCAGATCGCTCTCAGGTAGTTCCGGGCGCGGCTATGCCACAAACTCCGGCAGACAGTACCAGGAGACAGGAAATGACAATGCCGGCAGATACAACACAAAAAGTGCCGGCAACGGTGATCCCGCAGACGCCGGCAGACAGTACTAAGAAACCCACAGATTCTATTCCTCCGATTAAAAACTGAGAATCGGTACTTGTATGAAAATCAGGCCGTTCGGGGATGACTCCCGGACGGCCTTTTGTTTATCAGTTAATAAAAAACCTAAACCAGAAGCTCCTTAGACGCTAACGTATATGATGGGCTTTATGGTTATTTAAAGTTCTTGCCGTCACCTGGATGGCGGTTTGATATCTTTGGTTTTTTACATCATGGGTGTATTCAATTTTTCTGAGGATATGCGTCCTGTATAACAACAAAAAGACCGCTTCGATGGAATGTAGCGGCCTTTCAGACAAGTTATATTATTTAAACCAATGGGTTCTGACTGCGGATATCCTGCAGGATACGTTCAGCACCTGCTTCCAGAAGCTCATCGGCCAGGGCAGTTCCCAGCTCTTCGGGAAAAGCCAGTGCACCGGTTTCCGAGCGACGGATCAATTCTTGGCCATCAAGGCTGACGATACCTCCGGAAATGTTGATTTCATCTTGATTCAGGATTGCCAAAGCAAAAACCGGGATGCTGCATCCGCCTTGAAGCCGTTTCAAAAATGCCCTCTCTGTGCGCAGACAAGTTTCGGTAGGCTCATGGTTAAGCAGTTGTTTAAGAACAGCCTTCTTCTCATCAGATAAAGATACAGCACTTTCTATTGCAACACTTCCTTGTCCGACAGCAGGCGTAAATTCGTCCAGCAGCAAATGTTCGGCAATTGACTCGTCATATTCCATCCTGTGAACGCCCGCATAAGCCAGTAGCAGGGCGTCGCATTGGCCCTCCTGTAATTTTCTGAAACGGGTCTGAAGATTACCGCGCATATCAACAATCTTTATATGCGGGTAAAAATGTTTCAGAATAGCGATACGACGCGTTGAGGAAGTACCCACTACAAACGTTTCCCCGCTTTTTAATGAGAGGTTAGTATTGTGGCTTACCAATACATCATTGGCATGTTCCCGTTCTGTGAAGGCAATAATTTCAAAATCGTCGTCCAGGGAAGACTGTAAATCCTTGGCACTATGAACGGCAATATCAATGTCTCCGCTTCTTAACTGATCTTCTAATTCTTGTGTAAAAACCCCTTTGCTTCCGATTTTTGACAAAGAGCGGTCAAGAATTTTATCACCTTTTGTTTCTATGATTATAATTTCGGTGGTAACGCCTCCTTTTTGCAGAAGTGTTTCAACATAATATGCCTGCCAGAGCGCAAGTTTACTACCACGTGTTCCTATCTTGATATGCATGATTCATTTAGCTGTTAGCAGCTGGTTTTTTAGTTATCCGGCCACCTTTATACAATCCACAAATTTACGAGATACAAATGGTAAATTAAACTCCAACCGTATCTCCTTCGTCGGTGATTATTTTCTCTTCAATGTAAGCCACAATCAGGGAGGCAACGTCGATCCCGCTGATTTCTTCAATTCCTTTCAAACCGGGGGATGAATTTACTTCCATAACCAAAGGTCCTCTTTCTGATTGAAGCAAATCCACACCGGCAATTCTAACGCCCAGGGCTTTGGCGGCAGCAATCGCAGTATGCTCTTCTTCTGGTGTGAGTTCAACTAATGACCCCTCGCCGCCACGATGCAGATTGGACCGGAAGTCTCCCTCATGTCCCTGTCGCTTCATCGCAGCCACAACTTTATTGCCAATAACAAAAGCACGGATATCGGCACCTTTGGATTCTGCAATAAATTCCTGAATTAGAAAATTGGCCCTCAGGCCGTAAAAAGCTTCAATCGTAGATTTTGCTGCTTTTGTAGTTTCTGCCAGCACTACGCCCACACCCTGCGTGCCTTCCAGTAGTTTAATGATCACCGGCGGCCCGCCAACCATCTGGATGAGCTCATTGACCTGTGCAGGATTTTTCGCAAAAACGGTCTTCGGGATATCTACACCCGATTTAGCAAGTACCTGCATACTCCGCAATTTGTCCCGTGACCGTAAAATCGCTTGTGATTTAACCGTCGTAAATATTTTCATCAGCTCAAATTGTCTGACCACTGCGCAGCCAAAAGCATTCACTGACGTACCTATTCTGGGAATAATAGCGTCAATACCCTGGATCGGTTTTCCTTTATAAATGACAGTTGGTTTTCCTCCTTCAATCATGACAAAGCACTTGACGTGGTCAATGACCACAGCCTGGTGACCTTTCTGTTTGATTGCCTCCACCAGACGCCTCGTAGAATAGAGGTCCGGATTGGTGGATAATACGGCGATTTTCATATAATCTATTGGATTAAAAGAGTAGGGTTGGTGTCGGGATCAGCATTGTTCTTATGTCTGATTTTACCGGCATTCTGTTTAGAGGAAAGATCCTTTTGTGACACGTCGACGATAAACCGGCCCTTCAATAATTTTCTTCCGAGTAAAATCGGGTAGCTCATTTTTTTTCGGTTGGCCAATGAGAACTCAGTACGTATTTTTCGTCCGAAAAGCGTAATCTGTGTTTTAATCACATATCGTTTTTCCTCCTTCCCCGAAGAATTGCGGACAACGGTTTCTTTAAAATCGGTCACCGTAAAAGATTGCTCAGGAGCTCCTTTTTTGGAATCAAGGTAAAAGCAAAGCCTGGTATCATCACCATCTTTGATAAGCCGGACTTTCGCGCAATGAATGGAAGAGGTTGCTGCGCCCGAATCTACGCGAACCGGAACTTTGTACCAGCCCAGTTCGGGCAGGTCCACAATATCTGTTGCTCCGATAAGCTCAATTTGTTTTTTCATCTCCGCTGAAAAAATGGTGCAATCGTTAAGGATAGGTCAAGAAACACCATTTTTGCTCTTACGTTTCTTTCGATATGGTAATATGCAACGTTGACTTCCTGAACCATATTTTCCATAACATCAAAATTAACTGCTTTGGAAAAATTCTGCACGAAAGTAAGTTCTTCCTCCGGAACCCGCAACAACTCGGAAGCACCCTGGCTCCAGACGAGCATGTCACGGAACAATCTGAGTGCATATTCGAAAAGCCCTTTTTGTTTCTCTTTATTCATCCCGTCGAAACTGTCAGCAAGTCTTACCAGGCTGGCGACGTCATATTTGTAACAATAACGCATCCATTCAGCAAACCAGACAGACCTGTCATCTGAGGTCTCATGAACAAGGCGAAGCGCTTCCGATAAGTTGCCGTCAGAAAGGTACGTTATCTGATTGGCTATGCTCTCATTAACAGCTTTTTGCTTCAAAAAAGAACGTACTTCTTCGTCAGAAAAGGCTGGGACTGCAACGCGTTGTGTCCTGGATATTATGGTTGTCAATAAGCGGTCAGACTGGTCGCTTACTAATAAAAACAGTGTTTTATAAGGCGGCTCTTCCAGGATTTTCAGCAAAGCATTTGCCGAAGATGCATTCATGATTTCCGGTTTCCATATTAAGAGAATTTTATATTCCCCTTCATAAGATTTAACAGAAAGTTTTTTTAGGATTCCCCGCGCTTCCTCCACAGAAATGTTTCCCTGTTTGTTCTCTGCATTGATAAAATCAAGCCATTCCGGTAAAACCCGGTAAGGAGTATCAAGCAGGAAACTTCGCCATAATGGCAAAAAAGCTTCACTGGTATTACCGCTTATTTTTTTTGATGTTGCAATCGGGAAAATGGAATGGAAATCGGGATGAATTAGTTTGCTCATCTTAGCGCAGGAAGCACAAACACCGCAGGCATCTTCCTCACTCCTGTTTTCACAATTGATATAAGTAGAAAACGCAAGTGCCAAAGCTAATCCTCCTCCTCCGCTCGCACCGTCGAACAGCAGCGCATGAGCCAGATGGCTCGTTTGCACTGAACGTCTAAGTGTCGTTTTTATCTGTGTTAGTCCCGGAATATCTCTAAACAGCACAATGGTTTTGGTTAATCGATTTCTAAATTTAACTATTATTTATCGCTGGTCCTTCGTTTGTTCAAATACTTCGCGAAGTATCTTTTCGTCCGTTTCATCAAAAGCCACACCACGGCGGCTTACTGTATCCTTTGCAACCGTTATGGCTTTCTCAAATCTGTATTCGGTGAATCCTTCTGCGTTTCCTCCCCACGAATAGGAAGGGACATGTTTAGGCTGAAAGCCTGCACCAAAAACGTTGACATTTACACCTACAACCGTTCCGGTATTAAACATGGTTGAAATTCCTGCTTTGGAATAGTCTCCCATAAAAAGCCCGCAAAAAAGCAGATCCGTATTTTCCGGTTTTCCGGTAGCGTAGCTGTGCAGTTTTACAGGCGTATGGTCATTTTTTAAATTTGAATTATTTGTGTTTGCACCCAGGTTACACCATTCGCCCAGTACCGCATTGCCTAAATATCCGTCATGTCCTTTGTTGCTGTATCCAAAAATTACACTGTTGCTTACTTCACCTCCGACTTTACAATAGGGGCCAACAGATGTATTAGGGCGTATTTTTGTTCCTTGTGCCAGAACAGCACTTTCCCCAAGCGCAAAAGGTCCCTGGACGGTCGAGCCTTCCTGGATCAAAGCATTTTTCCCGATATAGATCGGTCCATTTTCAGCATTCAGTACCGAAGCTCTGATTACCGCGCCTTCTTCAATGAAAATATTTTCAGCATTATAACAATGCGTGAATGGATCAGTTAATGCTAAGGTATTTTTTGTAGTTTTAATTCTGTCAAGATCCGTTTTGATCTGGGCGCCATTGTTGGAAAATATATCCCATACCTGCCGAATCATATGTACCGGACCGGAAAAAGTGGATTTTGCCAGTCCTGCCGATCCCATTGCAGGCTTCCAGCTGGCAGAGGAAGTATTGACTGCCAGAATCTCCTGGTCAACAGAGAAAAGAACAGTTTCAGCTGCCAGGTTTTTAATTGCTTCAACCAATGATGGCTCAGGACAAAGGGCACCGTTGATGTAGAGCTGGTGGGTTGAGAAAACTGAAGGGAAACGCGGACTCAGATAAGCCTCTGTTTGAAAAGAAACTGGCATTTGTAACCAATCATTCCATTTTTCAGCGATTGTCAGGATTCCGCAGCGGATCCGCGCTACCGGGCGCGTATAAGTAAATGGTAATAACTGAAGGCGGATTTTTGGATCGTCGAATAAGATGATACTACGCATAGAGTGTTTTAGTATGTATCGTCAAAGTTCGTCCATTTTTTTGGTATGGGCAAAAAGAAAGCAGTCTCATTATCGCTTGCGCTTTGAGACTGCTTTCTTTACGACGGTTAATCTTACTGAGATTAAGCTTCTTTTGTTCCGTAACGTTTTCTGAATTTATCAACACGTCCCGCTGTATCTACAAGTACATTTTTACCTGTGTAGAATGGGTGTGATTTAGAAGAAACCTCAACTTTGTATACAGGATAAACTGTTCCATCTTCCCAGGTAATGTTTTCGCTGGTTTCGATTGTCGAGCGTGTAATAAATTTGTCGTCGCTGGATAGATCCCAGAATACTACTTCTCTGTAATTGGGATGAATATCATTTCTCATTTGTATATGCAATTATGTGTTTCGATACAATTCTCAAAAAGGATTGCAAAAGTAAAAATTCTTATCTATTAAACCAAGCAAATCGGAGTTATCTTTCTCAATATCTACGGGATAAATATAAAATATTCAAAATCAGACTTCACTGATCTGCTTTTGAAGAACTTCAATGCCTTTTTTTGACTGGCTGTCAAAGTCCTGATACACGAAACATTCAATCGAAAGTCCACCTTTGTATTTTATTTTCTTCAATGCACTTAAATAAGGTCTGAAATCGTCACCGGCAACACCTGGCGGGGTACGGTTTGCTTTTTCTGCAATATGGCAATGGACAATATGCTTGCCGAACTTTACGATCTGGTCAGCAGGCTCATCTTCTTTCAGCATATGGTATATGTCACAAAGCAATTGAAAGGACGGACTGTTGACTGCATTTATTATTTCAACACCCTCAGACAGGCTGTTGATAAAATTGGTTTCTCCCCGGTTTAATGGTTCAAGAGCGATGGTCACACCATGTTTGTCGGCCAGCGGAGCCATTTTCTTGCTCAGCTCGATATGTTGCATTTTGGCTTTGTCGCGGTCATATCCCTCGGGGATAACCCTGGACGCGCCGCTACCAAAAACAATATACCTGGAACCACATTCTTTTGCCCGCTTTAGTGCAAGGTCTGTCCGCTGCAAAATGGCTTCATGGTTTGCATCCGGGCCAAGTGTTTTCAGATCGCCCGGTAAAAGGATCACGTAGGACCTGATCGGGAACTTCTCTTCCTGCAGCTGCTGAAGGTTTTTAGCGTACTTCATGTCGCCGTCTTTTGGAATAAGGAATCCGCCAACAGATTCTTCAATATACGAGCATCCGTAACTTTTCAGCAGTTCAGCCTTTTCGTAGGATGCATACACACCCAATGGTAATGAAAATCCGGCATTGTTTTTGTGAAAAGACATTGCCTCAGCAAGCGTACCGGCCCCCAGCGTCAAACCAGCATAGATTCCGGCAGACTGCTTCAAAAACTTTCTTCTGGACTGATGTTCGAAAGTCTGATCCATATCAATATTTATTAAAATGTATATGTATAAATTAAAAGGTTGAATCTTAATAATATGATTACAAAAAATATAACTAAATGATAAAAGTTTGCAAATTTTAAAATAGTGAATAAAATTATTGAGTTATAATGTATTGACTGTCAGATATTACTATTGTTATTATTTTCGATTTACAAAACATTCGCTCGAAAAAAGTTTGCAAATTTTTTAATTGAAATTTTAATAAAAATATTTTTCGTAAACCTGTTTAGGTTCTTTTTTGCTAACCGACTTGTTATAAGAATCTTAACAATTTATTAATTTGTACTATCCCTTCAAAGCTATTTCTTAGCTTAAATGTCGAGTTGCACTTCCGGTATATTTTGAGTTATTTCATGGAATATTAATCCCTCCGTTCATCTCATTAACAACTTAAAATCACTTTCACTTCAGAAAAAAGAAATTGACATGTCTATGTACGTAATAAAGCGCGATGGTCGCCGTGAGTCGGTAAAGTTCGACAAAGTGACTGCCCGTATTGAGAAATTATGCTACGGCCTTGATAGTAACTATATCCAGCCCATAGAGGTAGCCAAAAAAGTTGTTTCCGGCATCTATGATGGCGTAACGACAGCCGAGCTGGACAACCTTGCTGCTGAAACAGCTGCTTCGATGACTACCAAACATCCTGATTATGCTATTCTGGCTGCCCGCATCGCCATCTCAAACCTTCATAAAAATACATTGAAGTCGTTTTCGGCTACGATGAAACGTCTTTATACATACATAGATGGAAAAACAGGTGAAAATGCTTCATTAATCTCAAAAGAGGTTTATGAGGTGATCCGCCAGAATGCATCGCTGCTCGATTCTACCATTATCTATGACCGCGATTACGCCTATGATTATTTTGGTTACAAAACCCTCGAAAAATCTTATCTACTTAAAGTTGACGGAAAAATTGTAGAAAGACCCCAACAAATGTTGATGCGGGTTGCTATTGGTATTCATCAGGAAGATATTCAGGCTGCAATCGAGACTTATCATTTGTTGTCCGAAAAGTGGTTTACACATGCGACACCGACTTTATTTAACGCTGGTACACCGAAGCCGCAGATGTCGTCTTGTTTCCTGCTGGCCATGAAGGAAGATAGCATTGAAGGTATTTATGATACATTAAAACAGTGCGCACTTATTTCTCAGTCTGCTGGCGGGATTGGCCTTAGTATTCACAATGTACGCGCGACCGGTTCCTATATTAAAGGTACCAATGGAATGTCGAATGGCATTGTTCCTATGTTACGCGTATTTAATGACACCGCACGTTATGTTGACCAGGGCGGCGGAAAGCGTAAAGGTTCATTTGCAATATATATGGAACCATGGCATGCCGATGTTTTCGATTTTCTTGATTTGAGAAAAAATCATGGTAAAGAGGAACAGCGTGCGCGTGATCTTTTTTATGCGATGTGGATTCCCGATTTGTTTATGAAACGCGTAGAAGCGAATGACACCTGGTCATTGTTCTGTCCTCATGAATGCCCCGGGCTGGCAGATACCCACAGCGCCGAATTTGAGAAACTTTACGAAAAATACGAACTTGAAGGTAAAGCGCGTAAAACAATAAAAGCACAGGATCTTTGGTTTGCAATCCTGGAATCGCAGATTGAAACAGGTACACCTTATATGTTGTACAAAGACCATGCAAATTCCAAGTCGAATCAGAAGAACTTAGGAACGATCAAATCGTCAAATCTCTGTACCGAAATTATGGAGTACACCGCACCTGATGAAGTTGCGGTTTGTAATCTCGCTTCCATTGCCTTGCCTAAATTTGTGGAGATGAAGGAAGACGGATATTACCGTTTTGATCATCAGAAGTTGTATGAGATCACAAAAGTGATCACACGTAATCTGAACAAAATTATTGATCTGAACTATTACCCGGTTCCGGAAGCTGAAAAAAGCAATAAAAGACATCGGCCGATTGGTATCGGCATACAGGGTCTGGCAGATGCTTTCTGCATGATGCGCATGCCATTTGATTCTGATGAAGCGCGCCAATTGAATAAAGATATCTTTGAAACGATTTATTTCGGAGCAATGGAATCTTCGATGGAACTGGCTAAACTTCATGGCCCGTATGAAACATGGGAAGGAAGTCCGGTTTCACAGGGCATTTTCCAGTTTGATATGTGGGGCGTGAAACCAAATAGCCAGCAGCATTGGGATTGGGAAAAGCTGCGCAAGGAAGTAATCCAGAATGGTGTCAGGAATTCACTATTGTTAGCGCCAATGCCGACAGCTTCTACAAGTCAGATTTTGGGTAACAATGAATGCTTCGAGCCATTTACTTCTAATATATATGTAAGACGGGTTCTTTCCGGCGAGTTCGTTGTAGTTAACAAATATCTGTTGAAAGACCTTGTGAGATTGGGGCTATGGAACGAAGAAATGAAAAACAACCTTGTTCGCGCCAGTGGTTCGGTCCAGGCCATACCAAATATTCCACAAAACGTTAAAGATCTTTATAAAACGGCTTGGGAAATTAAACAGCGCAGTATCCTTGATATGTCTGCCGACAGAGGTGCGTTTATTTGCCAGTCGCAGTCGCTGAATATCTTCCTTGAGGAGCCTAACTTTGGTAAGTTAACATCCATGCATTTCCATGCCTGGAAGAGCGGTCTTAAAACTGGGATGTATTATCTGCGTACACGTGCAGCTTCTGCTCCTGTTCAGTTTACTTTGGGCAAACAGGCAGAGGCTCAGATTGAGCCGGCGACTGAAATAGTTGCTGAGAAAGAATTAAATTATGTTCAGTATGCCGAAGATCATTCGAAACCAGCGCCACCACGTGACAGTCGGGCAGATATGCAATGCTCGCTTGATGACCCGGATGGATGCGAAGCGTGCGGATCATGATTTGATACATCAAACAATATAATCATTGGGCTCTCAGTTTTAATTGAGAGCCCTTTTGTTTTGTAAGATGCATTATGCATAAGGCTAGTCCGGACTATCCATGAATTATAGAGTACTTTATGAAAATATATGTGACGATGTTACGTGCAGTTTTAATGCTTGCGACAATTTCCTTCCTGGTCCTTGGTGCATTATTTTCTTATCAGCATTGGGCGGGCAGGAAAAGCCTGTTATGGATAGGTCTATTCCTTTTTATGATAATGATAGGAGATCATTATATAAGCAAGCGTGTGATGTTGAAGCAAAATGCAGATTCGAATGACGGCGATTAGATTGGTTTTACGAATTGATGTGTTGAACAACATCTGCTTTCCACCCATCCAGGCCTGGTTTAACTTTAAAAACCGGTGTATGGAAAAAAACTTCAAAATATTTTCGGGGCAGATTTTGTTCATTTTGAGCTTTTTACAAATTTTTTCAAAAAAACTTTAAAAATACTTTTGCCTTGTACTTGCGTAAGAAAAAAAAGAGGTGCACCTTTGCACTCCCAATCGGGTAGTACGGCGCTGAAAACGATCATCGCCACGAGTTTCGGAAGATACGAAGCAAAGTTCTTTGACATGATGAAGAGAGTAACAAGATAGTACGTTTAAGAAGATAACGTGGGATCTTTCGGGATTACCACAAACAAAAATTTACAATGGAGAGTTTGATCCTGGCTCAGGATGAAC